>Ga0326727_10000677_pt1 | contig 137097 bp, 117 predicted proteins | sample MB2enrmetagenome_FD_207643 | JGI IMG/M metagenome (GOLD analysis project Ga0326727, IMG submission 207643) | Lab enriched peat soil microbial communities from McLean, Ithaca, NY, United States - MB29MY | ecosystem: Environmental > Terrestrial > Soil > Wetlands > Peat | place: USA: New York... | reverse complement strand
AGGAGGGCTAGGCGTTCGAGTGAATTCGCTCGCTTCGAGACGTAGACGAACTCGCGAAGCAGCAGCCCCATGGCAAGGCGCTCCAAGACGCGTTGCGCGGACGTCGTTCGCGGGGTAGTGAAGGCGAATGCGCCGACTCTCATGCCGGCTGCCACGAGCGGCGCCACCAGCTGCTTCGCAAGCGTGGGAAGGTCCAACGGATCCTTGGCCACGCGCAGGACCTGTAGGATCGCGCGCCGGACCGTGAGTTCCAGCTCGGTTGCGCGAATGTAACGTGCTTGATGCGCGGCGTCTTGTCTGCTATCGCAGAAGATCAGCAGCTTGCGCTCCCGGAACGGTAGCTCTTCGAGTAGGGTACGCCCAATCCAGGCGAGCGCCGGCGAGTTGCCCAGCTTCACGGCCCGAATGGCGCTGCCGCGGCCGTAGTTCGAGTTGCAGACGGGGCAGGCGTTCACGCCGCGGCTCGACCGCCACACGTCGTTATCGGCGCTGAGCGGCCCACCGCATGCAGAATTCTCGCAAACGGTCGCGTCATCGGCGCTGGTCATCCCGCAGGCGTTGCATTGGCGAACTCGCTCGCACCGATCCCGAAGGCGCTGCTGCAAGGGCGATACGCGCTCGTCTTCCGATTCGGTGAGGATCTCGTCGTCATCGATCGCGGACTCGTCCGGTTCCTCGTCTTCATCCTCATCGAGGTCGGCGTGACCCATCTCAGCGATGGCGTCGTCGTCGGCCGTCGCCGCGCGCGACTCATCGACGCGAAATGTCAACCGAAGCCGTTCCTTGCCCCGTTCGTCCGTTACGACGTCAAGCGCGAGGTAGTCCTGGCCGCACGTGCGACACAGCAGCAACGCCCGCGTTTGCGCGCCACATTCGGCACAATCGCCCCCGCCGGTCGTGCTGAGCGCGCCGCATTCCGCGTCAACACATCGGAAAAACGGCGGCATTCCCCGGAAGAAGCGGTGTACGCGCGGTAGCAGCGGGTCGGCACCCTCGGGGAGCGCCGGGCCAAGCGCAAGCGCGGCCTCGACCTCGCGGCGCAACTCCGTCGGCGGCACGCCGGCACGGGCCGGTTCGGCCGCCAACCGGTTCACGACCTCGTCAAGCGCGAGTGGCGTGACAAGCGTCTGCCGCAGAAAGCGGGCGAGACCGGAATCGCCGAACCGTCGCAGCGCGTCCTCGCCTCCACCGTTGCCGTTTGAGCCGGTCAGCCGGGCCGCCAGTTTCGCGGCGTCGGCCTGTCGCGCGAGGTCGAAGGAGTCGATGTCGGCATCCGTCACGTTCGCGGCGGTCCAGACGGCCCCGTCCACGGGGGCGACAGCGCGCCGGCTCTCGGTGATGACGCCATCGGCGGAAAGTGGCGCTCCCGTCAGTGCGCTGAAGAACGTGGCAACGGTCTCCGCCGGATCAGGGCCGTTTGCTTCGCGCTTCTGCAATGTGGCCGACGTGCCGACGAATACGATTTCCGGATTCCCCGGATTGAGCGCCTCGAGGGCGGCGCGGAGACGACGGACGAGGAACGCCACGTCCGTGCCGAGCGCTCCGCGATAGGTGTGCACCTCGTCTAGCACGACGAAGCGGACGTTGTGTTTGGCGAAAATGCGCCGGCCATCGCCTCGCAGTAGCAGGTACTCGAGCATCTGGTAGTTGGTCGAAAACAGGTCAGGTGGGTTGCTCTCGAACTCTTCGCGTCGAAAGCGTAACTCTTCCGGCGAGCCCTCGGGCCGCTTTGCCGAACCACGTTCGGTCGCTCCGGTATACGCTCCATACGAGATCCCGAGGCCGCGCACGTACTCGCCGATACGTTTATTCTGATCGATGGCAAGCGCGTTCATGGGGTAGAGCAGGATCGCCTTGGGACCGGGGGTACCGCGCGTCCGGTAAACGTGATCGAGAATCGGAAGCAGGAACGCCTCCGTTTTCCCGGAGCCCGTTCCGGTGGCAACGACCGTCGGCAATCCCTGTGCGATGCGACGGTGGGCACGGCTTTGGTGAAGGTATGGCCGATGCGGTTCTCGTGTGAAGGCCGTCTCGCGCATGCGGTGCGCAATCGCCGGCGTCAGGCCTAAGTCTTCGAGCGCGTCGCCCGTTTCGAATGGAGCAGCAAGCGATACGAACGGCTCGCGCACGAGCAGATTCTCGCTTTCGAGAGTCTCTGCGAACTCTTGTGCGAGCCGCGGGTCCGAGGCGCGAAAGTTCGAACGCAAGTACGACTTGTAGCGTTTCTCGATGGCTCGGCTTACGGCAAAGGGGTTCATCGGTTCCTCATTCGCTCAAGTTCATGACGAAGCTCGTGCCCTGATGTGGCTCCACCGTCGCACGGCCGAGCTGCGCGCGCAGCGGCGTGGCCACGTAACCGATCGCGCCTGTCGCGCGCGCCGCCCGCACTCGGTCCGCGTGCTCCGGATCGTGTTCGCCACCGAGCCGGCAGAACGCGGCCAGCACGAGATCACGCGTGATGCTCGAGCGCGCCTCCGCTTCGAGCGCCGGCTCCGCCCGGTCGAGCAGCGGAAACGACGCGAGCACGTGGACGAGATCACCATACGAGAGCCCGTACCCCAGCGCGACGGCTGCATCCAGTTCAGCGCGCTGATCAGCGCGTTCCGTGTAGCCGATCGTTTCCGATGACACACGTGCTACCGCTCTTTCGAGCGATTGATACGGTATAGCTCGTACGATCGGTGCAGGCTCAACAAAGTGGTTGCTTAGGTGCTGTGCCACGATCATCCGCAGGTACCAATCGAAGACGAAGCTATTGAAGATGGTCACCAAGAGTTCATAATGGTGAGAATTTTTATCGCCGAAGTAAATCGCACGAAGCGATTCCGTACCCACAGCCGGCGATTCGATCAGGGCCGCCATGGCTGTTCGCTCGTTGGTTGCGCCCGTGACGTCGCACCAGTACAGCTTACGACGGCCGCTCGTCCATGTCGGTTCGAGGTCGTCTTGGCGAACCCAGTAATGTGGTTCGATTGGCGCCTTGGGCCAGCCGTTCTCGGCCCACTCGGCGGACCGGCCCTCGCCCCGGACGTAGCGCTTCGCGTTGCCGTCGAAGGCCTGTACCATGCGGCCCTCGCGTAACGGAATGTAGCGTTCGCCCCGAGCTATGACCCACAGGTCGCCGTCGCGCCGCGCGCCTTGTGCCGCGAGCCACTCCCGCGTGCGGAAGAGCTTCCGGTCCTGAGACATATCAAGTTCACGGCCGAACGTTGCACCCCACTCGCGCGCGACGGTCCCAAGCGGAGCGCCCGCGCTCAGCAGCCGCTGGGAAATCTGCAGGTCGCGTGCCGAACGCACCTCCAGGATGGCGAGCCGTTCGGGGCTGGCTCGCCGGATATCGTCGATTGATACCGAGAGCGTCCGGCTCGTTCGCTGCGCGCGACCCAGACTGAGCACGTCGGTTTCATGGAGCCAAAACGCCGCCTCGAAGTGCGCCGTGCGACCGCCGCGCTCGAACACGATCGTCTCGAACTTGAACCGCGAGTCGATCGGGAACAGTCGCCGCCGGTTTTCAAATACGAACAGCGAGTGGAGCCGGCTCCGGTCGAAGACCAGCCGCCGCAACCCGGTCGTGCCGTCGCCGCTCGTGAATGCGGCCGGCACGACGAGGCCCACGAGCCCGGCCGGACGCACCAGCAACCACGCCCGTTCCATGAAGTACTTGAACGTATCGGGATCGCCGCCGGTCTTCTTGCCATCGACCGTCACGGCTTGCGCGACGTAGACTCCGGCACTCGACAACGCACCGACATAGCGGGCGATGCGGTCAAGAGCCGCAGTATAGCCGGCTGCTGCGTTTGGAACGGTCTCGTTGACGCGTCTGATGCGCCCGTCGGCGCCGCGGCCCTGGTAATCGATGATGAGCGGGTCGTGCCGAAGATAGTATGCGCGTTGCTCGAGCTTCAGCTTGTCCCATGGCGGATTGCCAAGGACGGCATCAAAACCCGCATCCTCTCGCGCGACGACGGTTCCGTCCTCTTGCGCGCGAAAATACGCGTCCGGGAATGCGGACTCCCAACAGAATGCCTTCTCCTCGCGCGCTCGTGTCAGACACGGCTCCAACGCGGCGCGTTCACCGCAGCCCAGATATCCGAGCTTGGAGAAACTTTGGAACGCGCCGACGAGCGCCGCGACCTTGTCGGGCCCATCCTCGCCGAGTAGCCGGCCAACTCGCGCCAGGTGCAGCGTCGTCAGCGGTTCAAGTACATTGGACACAGCAGCGGCGCGCTCGCGTTTGAGTTCGAACGGCTGACGCTCATCGTCAATAATCGCGAGAAACCCGCGCATCACGTTGAAGGCCTGCACGAGGCGTTGCTGCACCGCGCGTTCAAGGGCGATTTCGTCCACGAGTTCGTTGTTCACGGACAGCATCGCATATTGGCGTGTTCCACGTTTACCGGACGCCGGCCGTGATAGCCCCTCGAGCGAAACGACCTGTGCCAGCGTCAGGCCGAGTAGACTATCGCCGACTTGGAGTCGATGATCGAGAAACGAAAGCGGGTGGTCCGCGGCGGCAGTCGCTAGCCACAGCGCCACGCGTGCGAGATCGACCGCGAGCGGGTTCTTATCCACGCCGTAGAGGCAGTGCACGGCGACCAACTGGCGGCACAGTACCAGAAGCTCGCGCTCATCCGCCCAAACTGCTTGCACGAACGGGGGCAACGATTCGAATCCGTGCCGTTCTTCGAAGCGGCGGTATGCGGCAAGCAGGTGATCCGCGAGCCGACGCATCGCACCAATCAGGAAATGGCCGCTGCCCATCGCCGGATCGACGACGCGCAGCTTCAGGATCTCGGCAGGTTCAGCTCGCTCGGCCCGCGGGTCGATCGTTTCTCGCACGAGGAAATCGACTAAGTCACGCGCGGTGTAATATGACGCAGATTCCTTGCGTCCGCTCGAACTCGCGATGTACGGCGTGCCGGGTGGGATGGATTCGAGGCGGACCACCGCACGCCCGCCTGCAACCGCCTCGGGTTCGCTGGATTCAGCATACTGGTTTTCGGCGTCGGCCTCGTCGGCAGTGCTATCGTGGCGGCCGGCATAGCCGCCGAGCTCCGCAATGGCAGCCGAATCGACGACCACCTCGCGCTGTTCTACACGGATGCGTTCCATCGGACGGTCGGAGATCGAGAGCCGAAGCTCCAGCAGTCGCTCGTAGATCGAACCAAGGCGCTCTTCGTCGAGTTCCCGATACGAGACCGGGATCAGGCCTCGCTTAGGATCATCGACCCGCGTTAATTTCTCGACGACCTGCCGGACCGTCGCGTCTTCCCAGTGCAGGCGCTCGATCAACGGCGCGGCGTCACTCGAGAACAGCGCGCCGCCGAAAGCTGGAATTCGTTCCCCGCCGCCGAGATCGGCGCCACGCTTCAAGAGCGCGAAAAGCGCGCGCAGCCTTTCGGCAAGACCTTGCGTCGGGGCATCCCTTGCAGTTGAGAGCGCATAGTTGTCGCGGTACAATGGCAGATCGACCGGTACGAGGCCACGAGCCTCTGCGAAGAGCGCGAAGAGGCAACGATAGAGCACGGTGAGGATCTCACCGTACAGCGCTGCGAGCGCGGATTCGTCGCCCGCGAGCGGGAGGTGCACGCGGTTCGCCTCGACGGCATAGAGCCCACGCGCCAGCAGCGTAACCGCATCCATCACCTGGGCACCGAGACGGTTGCCGATGTCGGTCATGCCGCGTCGTCCCAGTTCCACGACGCGATCCAGCAGGCGCGGTTGTTCGAGCGCCCCCGAGGATGTCAAGCCCAGCAACAGCCGCCAGCCGCGCTGCGCCTCGACGCTCCACTCGGCGAGCGCGTCCAAATCGAACGCGATCGCTGACGTACTACCGCCCTCGGCGCGACGCACGAGGCGCAGTTCGGCGCGCGTCAGGAGCATTGCGAACGGCGTGCCCGTCGCCTCGAGAACGCGTGTTGCGGTGCTCGCCGGCGCGAAGCGGCGGTGCCGGCCGCGCGGCGTGGCGTCGAGATCGTCGCTTGGCGCCACGCAGAACGCTCGGGCCCAGGGTTCGCCCGTCGCATCGCCGAGGATGAACCCGCCGTCTTCGGTGCCGTGCAGCGTCTCGACGGAATCGCTGCGTTCAGCGACCGACCACCCGGCGAGGCGTGCAAGTGGGCGCAGCAATTGCGACTCCGTCGAACTCGCGACGGCGCGGTGGGCGAGTGTGCGCCGAGCGTCGCGCACCAGACGTTGCGCTTCACGCAGGAGGTCTTCGTCCATGCGGAACGCCGAACCGAGTTTCGGGTCCTCGAAGAGAACGCGTTCGAGGAAATATTCCGAAAATGCATCCCCAATGAGGCGGTAGCTTTTCATGCTGGCATCACCAGCAACGCGCCGAGCGAATCTGGCGCCACCGCGCTGATGTCGGCATACGCGTCGAGCGCCTCACGCTGGCGCGCATGCTCCGCTTCCATCGCCGCGATCCGGCGGCGGACCGCGAGGGGCTCCTCACCCGCCAGCGCCAAACCGCCGATGCCCGCCGCTTCGCGCGCGACGCGGCACTCCGCTGCGAACCAATCGCCGAGCTGTTGCCGTGCGCGACGCGCCTGTTCCGCACGTTCGCCCGCGACCCGCTTGCACAGCGCTTCCGTTCGCGAGAGTGCAAGGGCTCCGAGGCGCTCGAAGGCTGCGTCCCACCAGCCGCTAAAGGCGGACTGCGCACGCGCGGCCAGGCCGTCGGGCTCCGGCGCGTCCGACACGGCGATGAGGTGATCAGCGGGAAACGCATCGCCGGTCTCCGTGCTGCCATAGGCGGCGAGCTCCTCGACGAGCCCGCCGTCGCGCGCCCGCACCGCGATGACGAACGTGCCGACCAGGGTAGGCGTGCCGACGACGCTGCTGACGACGGCGGCGACGCGCGGATCGGCCTTCAGATCGTAGCGCAGTTCCCGGAGCGCGTTAATGGCGGATCGCACGAGTGGTGCTTGTTCGCTGAGCATCGGCCCGCTCGCGCCTTCGCCCAGCGCATAGTGCAGCTCGATCCCATCCGCACGCCAGCCGAGGGGGAGCCGTTTGATCGTCAACTGGGCACCGTTGAGCTCGGCTTCCCCACCACATTGGCGGATGGCGCCGGCAACGAACGGGCCAAGCGCAGGGCGCTCGACGACTCGGACGTCTCGTGACGGTGTCGCAATCGTCGACAGCGCCTTTGGCGCGACGGCTCCGCTGAGCAAATCGTCGATGCGCCGTTCCGACTCAATCCGCAAAAGGGGCGTCATGGAGTCTTCCGTGCGTCCGAACAGGTCGTCGAGGCGCCGCGGCTGCAGCGCGCCGAGCACGTCGCCCACGGAGCCCAGCGCCGCGATCTGGCGTTCGATCTTGCGGACGAGGATGTTCAGCAGCTCACCGTCATAGGTATCCGCCGCGTACAGATACGCGATTCTCGGCGATCTGCGCTGCCCGTAGCGATCGATGCGGCCGTTACGCTGCTCCAGGCGGTTCGGATTCCAGGGGAGGTCGTAGTGGACGATCGTCCGGCAGCGCGCCTGCAGGTTGAGACCTTCGCTCGCCACGTCGGTTGCGATGAGGATCAGCCCGCCGCTGCTCGAGAAGCGTTGTAGGAGCTCGTTGCGGTCGTCGCTCTCGCCGTGGAGCACCAGCACCTTTGCTCCGAAGCGCTCGCGCAGTTTTGTACCGAGGTCCTCGACGGTATCGCGGTACTCACTGAACACGAGCAGGTTCTCGTCGGGGTCTTCCTCGTGCGCGACTGCGAGATGTTGCGCGAGAACCTCGACCTTTGTCTCGGGTTCGTGAGCGAGCTGCGCGATCGACGTAACGAGATCGTCGAAGAGGTCGCGCTCGGCTTCGCTGCGGCGGGTGGCGCGACTGATTCGACGGCGGGCAGCGTCAATCGAGGCTGCGTGGAGGTCCAATTCGAGTTGCGCCTGCTCCTCGGTCGTCAGAGGCTCGCCCGAACGAGCACGACGCAAGAGGTCGCGCCGGGCGCGCATCGTTTCGAGCGTCGCATGGACGGTTTCGCGCCGGTTTTCTGCCGTCCGCGCGAGGGCGGCGCGCGACGATGCTAGTCGTTTGCGCACGATCGTCGCCAAGAAATCGATCCGCGTCCGCTCTTCACCTTTTACGGCACGCGCCGTTTCGCGCAAGTCGCGAATCGTCGCCATGACGTCGTCGTGCAACGCGCGCTCCGCGGCCGAAAGCGCAACGGGGAGGCCAACGACGACCTCGCGCGGGATGAAGCGTGGCGTACGCCCGTCCGCCTCGTAGATGTCGCGCTTGAGGCGCCGCACGACGAACGGCTCGATCGCGCTGCGCTGGAGCGGTGCACCGGGCGGAACGATGCGGCGCTCCAGCAGCTCCAGCAGCGAAGAAAAAGTCGCGTCGTTCCCGTCGTGTGGCGTGGCGGAGAGCAGCAGCAGCCCGTGCGTCGCGCCCTGCAGCCACTCGGCGAACCGCCGATTCTGCGTCTTGTCGGCATCCTCGTCGAGCGCAACGTGGTGCGCTTCGTCGACGATCGCGAGGTCCCACGTCGACGCGCGTAGCTCAGCGAACGTCGCTTCCATCTTTGCGAGATCCAGCGAGATGATGACCCGCGGCCGAAGCATGAACGGGTTGCCGCCGATGTCTGAGCCTCGACGGACCTCCTCGATACGGTCGCGGGTGAAGACGTCGAATTCGATGCCGAACTTCTGCAGCAACTCATCGTGCCATTGCCGGCAGATTGAGGCCGGGGCCACGACGAGGACGCGCCGCGCGCGGTGCCGGGCCGCGAGTTCGAGATAGACCAAGCCTGCCTCGATCGTCTTGCCCAGCCCGACATCATCGGCCACGAGGAGCCGCGGCCGCGGCAAAGCGAGAGCCCGCTGCGCGGGGATGCGCTGATACTCCTCGATGGTGATGCGAGCTTGTGGCCGTGCTGTGAGCGAGTTTGGCGGCGCGGTCAGCTCGAATCGGTACGCATCGTGGAACCGCTCCCAAAGGCGGAACGGCGCGATCCGCTCGAGCGACATCGGTGTTGGCGCTTCGGCCTCCACGCGTTCGATCGGAATCACCACGGAGAAGGTGTGGCCGGGCCGCTCTCCCGTGACGACCCGTACATCGAGCCGGGCCACCTCCGGGTCGACCGTTGACGCCGCCACGCGGACCACGATCGAACGCGTGCCGCGCACCCGAACGGTTTGACCCTCGCGAAACGCTATCACGCCTGATCGAACTGATAGGCAAGCGCAATTTTGTCGAGCATCACGCCGAAACGACGTTCGAGATGGTTCCGAACCTGCTCGGCCGTCGGTGCTGGGGGTAACGGTGGCAAGGCCGTTCCCGGGTCGACGAGCAGATGTCCCTTGGCTTCGGTCAATCTCACGTTTGAGACGAGGTTGGCTGTACCATAAGCGATACTAACTTCGGGATTTGCCGGGACGGCTACTATCTGTGTCAGCTGGTCTTCCTCGATTCCCGATGCGAACAGGTAGGCGCGCAGGAGGGCGACGGTCGACTGATCCATCCAATACTTCTTCGTGCTGCGGGCGTCCGCGAGATGCTCGTTGTACCAGGCACGAGCACTATCGAAGAACATCGAGCGCGACACCGGAAGCGCATACCGTTCCTGAAGCACCGCTCGTACGGCCTTCGTGTCGCCCGTGCCTGTCCATTCGCGGCGGATAGCGTCCCAGAGGTAGTGCTGCCGCAGCATCTTCGAGCGCTCGACCAGCGGCAGCGCCGAAGCGGCACCATCGCCGTGGTGGGCGCGGAATACACTTGCCACCAGGCTCGCCATCTGCAGTTCCGTGTGCGCGAGGCTAACCCGAGTCGCCACGAAGTCGCCGAGGCATACCGGCCGAATGGCACGGGCGACGTCATCGCATGCTTCGAGCAGGCGCTCGAAATATAGGTCAATCGACTCCCACCCTTGCAGCTTATCCGGCACACGATCGAGGTGCGACAGTGAAATCCCGAAGGAAAGCGCCACGAGGTTGAACGCGCATGAGAGCGGTTCAGCGGCCGTCCAGCCTTTCTTACGCGCGAACAGCTCCGGGAACCGCTCAGATAGGACGATTCCGAATCCACAAACGGAGTCGAACAACTCGTGTCGCGCCACCTTGCCATTGAGGGTGCTGCGGCGAATTACTCCTTTCTCTAGTTCGGAGCGCCGCTCTGTCATCCCGGCCAGGATCGCCTCTGATCGAACGTCGACGCTGCGGTCGCTCCAAGAGCTTGCCAAAATGTCGAACTTGTTGAGCTTTACGCCGCGCGTATTTAGCTTTTCGAAGATATCTGGCAACAAACCTCGATCACCGGCGAAGACCACGACTGGTATCTGATAGGCACCGATTTCAAGCTCCCGGCGCAGGCGTTCCAAGTACTGCTCGCATAGGTCAAGAGCGGCTGCATTGGCTATCGAATCCGGGACGCCCAGCGCATCGCCTATTTCGCGAAGCAAAGACCCCACGCGAAACCCGTCGCGCGCTTCAAAGGACCGCCGCGCTCGTACCCACGCCGTGATTGCGTTTCGGATCCTTCGTTCTGCAAAACGCCGTTCGTTCGCGTGCTCGGTGGCAACATCGAGAGTGTCCAGAATCGCGGTGATGAACTCCTCCTCGGCTTCGTCTGCCGTGTACGTAGTGAAAACGTCGATTTCATAGTTTCGCAACGTCGTCGAACGCTGGAGGCCATCCACGATCTGATACTGTTGCTTGCCGTCGTGAATACCGTTGTCGTAGAAGAGCAATGCACCGATCGGCTTCGATGTGCGAATCGATTCGATGAGCTCCTGCTGTTTAGGTCTTTTCCAAACGAATCCGCGTTGGAAGGACGGAATGAAAATGCGTTCGTTGCCGATACCGTCTATCGCGTCGACCAGCCGCCGAACGGTCCACGTCTGCACGTCGACGGTCGAGCGCTTAGGCGCCTCCGGAGCGATCACAATTCGCGTCCTTTCTCTTCAAATGAGTTACGCTGATTGAGGTCCGTCAGTCGAACCAACGCACGCGAGTCAACTCGAAACCGTGAGTCGGTGGTAAGTAAGTTCCGTAGCGAGGCAAGGTCAACCATTTCAGCCTCCTCGGAACCGCGCTCGACAAGGCGCCCGCGGAGCTCGGCTACTCCGATCGACTCGTAGGGGCGCAGCGCGGCGAAGGCATCCTCAAGGAGAATTGCCGCTGAAAGATCGGGCGGCGGGGAGATTGGAGGGGTAGGGGGCGGCGCTTCGGTGCTTTCGGAAACGATCGTGGCGATGTCTGAGTGTTCGGGCTCTTCGACGTCGCGTTGCTGCGTGGCGAGCAGGGCAAGGGCGGCAGCGACCGCGGTGATGCCTATCAACGTGAAGAAAACAAGGACATCCCTCGTGACGCCCGACAAAAGACTCCGGAGCAGACGACCAAGGTTCTTTGACATGCGTGGTTCCGGCGGCGAGTTAAGCGCGGGCCATCAGGAATCGCGCTCCTGGTAACTTATCGTCATTGCCGGGACCGATCCTGTAAAGGGGCGTTGCTTCGAGGGATGGAGTAATTTGACAGACAAGGTAAGAGCCATGGACGGAAGCTCCAGGAGTTCAGAGTTTGGTTTTGAGGCGGCTTTCGAAGCCGCCGAGAACCTTTTGAGCTTGCTCGAGGAACGCCTGAAGGCCGCGGGCAAGGCTGCAGCGGCTGGGCAGAAGGCTGCCCGCGTTGGCGACCTTGCCGCGTTGTCTCGCGCCATCCAGACGGTGCGTGGCACCCTTCGCGAACTCGAGCCCGGCCTGGATCAGGCCGGCGCCATCGTAAGTCGCAATTATGCGGAGTCGATGCGTTCAGGGGATTTCGCGCGCGAGGTCGTCGCGTCAGCTGCTCGGCAGAACCTCTCCGGAGTCCGAGTAGTTCACGGCGTGGTTTTCAGTTTTCCAGTCGTCGTCGTACCTCAGCCCGACAAACTGGCTGTTCGCCTGGGGAAAAAGCTCGTGCGTATGTTACGGCCGTCGGCGCTCGTGGCTCAGCTCCAATCGCTGAGGACCCGACGATCTTCGGGAGCGCGATTAACGAAGTTGCTGGATGCGATTGAACGCGCCTATATCGACGCTGCCGGCGGGCGGACGAACATAGCCGTAAAAATTCAAGACATCTACGAACGCCTCACGCCACTGCCCGATCAGAAGCGCGAGTATGGAGAACTCGATTTCATTTCCGATCTCTATGCATTAGAACGCGAAAATGTGCTTCTGACCGCAAATCGACGCGTGATCAGTTTCCCTGCGAGCACCGGCACTCGCGGCGGCAATGCCATCAGACTGACGACCGAATCAGGCGAAGAGCGTCTGTATTCGAGTGTCCGGTTCGACTAAGGAGTAGACGGCGATCGACGAGCACTCTCTTACGCCCGAAGCTTGGCTCGACACCATGCGGCGCGACTATCTGCGTACGTACATTTCCGCCGGTGGGTCGACGGTGAAAGTGGTGGTTGCGAACGAAGCCGACCGAACGAACGTTCGCGAAGGGCTTGCGTCGAGCGCGACGGCCGCGGGTTTCCGATACGCGCATGTCGATTCTGCGAAGCGCCGTGTGCACTTAGTCCACCAGTTGCTGTGGGAGGTCGCAACGCAGATCCCCTGGCTAGACGTGGCCGCAGGCGTGCTGCGGCGCGCCCTAGTCGAAGACAACCGCAATGTTCCCGCGTCGGGTGTCCTTACACTCGAGGCCCTCGCTGAGGCGAACGACCAGACTTTGCGCGAATTGGCGCAAGACCTGCGCCGCCTTGTTTCTAATCGCGTCTACAAGGACTATACACTCAGTCGAGAGTTCCGGTCGGCGGCGACCGCGCTATGCAGAGCCGTCTACGATGATAGCGCGGACCTGCAACGCGAGGCAACCGATGTGATCGCTTGGTTTGATGGGACCTTGCAGCGCATTGCGGCGCTCAAACGCCTCGGCATCTTTCGCAAGATAACACGGAGCAATGCACGGCAGCTATTTTACTCTGCGACCTCTTGGCTTCGAAGTGCCGGGGAGCCGGGTATGGTCGTCACGGTCGACATTGCGCGCTACGTCCTCGGCAAGGATGCCCCGCCGGCCGCATTTGCGGCTTACACCAAACTCGCAGCGCTTGATCTCAACGAGGTCCTTCGCCAGTTCATCGACGCAACGGACGAGCTGAACGGGGCCGTAATCGTCTTTCTAACGGATGAACGATTCTTGACAGATAGAGAACGAGGTCTCGGAAGCTACGAGGCGCTTCGCCTCCGCCTTACCGATGATGTCCGCGACCGGCATCGAGCGAACCCTCTCGCCCCGATGGTCAGCATTTCCACGCGCCCAGCGAGCGCCGTTGGAATGACGCTATGAACCTCGAGGCCCGGCGGGCAATCGAGGCACTTCGATCGGGGGTCCCCAACCGGAGCGCGGTCAGCTTCTTGCGCCTGGGCCAGCCGGCGATCGAGGCGCGCTTCGACGAGCTCCTCAACGTCGCCGGGTCGAATGACGCGAGGAACCCCGGATTCATCATCGGCGGCGAATTTGGGTCGGGTAAGTCCCATGTGCTGCAGTATCTGAATCGGACCGCGCTCGCGCGCGGGTTTGCGACGAGTCTTGTAACGATCAGCAAAGAGACGCCTTTGAGCTCCATCGAGGACGTTTTCAAGGCCGCAATCCGTGAATTGAGCCTCCCGGACCGGCTTTCGGGCGATTTCAATGAGGTCGCGACGAAACTGCAGCCGGCCAGCGACGCATACAAGGATTTCGAGTCAGACCTTCGCTCAGGTACGATCCGGCTCAATCCACTCTTTCCGGCGACGCTGCTTATCAGCCGTAGCCTCAGTGCAAACGAAGAATTCTGCGACAAGATTTACGGCTTCTGGGCGGGCGGCCGGATCAACGTCGCTGAGGTCAAGAAGGAACTCCGGCTGCAGCACGTGACCGACCTAGCCGTCAGCCGGTATCGCGCCACGGATATCGCACCGGAACGGTTCGTGTTCACTTCAGGACTAATCAGGGCGGCCGGGTATCGCGGCTGGATTCTTTTGCTCGACGAGACTGAACTGATCGCGAGCTTCCCGCTGCAGGCTCGGGCGCGGGCATATGCCGAGCTTGCTTGGCTCCTTGGTTACGGCGTCTCGAGCGTGCCCGGGCTTGGAGTCGTAGCTGCTGCGACGAAAGAGTTCACCGGCGTCGTGCTCCGAGAGAAGCAGGACCAGATCAAGATTCCGCTCTCGAAGTTATCGGAGAAGGATCCTGCTCTCGTCGAGCGCGCGGTGCAGGCCCTAAAGATCATCGACGAGCAAGCCGGCCACTGGGAATCAATTCGCCCGCATGAAGATCTTGACAGCGTTTTTCGGGAAGTTCGCGAACTCTATCGACGTGCCTTCGACTGGGAGAGCAGTCTCGACGTGCGGCCCGCATACACCGACGTATCTCGCAGCATGCGAATGCACGTACGAGAATGGATAACCCGCTGGGACCTCGAGCGTCTCGATCCGTCGTATTCAGCCAACATTGAGAGCGAAGTGATCACCCCCGATCTTGCCGAACGCGAAGGTTTGGAAGGTTTTTCCGAAGTCGACGACGCGGATGAAGACGCGTCATAGTTGAGGGTACCCCGTCTCCATGAGCCTGCTCGACGATCCCGGTGTCCGCAGGGCCATTGCTGATACGGCGGCTCGTAGAATTGCATCCGAGCCCGACGGCTTGAGCGCGCGCGCTATCGGGAATGATCTTAACGACGTGTTTGCGTCCGAACCCGCGACGAGAAACTGGGTCCTCACTCGACGTCATATTGAGACGGTCCTCTCCCGCGACCATCGTTTCATTTGCTCCAATGGTCAGTGGCATCTGTCACCCCACGCGGCTGAACATCATGCTGCCGCCGAGACGGTCGGGATGCCCGTGTCCCCGTTGCGGGCCGGCGTTTCACTGAAGCTCCGTCGATGGCAACTGGACGCGTTATCTGCATGGAGCGCCTCGGACCGACGAGGCATCGTTCAGGCCGTCACCGGTTCGGGCAAGACTCGGGTCGGTCTCGCAGCGATCGCCGAACATCTTCGGAACGCGAGCGCTCGGGTCGCCGTGCTCGTCCCTACGATCGAACTGCAATCGCAGTGGATCGCTGAGCTTCGGGCCGTCTTCGGTGTTCCAATCGGCGCCGTCGGAGACGCTCAACTCGATCAATTTTCCGAAAACGTCATCCTCGTCTTTGTTGCCAGATCGGCAGCCGACTTGCTGCCCCTGGCGGTGAGACAGGTTGCGCCAAGTCACCATGTGCTCCTGGTCGCTGATGAATGCCATCGCTACGGAAGCGCCATTTTCGCGCAGGCGCTCAACGCACCGTTTGCGGCAACACTCGGTCTATCGGCGACTCCCGAACGCGATGGGGACAACGGGATGGCGGCCCACGTGCTGCCACGACTCGGCCCCGTCGTCTACGAGTACGATCACCACCAGGCGATAAGCGAAGACGTTATCGCGGATTTTCGCGTGTGCTTCGTGGGCGTCGACTTCGAACCGCGCGAGCGTGACACTCATGACGAGCTCTCAGACCAGATTGCACGAGCTCATCGCGCGCTGATCAAAGAATATCCTTTCGTGGAGCACGCGTCGCCATTCATTGCAGCAGTGAAACATCTGGCTCAGCGAGATGAAGACGGGATCGCCCGACGCTACCTTCAACTGACTGCGGAACGGCGGCGCCTCCTCTACGGCGCATCCTCGCGCCACGACTTCGTCTTCTGGCTCGCCGATCAGAAAGCACTGCACGGCGAAAGGCTTCTCATGTTCCACGAGACCATCGCCGACTGCGAACATTTGGCCCATAACTTAACCGAAGCGGGAATCACAGCCGGCGCGCATCACTCGGCGCTCGACCGAGAAACGCGTCGTCTGACGCTGACTAGGTTTGCCCGCGGAGAACTTTCAGCGATCATCGCTCCGCGCACGCTCGACGAGGGTATCGACGTACCCGATGCCTCCCTTGCGATCATTGTTGCAGGCACGCGCGTAAAACGACAAACCGTGCAACGCATTGGCCGCGTGCTGCGAAAGTCGCCGGAGAAACCCTTCGCGCGCGTCGTCAAGGTGTTCGTTCGCGGAAGCGCCGACGATCCAACGGGCGCAACTGCGGACGCTTTTTCCCGCGAGCTGCTGGCTTCCGGCCGAGGGCTCGTCACGCAATGGCCGGCAGATAGCGTGCTGATCCTTCAGTTCATGAGTGACCCGTGATGCCTGAAAATGACTCAAGAGCGCCGCTATGCACTTGAAGTCACAGGCGCGAGAGCTCCAATATGAAGTTAACGGATAGACCGCCACCGAAGCAATCGATCGGTAAATGAGCTAACTTTGAAGAGAGCAGCGAACACTGTGATTTTACGAAGAACTTGCGGAGCGCCCGATGTAAGAGCTCATGAATCGCCAAAATGAGTCCATTATGGGCAACGTTGCGGCCAACAGCCTCGTGGCGAAAGATCCCAAGCCGGATCTTCACCGTTTGGGTATCGTCCATATCCCCAGCCGCTGCTTGAGTCGATCGCGCAGGCCCTGACGGCGACGTCCCCGTTCCACAGCGAAAGTTGTTTCGACCACATTCTACACGCTTTACGCGATGATCCTGTTTCTGGCGAGTCGGCCGAATACCTTATTGCTTCGGGCCCGGGGGCTGCCGCAGATCAGGGTTCATAGTCCAGACAGCTGCAAGGAAGGATGGGACATGCGCAGCGAGCTATTCAGAAAGAGAAGTCACCGATCGGCGGCTCATCCACGACGAATTTAGTCTTTGCTTTATAGGAGAGGATCAGCCTTGAGCGGTCACCGCAGTGCAGGCTAGGGATGGCTTTCAATGTAGATATGAGGGCGGCAGCAGTCCGGCATCTACAGGCCGCGGAGATTCTGAACAAGGGTCCGCGCCGTGACGTAGCTGGTTACCTCTACGGACTCGCTGCCGAATGCGCGGTCAAAGCGTTGATGAGCGGGGCCGGCTTCTGGTCCAGGCGCACCTTGTCAAGGCGGGACGATCCCTTCTACGCGCACTTTCCGGAACTACGCACACTCGTAATCGATTCGCCGGCGCTCAGGCGCTCTGCTCCCCTAATGAACCTTCTGAGCCCAAATTCTTTCATGAACAATTGGTCGATAGATATGCGTTACTCGGAGGCCAGGCAAGTTAGAACTGATTGGGTTGACCGATGGGCAATTCAAGCACGGGAGGCGGTGGGCAAAATTGGAACGTGAGCATGAGCCGTCAACGGTTCGATTCGACGATAGCCTTTCGATCTTGGTAGATGTTGTACATCGCGAGCTCGGCAATCGTGTTCTTAGGAATGGGATTGCGTTGAGAGATGTAAATGGCAAATTAGCATTCATTTCTAAAGGTAAGCTGAACGCGACGAAACGTGATAGGGCAGAAGCCCAACTTCGGAAAGCGTTGTTGAACTATGCCCGCAGTGATCGCGTACTGGCTGACATTGGTGACTTTGGTACCGCACCTCTCCTTGAAGAAAAAGGGTATCTTCATGTCAGAGTCAGCGGCCACGTTGTAAGCCTGCTTGATCGGCGACTTGTAGGCGGCGATTGGCTTAGATCGCCCGCCCCCGTTGCCCCCCCCCCGTCTCGTTTTGTGTTCGCTAGCCTTAAAGGTGGCGTCGGCCGATCTACGGCCCTGTCTGTCGCGGCTGCGGACCTTGCGCGCCAAGGCCGAAGAGTGCTGGCGGTCGACTTGGATATGGAGGCGCCGGGACTTGGGTCAATACTCCTCGACGATGAGACACTTCCTGAGTTCGGAATTGTCGACGCGCTCGTAGAAAATAATATATCTCGCCTGGACCAGGCTTTCTTTGCGGATTTAGTGGGACCCTCCGGGCTGGCTGATCGGAACGGAAAGATTGATGTAATTCCAGCTTTTGGAAAACGTTCTCGCAAAAATCCAGGCGATGTACTAGCAAAGATCGCTAGGGCATACACTGAAGATATCGACGAAGATGGAAATGTCTCTACGGTATTAGATCAGATAAATTCAATTATTGCGAATTATTCCCAGCCGAACCGTTACGATGTGATACTGCTTGATGCTCGCTCCGGACTCAATGAAACGACAGCTTCCGCCGTTCTCGGCCTAGGAGCCGAGATACTATTCTTTGGTCTGAATGATGCGCAAACTTTTCACGGTTACGCCGCGCTCTTTGCGCATCTCGCTCGCTTCCTAGAAGATGATCAATCGCTTCCAGAATGGATAGGCCGCCTCACGATGGTTCAAGCGAAAGCATCCGCCGATCCGTCAGATAGAGAAGAATTTTCCGAGCGGAGCAAGAGCCTTTTCCTTGACTCTGGTTTGGCAAGACCGATGAATCGGGAGGAGCCATTTAATAGGAAAGAGTCTGTCAGTTCATTCAGAGAGATCGTTTGGCGAGAGGACAATGATGATATTGACTTAGACTTTGTAGAATCGCAACCTTCGGTACCAATCGCCATATTGGAAGATGAACACTTCCGGAGGTTCCGCCCTCTTATCAATAACGATGTCCTATTGCATTCAGTTTATATGTCGTCCTATGGATCTCTGCTTGAAAGGATTAGGGAAGCTGTTAATAACAGTGTCGATTCAATTTAATGAAGCTTACTGAGGCGGATTTTCTCTCCATTCGCGAAGCGGTTGCCGCAATTCCAGGCGATGTCTCAAATGATGCAGTCGGCGCATATGCGCCAAGATTGCAAGACATGTATGCCCCTGCGACTCATGTCGCTGCATTAGACCCGACAACTCCAATCGTCGTCGGGTCGCGCGGAGCTGGAAAGAGCTTCTGGTCCGGTGTACTTGGCCAAGCTGAGACGAGGCAAGCAGCTTCGTTGGCCTATCCGGGGTTGAAGCTCGATGCTGTGACAGTTGCCTTCGGATTCACGGGCGTCGGCGGTCCTGACGGGTTCGGCGTAGACGCACTCAATCAATTTGTCCCTTCCGATGCTGATAGGGAAGCGATGCGATCTTTTTGGTGGGCGACAGTACTTCGAGCCGTGAACCAGGCAACGAATGGCAATGCAAAGTTCAGAGAAATCTTAGAAACCAGTAAAGACTGGGAACTGAGAGAAAATTTTCTGTCGAGAAGTGAGGAGAACTTTCGGGCTACAGGGGTTACTCTCTTAGTGGTTTACGATGCTCTCGATACGATAGCAATCACCTGGCCGCGGCGCAGACTGCTAACAGAGACTCTCCTAGAGGTGGTATGGGCGATGCGCGCCTATCGGACTATACGACTGAAACTGTTCTTAAGACCAGACCAGATTGACGATGATGAACTAAAGTTCATTGAGCTGCCAAAGCTGCGTACAGGTGCCGTTCGCTTGAACTGGACAAAAACTGACCTATACGGGCTCTTGTATTCACGACTAATGATGTCGCATGAAAACGTGTCCTTTCAACGTCTGGTAGAGTCCCTTCGAATTCCGAGCGCTGATCGGACTGAGATCTTAGCAAGACGCTGGGAGTTGAGCTACAGTTCTACAGATCAGGCTAGAGTGATGACAAAGCTGGCTGGCGAATTCATGGCGGAGGGGCCGTACGGTTACAAGAAGGGTCGAACCTACGACTGGCCCCTCACGCACCTTGCAGATGCATTTGACGAAGTTACCCCGCGTAGCTTCCTGGGGCTCATGATCGCTGCTGCAAAGTTTGGTTCGGTGCCCACCAAGCGGGCACTTACTGCGGACGGCATACGTCATGGCCTCAGAGCCGCTTCAAAGACCAGGGTCGATCAACTGCATCTCGAGTTTCCATGGATCAAGGGAGTACTTGCTCCTATGGCGGGCTTATTGATGCCTCAAAATGAACACGAGGTGTTTAAGACGTGGAAACGAGCTGGTACGGTTGACGAGCTTGTAAAGGATGCCGAAGAGAATAATTATCTACCACCATTCGAGATGACGGGAAGAAATCGAGAATTGGCACTTTTCGAGGCGCTTAAGCGGATTGGGGTTATGTTTCGTCGGAAGGACGACCGACTCGACATGCCTGACCTCTTTCGCGTTGCTGCAAAGTTGTTGAAAAAAGGCGGTACGGCTCCAGTGTGATATTTGGATTCGACGGTCACCTTGTTCTCGTCTACCTCCCGACCCGGAAGCACGGCATCGCTACAGTCCGTTAGGACGACAGCAGCAAAGGGTTCCCACGGGGCATGGCAGCGAAGGCTACAGATTACGCTTCGCCGGAATGGAGCCTACATCGCTCGAAGCGATCGCGCCCTCTCTTCCGAAAGGCTGCCTTTATGCGTATGGCATCCGCCTCCGCCCTCATCCTCGCGGGACTGCTGCTGAACGCAGCCTCGTCGAACGCGGCCACCCCACACGCCCCCACGCCGGCCCATCCGCACCTCCGTCCCCACGGCGAGCCCGCGAAATGCTCCGGTACGGGACTTCCGTCGTTCGTCGGAGTCGCGAACGCGTCCAACGTGGCCGGCGGGGCCTTCAGCGCGGAGCTCGGCGGCAGCAACAACGCCGCCTGTCAGACCGGTAGCGCCGTCGGGGCGGGCACCGGGAACATCGCCCGGGGCCTCTGGTCGTTCGTCGGAGCCGGCCAGAACGTGTACACTGCCCAACAAGACGCCTTCGCCGGCGCCGGCGATGGAAACGGTGCCGACGGAGAGTGGTCGTTCGTCGGCTCCGGCTACTACAACGATGCCTCGGGCGAAGGCTCCTTCGTCGGCGCAGGCGGGACGATCTACGCGCAGGCCTCCCCGCTCAACACCGCCTTCGGAAACGTCGCTTCAGGCGACGACTCGTTTATCGGCGCGGGGGACCTCAACCGGGTTTCCGGGGCGGGCTCGTTCATCGGGGCGGGCGGCACGGTGTTTGCGGGCGCGGGTGGGAGCACGGCGGGCAACCAGATCTTCGGCACCGATTCGTTCATCGGCGCCGGGGACAATAATGCCGTAGCGGGAGCGGACGCGTTCGTCGGCTCTGGGACATCGAGTTCGGCCGGCGGTGCCGCCGCCTTTGTGGGGGCAGGCACGAGTAACAACGCCGAAGGCGCCACGTCGTTCGTCGGCGGGGGCCAGGGAAACGTTGCGGCGGGGAACGGCTCGTTCGTCGGCGGCGGCGACTATCTGCAGTTTGCGACAGGCAATCCGGTGGCGCAGAACGCGGCCGTCGGCGCCGACTCGTTCGTCGGCGCGGGCGATCTCAATAACGCGGGCGCGAACGACTCGTTCGTCGGCGGCGGCCAATCCAATAGCATTGCCGCGGCCGCCACGTACTCCGTCGCGACCGGCGGGTACGCCAATTCGATCGCGTCGACGTACGGCACGATCGCGGGCGGCTTGAAAAGCAAGGTCTCCGGCTCCGCCGCGACCGTCGGCGGCGGCGAGGCGAATCTTGCCTCCGGCACGTTGGCGACCGTTCCCGGCGGCTATCACAACCTCGCGAGCGGCACCGCGAGCTTCGCCGCCGGCTATGAGGCCGAGGCCGTCACGAACGGCTCCTTCGTCTGGTCGGATGCCGCATCCACGACCGTTCACGTGATCTCGAAAGTACCGAACCAATTTCTCGCGCGCGCGGCCGGCGGCGTCGCGTTCTATTCGAACGCCGCGCTCACCAGCGGCGTCACCCTCGCGCCCGGCGGGGGCAGTTGGGGGAGCGTCAGCGATCGCGCGGTGAAGACCGGCATCACCGCGCTCGACGCGGCCGCGGTGCTGCGGAAAGTCGATGCGCTGCCGGTCAGCGAGTGGAGTTACATCTCCGAGCGCGGCGTGCGCCACGTCGGCCCGATGGCGCAGGACTTCTACGCGGCCTTCGGCGTCGGCGAAGATAACCGCCACATCACGAGCATCGACGAAGACGGCGTCGCCCTCGCCGCCATCAAGGCGCTCCACGCGGAGAACGCCGGCCTGCGCGCGCGGCTCGCGAGCGACGAATCGCGCCACGCGCACGACCTCGCCGCCCTCGAACGTCAGGTCGCCGGCCTCGCTCGCGAACTCGCGGATTCCAAACGCGCGACCCATTAACGATGGGAACCACGGCCGCCGCCCTGCACGTGCTGATCCCGCCGGGCGCGCCGGAAGGGTCGTGCGTGCCCGCCGTGCTGCGCGCGTACGAACGCCTCGGCTACGTTCGCGCGAACGACGAGGCCGAGGGCGGCAAGCGCGTCGCGCTCGAGGGCGGCGCGCCCGGCGCATTCCTCTCCGCGTACGATTCCGATAACGACCGGCTCGACGGCGGCGAACTCAAAGAGCTCGCGGTCATCCTCTCCGCGGAGCTACACACGGCCGCGATCGTCACGAGCGTGTACGACAGCGACGCGTTTCTCTTTCTCCTCTACCACGACGGCAAGCAAGTCGACGCCGCGCTCGGTGGCGAGCTCTGGACCGCCGACGGCCTCCGCATCCTCGCGCCGAAAGCACGCGCCGCGACGTGGCGCGCGCTCTTTCCCGGGCGCAGCGCGCCAAAGATCGCGGCCGGCGCGGATGCGGTGTTCGCGGAGTCGATCCTCGGCGAGTGGTGCCGCGCGGCCGGTCTCGACCCCGTGCGCGCGACGACGCTCCTTCACGAGCTCGACGCCGAGAAGCGCCCCGGCTGCGAGACGCTGTACTTCGCGAAGGGCACCGGCGCGCCGCCGAAACGCCCCGAGCGGAGCGATCCGCAGATCGCCGCCTTCTTCCGCAGCGACGACGATCACCCGTATCTGCGATTCTTTCCCGCCGCCTGGCCCGTCGGTACGGGGAGCGCGCAGCGCGTGAGCTGGGGCGTCGCCACATCCGGCCCCGGCTTTCGCGGCGTGCGCGTCCGCCTGCAATTCGACAACGCATCGGAAGCGAGCGTCGATGCCGTAACGGTGCTGGCATGGCCGTTCTCCAGCGGCCAGGTAACGTCGTTTCGCGCGGCGGCGACGCACGCATGGCGCGACCTCGGCGAACCGGTTCGCGGCGCGACCGCCATCACGAAAGAAGCCGCGGACTTCGCGTTGCCGCCCACCGAGCCGCAGAGCCGCAAGCAGTTTCTGCTGATGCTGCAGCTTTCGCTGAACGTCGCGGCCGGCCGCGAAGCGACGGTGCGCCCGATCGTGGAAGCGATGGACGGTGCGTTCGCACCCGTCGCGTTGCCGCCGCTGCGCGTGCGCGCGATCGAACCGGCGTGGATCCCCGCCGGCGGCCGCTGCCCGCCCGACATCGCCCTGCTGCTGAGCGAACCCGCGGTCGCGTCGCACGTGGCCATCCTCCCGCGCGCGGGGCAGCCGGAACGCACGCGCGTCAAGGCGCTGTTCGAATCCTGGCTCGCGTCGCTCGGGCCGGCAGCGGACGCCGTTGCGACCGTGCGTACCGAAAAACACCTCACCCCGGCCGGCAATAGCTCGAAAGCCGCGTGGTCCGCGCCGGTCGCGAAGCTGCTCGCCGACAAACGCTGGGGCCGCTGCTTCGATGCGAATCACGACTACCGGAGCGTCGCGATCGACGTCGCTCGCGCCGGCGCACCGTTTCCCTTCGCGGGCGCGACGATGTCGGTTCCCTGGCGGACGCCCACGCGCCGCAAAACCGAAACACCTTCGGAAGACTTCCAGGCGAACGAAGCGCTGAGCGCGGCCTTTTGGTTCGTGAACGAACCATGGGTCTACGCCGAATGCGGTACATCGCGCGGCGCGCAGGAAGCGCTCTTCACAACCTGGGTCGAGACCACGGATAGCTTGCAGGCCTGGATCGCCGAGGCGGCCTGGTTTCCCGATGACGACGATCGCACGCTCTACGAACGCGCGATCCCGAACATCCGCTACAACGGCCCGCAGCTCGCCTCGCTGACGTCGGCGCCGGATTGGCCCGCGCGCCGGCTGCGCTTCCTCGCGCGCCGCGTGTGGCTCGGCACTCCGCTCGCGGCCCCGCTGGACTTCGAAGCGCTCGAAGCGGTAGCGACGGTACGCCGAGCCGAAGCTCACGTCGAGATCGCGCTGCGCGACGGACACACGCTCGCCGATCTCGAGCGCGCCCTCGCGCCGTTACTGCCGTCTCACGCCGACGTCATCACGGTCCTCGAAGCGACCGTCGCGCGGGCCAAGGCGGCGGCGCACGATCCGCGCGCCCGCGCCACCTACGCCACGACGCTCGACACGCTCGCAACCGCCCTCACCGACATCGCCTCACACGAAACCGGCACGGAGAAACTCGAACGGGCGATCGCGCTCTCCGCCGAGGCCATCGACCTCTCGGGTGGCGCGGCGTGGCCGCAAGGCTTCGCGACGTTCCACAAAACCCGCACGGCGGCGCTCTTGCGCCTCGGCGAACGCACGCAGGCGCTCGCGCCGTTCGAAGCGGCGGTCGCGGGCCAGCGCGCCGCGGTCGACGTCCTCGGCGAAAGCCTAGCAGGCGCCGCGCCCGGGAAGCGCCAGGTCTGGGCGAGCGCGCGCGTGCTCTTGGGCCTTGCCCTCGCGGCACTCGGCGAACGTGAACCCGGGAACGCCTCGCTCGAAGAAGCCGCCACGATCTTCGAAAGCGCGCTCCTCGAATACGCCGAACCCGACGATACGTCGCTGACCGGCGTCGGCATCACGGATGAGTCGAAGAAACTCACCCGCGCGATGCTGGCCGCGCGCGCCGCGTCCGCGCGACTCACCATCGCCGTTCGCAACGACGACCGCGCCGGAGCGCAGACCGCACTGGCCAACATCAGCGCCGCGGTGGCAATCCTGCGCGCGAGCCCGAACGGCAAGGCATTCGGCGACTACGAGGCGTGGGAGGCCCGCGCCAAACGTTTAGCGCCGTAACATATCGCGTCCCGATGCGAACACCGCCGCCGATCGCGCGAAAGCGCACATTCCGCCGCGCTACCGGATGTAGTAAAACCCGGCCGTAAAGGACCCGACTCGTTGCAGCCGGCGACGGTACGCAGGAGGGACCCGAAGCGGGCCCGCAACTGCCTTGCCTTACCTCCTCGCCGCATGGCGCGGCCGGTTCGTACTCCGAAAGGTCTACTTCCGTGCGTCTTCGTTCGTTTGCTGCCGGCCTCTCCACATTCGGCATCCTTTTCGCTTATGGCTCGCTTCCGTCCGCGGACGCTAATCCATCGCCCACCCTCCGCGCCGGCAAGCCGCCGGCACCGCGCGCCCACGCGGCGAGGAAAGCATCTGCGCGGCGAGGTCTGGGACTCCAGATAAACGGATGCTCTGCCAATGGCAACCCCTATTTCATCGGGGTCGGCTCGGAGAACGACTACGCGGGCGGCTACGCGAGCGCGGTGGCCGGCGGACAATATAACGAAGCCTGCGACACCAACACAGCGATCGGTGGCGGCGAAGGCAACGAGATCGGCGGTGGAGGCGCTCAATCCAATTCGTTCATCGGTGCCGGTGACGACAACCAAATCGGTTCCAATGACACGTTCATCGGCGCCGGTGAAGACAACGAGGCGAGCGGATACAACTCGTTCGTGGGCACGGGGCTGTTCAACTATGCCTCGGGGAACTCGTCGTTCGTGGGCGCCGGCGGTCAGGAATACAACGCAACCGACAATGCGGCTTCCGGCGGCAACAACGTCGCGGGCGGCGTCGACTCGTTCGTCGGTGCCGGCGACACGAATCAGATCTCCAGCAGCGGCAACGGCTCGTTCATCGGCGCCGGTGGGTATGAGAACGCGTACCTCGGTAACGCGTCGGTGAGCAACCTGATCACCAGCGTCGACGCTTTCATCGGCGCGGGCGACGAGAACCTCGTCTACGGGAATTACAGCGCCATCGTGGCCGGTGCCGGCAACAACGTCGGTAGCGCGGCCGCCAATTCGGCGGTCGTGGCGGGACAATCGAATAGTATCTACGGCGCGTCGGCGTTCGTCGGAGCCGGTTCCGGCAATGATGCGCAAGGCCAAAACGCCTTCGTCGGCGCCGGCACGCATATCGAGGTTACCGCTACCGCGCTCGATGCCGCGATCGCCGGTGGTGCGAGCAACATCGCATACGGCGCGTACGACACCGTCGGCGGCGGCGACGGCAATTCGGTCAACGGTTCGTCGGCAACGGTACCGGGCGGCTTCAAGAACGTCGCGAGCGGTACGACGACGTTCGCGGCCGGCTACGGCGCCGAAGCCGTGACGAACGGTTCGTTCGCGTGGTCGGACGCATCCTCGAGCACCGTGCACGTGCGATCCACGGTCGCCAATCAGTTCGTCGCGCGCGCGAGTGGCGGTTTCATCTTGTATTCGAATCCCACGGCGACCAGCGGCGTCAAGCTCGGAGCCGGTTCGGGCGCGTGGGCGATGCTCAGCGATCGCGCGATGAAGACCGGCGTCACGCCGCTCGACGACGCGGCGGTCTTGCGGAAAGTCGCGGCGCTTCCGGTCAGCGAGTGGAGTTACACCTCCGAACGCGGCGTGCGCCACGTCGGGCCGATGGCTCAGGACTTTTACGCGGCCTTCGGCGTCGGCGAAGATAACCGCCACATCACGAGCATCGACGAAGACGGCGTCGCGCTCGCGGCCATCAAAGCGCTGCATTCGGAGAACGCGGGTCTGCACGCCGAGAACGCCGGCCTCCGCGCGCGACTTACGGCCGACGAAGCGCGCCACGCACGAGATATCGCCACCCTCGAACGTCGGCTTTCCGCTCTCGCTCGCGAACTCGCGGAATCCAAGCACGCGAAACAGTAACCATCCGCGGGAGAGAACCGCTGCCGACCAACGCCCGGCCACGAGAGGAGGTTGGCTGGGGGGTAAGGTAGTGGGTGGCTATGACGCGCCTCCTTAGTGCTCGCCGCCATTTGGTATTACTGCTGGCGGCGAGCCTCGGAGGCTGTAGCGGTGCGGCGAGCGTTCTGACGCCGAGCGGCCAGGGTCAACGGCAACCTTACCACGCCAAGATCGCGGCGCACTTGGTCTTTAAAATTCCGCACAAGAAGGCCGCCGCACGAAATTCTCGCTACATTTCGCCCGCGACCCAGAGCGTCACCATCAATATCGTGGGAACGGGCCCGACCGCAACGCCGAGCGGCTTCCCGACGACCGTCTCGCTCACGCCGACTTCGAGCGGTTGCACGTCGACGCTGGCCTCCACCAATTGCACCCTGACGCTGGAACTCGCCCCGGGAACCTACGACGCGACCATCGTCGCCTACGACGGCACCAGCGGCAGCGGAAGCGCCCTCTCCGCCGCCCAAAGCGTGCCTTTCACCCTGACAGCCGGCACCGCGAATACGATCGCGATTACCCTCGGTGGGATCCCCGCCAGCCTCGCGGTCACGCCGGCATCCGCCGGTTATCTGCGCGGCGGAACCGGCGGCTTGACGCTCTACGGCCCGGCGCCCCAAAAGCTCATCGTCGAAGCGCTCGACGCCGACGGCAACGTCATCGCGGGCCCCGGCGCCCCAACCCTCTCGGTGGCGCCGACGACTGCCACCACCGCGCTCGCCGTGGCGAGCCCCGCGCCCGCGGCCGCTGCCAACGTCTTCACGCTCACCGCCTCCACCACCGGCAGCCCGGCGGCGGTGACCCCCGGAAGCTACCCGCTGACCGTGAGGGCCACTGCGGTCGATCAGGGCGCCAATCCCGCGACGCTCCCCCTCACGACCTCCCTTGCCGTCCCGCTGCACCTCGCCCACAGCGTGCTCTACGTGTCTACTTTGGACAGCGTTGTGGTCGAGTTGTACGATGGCAATACCGGTTCGCCGAATGTGACGATAACAAATGGCATTAATCTCCCAAGAGGCGTGGCGGTCAATGCGAACGGTACCCTCTACGTCGCGAACTCCAACGTCCAAAATGTCACGGAGTATCCCGCGGGGAGCACATCGCCCAGCGCTACGATTACGAGCGGGATTAGTGTCCCTGTTGGAGTGGCGGTCGATGCGAACGGCACCCTCTACGTCGCGGACAGCAACTCCAACAGTGTGACGGAGTATCCCGCGGGGAGCACATCGCCCAGCGCTACGATTACGAGCGGGATTAGTTCCCCTTTTGGAGTGGCGGTCGACGCGAACGGCACCCTCTACGTCGCGAACGACAACAACGTCACGGAGTATACCGCGGGGAACACATCGATCAGCGCCACGATTACGAGCGGAATTAGTGGTGTCCCTCTTGGCTTGGCGGTCGACGCGAACGGCACCCTCTACGTCGTTAACAACTACCACGTCACGGAGTATGCCGCGGGGAGCACGTCGCCGAGCACCACCATTAGCGGGTTAAACGCCGCTGGCGGGTTGGCGGTCGACGCGAACGGCAACCTCTACGTCGCCAACGACTTCGCGGTCACTGAGTATGACCCGAGGAGTGCGCAAGTGACGGCCACCATCCCGTCTTCCTCCCTCGGTGGACACCCGGAGTATGTCGCTGTCGTGCCGGGGCCGCTCACGCCTTAGACGGGAAGACGCCCAGAGCGTTACCGTCGATAGGCACCCTCTTCCTCGCAAATTAAAGCAATGACAATAACAACGCTACGATCGCGGAGTATGCCCGTCACCTCGAGAAACCGCCGCCGACTGCGCGACGACTTTGCGCGGGCAGGAGGTCTGCCGGAGGGCAAGGGAACGAGCCCTATGACGCGTCTCCTTAGTGCTCGGCACCATTTGGTATTACTGCTGGCGGCGAGTTTCGCGGGCTGTAGCGGCGCTGCGAGTGTTCTGACGCCGAGCGGCCAGGGCCAACGGCAACCGGACCACGCCAAGATCGCGGCGCACTTGGTCTTCAAAGTCCCGCACAAGAAGGCCGCCGCCCGTAATTCTCGCTACATTTCGCCCGCGACGCAGAGCGTCACCATCAATATCGTGGGAACGGGCCAGACCGCAACGCCGAGCGGCTTCCCGACGACCGTCTCGCTCACGCCGACTTCGAGCGGTTGTACGTCGACACTGGCCTCCACGAACTGTACCCTGACGCTGGAACTCGCCCCGGGAACCTACGACGCGACCATCGTCGCCTACGACGGCGCCAGCGGCAGCGGCAACGCCCTCTCGGCCGCGCAGAGCGTGCCTTTCACCCTGACAGCCGGCACCGCGAATACGATCGCGATTACCCTCGGTGGGATCCCCGCCCGCCTCGCGGTCGCGCCCGCAAGCGCCGGTTATCTGCGCGGCGGAACCGGCGGCTTGACGCTCTACGGCCCGGCGCCGCAAAAGCTGGTCGTCGAGGCGCTCGACGCCGACGGCAACGTCATCGCGGGCCCCGGCGCCCCAACCCTCTCGGTGGCGCCGACGACTGCCACCACCGCGCTCGCCGTGGCGAGCCCCGCGCCCGCGGCCGCTGCCAACGTCTTCACGCTCACCGCCCCCACCACCGGCAGCCCGGCGGTGGTGACCCCGGGGAGCTACCCGCTAACCGTGACGGCCACTGCGGTCGATCAAGGCGCAAACCCCGCGACGCTCCCCCTTACGACCTCCCTCGCCGTCCCGCTGCGCCTCGCCCACAGCGTGCTCTACGTGTCTACTCAATCTTCCGACGCGGTGGAGGAATTCTACGATGGCAATACCGGTTCGCCGAATGTGACGATAACCAGTGGCCTTCATAATCCGGAGGGTGTGGCGGTTGACGCAAACGGCACCCTCTACGTCGCGAACTACGCCAACTATGGCACGGTCACGGAGTATCCCGCGGGGAGCACGTTGCCAAGCGCCACCATTACCAGCGACCTTACACAGCCTACGGACGTGGCGGTCGACGCGAACGGCACCCTGTACGTCGCAAACTTCGGTGACGGCGTCGAGGAATATCCCGCCGGGAGCACTTCGCCGAACGTCGGGCTTAGCGCCAACTCCCCCGATGGCGTGGCGGTCGACGCAAACGGCACCCTCTACGTCGCGAATACACTCGGCGGCGCCCAATCGATCATGGAATATCCCGCGGGGAGCACATTGGCAAGCCTCACCATTACCAGCGGAATTGGCTCTCCCCAGAGCGTGGCGGTCGACGCAAACGGCACCCTGTACGTGGCGAACGGCTTCAACGTCACCGAGTATTCCGCGGGGAGCGTATCGCCAAGCGCCACCATCACCGGCGGAATTGGCAATTCACATGGCGTGGCGGTCGACGCGATCGGCACGCTCTACGTCGCGAACTACGACAACAATAACGTCACGGAATATCCGGCGGGGAGGACGCAAGCGACCGTCACTATCCCCTCTTCCTCCCTCGGTGGACACCCGGAGTACATCGCTGTCGTGCCGGGGCCGCTCACGCCTTAAGACGGGAAGACGCCTCCCCGCGCTAGGCGCCTACCACGGATACGACGGCGCCCTCGTGGCCGGACAATCGAACGGAGCCTTCGGCGTGTCGACGTTCGTGTGCGGGCACGCATCGCGAGCGGTACGACGGCGTTCGCCGGGCAGAACGCGCTCCCGCATCACGGCGTCAATTCGTAAATCGTCCCGTGCGTGAGATATCCGGTCGTGGTGCCGAGCAGTTTGCCTTTGTACAGCGTAAGCTGAGGCACCGGAAAGACGTCGGTCGTGAACCGGTAGACGACGCCCCAGGCCCAACCGCCGCTGCCCTTCGCGAGCGTGAAGATCTCGCCGCAGCCTTGGTTCGGGCAGCTTCCGACGGCGCTTCCCGCCACGCCGTAGACGCGGCTCACGCCGTCGCCCGTGAGGAAGCCCATGGGGTTGAAGCCGTCGGGACCCGAGAACTGATGCAGTACCGTGAGCGACCACGGGGGCTTGCCGCTTGAAGGGCGCGTGAGCATGGCGACCGCGCCGCAGCCGCCGTACGACGTGTCGAGGCAGAATTTGCTCTGATTGCCGCCGCCCGCCGCCGTGAACAAGAGTTCGTCCGCGATCGCCGTAGCGGACGGATTGCGCGGCGCCGAGCGGTCGGGTTCCACCAAGTTGAAGAAATCGTACGGTTCGGACTGATAGTAGCGCATCCGATTCAAGATATTGACGACGCAGAGCACCTGCAGCTCTTCGATCGTCAAGTTCCCCGAGAAAATATAGTACTGAAAGAGTCCGCCGCAGCCGCCGCTGGCGTCATCGGGCCGCTTCAGCGCCGGACTCGCGTTGCTCGCAGGATCGCTCGCGGTCGCCGAACTCGCTGCGCCCTCGCTCGTCGTAAAATAGAGGTTTCCGGCCGCATCGAACGTCGGCGACGCGACCGGAATCGCGCCGTCCTTCCCGCCCTGGAAGGCGTGAATAACGGTCTCGCTCCACTTGCCCTTCGATTCCGCGAGCCGAAACAGCGTGCCGCATCCGGTCGGGACCCCGTTCTCCGATCCGCACAGCGCGGACCCGCCGCCGAGTTGCGTCGTACCGTAGAGGCTACCGTCCGGCGCGAGCGCGAGCCCGAGCGGTTGCGAGCCGTCCTTGCCGCCGCGGAAGACGTGGAGGATCTCGCCGGTCCAGTGCGTCGAGCCCTTCACCGGCGGCATGAGTTCGAAGACGGTATTATTGGTATTCGTGGCGGCGTAGAGTGCCGTCGGGGATCCGATCAGGACGGCCGCGCCCGCGTTATAGATCGTCGCCTGATGCCAGGCGCCGTGGACGTCTTGCGTGAGCTCGTAGATCGTTGCCGTCGTGGCGCCGTAGAACGCACCACCCGGTCCGGCAACGAGACCCGTCATCGGGAGGACGTGTGGCGGGAAGTTGTAGATGGTGGTCAGCGAGGCCGCACCCGCTGCAGGCGCCGGAACGACGCACAGAATGCCGGACAGCGCACAGAATGTAGTCGAGATCCATCGCAGAAGACCCATGGCACACCTCGGGAGCGGATCGCACGACGCCGTAAGACGAACTCGATTCCATGCATCGCCGGATCGTGCCTTGGCATGCAAGTTCGTTCCAACCACGAAAGGCGACCACATGCCGAAAGCCGTTCAACTCTCCGCGTACGGCGGAATCGAACAACTCCACATCGTCGACGTCCCAAAACCGGAACCGGCGCCGGGCGAAGTGGTCGTGCGCGTCGTCGCGGCGGGCACGAACCCGGGCGAAATCTCGATTCGCGAAGGCCGCCTGCACCATATGTTCCCGCGCGACTTTCCGTTCGGTCAGGGTACCGATTTCGCTGGACACGTCGATTCGGTGGGCGCCGGCGTCACGGAATTCTCCCCCGGCGACGAAGTGCTCGGTTGGACGGACCAGCGCGCCTCGCACGCGGAATACGTCGTCAGCAGCGCGGCGCATCTCATCCCGAAGCCGCCCGCGCTCGATTGGTACCGCGCGGGGAGCCTCTTCGTGGTCGCGACGACCGCCGTCGCGGCCGTGCGCGCGGTCTCGATCAAACCCGGCGACACCGTGGCGATCAGCGGCGCGGCCGGCGGCGTGGGATCGCTCGCGGTGCAACTCGCGCGCCGTGCCGGTGCGCGCGTGATCGGCATCGCGAGCCCCGACAGCGCCGCCTTCCTCGCTTCCGTCGGCGTGGAGCCGGTGGCCTACGGCGACGGGCTCGACGAGCGGCTGCGCTCGGCCGTGCCCGAAGACCTCAACGCGTTCATCGATCTCTTCGGCGGCGGCTACCTCGACCTCGCGGTCGCGCTCGGCGTCGCGCGCGATCGCATCAACACGATCATCGATTTCGCGGGCGCTCAGCGGCTGGGCGTGAAGGTCGAGGGATCGGCCTTCGCGGCTTCGCGCGAGACCCTCGCGCACGTCGCGAACCTGATCGCGTGGGGCGAGATCGTCATGCCGCTCACCGCGATCTACCCGTTCGCGCAGGTCCAGGACGCTTTCGCGGAGCTCGCGCGCCGTAAAGCGCGCGGCAAGATCGTCCTCTCCTTCGATCCGAAGATCACGGAAACGCTGCGCATGCCCGCAACCACGCCGTAGCTTCGCAGCCGTCGCGAAACTCCGCGTACCGCGGACGAGTAGCGCAGCCATGCGCAATCGAGACGCCCGGATCGCCGGCCTCTTCTACCTCGCGGCGATCGTCGCCGGGTGGTTCACGCTCATGTACGTCCCGGACAAGCTCATCGTAACCGGCGACGCCGTTGCGACGGCGCAGAACATCCTCGCTAACCCGTCCCTGTTCCGCGCGGGCATGGTGGGCGATTTGGTGACGGGCGTCGTCTGGCTCGGCGTCGTCCTCGCGCTCTATCGCCTGCTCGGCGACGTCGATCGCACGCAAGCGAACCTCATGGTCGTGCTGGGTGCCTTCTTACAAGTTCCGCTCTATTTCGTCAACGTCGTGAATTACGTCGCCGCCCTCCTGCTCGTACAGGGAGCGCCGTTCCTATCGGTCTTCTCGGAAGGTCAGCGTGACGCCCTGGCGATGCTCTTCTTGCGGCTCCACCACTTCGAGTTGCTGGCGAGCTTCGTCTTTGCCGGCCTCTGGCTCTTTCCGTTCGGCGTCCTCGTCTACAAGTCCGGATTTCTTCCGCGCGTCCTGGGAATCTGGTTGGTCCTCGACTGTTTCGCTTGGCTCGCGATCTCGCTCAACGGTTTTCTCACGCCGCAATACGCCGGTATCGTGGGTACGATCACCTTTCCGATAACCTTCGCCGAAGTCGCGATCACGCTCTGGCTGCTGGTCGCGGGCGCGCGGCCGTCGCCCTCCGGCGTGACCTCGTAATGGATAGGGTAGGGGACTATAGTACCCCTGCGCCGTAACGTTGGGCGATGGCTCATACGATTCGAGAGAAAGCAAAGTTGCTCGCTCGGGTTCGCCGCATCAAGGGGCAATGCGCGGCGATCGAACGGGCGCTGGAAGCCGAAGACGAGTGCGGTAAGACGCTTCAACTGATTGCCGGCGCGCGCGGAGCGATGAACGGGCTGATGGCCGAGGTGCTCGAGCAGCACCTCGTGCACCACGTGCTCGAGGCAGCGACGCTGCGGGAGCGGGATGAAGCCGCCGGCGAGCTCGTCGAGGTCGTTCGAGCGTATCTCAAATGATCGATGAGATCGAACGCGACGCCCAAACGGTGCTCACGCCCCAGGGCGATGACCGTGAGGCCGAGGACCACGGCGGTATCGAGCGGCTCGAAGTACTTCGCGTGCTGTTCGTCGCGATCGCAGCCGCCGCGGTCTGGTTCCGCGTGTGGGAGCCGCTTCCGAACGTCAGCTTCATTGGGATCGCCGCGACCCTGATCGGCGGGTATCCGATTTTCAAGGAGGCGTTCGAAAACGTGCTCCAGCGCCGCATGACGATGGAGCTTTCGATGACGATCGCGCTCGTCGCGGCACTTTCGATCGGTCAGGCTTTTACGGCGCTCGTCATTACGGCGTTCGTCCTCGCCGCCGAGATTCTCGAACACCTGACCGTTGCGCGCGGCCGCGGGGCCATCGGCGACCTCCTACGGTACCTGCCTCGACGAGCGCTCGTTCGTCGCGATGGGGTGATCCGTGAAATAGCAGCCGACGAACTTATCGTCGGCGACGCGGTGCTCGTGAATCCCGGCGCCTTCGTGCCGGTCGACGGCACGGTGATCGCCGGCCGGTCGTTCGTCGACGAGGCGCGCATCACCGGCGAGTCGAAGCCCGCGGAAAAGCTGACCGGCGCGGTGGCGTACGCCGGCACGGTAAACCAGCGCGGTGCGCTCGAGATCCGCGCCGAGCGTTTGGGGCGAGACACGAGCTTCGGCCGGATCATCGAAGCCGTCGAAAGCGCGGAGCGATCCCGCGCTCCCATCGAGCGCCTCGCCGATCGACTCTCGGGGTACCTCGTGTACTTCGCGCTCGGTGCGGCCGTGCTGACCTATCTGGTCACGCGGAACGTCGTCGCCACGATATCGGTTATCATCGTCGCCGGAGCGTGCGGGATCGCAGCGGGAACGCCGCTTGCCGTCCTAGGCGCGGTCGGCCGCGCGGCCCGGGCGGGCGCGATCGTCAAGGGCGGCCGGTATCTCGAGGCACTCGCGGCAGTGGACACGGTGATCTTCGACAAGACGGGAACCGTCACGTACGGATCGCCCGAAGTTCGCTCGCTCTCGCCGGCCGGAGATGTCACGCCCGAGCGATTGCTGCGCGCGGGCGCGATCGCCGAGCGCCGCTCGGAACATCCGCTCGGAACGGCCATCGTTGCCCATGCCGAATCGCTCGGCATCGCGGTCGCCGAACCCGAGACGTTCGCATACACGCCGGGGCGCGGCATTCGCGCCATTTTCGAACGCGAGACGATCCTCGCCGGCAACGCGTTGTTCTTGCGCGACGATGGGATCGACGCCCCAACCGAAGCGACCGATGAAGCGTCCACGCACGTGCACGTCGCGTGCGGCGGCCGGTATCTCGGCGCGATCGTGATCGCCGACGCGCTGCGCCCCGAGGCCGCATCCGCAATCGCGGCGTTACGAGCCCTCTCCATTCGAACGGTCCTGCTGACCGGCGACGTCCGGCGCGTCGCAAACGCCGTCGCGCGCGCGCTCAACGTCGATGAAGTGGACGCCGAACTGCTGCCGGAACAGAAGAGCGCCTACGTCGGCCGACTCGTCGATGCCGGCAAGATCGTCGCAATGGTAGGCGATGGCGTCAACGACGCGCCGGCCCTCACGCGTGCAACGGTCGGCGTTGCCATGGGATCTGGTACGGACGTCGCTCGCGAGAGCGCGGACGTCGTGTTGCTCGGCAACGACCTCTCGCGATTCGTCGAGACCGTGCGCATCGCACGGCGTACGAAAGCGATCGTGATGCAGAATTTCGTCGGGACGATCGCGGTCGATGCGGTCGGGATCATACTCGCGGCGCTGGGCTTCTTGAATCCGCTGTTCGCGGCGTTCATCCACGTCACATCAGAGCTGGCGTTCATCCTGAACTCGACCCGCATGCTAGCCCCGCGCGATCGGAGCTCGCCTGCCGTTCACCCGCAGTGATCGTGGCTCGGTGCTATCGTCTGCTCGGCACGGCGTTGCGGGCCGGCACATCAGGGCGCCGGCGGGCGCGTGACTTGACGTTCGATCGCGCTCGGCAACAGATAGATGACCGGCAGCAGCGCGTAGACGAAGAGGCTGATCGTCGGGTTGACGAACGCGAAAGCTGCACCGGTCAGCGAGATCGCAGGGTATCCGAGACCCCAGAGGCGCGTGAGTATCACCGCCCGCGGTGCCGCTTCGGCCTCTTCCGATAAGCGATAACGCTTCTCCACATACACCCAGAGCGCGAAGAACGCGCAACCGCCGGCGGCTTGAACGAGGCCGTAGAACGCCGCGATCGGCGTCAGCGTGCCGTACGCGGCGATCAGCTCCGTCGGAAACGGCAAGAACGCGATCACGATGAGCAAGATCAGATTCAAGATCACCGTCGGGCGATCGACGTCGTCGAGGCCCTTGAAGATGACGTGATGGTTGAGCCAGAACACGCCGATCAGGAAGAAACTCGTCACGTAGGAGACGAACGGGCGTCCAAGGCCGAGTAACGCGAGCGTCGCCGCGTGCGCCGTCGCGTTGTGCAAGTCTGGAAAATGGATCTCCACCACGAGTAAGGTTGCGGCGAACGCGAACACGCCGTCGCTGAACGCTTCCAAGCGCGTGAGATCCATCAACGAAGAGCCGGCCATGGCCGGTCCTTTGACGCGGCGGCGCCAATCGCTCTTTCGCCGACGAACGCGCGTCAACCGGAGAACTTCGAGCACGCGAGCGCATCGAATCGGCCGCGGCCGAACGGCTCCTACAGCGTTACCGTAACGCCTCGATCGTCCAGCCGCTAACGTTCCGATACGGCAGATCGTCGATCGTCACGGAACGCGTCTCGACGATCGAGAGCTTCGCGATCGAGCCGTGCCGCACCGAACCGTCCACGCTGACCGCGACGTTGAGTCTGCCTCGCCCCATGGGCCCGCCGGCGCCGCCCGGCTCGCCGCCGCCTCCGCCGCCACCGTCACCGGCGCCGCCGCGATCGCCGCCGCCGCCTCCGCCGCCGCCGCCCGGAAAGCCGAAGCCCCCGCGAAAGCCGCCGTGCCGGCCGCCGCCGCCGCGCCGGCCGCCGCCCGATTCGCTTTGCGGCTGAACCGTCAGATCGCCGCTGCCGCGAAAGCTCGCATCCGTGCCGTTCGCGGTTTGGACCGTGAGCGGCACGGTCGCCGTCCCGCTCGAACCGTGAGCGCCGCTCACGGGCAGCGTCGGCGTCCATCCGTCGGGCGAAAGGCTGGTCTCACCGGCGAACAGCGCGATGGCACGGTTCAAGCCGTCGACGACGCCGCCGAGCGCGGCATCCTGGGTGGCCGCCGTGTCGTTACTCGGAATCTGCAGCGAACCGTCCGTACCGACGTTCAGCACCGTCAAGTCCGAGGCCGGATCGCCGCTCACGCCGGAGAGCGTGACGGTCGTGGGCGTCTTGCGCCGCAGCGTGATATCGCTGACGTCCGTCCGGGGGCCCGTCGCGGGTTCGCTCGTCCGCGTGACGCGATAGTGAGCGACCCCGCCCACCGGCGGCAGAACCGCCGGCGCCGGAACCGGGGCGTCCGCCGCGGCGGCGGCCGCGGACAGAACGGTCACGCCGAGAACGACGGCCGCACGCGCAAGAGACGCACGGACCAAACGTACGTGCAGAGGAATTCGAGCCCGCATGGCTTCAGCGTAACCGCGAACGCTTAGCGTTTGCTGAGAAAACGCTCAGCCGTCACACGTCCACTTCCAAGCCGAGTTCCACGCGGCGTTCCGGCTTGATGCGCAGTTCCTCCGCGAGCGGCTTCGAGAGCCGGTGCAAGAACCCGAAGAGACGGCGTTGCCAGCGCGGTAAGCCTTTGACCTTCCGCAGTATCACGGGGTCGGCATAAATGAACGTCGTCGTCTCGCCGTCGATATCGAAATCGCGCTTCTTGCAGGCTTCCAGGATCGGCCCGATGCGCGGACGCTCCATGTAGCCGAACTTCGCTGCGATGCGCGCGAAGCCGTCGCTCGGGCGATCGATCGTCACGCGCTCCCGTTCCTCGACGTACGGCCGCCCCGCCGACACGATCGTGAGCAGCGCCACGCGCTCGCGCGCGAGCCGCGGCACGATCCAGCGATGGTTGCGCACGAACGGCACGCCGTCGGGGTCGCCGGTGAGCAGCACCATCGTGCCTTCCGCGGGCCGCTCGAGCTGCGGATGCTTCGCGAGGAACTCCGCGACCGGCATCTGCTGTTCGGTCAGGACCTTAGCGACGCCGCGCCGGCCTTCGAGCCACGTGATCGCGATCGCCGTCACCAGTACGCTGATCGCGAGCGGAATCCACGCGCCGTCGAAAAACTTCGGCAGTCCAGCTAAAATGAAGGTCGCGTCGAGCGCGAGGAAGACGCCGACCAGCGGCGTTACCCAACGCTTCGGCCAGTTCAGCACGCGCGTCGCGACCACGTAGAACGCGATGTCGGTGGCCATCATCGTACACGCCACCGCGAGCCCGTAGGCCGCCGCTAAACGGTCGCTGCTGCGGAAGGTGAGCACGAGCGCGAGACACGCCATGCCGAGCGCCGTATTGATGACCGGCACGTACACCTGGCCGCGCTGATCGCGCGACGTGTGCAGCACCGCCAAGCGCGGACTCAAGTTGAGCGCGATCGCCTGTTCGGAAATCGTGAAGGCGCCCGAGATGAGCGATTGCGAGGCGATCACCGTCGCGGCCGTCGCCAGCACCACCATCGGCCACAACATCCAACCCGGCGTCAGCGCGTAGAACGGCGACGCGAGCGCGCTCGGATCCGCGACCACGAGCGCGCCCTGGCCCAGGTAATTCAACAGCAGCGCCGGTAGCACGAGGCCGTACCACGCGAGCGCAATCGGCTTGCGCCCAAAGTGCGACATGTCGGCATAGAGCGCTTCCGCGCCGGTCACGCAGAGCACGACCGCGCCGAAGATCAGGAAACCGTAGATGCCGTGATGGAAGGCGAAGCCGAGGGCGTGACGCGGGTCGAGCGCCGCGAGGATCGCGGGATGCCGAACGATGGCCGTTAGGCCGCTCACCGCGATGGCCGCGAACCACGCGACCATCACCGGCCCGAAGACGCGCCCCACGCTCTGCGTGCCGCGCCACTGCACCGCGAACAGCGCAATCAGAACGCCCGCGGAGATCGGCACGATGAACGGTTGCGCCGCCGAGGTCGCGACACCGATGCCTTCCACCGCCGAGATCACGGAGATCGCGGGCGTGATGATGCCGTCGCCGATCAGCATCGCGCCGCCGATCACCACGACCCACACGAGCCAACTCGCCTTGATCCGCACGCCGTGAATCTTCGGGGGCTCCGCCAGCGCCAAGAGCGCGAGGATGCCGCCCTCGCCCTCGTGGTCGACGCGCATCAAGACCGTGACGTACTTCACGCACACGACGAACAGCAGCGCCCAGACGAGCAGCGACACGATGCCGAGCGCGTTCGCCGCGGTCGGCGGCACGCTGGCGGTATCGAAGCACGTCTTCAGCGTGTAGAGCGGGCTCGTGCCGATGTCGCCGAAGACGACGCCGAGCGCCGCGAGCGCGAGCCCGGCCGGCAGGCCCGCGCCTTTGACCCACGGCTTCGCCGCCACGGGAGACGTAGCACGTGCGTCACGTTGTAATTCCGAGTAGGCCACGCGTCAGATTCCCTCGGGCACCAGCCGGGCGGAACGCCCGGCTAACCCACGACCTTACGCGCGCGCTGAGAAGCCCTTGTGAACGGTGACATCACAACTGCGCCGCTCGCCGCCGCGCGAAACGCTCACACGCGACGCCTACGGTTCGCGTGATCGGCAGGCCAGCGCATGAAACCAGCTTCGGGGAGGCGCGCGTGACGTGGTGACCGTCGTCGGCTACGTCGCCGGGCTCTTCACCACGCTCGCGTTCCTGCCGCAAGCGATTCGCTCGTGGCGCACGGGTTCGACGAGCGATCTGTCGCTCGCGGCGATCCTCGCGTTCATGCTCGGGCTGAGCTTCTGGATCGTCTACGGCGTCGCGACGCGCTCGTACCCGATCGTCGTGTGGAACGTGATCACGTTGCTGCTCAACCTCGGGATCCTGATCGCCAAGCTGCGCCACGGCTGACGCACGCACCCAAGGGGCGCCCCCGGGGTCCGGCTCATTCTTGACCGACCGGTCGTGATCTGCTAGACTTCTGGAACGCTCGGACCAATACCGCGCCAAACCTAAGAGGAATTCATGTCAGAACAACGTACCGCCGTCGTCACCGGGGCTAGCACCGGCTTCGGCCATCTCACCGCCTTGGCGTTCGCCGCCGACGGCTGGCGCGTCTACGGAACGATGCGCGACGCCGCCTCGCGCAACGCCGATGCCGCCGGGAAGCTGCGCGCGGCCGGCGTCACGGTCGTCGAACTCGACGTCACCGACGACGCGTCGGTCGACGCCGCCGCCAAGGCCGTGCTCGCCGAAGCGGGCACGATCGACGTGCTCGTCAATAACGCCGGCACCGGCTTCTTCGGCATCCAGGAAGCCTTTACGCCCGCCGCCGCCGAGCGCCAGTTCGCCACGAACGTGGTCGGGCCGCTGCGCGTGAACCGGGCCTTCTTGCCGGCCATGCGCGAGCGCCGCGCCGGGCTCGTCGTCTACGTCTCCTCCGTGGTCGGCCGCTTCATCATTCCGTTCAGCGGCATCTACACGGCCTCGAAGTGGGCCCTGGAAGCGCTCGCGGAAACGTCGTCGTACGAACTGGCACCGTTCGGCATCGACGTTGCGATCGTCGAACCCGGCGCGTACCCGACGGAGATCTTCGGCAAGGTCGTCGGTCCCGACGATACGGCGCGCGTCGAAGCGTACGGCGACGTCATCAAGTACTCGGAGGCGATCAACGCGGGTCTCGGCGCCGCCGCCCAAACCCGCAATCCGAACGACGTCGCGGTCGCGATCCTCGGGCTCGCCAATGCGGCACCGGGAACGCGTCCGCTGCGCACGCCGGTTCCGGCGGATCCGGCGAGCGGCGCGATCAACGCGGCCGTCGCGCCGATCCAGCGCCAAGTCCTGGAAGCCTTCGGGCTCGGAGACCTCTTACCGAAGGTTGCCGCGAACGCGTAAAGCGTACCGGTAAACGCAGGCACGTAGCGAGCGCCGCGACGCTCCGGTCAGTTCGTCAGCGCCTCGAGCGCACGTTCGACGATGGACCGGAGCGTTGCGGCGCTCGCGCCCATTTTACCGATCGACTCCACGCCGCGATGCACCGCGATCAACGTCAGCGCCGCTTGACGGGCATCCACGGTCCGCGGAACGTCCCCGGCGCGCTGCGCTTGTTTGATCGACGCCGTGAACGCGGCTTCCATGTCGGCGAGGAAGCGCGCGACGATCGCGTCGACGTCGGGGTCGCGTCCCGCGAGCTCCGCCGTGGCCTTGGCCATCATGCAGCCCTGGGTGCACATCTGCGCCGCCATTTTCGCGTAGTTTCGCAGGTACGCTTTGAGCCGGCGCAGCGCGCCGGCATCGTCGCCCGCCAGACGCTCGCGCAGGCCGGCGAGGCCCGCCGCGCTATAGTCCTCGAGGACGCGCACGTACATCGCGTGCTTCGAGCCGAACGCACCGTACAAGCTGCCCTTGCTGAGGCCCGTCGCCGCCATCAGATCGTCGATCGAGGTGGCCGCGTAGCCCGTCTCCCAGAACCGGTCGCGGATCGCGTCCAAGGTCGTGGCTTGATCGAAACTACGTGGGCGGCCCATCATCGTCCATCGTATCACAACTGGACCATTCAGTCCAATTGGCACGCCTATGCGGGCGGTTGCCGTGCCCAAGGCCGGGGTACCGCGCGAATACCGCGGAGAGCAGGCCGCGCGCAACCACAATAATAGAAACGCGGTAGGCGCCCCGGCAGGAGCCGATTCCGAGCGGAACGCATTGCCCTCAACCGTCCTTCGGCGAACGACGGTTGCTCGTATTAGCGAAAGGTCGGTCATCGCATGAAGCTTCGAATTCTTGCCGGCGCGAGTTTCGCACTAAGCGGAATCCTGTTCGCCATGTCCTCGCCGTACGGACCGGCGCGGGCGGCGACCAACCATGACGCGCGCGCCGGGCAACGGAATTCGCAACACGGGCGCCTGAAAACGGCGGCAACCGGTTGCAATGCGGATGCCGCTTCCGACTATTTCGTCGGCATCGCCGGTTCGACGGATTATGCGCAAGGGAACTGGAGCGCCGTCCTCGGCGGTACGTTCAACCAGGCATGCGACGATGAAACGGCGATCGGCGCCGGCACGTTTAACACGATCGGCGATTCGGGCGCCGCCGACGAGTCCTTCATCGGGGCCGGCATGTCCAACGGGATCTCGGCAAGTGCTTCGTTCATCGGCGCGGGCACACAGAACGCAGTAAGTGGATCTCTCTCTTTCGTGGGTGCCGGCAATCTCAACAACGCGAGCGGGAGGTCGTCGTTCATCGGCACCGGATTCGCGAACCGGGCAGGCGGGACGAACTCGTTCGTCGGCGCAGGCCAGCTGAACATTGCGTCGGGTTCGGGGTCGTTCGTGGGCGGCGGAGGTTCTGCTACGTTGGGCAGCGTCGCATCGGGGACGGATTCCTTCGTCGGCGGCGGCGATCAGAACGGGGCGGAGGCCAGTGGCGGATTCGTCGGCGCCGGCGTCGGCAATCGGCTCGCGTCGCCGTCGATCGACTCGGTGATCGGCGGCGGTTCCGGGAACTCCGCCGCTGCGCCCTACGACACGGTTGCGGGCGGAAACGAGAACTCGACGAGCGGGAACGGCGCCGCAGTGGCAGGTGGATACCGAAATAGCGCGTCGGGTTCGAATGCGGCCGTTGCCGGCGGCAACAGCAACTTGGCGTCGGGCATCGTTGCGATGGTTCCCGGCGGGTACCACAACCTTGCCGTAGGGAACGCGAGCTTCGCGGCCGGCTACGAGGCGGAAGCGCTGGCGAACGGGTCGTTCGTCTGGTCCGATGCGGCATCGGAGACCGTCCACGTGATTTCTAAGGTACCCAATCAGTTTCTCGCGCGTGCGAGCGGCGGCGTCGCGTTCTACTCCGATGCCGCACTCACCAGCGGCGTGACGTTGGCGCCGGGATCCGGCACGTGGGGCAGCGTCAGCGATCGTGCGATGAAAACCGGCGTGGTCGGCCTCGACGGCGCCGCGGTGCTGCAGAAAGTCGCGAAGCTGCCGGTGAGCGAATGGAGCTACATCTCCGAGCGCGGCGTGCGTCACGTCGGCCCGATGGCACAGGATTTCTACGCGGCGTTCCACGTCGGCGAAGACGACCGGCACATCACGAGCATCGACGAAGACGGCATCGCGCTCGCCGCGATCAAGGCACTGCACGCGGAGAACGCGCGGCTCCAACAGCGCATCGCGGCGCTGCAGGCACGCGACGGCGTGCGTCTGGCCGCGCTCGAACGGGCCGTCGCGCGCTTGACTCGGGAGCGCTTGCCCGGGCGCTGATCTCGCGCTGATGGGCTCGTGTCCGAGGAAAACGCGGGGATTCCACGCCGAGGTCGCCGTAGCGCGTGCGAAGAACGCGACTCGTGACGCCCCGCGCCGTGCTATGAGGTGCCGCTACCGATGTTTTCCAGGCTCGCAACCGCCTTGGCCGTTACCTCCGTCGCCGCGGCGACCTTCGCGTGGCCCGCACCGCCGCCGCCGGCCACGGTCAAGCCGGTGGTTAACGATTACTTCGGAACGAAACTCGTCGACCCGTACCAGTACTTCGAAGATCTGAAATCGCCGGTCGTGCAGCGCTTCTTCCGGCAACAGGCCGACTATACGAATGCCGTCCTGGGCTCGCTCGGGCCCGGCCGCGAGACCCTGCGCCGCGACATCACGCGCTTGGCCGACGCGGGAACGCTCGACTTCGTCGTCGCGGTGGCCGGGGGCCGCATCTTCTACTTCGAACGGCCGCCGGGCGTCAACGACGCGCGCTTGATGGTTCGCGGCGCGGACGGCAGCTCGCATCTGCTGCTCGACCCCGACGCCTATGGAAAGGAATCCGGCTCGAAGGCGCACGTCTCGATTTCGCAGGTGCTGCCGTCGCCCGACGGCACCCACGTGGCCGTGAGCCTCGTGCCGGGCGGTGACGAGCCGGCGACGCACACGCGCATCGTCGAGACCGCGACGGCCCGCCTTCTTCCCGAAGATCTCCAGCGCACGTGGTTCGGGGTCTCGAGCTGGTCGCCGGACGGAACGCAAATCTTCTATAGCCAGCTGCCGGAACTCAAGCCGGGCGAATCGCAGAACGATCGCGAGCTGCGCGGCATTTCGTTCCGTCACACGCTCGGCAGCACCGCGCCCGACGTGCCGGAGTTCGGCATCGGCATCGATCCGAGCGTGCCGTTCGTGCCGACCGACATTCCCTTCATCCAGCTTTCGCCCGTGAGTCCGTACGCGTTCGGCATCATCGCGCACGGCGTTCAAAACGAACAGACCATTTACGTGGCGTCGCGCGATGCCGTTCTCGCGGGCGGAAAGATCGCCTGGCGCAAGATCGCCGACGTCGACGACGCGATCACCGGCTTCGATGTCAAGGGCTCGACGATCTACCTGCTCTCGCATAAAGGCGCCTCGCGCTATAAAGTGCTCGCGCTCGATCTCACGCGCCCCGACGGAACCGCCGCTAACGCCCCGGAGCTCGTACCGGCGAGCGATATCGTCATCAAGAGCGTCGCGGTCGCCGCCGACGGACTCTACGTAACGGGACTGCTCGGCGGGCTCGCCAACGTCCGCAAACTCCCGTTCGCCGCCGACGGCTCGACGGGCCCGATCGCGGACGTGAAGCTGCCCTTCGAGGGGACGCTCGCGCTCGTCACGGATCCGCAAACGCCGGGCGCCGTCTTCCAATTGGAATCGTGGATCAAACCGCTCCAGATCTACGCGCTCGACCCCAACGGCAGCGTCACGGATACGGGCATTCGTAAACCGCCGAACATCGACACCACGGCGTTCACGTCGCTCGAGGTGAAGGTACCGAGCGCAGATGGGACGCTCGTCCCGCTCTCGATCATCATGCGCCGCAACGCCAAGCTCGACGGTTCGAACCCGACGTATCTCGTCGGCTACGGCTCCTATGGGCTCGACTACGACCCCTTCTTCCTCGGCGATTCGCTCGCGTGGCTGGATCAAGGCGGCGTCTACGCCGTGGTGCACGCGCGCGGCGGCGGCGAATACGGCGAAGACTGGCACCTCGCGGGCAAGGGACCGACGAAGCAACACACGATCGACGATGCGATCGCCGCGGCCCGCTATCTGATCGCACGCAAATACACCTCGCCCGCGCACCTCGCGATCGAAGGCACGAGCGCGGGCGGCATCTTGATCGGCGGGGCCATCACGCAACACCCGGAACTGTTCGCGGGCGCGCTCGACGTGGTCGGCCTCACCGACGAACTGCGCGTCGAGGTCGCCGACCCCAACGGAGCGACCAACGTGCCGGAGTTCGGTTCCGCGAAAACGGAAGCCGGCTTCAAAGCGCTCTACGCGATGGACGCCTACCAGCACATCGTGAAGGGCGTGAAGTATCCCGCCGTCATGGCCGTCACGGGCATCAACGATCCGCGCGTCGCGCCCTGGCAGCCCGCGAAGTTCGCCGCGCGCCTGCAGGCGGCCACCGCGTCGGGACGGCCGGTGCTGCTGCGCGTCGATTACGACGCGGGCCACGGCCTGCTCGCCGCCTCGCGCGCGCAGACGATCGCGCTGCTGACGGACGAGTTCAGCTTCCTGATGTGGCAGTGCGGAAGCCCGCTCTTCGCGGGCATTCCGACGCGCATCGTGCGCGCGCGCTAACCGGGTGCCGACGAACGAGGTCGTCGTTCTCGCCGGCGGCACGGGCCGCGTCGGCGGTGCGACGCTCGCGACCCTCGTTGCGGGCGGCGCGCACGTCGCGCTGTTTTCCCGCGACCCGCGTCGCGCCGCCGAAACCGTCGCGCGAGAAGTACCGCCGGACTCACGCGAACGCGTGACGGTCGTCACCTGCGATCTCACCGACGCCGAAGATGCGAACCGGGCCGTCGAGAGCGTCGTGGAACGGTTCGGCGCACTCGACGCCGCGATTTCGCTCGCCGGCGGCGGCTCGGCGTGGGGCCCGATCGTCGAATCGACGCCGGCGATGTTGGCCGAATCGGTCCGCAACAACCTCGACGTCGCGTACAACCTGATGCTGCCCGCGCTGCGCGCGATGCTGGCGGCGCCGTATCGCGACGGCGCGCGCTCGCGCGGACGCTTGCTCGCGGTGACGGCAGGCAGTTCGCTCGACCCCGCGCCCACGCGCGGCATCATGGGCATCGGTAAGGCCGGCGTCAACACCTTGATGCGCGCGATCGCACGCGAACACAAAGCCGACGGGATCGTCGCCAACGCCGTCGTCTTGGGCAGCGTCGCGACCGAAGCCGCGCGCGCCTACTACGACAAGGCCGATTTCGAAGCCGCAGCCTCACCGCAGGAAGTCGCCGACGTCCTCGCATTCCACGCGAGCGACGCATCGAGCGGCATCAACGGCGAACTGATCCACCTCAACGCGCGCGAGGTGGATTAGCGCGCAGCCGCGCCCGAGGCCGGCATCATCTCGCTACCAAGATTGGAGTCACCCGTGCGACCGCTCTTGCTCTCGATCGTTCTGCTGGCGGCGCTCGCCGCGCGCGCCTCGGCCCAAACGCCGGCCCTCAAGCCCGAGTTAGCCGGAATCGGATTTCTCGTCGGCACGTGGGAAAGCGGGACCGGCAACGTCGCCGAAACCGGCGGCACGTCGCGCGGATCCTCAACGATCACGCCGGAGGCAAACGGTTCCGCCCTCCTGCGCCGCGACCACACCGACCTCTTCGACCGCAGCGGAAAACCGAGCGGCAATTTCGATCAGATCATGCTGATCTATCCGGAAGGCGGCACGCTCCACGCCGACTACACCGACGGCGACCACGTCATTCATTACACGTCCGCGACCGTCGTTGCGGGCACCTCGGTCGTCTTTACGACCGCACCGTCGCCGAGCGCGCCGTCGTTCCGCTTGAGCTATGTGAAATCGGACGCCGATACGCTCGCCGTCACCTTCGAGATCGCCCCGCCCGGCCAGACGACGTTCCATCCCATCGCGACGGGGACGCTGCACAAAAGCGGCTAAATTAGTCCTTCGATGCCGCCAAGTAGGCTTCGAGGCGTTCGAACTGCTGCGCCCAACCGATCGGCGCGAGCCCGATCGGCTCGGCCGCCGCGGGCGTCGCATTCTCGTACGTCTGCGTCACGTCCACCCGCGTCTTTTCGCCCTCGCCGGCAAACCTGACGTCGGTGCGCGCATTGAAGACGATCGCGTCGTCGATCTTCACGAAGACGAACGTCACGACGCGGTGGGGCGACTCGACGACCTCGAAGGTGCCGCTGCTCGGATAGAGGTCACCGTCGGGTCCGCGCATCGCGTAGCGTATGGTGCCGCCGGCTCGAAGATCCGCTTCGAACTCGGGGATCGTGAACCCATGCGGGCCCCACCACTGCACGATGCGCGCGGGCTCGGTCCACGCGGCCCACACGCGCTCGTGCGGCGCATCGACGACGTGCGTCAACACGAGTTCCGGCGGCGTCATGCGCCGATCGCCGGGAGGCCCGAGGCGAAATGACGTGCGGCGTTCGAGTTCGGATGCATATACGGCCACCTTCGCGACCGGTTCGTTAAATCGATGCTTTGCTGGTATTCCCAGCGCGAAGCGTCTCGACGGAGTCGAACGCTGTCCGCTCGAAAGGGCGGCAATGGCCGACATCTCAAACGCAGCCCGCATCACTATGCGAGTCCGCAGCTTGCGGTTCGCCGCGGTCGTTGCAACGCTTTCGTTGCTGGGCGCGGGCACGCCGCCGCCGCTCGTCTATCCGGCGACGAAAACCGTCCCCGTGATCGACACGTATTTCGGGACCGTCGTCGCCGATCCATACCGCTGGCTCGAAGACGGCAAGGATCCCGAAGTGAAAGCGTGGGCTGCCGCCGAGACCAAACTCGCCGTCGATTATCTGGAAGCGACGCCGTCCTACGCTGCTTTCAAGGCGCGCATCGCGGCGCTCAGCCGCACCTCGACGGAACGTTTCGGGCTGCGCATGCGGGGCGGCCGGCTCTTCTATCTGCGGCAGACGCCGCCGCAGGAGCAGGCCGAACTCGTCGTGCGCGACGGCCTGCGCGGAACGGAACGCGTGCTCTTCGACCCGGCCTCGGCGGCCGTGAACGGCGTCGCCCCGGCCATCGAGACGCTCGCGGTCGCACCGGACGGCACGAAGGTCGCGTTCTCGACGCAGCTCGGCGGATCGGAAGACGAGACCGTGCACGTCGTCGATACGCGGACGGGGAAGCTGCTCGCGGACACGATTCCACACGCCGGCGGCGGCACGAGCTCGCTCGCCATCGCTTGGGACGGCGACGGGAACGGCTTCCTGCACACGCGCTGGCCGCAGACTCCCGACGGCAGCTACGCGACGGCGGGGATCTTGATCTACCATCACGTGCTCGGCACCGATCCCGCGAGGGACACGTACGTCTTCGGCAAAGGCCTCTCGCCCAAGGCCGAGTACTTCCTCACGTCGTCGCTCGATGGTCACGTCCAGGCCGCCGTGGAAACCGACGGCGACGGCGTGCACGCGTCGGTGTACCTGCGCAAAAACGGCGGACCGTTCGCACGCGTCGCAACGCCGGATGCCGGTATCGGTAACAGCGGCGATCCCGCCGGCGCCTTCGTCGGCGACGCGTTCTACGCGGTGGCGACGAAGCGCGATTCGCGCGGCGAGGTCGTCGCGCTCGAACCCGGCGGCTCGTTCGAGCGCGCGAAGGTCGTCGTTCCCGCCTCAAACGTCGTTGTCACCGGGATCGCCCCGCTCCACGGCGGTTTCGCGACGCTCGACATCGACGGCGGCGACGGCAGCGCCCGGCTCTTCGCGACCGGCGGCGCGCTCCGCCGGACGCTCCCCGTCCCGCCGATCTCGACCTTGACGGCGCTCGCCGAGGATCCGCGCGGCGGTCCGATCGTTATCGGTTATTTCAACTACACGACGCCGAACAAGTGGATCGCCTACGATCCGGCGACCGGCACCGTGAGCGACACCGGCACCGCGGTCAGGGCGCCGGGCGATTTCTCGAACGTCGTCGCGGAGCGCGTCTTCGTGCCCTCGCTCGACGGCAAGGTGAAGATCCCGCTCGAGATCGTGCACGCCAAGAACGTGGCGCGCGACGGAACCGCGCCGACCGTCATGACGGCCTACGGTGCGTACGGCATCGTTTCATCGCCGTACTTCGATCCGACGAGCCTCGCGTGGCTCGAGCGGGGCGGCGTGTACGCGCAAGCGATGATTCGCGGCGGCGGCGAGTACGGCGAAGCGTGGCATCAAGCCGCGCGCTTGGCCACCAAGACCGTATCGAGCGACGACCTCGCCGCGTGCGCGATGTGGCTCGGCGCGCACGGCTACGGCAACGCGCAGCATCTCGGGATCATCGGCGGCAGCGCGGGCGGATTTCTGATGGGCCTCGCGCTCACGCGCAATCCGGAGCTCTATCGCGCCGTCGATTCCGCCGTCGGGATCTACGACCTGCTGCGCGTCGAGCTCACGCCCAACGGGGCCTATAACACGCCGGAGTTCGGAACGGTGAAGGACCCGGCGCAATTCGCCTGGATGCTCCGGCAGTCGCCGCTGCACAACGTCCACAAGGGCACCGCCTATCCGGCGGTCCTGATGACGACGGGCGAAAACGACCCGCGCGTCGAGCCTTACATGTCGCGCAAGATGGTCGCGACCTTACAGGCAGATTCGTCGTCGGGTTATCCCGTGCTGCTGATCCAGCGCGCCGGGCAAGGTCACGGTATCGGCAACTCGTTCGATCAACAGGTTCGGGAAGCGACTCAGACCGACGCCTTCTTCGAGAGCCAGCTCCGCTAACGGTCGCGTCCGCTCACTGCCGGCCGGCCGCGACGGCTTTGAGCTCCTCGAGCGAATCGCGCAAGAGCTGCGCGAAATCGCGCGTGTTCCGCTCGTCGATCCAGCGCTCGAACGACACCCGGAACACGGCGACGCCGGTCTCCGCGGCCAGCATCGCGACGTGCTCCGCGACGCCGCGACGGCGTAACGCGCCGGCGAGTCCCGCGGCGAGCGACGCGAGTTTGATCCGCTCGCGTTCGCCGAGCTCGGCGTTGGCCGCGATGATCTGCTGACGCCGCCGCGGGTACTCCGGTTGGTCCGGTAAGACCTTCGCGCCGGCGTCGAGCGCCACCGCGATGGCGTCGATCGGCGTCATCGACTCCGGCGCGCTCTCGAGCGCGCCCACCATCGCCTTCGCGAGCGCATCGGCGCCCCAGAACAGCACCTCGCGCTTATCGGTAAAGTACCGAAAGAACGTCCGCTCGGTCAGCCCCGCCCGTTTGGCGATCTCCGCCACGGTCGTCTGCTCGAATCCTCGCTCGCCATAGAGCTCCATAGCCGCCCCGATCAGGCGGCCACGGGCGTCTGGTTCCCACCGGCCCATGTTTCTCGTCGTTCTACTGATGTCAGGGGTTGACATGCCGCGTATACTGATGACATTCCCTGACATCGCTCGACTGGAGCACTCCCCATGCGCCTCTTCATCACCGGAGCATCCGGTTTCATCGGCTCCGCAGTCGTACCCGAACTCCTTCAAGCCGGCCACCAGGTCGTCGGTCTCGCCCGCTCGGACGCTTCCGCCGAAGCGATCGCGGCGCTCGGCGCCGGCGTCGTTCGCGGCGACCTGACGGAGCGCGACACGCTGCGGGACGCCGCCCGCGAATCCGAGGGCGTCATCCACCTCGGCTTCATCCACGACTACACCAACTTCGCCGAGTCGATCGCCGTCGACCGGCGCGCGATCGAAACGTTCTGCGAAGCGCTCGAAGGCACGGACCGGCCCCTGCTGGTGGCCTCCGGCGTGCTCGGAATGACCTCCGGGCGTCCCGTGACCGAGCGCGATCTCGCGCCCGAAGATCCCAACGGCATGGTCGCCCCGCGCCACGCGAGCGCCGCCCTGGCGCGCTCGTTCGTACCGCGCGGCGTGCGGACCGTGATCGTCCGTTTCGCGCCGACGGTGCACGGTCCGGGCGACCACGGCTTCATCGACCGGATCGTCGGCATCGCGCGCGAGCGCGGCGTCTCGGGATACATCGGCGACGGTTCGAATCGCTGGTCGGCGGTCCATCGACTCGACGCGGCGCGGCTCGTACGGCTCGCCACCGAAGCGGCACCCGCGGGAACGATCGTGCACGCGATCGGCGAAGAGGGCGTTCCGACGCGCGACATCGCGGAAGCGATCGGGCGCGGTCTCGACCTACCCGTCGCATCGATCGCCGCGGAGCGCGCGGGCGACCACTTCGGCTTCATGGGCATGGTCTTGGGCGCGAACGCCGCGGCCGCTAATGCGGTCACGCGCGAACTGTTGGGCTGGGAACCCACGCAACCGGGGCTGATCGAGGATCTCGCGCTCGGCCATTATTTCGAATCGCACGCCCGCACCGCCGGAGCGCGCTGAGTCCGAAGGAACGGGCGGCGGACAATGGCTCTCGCGCGAAACGTCGAAGCCGGTCGTGCGTGAAACATTTCCGCCGCGCGGTTCTCATCGATCGGCCCGCGCCGCCATCGGCGCGGGCGTAACGGTGTTCGGTATCGCGTTCGCCTTACGTGGAACGCTCGTCGACGACCGGGGCCTCACCCGCGCGTCGCTCGAGACGCTCGCGGCGGAGGTCGTCGCGGAATACGCTCCCGCGCGTGCGGAGTTATCGGCTGCCGCCGTCGCGGATCGGCTGCTCGCGGCGGGCCCGCTCGCGGCAGCCGGCGTCGGCGCCGCCTTGGCGGAGCTCGTTCCCGCCGCGCCGGCGAAAACCGCGGCGGGAGCGTTCAGCGCCCGTTATCGACAAATCAGCGCGTCCCTCGTTCCCGCTTTCCTGACGCCGCGCCAGGGCGCGCTCGAGACGCTGGCCGAAATCGCGCGCTTGGCGATTCCCTCCGCGATCCTCACGAACGCCCCCGCGAGCGTCGCTTTCCGCGCCGCTGCCGAATTGGGTTTCGCCGGGCGCGTGCTCGCCGCGGAAGATATCGGTTGTGAGAAACCCGACGCGGACGCGTACGCGGCGCCGGCCGGCGCGTTCGGGCTGCCCGCGGATGCGATCTACTATGTCGGCGCCGATCCGTTCGACATCGCGGCGGCGCGAGCGGCGGGCCTCACGACGGTCTTTCTCAGCGACGCCGCAGGCGCTCGGCCGAGCGCTGCGACCGCGGCGGCGCACACGATCGAGTCGCTCCCGGCGCTCCTTCCGTTGCTCGCGGAGCCGTATACGCGCGGCATGCTCGCGCTACGCTACGTGGCCCATACGGCGCTGGCCTGGCGTCCGGGTCACTTCGTTCCCGGAGGCGAGTACGGGCGGCGCATGCTCGACGACGACGCCTGACGCAAGGACCGGTTTCCGTGACGCAGCTAACGCCCGCACCCCACCTCGAACCCGCGCTCGAAAATAAGGTTTGGTACTTGAAGCGCTCCAAGCTCTTCGAGCGCGCGGGCGACGATACCGTCAGCAATTGCGAGCACCTCTTCACGCAAGTCCGCTATCCGAAGCGCACGATCGTCTTCGAACAGGGCGATACGGCGCGGCTCGTGTACTTCGTCAAGCTCGGCAAGATCCGGATCGCGCGGCGCACGGCGGACGGGAAAGAGATCACGGTGGCGATCCTGGGCCCGGGCGATATCTTCGGGGAGGAAGTGGTCTTCTCCAAGACGGTCCGCACGACGATCGCCACGTGCTTGAACGATTCGACGCTGTGCATGGCCCGTTCCGAAGACATCTACGGCTTGTTGTCGCGTTACCCCGTGCTCTGCCTCAACGTCGCCAAGTATCTGCACGAACAGCGCGACGACGCGCTGTCGGTCGCCGAAGACGTCGCGTACCTCAAGGTGCCGGAACGAATCCTCAAGTTATTGGAACGGCTCGCGCTGGAGTACGGTTCGCCGCTACGCAACATGACGCGCATCGATCTCCCGCTCACCCACGCCGACATCGCATCGTTGATCGGCAGCACGCGCGAGACCGTGTCCACCCAGCTCGCCGAGCTCGTTCGCGACGGCCGGATCGCGCTGGAAGGCCGCACGATTCTCCTGCCGCAAGCGCCCGGCACGGTGGTGCGGAAAACCGCGCTCGATCAAGCGTAACGCGGCGCGTCGTGCCAGGCGCGGATCGCTTCACCCACGGACCACGCTTGCGCGAACGCGCCGCGCGGAGCGAACGGCGCGTCGCCGTCGGCGATCTCGCCGAGCGTGCCGATCGCTTGACGCTCGAGCGCGTCGCCGTAGGCGTCGAGATAGCGGCGCGCGCCCCGTTCGTCGTTGAACGCGCGCGCGTAGGCCGTCGCGAAGACCGGAAGCAGCCAGAGCCACGACGTGCCTTGGTGATAGGCGCCGTCGCGCGCTTGGGGCGAGCCGCCGTAGCTGCCGATGTAGCCCGGCTCGCCGGGCGCGAGGCTGCGCAGTCCCGTCGAAGCGAAGAGCTGCCGCGCGCACGCGCGCACGATCGCGCGACCGCGCTCCTGCCCCAGCGGCGAGTGCGGTAGCGACAGCGCGAATAGCTGATTGGGCCGCAAGCTCGGGTCGTTGCCTTGCGGCCCGTCCAACACGTCGTAACAATAACCGCGCTCGCCGTTCCAGAAACGTTCGAAGCCCTGCGCCGTGGCCTCGGCATAGACGGCGTACTTCGTACCGCCGATTCCCGCGCGCGGCGCGAGCGCGGCGAGCTGCCGCAAGGCGTTGTACCACAGCGCCGCGATTTCGACCGGCTTGCCGATGCGCGGCGTCACGACCCAATCGCCGACCTTCGCATCCATCCAGGTGAGCTGTACGCCCGCTTCGCCCGCGTACACGAGGCCGTCGGCCGGATCGACGCGGATGCCGAAGCGCGTCCCGTCGCGATAGGCCTGCACGATGCCGTCGAGCACGGGAAAGAGTTCCCGTAACGTCGCGACGTCGGCGCTCGCGTCGACGTAGGCCGCGACGGCCTGGACGTACCACAAGGCCGCATCGACGGTGTTGTACTCGGGCGTCTCGCCGCCGTCGGGAAAATAGTTCGGCAGCATACCGCCCGCGACGTAGGCGGCGAACGTCGTCAAGATCTTGCGCGCGATCTCGCGGCGCCCGGTGCGCAGCGTGAGGCCGGTGAGCGCGATCATCGTGTCGCGGCCCCAGTCGCCGAACCAGGGATATCCGGCGATCACGGAGAGCGCCTCGGGATCGTCGCTGAGGGGACGGGCCACGACGAACTGGTCGGCGGCCAGGACGCAGCGCCGCAACCACGCCGGCGCGTGCACCGTTTCCAAACACACGCCTTCCCAACTCTTCAGGAGGCCGGCTTCGCGCTCGCGTTGACGGTCCAGCGCGGCGTTGCCTTCGCTCGCGTCGCGCGCGCGGTCGCTCGCGACGAACGTGACCGATTCGCCCGCACCGAGCGCGACGTCGAAACGAGCTACGCACAGATGGTCGTCGAGATCGTCGAGCCCCCGCTCCGTTTCAGCGGCGAGACGGAAGTCGCGATACCACTCGTGCTGCGGCGCGCACGTCCCGCGATCGACCGCGAGGTAGGCGGGACGCGCGCCCGCGAACGCCTCCACGCGCACGCCGTTGCCGAACGGCGCCACGTCCATGCGCCAATCGTTGGCGCGCGTCGTGGCATGGAAGTCGCGATAGTTCGCCAGCGCCCGCAGGCTCAGATCGATGCCGCTCTCGCCGCGGAGCACGGTGTAGCGCACGAAGGTCGTGTTCGAGCCGTGTTCCATCCACACGCGTTTCTCGAGCAACGCGTCGGCGAGCGCGTATTCCCACACCGGCACCGAACCGTCGAGGACGAAGCGCTCGATGAACGCGTAGCCGCGCGGTGCGATCGTGCCGTCGCGCCAGCGGTTGGCCGCGAGTTCGTAGGCCGTCCCCGCGTAGGTCGCGACCGCTTCCAGCGCCGCCACCATCAGCGTGCGGCCCACCGGCGGTTTGAGCGCGGCGAGCAACAACCCGTGGTAACGGCGGGTCAGCGTCCCGGCGATCGTGCCGCACGCGAAACCGCCCAGACCGTTGGTGACGAGCCACTCGCGGCTCTCGGCGGTGGCGAAATCTCCGCACGTCGTGCGGCCGAACTCAAGCTGTGGCCGGTCGAGCATCGGCGACGCCGAAGCGCTCCCGCAGCTTATCGGCGACGCGCAGCGCGTTCGCCATGATCGTCAAGGCCGGGTTGACCGCCGTGCTCGAGCAGAAGAAACTGCCGTCGACGACGTAGAGGTTGTCCAGCTCGTGGGCCTTGCAATCGACGTCGAGCGCGGAGGTCTGCGGATCGTGTCCGAAGCGCACCGTGCCGTTCTGATGCGCGACGCCGGCGATCGGAATCTTCTTGCCGAGATAGAGTTGGTTCGGGATCAGGCGCGTTTCGCAACCCGCATGCGCGAGCGCGTCCTTCAGCTTGGCGAGCAGCCGCCGGTGGCCTTCGAGGTTGTTCTCGGTGTAGCTCAAGGTGATCTGGCCGTCGGAACCGACCGTGACGCGGTTGTTGGGGTCGGGCAAGTCTTCCGACGTGAGCCAGAAGTCGACGGCGTGTTCGGCTAATTCGTTGAGCGCGAAACCCGGCGCGAGCGGCGCGTCGCCTTTGAATTCGGCGGCTTCGGATTTCCCGAGCATCTGGAAGTGGCCGAGCGGGTACGGAAAATCGTCCGCTTTGTAATAGTAATCGTTGACGCCGAGCGTCTTCTGGAAGACCGTCGGGTTCTTGCGCTTCGAGAGCGCGACCATCGCCGAATTATTGTGCGCCATGTAATGGCGGCCGACGACGTCCGAACCATTGGCGAGCCCGCGCGGGTGCGCGTCGTTGGCCGAGCGTAAGAGCAGCGCCGCGGAGTTGACCGCGCCCGCGGAGAGGACGACGAGGTTGGCCTGGTAGCGCTCCTCGGATTCGCCGCGCGCGACGACGACGTTCGTCACGGAGCGGCCGCTCGCGTCCGTTTCGAGGCGCTTCACGAACGCACCGGTTTCGAGCGTCACGTTCGGATGCGCCAGCGCCGAGCGGACGCAGATGACGTGCGCGTCCGCTTTGGCATCGACCAAGCACGGAAAGCCGTCGCAGGTGCTGCAGCGGATGCAGCGGCTCGCCTCCGCGCTCGTTTCATCGAGCATCACGCCCATCGGCAGCGGGAACGGATGCAGGCCCAGCTGCTCGAAATCGTGCTCGAGTTCGGCGACGCGCGCTTCGTGCGAGACGGGCGGGAACAGATACGGGGCGCTGGCCGGCGGCTCGGTGGGGTCGACGCCGTGAACGCCGTGAACGCGATACAGGTGCTCGGCCTGCGTATAGTACGGTTCGAGATCGCCGTAGCCGATCGGCCACGCCGGCGAGAGGCCGCCGTGGTGCGTCACCTCGCCGAAGTCGGTCTCGCGGAAGCGCAGCAGCGCCGCACCGTAGAACTTCGTGTTGCCGCCCACGTAGTAATGGATGCCCGGCCGGAAGGGCCGGCCGGCCTTGTCGAGCCAGTGCTCGTCGGCCGTGTAGATCTGCTCGTTGAAGACCGCCTGGGCATCCCAGTTCTTCTTCTCGCGGCGCAGGTAGTCGCCGCGTTCGAGGATCAGGATGCGCAACCCGGTCGGAGCGAGGGCGTGGGCCAACGTGGCGCCGCCCGCGCCGCTGCCGATCACGATCACGTCGTAGCTCATCGCGTCACGACCTCCACGAGCGGTTCCACCGCGTGGCTTCCCGCGAGCGGATCCTTATTTTGGCCGCAATATTCCGCGCACTGCTGGACGAGCTTGGCGACGAGCCCGGTCCAGCCGGTCTGGTGGCTCGCGCCGATGCCCGCGCCGTTATCGCCGTGGAAGTACTCGTAGAACGGAACGTAGTCGCGCCACTGCGGATCCCGCGCGAACGTGTCGTTGCCGCCGAACACCGGCCGCCGTCCGTTCTCGTCGCGCCGGAACGTGTCCATTAACCGGTGGGAGATCTCGGCCGCGACCTCCCACAGCGTGAGGTACGTGCCGCTTCCCGTCGGGCACTCCACCTTGAGATCGTCGCCGTGGTAATAGTGGAATTTCTGCAGGGCCTCGATGAGCAGAAAGTTCAGCGGGAACCACACGGGCCCGCGCCAGTTCGAGTTGCCGCCGAAGAGGCCGCTCGAGGACTCGGCCGGTTCGTAATCGACGCGATACTGCGTCCCCATCACGCCGAGCACGTACGGACGCTCGGCGTGCACGCGCGAGATCGCGCGCAACCCGTGCGGTGAGAGGAATTCGGCTTCGTCGAGCATCGTCTTGAGGATCTCCTGTAGCCGCGTCTTGCCGACGATCGAGAGCAGGCGGCGCTCGCCGACGCCTTTGGTTTCCATGCACGCGACGTTGTCGCGCAGATCGGGACGGTTATCGATGAACCAGCGCATGCGCTTCTCGAAGGACGGCAGGCGCGCCAGCACGTCGGGTTCCAGATTCTCGACCGCGAGCAGCGGGATGAGGCCGACCATCGAGCGGACGCGCAGCGGCGTCTGCGAGCCGTCGGGCAGGGCCAGCGCGTCGTAATAGAACTTGTCGTTCTCGTTCCAAAGACCGGACATCCGCGCGCCGCTCGTGTTCATCGCGCTCGCGATGTAGAGGAAGTGTTCGTAGAACTTCGAGGCGACGTCTTCGTAGACCGGATTGTGCCGGGCGAGTTCGAGCGCGATCGCGAGCATGCCGAGCGAGTAGAACGCCATCCAGCTCGTGCCGTCGGACTGATCGATGTGGCCGCCCGTCGGGAGTTCGGCGCTACGGTCGAAGATGCCGATGTTATCGAGGCCCAGGAACCCGCCCTGGAAGACGTTGTTTCCGGCCGCGTCCTTGCGGTTGACCCACCAGGTGAAATTCAACAACAGCTTCTGGAACACGCGCTCGAGAAACGCGTAATCGGCTTCGCCGCACATCTTGCGGTCGATGCGGAACACGCGCAGCGCCGCCCAGGCGTGGACGGGCGGGTTCACGTCGCCGAAGGCCCACTCGTACGCGGGGATCTGGCCGCTCGGATGCATGTACCACTCGCGCGTCAGCAAGGTCAGCTGACCCTTCGCGAACTCGGCGTCGATCATCGCGAGCGGCACGACGTGAAAGGCCAGGTCCCACGCGGCGAACCACGGGTACTCCCACTTGTCGGGCATCGAGAGGATGTCGTCGTTGTAGAGGTGGATCCACTCGTGGTTCCGGCCGTGCTTGCGGCCCGCGGGCGGCGGCGGCTGCGCCGGGTCGCCTTCCAGCCACTCGCGCACGACGTAGTGGTAGAACTGTTTGCTCCACAGCATGCCGGCCAGGGCTTGGCGCTGAACCGCGCGCGAATCGTCGGAGATCGGGAACGGGTTGAGGCCGGCGTAGAACGCGTCGGCTTCGCGCAGGCGCGCCGCGAGCGTCGCCTCGAACTCGGCGCCCAACGGATCTTTCAGATCGCTGCGCCCCGCCAGCCGCAGGCGGATCGTTTTCGATTCGCCGGGCTCCAGCGCGACCCGGTACCAGAGCGAGGCCTTCGTGCCCGTGCCGGCCGGATTGACGGCTGCAACGTTCCCGTGAACGACGCGCTCGTGGATACCGTCCTTGACGTAGGGCGTCGGATTCGTGCCGCCGTAGAGCCGCGCGACGTTGGTCTCGTTATCGGTGAATAGCGGCTCCGCCCCCGCTTGCGCGTAGAGGCGGTACCTCCCGAGCGTCGCGTGCGCGGCGTCGATCGCGGTTCCGCCCTCCGGCGACGTTGCATCGCGCAGCTGCGGACGCGCCGCCGCAGGTTTCCAGGACCAGTCGTTGCGGAACCAGAGCGTCGGCAGCACGTGCAGCGTCGCGTGCTCGGGGCCGCGATTGACGACCTCGATCTCGATCAGCATGTCGTCGGGCGACGCCTTGGCGTACGTGGCGAAGACGTCGAAGTAGCGGTTTTCCGCGAACGCGCCCGTGTCGATCAGTTCGTACTCGGGCTGCCTGCGTCCGCGCCGCGCGTTCTCCGCGACCAGCTCGCCGTACGGAAAGCGCGCCTGCGGGTACTTGTAGAGCGCCTTCATGTACGCGTGGCTCGGCAGGTTGTCGAGGTAGAAGTAATAGTCCTTGACGTCCTCGCCGTGATTGCCTTCGTTTCCGGTCAGGCCGAACGCGCGCTCTTTGAGAATCGGATCGACGCCGTTCCAGACCGCCACCGAAAAGCAGAGCCGCTGATGGTTGTCGCTGATGCCCAGCAGCCCGTCCTCGCCCCAGCGATAAGCGCGCGAGCGCGACTCGTCGTGCGAGAGGTAATTCCACGCCGACCCGTACTCGCTGTAGTCCTCGCGCACGGTGCCCCACTGCCGCTCGCTGAGGTAGGGTCCCCAGCGACGCCAGTGCGCGGTGCGGGCGCGCGCTTCGGCGAGGCGTTGCTTTTCGGCGTCCGCCGCCGCGTTCTGCGCCGCAGCCGTCACGCCGACACCTGGCAGTACACTTTGATGACGCCCTTGCCGGAATTGAGCGTCGTTAGCAATTCTTCATACGACTCGAGGCCGTGCACCGGGTGGGTCAACAGCCGCGCGAGCCAGCCGGGCCAGGTCAGTTCCGCCGCCGAGAGGTCGCTGACGCCGATTTCGAAGTGCGCGCGCGAAGCGTTCACCGTTCCGACCATCACCTTGTTGCCCAGGACGAACTCGAGGTTGAGCCGGTCCGCGTCGATGGAGATCGTATGCTTTCCGCCGGTGACGCTCGAGAGGACGAGCACGCCGTTCTTCCCGAGCTCGCCCAGCGCATCGAACGCGAGCGGCGCGAAGCCGGTCGCTTCGAAGATGATGTCGTACGGGCCGAGCTCGCCGCCGCTTCCGACGAAGGGCCGGTCGCCGACCGCGTGATAGTGCGCGCCGATCGCTTCGAGCAGATCCGCGTTCAGATACGGCCGCCCGGTGTTTGCGAACGTGTGCACGTCGAGCCCGCGCAAACGCAGCGCCATCGTTGCGAGCAGGCCGACGGTCCCGGCGCCGAGCACCGCCGCGCGGCGTGGGCGCCAGACCGGCAGGCGCCGCTGGATTTCGTACGCCTGCGCGATGCCCTTTTCGATCACGCTGGTCGGCTCCAGCAGCACGCCGACGTGGCGCAGCCCCCCGGGAACGACCACGACGTTATCGTCGCGCTCCACGTAATACTCGGCGAGGTAGCCGTGGCGCAAGTTGATGCCCCGCTCGAAATAGACGTCGTCGGTCGTTACGTCTTGCCGCCCGATGGCGTCGTAGACGCTCGTGCCGGGGCGCCGCACCGTCGCGACGACGAAGTCGCCCGGCTTCACGCCGAAGGCCGCGGCGCCGACGGCTTCCACGACGCCGAAACTCTCGTGCCCGGTGATGAGGTAATCGTCGCCCGGTGGCGGCGAGCCGTATTCGCCCGCGAGGATCTCTTTATCGGTTCCGTCGACGCCGACGGCGAGCACGCGGACGAGCACGCCGTGACCGTCTTCGATCGCCTCCACGCTCGGTTTCGCGATGTCGATCAGGCGCGCGCCGCCGCCCGCGGGGAAAACCGCGACCGCCTTCATGCCGCCGCACCCGCGGCGCGCGCGGCAGCGAGCGCCTCGCCTGCCGTGAACGCACTCGCCCCGAGCAGCACGAGATCCTTTATGAGGAAGCCGCCCGTGGCCGACAGCGCCGGAAATGCCGGTTCCGCGAGCGGGAAAAAGCGGCGGATCGCGACCAGGCCGTACCGCGCAATGACGAGGCCGGCGTGCGACCACACGCCGGCCGTCGCGAAGATGCGCCCGCTGGTGTCAACACGACGTGTATCGATCATGGTTCTATCCTATCCGGCTTGCGTTAACACGCGCGTAAGCCGCGCTACAGAGGTCGCTATAGTAAGAGCCGCGCGAGAGAGGGAAGCCCTTCACCGAAGGTCGGATGGATCCCGACGAACGTTTCGAGATCGCGCCACGTCGCGCCCATGTGAATCGCGAACGCGAGCGTGTGGACGATCTCGCCCGCTTCGTAGCCGACGAGCGTGGCGCCGACGATTTCTCCGTCGCGGCATCCACCACGAGCCGATACGAGCCTTCCGTCAATTCCCATTCGGCACCGCGCGCGATGTCGGCGGTCGCGAGCGTTACCGTTTTCGCCGCGATGCCGTGCGTTTGCGCTTCACGCTCGGTGAAGCCCGTGCGGGCCAATTGCGGTTCCGTGAAGGTCGAGTACGAGAGCACGCGATCGTCGCGGCGCCGGGGCGTGCCCTCGATCGTCGACTTCACGCGACGGTAATCTTCCCACGACACGTGCGTGAACGCGGGCTGCGCGGCGACGTCGCCGATCGCGAACACGCCGGGACTCGTGGTACGCAAGCACTCGTCGACGGCGATGTAGCCGCCGGGGCGGCAGGCGACGCCGCCGGCGTCCGGCTCGAGCGCCGCGCTATTGGGAGCGCGGCCGGCCGCGACCAGGAGGCCGTCGCCTTCGAGCGTCGTGCCGTCCGCGAGCTCGACCTCGATCGCACCGTCGCACGGCCGGACCTCGCGAATCGACGCGTCGAAGACGAACCGGACGCCGTCGCGTTCGAGGCTTCGCCGGACGGCCGCGGCGGCCTCGGGCTCTTCGCGCTCGAGGATGCGGTCGTGCGAGTGGACGATCGTAACGGAGCTGCCGAGGCGTTGCGCGCCCTGCCCGAGCTCGAGCCCGATGTAGCCCGCGCCGACGATCAGGAGCCGTTCCGGGAGCGATTCCTGATCGAAGAACGAGTCGCTCGTGAGATACCGGACGCCGGCGAGGCCGGGAATACCCGGCGCGACGGGCGCCGCGCCGGTGTCGATGACGACGTGGGGCGCCGTCACCACGCGCCCGCCGCCGGTCAGCGTTCGCTCCGCCGAAAACGCGGCCTCCGCGCGGACGATCTCCACGCCCGACTCCGCGAGCCGCCGCTCGACGCCGAGGCGCCAGCCGTCGCGAATCCGCCGCGCGCGGGCCAGCGCATCCGACCCGCTCGCGCGAACCTCCGCGAAGACGCCGACGTCGCGCGCACGCCGGGCGCGGCCGGCGTTGTGCGCCGCGGCCAGAAACGCCTTGGACGGCGTGCATCCCGTGTTGATGCACGTGCCGCCGAACGAACTGCGTTCGAAGAGCACCACGCGTTTTCCGGATTTCGCAAAATCGACCGCGAGGGGCACGCCGCCCTGTCCGCTACCGACGACGATGAGATCGACGCGTTCGGGATTCATATGCGCTGCCATTGAAACACGGCGCCCACGACGCCCATGTAACAGCGCTTACAACCCGGCGGTAAGCGCTCGCGCTACGGTAACGGCGAGGTCATCATGCTGCTTGCGATTTTCATGTTCTCCGCGGCCGTGCAGTCGGCCACGGCGTTACCGCGCGTCGATGCGGTTGCCATCGTCGTCCGGGACATCGGCGCCGAACGGCGCTTCTACACGCGCGCCTTCGGTTTTACGGACGTCGGAAGCCGTTCGCTGCCGGGCGTGCGCATCGACCGCCTGGCGCTCGGCCACGAGCGCCTGGAACTCGTCCGCTACGATCGCGCGGGCAAGCCGATACCGCGCGGCGCGCACAGCAACGACCGCGATTTTCAACACGTCGCCATCATCGTCAGCGACATGCAACGCGCCTGGGAGCGCGTCGCGAGCGCGGGCATCGAACCGGTCTCGCGCGCACCGCAAGTCCTGCCGACATCGAACCCGGCCGCCGGCGGAATCGCCGCCGTCTATTTCCGCGACCCCGAAGGGCACCCGCTGGAGCTATTGCATTTTCCGCCCGGAAAGGGCGCCCCGCAATGGCACGCGACCGCGCCGCTGTTCTTGGGGATCGATCATACCGCCATCGCCGTCGCCGATAGCGCCGCCTCGACGCGCTTCTACGAAGCGCTCGGGTTCGCGGTTCGCGGGCACAGCGATAATTACGGCATCGAGCAGGCACGCCTGAGCGGCGTTCCGGGCGCGCACGTGCACATCGAAGCGCTCCGTTTCGGCGGCGCGCCGGGAGTCGAGTTCTTGGAGTACGTGCAGCCCGCCTCGCACCAGCCGAAGGAGGACGCCCGGCCCTTCGACGCGATCGCGACGCGCACGGTCGTGATCGAACCGTCGGCGACGGCGGCGTGCGGACGTTTCGCGGGTGCGATTCCGGAACCCGGCGGGTGTCTGCTGCGCGATCCGGACGGCCATTATGTGGAAGTCCGCTCGAACCCCAGCTAAGAGCCCAGCTCGCCGAAACCGCGCGCCAGCGCCGCGGCGAAGACCGGTAAGAGCGCGAAGAGCGCTACCTCGATCCAGAGCAAGCGGCGCACGCCCGCGATCTCCGCGGCGAGCGGTTCGACACGAGCGCGATGACGGCGAACGTCCCGATCTTCGCCCGGAAGAACGCGTTGTGTTTGCCGGCCCGTACCACGGCCGTGCGGGCCGCGCGTCGGCTGCGGGCATAAGGAGGCCATGAATCCGGACGAATTCGAAGACGCGCTGATCGAACACCTGGCCGCGCTGCAAGCGCGCGACGTCGAGCGCTTCGCGGCGACGCTCGGCGACGACGTCACCGTCGTCGACGGCCGCGGAACCATCACCACTGGACGCGAGGCGGTGGTGCATGCGCACGCCGAGTGGTTCGCGACCGCCGATGCGTGGTCGTTCGACTACGCCGTGCGCCTCTCGCGCGACTGCGGCACGGCGGCCTTCGCGCTGATCGACGTCACCTACCGTCAGACGGCCGACGCCGAGCCCGCGCGCTTTCTGCTCTCGTTATTCTTCGAGCGCGAGCCCGGCGGCGCGTGGAAGTTCGTCTACGATCAGAACACCGCGCTCGCCGCTTCTTAGGCGCCGCCGCAGAGGTGTTCGCCGTTGAAGAACACGCCCGCGTTTTCACCCTGCGGCTTCGACGTGTCGAGCACCAAGAATTCCCGTCCGCGCACGTCCTTGGAGGGGTCGCAATAACTGGACTTCTGCGGCATCTGGAGCAGGCAGACGCGCACGTGATCACCCGTACCGGCCACGGGATCGTCGCCCGGCGCCACGTAGAGGCTTCGGATCGTCTGGCCCTTGGCGCCGTGGCCCGGCGCGATATCGTCGCGGAACGACAGTTCTCCGCCGTCCGCCATCGAGCTGCCCGTGGGCGCTTGCGCCTTGGTGACGACCGTGTCGACGCAACCCAACGGCGCTTGAATTTCTAGCGGCGAGGTCGCGGCGCGCGCCCCGGCCGGCTGCATCGCCCAGAGCGTCGCGCTCGCGAGCGCGACGAGCGCCAAATGGCGCGGGGTAGCGGTCGTGATTCGCACGTTGACTCTCCATTTCCAAAAGCGCCGGTTGCCCAGACATCGCGGGGCGGACTTCCCGTGCTGCGCTTCGATCGTCGGTGCGAGGTTCGCGATGCTTTCATCGATATCCAGCCGCGTTTGCGGCTCGCCCATGTCCGTGCGATGCTGCCCTGACCGGGACTCAGCGCGTCGGCAAACCATAACGCGCACAAACTCTTCCGTGCTCGCGTCCGACACTTCATCAGGCTTCGTGATGTCGACCGGCTCGAAGGCCGGCCGCGCCGGCGCGAACGCCTCGCGAGGCGGAGACGCGCGCGGCATCACGTAAAGACGTCCCGATGACGGGCGAACTACCCGAGATCGTTGCCGGCCTCGTCGCGGCAGTCCAGGCGGAGCGCGCCCGGGCGGTCGTGACGGAGCTCGTGCGGCGCGGGTGCACCTGGGCGCCCCTCGGCGGGCGAGAAGGCAACTTCGGGCTCGTGAACATCGGGTCCGATCCCGGGCTCGCGTTCGTGGAGCGGATCACCAACGCGATCGACGGCGTGCTGGAACGCGCGGCTCGGGATGCCGGCGCCGAGGGCGTCGCCGAGCTCGACACGCCCCGCGACGCGGCGCGCGAGCTCTTCGGGATCCCGGACGGGCGGCTGGCCTCGCTCGACGACGACGCGGTCGCGGCGCTCGCGGAGCGCGTGACGATCGCGCTCTCCGACGGAACGACGAGCGCGCGTCCGACGTTGACCGTCCGGGATCGCGGCGTCGGCATCGCCGCCGAGAAGATGCGCACCTCGATCCTCGATCTGGCCGGCAGCAATAAGCTCGACAAGCCGTATCTCGCCGGCGCGTACGGCCAAGGCGGATCGACGACGTTCGGCTTCACGGATCGTGGATCGATCGTGGCCTCCTCGCCCGACGGTGCGCGCGGCGCGGCGACGTTCGTACGCTACCGTTCGCTCGATCCGCGCACGAACAAGAACGGCCGTTACGAGTATCTGGTCGATCCCGAGGGCAACGTCCCGGCATTCGATGCGACGGCCGCGGCTTTCGAACGCGGTACGCTCGTGCGCCACTTCGATTACGAGCTGCCGCGCCATAGCGGTGCGCTCGCCACGCCGGACGGTCTGCTCGGGCTAGCGAGCGCGGCGTTATTCGATCCGGTGCTGCCCGTGCGCCTGGTCGACGAACGCGCGCGGCGGCGCGAACCGCGCGGCATCGTGTTCGCCGGCGCGGCGCGGCGCCTGAGCCGAAGCACCGCGGACGTCGAACTGCACCAAACGCTCGGCATTCCCTTCGGTAAGCGCGGCCGTGCCGGACTCGTGGCGCTGCGTTATTGGCTGCTCGCCGCGCGGGAATCCGCCGAGCTCGCGCGGCCCGACGAGCGCCATGTGGTCTTCGTTACCAATTTCGGTCAGACGCACGACGCCTGGCCGCGCTCGTTCGCCGTCGACGATCTGCGCATGCCGTTCCTGAAGAACGCGCTCGTCGTGCAGGTCGAGCTCGACGGGTTGAACGCCGCCACGAAGCGCGAGCTTCTCTCCACCACGCGCGACCGCCTCAAGCGGGGTAGCGCGTTCACGCAGCTCTACGAGGCCGTGCGCGACGCGCTCGCCGACGAGAAGGCGCTCGTGGCGGCGAACGCCGAACGGCGCCGCGCGCTGCTGGATCGCCAACGCGCCGCTGATCACGAAAAACTGCAGCGGCGCTTCGCCGAGCTGATGCAGACGTTCCGGCCGGGTCACGTTCCGGCCGCGACGCGTTCCGGCCATGCCGCGCTCGCCGAACTCTCGCGCGATTCCGGCAGCGCGGGCGACGACGCGGAACCCCTGCCGACGCTCGACCATCCGACGTTTCTGCGCTTCGCGGAGACGGCGGCCGTCGAGCTCCCTCGCGGGCGCGCGCTGCGCATCGCGGTGGAGAGCGATGCGCCGGACGGCTATTTTTCGCGCTATCCGGGAACGCGCGTCGTCGTGGTGCCGAGTCCGCCCGAGTCGGTCGCGTTCGTGCGCGCGTCGGACTTTCGCGGCGGCCGCGCGCGGCTCGTCGTGCGCGCGGAAGGCGACGTCGGCACGAGCGGAACCCTGGCCGCGCGCCTCACGACGGTCGCGGGCGACGTGCTCGAAACCACCCGCTCCTTCACGATCGTCGAGCCGCCGCCCACGCTCCCGAGTGATCCCGGCGGCCACGCCGGCGTCGCCGTTCCCAAAGTCTATCCGGTGACCCGCGACCGCTGGCCGGAGCACGACTTCAACGAACTCTCCGTGGCGAGCGTCAGCGAGTCGATCGACGACTTCACGATCGCGGTGAACGTGGATAACGCCCACCTCACGCGGCTGGTCGAGAGCGTCCACTATCAGCAGACCGGTCTCACGCGGATGCGCTCCGCGTTCGTCGTTCAGGCGGCGTACTATGCATTCTTACTGCACCGCGAGCACGAGCGCTCCGCGAAAGCGATCGATCCGGAACTGCTCGAAGCCTACGAGTTCCGCGAGCTCGATCGCGTGGCGCAGACGATCGTGTCGTCGATCGCGTCGGTCGAGAAGATCGACGCCGCGGCGCTCTTCGATAGCGAGGCGTGAGGCGGCCCCGCTCGGCGCGCCCGCGCGAAATCGTACGCCGTCAAACGACTCGGCGCGTGAGTGCCCGCACGAGCGGGCTACGAAGCAGGGAGACTGACTAGAAGCGGCGCAAACCGCGCCACGCTCGCTTCGCTTATGGCGTAGTGTCGGCGAACCTCTGCCATTTCTTGCATGGCCCTCAACGACGGAGGCTCTTCTTGCGTATTCTTCGCAGCCTCGCCCCGCTTACCGTCATCGTAGCTCTGAGCACGAACGCCTTGACGGGTTGCAGCGGCGGGCGATCGTCGCCCGAACTACCCACCGCGGGTCCGGAATCGGCCGCCCGCGCGCCGCTCCAGCAATCGGCGCTACCCTCGGCCTCGGAGGCCGCACCGCTCGTCAGCGTCCCCAGAACCTACGGCGCGCTCGCCTTCAGCGACGTGGGGCGCCGCGCGGCGAGCGCACCCGTGACCGTCTCGTTGACGCTGCGCTACAATCACCAGGACGAACTCGACCGGTTCGTCGCAGAGGTGAGCAATCCGCACGCCGGCGGCTATCGTCGTTTCCTGACGCCGGCGCAGTTCAACGCCTACTACGCACCGACGGAACGCCAGGAGGCCGCGGTCGTCACCGCGCTGCAGGCGGCGGGATTCACGATCACGCAACGCTTCTCCAACCGCACGATCGTCGATGCGAAGGCGCCGAGCGCGGCGGTCGAGCGCTTCTTCTCGACCGAAATCCACGACGTCCGGCAAGGCAAATACGGCGAACGCTTCACGAACGTCCGGCCCGCGACGGTCCCCGCGGCGATCGCGCCCCTCGTGCGCACGGCGTCGCTCAATAACCTGATCGTCGTGCGCACCGTCGCCGACGCCGAAGGCGGCCCGGTCGCCAAGCGCGACGCCTCCTCGATTCCCGCCGTCAAGCCCTCCGGCGGAAAGCCCGCGCGCGAGAACAACGTCAGGCGCCGGCCGATGGCGAGCTGCTCGGGCCAGCTGCTCTTGAACCCGGGCTTCGAGTCCGGAAACGTCGATTGGACGGCGAGCGCGGACGTCATCACCGACGACGCGTCGCTCGCGTATCAGGGCAACTGGGAAGCCTGGCTCGACGGTTACTCGTCGCCGGAAACCGATACGCTGCAACAGACGGTCGCCATCCCGGCCGGCTGCACGGCGACGCTCACCTATTACCTGTGGGTGTACACGAGCGAGACCACCAAGAGCGCGGTCGACACGCTGGGGCTCACGGTCAGCGGAACGACGCTTCAGTCCTTTTCGAATCTGACGAACACGGGCGGCGGGTACGTCGAAGAGACCGTCAACCTCTCGTCGTATGCCGGCGGGAACGCGACGATCCTCTGGACGTCCAACCAGACCGGGCGGAAGGCGACGGACTTCTTCATCGACTCGACGGCCGTGTCGCTCAGCGGCGGCGGCGCGACGCCGAGCCCGACCCCGAGCCCGGTGCCGACCGCGACGCCGACGGCAAAGCCGACCGCGACGCCGACGCCGACCAGCGCTCCCACGGCCACGCCGACGGCAACGGCGCATCCCACGGCCACGCCGACGGCGGTGCCGACCGCGACCGCGACGCCGTCGGGCTCCTGCAACGGCGCAGCGGCCGACAACGGACCGCTCTCGAACTCGAGCGGCACGCTCGCGACGGGCGTCGCGAAGCCGTTCGACTTCCCGGTTCAGCACGGGTGCAACGGCGCGGGTTACACCGCCGCGGTCATCATCGATGACGCCGTCAACACGAGCTACGTGAAGAGCTACCTCTCGGCCGCAGGGGTGACGCAGACCGGCACGATCACGAACGAAGCCGTCGACGGCGGCGGGACCGCCGACGACCCGGAGACCGACCTCGACGTGCAGACGATCTCGGGTCTCGCTCCCGGTGCGAACATCATCGTCTACGACGTCGGTTCGCTCGCGGATCAGAACATCGAAGACGGTTACAATAAGGTGTTGACCGACGGCAAAGCGGTCGCGGTGAACTCCTCGTTCGGCGGGTGCGAATCGAGCGACACGTCGTTCGAATCGGCCACGAACTCGATCGCCGAACAAGGCGCCTCCGAAGGCGTGGAATTCTCGGCCTCCGCCGGCGACACGGGCAGCGACGAGTGCGGTAACGACAACGAGAAGGGCGTCAGCGCACCGGCCGGCGACCCGTACTTCACGTCGATCGGCGGCGTGAACTTCACCTACAACACCTCGGGCGTGCTGCAAACCGTCACCGCCGGCGATGCGTCGTGTAGCGGCGGCGTCAACAACACGTGCTACGGCGGTGGCGGCGTGTCGACGGTCGTCCCGCTGCCGAGCTGGCAGAGCGGCATCGCGGGCGTGATCACGTCGGGCCGCAATCAGCCCGACATCTCACTGCCGTTCGATCCCGTGGCCGTGTACACGGGCGGCGCCTTCGCATCGTACCTCGGGACCTCGTGGTCTTCACCGGCTTCGGTGGCGCTGTTCCTCGAAGCCGACGAACTCCACGGCTCGAAGCTCGGCTGGCTGAACCCGACGATCTACAGTCTGTTCAGCTCGACGGGCTACGCCGACTACTACACGCCCTGCACCTCGGGCAACAACATCGCCTACTCGTGCAGCGCGACGCAGTACAATCAAGCGGCGGGCATCGGAACGCCGAAGGGTTACGCGTTAGCGAACGCCCTGTAAGCGGCAGAACTGACGGTAAGGAAAAGGCTCGCGTCGCTTCGGCGGCGCGAGCCTTTCTCTTTCTCAGATAACGAACCGGCGTGCCGGCGCGAGCGCGGCACCGCGCACGGTCAGTGCTGGATCGGTCCGATCGTGATCGTCACGCCCGTCACGCTCGATGTGATGCTGGTGTCGTTGGAAGAGGCGAACGAGCCGCAGCAGTCGTCCCAACCGAAGCCGTACGCCTCGTGACCGAGCGCGAATTCGTGCATGTATTCGGAGTAGTCGCTGTGCGGCGTCTTGTCTGAGTAGAACGGTTGCGTGGACGTCGGTGCGGCGGGATGCTGGCCCGGCAAGGTCGCGACGCCGCGGTTCAAGTCGGTCGTCATCGCCTTCAGCAGGTAGTACACGGGATCCGCCGCCGAGATCGTAAACTGATTGTTGGAGAAGATGTTGATGCTCGACAGGGCGTTCTTAGAGAAACTGACCTCGCCGCTCGCGAGGCCGGCCGCGCCGGCCTTGCAGACCCCGGCCGTACAGGGAGTGAAGACGAAGCGCTCGGCGGCAGCGTCGTAGCCGACGTAGTAGGCTTTCTGCGATGCTTCGAGCGGAATCCCCGTCATCAGCGGCTCGATCTGAATCCACATCGTGTGGTAGCTCGCGCTCTTGGGGTTCATGTTGGCTTCGTAAGCCGGCATGACGACTTTCTCGAGGTAATCGTTGAAGTATCCGTCGAGCGAATCCAGCTGCTGCGCCGTCATCAGGTGCTTCGGGCTGTAGATCGACGTTAGCGTGTTCTGGCCGTCGAAGGTCGAATAGTTCAACAGCGGCGCAAAGCGGGCGTCGCTCTTGAACTTCGCCACGAGCGCCGGCACGTTCGCCGCTTCGATTCCGATGGGAGTTCCGGGATTGGGCTGTAGCTCGAGCGGCAGGCCCATGTAATCGACCTGCGTGAGGTCGAGGTTGGGCGACGCCGCCGGAGCCAGCGCATACTCCACGACGTCGAAGATGACATTGTTGACGCTCCACGGAGCGGGTTCCGAGACGCCGACGGTCGGGGTTCCCGGCGGGGAGGTCGGAGCTCCGGGATTCGGCGTCGGAAGGGCGACGCCGACGATGGGAAGCGGATTGCTGGCCGGCCCGGGCAACGGCGCTGACGGTGCGATCGCGATCCACAGGCGACCCGAAGCGGCGGAAGCCGGGATGACGAACTGCTGCTTGCCCTTCACCCCGAGGCTTCCCGGAAAGCAGCTGAGCTGAAAGCCCGGCGCTGCCGTGCCGTTAGCGAAATACTGAAGGCTGCCGTCGGTCTTCAGGTAGTAATATTGACCGTTTTCGGCCGACCCGCTCACCGCGTTGATGGCCGTCGCGTAGAGAAAGATCTGTCCGTTCGAATAGCCGGACTTATTGACGATCGTCACCGGCAAACCGGTTTTGCCGACGCCGCCGATCGCGCCGACGGTCAGCCCCTGCGGCGGGGTCGCGTTCGGGTTCCACGGCTTGAGGCTGGAACAGGAAACCGCGTGAGGCCGGGCGAGAACGTCGGCGCTGCCGGCGCCGGGTCCCGCGGGAATCGCGTCGTGCTGTACCGCGGAGCAGCCGGCGGCGAGCGCCAGCGAAGTCGAGAGAACCAACATCCGGATAGCCGGAGATCGCATCAGAAAGGGCACCTTTCTCACAGGGCGATACGGCCGTGCTTGGCGCGGCCTCATGGCTAGCGCTCGGAACGCCAACCGGCCGACTTTAGCGAGCTGCTCCCGATGTGATCGGCGCCGGGGCGGTGAAGGAGCGTCTTAATAGGCGGCTCACAATATCTGAGTGAGCTCGTCGTCGTTAAGCAGCCACGCGTATCTAAACTGTGACGCTCAACGCTCGCGCGCGACGTATTCGGCTATCAGCTCGTCGAGAAACGGGCGCGGCCACGCGAACCCGAGTTCGGCGGCGTGCGTTTCGACGTCGGTGTGGATCGGGCCGTAGCGCTCGCGGTACCACGTCATCAAATCGTCGAACGAGACCCCGGCGTCTTCGAGGGTCGGTGCGGTGATGCCCATCGACTGCAGCGCGCGCCACTTCGCGCCCACCCGTTCGACGACGTCGCCGTAGCGATTCTGCAGTTTGAGCGCCGCCGGCAAGACCGCATCGATGCGGTCGGCGAAGCGCCGTTCGAGCGCGGCCAGCTGCGCTTCGAGCTGGGCCAGTTCGACCAGTTCCTTTTCATCGACGTGCTGCGCGGCGAGCCACGCGCGTAGCGTCTCTCCGGATAACAAACCGCGGCTGCGGCGAAAACGGTCGACGGCCCGGCGGGCCTCGGGCGGCCGCACGTCGTTGCGGCGCGCGCTCTCGGCCGCGAGCACCAGTAAGAGTCCGAGCCGGCGGGTGCCGTCGCGTTCGCTATCGGCCAAGCGCACGTGGTTGCGCACCTGCTCGGCAACGACGGGCGATTGACCGGAATCCGCGGCGCCGACGCGCTGCCACATCGAGCAGAGGTGATCCCAAAAGAACGAGGGCTCGAACGTAAACGGCGCGGGCGCCGGCGGGCTCATGCCGGTCGCGTCGCGCACGGCGGCGAGGACGGCCAGCGCGTCGTCGCGTTTCTGATCGGGCCGCTCGCGTGCGAGGAAATCGCGCAGCGACGCGCGCTCGCTCTCCGCGATGCCGAGCGAGGCGGCGGCCTCGTCGACGAAATCCCAACTGCGTTCGGGGTAGAAGACGTTCTTGGCGGCGTCCTCGAGCGCGCGGCGCGTCGACTCGGAGATCGCGCCGGCCATGGCCGCGGCCTCGAGACCGAAACGGATGTTCGCCATCGCGACGGAGACCGCGCGGTAGCCGCCCTCGGCCGACGCGTGCACGACCGCGACCTCGTCGTCGTCCTCGAGCGCGCCCGAGGCATAGGCCTCGAAGATGCGGCCGACGCCGGTCATGCCGAACGCATGCAGTTCCGCCGCACGCAGCGCGCCCATGCTGCCGCCGCCGATCACGCGAATGCCCTCCGCCATCGCAAATAAGAACTCTTTGTGCCACACCGCCGGACGGTTCTCGAAGTAGCCGTCGATCACGGCGATCAGGGGCGGACGCGCCTGCGCGGCGGCATACACGTCGCCCATTTGCGCCGGCGGCCGGAAATCCGCGTCGACGATCTCGCGCGCGACGCCAAGCGGAACGCTCGGGCCGAGGAAGACGACCGGCTTCATGCGTTCGCCATCGCGGCGACCAGGCGTCGCGCGCGCGGACTCAAGCGCGAAGGCGGCGTGCCCATTCCTTCGAGGCCCGGCACGACGACCTTGACGACGGGAACGCCGATCTCGGGCCGGCTCAAATCGACCGCAACGACGCTCTCGATGCCGACGGCGCGAAGCGCCGCGAGCATGCCGCGCAAATCGTCTTCGAAGGTCTCGCTCGGCGGCGGCGCGGCCGCGAACGGAAACGCCGGCGCGGGTTCGCGAAAATCCCGGACGAGCGCCTCCTGCACCTCGCGGCTCGCGAAGCCGAGGTAATCGCGCGGGAACATGTCGTCCCGGCTGCCCGAGATCATCGTTACGCGGATCTGGATCGCTTCACAGATCGCGCGCGACAGTGCGACCGACGGCTGCGGATGGCTGCCGTGGCCCGAGAAGACGCCGATGCCGCGCCACGCGGGCGAGCCGGGATCCTCCACGATCGTTGCGGTGAAGGTCGGCAACCCGACGTCGCTCGTGACGTCCCACGCGGCCACGACCGTCTCCGCTTCGGCCAATCGCGCGCAGAGCCGTTGCAGCGTCTCGTCGGGAACGGCGGCGAGATCGATCTGCCGCGACTTGTGCTGCGCTTCGGGCCGCATCGTCCAGAGCAGGATCGCGTCGCGTTCGATCACTTCGCAAAGCGCGTGCACGATCGCCTCGAGCGGGTGATTGCCCGAAGCCAACCCGTTGGTGCCCTTATGAAAGATCTGCTGTTCGCCCGGCTGCATCACGAAGTTCGTCGAGACGGTCTCGAAGGGGACCCACGCCGGACGCTCCGCCATCAAGTCCCAGCCTTCGATCCAGAGCAACGGCCGGTTCGCGGCGACCTCGACGCTCGCGCGCGCGCCGATCTGCGTGATGTCGACGACGTGCGCGGCGCTGCGCAACTCGTCGTACGATGCGTGACGCAATGGCGCGTCGATCCGTTCGGCGTGCCAACTCTCGATCGACTCCATCAGCGCCGACGCCTTGGCCGCCGCGCGGGTTTCGCCTTTGCCTTGCGAGGTCGCGAGCGAGCGCGAGTTGGGACGCACCGCCACGTACGTGGGCAGGCCGATCCGGTCGAGCCCCGCCACGTTAGCGAGCCGCGTGATCCCGAGCTCGGGCATCAGGCGGGAGTAGGTCTCGACGGTCTGCGCCGGATCGCGCGTGCGGTGCGTGCCGCGATAGAACGTCTTCCGTGCGGAGAGCTCTCGGCCGAAAACCAGCATCGTCCGAACTCCTCGCCGGGGACGGCCGGCTCCTTCGCACCGCGGCTTGCGAGGGGGCGCTTCGCGTGCGTCGTATCTCTTCGCGAGGACGACGCTTCATCGCGCCGTCTCCATCGGCAAGGAGCGTTGGCGGCGATGAAAGTGTCGATCGAAGTCCCCGGGTCCATGCGCCGCTTCACGGGCGAAGCGGGCGTCGTGGAAGTCGACGCCGAGACGGTCGAAGACGCGCTGCAGCGGTTCGCCGAATCCTTTCCACGCACGCGGCCGCTGCTCTACGCCGACGACGGACGCCGGCGCCGTTACGTCAACGTCTTTCTCAACGAGCGCGACATCCGCATCCTCGATGAAGGCAAGAGCGTCATCAACGAGGGCGACCGGCTGCTCCTCGTGCCCGCCACCGCCGGCGGCTAAGGCTGCACGAGGTGGATACCGCGGCGCCGCCCGGCGAGGAGCTGACCCCGGCCGAGATCCGCCGCTATTCGCGTCACTTGATCATGCCCGAAGTCGGCGTCGCCGGGCAGCGCGCGCTCAAAGGCGCGAGCGTCCTGATCGTCGGCGCGGGCGGCCTCGGCTCGCCGGCCGGCATCTATTTGGCGGCGGCCGGCGTCGGACGCCTCGGCATCGTCGAATTCGACCGGGTCGAGGAGAGCAATCTGCACCGCCAGGTGCTCTTCGATGAGGGCGACGTCGGTCGGCCCAAAGCCGTGGCCGCCGCGGATCGCCTGCGCCGCCAGAATCCGCACGTCGAGATCGTCCCCCACGTTACGACCTTGAGCCGGCACAACGCGTTAGCGTTATTTGCCGGCTACGACGTGATCGTCGATGCGACGGATAACTTCCCGACGCGTTATCTGATCAACGACGCCTGCGCGATCCTGCGCAAGCCCGACGTCTACGCGTCGATCTTCCGGTTCGAAGGCCAAGTAACGGTCTTCCACGCCGGCCACGGACCGTGCTACCGTTGCCTCTATCCCGAACCGCCGCCGCCGGGGATGGTGCCGTCGTGCGCCGAGGGCGGCGTGCTCGGCGTGCTGCCCGGCATCGTCGGCGCGCTGCAGGCGAGCGAGGCGATCCGGCTGATCCTGGGAATCGGCGAGCCGCTCGTGGGGCGCTTATTGGTTTTCGACGCGCTCGCGGCCGGATTCCGGCGGCTCGCCGTCCACGCGGACCCCGACTGCGCCGTCTGCTCGGCCGGCGCCGGCACGCCCGAACTCGTCGATTACGACCAGTTCTGCGGCATTCCGGAGCGCTCGATCTACGATGAGGCGGTGTTGCAGAACGTGCCCGAGATCGGCGTGCGCGACGTGCGGGCCGCGCTTGACCAGTCCGAAGCGCTGCTGTTGCTCGACGTACGCACGCGCGCCGAATTCGAGATCGCGCGCATCGCGGGCGCGCGCGAGTTGCCGCTCGACGAGCTCGAGGAACGCGCGAGCGAGCTCGATCCGTCGGCGCGCATCGTGGTGTTCTGCAGCACGGGCGAACGCTCCGCGATCGCCGCACGGCAGCTGCGCGACGCCGGGTTCAGCGACGTGGCGAGCATGCGCGGCGGCATCGCGGCCTGGAGCGACGAGATCGACGCCTCAGTGCCCCGCTACTGAGGGCGGCGCGCAGCCGAGCTCTGCCGTCGAGGCCGCAGCGTCGGCCGGGCTGAGCGGAGCCGCTCCCGCACGGCAGCCGTTTTCGGAGAGCAGATACGCCACGATGGCCGCGTACGCGTCGGGTGAGAGCGAACGCGGATCGTCCTTCGGCATCAGCTTGGAAGCGACCGTGAACGTCTCCGCAACCGTGCGGGGGTCGTCGGCAGACGCGCGCAGCGCGGGCGCGCTCACGCCCTCGAGGTGCGCGCCGTGGCACTTGGCGCAGCGGTCGGCGTAGAGCGTCTTTCCCTGCGCGACCTGCGTGCCGTCGAAGGCGGGCGATGCCGCGTACGCGGCGCTCGCCCAGAGCGCGCAGCCCAGCGCGAGCGCGCTACGGAAGAGCGAAGACATAGAGTTCCCCTCCGCGTGGGACGTCTTTGGTGATGTCGGCCGCCGGGCCGCCGAAGAGCGCGACCCCGCCGCCCCAGCCCGCGAAGACGGCGACGTACTGTTTGCCGTCCACACGATAGGTGACCGGAACGCCGGCCACGCCCGAACTGAGCGGGTAGCTCCAGGCCACGCGACCGCTCGCGGCGTCGAACGCGATCATGCGCTGGTCCGCCGTGCCGCTGAAGACGAGGCCCCCGGCGGTCGAGACGGCGCCGCCGCACCACGGCGTCGCGGTCGAGAACGACCAGCGCCGTTTGCCGGTCGCGGGATCGAGCGCGAGGAACTCGCCGATATCGGGATGCTGCGGCTCGTTGAAGAGCTTGAGATCCTCACCGAGATACGGCGCGCCGTTCACTTCGATCAGATCGGTTTGCGTGACGGTCATGCACATGTGCGCGAGCGGCACGTAGAAGAGTCCGGTCTGCGCGTCGTAGGTCGGCGGCCACCAATTCGTGCCGCCGATCGCACTCGGGCAGACGCTGCCGGGCCGGCCGGCCGCGGCGCGCGCGGCCGGATCGACGACGGCTTTGCCCGTCCGGTCGTAGCCGAGCACCGCGGTCGTCTTCACGAGCGGCTCCGAATAGATGAAACGTCCGTTCGTGCGATCGAGCACGACGAAGTTCCCGTTGCGGTCCGCGTGTAAGAGCGCATGCACGCGCCGCCCGCCGCGCGTGATGTCGGCGAGCACGTTTTCGTTGACGCCGTCGTAGTCCCACTCGTCGTGCGGCGTGAATTGGAACGACCATTTGATGCCGCCCGTACGCGGGTCGAGGGCCAGCACGGAGTCGGTGTACAAGTTCGTTCCCGTGCGCACGTCCGAACGCCACGGGCCCGGATTGCCGACGCCCCAGAAGAGCGTGGCCGTTTCGGGATCGTACGAGCCGGTCAGCCACGCACCGCCGCCCCCGCGCGGCAGCGCCGCGGCGGGCCAGCTCTCGCTACCGGGTTCGCCGGCCGCCGGAATCGTGTACCGGCGCCAACGCTGTTCGCCCGTTAGCGGATCGAGCGCCTCGATGAAGCCGCGCGCGCCGTACTCGCCGGCCGACACGCCGACGACGACCTGTCCCGCGACGATCAGCGGCGCGGAGGTCATCGCGTAGCCGGTACCGGCCGGCGCCAACTCGCGATCCCACAACACGCGGCCGGTCGTCGCTTCGAGCGCGACCACGTGGTCGTCGATGCGTTCGAGGAAAACGGCGTTGCCGTAGACGGCGACGCCCCGGTTCACGACGTCGCAGCAGACCGTCCGCAGGGCGACGCGCGGCATGTCCGGCGCGTAGGTCCACAGGACGCGTCCGTTCGTCGCGTCGAGCGCGGCCACGCGGTCGAGCGGCGTCGTGACGAACAGGTACCGTCCGTTGACGACCGGCGCCGCTTCGTGGCCCTGCGGCAACCCCGTCTTATAGGTAAAGGCGGGACGCAACTGCGCGACGTTCGCGGCGTCGATCTGATCGAACGGCGCGTACGCATTGGAATCGTAGGTCCGGCGGTACATCAGCCAGCCGTCGTCGGTCGCCGCGCCGGCCAAGCGGGCATCGGTGACGGGGATCCACGGCAGCGCGTCGTCGGAGCGCGCCGCCGCCGGCGCGCCCCACTGGGTGAGGGATGCGACGCCGAAGGCGAGCGCGGCTAGCGCGCGACGAGCGAATAATTCCATGTCATCGTCTGCGTCTGCGGCCCGGCGTGGATGACCTCGCTCGCGTCGTAATCGAGGCGGTCGAAGCGGCCCGCGTCGAAGCGCGCGGCCAAACGGATGGTGAGATCGAGCGGCATCGTGAACGAGGCGTAGCGGCCCGTCGCGCTGCCGGTCCCCGCGGCTTGGATCGTGACGGCGTCGCCGTCGACGGCGGCCACGCGCGCGGTGACCGGGATGTCGGCAACGCCGCCGCCCGGCACCGGCACGGGCACCGGCGCCGTCCACGTCGTGCCGGCGGCGAAGCCGGCCGGCGCGGTATGGACGAGCCGCGCGACGGTATCGTAGCCGCTGAGCTGTTCGGCGGGTTCGAGCGTGCCGTCGGGCGCGGGCTTCACGTCTTCTTGCAACGGCTGGCCTTCCTCGGGGTGCACGATGACGGCGCGCACGACCTTATCGGGTTCGAGCGTTAGCGAAATATCGTGCACGAACGCTTTGGGTTCGCCGTTCCAGAACTTGCCTTTGAAATCGATCCGGTAGTTGGCGGTATCGCCGATCGCGGCGGGACCGAGCGAGAGCGGCGCGGCGGCGCCGGCCGCGGAGGTCGTGACCGCGGCGAGCGCGCACGCGGTCAGCAGGCGTCGGTTCATGGTGATCTCCTTCCGAAATTGGTGGTGTAGCGAAGCTGCCAGGTCGCGGCTTCGGGCGTGGCGAGGACGGGGATGGCCGATCCGGGGGCGGGGAGCGCGACGGCGTAGCGCGAGGTCGCGAAGGCGCCGCCGTACGCGCGGAAGAGGTTGATCGCCGAGAGCGAGAGCGTGCCCGACGCGGTGCGCAGCTGCAAGCCGGCCGAGGTCGTGACGTGCCCGGGTAAGTGCAGCGCGTTGTTGTCCGAGACGTACTGCAACGCGGCGGCCAGCAGCGCCGGGCCGTGTCCGTACGAGAGGATCAGGTTGGCGCGATGCAGCGGGATGCCGGGCAACTGCGAACCGGCGATCAAACTCGTTCGCGCACCGGCGAGGCTCGCGGGCAGCGACGTCGCGACCATGCTGTAGGTCTCGTACGTCGCTTCGGCGCGGAGCGGTCCGAGCGGGAACTTCGCGTCGCCGAACCACTCGCGGCCGATCGCGTGCGCGACGGTCTGGTAATTCTGCACGAACACATCGGCGAGCGAGGTCTCGCCGGGGCACGCGGTCTGGGCGATCTTCCCGAGCGCGCCGGCGTACCCGGCGGGCAGCGCGGAGGGATCGATCTGCGTCGTCGGCTGCACCAGCAGATTGGTGAAGTACGAAACGAACGCACCGCCCGAAAGCGAGATGCCGTGCGCGAAGGCCCGGTCGCCGGCCACGGAAAGCGTCGTGGCTTCGGGGTGGCGGCTGCCGACGTTGCCCGGCCCACTCAGGGTCGCCGAAGCGGGTCCGCACGTGAACGACGCCGAGACGGGCGACGCCCACTGGATCAGGCCCGCATAGGTCGATTCGATCGTCTGGGCTTGGGAGTGATACGCGGTGAGGCGCAGCGCCGTACCCGCGATGCGGCGCTGGGCGTGGACGTTCTCCTCGATCGTCGTGCCGCCGAGTGCGCCGACGTGGCTGACCGCGCCGAGCGAGCCGCCGAAACCGCTGGTCCAGTCGCCCCGTTCGTAGGCCGCCGACAGCGTGCGCTGCAGCGAGGTCGCGGCGGCTTGGTTGCCGTCGACGTAATCGAGCGTCGTGACGCGGGTGGCGGACGCTTTGAAGGCGAGCGATTCACGCGCGAACTGCCGGGCGAAGCCGAATTCGTCGTACTGGCCCCAATAACGATAGCCGGAGTCCGATCCGAGCGCGACGCCGTCGAGCACGGCGTGGCTCTGGTCGTCGTCGGCGCCGCCGCCGAAACGCGCGTCGATGAAGTGAAAGGCGTCGCGCCCGTGCGTCTGGCTCGCGAAGACGTAGCCCGTCGCGAGAGCGGTGCGCGTCGCGTCGCCGGGTCCGAGTCCGAGCGGCACCCCTCCCGGATCGGCGAGCCCGATGTCGTCGCGCTTGGTGCGCGAAGCGAGGCCAACCACGCTGATCTGCGTCGTGCCGAGGCGGTAGTCGAGTTCGAGCGACGCGTCGGTGTGGTGCGCGTGCGAGGAGTGATCGTAGTCGATGCCGCTCGCGTCCACGAACGACCGGCCGGCCAGAACGCCTTCGTCGCTGCCGGTGGCGAGCACCGCAGCGTATCCGAGGCGGCCGGCCGTTCCCGAGAACGACCCTTTGAAGAGTTCGCCGTCGTAGCGGCCGCTCGCGGCCGAGACGTGGAACTGCGGCGTGGCCGTGGGCCCGAGCACGTGATAGTTCGGCGTCACCGAGCCGTCGTCAGATTGTACGGCACTGAATGATTCGATCAGGTCGCTCGGAATCGAGGTCGTCGCGCCGCCGTTGGATCCCGGCGCCGGCGGAAGCTCCAGCGGAACGCCGTTGAGCGTTTCGCGACCGGAGCCGCCTTCGGAGCGCGTGCGAAAATTGGCGATCGTGCCGAGCGCGGCCGCGGGATCGCCGGTCGCGACCGCGGCCGCGCTCGAATCCGTCACCAGGCGCGGACCGGTCGGGTTGTGCCGCGCCGAGATCGTGGCGATGACCGCGGGGGCGACGATCAAATGAATCGAGCCGCCCGCGGCGGCGACGGCCGCGAGCGCGGAGCGCCGGCCGTTCGCCTCCGCATAGAGCATCGTTGCGGGGTCGACCCGGACGTCGAGCGCGCCGGACGCGTCGCTCGACCCGAGGTACACGGCTGTGCCGGCCTCGTCTCGGGCGTAGACCCGGGCTCCGGCGAGCGCCGCCGTGCCGTCGCTGACGAACACGTGAGCGGGAGTGGGCTCGGCCGCGGCCGCGGGCGCCGCACAGAGCGCCACGGCCGAGCAGACGATCGCGAGCGCGCTACGCATGTCAGCGGTAGCGCTGGCCTTCGTCGCGCCGGTATCCCCAGATCGCCGTTATTGCAAATAACCCGGTGTAGCCGAGCAGCCAAGCCCACGAACCCCACGGTTGCGGCGTGCCCGCGACGGCGGACCAGACCACTTCGCCCAGGTGCCGTGAAGGCAGGAACGGCGAGATCTTGGCTAAGAACGCCGGGAGGAATTGCGGCGGCATCCAGAGCCCGCCCGCGAGCGCCATCGGCAGATAGATCAGGTTCGCGATCGGCACCGCGGTGCGGCGATCCGCCGCGTAACCGAGCGTGATGCCGAGCAGCGCGAAGGGAATCGAACCGGCCACGAGCGTCGCGAGCAATTTCACCACGACGAGCGCGCTCGGATGGGCCTTGGTCGCGAACGCCGCCGTCAGGATGATGCAACCGACGGCGCCCAGGGCGAACGGCAGCGCCGACGCCACCCGCGCCGACAGCCGCGTGCGTTCGGACACCGGGAGCACGCGCTGGAAACGCTCCCAGGCCGTCGCGCGATCGGCCGCGATGCCGACGCCGAATTGGAAGAACGCGACGCCCAGCACCGCGTAGGCGGCGTAGGAGGCCATCAGCAGGCGGCCCGCGTCTTCGGATTGCGCGTACGGCACGCCGAAGAACAAGAACAGGAGCACGGGGAAAACGAAGGTGGGGATCGCGTACGTCGGCAGACGCACGAGCTCGATCACGTTTATCCAGACGTGGCGGCCCCACAGAGCGATGCCGTTCATGATGCTTTCTCCGTTAGCGCGAGGAACGCGTCTTCGAGCGAGAGGGGAACGATCTCGACGTTTTTGAAATCCACGCCGCCGGCCACGAGCTGGCGCACGACCGAGTCGACGTCGGCGGTCTCGAGCGTGTAGCGGTCCGCGTCGTGCGCGATGACCGTGGCGCCCGCGACGCGCGGCGGGGTCGCGCTGTTGAAACGAACGCGCTTGCGTCCGACCCGCGCGCGGACGGCCTCGACGGGGCCCGAGAAGATCGCGCGGCCGCGGTCGATGATGACGACCCGGTCGGCGAGCGCTTCGGCCTCTTCGAGGTAGTGCGTGCAGAGCAGCGCCGAACCGCCGTCGTCCACGTACGCGCGCAGCGTTTTCCACGCCGCGCGGCGGGATTCGACGTCGAGCCCGGTCGTCGGTTCGTCGAGGATGGCGACGGCGGGATTGCCCGCGAACGCGACGGCGATGGCGAGCCGGCGGCGTTCGCCGACGCTCAGGCCGCCGGCCGCGCGCTTCGCCAGATGGTTCAGTTCGAAAGCATCGAGCGTCGCCGCGATCGGCCGCGGGTGCCGGTAGTGCGCCGAGACGAACTCGAGGATCTCGCGCACGGTCAGCGCGCCCGGGAAGTCGAGCTCTTGCGGCGTGAGGCCGAGGTTACGCCGCGTTTCGGCCTTGCGCGGATCGCCGCCGAGCAGTTCGGCGGTGCCGCTGTCGGGGACGCGCAGCCCGCTCAAGATGCTGACGGCGGTCGTCTTGCCGGCGCCGTTGGGGCCGATCAAGGCGAGCAGCTCGCCGGACCGCAGCTCGAGATCGAAGTCGCGCAACGCCTCGCGTTGCCGATACCGCTTGCTGATGCCGCAGAGACGCGCGACGTTACGCGAGGACGGATTCATGGACGGACCCTCCTTTGTTTCGCACGGAGAAAAATAACGAGAAGTTGTAGGCGGCGTGCGCGGCGATCGCATCGATCAGGTGGCCGCTCGCGAGCAGCACGAGGGCGAACAGCGCGCCGGTCAGCAGGTGCACGCGAAATCCCGGCCAGCCTTGGCCCGCGACGTGCGCGAGGGCGAAGCCGAGCGTGCTGCCGCCGAACGCGACGGCCGAGCCGTCGCCGTGCGTCAGGTAGCCGAAGGCGGCGCCGCGCCACAGCACTTCCTCGGCGAACGATGCCGCGGCGAGCGTCAGCGCGAAGATCGCGAGCGCGCGCGGCCGTAGCGCGCCGTGGCCGTCGTTTCGGCGCCGGCCATAGAGGAGCGCGAAGAGCGCCGCGCCCGCGAGCGCGGCGACCGCGAACGTCAGCGGTGACGTCGTGCCCAGCGCGCACCAGCCCGTTGCGAGCGCCGCGACCGCCGCGACCGTTTCGAGCGCGACGGCGGCGACGAGCGTCGTGCCGCTCACGGCGCGCGCTCCGGCCGGCCGAACGGGATCACGTAGAGCGGCGCTTCGTTGACGGCGTCGAGCGAGAGCAGCGTCGCGAGTTCGCGATCGAAGAAGCCGCCCACCGGGACCGAGCCGAGTCCCAGCGCCTGCGCGGCGAGCAACAGGTTCTGCGCGACGTGTCCCGCTTCGAGCAGCGCGAACCGGTAGCCGCGCAACCCGTACTTGAAACGCGAGCGCCACATCATCGCGGTGATCACGAAAGCGGCGGCGCAGGTCTGCACGGGCTCGGGCATAGGCAAGGTCGCGGCCAGCGCGTCGCGGCGATCGCCCTCGAGCACGCGCTCGAGACCGTGCGCGAGCGGATCGTAATGGTAGAGTCCCGGCTGCAGGCCGTCGATCGCGAAGCTCTCGACGTACACTTCCAGCGGGTACAGCGCGCCGGGCGAGGGCGCGCTCCGGAAGCACTGGTCGTGCCCGGAGGTCAGACCGATCTTACCGGTCACGCCGTAGCCGGTTTGCAATAACGTCGAGAGCGCGGCGAGCGAGACGCTGCCGCCCGCGAAGCGCAAATGCGAACGGCGGCGGGACACGCTCTCGGCGAGCGTGGCCGTGGCCGGCGCGGGCGCCGGAAGTTCGACGGATTCCACGTGCGGGTAGCGCTTGGTGGCGCGCGTCGCGCTGATCAGCAGCTGCGGGTTCGTCTGCAGCGCGAAGGCGCCCGCCATCTGAACCGCGAGCCGCGAGCGGTAGAACGCGGACGCCTCGTGATAGAGTTCCGCGGGATCGTCGAACGCGACGCTGCCGGGACCGTAGACCATCGCCTTGTCGTTGACGGTCGTGGTTTCGCCGAGAAGTATGTCCATTATCGAATCCTATGGGAACGGGTGCGGATGGGGATTGAGGTCCTCGAGCCGCAGGGGGCGTGGAACGAAACCCGCTTCGTACGCGGCGTGGGTGATGCGGCGGCCGCCGAGATAGCGGAACTCGTGCGCGACGTCGAGCCGGCAGAGCTGCGGGCAGACGACGCAGACGACGTGCAGGCCGGCGGCCGCGATGTCGCTCGTGGTGAGGTCGACGACGTAGGTGTCGACGCCGGCGCGCGCGAGCCGGCTCAGGATGTCGCGCAGTTGGCTCGTGATCGTGTCTCCGGTCACGTTCTCGATCGCCTCGAGCGAGACGCGTTCCGAGGACGCGTCGAGAAAGCGCGCGGCGGCCTCGTTCTCGCGCAGCGCGTGATACATCACGTGGTCCTCGAACGAACGCACCGAGCTGAAGTCGGCGTTGACTCTCCAATCCCGCATGTTGAGGACCAGTTGCCGCGCGAACACGCGCGTCTGGAAGGCCTCGCGCACGGCTTTGCGCACGGCTTCGCGCATCGTCGGGGCGCTGGCGGCGCCGACCGCGAGCGCGACGTTGCCGACGGCGCTGCGCACGGTGCCGAGCGCGGTCGGAACGCCCAGGAACCGGCTGACGTCGATCGCGCGGTACTCGAGCCGCGGGTTGGCGAAGAAGCGCGACTCGTCCTCGAGGAGCTGCGCGTCGCCGCTCCAGTCGACCAGCGGCGCCGAGATCCGTCCGTACCATGCGAGCTGGAACGCGTCGCGCTCGACGAGCTCGAGCAGGCCGCTCAAGATCGCTTCCTCGCGCGTGACGGCGCACGCCATGCCGCTGCTCGTGCCGTAGCCGATCAGCGCCTCTTCGCGACCGTGCGAATTCAAGTATACGAGCTGCGCCGGCAGCCAGACCGGGTCGCCGTCGGGCAAACGATGGCCGCGGGTCCAGCCCAAGCGCGTCTCGCGCGTGAAGCGTACGAAGGGGAAGCCCGCGCGCGCGTACTGCGTCGCATCGAAGAGCGCGAAGCTCTCCGGCGGTGCGACGTCGCCGTCCAATTCGGCCGCGGTGGCGAGCCGGATCCGTTCGTTCGGCACGAACGCTCCGGCGTAACGTTCCGCCGCCTCGCCGACCGCTGCCGCGAAGGCCGCATCCGACGTGAAGTTCATCCCGCCGTTGTAGCGGCTCGAGGAGACGCCGATCAGGCCTTCGGAATTCGTCGCGACCGAGGCCCAATGAAAGACCGGCGCGTCGTCGGTCGTGTAGAGAAATTCGGTCGTGAAGGGAACGATGCCGGTCAGCGGCGAGACGAGCGAACGCAGGGCTCGCAACGAAACCTCGTTCGGCGTTTTTTCGACGGACGCGAGGGTCAAACGCTCCACCTCAGACCGCCTCGAACCAAGGCGCCGGCGCCGCGGTCTTGGCAACCCGCGCGCATTCGGGGCAACGCGGCACGCGGTAGACGGTGTGGTCGCTCAGCGCGATGTCGTTTCCGGCTTCGAGCGCGTAGAGCCGGCCCAAGAGCGATGCGTCGCCGCGCAGCGCGTAGCGCAAGATCATCGTCGTCGCAATGCCGGCGAGCGCGAGCTCGAAGGGCATCGTGGACGGGTACGCGGCGGGGGTGTCTTGCATCTCCCAGAACTCGCGCGGATAGGTGACGTTGGCCGCCCGGCGCAGCGCGTAGCACTCGTAACAGCACGTCTCGTTCGGCAGATAGAGCGGCCCGATCGTGGCGAAGCGTCCGTCGAAGGGCAGGACTTGCAGCCAAGCGATCCCGCTGGTGAGCGCCCGTGCGTTCCAGGGGCGCAGGTGCTGGAGTTCGCGAGCGCTCGGCGCGACGATCACCAGACCGAAGGTCTGCAGCACGTCGCCGGGGCTCGACCACTCGAGCGGCGCGACGTTCGCGCCCACGTTCACGAGGGCTCGGGCGATCTCGCGGGCCGCCACGGAATCACCGACGACGCCGGTCTGCAGCCGGCGCAAGGCGGCGGTGTCCTGTTCGAGGTTCGCTTCGCCGCGCTGCGTCGCGGCGACGAAGCGCGCGGCGTCGAGCGTGGCGGCCGGGACGTCGTCGCGCGGCGGAGCGCCGTCGGTGACGACGCCCTCGCGCGTTAGGAGTTCCAAAGCTTTTTCGATCAACGGGCGGCGTTCGGAACCGATCTCGCCGACGATCGCATCGAGATCGTGGTGCCCGTCGAGCAACGGCAGCAGAAGCGGAAAGAGCGTTCCGACGGCGCGTCCGTTGAACCGCACGACGCCGTCGCCGTAGTGGAAGAACGTCCTATCGGGTTGATGTACGAGCCGCCACCACGGCTTGAGGTAGGGCCGTTCGGGGATCGTTGCGTTCATCGAAGCTCCTTCGCTTTCGTTATGGTGAAAAGGCTGGGGGCGGAGCGGCGCACTCCCCCGTGCGCCGCCCCGCGCCTCCATCGAACATCGCGTGGCACGACCGGTTAGCTGGTTTCTTTTTGCTGGCTTACTTAGTCCGTATTGATGTGGACGCAGCAGCAGCAGGCGGAGCAGCAACAGCTGCTGGCGGCTTTCACTGCTCCGGTGGAGGGGGCGCCCATCGACACGACGACGATATCGTCGAGGTCGCTGGTGAGCTGGTCGAGGGTGGCCAGGGCTTCGGTGTCTTCGATCATAGGTGGTCGTCCTTTCAGTGAAATGTTAGTAATAGAGTGGCTTCCGGGTGGGGTCGGCGGTCGTCGTGCGATCGTGATATCCGGCGGAGGACATCTGTTACTGGGCGGCGACCCGCCACGAATAAGAGATCGTGGGGCCGGCGCCCATCTGCGTGAGCTCCTTGGCGGCGAAGTCGGCGACGCGGAAGCTTCCGTCGCCACCGAACGTCGCGCTGGCGTGGACGTTCACGTCGATGGGGAAGGTAAAGCCCTTGAAGTACAGCGTGCCGGAGCCGGCACCGTCGGCGTCGAGCGTGATCGCCGAGGCGTCCGCGCTCTTGACCGTGATCTTCACGGGCGTGTCGAGCGTGCTGTCGGGCGAAGTGCGGACCAGAAAGTGGCTGGCCCAGGTGTCGCCCGGCCGCAGCGCCTTGGGGGCGTGCTGCGTGAAGAGCACGATCGTGTTGTAGTCGACGATCAGGTCGCCCGCGGGCGTGGCCTGATCGGTCACCGTGATCTGGCCGTCGCTACCGCGCTTCCCCGAGAGGGACGTCGGTTTGAGAACGGCCGTGGTCACGGTGACCGCGTCGGACGGATCCAAGCGAATCGCGAAGTGGTCGTCCACGATTTCGTCTTGCGGCTGACCGAATTTTCCGTCGAAGCTGAAGGCGAAATTGGCCGTTTGGCCGGCCTTGAGCGGCATTAGCGATAGATTCGTTTGGGCGGGACCGGCGACGCTTGCCGCGGTCGCGGCGCCCAGGGACGCGCAGATCGAGAGCGTCATGAACTTGGTGTTCATCGTATGTGGCGGCCTCCGTTAGCGTTAGGGATGGCCGACGACGGTGTCGGCCGGCAAGACGTGCACGCCCGCGCCGTTCTGTGCCAAGGATTGCGGCGCCGAGCACGCGGCCAGCGTTGCCACGGCGATGATGAGCGCGATCGATTGGAAGAGTTGACGCATCGTGTGCACCTCGTAGAGCCGAGTGAGATGCACCGACTCTAAGGGCGCGCGATGCGGCCGGTCTCTTACCCGAACGGCGTCAGCAAACGGGTGAGCGGTATGGTGAAACGCTCACCCGGACGTGGTGAGAGCCATGGTTAGACGCAGCCGGTAGCGCGGCGTGGGGCCCGCTACAGGATCAGGCCTTGCTCGCGGGCGAGCGAAACCGCCTCGTGGCGCGTCGCCGTCCCCAATTTGCGCATGATGGACTTGACGTGCGCGTTGACGGTATTGACACTGCGGTTCGTATCGGCGGCGACCTTCGTGCTGCTACCGCCGCGCGCGAGCGCGCGCAGGATGTCGATCTCGGCTTTGGTCAGTTGCGCGATCGCCGAACGCGAGGCCGAGCCGCCGAGCGGCAAATTCTCGAGCATCCGCGCGAACCCGCCGTACCCCGCGGCTCCGAGGTTACGCAGCGCCGCGGTCATGCCGTCGTCGGCGCCGATCTCGACTTTCAGGTACGCCGCGCGGATCGCTTCGAGCAATGCCTTCTGCCGGGTGGAGAGTTCGCGCCGCGAACGCTCGAGCTCGAGCAGAACCGCGTTGGCGCTCGAGCCGTTCCCAAGCACGACCAGGGTCAGCGCGGCGAGCGCGAGCGCGCGCACCGCCCGTAGCCGTTCGGCGACGTTGCCGGGCGTCGCGGCGCGGGAGAGTTCCATCGCGGCGCGCGCCGCTTCTTGCGCCTCGTCGCGCAGGCCGGCCGCCGCCGCATACAGGCCGATTTCCGCCGAACGCAGCGCGCGGCGCAAGGGGTCGAACTGATCGTCGACCGTGCCGCTCAGCAGGTCGTAGGCGCGCGCGAACGCGCCTTCCCATGCGTAGCGCAGCGCGCGTGCGGGCGGCACCGCCGTCGAGCTCACGTGCGTGCCGGGAGAGTTGCCAGCGATTCGCTCCAGCAGATCCGCCACTTGGGGTTCGTCGCCGCGTTCCGCGTGGATATCGAGCGCGCCGGCCAGCGCCTCGACTTGCAAGAAGCGATCGCCGGCGCGCCGGGCCGCGTCGGCCATGGCCGCGAGAAACTCGAGGGCGCGTGCCGGATCGTCCTCGAGCTCGATGGCCACGCAGTAGCGAATGCTGTAGCTGCGGGCGACGAGCGAGTACAAGCCGAGTTCGGTCGCGAGTTTCGCGGCCGACGCACAGAGCGAGGCGCTCCGGTCCGCCGCGCCGTTCACGTACGCGACCCAGCTGGCCTGATGGTAGATCAGCGCGCGCAGGCGCCGGTCGTCCTCCGTCGCGACGAGCGCGAGCGCGCGTTCGATCAGCTCGCCCGCGCGCGAGCGCTCGCCGATCATCGTGTAGCCGGTGGCGATCGCGCCGCAGGCCGCGGTGCGCAGCTCGCTGTCGAATTGTCCGCCGTCGACCGCGCGCTTGAGAACGTCGAGCGCCGAACGCAGCGCGGCGCGGTTCTCCGGGTCGTTGCGTTTCATCAGGTCGAGCGCGTGCCAGTACGCGATTTGCGCGCGCTCGGCGGGATCGGCCGCGCGCTGCGCCGCGCGTTCGAACAGCGCGTCGGCGCGGCTGAAATCGCCGGCCCGCGACTCGAGCGCGGCCCGCACCGCGAGGATCGTGGGATGCTCGCTGCGTTCGCTCGCGGGCAACGCCGCGACGGCGTTTTCCACCTCGTCGATTTCGCCGCGTTCGATCAGTTCGAAGGCGTGGCGCCGCAGCAACCCGGCCAGTTCCGCTTCCGCGCCCGCGGCGGCGAATGCGCCCAGCGCCGCACCGGCGCGGCCCGCGCCGGCCAGGATCTCGCCCGCTTCGCGCAAGGCCTGGGCATAGGCCACCGGCCCGCGCCCGCGCAGTTGATAGCGCAGGAACTCGCCGAAGAGCGCCTGGTACTGCCAGACCGAATCCGACTCCTGATCGACGAACGGCACGTGGCGCCGCAGCCGGTCGATCGTTTCGCGCACGTCGCCGAAGCGCGCTCCGTCGAGCACGGCGAGATCGATCGACGGAAACACGGCGGTGCGCAGTAAGAATTCGCGGTCGGCTTCGGGGAGCGTGCGGAACACGTGCTCCGCCAGGTAACGAAAGACCATCTGGCGCGGCGCCGTGGCCACGTCGGCAAACGCGGGCGAGCGTCGCATGCCGCGCGCGGCCAGCGCGAAGGCGGCGGGCCAGCCGCGCGTGAGGGCATAGATCGTTTCGACATCCGCGGGCCCGAGCGCGGCGTACGCGGCGGCGCACGCCGAGGCCTCATCGAGCGTGAAGCACAGATCCTGTTCGTCGATCAGGGCATCGAGCCGCTCGTAGGCCATCCACGACGTGACGGGCAGGTCGCCAATCGCGCGGGTCGCCACGATCCAGCGCAGGCCAGGCGCATCGCGCTCGACCAGCGCGGCGATGAAGTCCGTGGCGATGGGATCGGCGACGCAAACCTCGTACACGCCGTCGAGCACGATCGCGGCGGTGCTGCCGCTCAAGTGTTCGAGAAACCAGTACGCGAGTTCGGCGCCCGCGCCCGGCATGCCGCGGCAGGCTTCGAAGGCGCTCGCGACCGTGGTTCGCGCCGACGGCGCGATGGGCTCGACGGCGCCGGCCAGCCCGCGGATGAAGGCCAGGATGGAACGCGCGCCGGTTTCGACTTCGTAGCGGAGCACGGGCTCGGCAATGGTGGCGAGGTACTGGCGCAGCGCGATCGACTTGCCGAAGCCGGCGGGCGCCGCCAGCAAGGTCAACGGGTAGGCTGCGGCTTCGGCGATTCGCTCGACCACGCGCGGCCGCGCCACCGGCTCGAACGCCCGCTGTTCCCGTCCGCTGCTTCCGGCTCGCGCCACGCGCTAGCCCGCCACGAACGCGGGCCTCACCCGAGACCTAACCTGATTTCGGCGAGGGACGAACCCGTCGACGTCGGTTAAGGTAGTCGGCATCGTGACTCTGCGCCAACGAACGCCTTCGCGCAACGATGAACATTCACGACATGCCATCCTATGCAGAAAGTTCCGTGGTGACTGCTGAAGTCGTGCCGCCTTTCGGTTCGAATTTTGAGGACCCCTCCGGCCAACGGTTTGCGATCGGCCGCGTCTCGCTCTTAGCGATCGATGCCGCGCGCGAGCTCTTCGAAGCGGAGCGCCCGCTCGAGGCCTTACGGCGGATTTTGGCCGGTGACGATACGGTGCGGGCGGCGATCGCGCTCGCGTCGCCGTCGCTCGCGGACGCGCTCGAACCGTGGCTCGCCGGCGGCATGCCGAAGAAGCCGAACGCACCGCTCAAAGCCTTCGCATACGTCGTGCGCATGGCCACGCGAACGACGCCGTTCGGCATGTTCGCCGGCGTCGGTGAGGTGACGTTCGGAGCGCAGACGACCCTCGCGCTCAACGAGGCCGCGACGCGGATCGCGATCGCACCCGACCACGGCTGGCTCGATTCCGCGCGGCTCGCGGTGCAGCCGCGGCGCGCCGGCGCGCTCGTGGCGACGAACGATCTGGTCGTCGAACGGGCCGGGCGCGCCTGTTTCCTGCATCCCGATCTGCGCGACCGCACGCGCGGAAAGGCGTTCGACACGTGGGCGATGACCCAGGTCTGGATGCGCAGCGGCAGCGCCCTCGATGCGGCGCGCAAGCTGGGCTCGCGGCCCATCGCGCTGACGGATTTCGTGACGGGGCTAGCCGAAGCGATCGGGGCGCCGCGCGCCATCGCGGACGTCCTCGCCGGCCGGCTGCTCGGCTCGGGCGCGCTCGTCCACGTGCGCCCGAGCGGCATCTCCGCGTCCCACCGCCGGCACGCCGGACTTTCCGAATCGCCCGCGCACGCGGCGGCGCTCGACGCCGTTTATCGGTTGCGCGACGTTCCCCTCGAAGAGTTGCGTTCGGACGAGCTGCGCGACCTCGCCGCGCACCTCGACGCCCTGCATCCCGGCGACGGCTGCGCGCTACGGGCCGACGCGATCCACCGTTTCGACGGCGAGCTCGGCTTCACGATCCTGCGCGACGCCGCGGATCTCGCGCGGTTGACCGCAAGACCCAACGACGACGCGGTGTTGCGCGAGTATCGCGAACGCTTCCGTACCTTTTACGAGGGCGAAGAACGCAGCGTGCCGCTGCTGGAGCTCGTTAGCGAAGATTTCGGTATCGGGCCGCCCGACGAGCGGCATCCGCTCGAAGAGGAGCCGTCGAGCCCGGAGCGCGATGCCGCGCTGTTGCGCCTGGTCGCGCGGGCCACGCGCCGGCACGAGCGCGAGGTCGCGCTCGACGACGAGGAGCTGGTGCTGCTGTTCCCCGCGGCTCCCGCGCGCGGTTCGCGCGGAAACGCCTGCGAGATCGCCTTCAGCGTCGTGGCTGACGACCGTCGCGCGATCGAGGACGGCCGTTATTTGCTGGTGGCAACGACGTTCGCGGCCGCGGATCGCGCCGGCAAGTCCGCGGGCCGGTTTCTCGACGCGCTCGGCGAGGACGCGCGCGCCCGCGCCGCTTCGTTGCAGCAAGGCGAACGGGTCGCGGGCGTGCCCGCCGAACTGGATTTCGCCCCCGGCGAACCGCGCTTCGGCAACCTATCGCTGCGCCCGCTCGGCGTGCGCCACGTAATCGCCGACGCGTCGACCGACGTGCCCGACGGCGTGCGGCGCATCAGTCCGGCCGATATCGGAATCGCGCTCGAAGGCGGCGCGTTCGTCGCCTATGCGCGCGGCATCGGACGGCTCGCGATTCAAGAGCATCATCTCTGCAGCGCGGCGTTTTTCGCCCCGGCCCACGTGCGGTTGCTCTCGCACATCGGCCGTCAGGGCCGCCTCTCGCCGCGCGCCTTCGCGTGGGGCGCGGCGGCGCGCGCTCCGTTCGTTCCGCGGCTGCGCTTCGGCCGGCTCGTCCTCGCGCCCGCGGCCTGGACGCTCGAGCGCCGCTCGCTCGCTCCCGGGCGCCTCGCCGAAGCCCTCGCGGCATGGCGCGAGCACTGGCACGTGCCGCGCCACGTCTGTCTCGTCGAGCGGGATCAAAAGTTGCTGCTCGATCTCGATTCGCCGGTCGTCGCCCCGTTGCTCGGCGAATTACTGCGCACGTACTTGGGTGCCGACGGGCTGGTGCGCTTCGAAGAGTTCTTGCCGGGTTTCGACGGCGCATGGTTGACCGGCGAACGCGGCCGCTACGCCCACGAATTCGTCGTTTCGCTGCCCGCCGAAACGCCGAGGACGCCGAACCCGGCGGCGCGCCCCGCACGCGACGCGAGCGCGCACGCGGTCGCACCGTCCGGTCCGGGCGGCCCTTGGTTGTGCTTGAAACTCTATTGCGGCGCGGGCGAGATCGACCGGCTGTTGTGCGACCGGTTGCCGGCGATCCGAGCGGCGTGCGTACTCGACGAAGCGCCGCTGCCCTGGTTCTTCGTGCGTTACGCCGACCCGGCGTGGCACGTGCGGTTGCGCATCCGGGCCGGCAGCGGCGACCGGGCCGTTACGATCGGCCGGCTGCTCGACGTCTGCGAGCCCTTATTGACGAGCGGAACGATTCGCCGGTACGCCTTCGACACGTACCGTCCGGAGGGCGAACGCTATGGTGGTGAAGCGACGCTCGCACTCTGCGAGCGTCTCTTCCACGTGAGCAGCGAACGCGCTGCGGACGCGCTGCGCGCGACGGCGACGCAGCCCGGCGCGCGCCTGCGGCACGCGGCCACGTCGCTCGTCCCGTTCGTGCGCTGCTGGTTCGACGCGTTTGCGCCCGAGGCATGGCTCGCAGCCTACGGCGACCGGGCCCGCGCGTTCGCTGCAGTCGATCGCGGGCTGGTACGCGATCTCCAGGCGGCGCTGGCCGCGCCCGGCGAACACGACCCGCGCGAATGGGAAGCCGTTTTGGAGCTCGCGCGCCGCCGGGATGCCGGCACGCTCGGCGTCGATCCGCTCGAACTCTTCCATCTGCTCGCGCACATGCACTTCAACCGTGCCGGGATACCGCAGGACGGCGACGATCGCGTACTGGCCCACATCGCGCGCGCGTTGCGTGGCCGTCATGCGCGGGCCCGCGCGGGCACGGCGCGGTGAGCGCGCACGTTCCCGATCTCGGCGTGCTCGAACGCGCCTGGCTCACGGTCGCGGAGCGCCGCGGTGCCTGCGTGCGGCGCCACGCGCTCGCAGACACCGGCCAGGAGCTTCTGCACGTGGAAGTCGGCGATCCGCGTTTGCCGACCGTGCTCTTGACGGCCGGCGTCCACGGCGACGAACCCGCGGGGCCGTGGGCGCTGCTGGCGCTGGTGCGCGGCGATCTGCTGGACCCGCACTTCCGGTATGAGATTTGGCCCTGCACGAACCCGAGCGGGTACGTCGCGCGCACGCGCGCGAACGCCCAGGGTCACGACGTGAACCGCAGCTTCCACGACGGCGGCACCACCGCCGAAGCGCGCGCTATCGTCGCGGCCACGGCGCGTTCCCGCTTCGCGCTGGCCGTAGATTTCCACGAGGATTTCGAAGCGGACGGCTTTTATTTCTACGAGCCGCTGGCCACGGGCGTCGCGCCGATCGGCGAAGCCGTCCTCGGTGAGTTACAGCGCCGCGCGTTGCCGTTGCACGGGCTGACCGACGGGTTCGATCTCGGCTATCGTTCGTGGCCCGCGGGCCGTCCGCGGCTCGAGATCGGCCGCGTGCTCTCCACGCCCGACGTGGAGCGGGGCTACGGCGGCTGGCCGCTCGGCACGTATCTGCTCGCCGGCCGCAGCGAACGCGTGCTCACGTTCGAAACGCCGCGCGGCCGCCCGTGGGAAATGCGGGTACGGATGCACGCGATCGCAGCGATCGTCGCGATCGCGCAACTGCGCGCGCTCCTGTTCTCATGCACGCGCGACAAGAAGCACGTGCGGTTCGCCATGGCCGCGCGCCGGGCGGAGCGCTAACGCGGTTTCCGCGGCCCGCACGATGCCCTCTCGTTATCGTCTCAGCGAACCGCCGCGATCGGCGCGGCCGCAGCGATCGCCGCACCGAGCTCCTCGTTCGTGTAGGCCTTCGCCCCGATGCCCCACGAGCCGTCGACCGGCTTGGCGCCGCCCTCGAGCCCATCGCAGAGCGGGCGGTAAATAACGCCGGGTCGACAAGGGCGAACTCCTAAGTGCAGAATAGCGCACATTGTGCAAAATTCGAACCCGCTCCACGACTTTCCGATCGCAGATTTCGACGAGCTGCAAATGATAGTCGGCAGGCTTGATGCGATGTTCAGAGCCGCGAACTCGGGTCAGCCCAGCGATGCGTGGCGCGAGTTCGCGCGCGCCGGAAATGCGATAAAGGTCCGTTGGCGCGATCTAGCCGTGGCCGATTCCATTTTTCAAGCAACGGTTATCAAGGGACGCGAGAGCCCTGGCGACGCCGACGAAGAAGAGTCGTCCATCTTTACGTTCTTCTTCAACTCGCTGTCCGTCATCGAATTGAGCTTCTTTCACCTCTACGCCTTGGCCGCGCAGCTTGACAGTCGCTTTTCGCTGATCCCTGGGAAACCTAGAGCCGTAACCCCTGGCGAGACCAGTGTCCAATACAAACGTTATTTTCCCGGCGATTCGCTGACCACGGTAATTGTGGCATTTCAAGGCGATTCAAACCTCAAAAGGATCAATGAGGTCCGGAACATTCTCTCCCACAGAGGCACGCCAACGCGTCACCTTGGCGTGACAATTGAACTGACCATCCCTGGCAGGCAGTACTTTCTCGGCGGTTCGAAAGGCGCACCGGCGGAATGGAAGGACTTGGGGATGACCTTGGAACCCGCGCTGACGGGCGATCTCCGCTCTTGGCTCAGCGCCTCTCTCTCGTCCTTATTTCGCGAGGCCAAAGCGTTCGCAGCAGCGCGCATACCCTAGCAGCGCGCCATTGCTCCAGCCAGCGCTACCCCGCTGCCCAAAACTTGGACGGCAACCGAATGGCACCCGCGGCCGAATCACATGCGAAAAAAGCGTTATGGCATCAAGGTTTGCATGGTAGCGCCAACGGGAGTCGAACCCGTCTCTCAGCCTTGAAAGGGCCGCGTCCTAACCGATAGACTATGGCGCCACGTGGGCCCGGCTGGATTCGAACCAGCGCGCAACCAGTTATGAGCCGGCCGCTCTACCGCTGAGCTACAGGCCCCCGGCCCCTTGTAGTATGGGCCCTTAGCCCCGAAATCCTCTCCTGCCGATGTATCCGACACGCGCTCAACCACCGTCCAGCGCCCGCTCGGAATCGGGACGGCTTTGGGACGCGCCCTCGCTTAGCCTGGAGCGCAGACAGCGACGCATCCCCGCCGCGCTCGCTTCCGGGGAGGCTGACGATGAGATTGAACCCCGCAGCCGCGCTCGTCGCGGCACTCTAGATCGCACCCTCGCCCCCTGTTCCGCCCACTCGTCGGGCGGCGGTTCGGCCTACGGTAGCGGTGACCCGGCGCTGGCTGCGTCCAACCCGGGCGGCGGCCCGATCGATCCCTTCCTCACGAACGGGCAAGCCGTGCAGCGTGCCCTCGATCCGATCGCGGCGCGTGCGGGGCGGCCCATGCGCGTGACGTCGATCGAGGCGGACCGGCTCAACGGCCTGATAGTCATCAAAGAGCCCAAGAAGCACGTCAACGTCGACCGCTACGTGGTGCGCCCGATGGGACGCTCTCCGGGCCGGCGCCCCTGAAGGTGATTCGCACGGCGACGGCCCGGTCACGCCGCCGACGTAGATCGGCAAGCGTTCGATCCCAAGACGATCGGGTTCGCGCGCCTCGCGCGCAGCGTCGTATCGCGGTTTCGCGAAGCTTCGTTCGTACGGCTTGCTCGCGCGCGAACCATTGCGGCTGGCCATCGCGGGTCCGTCCCCTACGCGGACGTCGTGCTTGACTTCCGCGGTCGACCGCCCTTCGTGCCGTTCGTCCGAGCCGCCGCCGTTTTGGCCGCCGATTTCGCGCTACCAGCTAACGCTACCCATGGCGCGGCTTCTGTCACTTCCCGAACGATTCCGGGAACCGAAATGTCGATATCGAGTGGATCGCAGGTAATCGTGCTGCCACTCGGCGTCAACGCTACGGCCCGCAAATCAGAAGGCGTCGCGGCCTTGAACTCTTCGATAAGCGCGCGCGGTATCAACAGGGTCACGCCGCTACGCAAAGACAATTCGAAGGCATCGAGAGCCTTCCGGTACTTCACGGATGTGGCGTACCCTCGCTCGGTCTTGCGGTATCGTTCCGTGGCGGCTTTTATTTCAGCGTCGGTCGGAGGCTTCGCCATGATACTGTCTCCAGGTGCGGCGGCAAGCGCCGATATTCTCGTTAACAATGCCCAGTGCCTTACTCACGTCCGACTTGGTGACACCCGGCTGCGCTTCTCGCAGCCTTGCCTCACCGCGTTGCGGTATCAGGATGATAACTTCACCGGAACCGGTGAACGCATGGACGTGGGCGGGGCCGTGATCGTGCGTATTCACTTTGATCAACATTTCGCTGATGCCGGGCACGCGAGGCATGCGGTAATACTACCAAACATGATGGGTTTTGGCAACCGATTCGGGAGGAAGCTCAGAGTTTTCGAAGATCGCGTAGAATCGTATTGCGGTTTCGCGAAGCTTCATTCATACCGCTTGCTCACGCGCGAACCATCGCGGCCGGCGTATTTGCCGGCGTACGTGTCGACATCGGTCTTGTACGGTATTTTCCAGGTTACGCCGAGTTCTCGGAGCGCGCTTCGAACGCGCGTGCAATCGTGTTCGTCCTCAACGTCGTAGGTATACACACAGATCACTCGCGTGTCCGGGCTTGCGGCGTTGGGGTTCGGTTTCATCGTAGCCACCTTCGCGCTACTGCCCAATCGGCCGGACTCCGTGGCCATTTTGATCGTCGCCCACCAGGAATCGATCTCCGAAGTCTTGACGAAGAGCATCCACTTGCCGCCCCGCTCAGTATGGTCCGGATACGAACCTCCGGCTTTTCGCTCGGCGTGAATCCAGTAGCGATCGACCACTTCGCTCGGCCGACAGTCGTCATTTGCATTCTGCGCTTGGCGACTCTCCGCATCCGCCGCTTCCTCGACGTGCGGTGCGCCGGTCGCGGGACGGCACCGGTAGCCGAGGGCGCGATAACCCGCACGTCGCTTCGAGGCCATTCTCGAGAGCACGCGCACGTCTGCGTCGATATAATCGAAAACGATGACGTCCGCCTTCCCGGCATGCTCGCGATGGAGGCGCCCCACGTACTGTTCGAGCGTCCCCTTCCACGACACCGGCATCGCCAAGAACAGCGTATCGAGGCGCGCGTCGTCGAAGCCTTCACCGAGATACTTGCCCGTCGCCAGCAGCAGCCGCTCCTCGCCCTCACCGGCCCTCAACGACGCGAGGGCGGCTCGCCGAGCGCCGGCGCTCATGCCGCCGCGCAACACGACGATATTGCGCGCCGCCCCCTTGAATGTGGACGCGAAGTAATCGAGGTGTTCGCGCCGCTCCGTGAGCACGAGCGGATTTCGCCCGGCCTCGAGCGACGCGAGGACGTCGTCGACGATCATCGTGTTTCGAGCTTCGTCCTTGGCGAGCGCGGAATAGATTGCTGGCATCGACGTGCCCGGCGCCTCCAACTCTGGCGGGAGGCGGAACGCCGTGACGCGCTCTTGAACCAAATGCTCGAAACTTCTGCGCGCTGCCTGCGTCCGAGCGTCGACGCGATGGCGCACTGGACCGCACTGCATGAAGATGATCGGTTGGTGTCCGTCCTTCCGCGCGACGGTCGCCGAAAGGCCGAGAACGTAGTGTGCCTTCGATCGCGCGGTGACGGCTTCAAACGTGGCAGCCGAGATGTGATGACACTCATCCACGATGAGATGGCCGAATCCCGCGATGATATCGGAAACTTCGCCCTTCCGCACGAGACTCTGAATGACGGCGACGTCGATACGCCCGGTCGGCTTGCGCCGGCCGCCGCCGATGGTGCCGATATCGGCCGGCTCCACGGCGAGAAAACTCCTGAGCCGCGCGGTCCATTGCGCGACCAGCTCTCGCCGATGGACGAGTATCAGCGTGTTACGCCCTCGATGGGCCATCGCGGCCGCCGCGACGACGGTCTTGCCGAATGCGGTCGCTGCGGACAGGACCCCGAAGTCGTGGGCGACGACATCCTCGAACGCGCGTTGCTGTTCCGGCTGCAACACGCCGAGGAAGGGCAGGTCCAGCCGCTGGCCAGCTTCACGGCAGTCTTCGATCAATGCCCGAACTCCATTTGACCGAAGGAGCTCCACCGAGTCATCGAGGCAGCCGCGCGGTAAGACGATGTGACGTTGATCCAGTTTCGCGCATGAAATGATCCGCGGCTTATCATATGTCGCCAAGCGCATGGCCTGATTCCGGTAGAACTCCGGATTCTGGAAGGCCGCCAGTCGAATGAGGCGCGTCACCATCTCGGGCGGCAGGTCTTCGCGCTCGATATACACGCCATCCGCGAGCCTGACTTTGACCGACTGCGGCAGCGGACCGCGAATCGGTTCGGGCGGCCGGCGGCGGGAAGGCGGCAGCAGCCAGGGCTCCTCCGACTCATCGTCGCTAACCGGCATGCGAACGCCCAAGACCCGCCCGCGTTCTTCCGCATCGCGGACAAGCGCGTTGACCGCCGCCGGCGTCATTCGCTCGAGCGATGCAAGGTAGGCCCACTGATCCTCGAATGGGCGGAGTTCGTCGTCGACGAACACGCTGTTGCCGAGCTGGCGCGAACGGCGCGCGAGGGGCAGCGCGATCAGATTTCCGAATCCGCCTGCGGGCATGAAGTCTTGGTTCGGGAAGAACCGGTCGTACGATTTGAATCCGATCTCGGGGCGGCGCTCCATCGTATGCGTCATGAGCGCGGCTCCGAGTGCGCGAGCGTCGCGCGCCGGGATCGGCTCGCTGAAGAAGATCCAGACGTGTCCCCCGTTACCGGATCGCGATCGTTCCAAAGCGGCCGGCACGTTGCAGACGCGGCAGGTCTCCACGAATGCCCGCGCGTCTTCGGACCACCGGGCGCCGTCGAAGTCCGCGGCGAGAAACCAGCATGTGTCGTCGGGGAGCAACGGATAGACGCCCATCACGAAGTCCGCGCGGCCGCTCGAGCGCGCGGGCCCACGCAGGTGGCGCTCGACCGTGTCGGCCGTTACCGGGCGGAACGCTTGACTCGGGCATGCGCCGCACTTGATCTTCGGCTTCCCGCACACACCCGCAACCCATTCGTTTGAACAGGCCGGCGCGTATCCTGATCGCCCATCCTTCGCGTTCTCCCAGCGAAGCGCAAAGACGTCGGAGCGGCCGGCGAACAAACGGCGAAAGAGCGCGATCTTCTCCTTCGACGAGAAGCCGCCCATGGCGGTGGCCGCCTTCGATTCCGGCTCGGACGACGGCGACTTGGGCGACGGCGCCTCGGCCAACACGGCACGGAGCTGCCCTTCAAGCTTGACTTTCTGGTCCTCCAAGTCTTGAAGCTGACGTTTGAGAGCTGCAATCTTGGGATCGCTCACCTCGCGCTCACCAAACGTCCTCGGAGCACCCTCGCCGTCGCCGAACGAATTCACGACTTCATCGTTCCTTCCGCCGCGCATTTGCTACCGTCGCGGGTCGGTCCCCTACCGGCCCCGCCGGGCGCCGGCGAGATCGCCCTCTGGATGGAATGGACGGATTGGATGGCTTCAGGGTATACTCGCATGATGGCGCAGACCAAGAGCCGTGAACGACCCCAGTCCGTACCGCTTGCCGTAGTATCAAACGTTTCGAGCGATTCCGGCGCACTGCACTCTGGGCACCGACCCTCCGGCCAAGTGGCGAAGAAGCGCCTTCCCGTGTCCGAAAAGAAGCCGGCCTCCGCGAGGAGTGCGACGCGTGAGCTCCAGAACCGAGTCGCGGTCCTATCGCCGGACAACGTTGACGTGGTCGCGCTAGAAGCGACGGCCTCCAACGAATCGCTGGAATTCCGTCGACTCTTACTGCAAAACGCGCTTACCGTAGCGCAAGCGCGGGAGCAGCTTGGCATAGCGTCCGCTCAGACGGTGCACAATTGGGTGAAACAAAAGCGGATTTTGGCACTGCCCGATCGGCATCGGCTGATGCTTCCGAAATGGCAGTTCGACTCGAGAACAGCGGATGGTGTTGTCGACGGTTTGAGTCTCGTGCTGCGAACCTTAGACGGAAACCCGTTCGGCATCGCGTACTGGCTCACGGCGCGAAACTCGCACCTGGGGAACGAAGCGCCTATTTCGCTCCTCCGCCGAGGGCGCACTCGCGAGGTGGTGGAGGAAGCTCGAGGCATCGGGCTGGCCCAGTGAGTTGGTGGCGGTTCCATACCCGCACAATGCGCCCAAACCGCGCAGGCCTCGATTTGTTACGCTCGGCCCTGGCAGCGAGCTGGTTCGCATCTATGACCCGTCGAAATACTCAACGAAGCCGATCACATTCCGTAACGTCGGACCGAAAGAGCGTTTTGACCACCACCGATTCCAACGCGACGGAAAGGCCTCGGCGGGCACCCAAAACCGGCCAGCCGCGGGCAGTTCAAAATAGGCCAGGGGTCGGTGGGCAGTTGAAAACCGTCCACCGATAGACCACCGCCAGCTCGGACCTTCCGGCGCGAAAGCGCCATGATGAACGAGCTAAGCGTGACGGAACGAGAAACCATCCTCGGATTGCTCCGTTTGGGCTGGAGCCACCGGAGAGTGGCGCGAGAAACGGGCCATCGGCGCGAGACGATCGCGCGCTATGGCCGCGAAGCCGGCCTCCTGCCGGCAAAACCGGCCACCGCGCGCAAAGTGGCCACCGACCCCTCAAAACCGGCCACCGTCGGCGAAGTGCCCACCGACTCAAAACCGGCCACCGCCGGCGAACTGCCCACCGACCTCTCAACACCGGCCATCGCCGTCGAAGCGCCCACGGGCCCGGTCGATACCACCGCCGGCAAAGCGCGAAGCCGAAGCGTGTGCGAACCGTACCGCGGCTTTATCGAGGCCCAAGTTGCAAAGGGCTGCAACGCGACGGTCATTTACCAGAGCCTCGTCGAGCATCACGGCTACGACGACGCTTACGACGCAGTAAAGCGTTTCGTACGCAGACTGCATCCTGCCGGCGGTCCGAAGATTAGTTGTCGTTTCGAAACGCCAGCAGGTCAAGAGTCGCAAGTTGATTACGGCGAAGGCGCTCCAACTCGACATCCACGTACCGGGAAGTATCAAACGGCCGCGTCTCTTTGTACTGACCTTGGCGATGAGCCGTGCCATGTTTGTGAAGGTCGTCTGGAAATCGTCGAAGCAAGTCTGGGCCGAATTGCACGAAGAGGCCTTCATCTACTTCGGCGGCGCGACGACGATCGTCCGCCCGGATAATCTCAAAGAAGGCGTCCTCGATCCCGACATCTACGACCCCGAGATCAACGAACTTTATGCAGCCGCGCTCGCGCATTACGGAAGCCTTGCTCTTCCGTGTCGACCGTACGCTCCGAACCTCAAGGGAAAGGTCGAGTCCTCGATCGGTTACGTTCAAAGGGCGCTGAAGGGCAAGCGATTCGAGAGTATAGAGGAACAGAACGCGCATCTGATGCGGTGGAACGAACGCTGGGCCTCCACGCGCATCCACGGCACGACGAAGCGCCAAGTTCGCGTGATGTTTGAGGAAGAACGCCCTTCTTTGTTGCCGCTGCCGCCGACTCGCTTCGAATATTTCCGAACCGGCGAGCGTACCGTGCACTTCGATGGTTTCATCGAAGTTGACGGCGCGTATTACCACGCGCCGCCACACTACGTCGGAACGCGTGTCGCAGTTCAGATCGGTCGGCTCTGGATCCGTATCATCGATCCGAAGACGCACCAACTTCTGCGCGAGCATGCCGTCACCGGTAAGGGCCAACGCCGGATCATCGAAGCGGACCTTCCAAAGCAGTCGCCTCCAAAGCTCATCAATCTAGTCGAAAGAATCGCGAAGATCGGCCCGTCGTGCGGCGTTTTCGCTCGCGCAATAGAAAACGAGCGTGGCGTGATGGCGGCCCGTACGCTCTTCGGCGTCCTCGATCTCGCGCGTCGCTATGGCCCCGCATCACTTGAAAACGCTTGCGCCCTGGCCGTTACGGCTCGAGCCTGGCGTTTACGATTCCTACGAGCCTACCTCGAGCGCCATCCTGCGCCGTCGCTCACGGCGGACCACAAAATCATTGCGCCCATCGATACCTACTCGCAGCACTTTGCATTCTTGGCAAAGGGAAATGGAGAGACACATGACAACGGATGAGCTCGACCGAGCGCTACGCCAACTTCGGCTCGGTGGAATCGCCGACACCCTCAACGTTCGTGTTCAACAGGCACGAGCGGAAAGTCTGGGGCCACTGGACTTTCTCGGATTGCTCGTACACGATGAACTCAATCGGCGCCGAGATCGCCTTCTTGAACGCCGCCTCAAAGCTGCCGCCTTCCGAGACCGAACGACGCTCGATACTTTTGATTGGAAGTTCAACCCGACGATCGATAGGGCACTCGTGCATGAATTGATGACAGCGCGCTTCATCGAGAAGCGCGAAGACTGCCTCTTACTGGGGAATCCAGGAACCGGCAAGAGTCGCATCGCGCAGGGTATCGGAATCGCTGCGGTCCATGCCGGCTTTCGTGTTCTCTATCGTGAGGCTCACGCGCTCTTCGAAGAACTCGTCTTGGCCGAGGCGCTCGGCGAACGCGCAGACGCGATCGCGACGTACACCGAGATTCCGCTGCTCATCGTTGACGACTTAGGCATGCGCAAACTACCGGGCTCCGCCGCCGAAGACTTGCTTGAAATCGTGATGCGCCGCTACGAGCGAGCCTCAACGATCATCACGTCAAACCGTCCAATCGACGATTGGCCCAAGCTCTTCGGCGACACGCCGGCGGTGGCTGCGTTCCTCGATCGCCTTATGCATCACAGCCACCTTATCGAGATCCGCGGCAAGAGTTATCGACTCCACGAATCAAGCCTCGCCGCTCGCCGTCGCAACGCGTCGTAGGGCTGTGGAATCCGTGGATCGTCCTGATCCACCGATCCCACAGCTGCTGCTGCTGCTGCTGCTGCTGACGGATAGAAGGGCAGCCCGAAGGTTCAGTCCCGGCCGCAGCCAACCAAAGCCCCAGTGACACTTCGTCCGGGCAGGACGGTGGCCACTGGCCTATTTTGAACTGCCCATGGGTGGCCTATTTTGAACTGCCCGCCGAGGGGAAAGGCGCGTTTCGACGAAGCCCACGGGGTGCTCTATGCAGCTCTTCAGTTTTCAACGTCGCTCGTAGAGGTGTTCGGCGATAAGCGCGTGATCGAATACGGGTCGCGTCGTGTGGGGATCATCAAACTGACGCGGGAGATCGTTCTGCTCGATCTGGTCGATGGAGCAATGGCGGCAGGAACCGTTTCTGCGCTGGGCTCGATTACGAGCCGGCGCATCAGCCAATCCTGGAGCCGCTACTTCCATAGGCGCACCGGAACGTTTGGCAGGATCGACGGGCTATACTACAACGGTTCCCATAACACCGGCGAATGCGTGCTCTTATACGAGCGTGCCGCAGACGCGGTCGAGTGCGATGAGCGAACAACCGTCGCGCTTTCCGACAAGCGCTGGCGCCCTGCGATACTCAACGCGATCCAGCGCTACAACCTCGTGGAATAGTTGCGACCCTAGGAGGTCCTCGTCGGCGACGATGACATAGCGCGGCTGTCCGCGAGACGCTTGCGCCCGCCCGCCTACGGCAGTTCGTCGCGAATCTCCAGGAGAATTCCATTGAGGGCGTTGGTCGCCGAAAAATACGAGCTGTGATCCGTCGGTAAACTATAGAGCTTCTCCACCGGCAGCGCCTCGTACATCGACTTCTGCATCGCCGGACCGACGGCTTGATCGTGGGTCGTCGTGATGTAGAAGCGCGGCACGCGGCCGAAGTTCGCCGCGCTCGTCGTCACCGGCGTCGCGAACGGTTGCAGCGGTTCGGGCCGCAGCCGCGCGAGCCCGGCCGCGGCATCCGCCTCCGACGTGTCGTTGAAGAACGCAGTCTGCATCGTCTCCGGTGAGATCGTGGCGACGCCGTGCTGCTGGTCGATGACGAGGCCCGGGCCGAGTTTACTCTCCGGGTCCTGGCTATACGTGAGCAGCGAGCGCCCGTTCTCCGGCAGGTAGGCGCTCAGGTACACGAGCGCGGCGATCTTGTCCGGGATCGCTTCCGCGGTCTGGGTGATCACGACGCCGCCCATGCTGTGGCCGACGAGAATCACCGGCTGCGGCGTCGCTTCGACGGCCGCGGTCGCGGCGGCGACGTAGTCCGCCAACGTCACCGTCCCGGCGCGCCCGTTATCGGCGTCGCTATGGCCGGGCAGGTCGAAGATCGTCACGACGGCCCCACCGTCTTCGAGCACCGGCTTCACCCGCGTCCAAGCGAACGAATCGGCGAACGCGCCATGACAGAGGACGAAGTTGGCCTTCATACCGTCATCTTGCCCGAACCGGCTCCCCGCGTACCAGGAACTTTCAATACATGTTTACGGAGTCGGCCGCGCCGGCACGATTTCCGCACGATGCGGGCACCTACCAGTGCATGGGCACGGGATTGCCATGCTCGGGGCGAACCATTCCGAACGAATCTGTCCGAGAGGATCTGCGATGGCGATCGCAACGACGGCCGAAAGCGGCGAAGACCTCGTCTTCCTGCGAATATCGTGGGACACGTACGAGGCGATCGCGACGACAGCCACGTGCGCCTCGCCTACGACGGCGAGGTCCTCGAACTGATGGCGCCGCTCGACGATCACGAGGCGTATACGCGGCTCCTCGACATGCTGCTGACAGCGATCGTGATCGAATGGGACGTTAACCTCTACGGCACGGGCTCGACGACGCTGAGAGCCGAGCCGCTCGGTGCCGAGCCCGATGCGAGCTATTACATCCAACATGCACCCGACGTCGACGGCATCGAACGAATCGATCTCCGAACGAGCCCGCCTCCCGACCTCGTCGTAGAAATCCATCTGTCGCGGCGTCGCATGGATACATTCGCCCTCTACGCGCGGCTCGGCGTTCCCGAGTTCTGGCGACTCGGTAGCGGCGCGTTACGTGGGTTCGCGCTTCGTGACGGAACGTACCGGGAGATCACGACGAGCATCGTCATCCTCGGCTTACCCCTCGATACGCTCGCGGCGTTCTTGGAGCGCCGGCTTGAATCCGATCGGCGCCGCGTGCTCCTCGACTGGCAAACCTGGCTGCGCGAACATCGCCCCTGAGCGCGCTCCACAACCAAGCGCACCTCCGAGGCGGCGCTACCGCCTTCGCCCCCGAACGCGGCTTCCGTTGCTTGACTAACCTCGACAGTCACCGAGATCCGAATCGCCCGAAATGACGGCGCGCACCTCTCGGCATCAATCTGGCCGGGGGGACGAAGCCCGTAACCAGAGCGCCATCACATTCGATACCGGCTTCACCTGCGGCTAGGCGAAACAAATCGTCGAGGGTACCTTTGGACACAGAGCTTACTTCGTATCCATATCTACGGGTTAGGCCATCACTACGAACGAGCAGCATTTCGCCCGGCGGCTGAACGCGAGTTCAGAAACCGAGCGAGCCAACGCTGTACGGTAGTACGAGCGAGTGAGACGTTCCGATATGACAGTTCTTTGTCATACCGTGCAGGACTCTATTAGCTGGATCTGAATTTCAACGCGCAGTCGGGCAGTCATTCCATTGAATCACTCCTAAGTGGAATGGTTCGGCCGCTGCATTGCGCGGCGTGACGCCGGACAACATTACTATGTTTCAGAATGGCCGGCAGACGGCCACGAAAGGTTCATGAAGTACATCGCTACGATCCCCGTTATCTTCTTCGCTTTCACAGGATGCGGCGGAGGCGGTCATTCGACGCCCACCGTATACCCAGTCGCCGGCAGCTACTACGGCACCGTGGTCAGCAGCAGCGACAACAGCGGAAACATGGGCATCACGACCGACGCATCGGGCAATGGCAACTTCGCCATCCAGTATCCCGGCGAGGCTGCCATACAGGAACGCTTCGCTCCCCCCATTTCAAGCGTTAGTGGCAGTACGCTGACCATAAACGGCTCCATCGCAAATACATGCAACTTTTCCCTGACCGCGACTATGGCCGACGCCAACACGCTTAAGGGAAGTTACACGTTGACCTGTCCCAACGGGGCTTCGGGAAGCGCGACCTTCAGCTTGCCGCGCGGCACCTACACCGTTTCGGCCAAACCGCATCGCATGAACCTCGATCGATAGACCATCGAACGGCTTCGGGCGAGCTCCAACCGAGCTCGCCCGAGCGCCACGCCTCAGCCCCTCGTGGGCACCTCGACGGGCTCTTGAAGGTCTCAATCCACTCACTCGCATCCTTCTGTGGAGAGCGGCTTACTCACGTTCGACTCGGAACCGCGCTGCACAGACTTCACGCGCGGCGCCCAGGCGTCGAGGGCATTCGGCCGCAGTGACACCTGGGAAAAGAGCTGCCCGAGGCGAAGTTCGAGCGTCCACTTTTCCGATTCTGTGGGCACTACGTGTAGATGAAACTCTTCGAGCTCGATAAGAAACCGCATCCGCTCACCGTCGAGCAGTACATGGCGCTGGATATCCCCGAGCGGACAGAGTTACTCGGGGGAGTCATCTACGACGTGCCGCCCAAGCATTACCCTCACGCCTTCGCCGTCGCGAACCTGACCCAGATAATCGCGCGCGCCATCGACGTCGACAAATACTTCGTTCACAGTCAAAATCCGATCGCGGTCAACGGCTGGCAGGGCAAAGACGCGCCGGAGATCGACGTCGCGGTCGTCGCCAAAAAGAGCTATCGCCGGACGCCGACCGCCGCCGACTCCCTCGCCTTCGTCGAAGTCTCGGATTCGACGTATCGAGACGACCGCGGGTACAAGATTCCCCTCTACGTGAAGGCGGGCGTTCCGTCGTGGATCGTGAACATTCCACTGCGCCAGGTGGAGCTCTACGAGTCGCCTCTCGACCTCAAACGGAAGCACGGACGGATCATCGCAATCGACGGATCCTTCGAGATCCTCGGCATGACGATCCGCGTTTCCGATCTCTTCCTGCCCGATTCCGACGGCGACGCTTAGCGGAACTCGCCTAGCGTCGCGCTAACGTCGGCGGCATGCCCGCAAGCGCCGCGCGGTTCGCCATCGACGTCCGCCCGCTTCGGAGCGGCCAATACCGTCTGCTCTTCGGCGCGCAGGTCATCACGACGTTCGGCTCGATGCTCTCGCTCGTCGCGTTGCCGTATCAGGCGTACCTCGTCTCGCACTCGTCGCTGGCCGTCGGCTTACTCGGCGTCGCGGAATTTCTTCCGGTGCTGGCGCTTCCGTTCGTCGGCGGTGCGCTGGCGGATGCCGTCGACCGCCGGCGCATCGCGCAGCTCGGCGAGCTCGCCTTCGCGGTCGCCACATTCGCTCTCGCCGTCAACGCGTTCGCGCATCCGCCGCGCCTCTGGCCGCTGTACGCGATCGCCGCGCTCACCGCCGGGTTCGATGCGCTCCAGCGGCCCGCGCTCGACGCGCTCGTTCCGCGCCTGGTCGAGCGCGAGCAACTCCCCGCGGCGGCAGCGCTCTCGAGCTTGCGCTGGACGGTCCTCGGCATCGCCGGGCCCGCCGTGGCGGGCGTCGTCATCGCCGCGCTCGGCTTCGCGGCCGTGTACGCGATCGACGCCGCGACCTTCCTCGTGTCGGCCGCGCTCCTCTCGTTCTTGCGGCCCGTTACGCCCGCGGAAGCGAAGCCCGCGACCATCTCGCGCTCGCTCGAAGGCGTGCGGTACGCGCTCGGCCGCCGCGACTTGCTCGGCACCTACCTCGTCGACTTCATCGCGATGGTGTTCGGAATGCCGTACGCGCTCTTTCCGGCGCTCGCGACGCAATACGGCGGCGCGGCCGTGGCGGGCGCGCTCTTCGCCGCGCCGGCGCTCGGCGCGACGCTGGTCGCGGCGACCAGCGGCTGGACGGCGCGCGTACGGCGGCAGGGCCGAGCGATCGTCCTCGCAGCCATCGTCTGGGGCATCGCGATCGTCGCGCTCGGCCTCGCTCACGTGCTCCCGCTCGCGCTCTTCGCGCTCGTAGTCGCGGGTGCCGCCGACTCCGTCAGCGGCATCTTTCGTTCGACGATCTGGAATCAAACGATTCCGGACGAGCTGCGCGGCCGGCTCGCCGGGATCGAATACGCGGGTTACGCAAGTGGGCCCGTGCTCGGCAACGTCGAAGCCGGCGCGGTCGCCGCCGTCTTTGGAACCCGCGTCTCGGTCATTTCGGGCGGCGTCCTGTGCATCGCGGGCGTCGCGCTCGCTGCATGGACCCTTCCGGAACTCTGGCGCTACGAACGCCAGGACGCGGAGCCTTCGGGTTAGTGCGAGACCGAGACGGCCGGCACGTTGACGTTGGCAACGACGGCGTTGGCGCTGAAATCCGCGGCCCACGGAATCGCTGCGATCGCCGCGACCGTCAGGGTGGCCTTGATCAATTTCACTTGCTCGGCGTTCAGTCCGAAGTTCAGGCTCGTGGTCGTGCTCATGGTGTCCTCACAAAAGAATGAGTCAAGCGCGGGCGGCCGGTCTTGTGCGCGCTATTGTATGGTCGGCGGGAAATATGCGGAAACTTTACAATCGCGCGGCTTCGTGACCCAGGACATACGACCGAGCGCTCTCGCGAGCCGCACCGTGACGGCCGGCGCTATTCGGGAAAGAACGGAGGTATGCAACTCGCGGCGCACGGTCGCCGCTTCAGGAGTCTAACGACAGCGTGGAAAAACGAACCCTCGGCAACAGCGATCTCGCGATCACGCGCCTCGGCCTCGGCGCGTGGGCCATCGGCGGCGGTGATTGGAAATTCGGGTGGGGCCCGCAAGACGACGCCCAGTCCGTCGAAGCGATCCGGCGCGCCATCGGTCACGGCGTCAATTGGGTCGATACCGCGGCCGCGTACGGCATCGGCCACAGCGAAGAGGTCGTCGCACGCGCCCTGGAGGGCATTCCCGCGAGCGAACGGCCCTACGTGTTCACGAAGTGCGCGCTCGTGCCCGACGGCAGCGGCGGCATGACGGAGTCGCTCGCGCCCGAATCGCTGCGCCGCGAATGTGAAGCGTCGTTGCGCCGCCTCAAGGTCGACGCTATCGACCTCTACCAAATCCACTGGCCGACGGACGCGATCGAAGATATCGACGCCGGCTGGGCGACGCTGGCCGACCTCAAGCGCGAGGGTAAAGTGCGCTGGATCGGCGTTTCGAATTTCAGCGTCGCGGAGCTCGAGCGCGCGCGGGCCGTCGCTCCGGTGACGTCGTTGCAGCCGCCGTACTCGCTGCTGCGCCGCGACATCGAATCCGAGATTCTTCCGTACGTTCGCGAACACGGCATCGGCGTGATCGTGTATTCGCCCATGCAGTCCGGCCTATTGACGGGCTCGATGACGCGCGAGCGCGCCGCCGCGCTCCCCGCGAACGATTGGCGCTCGCGCAATCCGGAGTTCAAGGAACCGAAGCTCTCCGCCAACCTCGCGCTCGTCGAGCGCCTGCGTGAAATCGGAACGCGGCACGGCGTGTCGCCGGGCGAGGTCGCGATCGCCTGGACCCTGCGCGACCCCGTCGTGACCGGTGCGATCGTCGGAGCGCGAACGCCGGCTCAGGTCGACGGCTGGATCCGCGCGGCCGGCCTCGAGCTATCGGAAGCGGAAATCACCGAGATCGAAGGCGGCGTGCCGGCATAGCGAACACCCCGCGAGCGGTAACGCCCGCGGGGTTCCCCCGCTATCGACAACTGGGGACGACTAGCGGAGAGCGGTAATCGGTGCGACGGGCGCGTGCGCGCCGGAAACCACGGGAGCGGCATCCGCGATGCACGGAATCGCGCCGATCGCGGCGACGGCGAGCGTCGCTTTGATGAGTTTGACGATTCGGACGTTCATGATTCTCCTCGAGAACACTGGAACGGTGAGGTTCGAGCGCGAGCGACAAAGCGCGTGGCTCTGCGCAGGAAGTTCGGTCCCGTGCCAGGCTTCCTTGCCGGATTGCGCTCTCGGCCCGAAAGCGTGACCCAGGACACAGGCGGCCGGTGCTCCGCGTCACACCGGTTTTTCAGATATTGACGTGTTCGGGGTCACATGGTTAGCTTATGAGCGAGCGTTAGTTGGTACTCATAGCGTCACTCGACGGACCAACGCCACTCGACGGAGCAAAGCCACTCGAATTCACTCCTTTTGAAGAGGGAGCAATTTTCGCATGCATCGACAGCGCGGACAAAGCCTACCGGTCGTCGCCGCTTCGTTAATGGGGCTGATGTGCTTTGCCGCGCTCGCGATCGACGTCGGAACCTGGCGCTACCAACAACGTCTCCAGCAAACGGCCGCCGATAGCGCGGCCCTCGCCGGCGCCACGGAGATGGAATACTCGTCCTCCGCGACGGCGATTCAGTCGGCCGCTCAAGCCGACGCCGCGACCAACGGGTTCACGACCGGCACTTCGAACGTCACCGTTACCGTCAATACTCCGCCGCTCGCCGGGGCTTACGCGGGCAATACCGGCGCCGTCGAAGTGGTCGTTTCGCGACCGCAGCCGGTGCGTTTCGGCCTCTTCGGCCAGGACGTCTCGGTGAGCGCGCGGGCCGTCGCGATGCTCTCGACCGCGAACCGCAATTGCATCTACGCGCTGGATACCGACAGTGCCGCGATCACGCTCGACGGCGGAACGATCGACGTGCCCCAGTGCGGCATCATCTCCAACGGCGGACTGCTCTTCAACGGTTCGGGCACGATCGATGCCGGCTCGATCGGATACGCGGGTTCGAGCGCGACCTTGAACAACACGGTTTTTCCCGCCGCGCAGCCGAAGCCCGCCGTCGCTGCCGCCGATCCCTGTCCGACGGTCGCGGGTTGCGCCTACCTGACGAACAATCCGCCGACGTCCGGCGCCTGCGAATCGCAGACGACGTTCAGCGGAAACGGAAACGTCACGGTGTCTCCGGGAAAGTTCTGCAGCCAGGTTATCTTCGGCAACAACGGCACGGTGACGTTCAGTCCGGGCGTCTACGTGTTCCAAGGCGGCTTCAACACCAATGGCGGTGTGACCGCGATGAGCGGAACGGGCGTGACGTTCTACGTTCAGTCGGGAGCCATCAACATCGGAGCGAGCACGGTGCTCTCATTTAGCGCACCGACGTCGGGCGCGACCGCGGGCGTCCTCTACTATCAGCCGGCTTCCAACACGAATTCGTTCACGCTCAACGGCGCGAGCGGGGGCAACTGGGCGGGGATGACCTATCTCCCCGGAGCGGAGCTGATCGTGGACGGCGGCCAGCTGAACAATTCGTTATTGTTGGTGGCGAACGACCTGCTCTTCAACAGCACGACCGACATCAACGTGCCGACCGCCGCCTTCCCCGGCTACGGCGGCCACGCGGTGCTCGCCGAATGAAATTGCGAGCGCTCAAGAACTCCGATTCCGGCCAGGCCGTCGTCGAAACCGCGCTGTTCCTACCCGCGCTGTTGCTCTTACTGGTCGGCGCCATCGATCTCGGCCGCCTCTCGCAATACGACACCAAGCTCGCGAGCGGCGCCCGCGCGGGGGCGCAGTACGGGTCGCTCAACCTCGTGACCGCCGACGATTCGGCCGGTATGAAGGCCGCGGTTCAAAGCGACACCGGCAGCATGACCGGCCTCACCATCTCGCCGTCCACGTATTGCACGTGCGCGGGGGGCGGGGGAACGGTCGCGTGCACCGCCACCGCGTGCTCGGGGAGCCACCGCTTACTGTACGTCAGCGTTAGCGTCACCGGGACGTTCAAGCCGCTCTTCAACTATTTCGGCGGCACGAGCGTCGCGCGCACGAAAACCGCGACGTTGGAAGTCGGCCAGTGATCCCGTTCCGCGCGCGCGACGTTCGCCACGATGGCGGTCAGGCGCTCCTCGAGTTCGGGCTTTCCGTGCCGGTTTTTCTGGCCGTCGTGTACGGCATATGCGATTTCGGGCGCGCGCTCTATACCTACGACCTCGTGACCAGCGCCGCTCGGGTCGGCAGCCGCTACGCGATCGTGCACGGTTCCTCGTGCGCGATCGCCGGTTGTCCCGTCAGCGCCGCGGCGATCCAGACCTACGTCCAATCCAAGGTCAACGGCGTCAACGCGAGCCAATTGAGCGTCGCGACGACCTGGTCGACGGCCCCGGGCTGCACCGACCCCGCCTTCAAAGGTCCGCAGTGCCGCGTCACCGTGACGGTCTCGTATCCGTTCGCGTTTTATCTAGCGCTCAACCAGACCATCCCGATGACGAGCTCGTCGCAGATGGTCATCTCGCAGTAGGATTCCGATCCGGCCGATGCCGGCCGGTCCCGAGCGGAAAGGCCGAACTATCGCAGAGCTTTGAAGGCACTCCGTCCGGCGTAGCGAGCCGCCACGCCGAGCTGTTCCTCGATGCTCATCAGACGGTTGTACTTCTCGACCCGGTCGCTGCGCGAGAGCGAGCCCGTCTTGATCTGGCCCGCGCCCGTCGCCACGGTGAGATCGGAGATCGTCGTGTCGCCCGTCTCACCCGAGCGATGCGAGATCACGGTCGTGTAACCCGCCTTGTGCGCGAGGTCGACGGCGTCGAGCGTCTCGGTGACGGTGCCGATCTGATTGAGCTTGATCAACACCGAGTTCGCGACGCGTTCGCGAATGCCGCGCGCGATGCGTTCGGTGTTGGTGACGAAGAGGTCGTCGCCGACCAATTGCACGCGAGCGCCGATGCGATGGGTCAGCGCGTGCCAGCCTTCCCAGTCGTCTTCGGCCAAGCCGTCTTCGATCGAGACGATCGGATACGCTTCGACGATCCGCTCGTAGAAATCGACCATCTCGTGGGGCGTGAAGGCCTTGTCCTTGGTTTCCGGATAGTAGTTGCCGCCGGAAAAGAACTCGTTGGACGCCGAGTCGAGCGCGAGGGCGATGTCTTCGCCCGGCGTGTACCCGGCGCGCTTGATCGCCTCCACCAATAACGATAACGCGTCGTCGAGCGAGTCGAGCGGCGGGGCGTAGCCGCCTTCGTCCCCGACCAGCGTTTGCGCGCCGCGCGCCTTCAACAGCTTCCCGAGCGCGTGGAACGTTTCGCTGCCGTAGCGCACGGCTTCCGCGAGCGACGGCGCGCCGAGCGGTACGATCATGCACTCCTGGAATTGCAGCGCACCCTCGGCGTGCTTGCCGCCGTTGATCACGTTCATCATCGGCGTCGGCAACGTGGCGGCGCTCGGACCGCCGAGATAGCGGAAGAGCGGCACGCCGACGCTCGAGGCCGCGGCGCGCGCGACCGCGATCGACACGCCGAGGATCGCGTTAGCGCCGAAGTTACCCTTGTTCGGCGTGCCGTCGAGCTCGATGAGCTTCTCGTCGATCTCGCGCTGCGACGTCGCGTCGTAACCCTCGAGCGCGGGGCCCAAGAACTCGTTGACGTTGCCGACGGCCTTTTGCACGCCCTTGCCGCCGTAGCGCGCGGCGTCGCCGTCGCGCAACTCGACCGCTTCGTGCGCGCCGGTCGAGGCGCCGGAGGGGACGAACGCTTCTTCGACGGCACCGTAACTCGTCGCAACAGCTACCGCAACAGTAGGATTACCACGCGAGTCTAAGATCTCACGGGCATGGACGCTTTCGATGAGCGGCCGTCCGCCACCGCGTAAAGAATCGATCACGCTCGCGCGTTTCCGGGAATGGTACGAAATGTCCCCCGTTGAACGCGCCCGCCCCAAGGAGAGACGATATGGGCTTTTTGGAGAACCTCGAAGGACTCGCCGGCAACCTCTTCGGAGGTGCTTCGGCGCAAGACGTATCCGCGGCCGTATCGGATCACGTGCAGAACGCCGACCCGAACGAGCTCGGCGATCACCTCACGCAGAGTTTGGGTAACCTCGACGGCGCGAACGTCGCGCAGCTCGGGCGAAATCTCTTACAGTCGTTTACGAATAATCAAGGCGGCAGCGCCGCCGACGCCGCGAACGCGGCCGGGACGTCCGAAGCAGCCGTGGCCGCGGGCGACTCCGGTGCGGTCGGCGCGTTGATCGCGTACGCGAAGCAGAACCCGCAAGTGCTGCAGCAGGCGGCGAACGACTTCATGCAAGGCAATCCCGGCGCCGTCGCGCAGTTGGCGCCGGGCCTGCTGCAGGGGATCGCGGCGCGGCTCGAAGGCGGCGCGCGATAGCCGCTCCGCTAGTTCGCGACCAGCCAGCTCTCCAGATCGTTCTTGCGCGCGAAGATCTCCTGGGGCCCGAACCAGATCGCGATCTCGCGTTTCGCGCTCTCCGCGGAGTCGCTGCCGTGCACGAGGTTGCGTCCGATCGTCTGCGCGTAGTCGCCGCGAATCGAGCCCGGCGCGGCCTTGATCGGATTGGTCGCGCCGATCGTCGCGCGGCAACCTTCGATCGCGTCGGAGCCTTCGATCACGAGCGCGACGATCGGCGCGCTCGTGATGTACTCGACGAGCCCCGCGAAGAACGGCTTCCCCTCGTGTTCGGCGTAGTGCGCTTTCGCGCGCGCTTCGTCGACCTTCAGCAACTTCATCGCCGCGATCGTATACCCGCGGCGTTCGAAGCGTGAGAGGATGTCGCCGACGAGGCCGCGCGCGACCGCGTCGGCTTTTGCCAAGATGAGCGTTTGTTCGATAGCCATAGCGCCGCGTAAGGTACGCGGCGTCGCCGCATAGGGCCTGGTCGTGTTCGAGATTCGCGCCTATCGGGAAACCGATAGCACCAACGACGACGCCGCCACGATGCTCGGCCACACCGGCTCGGGCGGCCTCGTGCTGCTGGCGAACTATCAGCGCGCGGGGCGCGGCCGGCACGCCCGCCCCTGGGTGGCTCCGCCGGGATCCTCGCTCCTGTTCACGACCCTGCTGCCGCGACCGCTGGAGAGCTCCGCGCTCTGGGCCGTCACCTATTGGACCGGGCTCTGCGTCGCAGCCGGCATCGAAGCTGCGACCGGCCTGCAGCCGCAGCTACAATGGCCGAACGACCTCTTGCTCGCGGGCCGCAAGGTCAGCGGGATCCTCTGCGTCTCGCGCGTCGCCGGCGCGCAGGCGTGGGTGGGATGCGGCACGGGCGTGAACGTCTACCGGCCGCACCACGATGCAGCCCTCGCGGCGCTCCTCCCGGCGCCCGCCTTCCTCTCCGATTTCGTGCGCGGCCCCGAACGCGGCGCGGTGCTCGACGCGATCCTCGCGGCCTACGCGTCGAACCTCGACGCGCTCGACGATCCGTCCGCGATCGCGCGCGAGTGGGAACGGCGCGCGGGTCTCGACGGGACCGAATACCGCTTGCAGCTCGACGGGAGCCTCACGCCGTTCCGCGCCACCGCGCGCCGCATCGGCCCCGACGGCGCGCTCGTCGTCGAGAGCGCGGGCGTCGAGCGCAGCGTGGGCCTCGCCGACGCTCGCGTGATCAGAGGCTGATCGCCGCCGCTCTCAGCGGTTGGCGCGCGCCCGCTTCTCGCAAATGTCGCAGAAGTGCGAGAGCTTGTTATCGGTATCGTAAATCGAATTCGAGAAATACATGGCGCAGCGCGGATTGAAACAGTGCTTGAGCGATAACGCGTGACCCAGATCGTGCACGGCCTCTTTGAGCGTGCGCTGAAAGAGCAGGTTGGGATCGGCCCGCTCGCCGTAGAAATCGCTGCGCAGGCGGTGCAGCGAAACGACCGCGACCCGGTGTTCCTCGCTCGCGTCGCCGAAGATGAATTGATGCGAGGTCTTGTAGAGGTCGAAATCGGTGACCGCCACGCGAAACCCGTCGCTCGCCGGTGCGCCTTGCACGACCTTCGCCACCAACGTATTGAAGAACATCTGCTTGCGCACGCTGTTGAGCGTGGTGCGCGGAATCCGGAGCGTGCGCTCGACGGTGCAGGTAAAGAGAAAACGCTCTTCGAGGCACAGCGCCAAACGCTCCAGAAACGTCGCGTCCATCGCGTTGATCGGCACGATGCTGATCTGCCCCACGGGTCGGGTATTTGGCTTCGGGCGGCCTCGGAACCTGTGCAGCGATGCGCGCACCGGACGGGGAAGGACGGGGCATGATCGTCGGCATCGGAACGGACCTGGCGGAGGTCGAACGCTATCGCTTCGACGACGCGGCGCTCGCATGGTTCGGCAAGAGGGTATACACGGAGGAAGAGATGCGCTATGCGATGCGCAAGCGCAATTGGGCCGAAAGGCTCGCCGGATTCTTCGCCGCCAAGGAGGCCGCGCGCAAGGCCTTCGGGCATGCAATCCCATGGCGGGAGGTCGGCGTCACGCACGAACGCAGCGGCAAACCGGTCCTGGCCTTCTTCGGCGACTATGCGAACCTGCCGGCGAGCCGCAACGTAACGCGGCTGCACCTCACGATCACCCACACGGCGACGACGGCGTCGGCCGTCGTCATCCTGGAGAGTGACTGAATGCGCGTTGTGACGGCGGACCAGATGCGCGCGGCCGACGGCGCGGCGGTCGCGCGGGCCGGCGACGTCGCGCTGATGCGCGCCGCGGGCGAGGCCCTGGCCGAAGCGATCGCGCTCGTCGCGCCGCATCCGAAGCGATTGGTCGCCTTCGCGGGACCGGGCAATAACGGCGGAGACGCCTACGCGGCCTTCGCGGCGCTCGAGGCCGCGTGCGAGAAGATCGTCTATGCCTTACCATCGCCCAAGACCAGCGACGGGCGTCGCGACGCCGAAGCGCGCGCGGCGATCGCCGGGGTGGAGACGCGGCCGTTTCCGCGCTCTCGCGAGGCTGCGGACGCGGCGCTGGCCGGCGCCGACGTGGCGCTCGACGCCTTGCTCGGCACGGGCGCTCACGCGGATTTGCGCGCGGAACTCGTGCCGTCCGTCGAGGCGCTCAACGCCGCGGCGGCGCACGTGCTGGCGGTCGACCTTCCGACGGGTATCGACGCGACGACGGGTGCGCCCGGGGACGGTGGGGCGGTCCGCGCGCGGACGACGGTGACGCTCGGCGCGCCGAAACTGGGCCTCCTGCTCGAACCCGCGCGCCCCTACGTCGGCGCGCTCTACGTCGGTGACATCGGGCTCGCGTCCGAACTCGAGGCCGTCGGCGACCCGCACCTCGCCGCGCTCGACGACGCGGAGTTCCTCCGCCTGCTACCGCACCGCGGCGAAGAGTCGGACAAACGCATCGCGGGCGCCCCGCTCGTGCTCGCGGGCTCGGAGCAGTTTCCGGGAGCGGCCGTCCTCTGCGCGCGCGGAGCCGCGCGGGCCGGCGCGGGCTACGTGATGGTGGCCGCGGGCGCGGGTGCCGCCCCATTGATTCGCGCGCACCTGGTCGAGCAGGTCGTGGTCACGTTCGACGAGCGCGACGTCGACGGGACGATCGAAAATCTCGTCCATCTGACGAGCCGCTCGAACGCGGTCGCGATCGGCCCCGGCCTCGGCCTCTCGGACACGGTCGGCGAGATCGTGCGCGGCTTCATCGCGCGCCTCGAGCGTCCGTTCGTGGCGGACGCGAGCGCGCTGTTCCATCTCGGCAAGCACCTGGACCTGCTGCGCGGCAAAGCCTGCGTGCTGACGCCGCACGCGGGCGAATTCGCGCGCCTCTCCGGTGAAGGCACGATCGCGCCGGGTACGCGCAAGCGACGGCTGCGCGCGTTCGTCGCGCGCACCGGCGTGACGACCCTGCTCAAGGGCAACGCGACCCTGATCGACGACGGGACGACGACCCACGTGAACGTGACCGGCACGAGCGCGCTCGCGACCGCGGGCACGGGCGACGTCCTGAGCGGCATCATCGCGACCCTGCTCTCGCAGGGCCTGACGCCCGTCGATGCCGCCCGTGTCGGCGCGTACTGGCACGGCCTCGCGGGCCGGCACGCCGCTACGCTACGTCCGGTCGGCGTCGTCGCGGGCGACGTCGCGGACTCGCTCGGACTGGCCCTCCCGGTCCCGCAGGAGCGGCGCCCCGGCTCTCGCTTGACGCGCCTGATGTAGACGCGCCCGAAGCCCGCCCGCGGAGGCGGCTAGCCGACCTGCGCGCGGTGCGGCAACTTCCAGTTCGGCCGGATGAAGTGGCACGTGTACCCGTTGGGAATGCGCTCCAAGTAGTCTTGGTGCTCGGGCTCCGCTTCCCAGAAGTCCGACGCCGGTGCAACCTCGGTCACGACCTTCCCCGGCCAGATGCCCGACGCGTTGACGTCGGCAATCGTCTCCTCGGCCGTGCGGCGCTGATCGTCGCTGGTATAGAAGATCGCCGAGCGGTAGCTCGTGCCGCGATCGTTGCCCTGCCGGTTTTTGGTCGTCGGGTCGTGGATCTGAAAGAAGAACTCCAGCAGATCCCGGTAGGTGATCTTGCTCGGGTCGAACAGGATCTCGATCGCCTCGGCATGCGTGCCGTGGTTCCGGTACGTCGCGTGCGGGACGTCGCCGCCGGTGTAACCGACCCGGGTGGCGAGGACGCCCGGCAGTTTTCGGATCAGGTCTTGCACGCCCCAGAAGCAGCCTCCGGCGAGGACGGCCCGTTCGGTTGCAGCACTCACGTCATGTCTCCAGTTTCGATGGTCTTGTGCAGGCCATAACCCGCAGGGCCGCGATTCGGAGGCGGGTCTCAGGCGACGAGCGTCAACCGGGCCGTGCGGTCGAGCGCGCCGCCCAGATCGGCCAGGATGTCGGCAATATCCTCGATGCCGACGGAGAGCCGCAACAGTTCCTGGGTGAGGCCGAGCTCGATCTTGCGCGCCTCGGGGACGGAGCCGTGGGTCATGGTCCATGGGCTGCAGACCAGCGACTCCACGCCGCCGAGCGACGTGGCGAGGTTGAAGATCTGCATCGAACGCGCGATCTCGAGCGCCCGTTCGGCACCGCCCCTCACGCGGAACGACACGATGCCGCCGAAACCGCGCATCTGGCGTTTGGCCAGGGCGTGGCTGGGATGGGATTCGAGGCCCGGATAGTACACCGCTGAAACGTCGTCGCGCGCCTCCAAGAAGCGGGCGACCGCGTGGGCGTTGGCTTCGTGCGCGCGCATCCGCAGCGCGAGGGTCTTCGCGCCGCGCAGGGTGAGGTACGCGTCCCAGGGCCCGGGCACCGCGCCGACCGCGTTCTGGTGCAGCGCGACCTGCGCGTGCAACTCCGGATCGTTCGTGATCACGACGCCGCCCACCACATCGCTATGTCCGCTGAGATATTTCGTGGTGGAATGCATGACGACGTCGGCGCCGAGCTCGAGCGGACGCTGCCAATAGGGCGTCGCGAACGTGTTGTCGACGGCGACGATCAGTCCCGGGCGCTTGAGCGCGGCGACTCCCGCGATGTCGATGATGCGCAGCAGCGGATTCGTCGGCGTCTCGACCCACAGCACTTTCGTGTTCGGACGAATCGCGGCGCGCGTCTGGGCGAGGTCGCACATGTCGACGTACGTGGTCTCGATGCCGTACCGCGAGAAGACGTCCGAGAACAGGCGGTGCGTTCCGCCGTAGAGATCCTTCGTGGCCACGACGTGATCGCCGGCGCGCAGGAAACTGAACGAAGCGCCGTTGGCGGCGGCCATGCCCGAACCGAAGGCGCACCCGAAGCGTGCACCTTCGAGATCGGCGAGCTGCGCTTCGAGCGCGGCGCGCGTCGGATTGCCCGAACGCGAGTAGTCGAATCCCTTCGTGACCCCGACTGCCTCCTGCGTGAAGGTGGCCGTTTGGAAGACGGGCACGATCGTCGCCCCAGTCGCGCTGCACGGGTCCTGTCCGGTCCGGATCGCGCGAGTCGCGAATCCGCGGGTAGCCACATCAGCCTCGGTCGCGTCCGGCGTACAGAAAGCACGGCTGCGAGAGATCGGCTGAGAGTGGCCGAAAGCATCATTCGGCATGAGTCACACTCCACAGTTGAATTCAAATTGTCCGGGGTTGGGCCGTGTAGTACGGGCGGAGGGCTCCGGCCCCCTTCCCGCCCGTGCCCGATTTCCGCTCCGCGGCGATATCGGCGCGGGCTCGGGGAATCCGGCTCCCCGGTAACAAAGCGATTCGTGCGCGAAGCGCCCCTATTTTAGAATACGTATCACCGGAGAATACGCAGTTCGCTTGCAGCGCGCGATCTCTGTGCGGAGTCATCAAGCCGGCGGTCCACATCGGAAGCCCGATAGCGAAACGATCGCCCCGGACGACCCACGCGGAAAGGAATCAACGCGAACGATGCTGCTGATGCAATACCACGCCGAAGTGCGGCGACGAATCCGTCGCGGCTACGCGGATATGAACGCCGGGAGGATCGACAAACTCGTCGCGCTCTTCGATCAGGACGCGGTCTTCCAGATGTGCGGCGACCACGCGTTCGGCGGCGTGCTACGCGGACGTGAGACGATCGCTCGGTGGTTCTTGCGAACACGCTCGCTCATGCCGACGCTGGAGATCACGCCGCTCCAGATCGTCGTCAGCGGACCGCCGTGGACGACGCACGTCGCGGCGCGCTTCTGGATCGACGGTCTCCTCATCGACGGTTCCTTGTACCATAACGAGGGCATCCAGTTCATGCGCCTCGTGTGGGGAAGCATCGTGGACGACCGTCTCTACGAGGACACGAGCATTCTCAAGGAAGCGCTGGCCCTCTACGCTGTGCCTCCGCTCTATCCCGAGCCGGATCGCTTCGCGCGGCCGTACACGGCGCGCTTGCCGGCGCGCTGAAGACGCAAGACCAATCAAGCGCCCCGGTCTGCCGGCGGACGATGAAGCCGCGCAATGCGCAGCGGCGGTTCCCTCCGCAGTTCGCGCGGTACGCTGACGACGTCGATCATTCGCGAGCGACGGGCGGCGTCGCGGCGTGGATTCCGTCAAAGGTATCGATGGAGTCCAACGACCTACGGCACGTGCCCCACGTTCCCTGATCGAACCGTGTCTTTCGGCACGATGAACGGCGTATAAGAGCAAACGTGTTACGAAATCTTCGATTCGCTCGCATACGGGAATTAATTACTGTACCATAGTGTCGAAGGAGCGTTGGGATTTCGGATGCAAGCGATGCTCACAGCCCGGCAATGCACTTATGCGGAGACACCTGATACGTATGATTAGCGACCGAGCCCGTGCGCGATGACGCGGCGACCCTGGTGCTAGCATGATCCTCGCACCCTATCACGCCGCGGTCCGCCGGTTCGTTCGCCGCGGTTGCGCGGAGATCAGCGGCGGGCTCGACGCGCGGGCGTTGGCCCGCTTTTCCGACGACGCGGTCCTCCAGTTCTCCGGCGACCACGTGCTCGGCGGGGTCTTGCAGGGCCGCATCGCCGCGGCCGGCTGGTTCTGTCGCGTGCGTCGTTACTTTCCGACTCTCACCGTGACGCCGCTCCAAATCGTCGTCGACGGCTTACCCTGGAATACGACGACCGCAACTCGCTTCTGGGTCGACGCCACGATGCCGGACGGAACGCTGTACCACAACGAGGGAATTCAATTTCTGCGAATCGTGTGGGGCCGCATCGTCGAGGCCCGCGTGTACGAGGACACCGACGTCCTCAAGAACGCGCTGCTCCGGATGCGCGAACGAATTCCGGCCTAGCGCCGGCTCAGGCCAAGAGCGCGCGTAAGGCGGCCTCGTCGATGACCGGCACCGCGAGCTGCTCCGCTTTCGCGAGCTTCGACCCCGCCTCTTCGCCGGCCACGAGATAATCGGTTTTCTTGCTGACGCTGGAGCTGACTTTGCCGCCGGCGTTGACGATCAGTTCGGTGGCTTCGTCGCGCGTGAGCGTCGGCAGCGTGCCCGTGATGACGAAGGTCTTGCCCGCGAGCGTTCCCACGGGTTTCTTCGGGCGCAGCGGTGCGGTCAGGTCGACGCCACGCGCGCGCAAGCGTTCGATCACGGCGGCGTTCTGCGGCTGCGCGAAGAAGAACGCCACGCTCTCGGCGATCTGTTCGCCGATGCCTTCGGTCGCCACCAGCTCCTCGCGCGTCGCCGCGGCGAGGGCGTCGATCGTGCCGAAGTCGCCGGCCAGGAGCGCCGCGTTCTGACCGCCGACGTACCGGATGCCGAGCGCCGCGAGCACGCGGGCGAGGCCGCGCGTCTTCGAGCCCTCGATCGCTTCGAGGACGTTCGCGATCGATTTCTCGCCCATGCGCGGCAAGTTCGCGAGCGACTCCGCGGTGAGGTCGTAGAGGTCGGCGACCGTGGAACACAGCTTCGCATCGACGAGGGCGCTCGCCAGCGCGTCGCCGACGCCTTCGATGTCCATCGCGCCGCGCGTGCACCAGTGCCGGATCCGTTCGCGCAACTGCGCCGGGCACGACACGTTGGTGCAGTATGAAAACACGTCCTCGGGCGGATGGTCCACGGCGGAACCGCAGACCGGGCAGGTGTCGGGAATTTTGTAGACCGCGGCATCGGGTGGCCGCAACTCGAGCACCGGTCCGACGACGTAGGGAATGACGTCGCCCGCGCGGTGGACGATCACGGTATCGCCGGCGCGGATGTCTTTGCGCACGATGTCCGCTTCGTTGTGCAACGTCGCCATGCGGACCGTCACGCCGCCGATCACGACGGGCTCCAGCACCGCGTAGGGATTGAGTTTCCCCGAGCGGCTGACGTTGACGGCGATCTCGAGCAGCTTGGTGCGCGCCTCCGCGGCGCGGAACTTGAAGGCCGTGGCCCAGCGCGGGTCTTTGCCCGCATAGCCGAGCTTGGCTTGGACGGCGAGGTCGTCGACTTTGATCACGACGCCGTCGATCTCGTAATCGAGGCCGTTCCGTTCGCTCTCCCAGCGCGCGCAGAAGGCGATCACGTCGTCGATCGCCGGGCACGCCGTGGCGCGCTCGTTCACCGGAAATCCATAGCCGTGCAAGGTTTTCAATAAGTCCATTTGCGTGTGCGGCAACTCCGCGCCTTCGAACGCGCCGATCGCATAGGCGAAGAACGAGAGCTTGCGCTGCGCCGTGGCGCGCGGGTCCTTCTGCCGCAAGCCGCCGGCCGCGGTGTTGCGCGGGTTCGCGAATTGCGCTTCGCCGGCCGCGGCGCGCGCGGCGTTGAGTGCGGCGAAGGCGCTCTTGCGCAGGTACACCTCGCCGCGCACGTCGATCGTGGCGGGAAAGGGCGCGCGCAATTTGCGCGGCACGTCGGCGATCGTGCGGATGTTGGCGGTCACGTCTTCACCCACGCTACCGTCGCCGCGCGTGCCGGCCGAGACGAGCACGCCTCCTTCGTAACGCAGCGACATCGCGAGGCCGTCGATCTTCAATTCGCACGCGTAGGCGACGGGCGCGCCGGCGAGTTTGGTGACGCGCGCGTCGAACGCGCGCAGATCCGCTTCGTCGAACGCATTGGCGAGCGAGAGCATCGGCACGGCGTGCGGATACGGTGGAAAATCGGACACCGGCGCCCCGCCGACGCGCTGCGTCGGAGAGTCCGCGCTCGCAAGTTCGGGATGCGCCTCCTCGAGGTCGCGCAGCTCGCGCAACAGCGCATCGTAGGTTTCGTCGGGAATCGTCGGAGCGTCGAGAACGTGGTAGTTGTAATTCGCCTCTTCCAGCTCGTCGCGCAGGACGCGCGCGCGCTCGGCTGCCGATTGCTTCGTTGCCACGCCGCCGTTTACGACGCGAAGGCGCCGTGCCCCGCATGAATCTGGGGCCGCACGGCCAACTACGCCCGGCCATGCCGTCGTTCGCCTTCCAACAACCGCTGGTGTCGCTGACCTTCGGCGCCGGTTCGCTCGCGGGGTTGCCCGCGATACTCCAGGCCTGCGGCGTGCGCCGGCCGCTGCTCGTGCCCACGCCGTCGCAGCGAGCGACGGCGAGCCGCGTCGCGGCGATGCTGCCGGTCGCGGGACGATTCGAAGGCGTCGCGCCCCACGTGCCCGCCGAAAGCGTCGAGGCTCTGGCCGCGCAAAGCCGCGACACGGGCGCGGACGGCCTGATCGCCCTGGGCGGCGGGGCCGCGATCGATCTCGCCAAGGCCGCGTCGGCGGGCACGCCGATCCCCGTGATCGCGGTGCCGACGACCTACGGCGGCAGCGAACTGACGGCGCACGCGGGCAAGACCAGCGGCCGCACGAAGGAGCCGGTCGCCTCGGGTCCGCCGCGCGGCGTGCTCTACGACCCGGAGCTGACGCTCGACCTGCCCTTGCGCGCGAGCGCGGGCAGCGCGATGAACGCCCTGGCGCATTGCGTCGAAGCGCTCTACGCGCCCAAGGCCCAGCCGCTCGCGCTGCTCGCGGCCGAAGAGGCCCTGCGGCGGATGCCGGGCGCGCTGCGCGCGGTCGCACGCGACCTCCACGACGCCGGCGGGCGCGAAGAACTCCTGTACGGCGGCTACCTCGCCGGCGTGGCGCTGGCGGGTTCGGGTATGGCCCTGCATCACCGCATCTGCCACGTGTTGGGCGGCCGCTACGGCATCGCGCATGGCGATGCCAACGCGGTGATCCTGCCGCACGCCGCACGCTTCAACGCGCCGGCCGCGCCCGAGGCGATCGCGCGCGCCGCGCGCGCCCTCGGCGTCTCCGCCGGCGAGCTTCCCGACGCGCTGGCGGACCTGGCCCGCGCGTGCGGCGCCGCGACGTCGCTGCGCGAACTCGGCCTGGACCACGGCGAGCTCGATGCCGTCGCGGACGGCGCGCTCGCGGCGCCGCTGGTCAACCCCCGGCCGGTCGACCGGGCCGGCTTGCGACAACTCCTCGAAGACGCGTGGAGCGGACGGCTCGCGGGCGTCGAACGGTAGCGGCGTGTCCGATTATTTCCGGACCGTTGGGTTCACCCTCGAACGCACGGAACTCGAATCTCTGCTCCATCGCGCGCTGGACGGCGGCACCCTCATCGAGGCGCCGCACGGCGATTATCGCGTGTGGACGCCCGGCGCCGGCGCCGAACTCTGGGTCAACCTGTACCGGCTGGGCGATAACCGGCGCGAGCTGGCCGGCGCGAGCCCGCACTTCCGCAGCGAGGCGCGCATGCACGCGGTCGTCGAAGCGCTCGAACCCAACGCGGAATTCGCGCTCGAAGGCGAGATTTATGCGTGGGCGTCGCCGGACGGCGCGGAACACGGCCTCTATCCGTTTTCCGCGAGCATTCCCGATTTCGATAGCGCGCTCGCCTCGCGCGAGGTGCCGTTCAACGCGGTGCTCGCGCTGTGCGGTTTCGCCCACGAGCTCACGTGGTGGCCCGACGAAGCGGCCTACCGCGCGGCCCTGGAACGCGAACCGACCGGTTTCGCCGCGACGTCCTTCGTGCCGCTCGGCCTCTTCGGGCAGAATACGGGGCGCGCGCGCTCGCAAGGCCTCGTGAGCGGCACGATCGTCGCCGGCGAAACGCGCATCAACCCCGCGACCGAGCGCGCCTTTCACCGTTTGCGGCTGGAGACGTACGGCGGCGAAATCGATATCCTGTGCGCGCCCGACATCGTGCACGGCAACCCGCCGGTCGGCGGCGTCGCCCGCGCGACCTGCTGGCTGACCGCGCGCATCATCGAATGAGAACGGCGCGCGAACGGGGAGGCGCGCTAACTCCTCAGCGGCCCGTGAAGTCGGGCTTGCGCTTTTCGATGAAGGCTCGCACGCCTTCGCGAAAATCTTCGCTGCCGTAGCAGCGTTCCATCACGTCGCGGTCCTCGACGTTGCGTAAAGCGGCGACGCGCAAGCGGCGACCGATCTCTTTAGCGCCGAGCATCGTGAGCGGTGCGTTACGCGCGATCGCATCGGCGGTCGTTCTCGCGTGGTCGAGCAGCGTATCGTAATCCGGCAAGACGGCGCTGAAGAATCCCGCGCGTTCGGCGGCGGCGGCATCGCACAGACGCGCGGTCAGGATCCACTCGAGGGCCTTCGCCCCTCCGACGACGGACGCGACGCGTGCGATGTTCGCCGCGCTCGTGATGTTGGCGGCCGTGCGCGCGATGGGAATGCCGACGCGCGCGTTGGCGCTGCCGAAGCGCAGATCACACGCGGCAGCCAAGATCGCGCCGCCGCCCGTGCACGAACCGCCGACCGCGGCGATCGTGACGAGCTTCAGGCTCTCGAAGGCGCACAGCGCGGCCTCCACGCGATCCTCGTACGCGAGCCCGTCGGCCGCTCCCGCGAAAGCGGCGAACTCCGCGATGTCGGCGCCTGCGACGAACGCTTCGGCGCCGCCCGTAACGACCAGCAAGCGCGCCGATGGATCGCCGGCGAGCGTGCGCACGTGCTCGCCGAAGCGCAGCCACATCGCGCGCGACATCGCGTTGCGCGCGCTCGGGCGGTCGACCACGATCCACGCGACGCCGTCGTTCCGCCGCTCCAAGCGGACGTCGCCGTCGCGCGTCACCGTTTGGGCGTCAAGAGTTGCACCGGGTATCCATCGGGGTCGGCAACGACCGCGAGACGCCCGAAGTTTTCATCGAACGGCTCGTTGACGATCGTGACGCCGTCGCGCTCGAGCGATGCGACGAGCGCGTCGACGTCGTCGACGGTGAAGCCGATCGACATCGAACCGGGCTGCACGGGCAGGCGACCGTCCGCGGGGTGGAGGCCGAGCTGCGCGCCGCCGCCAAGGTCGAAATCAACCCAATGCGGCGACACGTCGGTACCGACGGCCAGGCCGATTTTGTCGCGGTAGAAGTCGCGCGAGCGCGCGAGATCCGCGCACACGAGCATCGTCATACGAAAGGTTGTCATGCGATCTCTCCAGGCCTACGTGATCGGAGCGCTATTCGTCACGGCCGGCATCCTGCATTTCCGCTTCCCGCGCGTGTACGAAGGCATCGTGCCCGATTACTTGCCGGCGCACGCGGAACTCGTCGCGGTCAGCGGCTTCGCCGAGATCCTCGGCGGGGTCGGCGTCATGATTCCGCGGACGCGGAAGTACGCCGGATGGGGGCTGATCGCGCTCCTGATCGCGGTCTTCCCGGCGAACCTGCAGATGGCGACGGATAGTCCCAAGTACGCGAAGATCGCACCCACCTGGGTGTGGTATCTGCGTTTGCCGCTACAGTACCTATTGATCCAGTGGGTCTACCTGGTTTGCTCGCTGCCGCGCCGTAAAGACGAGGGAGCCTAACCGGCGCGATTCGCGCGCGCGACGATGCTCGCGGCGTCGACGCCGCGCGGCAACGTGCCGTAGGCCTGTCCGCCCTCGCCCGCGAGGCGCGCGGCAACGAACGCGTCGGCGACGAACGCGGGCGCGCCGCGTACGAGCAGCGCGGCTTGAAAGACCAGGGCCATGCGCTCCACGATCCGGCGGGCGCGCCGTTCGGCGTCCTCGCGATCCGCGAGCTCCGCGCGCAGCGCGCCGGCCGCCGCATCCAAGCGCGCGTCCGCGCCCTTCACGACTTCGACTTCGGCGAAGTACGAATCCAGCACGCCCGGCTCTTTGCCCATCGCGCGCAACACGTCGAGCGCGTTGACGTTGCCCGACCCTTCCCAGATCGAGTTGACGGGCGCCTCACGATAGATTCGCGACAGCACGAACTCTTCCACGTAGCCGTTGCCGCCCAGACACTCCAGCGCCTCGGCAGCATGCCCCGGTCCGCGTTTACAGACCCAGTACTTGCCGAACGCCGTGCCGATGCGCTTGAGGCGCGCCTCATGCGCGTCGCCTTCGGCCGCCCGGTCGCAGGCGCGCGCCAAACGTGCGAACAGCACCGTTGCCGCTTCGGATTCGAGCGCGAGATCCGCTAAGACGTTCTGCATCAGCGGCTGCGCGATCAGCGACTTTCCGAAGGCGCTGCGGTGCGATGCGTGATGGATCGCCTGCACGACGGCTTGGCGCATGCCGGCCGCCGTTCCGATGATGCAATCGAGGCGCGTGAAGTTCACCATCTCCACGATCGTCGCGACGCCCCGGCCCTCATCGCCGACGAGCCAACCCGAGGTACCGTCGAACTCGATCTCCGACGACGCGTTACTGCGGTTGCCGAGCTTGTCCTTGAGGCGCTGCAAGGCGATCGCGTTCTTCGTGCCGTCCGGTAAGAAGCGCGGTACGAGAAAACACGAGAGCCCGCCCGGGGCCTGCGCGAGGACGAGGAACGCATCGGACATCGGTGCGGAACAAAACCATTTGTGGCCCGTGAGTAGGTACTCGTTTCCCGGACCGCCCGTCCCGGCCGGCACGGCGCGCGTCGTGTTGGCGCGCACGTCGGAGCCGCCCTGTTTCTCCGTCATCGCCATACCGAAGATCGCCGAGCCTTTTTGCGGTGCCGGTCGCAGCCGGCCGTCGTACGAACTCGAGAAGATCAACGGCTCCCACGCGCGTGCGAGTTCGGGTTGCACGCGCAGCGCCGGGATGACGGCGTGGGTCATCGAGATCGGGCAGCCGTGCCCGGCCTCCGCTTGGCTCCACAGATAGAAGCCGGCGGCGCGCGCCACGTGCGCGCCCGCCTTGGGGCTACGCCACGCGGAGGCGTGCAAGCCGTACCCGATCGCCGCCTCGGAGAGGCGGTGGTACGATGGGTGATACTCGACTTCGTCGATCCGGTTGCCGATGCGATCGAAGGCCTTGAGCTTGGGCGTATTGAGGTTCGCATCGAATCCCCAAGCGATCGCCTCCTCGGAGCCCGCCCGCCGGCCGATGGCCCGTAGCGCCGGATCCGCCCACTTCGCGTCGTTGGCCGCCACCGCACCGGCGAGCGCAGCGTCGGTCGCGTATGCATCGTAATTCACGAGCGGGGGGACCTGGTTTTCGACGTCGTGCGTGCGACGCGCGCCGCGGCTCGGACGATCGAGTATTTCCATGGTCGAGGGTTCCGTCCCAGACGAACCGGCTCCCGCCACCTACGCGACGGCCGTTTCCGCGCGAAGGCCCTCGCAAGCCGGACGAGCGCAAACGAGCGCCGCATCGACGTCCACCGCGCGGCCGGAAACGCCGTGCGTGAGATTCCCGCTAAGGCTCATTCTTCGACGGCCGATGTACTCCGGAGCGGCCTAGTTAAGATTTGTCAGAGTGAGTAGGAGTGACCATGTCGTTTCGTTACCGATCCGCGTCGGGCATCGCTTTTGCGGCGATGTTGGCGTTCGCGAGTCAAGTGACCGGCTTCGCGGCTCAGCCCGTCTCCCCGCCTGCAACCCAGACGCCCACCCCGAGCGCGTCCGGCGCGTCCGGCGCGTTCGATGCGCCCGCAACACCGCAACCGACGCCGTCGAGCACGGTCGCGGAAGTCTTCGTCCCGGGCGGTACGCCCGTCCACGTGTCGCTGCTGGAGCCGCTATCGTCGGGTTCGGCGCATCAAGGTGACGAGATCCCGATCGTCGTCACGAAAGACGTCGGCGCGAACGGCATGCTGATCGTCAAGAAGGGCGCGAGCGGTCAAGCGACGATCACCGAGGCGCACGGCGCGGGCGGTAACGGCTCCGGCGGGAAGATCGCGCTTTCGATCGACTACGTCTACAGCGTCGACGGCGGGAAGATCGCGCTCTCCACCGTCAATCACGCCACCGAGAACGGCGACTCCAAAGGCGCTGCGAGCACCGCGACGATCGCCACGTATCTCTTGCTCGGGCCGCTCGGGCTCTTCGCGCACAACTTCGTGCGTGGCAAGGACGTCACGATCGGCACGGACCGGGTCTTCGACGTCTTCGTCGATCACGACGTCCACGTGCACACCGACCAGCAGTTCGCGAACGATCCCGGCTTCGACAAGTAGCCGGTCGAGCGCGGCGTCTTAGCGGCGCGCCCCGGATATCGCGCCGTCGTCGGAGTCGATGACGTCGATGTTTCGACGTCGTGCGCGCGCCGTGCGCCGGGGCTCGACCGATAGCGGAGTTCCATGGCCGAGGTCTCCAGCGCCTACTTCGCCGGCGGCTGCAATGACTGTTCGTGGCCCGCTTCGATCGACTGCTCCGAGCTGCCGTTGGATTTGATGGTCACCGTTTGATAGATCGGGATGCCGTCGGTGCGCGTCCAACTCGCCAAGAACCCCTTGCGCGACGCCGTCCCGCACGCACCGCTCGCCTTGTTGTAAAAGAAACCTTTGCTCGCGACGCAATAGCCGCGACCGCCGTCGCCCCACGAGGTCGAGGCCTTCTCTCCGTTCGGTAGCGTGTAGTCGTCGGTCTCGCCGCGCCAGTAGAAAGCGTTCGCATCGAGCGTGATCCGAATGCAGCGGCCGGTCCCATCGCTCCACCAACCGCGCGAATAGACGACGCCGTTCGCCTTCCACGCGAGCGCAATGAAAACCGTATGCGGGTAGTGATTACAGAATTGCAAGTTGCCCGCGGCGGGTGCGGTCCGCCCGGCCGCCGGAACGGCCGCGAGCAACAACGTAAGTAAGACGGCCCAGCGAGCGCGCATGCCAAACTGGGGCACTCCTTGGGTTCGTGGCGCTCCGTTCCGTGCGGTGCTCAGGCGATCAAGCTCGCTGCCGCATCGCGGGCACCGGGACCCGGAACGGCGTGCGTGCGGCGTGGGTCGAGCACCGCGCCGCAGTGCCCACAGGTGAACTGCGGATCGGCCGGATGCTCGCACTCGTCGTGCACGAGCACGGCCGGCGGACCGTCTTCCGCGTACCAGCGGTCGCCCCACTGCAAGAGCGCGATGATGACCGGAAAGAGTTCGCGGCCCTTCGCGGTTAGCCGGTATTCGCGGCGCGCCGGATGTCCGGCGTATTGGCGCGCTTCCAAGATCCCGTGCTCGACGAGCTTCTTCAACCGCGTCGAGAGGATGTTCGGCGCGATGCCCAGGCGCTCGACGAAGCCGTCGAAGCGCCGCACGCCCCGGAACGCCTCGCGAACGACCAATAAGGTCCACCACTCGCCCAGCACGTCGAGCGCGCGGGCGATGGAACAGTTCATCTCTTCGAAACTTCGGTGACGTGCGATGGTGCAGGTAGCTCCAAGTGGGCAGGGCTGAGCGGTACTTCTCGCTAAGGTAGCTTGCATCATGCAAGTCAAAACGAAGAGCCGCGAAATTCGCCTCGCCTCGCGTCCCTCGGGCTGGCCGACGGCCGAGAACTTCAGCCTCGACGAAGTCGAATACGGCGAGCCGGAAGCCGGCCAGGTCCTCGTACGGATCACCCACAGCTCCGTCGAGCCCTACATGCGCGGCCGCATGAACGATGCCAAATCCTACGTTCCCCCGTTCCAAATCGGGAAACCGCTCGAAGGCGGAGCGGTGGGCTTCGTCGTGGCGTCGGGCGACGAATCGCTGCCCGCCGGGACGTGGGTTCACTCGATGTTCGGTTGGCGCGAATACGCGCTCGGGCCCGCCAAGGCGTTCACCAAGATCGACACGACGCTGGCGCCGCCGAGCGCGTACCTCGGCGTGCTCGGCGTGCCGGGCTTCACGGCCTGGGTCGGTCTCAACATCATCGCCGAGTTCAAAGCCGGCGAAACGGTCTTCATCTCGTCGGCGGCGGGCGCCGTGGGCAGCATCGCGGGGCAGCTCGTGAAGCTCAAAGGCGGCACGGCCATCGGCAGCGCGGGCGGCGCCGAAAAGGTCAAGTTCTTGACCGAATCGTTGGGCTACGACGCGGCCTTCGACCACGTCGGCGGCGAGATCGAGCGCAAACTCGGCCAGGCCGCGCCGGGCGGGATCGACGTCTACTTCGATAACGTCGGGGGCGAGCAGCTCGAGGCGGCGATTTCCGCGCTCAAACCCTTCGGCCGCATCGCCGCCTGCGGCATGATCTCCGGCTACAACGACGCGCAACCCGGACCGCGCAACATCATCATGGTCGTCGGCAAGCGCCTCACGATGAAAGGCTTCATCGTCTCGGACCATTGGAGCCGCTTCGGCGATTTCGTCGCCAAAATCGCGCCGCATCTGCGCTCGGGGAAGATCGTCGCTCAGGAATCGTTCGTCGACGGCATCGCGAACGCCCCGCAGGCCTTCATCGACATGCTGCGCGGCGGAAAGCACATCGGAAAAGTGGTCGTGCGCACCGCGCCCGAGGGAACCGCACCGTGATCGAACAGACGACCCGCGAACGCACGATCCGCTGGGACGATCCCAAGGCGTTCGTCGAAGCCACGCGCGGCCTCAGCGGCATCGAGGCGCTGCGGCTCGCGCTCGAACCGGGTGCGTCGCTCGCGCCGATCGGCACGTTGATGAACTTCCGGCTCGTCGAGGTCAACGAAGGCCACGTCGTGTTCGAAGGCGAGCCGGCCGAATATCATTACAACCCGATCGGCCTCGTGCACGGCGGCTTCGCGCTGACCTTGATGGACTCGGCGCTCGGGTGCGCGATCCACTCATCGCTGGCGGCCGGCGTCGGTTACGCATCGACGGATCTGCAGCTACGCTTCGTCCGCCCGATCACCGGCGACACCGGTCTCGTGCGCTGCGAAGGGCGCACCGTGCACCTGGGGCGCACGACGGCGATCGCGGAAGGCCGCCTCACCGACGCCGGAGGAAAGCTCCTGGCGACCGGCACGACGGCCTGCGCGATCTTCCGCTAACGCCTTAGCGCGGCGGTTTCGGCAGGCGATCCAGAAACCGGAAGCCCAGCGAGAACGCGCCGCCGTTCGCGAAGGCCGCCAGCGGCTTAGGCCCGGATTCGCTCTTGAGGATCCCGACCGACTTGAGAACCGTGGTACCCGTGACCTGGCCCACGGTTTTGCCCGACTCGCTGTACGTATGGCCGACGCTGCTTCCGATGTAGCAAACCGGGCCCTCACCGGAAACGTCGTACTCGTCTTGGACGCTTGCGGTGTACGAGGCAGCCAGCGGATCGAGCTGCGTACTCGTACCGTGGAGATCGAAGGCCTTCTTGCCGGCGAAGGAGGAGCCGCAGGCCGCCGGCATCGTCGCCAAGCCGCGGTTCACGATCTCCGTGCTCGACAGCGGATCCGACGGTTTGTCCCGCGATGGATACCAATCCGGAACGTCCACCGTCTTGGCCGGCGTGGGCGGGTTCGGCAGCTCGTTGCCGCCCGACGTGGTCACCGGAATCGCGAAGCCGCTCTTGGCGGTTACGGGAAGCGCGACGAGCGTCGTCAACGGATTGAACGCGGGCGTCGTCGCGACGCTCTTACCGGTGCCGTTCGATAGCAGCGTCGCCGTTTCCGTAGTTTGAAAGCCCGCGAAGCTGTCCTTCGCATCGCGCACGTACGAGCCGTCTGCGTAATCGACATCCGTCGTCGTTCCGCTCGAGCCGGCGCCGCCGGACTTTCCGACGGTCGTCGATGTGGCGGCCGGCGACCAGTGCTGGCCGGCGGCTTCCGGATAGAGCGACAGGATCGAACCGACCGCGTAGGTCAGCGTCCCAGCGCCGAGAAACGTTCCGGCCGGGGTGACTTCTTTGGTCGTGTAGGTGTCGCCGTAATCGACCTCTTCGTCGACGCTGCCGTGCGCGACGGCACCGACGTAGCTGTCTTCCGTGAGCGTGAGGCCCGCCGAGTGAACGTAAGCGAGTCGGGTCAAGCCGCTATGCTTGTTGAATGTGAACGGTCCGGATGCTTTGATCGTATAGTTATCCGTGGTCGTGCTCGTCGTCGGCTTCTCCCCGGCAGACGTAATCGTCAACGTCGTGGTCGACGTGTAATTGAAGACGTCCCCGGGCAGGACCGGCGGCGTCGCCGCCGGCTCGAACAGTACGCCGGACCGCGCCGACTGCGGTGCTGCGGATGAGAGGCACAACGCCGTGAGCGCGACGAGCGGCATCACTCGGGAAAGCGCGCTTCGCGCGGCTTTCCGGGAAAGCGCGATTGGCGCGGCTTTCCGGGAAAGCGCGCCGCGAGCGGCGGTCCGGGAAAGCGCGCTACGCGCGGCGGTCCGGGATAGCGCGCTGCGCGCGGCTTTCGGGGGAGTTCGGCGCACGTATGAAAACACGGAAACCTCCTGGGCCCGCGGCCGCTCGTCCTGTGGACGGCCGACAGCGCCGCCACATCATAAGCGAGCGGTCGCAGGCCGCACAAGCGTGCGGCCGCCAGATGGGCCCGGAAGTCTCACGCCGCACTGGGCCTCAGGCGGTGTCCGGCTGCGCCGGCGAACCTCCCAGATGCGTCAGTTCGATGAGCTTCGCGAACACGCGCTTGCGCACCGCGACATTCGGTTGGCCGAGCTCGAGAACGTTCCCGAGCCACAATCCGTCGGCCGCGGAGCGGACCAGCTCGGCGATCGCCGGATCGATGCCGTCGTCTTCGAGGCGCCGGCGCCACTCCTCATAGCGGCGCCGCAACGGCCCCAGGAGCTGCGAATTGATCGCGACCGCGGCTACGATGCCGGCGCTCACCTTCAGGGTCCGCGTCAGCGCGCCGTCGCGGTCCAGACACGCTCCCAGGAACGCGCGCGCGAAGCTGCCCGGACCGCTCTCACCCGCCATGTGGCGCTGCAAATCGCCTTCGAATTGCGCGACGACGTCTTCGATCATCGCGGCGATCAACGAATCTTTGGTGGCGAAGTGATGGAGAATGCCGCCTTTGGAGAGGCCGACCCGCTCGGCAACCGCATCGAGGGTCAGCTTCGACGCGCCCTCGGACGCGACGATCTCAGCCGCCGCGGAGAGCACGTTGCGGCGCGTCGCGTCGCCGGAGCCGCGAACCGGCACTTACGCGCGACCCCCTGCCGGGGTAGTATTTGACGGACCTCGCCGCTGCATGGTATGCCTATACCGTCCGGCCGGACGGTATTCCCGCCGACGGGACGTCACAGATGCGAAAAAGTGGGGGAGCAGTTCCCAGCTCGATGTCGATAACCTTCGCGACCGAAACCGCACCGCGGCAACCCTTGTACGACGCGATCGAGGCGGCGGAGCGCGCGCTTCTCGCGCGGCAGAAGCCGGACGGCCACTGGGTCTTCGAGCTCGAAGCCGACGCGACGATTCCGGCCGAGTACATCATGCTCCGCCACTATCTCGGCGATCCGAACCCGGAGCTCGAAGCGAAGCTCTGCGCCTATTTACGACGCATTCAGAACCCCGAGGGCGGTTGGCCGCTCTTTTACGGCGGCGAAACCGACGTGAGCGCTACCGTCAAGGCCTACTATGCGCTCAAGCTCGCCGGAGAAGATATCGAAGCGCCGCACATGCGGCGGGCGCGGGAAGCCGTGCTCGCGCTCGGCGGCGCCGCGGCCTGCAACGTCTTCACGCGCATCGCACTCGCGCTCTTCGGCCAGGTGCCGTGGCGCGCCGTGCCCGTGATGCCGGTGGAGATCATGCATCTCCCACGCTGGTTCCCGTTCCATCTCGATAAGGTCTCGTATTGGTCGCGGACCGTCGTCGTGCCGCTGCTCGTGCTGATGGCCCTGCATCCCCGCGCGCGCAATCCGAAAAACGTCGACGTGCGCGAGTTATTCATAACGCCGCCCGACGAAGAACGCGGGTACATGCGGCCGGCCGGCGCTTCGGCGATCGACGAGGCGTTCTTGGGACTCGATCGAGTGCTCCGCGTCGCGGAACCGTTTTTCCCGCGCCACCTGCGCGCGCGCGCGATCGCGAAGGCGATCCGGTTCACCAAGGAGCGTCTCAACGGCGAAGACGGCCTTGGCGCGATTTTCCCCGCGATGGCGAATTCCGTGATGGCCTTCGACGCGCTCGGATACGGGCCCGATCATCCCGACCTGCAGACGGCGCGCGGCGCGATCGAGAAATTGCTGGTCGTGCGCGACGAGGAAGCCTATTGCCAGCCGTGCGTCTCGCCGGTGTGGGATACGGCCTTGACCGCGCACGCCTTACTCGAAACGGGCTCCGAACGCGTCGCGCCCGCGGTGGCTCGTGCGAACGCGTGGTTGAAGGGCCGCCAAGTCCTCGACGTGATCGGGGATTGGGCCGTGCAACGGCCGGGATTACGGCCGGGCGGCTGGGCGTTCCAGTACTGGAACGATTATTATCCCGACGTCGACGACACCGCGGTCGTCGCGATGGCGCTACACCGTGAATCGCCGGCGCGCTACAGCGAGCCGCTCGCGCGGGCGGCCGAGTGGGTCATCGGCATGCAGAGTCGCAACGGCGGTTGGGGCGCGTTCGACATCGATAACGACCATTATTCGCTCAACCACATCCCGTTCGCCGATCACGGCGCGCTGCTCGATCCGCCGACCGAAGACGTCTCCGCGCGCTGCGTCGGCATGCTGCTGCAGATGGGTTTCGCCAAGGATCACCCCGCGGTCGCCCGCGGTCTCGCGTATCTGCGTAAGACCCAGCACGACGACGGCTCGTGGTTCGGCCGCTGGGGCACCAATTACATCTACGGCACGTGGTCGGTCATCAACGCGTTCATGGCCGCCGGCGAGACGTCGGAGAATTCGGAGGCCGTGCGGCGCGCGGTCGGCTATCTGGTCCGGATGCAGCAGCCCGACGGCGGCTGGGGCGAAGACGGCGCGACGTATTGGCACGAAGCGCGCGGGACGTGCAAGGAAAGCACGGCGAGCCAGACGGCCTGGGCACTCCTGGGTCTCCTCGCGGCCGGCGAAGTGCGGCACCCCGCGGTGCGCCGCGGCATCGATTACCTACTCGAGCGTCAGAACGCCGAAGGTCTCTGGGACGAACCGTGGTACACCGCCGTCGGCTTTCCGCGCGTCTTCTATTTACGCTACCACGGCTACCGCGCGTTCTTTCCGCTGATGGCGCTAGCGCGTTATCGCAATCTCACGGAGCGCCCGGAATCGCTCGGCACGCTCGGCTTCTGAACCGTCGACGGAGGCTGAAGAACGGCGTTCGAGATCGGTAGCACGGCGCTACGCTGCCGCGGAGCGGGAGTCGCGCCGGCCGCTTCGAAGCACGTCGAGCCGTTGCGAACCGGGCGCGCCAGTGAGCCGAGCGCAGCGCGCGATGAGGATCAACATAGATGCCGAACCGACGACAGTTGCTCGAGCCGATGAATCGGGCCCCCAAGCCGAACGCGTCGCCGATCACGCTATCGGACGGTCCGCTCGACCTCAAGAACGGCACGACCGACTACGTGTGCGGCCACTGCGGCGCGCCGCTCATCGTCAATTTCCGCGACGACGTCGCCTTCCAAGCCCCCGTCGAAGTCTACATCCCCTGCCCCGTCTGCCTAAAAAACAGCTTCGGCCCCCAAGGCAAAAAAAGCGCCCCCTCCGCCTCCACCAACTAACGCAACGAACCGATTCCACCCCACCAACGCCTCTCGCAACCCAACGAAACCCCGAGTCCTACCCGACCGGCACAAAACCGCGACGTGTGCAAAGCACACGAGCCCGCCCCCACCCACCGCGCCACCCGCAACACGATGGAACCCCGAGTTCCACCCGGCCGGCACAAACCGCGACGTGTGCAAAGCACACGAGCCCGCCCCCACCCAGCGCGCCCACCCGCAACACGATGGAACCCCGAGTCCCACCCGACCGGCACAAAACCGCGACGTGTGCAAAGCACACGAGCCCGCCCCCACCCAGCGCGCCACCCGCAACACGATGGAACCCCGAGTTCCACCTGACCGGCACAAACCGCGACGTGTGCAAAGCACACGAGCCCGCCCCCACCCAGCGCGCCCACGAACGCCCTTCCCGACACGATGGAAGCTCGTAGTTTCGTCGGATCGAGGCGCGACGGGGCGAAGTGTGCGCATGCACATGAGCCCCGGCGCAACGAAGAGCCGGCGGAACTACGAGTCTTCTCGCGACACGATGGAAGCTCGTAGTTTCGTCGGATCGAGGCGCGACGGGGCGAAGTGTGCGCATGCACATGAGCCCCGGCGCAACGAAGAGCCGGCGGAACTACGAGTCTTCTCGCGACACGATGGAAGCTCGTAGTTTCGTCGGATCGAGGCGCGACGGGGCGAAGTGTGCGCATGCACATGAGCCCCGGCGCAACGAAGAGCCGGCGGAACTACGAGTCTTCTCGCGACACGATGGAAGC
>Ga0326727_10000676_pt1 | contig 137098 bp, 128 predicted proteins | sample MB2enrmetagenome_FD_207643 | JGI IMG/M metagenome (GOLD analysis project Ga0326727, IMG submission 207643) | Lab enriched peat soil microbial communities from McLean, Ithaca, NY, United States - MB29MY | ecosystem: Environmental > Terrestrial > Soil > Wetlands > Peat | place: USA: New York... | reverse complement strand
CGGCTAAGGCTTGTCTAAACAACACAAGCAATCGGGCGATAACGGGCGCCCTCCCCTTTGGCATGTAACCTCGGGGAAACTGGTGCGATTCGCACGTTGCGCGAGGCGTTCAGGTCGCTGTCCATGATTTTTTTGCAGATCTCGTTCGTGCACGAGAACGTTTTCCCCTTCCGGATCCCGGTGGTGTTGCACGCGCTGCATCGTTTCGACGTGCCACGGGCATCGACGAGCTCCACGGCGATGCCCGCAAGGCGGGCGAGCAACGTGGCGCGTGCCTGGACCTGCGAGAAAAACTATATAAATAGTACTTGTTTTTTTCAAACCGGCTTACTTATTAAAGTGTCCCAATTCGCTGCAGTTTAATCCATTTCGAAAGATTTGATAAACGGCGATTTTTCATCGATTTCAACTATTTTTGTGATTAATGAAACGAGAGTTTTTTGTTCCTCGGGACTAAGCTTGGAAAGAAGTTTATCGATATATTCCTGAGAAATATTTTTGTTCCGTCGTATCCAATCCTTGCCACTTTCTGTCACCTCGATGAATACTTGGCGGCGGTCTTCATTACTCCTGACCCTCGTGATGTATCCTTTTTTCTCTAGCTGATCGACATATACGGTGACCGTGCTGTTGTTAACGTTAAAAGTGGCCGCGATATCCTTCATCGAGATTTTCTGGCCGGACGCCATTATCAGGACCACGCTCGGAATGATCGTGAGCTCCCCACGGTGTCCCCCAATGAAATCATGTGTTTCCAGAAAGTCCCAGAGCAGTTGCCACACGTATTTGTGTAGCTCTGCACCAACATTTTCCATAGTATCACGATATCCATTCCAACAGATATTTTTTCTCCATGATTGAGTCATCTACATTAACATTGGAAATGAAAAATGGGATAATAATTCCCATGTTCATGATGATAGGTTTAGACTACCATGGTATCCCCGTCGAAAAACTCAACAATTTCTTTACCAACGGTGGAAGCAAGAACATGGGTGTCTTGTTCGCATTCATGTTGCCCACGAGAACCCGCAGGTCATACTGTGGTTCATGAAGGGGGATCATCGGCTTGTCGAGATGCGTCAAGCCCCAAACAGCCATCATGGCCGTGCGCACCGATGTTTCCACCGTGAAGACGCAATCCCCGGGCAGTTCGACGAACTGGCCGAGGAATGCAAGGTTGACGCACCCGTCCGGTATCACCTTTGGCCGATCAGTGATCTTTCGAGGCATAAACTGGCTGGTGATGTAGGGCATCATCGAGGTCGAAACGGTCGTGTGTTCAAGGATATCATCGATCTTGTCCTTGAGACCGCAGTGATACAGGAGCTCTGCCATCATCTCCGCGCCGGTGCACTCCTGCATGGTCTTCTTGATGTAGTCGCCTGGCACGTCGCTACGCTGGCCGTATGCCCATAAAACAAAAGTATCATCAGGCTGGTCAGGGAAATATTTGTTATAAATGATAAAACCCATTTTCCAGCTTGAATCAACTACTGTTATGGCGCCGCCGGTCCCGGTGACGTTACCCGTCTTTTTCTCCATGTAATCGATGAATGTCCGGTCGCCCTTGATCGTCGGGAAGAAAGTGATGAAGTTTGACTTGTCAGGGTCAGAGATGAAAGCCCGCGGATTGCCGAACTTGCTATCCTTCGAGGCGAGCTTCTCCCACAACGTGAAACACCCCCGTTCCACCGTGTCCCGATTCATCTTCGCGATGGTGTTGGTGTCACCCATGGTTGCGTTCTGCGTGAGCGAGCCATTGGTGAAAAAAACCAGGTCATCACGCGTGAGATCGAGACGGCGTTCTCCTTCGGAATCCTTGATCACTAACCCGGTGACGAGGGTCTCCTTGAACACGTCCTCGATCTCGATATCCCTGACTTCGGTACCGGTGTAGAATTGCACGCCCATGGATTGCAGCCAAAGAAGGATAGGCTTGATGATAGAATCATACTCGTTATACTCGGTATGCAGGATTCCTTTCAGTGTTGTGATGCCCGGAAAGTTCATCATGAACCTGTTGAGGTACCGCTTCGCCTCGAGAACGGAATGGTGGTCCATGAAAGCCAGCATCGATGCCCAGCAATACCAGAACACGGACTTCGTGAAATCGGGGCTGAACCAGTCCTTGATCGTCAAACCTTCGAGCTTTTCCTCGGGCGTCGTGATCAGGTCGAACATCTTTTTCGCGTCTTTCTTGGATATGAGCGCGCCCGTGTAGTCATAGAGCTGTCCCTGTTTGTGCATCAATCGATACTTGGAACATATGGGCTCGCGGACATTTGCCCGATACGTTTCGTCAAGGACGGTTAAGCCAGGGGTCTGGATGGAAGGCACCTTGCTGCACAAGTACCATAGGCACTCCATCCGCCCTTCGAGTTCCCGTTCCCCGCGGGATGTATACCCTTCCAAGTTATCACCCGCGGCATCCATCGAACCGCCAACGACCTTCAACTGGTCGAACACCGTGATGTTTTCGGCCGGCATCTGGGCCTCGGTCGCGAGGAATGCAGCCGCAGCTAGCCCTGCAATCCCGCCGCCGATGATGTAAGCTTTTTTATTTTCAATACCTTCAGGCTTCGTTGCATGAACCATGTCGTAGATTCTCATCAGATCACACCTTAAACTTGATGCTTCGCACTTACGAAACTTATGATAGTGCTCAAATTTAAATGTTTCGCGGGAAGTCGATTCAAAGTAAAAACGTACATGGAACTACGACACGTATGGGAAGAAGGATCGAGCCATTTTTATCATCTGATTCCTGGATAAGAGCTTGATGCTGTGAACACGCAAGTGCAGCAATTGCTAGACGGCGGGATGGCTCCACTCCAGATCGCGGAAAGTGCACGACAAGCGATGGAAAGAGTTGGGGAGTTATTCCAAAACAAGACAATCTTCTTAACCGAGTTAATAATGGCAGGCGAATTGCTCTCGAGCATCATGAAACGTCTCGGCTTCGCATCAGGTGAGAACGCCAATATCCAAGAACCGAAAGGAGTGGTCCTGATCGGAACGGTTGCCGGGGACATTCACGATATTGGCAAGAACATCGTGGCAAGTATCCTCGGGGCGAATGGATTCCGCGTCATTGATATCGGGGTGGACATTCCACCGGCAAAGTTCGTGGAAAAAGTGGAGGAATATCAGCCAGGTGTCGTTGCTTTGTGTGGATTGCTCACCATCGCGTATGATTCGATGAAAGCAACTGTTGCCGCATTGCAAGACGCGGGGTTGCGGGACAACATGAAGATCATCATCGGTGGTGGGGCGGTGGACCAGAAGGTATGCGATTACGTTGGCGCCGATGCCTGGGGCGCGACAGCGTCAGATGCTGTCACTTTATGCAAGCAATATTTTGCCTGAGTGAATAACCATGCTCGAAAGGATAATCGATCTCTACCGGAGCCCGGGATTGCTCAACCCGCTTTTGAAAATCATGCATTCGATGGGAGATGATCTCAGCCTCGACCGGCTCCGATACCGGAAGGATCGGATAAAAAACAGCTTGCTTTACGAGGCGAGGAAGCGACGTGTCATGGATGCCATCGGCTTGCAACGGGAGCCGGATCGCGTCCCTGTTATTGGTGGTGGTGTCAATTTTTTTCCTGCAAAAAACGCCGGCATCACGGCTGCCGAATTCATGTTTGAGCCAGCAAAGATGCGAAAAGCCTATTTCAAGATGCTGGATGATTTTCCCCTTGACACAACCTTTCCTTGCTTCATGTTGGCAGTCGGTCGTCCTGCAACCGCGGCAGACATCAGCTTTCTCAAGATTCCCGGCCGGGACATCGACGTGAATTCGGGCTACCAATTCAACGAGGTTGACAGGCTCAAGGATGACGAGTGGGACAGGTTGGTGCAGGAGGGAATGTCATTTTTCTCGGAGATTTTCGCACCACGGGTGGTAGGCGTGCTGGGAAAGCATGGTGCATCTCGACGCGCCGGGGAGGCCCGCGTGATGCTCGAATTGATGCGGTTCACCGCGGTCAACAGTCAAATGGCATGTGAAATGGAAGCACGTGGCCATTATAACTTCCTCGGTTCCTACGCATTTCCACCTTACGATCTCATGTCATTGCTGTTCCGGACGCTTTCGTCGTTGACCAGGGATTTGATGAACAAGCAAACACGCGAGGATGTCATGGAAATATGCGAGCGTATGAACCCGTGGCTCATCAAACTCTATATATCGCTTGCAAAACTGACGGGGCTTCCCGGCGTGTTCTTCCCGTCGGAGCGGGCGTTCACGCTATCGCCACGGCAGTTCGAGCAATTTTACTGGCCGACCCTCAAGCAGATGATCCTCGCCCTTGTCGATGCTGGCTTGATCCCTTTTATGGAATGGGAATCAGATTCGACGCATCTCGTGCCATTTTTGAAGGAACTTCCTCGCAAAGTTGCACGACGATGCGTTTTCAATTGCGACACGGCAGATATCTTTGAAGTCCACAAGATCCTTGAAGGCCACATGGCGATCACGGGAGATATCCCCTTATCGACCATGTGCGTGGGCACGCCGCACGATGTCGAGAAATATTGCACAAAATTGTTCGAAGTGCTCAAGCCTGGCGGTGGATATCTCTTGTGCCCCGCGCTCGGCATCCCGGACGAGGCAAGGCCCGAGAACGTGCACGCCATGATCGAATTCGCGAGAAAGCATGGAAATTATTAAAGAATGAATCGGGAATTGGGTTTCGGTTGGTTTTCGGTCGATTTTATTCTGGGCATTGGATTCATCCTGGTGAATGCTATCGGGAACCTGGGTGATTGGGCTGAAATTACAGCGCCGGTTTTTATCATAGTCGCTATCTCGTTACTCTATGTCGGGAATTCTAGTCGCGGACCCCGTGAACCGGAACGGCAGAAGGTCAGTACCGACGAAAAGATCGAGGCCAATTAGAATTCGGTGTGATTGCAATGAGTCAAGGCAGCATCCATCCCAACTGGTATTACATCATCGGCAAGAAAACCCAAGCAGGAACGGTCAAGCTCACCAATGGAGGTATAAACCTTTTCAGGGGAAAGAAGTTGGGGCTTTCCATCCCGTGGAGCGACATTCAGCAGGTTTCCAAGGGACTTGACAAGAAAGACCCCGTGGTGAAGGTCGTTGATGCCAAGGTGATACCTCCGAGACATTTTTATGGATGTCGTTGATCTTGGGACCGCTCGGCTGGTTGGTGCAGTCAAGCCATTCTTCTTCCGGGATGTTATCCCGAACCCCGAGGCACCGATTGTTCGTTTTGTCCTTCCTCACATGCTCGTCGACGGGCAACCAGCCAAGCAAATTTAATTACATAATAGTTGGGATGGAGGGCATTGCTGCTCTCCTAAACCCCCTCGACGTGGTAGAATGACTCGTCAAACTCGTGTTTATCCCGGTATCTCGCCATGAATAGGCTTGCGTCCTTTTCCAAGTTGTTGTAAAATATGTCTGGAAGTTCGATGCCCGCTTGAGCGAATGCGTCCCTGAGGTTTTCCTTCGATGGCGGGCAGCCTTTGACGGGGATAAGCTCTTTGATATCCGGGTTGTCCTTGTTCGCGTTGTACATGCACTGGCCGACCAAGATCGTCTTGTTCGTACCCGGCGTTGGTACCATGATCTTGCCCGTGAGCACCTCGATGTCGTCGAACGGCTTGCCGTCCCACGCGTATTTCAGGCCAGTCAGGATGATGGCGTTGATGTCCGAGCAATAGGTGCACATGGTATCGTCATACTTGCGATACTTGATACCTTTCATGCCCAGCTTCTCGAAGGGAAGCGGCAGATCTCCCGTCTCGTTGTAAAGGAACTCCCACTCGTGGTGGGTAACGAGCGGATCGATGGGCTCGCCGACCAACGTGACGCCCGAGAGATCGACGGGCCGGCCGGCTGCCGCGGCTGCCGCGGCGACGTGTGGCACCTCCGCGGGATCGAACCCGAGTAGCGTCGCCCCGACCTGATCCGCCGATATCACGTCGGTGGATGCGACCAGCAGGTCCATGCGGTGGGCCGTGCCGTTCATGTCTGGTCCCCGCTCAAGCGAGTAGATCCCGTCGATGACCGTCAGGGCGGGCTTGAGCAGGCCCGCGAGCGTGGCGATGTTAGCATGGAGATCGTGGCCCAGGTCTGCCGAGTGGAACTTCTTGCGGGTGGCCATATCGAGGGAACCCTTCAGGTTCTTGATCCCGAGACTGACACGCGCCTGCGAGTGTGTCTTAAGGACGGGCACGTCGATCAAGAAGTCGGCGTCAAGTAGGTCAGCGCAGACGTTCACGGGAAAGCCTGTGCCTGCATCGACCTTCCGGTGCGGGCGATCGAACAGGTTCACGACCGTGACGCCGTGCCGCTCGGCGAGCGTGTTGTACCCGAGTTTTTCCCACGCGTCCGCGGGCGTTTCCCGGTCCTTGGGGTCGTACGTGATGATCCCCTCGCCGATCGTGATGTCGTCGACGCCACGTTCCTTCAGCAGGCACACGATGTCCTCGATGACCCGTGATGTCGTGATCATGCCCCACTTGGGAAATTCGCACTGGGTGTTCCAGTACACGACATTTGGCTTGATGAAGACCTTGGACCCTGCTTCTAGCTTTCCGAAACCACCAGCGAGATCGATGGTCTGCCTGACCGACTCGAGGGGCTCTTGATATTTCACGATCGAGACCGTATATTGTTCCTCGGCCACGATAATGCACCAAATTAAAGAATAAACATCTATCTATCTCTTCGTGAAAATGATATATTGATCGCCCTTTATCTTCTTTATTTTGGCCTTAAATATAATCGTGTAAAAAATGGCTGATTCCCGCGGGTATAGGATATCCCTCGCATATCCGCCGGTATTGATGTCGGAATCATTGCCGGCATCCTCGTATTGTTTTATGTATACCGCCTGTTTGGCGAGATGGCGTGGCTATATGTTCCAAGCAAGTTGAACGAGGTCCTTGCTTGGAAGGCCAAGGTCAGCGGCATCACGAAAAAAAGGACTCAGTGCCACGAGCATCGTGCTTTTGCTGTTGGTGATTTTCATTCGATGGTGAGCGAGAGAAAAAAAGTATTGGGAAGGAATGATCGAGTCGAGTAATCCGCCGGATTAATCCGTCCTGTTCACGGAGAACGAATCGTACATGCCCGGTATTTCGTGCCAGAAATCGTGTGGAATGCGACAATGTTGATTATTGGTTTAATCAACTTGGAGCTGGGTTGCTGACCAGCTGCGAGTGATGTTGAACACCCGCTCCATTCCATCCGAAAATATCAGGGCTTGTCTTGCGATTTTCGTGAATTTTGATGTCGATTCGCCGTGGATACAGTTTCTCGGGAATGCCTTTCCTCATGAAGGGATCCGGGCACGCTTTTCGCAGGATGTTGCATGCTGCATTCACGTCCGCGTGAATGTGCACGCCGTGCTTGCTGACATACAACCCGCGCGCGACACGTTTCCCGCTGAACGACACGTCGGAATGACCGTCCGGTTTTTTTCGTGTTGCTTCCAATGAACGCATTTAAACCCCGATAATTATCTAATTTTTAAGGGATATAATCTGGAATGCTTAAATAAGATAGATTGAATAGGCTGTTCTTGCAGATAAGTGTCTTGACTCTTCAGGAGAAAATTTTATGTTACTAATCCTTCCACCGGGCACACCGACCATTTATTACCACGGCATAAATTTCTGGGTTGAGGTCGTTTCAATTGCAACATTCTTCATCGGGGCCATCATTCTGTCGGTGAAGAGAAAAAACCAGGAAGATATCAGCAAGAAGATCAAAACTGGTTATGCTGCCTTTATGGTGTTCTATGCCTTGGCCAGGATACTTTTCATCATCGCCGTGTGGTTTCCAAGCGAATCTTGGAGCCAAAATAGCTTCGACTTTTTCAGCACGATAGGGGACTTATTCATAACGATCGGGTTGACGAGCATCATTTTCGTGATCGAGAAGTACTTGATTTTGCAAACGCATCGCTTGGCCACGATCCTCGGCATCGTCATGAGCTGCCTTTTCGCGTTAACTGTTTTCGTCATCTTCGTTTCGGGCTACCCCACCGTGCTGTCGCAGCCGTGGCTGGACATTTTCACGTTTTTGAGCGCGTACCTTGGCCATTCATTGGCATTGGCGCTGACATACGCCTCCGCGGCGGTCCTCGTCGGGATTATCCTCGTCATGTATATTTACTTGGCGATAAAAGGAACCGCGACGTTGAGGCGAAACGCCATCCTGATCATCGTGGCAGTCTTGCTGATTCTTGCTGGAGATCTCATCGACAGTGATTCCATCGTGGCCATGGTTGCACCACTGATCACGAACCTGATCTACCTTGATCTCTACTATTGTCTCGCCCCTGCCATCCTGATTATCGGGGTAATCATCTTCGTGAAAGTGACATATTGAATGCCCTTTATCTTCTTTATTTTGGCCCAAAATATAATCGTGCAAAAAATGGCTGGTTCACGCCAGTATAGGATACCCCGTCGCATGCCCGTTACAAACAACATGCGGTGCTCGAAGCTGCCATTCACGGAGACGAGGTCGGCATACTAGTCCTGCATTAATCCGAGACTTGGATCAGGGAAGCCAGAAGAGACTCAATGCCTGAATTCTTGAAAAATGCTCACCATTTCTCGTAGCTAACGAGAAAGTATTTTCCATCGTGATCCTCGATCGTAAATGGATTCCAGACGGTCGAAACCACCAATGAGATCGATGGCATGCCAGGCCGACTCGAGGGGCTCTTGATATTTCACGATCGAGATTGTATGTAGTTCCTCGGGCACCAAATTCGAGATAAAACATCCATGCCATTTCCGGCAATTAAACGTGCCGGGAGCTGCCGCCGAAACCCGCCGCCACGTGCGATCTCGGAAGGTTTTTGGGTTCAATCGTATGTTAACAAGTCATAATGACCGATCTTATCCCTTCTTCCCACCCACGGGCCGCTTCGCTACATTTGAGAAAAACGATGGTGGAGGCCATGGACAAGAAAGTAGTAACGAAGTCTGGCTTGTTTGCTCATGGCAGGGGGGAAGCCTTCGATTACATGCTCGGTGAGCGCACCATGAAGCCGGCTATGGACGCGATCGAGGCCGCCGTTGCGCTGATTTTAACAGCCAAGCACCCGGTCATCTCGGTGAACGGCAACACGGCCGCGCTCGTGTCCGGCCCCATCGTGGATTTAGCCAAAGCCACGGGCGCGAAAATCGAGGTAAACTTGTTTTACCGGGAACCGGGTCGCGAGGAAGCTGTTGCCGAAATGCTACGTGAAGCTGGTGCCGAGGAAATTCTTGGCCTCGGGGATGTCGAGCCGGCGACTCTGCCGGGTATCGACAGTGATCGGCGCATCATCGACCCGCGCGGCATCGCCATCGCGGATGTAGTCATCGTACCGCTTGAGGACGGGGATCGCACCGAGGCGTTGCGAAAGGCAGGCAAAAAGATTATCGCCATCGACCTGAATCCCATGTCGCGCACGTCCCAGTTCGCTCATGTAACGATTTGCGACAACATCATCCGTTGCGTGCCCAAGATGGCCGAGCTGGCCACGGCGTTCAAGGCTTCGAAATCATCGGAGCAACTCCAGGACATCGTGCAAAAATTTAGCAATAAAAAAGTACTCTCCAAGACCATCAAGGAAATCAGCAAATACCTCGGGAAATTGGCGAAGAAAGGAACCTATCTCGAGATTCCCGAGGAGATAACAGAGGAACAGTGAAATTGCACATGGAAAATACGAACGGGAAGGTCGTGCTCAAGCTGGGCGGTTCGTTGCTGTTCGATTCAGACCTGGCCGTGGACACGCCTCGCATACAGGAGTTCATCGAGTTCGTGAAAGCCAACGCCTCGGTCATAGACTGCGTGATCGTGGGCGGGGGAAAGATTGCCCGCCTCTACATCAACGCGTTGCGGTCGGCCCGTGAAAACAACAGCCTGCAGGACCTGCTCGGCATCAGGGTCGCCCGGCTCAATGCCCTGGCCATGGCCATGCTCGCCGGGCCCGAGGTCACCTATCAAGGCGTGCCCGGGTCCATCGAGGAGGTGCTCCAGATAAAGTCAACGGCGCCCGGAAAAGTCGTGTTCGTGGGCGGGTTCGAGGTCGGCCAGTCCACGACGAGCGTGGCCTGCGAGGTCGCCGAGTCGCTCGAAGCGGCCAAGCTGGTCATCGGGACGGATGTCGATGGCATCTACACGTCGGACCCCAACAAGGATCCCTCGGCCGTGAAGCTTGATCAGGCCACAACGGCCGAAGTGGCCGAGATTCTCGGCTCCAACACGAACCAGATGGCCGGCGAGTACCGCGTGCTCGACACCGTATCGCTCAGTATTATCGCCAGGAGTAAAATACCGACTCGAATCGTGAAAGGTGACCTTCCGGTGCTAGAAGCCGCGATCCGCGGGGACGAGGTCGGCACGCTGATCCTGCCGTGAAATTACACACAATATAAAAAATAGAAAACCTTAATTTTTCATTTCCTCTAGACTCGGGCCAACCTGACGCTTCTGGATCGGTTGCTGGTAGCCAGCGGGCAGGTATTTGGTGGTATCCTTCCACATCTTGTCGGTGCACACGATAACGATCACGAACGCTATCATCACGCCAATCCCGATGAGCGTCGGCAAGGCACCAAAGATGCTGCTCGTATTGATCGAGCAATGTAGCAGCATGCAGAGGAGCAGGTTGCCACCTGAACGGTTGTATAACCACGTGAACAGGATGCCATACGGTATGTTGTAGACGAATCGGAAGAGAAAGCCACCAAGGCCACCACCATAAAACGGCGTCATGTACAGGGGAAAGTGCCAGCAGGACCAGATGATGCCGACGACGATCCCCGAGACCAAGGGGTTCTTGTTTTTCTGAAGATTGGGCAGCAGGAAGCCCCTCCACCCCGGCTCCTCGCACACGGGACCTCCCGCGAAAAAGGTCGCGGGATAGGCGACCAGCGACGACAATGCGATGCCCGACCAAGAAAACGTCGATTGCAGGGCAAAGCCGAGCCCGAGAGCGATCCCAAGGCCACACAGCACAAAGGAATACGGCAGGAAAACTGCGACCCAGAACCAGCTCCTGATGCGCGGGCCCTGCTTCAGTCCACCGACCAATTGGGCAATGCCCTGCCGCGGGTGGTAGATGCTGGAAATGATGTAGGCGGGGAAGAATGCCATGACCAAGGTCAACACTATCGCAGGCACGGTGAACTCGTGGTAGCCTGCCAAGAATAGGGCAGAGACGCAGCCGAAGATTATCAAGAATATCGCCGCGCGCCTCTTGGGGGCGCCTTGGACCTTCTGCGGATATATGATGCCCGAGATCACGAGTCCCGAGATCGCGGGGCCAAAAGCACCGATGGCATCGACGACCGCGAACAGCACCCGGTCGCCACCCACCACGAGCGGGGACAGGAACCACGTTGCCCATGAAATTGAAAATGCCAGCACCACGTAGGCCACGATCGGGTGCTTGCTTACCTGTTCGGCCAGCTTGGAATACATATGTGTCATCCCTGAGTTTTGGACAGTTTCTTGCAATCGACAAGCAATTTCATTCTTTGAAAATACATCACGATGTAAGCACGACGGAGTTTTAAGTATTTTCAGATTATGAAAATAGATGCGCAGGGTGAAAATATTAAACCTTGCCGACCTATGACCTCACGTGACTTCTGTTACGAGTGCAGGGATGGAGCGAGAAAACTCGCCGCGATCCATCGTGCGCCACGCGCGGGAAATGTTGAAGGATTTCTGGCGACCGATCTATGGGGCGCAACTACTGGCCATCGTGCTGTTCATCGGCGTGATCACGGTCGTGATTTTCCTTGCCGTGATCGTCATTTCAGCCATTCCACGTGCAGGCGATGTCATCCTGCCACTCGCCATCATCCTCGCTTTCGTCCCTGGCATCATCATTTATTCCGCGATGCTGGGCAGCGTGTTCGGGATCATCCGGGAGATTATGATCGGCGGCGATTATTACGTCGAATTCAAGAACGCCTTTTTTTATTTCAAGAAATATTGGAAGCAGTATGCCCTCAGCTCGATTATGCTCTCGAGTTTCACCATCCTCTTTTCCTTGGCAATTGCGCTCCTCAGATCGACCCTGCCGGTGTGGTTTTTGTTTGCGTGCCTCGTCGGAGTTAACCTCGCGTGGTATTCCGCTATATGCTTCCTGTTTCCCGCTGCCAGCGCCGGTTTTTCCTTCAGGAGCGCGGTTCGAACGAGCCTGTCACTGTTTCGCGGGCACGCCGGGCATGTTCTAAAGTCCTACGGCCCGTATTTCCTGATCCAGCAAATCATGACCGCGCTCAGCCTGCTCGCTGCGAACGACGCCATTGGCAACTTTGCCATGGCCATTTCCTTTCTGGCAGGCGGGTTCGTGCTTGAAATCCTGTTTGTCCCTTTCTTGTGCGCGATCTCGTCGTTGCTGTATTATTCATTGCAGGAATCCGGGACTGGTGAACGAATGTGAGGAGGTCGGACCACCACGGCAACATCCACTGAAACCCCGGACATCGGTACTTACGCCATAAAGGATGAAGCTAGGTATGCGGACCCCGCGGTTGCGGCCAGCCTGTTCCACGCGCAAAAGCAGCTGATCCTCACCGAGTTGATCCGGGCAGAGCGGACGATCTACGACCTCAAGCGGCTGCTAAACCTGAACCCTGGTATCATCAAGCGCCACATCGATGACCTGATGGAGAAGGGGCTCATCCTGCAGACCCGCATCGGGACCAACAACATGGGCATGAACCTGAAGTATTACCGCGCCGTTGCCAGGAAATACATCATCCACTTGGAATGGCCGACCTGACGCGATTTTATCGAGCCTATGCATCAGGATACGGCTTGTTGGGAACGGACGCGAGAGGCCGACTCCTTCCAGCATAAAACGTTTCTCTCCCCGCCTGCCTGCGACCCCACGATCTGGTTCCATTTTGCCGCGGCGGGCACGGCGAGGGCCCAGCCTTGTCCCGCGTTTCGTTGCGGGACCACGCAGAAACAACCTTTAATGGTATGGCAGCCTTCAAGAAACCACCGGTCTGCATCGTGGGTGCGCGCATTTTCGCTGCCCGGCGCGACTTGCCTCGGTTAAAGGGAACGTGTTACGCGGAACCTGCCCTTCTTTCTATCAAATCCATCGACTCGGTTCCCGACAATATTTTAATGGGCCGCGGCACTCTGTCGAGGTATATTCATTAGTTGTGATTAGTTTGTCAACACCAACAAATACCGAAGAAGAGCTGAAGAAACGCCAGTTCATGTTCCGCGGGTTCTCCATGGACGAGCTCAGGCGTATGAGTATGGACAGCTTCATCAAGTTGCTCGATGCGAGGCGACGGCGGTCCCTGCTGCGCGGAATCCCGAAGCGTCAGAAGAAGCTGCTCGAGAAACTCCGCAGCGCACGCCGGGCTCTGAAAAAGGGAAAGAATATCACGGTCCGCACGCATGTCAGGGACATGATCATCCTGCCCGAATTCATTGGTTTACAAGTCGGGATCTACAACGGGGCCACGTTCATCGAAATTACTATCGCTCCGGAAATGATTGGCCATTACATCGGCGAATTTGCCCCAACAAACAAAGTAGTGAAGCACGGCAGCCCCGGTATCGGTGCAACGAAGAGCAGCCAGTTCGTGCCGCTCAAGTAATCAATTTATTTATATCATGTTAACTTGGTGAATCAAGAATGCCAAATTTCGGTTATTCGGTTACCGGCCTCGACCGGGATAAGAGCGCCATCGCCGCCAAGCGTGACAGCCCCGTCTCGTTCAAGAAGACCCGGGAGGTCTGCCATGCCATCCAGGGGATGCCCCTGCAGAAGGCGAAGGACTACCTCGATCGCGCCGAGAAGATGGAAATTGCCATTCCCTTCAAGCGGTACAACAAGATGATCCCGCACCACAAGGAAGGTCCCGGCCCCTCGCGCTTCCCGATCAAGTCGATCAAGGTCGTCAAGGAACTGCTCAAGGACGTCGAGACGAATGCTGAGTACAAGGGCCTCGACGTGGACAAGTGCCGCATCGTCCATTGCTGCGTGAACATGGGCCGCGTCTACAAGAAATACATACCTCGGGCGTTCGGAAAATCATCACCTTACTTCCATTATCGCACGCACATCGAGATCGCCATCCTAGAGCAGTAATTTATACTGCCCGATACGATATTCCCCTCTTTTCTTCTTTCAGAAAAATTTTGTGTTGATTCAGTGGTTTTGCGTGCTATTGGATCACGTACGCGGACTAAATTGGTAAAGGATGCCGATTTTACGATGGGAGCTCGATCGCGCGGCTGGTTGCCGATCGTCAGGGAGGAGGATCCAAGCCTTCCCGTGGTGCTCGTTGGCACCAAGAAGGACTTGATTAACGCGGCATTTGACGTGGTCATTCCCGCGGTGCCTGTCGGCCTTGTCGAACGACTAGGCCTTCAAGGATTTATCGACGTCAGTGCCAAGACGGGAGAACACGTGGCGGAGGCATTTGACTTGATCTTGAGAGCCATGCTTAACAGCCGGTGTCAATCGACGTGATGCATGGAGCCTCGTTCTCATTCATGTCGCCCGGCCCGCGGATGCCCTATATGAAATGGCCTGATTCGGGCTGGAACATCATTGCTCTTGAATTGCACTTAAATATGTGCTTATTGAATCGTGGGCGATGTAATCGTGAAGGTTGTTCCCTCACACCCACGACACTTTCGCCTTCAATGGTTTCCCCGTGTTTATCGATAACACGCGGCTGGACATGTCGAATAAGCCCTGGTCTTGATTTAGGATGATAGCATAACAAAAAGGGACTGGTCCCGGATCAGGTCCTCGACCAGCGACTTGGTGATGTCATCTGCATTCGCCACGTCTAGCTTATAGAGCCTATCTTTCAAGCCATTGGACAAGATGTCCTTCAAGTCCTCGAACCTGAGAAATTCAGTGTTTCGGTGCACCTTTCCATCTTCGATGACCATGTACAGCAAACCTTTCGCTGCATCCGGCGTCTTATTAATCAGCTTGGCAAGGTTGTTGCCAACATAATTGATGATGGTCATGACATCCCTGTTTGTGAAATTTCTTCTTTCATCCACCGGAACCGGGCTTGTGTAATGACGGTCCAGAAACCGAGCAAACCAGCGTGGCATCACCCAGAGCAAGAAATTCGCGAGTGAATAAAAAAACAGGCAGGCGATGTCGACGATGTACACGAATGTGATATCGGATGGCGCATTAATTGCTAGGCTCGTGCCAATGACATCGAAAATAGGCCCGATCGCTGCGATTGCGGCGCAGATGACAAAGATCTGGTACCGTTGCACGATGTGAGGCTCGAGCTCCTTGACCCCCGAAAAACGCTTGTAATCCCTGAAGGCGATCTTGGCTTGGGACGCCGCGATTATCCAAATAACAGCGTCAGTCATGAATGTCTGCATCAGACGTATAACGTGGTCTGCCGGTGAGACTTTGGGCGTTAAACCCCGTATGTATCCCACGATCTCCGCCAGTCCGGCGAGAATGAGAACGATCGCGATCACCCAGCGCAACGGAGATTTCCGTCCCTTGTAAAACGCCCGTTGCAGGAAGAGCAGGTTTGCTATTCCCGCTGCCTCGAAAATTAGAATCCCGATCACGTAAGGAAACGTGATGATATCGTTGATTTCGTACGCGATCATCAGCAGAAAAAACAGGCCAAGGATGGCCATTTCGGTCATCTTGTTCCTGATCGCGCGCCCTAAGGTGACGGCTGCGCAAGAGACCAGCAGGCCGAAAAACGCCGCGAAAAAAAGTATAAAAATTACAATTACGAGATCCATCCTTTTTGGCCCTTTCGCGTGATCTTTGTCCTTGCTAATGCCTTTCCGTATACTTGGATTTAATCTTTTAGCCTGACTTAAAAGGGGTAGGCTGGCTCGGTGGAGATCAGAAATGATTGAATGTGAGATAGCTTCTTCTTCCATCGGAAGATCTTCCATAGGAAGAAGAAGTTCCCAAGGAACAGGAAGAAAATGCTCCCAAGGGAGAGGAAGAAGTACATCGGAATCGCCATCTTGGAGCAATAAGTCGTGCCCGTTTCTATTTTTCTCCCTTTTCTTCTTATCTCGTTTTCTCTTTACTCTATATCAGTTGCAATCGCTATGCTGGGCCAAGATGGCACGAGGTATTGGCAAAAGAAGGAAACGGTTGTTCACGTAAAGGTTTTACAGGACCGTTGCCGGCGTGGCTCCCCGCGCGTTGCAACGAAGGCACGGGACAGGTTTTAAAAAACTTTAAACCAACTAACGTCGGGATCTTCTCGATGCGCTATGGAAGAAAAACCTTACCTCTTTTACGCCTTCTTGATCGGCTCGTTCGTGTTAATCGCCATGTCGATGTATAGCACGAACGATCTGAATTACATCTGGCTCCTTGCGGGCGACGTCGTGACGATCTTGGTCTGGGAAGTGGCGAATGTATCCAACCGAAAAGGAGCAACTGCCGGAAACGAAGGGACCGATGCATCACTTGAACGGAAGCGTGTCCTGTGGGATACCGGGTCGTGGTGCTGCATTTTTGCGATGATGGTGCTAACGGTGGTTTTTGCACATTTCATGCCCGATTCGCACGCGTCGTCAGTCTATGCAATTCTCGGGCTCATGATCTGCCTGTTTGGTTCATATTACTGCGAAATTGATATCACGAACTTCAGCACCAAGAACCAGCGAAGCCCCTTCACGCACAGCTTCATTTTGCCATTCGTGCTCTGGTGGTACTGCTACCTGGTAGCAATACCACAATTGATCATCCTTCCAGCGATGTTCTGCTTGGGGGCCGCGAGCCACCTGATCTTGGACACCACCCCCACGGATGCAGGATTCATCAAGAACTTTGAAAGCCTCTTCAACACCAAGTACAATCCGAAGGAGATTCGCTGGATCCCCGAAAAATGGCAACGTTGGTGGTTGCTGGCTTCCAGCTTGATTTTAATATTGTGCTTTGGATTTAGCATCCCCCGTTTCATCGGCACCACGGGTTATATCTGGATCCTCCCGCAAAGTTACCTGGGCGTGCTCGGGACCTATCCTTACCTCTTCATCATCATCATTGGGTTGGTTGGCATAGCTGGATTCATCGCCGCGTTGATCGTGAGCTGGATGTTCAACAAACACCAACCCAAACCGCCCGCGGAGACACCCGTTGCGAGTTCCAAAGCGGAGGACTCGGAAATTTCAGAGACAAGAGAATCATGAGCTGAATTCGGCACTAGCACAATACCCGAATCTACTTAATCCGTTTCGATAGCATTCCATTTTTCATATCCCTCTTTCTTTCATCCATCAAGGGGGCGGCATCGACCTCTAGGCCCCACCCCGGCGTCCACGTCCCACGTCGATGGTTCTTCCATGTTCATCCAGATGCGGGTCAACATTCACGCACCATGTTTTAGAGCCTGCACCGGGACCTGCGCTGTTATGTGCCGGAACGAAAAGCGATCGCCGCGCTCGTGCCGGTGGGCTTGCTTTCCCTTGCTTTCTAACAAATCTGTCAACACGTATTTGTCGAACCTTTTAATGGCCCGCGGCTTTCTACCACCTTACCTGAGTTGATCTCCAACACGGAGAATTGGCCAAGGCGCGAGCCCGTGCATTGCCCGCCGACGTCGAATACTCGGGGATTCGTGAGCGGTAGGTGCCGCGGCATCCGACATCGCACCCCCCAAAGGGGCGTGAATTAGGTAATCACGAATTTATGTAATGAAAAAATGCACTTCAAGATTACATCAATCATCCATGAAATTCGTGATACATGAATGCCAAACATCAAGCGATTGTTTGTCACGCGGGCACGAGACAACCTCATGCTCAAGGAGTTCTTCAAGACCACCCTGGAAGGCGTTGGCTTTTCCGACATCGACATCCAGAAGACTCCCCTGGGAACGCGGGTGACCGTCAAGGCTGCCCGGCCCGGCCTCGTCATCGGCAAGAAGGGCAGCAACGTGAAGGCGCTCACGGAAGTGCTCGCACGCGATTTCAAGATCGAAAATCCTCAAATTGACGTCGAAGAAATCAAGAATCCCGAGCTGAACGGCCAGATAATGGCGGATCGTCTCGCCAGCGCCCTGATGCGTGGCGAGCATTACCGCCGCTCCGGGTATGGCCTGCTCCGCCGCATCATGCGCTCGGGCGCGGAAGGCGCGGAGATCGTGATCACCGGAAAACTGACGAGCCAGCGGTCGCGCTACCAGAAGATGCGCGCGGGCATCGTCAAGCGGTGCGGCGAGCCCGTCCGCAGCATGAGCTACGGGGTCGCCCACGCCAAGCTCAAGGCGGGGATCATCGGCGTTCGCATCGCCATCCTCCCCCCAAATTACGATAATCCCAAGGAAGTGACCTACTACGGCCGCGAGCGTCTCAGCCCCGAGCTGAAGGAGAAGGTGAGCGCCGAACCGGTGCCTGCCGCAGCTGCTGAACCGAAGGTCGAGGTCCTTGGCAAGGCCGAGAAGCCAGTCACGCCGGACGAGCTCGAGCTTGCCTTGGAGCCCATCACGGAAATCGAGACCGAGGTCGAAGACGTGTCCGTTCCCTTGGTCGAGGGAGACGAGGCCCCGAAGTCTGTCGTCAAGAAGGCCGCTGCCAAGAAGGGCAAGTTCAAGGGCGAGATCCTAGACGCCGAGGAACTTGAGGAGGACAAGGACATCGTCCCCGCGGCAGCGGCCAAGGCGCTCCAATCCGTCGAGGTTCCCTTGGAGGAAGTCGCTGTCAAGAAGGTTAAACCCGCGAAGAGGGGCAAGGCTGCCAAGGAACCCGAAACACCCAAGGAAGAGGCATCGGAAGACGCTCCCGCCAAGGAGGCAAAGCCCGCAAAGGCTGCCAAGCCCGCAAAGAGGGGCAAGGCTGCCAAGGAAACCGAAGCTCCCGCGATAGAAGCTCCTGCCGAGGCAGTGAAGGAACCCGAGGCCCCCAAGGAAGAGGTCACCGAAGCCCCCAAGGAAGAGGTCGCCGAAGCCCCCAAGGAAGAGGTCGTCGAAGCCCCCAAGGAAGAGATTGCCGAGAAGGCAGCCGAAGCTCCCAAGGAAGAGGTCGTCGAAACCCCCAAGGAAGAAGCGTCTCCCGAGAAGAAGCCCCGCCGAGGCCTGTTCGGCAGGAAAAAAGACAACGGCGAATGAACGAGCGTGATCAGCCATGGCAAAAATGAACAAGAAGCGAATCCACGATATGAGCCTCGAGGAACGGCAGAAGCAGCTCACCGACTACAAGCAACAGCTCGGTTACCAGCGCGCCCTGCTGGCCGCGGGCAACACGTCGGACGCACCCGGCAAGATCAAGGTCATCCGCAAGACCATCGCACGCCTCATGACCTCCATCAATATGGAAGCCAAGAAGGAGCAAGTAGCAGAATGAACGTGGCCAAGGCCAGGGCCCGTGCCCGAGGTGCATTCATGTGCCAATTAGCGTCAAGAATATCCTCTTTCACGAGCTTGTTGGCCTGCGCCTCAGGGTGCACGAATCGCCGTGCGCCTCCCTTTCCGGACGGGAAGGAACCGTGGTCGACGAGACCGCGAACACCTTCCTGATCCGGGACGATGGGGGCCGGCTGGTTCGCATCCTGAAAGCGCCCCAGCACTTCGCGATCACATTGCCCACCGGCAAGACCATCCTGGTGCCCGGACGCCTCCTCGCGGGGCGGCCGTGGGATCGGTTGAAAAATATCGGAAAAAAACAGTTCAAATAACCAAAACAAGTGTTTACAATGGAAGCCCGAAACGTTGGCATCAATGTAGCAAAGACCCCCGAAGCCACCTGCACCGACGCGAACTGCCCCTTCCACGGGCAGCTATCGGTGCGAGGTCGTATCTTCGAGGGCGTCGTCACGAGCACCAAGCGCCAGAGAACCATCACCGTAAGGCGGGACTATCTCTTCAAGATCCAGAAATACAAGCGGTTCGAGCGGCGCAACTCGAAGGCAAGCGTGCACTGCCCGCCCTGCATCGAGGTCAAGACCGGGGACACCGTCGTTTACATGGAGACCAGGAAGATCTCCAAGACGGTCGCCGCCGTGGTCCTCGAGAACAAGTCGCGCGTGCACAGTGCCGCGGCGAAAAAAGAAGTCATCGAACCCGAAGAAGAATGAAGTGAACTCTCATGGGAAAGAGAAAAATCGGTAAGAAAGGAATCATCTTTCTGCCCAAGCTGAACCGCGGCTTGCCCGTCGGCGCCATCATCAAGTGCGCGGATAACTCCGGCGCCAAGCTCGCACGGATTATTACAGTACCAAAACACAAGAATCGTTACCAGCAGGTCGCCGCGGCGACCGTCGGTTCCATGGTCGTCCTCGCGGTCCAGAAGGGCACACCCGACATGCGGCGCAAGATCGTCAAGGCTGTCGTCATCCGGCAGCGCCAGCGGTTCCGACGCGCGGGCGGGCAGTGGCTCGAGTTCGAGGACAACGCCGCCGTCATCGTTGGTGAGGATGGCGACCCGAAGGGCTCGGAAATCTCGGGACCCGTCGCCCGCGAGGCTGCCACGCTGTGGCCCCGCCTGGCATCCATTGCGTCCCTCATCGTCTAATCCATCAAGGTAAACCATCATGCGAACCACATCGAAACAGCCTCGGAAGCAGCGAAAGGCCATGTACGAGGCCCCGCTGCACCTGCGGGAGGCGGCTTTCACCGCCCGCTTGGAACGAGAGCTAGTAAACCAATACCACGTGAAGCGACTCCCCATCCGGGTAAACGATCACGTGCGCGTGGTCTCTGGCCAGTTCAGGGACCTCGAAGGCAAGGTCCTCGGGGTCTACCGGAACAAGTACAAGATCACCGTCGACGAGATCACCAAGGAAAAGGCCGATGGGAGCCTTCATTATTACCCGATCCATCCTTCGAAGGTCATCATCACGAAACTGGTGGATGTTGACAAGTGGAGGCAGAAGATTATCGACCGCCGCGCCGTCACGGACGAAGAAAGGCAGGAAAAACGAGTGGAGGGAAAGAGCATTGGCAAAAAAGGGCGGAAGTAAGTCTCTCGGCAGATATGCAGCGCCGGACTTCTGGCAGATCAAGAAGAAGGAGTACGCGTGGGCCGTTCGGCCGACTCCTGGTCCCCACAAGCTCACCGAGAGCTTCAGCTTGACCTACGTGATCAGGGACCTGCTGCATCTCGCCAAGACCGGCCGCGAGGTCAGGTACATCCTGAACAACAAGAACGTCCTGGTCGACGGGAAGGTGCGGACCTCGCCCAAGTTCCCCGTCGGGCTCATGGACGTCATCTCCATCCCGACGATCGGCAAGATCTACCGCGTCCTTCCCGACTCGGCACATGTCATGAAACTCGCAGAGATCACCAGCGACAGCGAGACCAAGCTGTGCAAGATCATGAACAAGACGATCCTGAAGGGTGGTAGAATCCAGATCAATCTCCACGACGGTCGCAGCATCTTCGTGGACAGCGACGAATACAAGGTCAACGACGTCGTCCAGATCTCCTTGAAGGACCAGTCGATCGTCTCCCACGTCCCCTTCGCGAAGGACAAGATCGCGATCGTGCAGGCAGGCGTGAATAACGGCCGGATGGGCACCATCGTCGACATTAAAAAGATAATGAAGAACGACACGGTCACGCTCGATGACAAGGGCAAGCGTTTCGACACGAAGCTGCAGTACGCTTTCGTGGTAGGTGCTGATTCGCCCCTGATCGAGCTCCCGATGTAAACCGTATCCAGTGATGAATCATGAGCAGCCAAATCAAAACCCAAGAAATCCACTCGCTCTGGGACTCGAATCCCAACATGAGGCCATTCCTGGAGAAGGTCGTCGTGAACATCTGCATCGGCCAGTCGGGCGAGACCCTCCAGAAGGCCGCCACCGTGCTCGAGGAGATGACCCACCAGAAGCCTTGCCTTGTCGGCGCGAAGCGGTCGATCAAGGAGTTCGGCATCCGCAAGGGTGAGAAGATCGCGGCCGTCGCCACGCTCCGTGGCGACGAGGCAAAGGACCTCGTAAACCGTATCATGGTGGAGCGCGACTTCAAGCTCCTCACCGGCGCGTTCGACAACAGGGGGAATATGAGCCTCGGCATCAAGGAGCACATAAACATACCGGGAATGAAGTACGATCCGTCTACGGGTATCTTCGGCTTCGACGTGGCCATCCGGATCGTCCGGAAGGGCTACCGCGTTCGCACTAGAAAGGGGATCAAGTCACGCATTCCCAGGAGACAGTACGTTTCCAAGGACGAGGCCATTCTCTTCATGACGGAACAGTTCAAGGCCCAAGTGACCGACAAGATCGAGGTCAAATACTACTAGAGGAAACGATCATGGCAAAAAAACCAACAGCTCCCTCGGGAACGAAGAACACGTACATCTGCAGTCGTTGTGGTACATATCGAGGGGTAAATCGCTCGTATGGCATGATGATCTGCCGCAGATGCCTGCGCGAGGTCGCCGAGACCATCGGCTTCCGCAAGTACCATTGAACTAACCAGGTGAATCAATTCAATGCTCCTAGATCCACTATCCAACGCACTGTCCGTCATCAATAACGCCGAAAAAGCGCGAAGCCGGAACTACGTGTTCATCCATCCGGCGTCCAAGCTCATCAGCGAGATCCTGAAAGTCATGATGGGCCAAGGTTACATCGGCGTCGTGGAATTCATCGATGACGGCAAATCGGGCACATTTAAGGTGGAGCTCCTCGGCCACATCAACAAATGCCAAAGCATCAAGCCCCGTTCTGCTGTAAAAAAGACGGAGATAGAAGAAATGGAACGAAAATATCTCCCGAGCAAGGGGTTCGGGTTCCTCATCATCAGCACGAATCAGGGCATCGTGACGAACGAGGAAGCCAAGCGACGTGGCATCGGTGGCCGCCTGCTCGCCTACATGTATTGAACAACAACCATCCAATTCACCACAACAACCACAAAACACACACACGGTGAACCCACATGAAATATGCCTATGTAACCCGAGAAGTGCCGATTCCCGCCGACAAGAAAGTCTCCGCCAAGGTGACCGGCAAGGTCGTGGAAATCAAGGGCCCCAAGGGAAGCCTGACCAGGGACTTCGCCCACGCCAAGAACATCTCCATTACGATGCCGAGCGCGGACAAGATCGTCCTCGAATCCAGGTTTCCCAAGAAGCAGGAGCTCGCGACCATTGGCACGCTCGAGGGCCACATCAAAAATCTGATCCTTGGGGTGACGGAAGGCTACAAGTTCAAGATGAAGATCGTGTACGCCCACTTCCCCATCACGGTCAAAGTAAACAACAACATCCTTGAAATCCAGAATTTCATCGGCGAGCGCGGCAACCGCACGGTCAAGATCGCGAACGACGTGAAGGTCTCCGCGACGAAGGAAGACGTCATCGTCGAAGGAATTGACAAGGAAAAGGTCGGCCAGATGGCAGCCACGATCCAGCTCAGGTGCAAGATCCGCAACAAGGACCGCCGCATCTTCGAGGACGGAATATATTGCTATGAAAAATGGAGCGGATCCACACTGCTCTGGCACATCAAGCAGTAATTCGAGGATGATGATACATGGCAACCACAAAACGATCAAAGATCAAGGCCAAAATCCAAAAGAAAGCCCGCCCGACGTTCCGGCGAAGTGAGTCTTGGAGATTGCCCGGCCTGCGGACATCGTGGCGGAGATCTCACGGCGTCGAGACGAAGATGCGGATCTACCACCAGGGCAACAAGGGCGGGTGGGGCACAAAATCACCCTCTCCGGGCTACGAGACCGACCGGTCCATCCGCGGCCTGCACCCGAGCGGTTACAAGAACGTAACGATTCACACCGAGAGCGATATCGACAAGCTGAAGCTGAGGCCGAAGCATCACGCCATCACGATCGGGTCCTCGGTCGGCGGCCGGAAGCGCGTCCAGCTCAAGCGTGCCATCACGGAACGCGGGTTCAAGTTGCTGAATCCCGGACTCCAGCAGGAACGCATGCCCACCGCGGCGGGGCTGCCCTCGGACGTCGAAGGCCTCGGCAAAATCGAGAAGCCCGAGATCACGGCGGCTGACCTAGAAGGCGTCGACGTGGAAGACGTCGACACGGAACCCAAGGAGGATGAAGAGCAATGAATCTCGCCCCCCAGCGCAGGATGGCCGCCAAGGCCCTGAAATGCGGCGAGAATCGCGTCTACATGGACCCGTTCCTCGGCGAGGAGATCTCCACGGCCATCACGATGCGCGATATCCGTGGTTTAATCAACTCTGGCGTCATCAAGAAGCGCTACAGCACCGGCATATCTCGCTCGCGTGCCAAGGCGGTGCACGAGCAGAAGAAGAAGGGCCGCCGGCGCGGTCCCGGGTCGAAGAAGGGCGCAGCTTCTGCGATAAATCCCCCGAAAACCGAATGGATCCATCGCATCCGCAACATCCGCGAGTTCCTCCGCAACCTGAGGGACAAGGAACACATCGACACCGCCACGTACCAGCATTATTATCTTTTGGCGAAAGGCGGGAATTTTAAAAATGTGGGCCAGATGAAGCGATACATGCAGGACAAGGGCGTCTTGAAGGCCGAGAAGAAGAAGGCCGAGAAGAAAAAGGCCGACAAGAAGAAGTAAACAAATGAGGATTGAATAATATGGCAAGAGGACCAAATTACCACGTGCCCTTCAAGCGAAGGCGCGAGCAAAAGACCAATTACTACCTCCGGCGGAAGTTGCTCCTGTCCGGCGAGAAACGTGTCGTGATCCGGCCAAGTACAAAGAACATCGTCTGCCAGGTTTCAAGCGCACACTTGAAGGGTGACAAGGTCATCGCGGCCGCGACCTCGAAGGAGCTCGCGAAAACCTTCGGCTGGCCTTACAGCACGGGCAACCTCCCCACCGCGTATCTCGTCGGGTACCTGCTCGGCAAGAAGGCGATACAGGCCGGCATCGAAGGCGGGGTCGCGGACATCGGCTTGCGGCTCCACATGAACCGGACTTATGGTGCCTTGAAGGGCATAATCGACGCCGGTATGGACATTCCTCACGGCGAGGATATCTTTCCATCCGAGGACCGCCTCGTGGGCAAGCACATCGAGGCCTACGCGGAAACCGCGGGCGATGCTGAAAGCGAAGTCAAGACCTTCCAGAAGCTCGTTGCCGACGGCGTGGACTTGGGATCGATCTCCAAGACCGTTGCCAGCATCAAGGCCAAGATCGACAAGCAGTACGCGTGAAACCGAGGCGCATACAATCATGGCACAACGACAAAAACGACAGAAGCGATCGCGCGAGCCCCTCAAGAAGGCCCCGAAATGGACCCCGAAGACCCGCGTGGGCAAACTCGTAAATGATGACACCATCACCAGCATAGACGAGATTTTCTCGAACGTTCTTCCCATAAAAGAGGTTGAAATCACCGAGAAACTCCTTCCGAACCTGAAGGAAGAAGTATGTGACGTGAAGCTCGTCCAGAAGCAGACCGATGCAGGGGAGTCTTCCAATTTCAAGGTGACCGTCTGCGTCGGGAGCGAGGATGGGTACATCGGTGTTGGTGAAGCAAAGGCCAAGGAAATCGGCCCTGCGATTCGCAAGGCCATCAACTTGGCCAAGATGGACATCATCCCGGTCCTGCGCGGCTGCGGCAGCTGGGAGTGCGGCTGCGGCCAGCCCCATTCGCTCCCCTTCAAGGTGGTGGGGAAGATGGGGTCGGTACGCATCGAGCTCTTCCCCGCGCCGAAGGGCGTTGGCCTCGCCGTGGCTGACACGGCCAAGACCGTACTCAAGCTGGCGGGCATCAAGGACGTATGGTCCCGGACCGATGGCCGGACCCGCTCCACGTCGAACATGACCAAGGCCACGTTCGACGCGCTGCGCAAGACCATGAAGGTGTCCGGGCACGAGGCGGTCAAGTAAACCAAACGAGCGTGAACCAGCATGAGCGAAAATCAAGTTGAAGGCGAGGTTCCGGTCTCCCTCCAGGCCACCACGCACCACACGGGCCTCAAGAACCTGGACAACGTCTTGATCGCCGTCATCCGCGTGCGCGGCAAGGTGAAGAAGCCCCACGACATCAAGAAGACCTTGGCGCTGTTCCGCCTGTTCCGGCAGAACCACGCGGTCATCGTGAAGGCGACCAAGTCGATTGCTGGGATGCTGTTCAAGATCAAGGATTTCGCCGCCATGGGCCCCATCGACAAGGAGACGCTCGTCGACCTGCTCAAGAAGAAGGCGCGCCTCGAAGGCCACCGTGCATTCGACCTGGCGGCCGTGAAGGCGCTGACCGGGAAGGAGAGCTACGAGGACCTGGCCGATGCCCTGATGAGCTTCGAGATCACGTATGCCGACATCCCGCACATCACGCCCATCTTCAGGCTCCATCCCCCGTCCGGCGGGTTCCTCAAGGGCACCAAGGTGCCCTACACGCGCGGCGGCCCGCTGGGCAACATGGGCGAGGACATCAACAAGCTGCTCGAGAGGATGATTTAAGATGCCAATAAAATATCCAAAGAATACTTCCTCCTACCGCGGCTCCCGCCACCACGGTTTCGGCACGCAGAGCCAGCACCGCAAGCACGGCAAGAAAGGCGGGCGCGGGTTCACGGGCGAGTGCAAGCACTCGTGGTCCTGGGTGATTCGATTTTATGGAGGCCACACGTGGGGAAAGCTAGGTTTTAACCGCCCCGTGTGTGTCGTGGAAGTTTCCAACCCGATCAACGTGAAGGAAGTCGAGATCCTGCTCCCCAAGCTCGAAGCGGCCGGTGCCGCCGAAAAGAAGGGAAGTTTCTACGAGGTTGACCTTGACAAGGCAGGCTACAACAAGTTGCTCAGCACGGGTGCCGTACACGGCAAGTACAACATCACCGTGCAGCACGCGAGCGACAAGGCGGTCGAGAAGATCAAGAACGCCGGCGGGTCAGTCACCATCCTCTTCCCCTCCGAGGAAGAGGAAAAGGAAGAAGTTGTTTCCGAAACGTCCAGCGACGAGTAAACGCGTGCAGTTCCCGTCATTTTTTCAATCTTTTCTCCTTTCAATCCTCTCTCGTTCTCACAACGTGAGATGCATCTATTCAGTGGTGGCGAGCTTCCTTCCATCTGCGACCTGTCAAACCGCGAGGGAATCCAGTTCCCCTGCATTGGAAACCATCCTTTTTTAGTCTGAATTTCATTGAATGTATTGGACGTATACCGCGCGATGATGACGATGACTCGATCGACCGAGATAGACATCGATCCGAAGATCCAGATCAGCCTATCAGCCATACTGGAAGAGATCGAGAGCAAGACCGAGTTGGAAGGCTGCGCCATCGTCTCGTCCACGGGGCTCCGCATCGCCCACGCCGACAGCTCTGTCGGGCCGCGCATCGATGCCGACCTCTACTCCGCGTCCCCCGCGGCCCTGCTCTCGTTGGGAAATACCATCAGCATGACCCTGGAATACGGCGATGTTTCCGAGATCGTGGTGCGCGGGCAGAAGGGCTACACGATCATCACCACCGGCAAAGATTCCCCCTTCATCCTCCTCAGCACCTCGAAAAAAGGTTACAAGCTCGGCTACTTTTTCCACGTGCTCCGGAAGACCTACAGGAAGGCAATGGAGTTGCTGGCGGGCGTGAACATCGGCCAAGCGGCCTACTAGTTTTTTGGGCGGTTCAGGGAAGGGGTCATCTATCTCCGCCTTAATTATGCTGGTTCTCCCTGATGACGTGTGTGCTTGCTCTTTGCTGTATCAATTTGGCACCATTGATTAGTAAACGAGCAATCATGATCCAAAGACCCACGTCCAGCGCGAAAGGTATGGAAGAAAATCCTATTGGCATGTGCCAAAGCTTCAAATATTGAGTTAAATATGCAAAGGGGAACCCTCGGTAGAACTTCACGTATAATAACATTGAGGGCGCTACGTAAAATAACGACGTTGCAATCGCCAGTGCAAACCCCGCGGCGATTGCGTAGGTAAGAAGCCATGGCGGGCGTGTTAACCATCTTGACGAGAGAGATCTCCCTATCCGTCCTATATCTGAAGTCACGGTTGCTCTACTTTAACTTCACCAATTAATTCAAAAATTTAGCGTTCAGGTTTTGCCGCGTGTACTCGCCACCGATCGCAGCAGCAAGCCTGCGATTTTAGTCGCAGGTAGTTTACTTTAGCTGCTGCGGGTAAAAAAACCCGGTGAACCGAAGGAAAGAAGAAGAGTTAGTCGGCCAGTAGCCCACCTATGCGACGGATGGCACTTTCTGCGTCTTTCATGATGGATTCGATGATGCCATTCACGCTTTCGATGGTCTCGATGATGCCGATGCTTTGGCCGAGCAGGACGGCACCGTGCTGGACGTCGCCGTGGTAGGTCGCTTCGTAATGTTGTTGCTCCTCCTCCATCGCGTTCAGGTCCATGTCCTGTTCTTGGGCGAGCTTTTCTTCCTTGTTCTCGACAAGAGGCCTGGTCATTGCAAACTCGTTTTTCCACAAGCGGATGGGGCCGAACACCCCTGTATACAGATCCGTGTCTGTATCCGCCGCATCGGGGATGATATTCTTGTACGAGTCAGTGAACTCGCTCTCCGTCGACGCGATGAACCTCGAGCCCATCGTGACGGCGCCGGCGCCCAGGGCAAGCGCAGCGGCCAATCCCTCCCCTGTGGCGAAACCGCCACAAGCGACCTTGGGAACATCCGGGTATTCTTTCATTGCCTCTTGGAGGAGGACGAGTGTCGATACCTTTTCGTAGCTCTGGTGGCCGCCGCCCTCGGTACCCGTCAAGACGAGGCCTTCGACGCCCCGGTCCACGCATTTTTTTGCGAGCCACATGGCAGGCGCGACGTGGAAGTGCATGATCTGGCTTTGTTCCTTCAACCTTTTCCAAGTGACGGATTCGGGAAGCATGGTCGGGCTGCCCGCGCTGGTCAATGCATAAACGCACTGGTCGCGGAGCTTCTGGTTTTCCATGATGAACTTCGGGATGCGGCGGCACAACGTGTCCGCATCTATTTGCATTCTCGACGTTCTGATGTTGAAGCCAAAGGGCTTATCGGTCATCTCGACCACACGCAGCATATTCGCCTGCATCTCCTTGAGAGAATTCTTTCCCTCGAGATTTGTATGGGATAACACCCCCAATCCGCCAGCCTCCGAAACGGCGATGGTGAGCTCGGTGGTATAAAAGGGACCCATGGGCGCGCTGATGATGGGATATTTTAAACCCAGCATCTCGGTGATGTCGGTCTTGATCATGTTCTCACGTCAAATAGGTGTCGGAGCAGCTATGGCCGTACCCTTATAAAAAGGAGATCTCGTGGGATGGGCGATAACAAGTCCGGCGATCCTTTTCAATCGAGTTCTCGATCGATCCGCTCGAGCACGCCCGAGATCGAGTCGTTCGCCACGAATTCGGCAATACAATCGATGTGCGTTTCCATCTGGTTGATGATGACCAGCTTACCGCCGCGATCGTGCACCAGGACCGGCAGGTAGTTCGCGGGAAAGACTTCCACCGACGAGCCGATGAGGATGATCAGGTCCGCCTTCGCAACTTCTGCAATGGCCTTCGCCATCTCCGGCTTTGGTATCATCTCGCCAAAGAGAATGACATTCGGGCGAAGGGGCGAGCCGCACACGTTGCACGTCGGCGGCTTTCGTTCCCACCGATACTTGGCCATCAGGTCCTTCATGGTGTAATACCCGCGGCAGAACGGACACGTGCTTTCGAACGCATTGCCGTGAAGCTCGATGACATTCTGGGATCCGGCTGCTTGGTGCAGGCGGTCGACGTTTTGGGTTATGATCGCGTGGATTAACCCTCTTTCAACTTCCCATCTCGCGAGCACTTGATGTCCTGTGTTCGGTTTTGCATGCATCAGCTTCTTTCCAATCTTGTATCCGACCTTCCAAAAAAACTCGAGCTGCTTTTCAAACGCATTAGGTTCCGAAAGTACCCGCGCCTCCTTTTGGTTCCACAAGCCTGTCTTGGGCGAGCGGAAGTCAGGTATGTTACTATCGGTAGATATTCCTGCGCCCGTCAATACGATAGAATATCGTGATGTTTTGAGCAACTCGGCTATACCGTGTATCACGCTTTCATCAGTGCTCGATTTCATCTTGAAGAAGAATGGGGCCGGTTTCCTTTATGGTTTTGGTGGTGAAAAACCCGCTCTTCCTTTCTAAGCTTGATCCGCCACCTGCTCATTGGCCGGTTCGCGCATCGGTTACTGGAAATGCGCGAGCAGGTAACTCCCTAGTATTACGCATGCAATCGAGGCCAGATAAAAGGGAAGATCGCCGATGGGTTGGTCGAATATTAGCAAGCACAAGTTGATGGACACGAGGCTCGTCACCGTCGACCCGATCGTGAGCACCCTCGTCAATTTGCCGCGTTGGCTCGCGATTTGCTGGAGAAACGTGGCTAGCAGGAATGTCCCTCCACAGCCAAAGGCAGTTAAGAAGCGGGTATGTATTTAGAACTGCATCCTCTACAGGTAGGCATTTAGAACTGCATCCTTGCCCCGCAAAATTCGCACTCGTAAACTTCGCCTTGCCTCGGAAACCGAGACATGGTGGCACCGCATGACAAGCAGGTCAATTCGACGATACTTGCCTCATTTACTGGTTTCGTACCCGCCGAGAATGCATTCCGTAGCTTGTTCGCGAGCGTCGTGAGCGTGCAGAGCAAGATCATCGGATCGCTGGCAAGGCCGAAAAACTCCATCTTGTTGTTCAAGACCTTGGCAATCACGGCGATCTCCTGCTCGTAGCCATTCACCTCGGTCGTGGCATGTGCGCACGATAGCAGGTTCGATTCTTCCGGATAGTCGATGGAGACGTTCCCGACCGGTTTCAAGCCCACTGTTTCGAGGATCTCCTGGAGCATGGCAAACGCCCGCGGCTCGGAAACTCCCGCGGGGATACCGAAACTCCGGATGCCCCGGAACTGCAACACCCCGGTGAGGAGGTCTTGAAGGCTCTCCCCGTCGATGGACGACGTCTTGGAAAAGCAAGGTTCGCGCAGGTCAATGGAAACCGTGTGATACTCCTTGAGATGTTGCCCTTCGTTATTGAAATAGGTGATTTCCATGGCGATCGAAACCCGTTCCAAGTTGGTTGGCAGAAAATACAGCAGCACGCGCCGGGTGGACCGCGGGAGAATCCCCTGCACGACGACCTGGTTCGCCCACTCGCCACTGGTCATATAGGCCGGCTTCATACGCTCGAATTTCAGGTTGCCCTTTGTGGAAACGCCGATCACTACGTTGTGGATGGTATTATCGGTCGAATTCTCGAGGTTTAGCCTGAGAAGCAGCTGGCAGGCTTCCGGGACGAGCTCTACGTCGACATTGATGTCCCCGCGTTTTTTTTCAACCGTTCTGCTAACATCATCCGAGATTTGGACAAGATGCGTTGCATCGAGCGTGGCTTCCAGTGATCCGTGGGTTAGTTCGGCTGTGCTGACGAGGAGAAAGGGTTTTTGCTCGAGCTCGGCACGGTGCTGGACGCGTGCAAAGATTAGCTCCTTCCCGGAAATGCTGATGCCGGTGAACTCGTTTTGCAGGATGATCTCTTCGAGCTGGTCAAGCACGTCATTGATGTCTTCGCGAACCTTGATTGCTAGCCGCTCCAACGGCATCTTCTCGTAGATGCGAGACGCACTAATGAGCTCCTTGATAATGCGTTGCTTCCGTTCCTCTTTGAGCTGGAACTGCTTCTTGAGTTCTAAATCGATGATTTCGTTCAAGCGGTCCTCCAATGGCATCGATCGCTCGACTTCGTTCAGGAGCGATTCCAAAGTTCTTGGAGTGTTCTTGGAGGATCCATCTTGGAAGATTCGAGGCATTCTTGGAGCACTTTTGGTGGACTTACTGCGATTCACTGCGCGATCTAGCGCGCACGCCGTATTTTATCTTTGGGGGGACGAAACAGGCCCGTTCACGGATAGCCACGAAAAATGATTTTTCTCTCGTATCCTATGTCCGGAGTCGTTCACTCGCTATTCCATTTCGTAAAGTTTTTCAGCAATTCATGACGTAAAAATTCGAGGGTTATGCTACAGGCCACGCTCGATGATCTCGACAAAAAAATACTTGCCCTCTTGAAGGCGGATTCGAGTAAATCCTTCAAGGAGATCGCCGATATCGTTGGAAAAACTGAAGCCACCGTGCGACGGCGCGTCAAACGGCTGAAAGATGACGATTACATCAAGAAATTCACTGTCGTCCTGAATGAAAAGAAGATCAATGATAAGAAAGTCAAGGCAACGATCAAAATCGTGCCAGAAGTGCAGGAGACAAAATCGATTGCAAATAGGATCTCGGACCTTGAACTCGTCACGGAGGCCTACCTGCTCTCCGGCGAGTGTGGGATTCTCGTGGTAGTTAGCGCCGAGAGCGTGGAAACCCTGACCGACTTCATAGAGAACGATTTGGGTAGCATTCCAGGGATTAAGACATTGGATACGTGCTTTATTATGAAAAATCTCAAGGAAGATTCCTGAAAGGAAGATTCCTGATTCCTGAGTATGTGTCCTTCACATATTTTTACCGAATGGGATGAAATAGTCCATTTACTTGTCCTTTCCTCGCATCATGATAATTCCTAGTCCCTTTGCCGCATCATGATAACGAATAAATATCTTCCCGGGCTACTCTTTCAGGAAGAATCATGATAAGCACTGAAGATGCATTGCAAGACCACGCATTCGCTCAACTCTCGACCGGCACGACCACGCTTGCCTTGAGGGTCAAGGATGCCATCGTGGTCGCAACTGAATCGCAAGCGACGGCTGGGTATCTCGTTGCTACGAAAAAAGCTCAAAAATTGTTCCAAATTACGGACCATGTTGCAGCTACTATTAGCGGTGGGGTGGCGGATTGCCAATACGTGGTGGATCAGGCGCGAGCCGTTGCCCGGTTGCGCGCGGTGGAAACCGGGAAGGAAACACCGCTGAAATACGTGGCAAATGTCGTCCGCAATATTTTATTCCAGGGGAGGTCGTTCTTTTTGTCGATGATGTTAGTCGCCGGATACGACACGGGTACGTCCGAGACGAAGATCTACGGCGTCGACCTGCTCGGCTCCCTGTTCGAGGAGAACCGGTACCTGTCGTTCGGGTCCGGCAGTACCTATGCCCTTGGTGTGTTGGAAGCCAATTACACCGATGACATGAGCGTGGAAGATGGCATCGACCTCGCCAAGCGTGCGGTCACGGCGGCGAAGGCCCGAGACATCGCGTCGGGCTCCAAGATCCAGCTCGCCGTCATCACGGCCGAGGGCTTCAAGCAGATCGACGTGGAATAAACGCGTGATTTTTCGTTCTCACTTCTTATCCCTTGAAGTGGCGTGGTCGGCATGGCGCGGGAAGATGCCGTCGAAAGGATCTCCATAGTCGTGCGGGCGCCGGCATCGATCATGGCCATCGCGAGAGCGATGCGGGATGGAAGTGCCCCGAACGAGGCATGCGCCATCCTGTTCGGCCACATTCTTCAGGGGAATGGCATCGAGCTCGATGGTGAAGCCACTACAAAGATTTATGACGTGATCTCCGTACGGGAAACGCCTAGCATCCAGCCTTCCCCGTACGCGTTCACGATAGATCCATTGGCCATGTACAGGCTGATCGAGGACGAGGCCAACCTTGATATGATCGGCTACCTCCACACGCATCCGGGTCGCCAGTTCGTCTCGGCCACGGACGAGACCTACATGAGGAACGCAAGCCGGCTCGTCGATGCGTGCTGGCTCATCGCGGGCAAGTCTGGCAAGGGGCTGGAGATCGGCGCGTACGTCGTGGCGGGAGATCGCATTATCGACGTGCCGATCGAGTACACATGATTACGGCTTCAAACTAATGAAATATGCCGCAACCATTTTTTTACCTCGACCATACTTAATCATATACTGTTTTATTTCGGTGAAAGACAAGATGAAGGCCGACGATCATTCGCAACTTGAAAATATCGACCCCGAAACGTTTTCGGCTCCCGTACTAACGGATAACCCCTTTTATTGCGTGCAAAAGTGTTCGGGCTTCTGCTGCTCGGAATATACCGTCCTGATCACGATTCTCGACGTCCAGCGCATCCTCAAGAATATTCCCCCGCTTCATCCGTATCAGTTCATGACGATCTACGATGGCGAGGTGGAGACGTTGGACTTCTACCCGAAAGTGATGATCGAGGGCGAGGAGAAAGTCATCGGCATGATCAACGAAGAGAAACGCCACACGTGCCCCTTCCACACGGCCCTTGGCCTGTGCGGCATCCATAACTTCAGCCCCATGGTATGCCAGACATACCCGTTCACCCTCACCGAGGATGGCGAGCTCACATACGTGTCCAAGACCAAGTGCCCGAAACTCTACCCCCCTATGGACGAGGAGGGTACGACCAAGGTCATCCGCCAGGCGTGGGACGAGGTCGACGAGTACAAGAAGATGGTCGAGGAGTGGAACGAAACCAACCCGAACGGCACGCTTGACGAGTTCATGGTGTTTACCGGGACCATCACGCCTGAGCAATGCGAATACTCTTGCGAAGAGGACTATTAACAAGCTCAGCTAGCAAGCGGGTCCGTGACCGCTGCATATTCTCCTATCCTTTTGGTATTTCTTCTTTCGTTCTTGATTTCAAGAGACACTTCTTACAAGATGAAATCTAGCAACTTTTTTTCAACAACATCGCTACGACTTCGAAAAATATCGGGAAAATGGCCAAATTCATGCTTCTGGCTGCAAGATCTCGAGAAACCTCTCGATATCGACCGCGTTGGTCTGGTCCACAAGCACACCATCACGGTAATATCGGATGTAGGGGATCTCATCGTTACCAAGAACGTTTTCCTTGAACTCCAAGAATTGATCGAAGATCTTACTCCTGTCATAGATAAACGACCATACATCGATGTTCTGATCATCGATGTCCTCGATCATTTCTTCCATGGCCATCCACTGGGGACACCAGCTCTGCGTCAAGACGACGGCGACATTTGTGTTGGAGGAGATGATATCGCTGGCAAACTCACCGCTTTCTAGGCAGTTCAAGGCCTGTTGTTCGCTGATGGCGCGTATCTTGACCATAAGCTGAACCAAATAAAAAGGAGATTTTAACCTTGCGTGTTGGATCCGGGCAATACCATTCGTTTTGAATCCAGGTGCGTTCAGGCTCCGTTATCCAAGCCGAGGATCGCCCTCATCTCGTCGATGTACTTCTCCGCGGCAGGGAAACGTTGATCGACAGCTTCATTCAGCTCGTTTTTCGAGACCTTGCTCATCTCGAAGTTGAACACGAGGATGAGCCACTGCATCTTGTAGAAGTTCACCGTTTTCTGGTAATCCTCCTCCAGATCGTGCACGGACCGGTAGCCGTCGACGAATGCCTGCTCGAAACGGGGATCCAACTCCCGCGTGCCCCAGTAATTGATCTTGATGAAATCCTGCTCCTTCACGCCGACCTGCCAGTTGTCGAAATCGATATAACCGGTCACGTGACCCTTCTCGGGATCGATCATGAAATTCTGGGGCTGGAAATCGTTGTTGAAGAGCACGGGCGTCTCGTCGTCCGAGATCAGGTTGACGTTCTCTTGGAAGTAGAGATCAAGCACGGGTAGGAGATCTTCGATGGCGGGATACTGCGAGGCCTCGGTCATGAGCTTCTTGGCCTTCTCCATGAACAGCTTCTTCCACGATACGGTCTTGCTCTCGTCACCGATGTCCAGGATGGTCGGGTAGAACGCGGGGAACACAATGCCGTGCATCCTGCCGAGGGCCGTGCCTGCCTCCCCGAAGATGCGATCGAGTTTTTTCACGACTGTCTCGGGGAGATCATCAGCCGAGAGATTCTTGGCCTTGACCTGATCAAGATATTCGTAGAGGGAAATGCCTTGGATGTATTCCATCAACGTGTAAATATACGGGAACTTTTCCTTCGTCTCGTCGTAATAATAGATACCCGGCACCGTGACGGCCGGCGGGCTCTCGGTCGAGAACAGGAGGCTGTCCGACTTGCGGCCGAGGATCTCCTCGACTTGGGATCGAAGGATGGCCGTGTTCGCGAGGTCCAGCCTGCCGTCGAGGATGGGGTACAGGATTTTTTCCTTCACGATGCTCTCGTAGCGGAACACCTCGGAGACCCGAGCCCGGAACACGATATGCTTGGATTTGGGCCCTGTTCCGTAGATGAACAGGTAGATCGAGTTGATCTTGCCGTCGAAGGGGCCCCGGATCGCGGAAAATCGTTCCTTGGCCTGGATGCCCAGCATTTCTTTTGCCGGTTCGAGCAGCGCCTCGAACGCGTCTCGGCTGACCTGGTGCGTACCGACCTGAATGGTTTGTTTTTGCACCGTTTTAATCACCTGTTACACGGGTACTCTCACGAGATATTCCCTTTCGATAGGTTCATCGACCGCTGCGGCTATGGTCGAGGCTGATTCCTCGTCCATCTCCCGTTCGTAGTCCGGGATAACTCGGACGGGTATATCCAAGCTGGTTCCCGGATACAGACGTGCCAAGGCAAATTTGAGCCCCCGCTGAGCCTTGCCCTTGGGATCGGCCTCGTGATATAGTCGTCCGCGAATCTCGTTGAGCTGATCTTGCAGGATGCTGGCCGCGTCGAAATTCCCTTCGAGGAAGGCCTGGCGGATGCGAGTGACGGTGCCCAAGATGTTTCCAATGGACGGGATGCACCCGACGCGCACCGCAGCCTCAGCAGGCGCCGCCTGCAGACACTTGAAAAAATCCCCCTCGCTGCCCGTGTAAAAGGACACGGCATGGCTGGAAATGAGATCAATGATAGCGAACTTGTTATCCAGTTCTTTTGAACTGTCCTTGATGCCCACCACGTTCGGGAAGGCAGAGATGAGGTTCTCGTAGACGGGAATCGGGATCGAGTTGTTTCCGAAGGTCGCTGGATTGTTATACAAGAACACCGGGTGCGTGATTTGTTCAATAATGGCAGTGAAAAAAGCCCCGAGCTCGTCATCGTCGAGCTGACGATCCACCGGCGGTGCGATCACGTAACCATCGATAGTAAGCTCGATTCCTGCTTCTCCCGTTGCCCGTTCCATGGTCTCATACTCGGCGGTGACTTCCTCAGGCAAATTGCCATAGATGCCAAAAAGGATCGGGACATTTTTTCCCTCAGCGGCCATCGCGTCTCGTGCCGCCTGCACCAGCAGGACACGGCTGTTCGGTCTCTCGTGCTGGATGAATTGGCCCTCGCCGGTGGACCCGCAAAGGAAGAGCACGTCGGCACTATTTGCGATGACGTGGCGCGTCAGGAGAGCTTGTGCATCGACGTCCACGTCCATGGCGCCGGTAAACATGGTCAGGACCGGCACGGCTATTCCTTCAAATTCCATGTCCGTGATAAAGGCTTCGCGTGGATTTGAAGTTTAAAATTTAGGGAGTTTCATCGCCTTGATGATATCGAGGCTTTCCAGCTTCTTGAGCACGTCCATGACCTCCGCTTTCGACCTGCCCAGTTTCTTTGCGACGGACAAGGGACTCATCGTTTTCCCGTCGAGAAGTGCCCCCACGGCATACTCATCCTTGGAAATTACGCCCATCAGCGTGATCCGGTGCAGGGTCTTGATGTCGAGCTCGAGCTTGGGAAATAACTCGGCGATCTTACCATCGCGAAGGATCAGCTCGATGTCAGGTATAAACGCCTTGAACGATCCCTTGTCGAGAGTCGCCCGGAAATTCTCGAGCGTCTGCCGGTGCTTCTGCCAGAATCGCTCGCCGATCTTGCCGAGGGCGCTCATGATGATATCGACATCGTCATCTGGGTCCGAGATGGCACCCACGAGCACCCTGGCTTCGGGATGGTAGTGGAGGGTCACCGTGGAGTTTTCCGCGAGCAGGGTCCGGTTCATGTTCGAGATATCACGGCCTTTTCTCATGGCCGCTTGGATCTCATCGATGAACGTGTTTATCGCGGAAAAAAACTCGGCAATCACGCCGCTGGTCAAGGATTTCTCAACTGAATCCTGTGGCAGTTTCGAAATCTTCAAGGATTGAAATGCCTTTTCGACCAGTAAGACGCCATTGTCCGAGTCGATGATGTAACATGAAAAGATCATCGTAAGCTCCTCGGTGGGCTTTCCTTGCAACCCACGGCTAGATATGAAACCGCAGAGTAATAACGGTTATGACTCGTCCGGTCGATCATGAAAAATAACCGATAGCCACTAGGCTAATAGGATGATCCTTGTATGGGATCCTCATGCTAAGGCCAAGATTGACTGCTGTCATATTTGTGGCACTGTTTTCCTTGTCGATCGCCGTTGGAAGCTCAGGCTTTACGGCCACCGCCGTATCACCTGCCACCATCGCCTACGATGGGCCGCCACCGGTGACGGCGGTCTCGTACGGTATCAACACGACGTACAATTACAACTACACGTTCTCGGTCACGAACGTACATGACTCATCTCCGACTGCGAAGGAGCTCTGGATCCCGACCTTGTCGAACGAGACGCTGCTCGATGCCACGGGAAACGTGTACCAGCAGGAGTTCGACGTGATGAGCCTGACTTGCACGCCGAACTCGACAACTTTCAAGTCGTACTGGAGAGACGTCTCCGATGTCTACGGGAACGAGTATTACCAGGTCAATTTCACGTTACCCTTAGGCGAAATATGGTCCATGACCGTGCTCGGCCGTTTCACGTCGCGGACCGTGACGTGGAATCCAAACGCTATGACGACGATCCTGCCGTACAACCGCACCGACCCGCAATACAAGCTCTACACGGAAGCGGAAACCATGATCAACAAGTCTTTCCCGGCCATCGCGAGCAACGCGTCGCTCCTGAACAGCACCAATCCGTTCAAGACCGCGAGCAACGTGTACAACTTCGTCGCAAACTTGCTGAACTACACCTATATGGCGTATGACATGGGGGCGGAATACGCCATCACCTACAAGCACGGCGACTGCACCGAGTTTTCCTATCTCATGGTGGCTCTTCTCCGGGCGTGCGGCATTCCTGCCCGCGACGAACGGGGGTTCGTGCTCGCGGACTCCTCGGTTCCGGGCGAGGTGACCCCTAACTTTGCGGCACCGGTTGGTACCACCTACAACTTCCAGTTTAATAGTCAGTACATCAGCCCCGGTGCCAGTTCCCTTTTCGATAACCTGACCGGCCACGCGTGGGTCCAGTACTTCGTGCCCGGTTACGGGTGGATAGACGCCGATCCCACGTGGCACAACGGCGACAACTACACGGCGAAGATCGACAACATCCATGTCCCTTACACGACCGGTTTGTGGTACTACGCCAACGGTTCTGGCTTGTCCCCGGTCCCGCCGGGGCTCCCAGAACAGAACATCTCAACCATTCCTTACCCCATTTACGACGATCCCTACACCTACAACACCAGCTACACGTTCACGGTGGCCTCGGTGCAGGTGCCGCCGCCATGGTACGCCGGTTTGGTCAACTTCGTCACGAAGAATCCCTGGCTCGTGCTCGGGGTTGTCATCGTCATCATCGCGGTCATTGCGATCGCGGTGATTATCAGGCACGCGCAGGCCAACAGGTATAGAAAAAAGAAGCACGATCACGTATCCTTCTCGTGATTCGACCTGGACGGAAGGACGCTCTTCTGCTTTTCTATTGCTTTGCTTTTTCTTGCGCTTTCGCTATTTTTTGCATGTCGTCCTGCATCTTCTTGATGGTCTTGGTCGCAGCTAGCTCGTCAAGATCCTGCTTTTCTTTTGCCAAGGCCTGGGAAATAGCTTGGAGTTCCGATTGTAGCTGGGTCTTCGTGTCCTCCAGCGCCGCACCGAGGTCCTGCACCGACCGTTCTATGCTTTCCTGCATCTTCGCATCGATACCAGACAAGGTGCTGGCCACTTGGTCGCCGACGCCGCCGAGCTTTTCATCCAGGTTCTCGTTCACCTCGTCCTGGATACGGTCGAGCCGCTGGCCGACGGTTTCCATAATTTCAGCGATGGATGCCTGCATCGCGTCAATTTTCTCGGCCAGCTTCGCTCCCTTGTCCACTTCCTCGCCCACGCGTGCCTCGACGTGATCCATTCGGGTCGCGATGTCCTGGAGTGTATGTGACAAGATCTCGTTGATCGCTGCTTGCTGTGCTTCGAGGCTCTCTTGAACGCTCTGGAGAAGCTTTGCATTCTGCTCGTCGAGGGTTTTCTTGACGATGCGCTTCGACTCGGACACCTGCACCTTGGTCCAGTCCGTGATGTTCTTCATGGACTTCTCCAAGATGCCGGCAACTTGGTAGATGGAGTTGTAGGTGAGCTTGTTGGAGGTGACGACCTTGTCCGAGAGTGTGAGCATCCACTTGTCGAGCGCGGTCACCAAGTAGGGCACAAAGGCGGAATACCACTCATCGATAGCTGGCGCGATGTCCGCGGCCAGCTTGCCGAAGATCGAGTCGCCGAAGGCCCTCTGGATGAGGGCTTGCGTGCTCGTGATGAGCTTCTCGAACAGGGCATTGAGGTCGATGGGCGGGGTCTTGTCGATGGCCGGCATCGTGGAGAGGGGAGGGTACAACATTTGCGAAAACACGGATGGCGTCTCGTTGTGCTCTGTGACGAACAATTGGCTTTCTTGCACGTTCTCTATTGTCGTTTTTGCCAAGGCCACGATGTCCGCCAGCTCCTTGGTAAACGCGTCCTTTTCAATATTCACCTCGACATAATCCCTTACCTTGCTCGCATCCTTCAGCTTGAACACCTTGAAGCCGAACTCTCCCTTCGGGAGATCGAGCTTGGTGTGATCGAACACGATGGCAATACTCTGGGGGTTCGGCCCTTGGAATCCCAGGTGATTGTTGGTGTCGACGTCCGACAGGAAAAAATCGAGCCCGGGATGGGAATGGTACCACCCGACGATGAAAAGGCCTTTCATGTCCGGTTCCTTTTCGGCCTTCTCGAACAGTTGCTCGTCGAAATCGGCGGCGCGCACGTAGGTCTCCGCATCCCATGTCACCTCGATGTCTTTCCCGTGGTGGATGGGCACGGAATCGTACACGTGGACGCGTTGCGAGTCGCCTTCGAGCCGGCCGACCAGCCAACCATAGACTTCCACCCACGATTCCTTAGCCAGCGCGTCCGAGGCGAACCGGAGCACGTGCAACAGGGCCTTGAAATAGGCTTCTGGCTCGAAGATGATCGGTTCCGTTGGTTCCGTTGTTTGTTCGCTCATTATCTCTCGATACGATCTCGCCCGAATGCCTAAAAAACTTTGAAACGGCTCCAAGTTTTTTAGGTCAAACTTGCCTATTGTCTATAACTAAAGCAATGCCACAGGCGCCACAACGTGTCGATCGTCATCTGCCCTTCGTGCGGGAGCCAGTTTATGGACAAATTTCGGGGCAAAGGCCCGGCCCAGCTCACCTGCCCGAAATGCGGGTTTCCTATTCCAAAAATGTCAATCGACACTCTCGTAAAGAAAGGACCCGCTCCAGCCGCTAAGGGTGCAGCACGACCAGAGAAGGCCGAAATCCCGACAGAGTTCCGTGACCAGCCAAGCCCCTTCACCTCTTCTAGGCCCTCCGAACGACCGCCATCCCCGCCGAAGCCCATCCCGTTTGCGGCTCCCACGCAGCCGCCGGCGCAAAAGCCCTCGAAATCGGCACCCCGGGCCGAAACAAAGCCCGTGCCCCAGCGGCAGAAGCCCGTACCCATCCCCATGGCCGGGATCGGAAAGCCAACCGCGGGGGCACCGATGCAACGTGCGTCATCAAAGCAGGAAAAGCTCGTCTCGCTGAACTCGCTGGTCGGTGGCTCGAAACAGCCAGCATCCCCGCCTAAATCGGCGCCACGTCCGTTACCTGGCAAGGAGATGTCCCGGCCTTCGATCCCGAGCCCGTCGGAAATAAACGACCAAGATAGCGAGGCACCGGGCCAACCCGTGGTGCTGGCCACCAAGCCATCGGCGCAGCGACTGTCAAAGCCCGCGGCTTCCCAAAAGGGCACGCCAATGGCATCGACACCGCAAGGCGACGTGCCGGCTCGGAAGGGGCCTGCTGTTGGAGGACCGGCGCAGGGCGGGCATGTCAAGGGTGACTCGATCGAGAGGGCCATGAAGTCCGAGCTTCACGCCGTTCAGGACAAGTTCGGGCCGACGCCGCGCAAGGCCGCCGCGAAAAAGGCCCCAGCACCCGGCCAAGAGAAGATCCTGTCCAAGGAACCCGATAGTATGGACGATATCCTGCGCGACCTCGTGCGCGTCGACCAGTACATCAAGGCATCGGCCCTGGTGAAACGGGACGGGACGCTCCTCGCCTCTGAAATCTCGTCCAACCTGTCCGACTCGCTCGTGTCCATCATCGCCACGACGGTGACGACGATCGCCAAGGATGTCATATTTGCGACCGAAAGCGGCGAGCTCAAGCACATCATGTTCTCCGGGACGACGGGCATCGTGTACGTCGTGCCGGTTGTGAACGACATCTTCTTGGTCCTCCAAACAAGCAATGTGTCCAAGAAGGGCATCATCGAGGTCGTTGCCAAGCAGGTCGAAAAAAGAGTAAAAGCGTACCTGAATTTGAACTAAATTTTCTTTGTCTTAATATGGGCCTTAATATGGGCTCCCGGCCTGCTAGCTACTAGCAAAAGGCGACGATCGACTCATGCAGGAGTACAATGGAGATTTTCACATCCACGGCCCGCGGTCCATTGGCGTGAGCAAGGATATGAACTTGCCCAACATAGTTCACGGGGCCCATCAGAAGGGGTTGCAGCTCGTCGCCACCGGTGATTGCTTCCAGCCAGATTGGCTTGCCTACCTGAAGGAGAATTTAATCCCCAACAATGGCTCATTCACGTACGATGGCGTGGATTTCGTGCTCCAGACCGAGGTCGAGGACAAGGAATCCGTGCACGAGGTCATCCTGTTCCCGAGCTTCGATGTCGTTGAGGCCATCAAGCAGCGGTTCAAGCCCGCGTCGAGCAACATCGACCACGAGTGGGGCGGCCGGCCCAGGGTGAACCTGTCCCCGGAGGAGATCGTGGAAATCGTTACTGAAGAGGGCGGGTTAGCGGGACCAGCACATGCATTCACGCCGTTCAAGTCGATCTTCCGGCAAGGAAAGTTTTCCAACCTCGATGAGGCATACGGGGCCCAGGCCAAGAACGTGTATTTCTTGGAACTCGGGCTCTCCGCGAACACCGATTATGCCGACCGGATCAGTAACCTCCATCGGCTCACGTTTATGACCAACAGCGACGCGCACTCGCCGACCCCGACGTCCTTGGGTCGAGAGTTCAACACGTTCCAAGCCGAGTCGACGGCGTTCGACGAACTGGACCAAGCTATCCGCCGTAAAAACGATCGGCGGTTCACGCGCAACGTGGGGTTTGACCCGCGCATGGGAAAGTACAACGTCCTGTTCTGCAAAGCCTGCCGGCGCCGCGTGCTCCTGGAACCGCCCCGCGAGGGCGAGGGCACGTTAAACCTGCTCTCTGCCCCGACCTACGACGACGAGTTCGTGCACGTGCTCGCGCTCTCGGATACCGAGTCGATGGCCTACATCCGGAAGGTGAACGAAGGCAAGATCACCTGCCCTGCCTGCGCGGCGGAGAAGAAGAAAGCTAAGATTTTTCTAGGCGTGTCGGATCGCGTGCGACTGCTTGCCGACCTGCCCGAGAACGACCACCCGTCGCACCGCGCCGAGTACAAAACGATCATCAATCTCACTGAAATCATCCGCGTGGCCCTCGGCGTCGGATCGAGCGGTTCGAAGGTCGTTTCGAAGGCATATAACCGCCTCGTTGATACTTACGGGCCAGAAATCGCACTAGAGCTCGATCGTGATCTGGGGACGATCGACGGCACGGCCATCGAAAAGGAGATCAAGCGCCCGGGGCTCGTCAAGACTGTTGCGGCCATCATCGAATCGTTCCGGGAGGGCAAGATCACGTTCAAGCCCGGCGGGGGCGGGACGTTCGGCGAGCTGGTCTTTGAGGCCGAGTAAGGAACATTTTTCAAGCTTGTCGTAGAACTGAACGTGGTGGCTTTATGAGTTATTATCTTAAATCTTACCAAGACTATGCCAAGAACCTGACCTGTAGTAATATTCCGGAATATTTCGTCAAGAATCAGGACGAGGGGGATTCCAAGAAGGGCGTGATGGGGTTCAAGACTGCCGATCTTGATGATGTCTACGAGGAAATCGCCAACATCGAGGTTCGCTGGGAGGAAACGAATCCCGTCAGGTACCACGTCGGGAAGGATAGCACGACGCTTATGAACGAGTACATCGAGATCGGCGTGGGGTTCACGGAAAAAAAACTCGTGAAGATCAACGGCCACGATGCGTATTACATGGTTGGCTCGAGGCGCGAGGCGAAGCAGAGCCGCATCTACAACACGTCCTACATCCTCGCCAATTTTTGCTGCCCCGTCACGAAACGCCAGTTCACGGCCCGGGTCTCGGTGTACAGGGATAATCTGCCGAAAATGATCGACCATATCCAAGGCATCATCAACGGCATCATCTGCCACTGACATATTTACTCTTCAATGCAGGATATCTATGCGCGATGACGAGCCGAACACCCGGGGTGCCGGCGACGTCTACGATTCGATCGCCGGCGAGTTCGACCGATCGAGGGGAACGGCGCCGTGGAAGGCCCTCGTCGACTTTTTGTCACTCATGGAAATCAAGAACGGGACCATATTTTGTCCTAGCACACTTTCATTGGATGCAGGTTGTGGGAACGGTCGAAATGCACCGCTCCTTGCAGGGCCCACGGGCGCGGGACGGTGCATCGGGTTCGATATCTCAGCCGGGTTGCTTGCACGCGCTCGGGAGCATTTTTCACGCGACCCTCGCCTTGGTTGGGTGCAGGCTTCCATTCTGGCCATCCCCTTCCGCGAGAAAAAATTCGATCTTGTTGGCTGCATCGCCGCCGTCCATCACTTGCTTGGAAGAAAAAAAATCTTGGCCGCCCTGTCGGAACTCGCCAGGTGCTTGGTTCCGTGCAACGGGCGGGTTCTTGTCTCCGTGTGGTGGAAGTGGCAGAAACGGTTCAGAAGGCGCGTGCTGGTAAACTACCTGTCCTTTAAGCGCACCCCCGAGTTCGTCCCCGTGCCGTGGAACAGCCGGGATGGCGAGGCCGTGGAAATGCGTTCGTATTACCTCATATCGCGCGGGGAACTTGTCCGCGTGATGAAACGTTCGTTCACGGTGCTCTCGACGCGGATGCTCGGCGGACCTGGTGGGCGGGATAACGTGTTCGTGCTCGGGAAGGCGCCCTGAAAAAGGAGACAGGGGGCGTGCCAGCAGAAGGCACGCCCCGAGCCGGAAAGGTTTGGTTTGGTATCGTGAAAGAAAATGGAACACGTGCCCGGAGGCACGGCCCAGGGAGGTTACACGCGGAGGCTGTCTTCGTGCGACATGAATGATCGTGATTGGGTTCGGGGGCGTGCACCGCGCGTGGCGGGCATGAACCAATTGGAGGATTATCGAGATATGGGCGGGGATATCATCCGGGAATATATGTCAGACTTGCTCCAGTCCATCACGGGTGTTCCACAATTCGAGCGCATGAATCAAAAAAGAAATGTGGTTTGAATGATAATTCCTGTTATGGCCCTGCATGGTTCACGCTCGTGTAAATTCATAGGGCGGTATCGATTTCCTCGTCCCTATGGAACATGTCCTGCGTGATCTTGAGACTCGTGATGTATTTTCCCCGGGCGATCATTTTCAAGGCGTTTCGTTCGTCTTCCGTTGTCCCATACCGGTTCACGACCGCAACATCGAAGGCGATTTCAGAGCCGACCACGACCGAGTAGTTGATCCAGTCGAGCAGGCCGCGCGTGCTCGGGGCTTGCGTGATCTGGTGGTCTCGTGTTTTCAGCAACCTGCATTCGTTGATGACGCAGGTGAATTGCTCCGCAACCTCGTAATCGAGCCCGGTGAGCTTGCTGATCAACGCCGCTTCCTTTTCAACCTCGGGATAATCCAAGTAGAGAACGATGTTCGATCGATCACGGATCGCGTCTTGGAGTTCGTTCACTCCGAGGATGTCGGGGTTCATCGAGGCCATGATCAGGAGATGCGATCCCTCCTCGACCGCAACTCTCTCGTTGTTGTTCAGCGTGAGCACCACGCATTGCTGCCGGTCGAGCAGGGGATTGAGGCCGAGCTGGGCGTTGGTGGTCAAGGCATTCAGCTCGTTGATCACCAGGATGCCCATGCCCTCCTCGTTGGCAGCCCGGATGATGGAGGGCAGCGGCCCGTCCTGCCATATCGTTTCTTGGCCAACGAGCACATGCGAGCCGAGAAGATCCAGGTCGGTCATGGACGAAACGCAGTTGATGACTTGGTAGGGACAATTATATTCCCGGGCCAAATACGCGCCCAGCACGGTTTTCCCCAGTCCCGGCGGGCTCATGAGGTAAATCGTCGTTACCCGGCGCGCCGGATCCGACCGGTCGCGATCCACGGCCTGCTGGATGATATCAACCTCGGTAAAGACCGTTGATCCATCACTGTATTCTTGCATGGGCACGTAATCGAGTTCCTTGCCATCTGGATAGATGACGTTATGCTCCAGTGCTTTCGTGCCAAACTTGTTGGTGATGATGCTGGCATCATCCTCACACACCGCTAATACTTGTTCCTTGTCTTTGATTTTTGCCGATGCCATGATCTATCCGACCTTCAATGCATCCGCATGCGATTGGCATGCTCGAGCGCCGCTTGAATTTGAAAGGAGTTTAAAAAGATCGAGAGAAACTAAGGAAAGATTTTTTCATGATCGACACGCACCGAAACGGGGGGGCTCCTCCACGAGGCAATTCCAACCCCGTGATCAAGCTCTTGAAGATCGTGACGCGACGCGTCGCGAACAAGAAAATCCGCGAGATCTTCGACGGGCGGGCAAGAACCGATGGAATCAACGTTTGGCTGCCACTCTCTTCGAACCAGTTTAATTTCGATGAAAAGATCGGCATTGCATCCCACGAAGCGGCGCATATCCGGTTCAGGTCCATCTTCGATCCTTCATTGCACGCGTCCCTGTGCCCGGAAAACCCTGCCATAGCCTACGCGGTCATAAACGTCTTGGAAGACGCACGGATCGAGACCTTGCTGAAAATTGCATATCTTGGCTTTTGGATCGACTTGGACAGGGCAAATCTCAGGCAGGGCCTGATCATCATCGGCCAGTTCAAGGATCAAGACCCGGCGGTGCTGTATTCGACCAAGACCGTGGAATTCTGCCTCCGGTTGGTCGGCTTCCACGCATCCGGGCACGAGGAACTGATCTACAACGATGCCCTGCGAGGGCTCGACGGTTCTTTCTTGTTCGCGAAAAAGCCCCTTGGTGCCTTCTGGACGAAATACCTTGACGCCATTTCCTATCTAAAGGAACATCTCACGTTTGCAGCCACGGTGGTCGCCGCAAAATCCGTGATCAACGCATTGAAGGAATTGCTGAATGATCTTGACTCCACCAGGGATGATGCTGGTCAAGCTCCGGATAGCTGCCCTCGATCCAGTCGCGAGCAACGTTCCTCACACGCCGCCAACAACGACGCTTCGGATCCCGGCGGCGGGACGAAAAACGAGCCCCTGCCCGATGCCGGCCCGAGGGACCTCGGTGGCCAAGTGCTCGATCCCACGAAATTCGAATCATTTCCCGATCGTGCTAACCAAGTGCCCAATCCGGTAGCCAATCCCAGGATGAGGCCGCCGGTACCTCGCCGGCCGCGTCCCTCCCCGGTCGTGCCCGCGTTGCCACCGGAATCCAGCGGGATCCGGTACGAGGATTCGGACAAAGAGGAGCGAAAATCCATAGACGAGATCAAGAAGAAACTAAAAGCAAGCGGGGAAAACGTTGAAAAACTCAGGAAATCGATTGCTAAAATCGACAAGAAAGAAGCCTCCCGGATCAAGCGGTTGGTCGAGGAGGACACAGACCTCGAGGACGATGACGGTGGCGGAGAAAACGGGAACGGCGAGATCTCCTTGGTGGAAGGTGATGAGGAGGTGGTGGTGGATTGCATAGACGAGATCGTGAAACTCCAATCTTTTAACAATATGGAGAACCCGAGCAAGGAATATAATGACATCGTCAAGGAAAACTATTACACTATCAAGCAACTCCGAAAAGCCTTGGCTTGCATCAAGATGAGCCATCAATTCGAGCGAGGTGCCCGCCGCGGGATCATCAGCGATAGAGATCTGCCTCGCGTCGTGGCAAGCAGGGGCAAGTTCAACCGGCCTTTCCTGGCGCCTATCTCTCGCGATGGCGCAAATCTTCTCATCCTGATTGACGAGTCTGCGTCCATGAGCGCCGATGAAACATGCAGGCATTTGCTTAAAGAAAATTCTGATTGCCGGTGCTCAATGTGCGAGACCTGTACCGTCCTCAAGAGTTGTCCCGATTCTGAATGTTGCGAGGACGCTGGCGTGTGGCCGAAAAGCTACACCTTGGAATGTTCCTGCACCTGCTCCTGCCCGATGCAAAAACGCCTGGAAGGCGAGGGCTCGGACGAGATGAGCATAGATAAGGCCCTTCCCATCTACGTGGCCAAGAAAACCGCCATCATCTTGGCCGAAGCCCTTAAGGAGACCCGGATCAGGTTTGGTGTCATCGGTTTCTCCGCCGTGGGCGGCAAGAATGTCATCGTGGAAAAGGTTTACAAGCGCCTCGACGAAGATGTCAATCCCAAGAAGTTAGGGAGCATCTGGGTATCTTTCGAGAGCGGGGAGAACCGCGACGGGACCTCCTTCACGACCATCGCACAGCGCCACTTCAAGAACGTGGAGCGGAACACGCCGGTCATGATCATCATCTCCGACGGCCAGCCATTCCACGGGGGGACACGATACGTGGGCAATTACGCGCAAACCATGACCGCCAAGGCCGTGCAAGCGCTGCGGCAAACGATTCGCCTCTTCGCCATCTCCATCGATTACGAAGGCGGCCACGAGTACCTGAATAACATCTATGGATCGGACAAGCACGTGATATTGAACAACCCGACCGACATCACGGACAAGATCATATACTTGGTCAAGGACATCACTTCAGCATTGCATTGAACGCCAGAGAAAAGGCTAATCGAGTAAAGAATTGAAGAAGTTTATTTACTCGCATTCCAAATCTTCCCCTTTCCTTCACGAGTGCATTCCCCTCGATGGCGAGGAGGATTCACGCGCCGGAGCCTTGATCCTTCAACATGCAACATTTCTTGTACTTTTTTCCGCTCCCGCAAGGACATGGGTCGTTTCGGCCGATCTTTTTCGGGGCTCGTTTTGGTTGCTGTTTCGGCGGTAGCGGCTCGACGTGCACGTTGTCAATGTGCTCGTCTATCTTTCCCTGCAGGGCCTGAATCTTCTCATCGACGATGCCGGAAACCTGTTGAATGAAATCCAACGTATCCTTGACGAGCTGCAGCCCGCTTTCCTGTTTCCCGGCTTGCGAGTAAAAGAGCCGAAGGTTTTCCATGGCAACGCTGAGGTACCGCGAGTAGACGTGCGGCTCCGATTCGACCAAGCCCTTGTAGAGGTCATAGCTTTTCACGAAGGCTTGCTCGGCGGATTCGGTCTCTCTCAGACTCTTGTAGACGCTCCCGATGTTGTTGTAGATCATGGCTACCTCGGGGATGGCGGAAGCAGGCAAGGTATCACCTGAGCGCTCGTACACGTTCAATGCCTGCTGGTAAGATTCGAGTGCCCCGGCATAGTCTTGTAAGTCGTTTTGCACGACCCCGAGGTTGTTGAGTACGTTACCCAGCGTGGATAGGTACGGTGCGGCCTGATCTTCGGGGATCCGATTTAGGGCCTCCAAAGCAGCCTCGAACGAGGCTCTAGCTTCCTCCTGCAAACCTGCCTCCACCGCGAGCGCACCCATGCTCGAATGCGTGATCGCCAAGTCCTGCAACCGTTCGGGCGAGCCGTCTTCAGCAAGCCGCATCCGCAGCTCGAGCGCCTCGCGAAAGGCCCTCTTTGCATCGTCAAGCTTCCCGAGCTTGCGCAGCGCAGTGGCCAAGCTGTTCAATGACTCGCCGACCCGCGGGTCGTACGTGCCGGGATCGCTTACCGCGAGCTGGCGCCGGATCTCCAAGGCGGTCTCGAAGCACTGGACCGCCTCTTCGTATTGATTGCGCTTGCGATATATGACTCCGATCTCGGTCTGGATCGAGCTGATCACGAATATGGTGCCAGCATCATCCATCTCCGTGGCACGGGACGACTTGAATTCCAAGGCTTGGTTGTATGCATTCTCTGCATCGTCGAGCCTGCCAGCAAGCTGATAGAGATTCCCCACATTGCTGAAATCTTGAATCAGGCTGATCAGGGAACCTTCTTGGCCATCATCGAATGCAGCCTGGTGAGCTTTCGCTAGCTCCAATAACCGTTGCTCTTCCTCGGGGAAATTAGCCGGATCTAGACCCATGCGAATTCACCACTCGCGGATAAAAACGATAATGGCCGGCAGGAAGAAAACTTGCTGATCGGAAAGAGCGAGTTGGTGCACGGACCAAGTGCGATTGAACGTGAGATTCGAATGTGTTGAAGTGGAATGTTTATAATTTTATGACCAATACTTAACTAAAGTATGACGGAACTATCTTAGGCCGCTATTCTATCCACCGCAGGCAATTTCACGTGTTGTCTGCAATTGGAATCGACGCGTGCGCGTGATGGTCGTCCGTTTGTGATATCAACGCCGAGGTGCTAAAAATTCAGATTTTTATAGTTACAGACTCAGGTGAAACTGAGGAAGTACAAACCGACCAGAACGTCGGCGACGTGCTGAACACGGGCGAATGTTACTTGCTTTTCGACGAGCTGGGAAAGTGTATCTGGCTGTGGAAGGGTAAAAAAGCAAGGATCCGCAGTAAATTCATCGCCGCAAAGAAAAGTCAAGAGATGCGGGGCCAAGTCGGCCTCAGCAACAGGGTCGTGTCTATCGACGAGGGAGAGGAACCACCAGAGTTCCTCAACGTGATCGGCTCGCCGCCACGCGCGGGCGAGGTCGTCGCGCAGGAGATACGAGCCGAAGCTTCACCCTCGTTCATGAACCCAAACGTCGATCAGGCACCCCCGTCGTTCTCGACGTCGAACTTCGGCCAAGAGGAGGAATCAGCACCCGCGCCCAAACCCAAGGCCAAGCAACCAGTTGCCAAGCCCGTCCAGCAGGTCCCGAAGGCCAAGCCCGCGACGAAAGCGGTTCCCAAGCCTGCCGCGAAACCCGCGACCAAGCCCGCGACGAAAGCGGTTCCCAAGCCCGCCGCGGCCCCGCGCCCCGCGCCTTCCGTGGCCGAGGATGAGGGTGTCGCCGCCGTGCCCGCAGCATCCCAAGACCAAATCGACCGCGTGCTCGGGCTGCTGCGCAACTTGAAGATCCCCGAGGGCTTCCAGCGGGAGATGATCATCATCGGCAACAGTGCGTACTCGGTGGCGGAAAAGAAACAGGAATTTCTGGGCAAAAAGAAAGTGGAAAAATCGCTGGAACCGATCGGCTCGCTACCCGAGGGCGTGTTCTTTGCGGAGGGCTACTCGCCTCGCGTGCTCGTCGAGAACGGTTTCGTACTGGCCATCGAGTTCCTGAAAAAGGAGGCTGCCGAATATACCGAGGCTGCCGAGCCCGTAGAGCCCGTGTCCTTGAAGCAGCATCTCAAGTCACAAGAGAATGGAGGCGAGGACTTGGTTCACTCGCTCGGGTTCAGGGTCAAAAAGTCGTAATAATGGAGTAATTCTCTTTTTCCATCCTTTCGTGCGAGGTGTTAAATGCCCCACCACGCGCCGTGCTTCTTTTTCATAATGGCGATGTAGTCCATGAGCGCGTCGAGCTCGTCAGGGCGGATCTGGTCCCGAAACTTGGTCCTGAGCACGCGGACGTGCGCCTCGGGAACCTGAACGTAGAGCGTGTCGGTCTCCTTGACCTGCCGGCCGAACGTGACGTCGTTGATCGACACGGCCACTTCCCTTCCCTTGGACGCTTCCTTCACGGATTCGTTGTTCTCCTGGATCTGGTGAATCTTGCCAACGAGCTCGCCGTTCTGGTTGATAACCTGCAGCTTCGGGGCGAGTGTGCCCTTTTCGACGCGGACGCCCATCACGACGGGGTTTGACCGGCGGAAGACGTACTCGGGGAGAATCTTGAGCACGGCTGGCTTCACCAGCGCGCTGAGAACCGAAAGCTTCTCCTCTTCCTGTCGTTTTTGGACCCATTCCTTGTAATCATCGAGCAACCGGTAGACCACGTCGCTGGTAAAGATGCGGACGCCTTGGTTCTCGGCTTCCTCCTGCGCGTCGGGTAGAACCTTCACGTTAAATGCCAATATCACCGAGAGCAGCGGGTCGTCTGATTGCGTGGTCGCGGTATCGACGACGTCCTTCCGGATGATGTCGCCGATCGTGGCACGGCGGATCTTCACGTGCCCATCCTTGAAGATCTTCACGATGGCTTCCAGCGAGCCGATGGAGTCGGCCTTGAGCACGACGCCGTGCTCGTCGGTGTCGATGTGGATCTCGTTCATCTCGGCCATGATCTGCTCCTTGACCTTGGCTTTCTCGGCGTTGGACCAGATCACCTGGAACGGCGAGCCCGCGACGACGCCTTCCAGGGTCTGCGCGGCGATCTTGATGCCCGCCGCGGCGTAAACAATGTCAACTTGGTTGAACTTGTAGCGAGGGTCCCGCACCTCGTCCTTCGGCTTGGGCATAAGCAGCACCTTGACCTTGGTCTCGAGCGGCTCGTCCAGCGTGCCAAAAATCACCTGATCGTTCTTCTTGATGTAGCCGTCGTAGATGATGCAGTCGGCAGTCGTGCCGAGGCCCTCGGTCTTCTTGATTTCCAGCACGACGCCTTTCGCCGGGCCATCGGTGTAGGCGATGTTCTTTTGCAGGAACTGCTGGACCAGCCCGATGATGACCAGCATGAGGTCAGGCATTCCCTCGCCCGTGATGGCCGAGACGGGCACGACAGCCACGTTCTGGGCAAAATCTTTAATCCGGTCGAAGCGATCTATGCCTTTAAAGCCCTCTTCGTTGAAATCGTGGATGAGCGAGTAGATCGCGTTGTCCAAGTCCTCCTGCACGGATGGGGCTTGGGCCGCGTAGGCCTCCCTGAATAACTTGGCATTTGGCTTGGTTTTCCAGCCGCTGAGGCGATCGATCTTGTTCAGGGCAATCACGAACGGCACTTTCCGCTCGCGCAGGATCCGGACCGCCTCCCACGTGATGACTTGGGGACCCGAAGACACCTCGATGACCAGGATGGCGATGTTGGCCACTGCCCCGCCGCGCTTGCGCAGGTTGATGAAGGCGGAGTGGCCCGGCGTGTCGATGACGAGTAACCCGGGAATGACTAGCTTGTCCGCGATCTTCTGACCTGAGGGTCCGCAAAAATCCAAGATGTCCTTGATCGGCATGAACGTGGCGCCGATGTGCTGGGTCATGACGGTCATGCCTAGCTTGGAAACGATCGTGCCCTGCATGTATTGGATCAGCGTGGTCTTGCCGTGATCGACGTGACCTAACACGGTAATTATGGGTGCGCGTACTTTTTTAGATTCGACAGGCTGCGTTCCAGTTTCTTCTTCCGAGGCTGATGTTGTTGCATCAGCATCGCTAAAAATCGATTCGTCGCTGGAATCCGGCTCCGGTTTTCGGTGTGCTTTTTTTCCCAAGGCACGATCACGCGTTGAGATCGTCGTAATGAATGATGCACATAAAAAAAGAACATCGCATAAAATGCCGATGCGCGTGCAAGGAATCATGGACGTCAGATCACGACGATCGTGGCAATCCGTGCGGTGGCATTGAGTATAGAACGCATTTATGTCGCGTGTGCTTATCACGCAACATGTCGTCATCAGCAGAACGCTCACTCGTCTTGCTCAAGCCAGATGCGGTTTTGCGCCGGCAGGCGGGCGTAGAAATCTTGAAGGCCCTCAAGGGCCTCCCCGACAGCAATATCCTCGTGTTCAAGGAAGTCCAAGTTCCCGAGGACCTTGCCAAGCAGCATTATGCAGAACACGAGGGCAAGTCGTTTTTCCCCTCTCTAATCCAGATGATCACCTCGCCAATCGGTGTTGTCGCCATGGTATTCGAGGGCGGCGAGGGCCTCGTCCAGGCCATTCGTGATCTGCTCGGGCCAACCTTCGTCGAGAAGGCAAGGGCTGAAAAGCCAGAGTCATTGCGCGCCCTTTACGGCGTCTCCCGCGGCACGAACTGCACGCACGCGTCGGATATGCCCGAGACAGGGGCCCGCGAGACCGGCCTGTGGATCGAAAATCTTGGCTTCGAGCTCGATGCGGACGCGGCGGCCGCAGCAATGGACGAGTACATTGGCAAGTACGACGGCCAATACCCGAACGAGTCGGCTAAGGTGCAGGAACTGGCGGGCGGCATATACACGTCCCTTATGGAGCTCAAGGACGTCCTGCAGTCCGAGACCGGCGATCCCGAGGACAACGTGAAGAACCTGCTCGGCATCATCCTGGCCGGGATGCTCTGAACTAGTTTACTACATTCTTTTCTTTCTTTTCCAACCCGGGCCTAGCGCGAAGACCGGCCTAGCCTAGCTTGTCCAAGTTTGTTGCGGTCTGAAATAACAGACAAGCCCTGGGTGTCGTGCGATACCAAGTCTTATCGTCTGGTTATTTTTCTTCAAATGATTGCCCCTCATAATGTGCAATGGCGTCCCGAAGGGCATTGCACGCGATATTGGAACATTCCATCTTCCACGCAGGGATGCCGCCGAGCGCATCTGCCACGTCCTGCTGCGTGATTTTTTTGGCGTCATCCAGCGTCTTACCCTTTGCGAGTTCAGTCAGCATGCTGGCGGTCGCGATGGCCGCCGCGCACCCGAAGGTCTGGAAGGTGATATCCGCGATTGCATTGTCCTGCACTTTGATATAGATGACAATTATGTCGCCGTCTTCCCGGCTCTCTACTTCTCCCACCGCGTCGGCATCCGCTATCCTGCCAACGTTGCGGGGATTGCTGAGGTGTTCCATCACAATGTTGTTATACGTTTGATAGCACTCAATCTGAATTGTAGTTTTCCCTGAAAAAGGGAAGACTATAGTCGTAACGATTGCATAAAGTCAGCAATGAGGCCTATAAAAAACGAATTGAAAAAACGGCTAATCAACTTTAAGTAAGTAGAGCTCTACTTGAGGATCAACGGTACATAGACCTCTACTTGAACTTAATTAACAAGAAAAAATGACCTACCATGGCTGAAACATCCCGGAAAACCCCGTTTTCGGAGGAAGAACTCAGGAAGATTGCCAAGAAAAAGATACTGCGTTCAATGGCCTTTCGGATCCATTTTTCGGCATTCATTTGCGTGAATATCGCCTTGGTGCTGATCAATTACCTGACCAACCACTTTTCCACTCCTTGGTTCGTGTATCCCCTCGCTGGATGGTGGATCGGCCTCGCGGAACACGGCGCCGCCTACCTGATCTATTCCCGCGGTGTGATCGGCGCCCCTAAAATCGGGTTGATCATGCACGCAGTCGCGTATATCGCGGCCGCCCCGGCACTCTTCGTGATCAACTTGTTTTCCAGCCCAATCTACCCCTGGTTCTTGTGGCCAGTATGCTTCTGGTCGCTCGGGCTCGTTATACACGCGGTGGCAGTCAGGTCCTTCGGCATCAAGCGAGAAGAAACCGGCGAGAAGAAATCCTGGTTGGACAGGAAAATCGAGTATGAAGTCGGAAAGGCGAGCACCCAGCAAGGAGGTATCTGAGCCATGTTTGCGTTGGGAAAAGGGTTCGATTACAAGGGGCGCCAAATAAAGCTCTCGGCCCACGAGTTTATCACTTTGTTGAAGATCCGGGCTTCACCCGCGGGGATATCGGGGCACAAGCTCATCAGCGATCTCGGGCGCACCTTCGCGGGCTCTTGGTCGCCGCAGTCTGGCACCATGTACCCCATCTTGCAGCGGCTTGTCAAGGAGAAGGGCCTCATCATCGAGAAGGATGTAAAGACCCCCATCGGCCCGACCGCGAAGATCTTCGTGATCAAGGACGACCTTGGCAACATCCTCGATGACGTCGTGCTGGACACTTACAAGCCCGACACGACCTTCTTTGCCAATTACATCGAATTCCTGTTCGAAAACATCGAAACATCGGTAAAATCCGGCCTGTTGCAGGGGACTATCGGGGACCAGCTCCAAGCGGTCATGGCCGAGTTGATAGAAAAACTCCAAGCCGTTCACGACAAGCTCGGCGAGTTATCCACGATCATCCCTGTGGCCGAGAGCAAGTGCCTGAACTGCAACGAGATGCTCGATCGCGCGGCCCGATTCTGCCCCAATTGCGGGACCGAGTTAAAATCGAGAGAAGAGGGGTTCTTTAACAGTTCATTCTAACTTGAACAAGGTTGGACATGGCGAGGATGACATCACGGTTCAAAGGCATCATCTGGATTATGCACGGTATCATGACGACATCCGTGAGGATCGGCATTGCTGCATCCATGTTGGGCGTGCGCACCCGCACACGTCGTGTGCACCCGCACACGATGTAGTCTACGACTATCCAGGTGGCCTCTCCGTCGGAAAGCACACCCTGAAGGTCAGCTATGGTGTCGGCGGCAGCTCTGGCGAGATCGAGGTAGAGTGCGAGCTCACCGAGGATCGCGCCTGTATGGACTACCCACCAGTTGTCTAAATTAGGCAACTTCTTTTCATTCCCTTTTTCTTTGATCCTGAACGACTTTTAGGACCACACAAAATAGAGTGACCTTGTCCTTGAGGGTAGTTAACAGTTCGATAAACCATTGACAAAGTTGGACATTTCCAAGATACCGCTTCTCATTTGAAGAGGAACATTAATACAAATCAACTCTCAACTGGAATTGATCATGGACGATACGGACATACGGTTGGTCCTCCTCCTCCTGGAGAATTCCCGGCAACCGTATCGCGAGCTTGCCAAGCGGCTTGGCCTCTCCGTTAATGCGGTTTACAACCGGTTGCAAAATCTCGTCGATACTGGCGTCATCGCCCGTTTCATCACGAGCATCAATCTCAAGTACTACAACGGTACCGAGTTATGGATGTTCGGGCACTCCACGTGCGATAATCTCGAAATGGCGATTGAGAACCTGGTGAAAAACGATTGCATTTTCTGGACGGCTCGCAGCGGTGGTAATTACCTGTACGTCGGCGCATACGTGAAGGACATGTCCCAGATCGAAGCGATATCTACCTTCGTCAAGGCTGCAACTAAGATGGATGACATCACCGTCGGGATTATCGCAAATTCCCTTCCTTCACCACCTCAAGGCGTTGCTCTCTCGGATATGGATTACCGGATCATCAACGCTATCCACCACGATTCCCGAAGGTCCATCGCCGACATCGCGACGGAGGCCGGAACCTCTTCAAAGACCGTCAGCAACCGCCTAGTAAAAATGGAGAAAAATTTCCTTATTCAACATTCGATCGAATGGTACCCCGACAAAGTCAATGACATCACGGCCTTTTTCCACGCGCACCTTGTTGATAGTGGCAACAAGGTAAAGATCGGCAAGGAAATCACGAATACCTTCGCTCCAAATATCTTATTCTCTATATCTTTCGTGAACATCCCTGATTTCCTGCTTTTCATCACTTGGGCACGAACGATGAAAACCGTGAGCGATTTGGGACTGAAACTCCAACAATATCCTTTCAAGTCTGTCATGACTGACGTTCTCTTCACGGGAAAGATTTACGACACGTGGCGGGATAGGGACATCGAGGAACGTGGAAAGAGAAAATGAGATAGCGTTCCTAGCGCGTTGCGGGCTTCGCTCGTTTTTCCCATGTCCCATTGAAGGAACGGGAGCAAATCCTTCCGTTTCATTCCGAATCGCAGAAACAAAAAGGAAAGTAAAGGCAACTTTCCTTCCTGTTTATTCACCGATGCATGAACACACTTTTAAACGAGTTCGTGGCCTTGACCAGCTTGGTGCGAAATTCCACGAGATTCGAAAGGATGCGTGTCTCGACAAGAAATGGCATCCGGTTTACTGAAGTAGAAGTAAAGACAACAGGACAACGGTGAATACAAATTGATTCCACATGTAATTGCTCCAAGCTTTGATGGCAATGAACGTGATGAGCCAGCGTCTTCTGAAGCAATCGTTATCGAGCACCTGAGAAAGGAGTTCGATGACATCGTGGCCGTGGAAGATTTGGGCCTCCGGATTTCGGCCGGGGAAATATTTGGCCTGCTCGGGCCGAACGGCGCCGGCAAATCCACGACGATCAACATCTCATGCGGCCTTCTCAAGCCCACGCGGGGCAAGGTTCTCGTTGGCGGCTTCGACGTCCATTCCGAATCAGCAAAGGTCAGGACCATCATCGGTGTCTGCCCGCAAGAACCCGCGATATTCGGCACGCTAACTGGAAGGGAAAACGTGGACCTGTTCGGTAACCTGCACGGGATGCCCAAGGGCCTGCTCAAGCAGCGGGAAAACGAGTTGTTGGATAGGATCGGTCTTTCGGACGCGGCCGATCGGCGGGCGGGAAAGTATAGCGGTGGCATGTCGCGCCGTCTCAGCCTCGTGATGGCTTTAATCCAGGACCCGAAAATCGCCTTTCTTGACGAACCGACCACGGCCTTAGATCCCCAAGCTCGCCACGCGATCTGGGAGTTCATCAAGGAACTCAAGGACAAGGGAAAGACCGTGGTGCTCACGACGCACTACATCGAGGAGGCCGAGGCCTTGTGCGACCGCGTGGGTATCATCGACCACGGAAACCTGATCGCCCTCGACACCCCGGAGCAACTAATCGAGCAAAACGGTGGTAAGAATCTCGAAGACGTGTTCATCGGCCTCACTGGCCGGAAGATACGGGAGGAGAACTGAACCATGAAAGCACAACGACTTGTCGCCCTGTTCAAGAAAAACATGAAGGTCATCTTCAGGGAACCGGCGGTGTTCTTCATCGTCATTCTGTTTCCCGTCGTGCTCTGTCTCGCGTTCGGGGCAGCGTTCGGAGCCCTCGGTACGGGGAATGGCTCGCAAATTTACACTGTCGGTGTCGTGAACCTAGACCCGTCGCATTGGGGCACGGATTTCACGGGCAATCTTTCGGACAATGCTGCCATCGTCGTCAAGCCATACACGTCGAACGAATCGGCCCAAGCCGACCTGCAGCAAGGGCACCTGTCTGCCGTGATCGTGATCCCGTCGACTTTCGGGAACGCGATCGACTCGTACATTGCTCATCCATCTTCACCTACCCTCTGGACGAACGCCACGATCTACTTGGCGGTGGATCAAGCCTCCATCGTCGCGAAGGACGCCATCCCGCCTATTATGCAGCAGGCGCTCGTCTCGACGATGCTAGGCAAGCAAGCAACAGCCTTAGAGACACCCGTGTCTATTGGAAGCCCCGCATTGGTGACAGCATCGAAATTCACGCAATTTGACACCATGGTTCCAGGTCTCTTCGCGTTCGCGGCCATATTTGTGGTGATGTCTGTCTCTCAATCCTTCGTGGGGGAGCGTGAAAAAGGCCTGCTCAAACGCATCGGCATCACGCCAACCGAGGGGTCAGAGATCATCGGAAGCCAGTTCATGTCCTATGGGGTTACCGCGGTGCTCCAAGTTGCCATAGTCGCTGTCATATCCGCGTTGATGGGTTTTCACTTCGGCGCAGGCGTGGCAGAGTTCTCGTTTGCGTTTCTTGCCGTGATCCTGCTTGCTCTCATAAACGTGGGATTCGGCTTGATCATCGCGAGCGTTGCAAAAAACTCGGGAAGCGCAACAGGCATTGCCTTCATCGTCATCCTCCCGGAGATGTTCCTCGGGACATTCGTGCCGGCGTCCCAGTCGATCGCCCAATTCGTCCCATCCTACTATGTGTCTGATGCACTCGCATCGCTGTTCCTGCGTGGCGCAACGATCGTGAGCCCGGCAATCTGGATGGACTTGGGCATCCTTTGCGTGTATTGCGCAATCGTGGTAATCATCGGCATCCTGATGTTCAACAAGATCGGCCGTCGATAAGTTCAATGCCTGGAGAACTACCAAAGGAAGATGTTTCCATGGTCTTTCACCTTTTTTTGCCACCGGACGTGGCAAAACCGTTTACGATGAGTTCTGATGGTTAAACGATGAGTTCTGATGCACTCACTGCCTGTACAACGGAAAATGAGAAAAGAGTATTGAAATCTATTGGGTGCCGTAGATCTTGGTCCACTTGGTCTTGCGCGGGTTCTTCTTGTGCAGGAGCATCGCTTTGTGGCACTTCTTGCTGCAGAAATAGTACATTTCGCCCGTATTAAGAACCCGGATGTGGCCACGACCGTATTCGATTTCGGATTTGCAGAAACTGCAGACCATCTTCTTGACCATGAACATTCACTTCAGTTATATTGGGGATTCGGTTTACTTCTTCTTCTTTTTATCGTCCTTCTTGGCGGCAGGCTTCTTTTCCTCGCCCTCCTCCCCTTCTTCGCCTTCCTTCTTCTCGACGAAGAGTTGGACCTTGCCTTCCTTGGTCACGACGACGTTAACCTGGACGATTTGATCGGTGACGGTGTTCCCGCGAACGAGGATGCGAATTTGATCGCCCTTCCGGATGCGGGCGTTCCTGATGCCGGGACCTGGATGCTTTACCAAGATGCGTTTCTTCACACCGCCGGCAACGGCCTTGCGCATCGGGAATCCTGCGACGTCGGATCCGCCCCGGAGCTCGAACTCGTAGCCGGGGTAGCCGATGAGTGCGCCGTCGATGGTGTCGCCGATGCGTTTCCCGACCAATGCGCGCATGAACACGTCGGGCTGGACCGTGATTTGCATGCTTCGCGGGCCGCTACTTATTACCACTCGATAGGAAATCTCTTCGGACATCAAAGACCACTAGATTGTCGTAATAAACTATCTTTTTTCAATGGTTCCTGTTTCAAAAACTTGAGGCACGATTCCCGGCATTTCACATAAATTTGTCGTCTTAGGAAACCGCGAGGGCATGTATCCATCGGGCAAAGGCTATAATCGTGGCCGGCAATTAAAGCGCGTGAAACGTTTCGTTCCAGCATGCCGGTGGCGAGAATCGTAACGCTATGCTGGAACCCGAATGAAGGACAAGCGTGAAGCACATGGGCGAGTTCCAGATTTCATCCCCGTATTCTCCCAAGGGCGACCAGCCGAAGGCTATCGAGGCGCTGGTGCAGGGCCTCGAAGCGGGTGACAAGTACCAGACCTTACTGGGCATCACTGGTAGCGGGAAGACCTACACCATCGCCAACGTCATCCAAGCCATCCAGAAGCCCACGCTCGTCATGAGCCCCAACAAGACCTTGGCAGCTCAACTTTACAACGAGTTCAAGGAACTCTTCCCGGAGAACGCCGTGGAATATTACGTTTCCTATTACAACTATTACCAGCCCGAGGCCTACCTGCCGACCACGGACAAGTACATCGAGAAGGACCTCGACATCAACCTGGAGATCGAGCGCATGCGCTTGGCCTCATGCTACTCGCTGCTCACGCGGAACGACGTGATCGTGGTCGCCAGCGTGTCCTGCATCTATGGCATCGGCAACCCCGTGGAGTGGCGAAACCTCCAGTTCGAGATCGATGTCGGCCAGCGCATCTCCCGTGACGCCCTTATCCGCGGCTTCCTGCACACCCTGCACGAGCGCGACGACATGGACTTCAAGCGGGGCACGTTCCGCGTGCGGGGCGACATCATCGACATCTACCCTGCCTACATGGAACGGGCCTACCGCATCGAGCTGTTCGGGGACGAGATCGAGTCGATCACGGAGATCCACCCGGTCACGCTGGAGAAGCTCCGCACCGCCGACAAGCTCATCCTGTTCCCGGCCAAGCACTTCATCGTGCCGGATTACCGGTTCGACGAGGCCATCGCCGGGATCGAGGAAGAGCTGGAGGAGCGCGTCGACTGGTTCAAGGAGAAGGGCAAGTTACTCGAGGCGCATCGCCTGGAACAGCGCACGAAGTACGACTTGGAACTGATCAAGGAATTCGGGTACTGCACGGGCGTCGAAAATTACTCCCGGTTCCTCGACGGGCGCGAGCCGGGCCAACCGCCACGCACGCTGATCGATTACTTCCCCGACGACTTCTTCATGGTCGTCGACGAGTCCCACATCGCCATCCCGCAGATCCACGGCATGCTCGAAGGCGACCGGTCCCGCAAGAAAAACCTCGTCGATTACGGCTTCCGCCTCCCGTCGGCGTACGACAACCGTCCGCTCACGTTCGACGAGTGGGAGGCCAAGATCAAGCAGGTCGTGTTCATGTCCGCGACGCCCGGGGATTGGGAGAAGACGAAATCTTCACAGGTTGTCGAGATGGTCATCCGCCCGACCGGGCTGATCGACCCGTACGTGGAGGTCCGGCCGACCGCGGGGCAGATCGACGACCTGATCAAGGAGATCGACCAGATCCTGCCGCGCAAGGAGAAGGTCATGATCACAACCCTGACGAAGGAAATGGCTGAAAATCTGTCTGAATACTTCAAAGAAATAGAAATGCGGGCAGAATACTTGCACAACGAGATCAACACGATCGAGCGCGCCGAGATCATCAGGAAGTTGCGTTTAGACGAGTTCGACATCCTCGTCGGCATCAATCTGCTACGGGAGGGGCTCGACATCCCCGAGGTTTCTCTCATCGGTATCCTGGATGCCGACAAGGAAGGCTTCCTGCGTGATGCCCGCTCGCTCATCCAGACCATCGGTCGGGCCAGCCGCAACGTGAACGGCCACGTCATCCTGTATGCAGATACCATGACCCGCTCCATGAAGGAGGCCATCGACGTGACGAACCGCCGCCGGGCGCTCCAGGTTGCTTTTAACGAGGAGCAGGGCATCACGCCGAAGACTATCTCGAAACCGATTCCCGACTCGCTGTCCGAGGAAATGGCCAAGCAGGAGAAGGAGCTCGCCAACGTGGAGGCCCAGATCCAGGAAAAAATGGACTCGGAGATTGAAGTAATGGAGCTTATCCGTAACCTCGAGGTCCAGATGACACAGCTGGCGGCCGAGCTCAAGTTCGAGCAGGCCGCCTTCCTGCGGGACAAGATACGTGATTTGAAAGCCACCTATCTCGGCGTGAACCCGAAGGCAACGCAAAAGGTTTCGAAAACCTTGAGGACGATGTAAACTTTGAAAAATCGCAGAAAAACCATTTGAAAACGCACTTTCTTTAATCGCGCACCACTCGAAAACAGTAATATACAGGGTTAGGGGATATCCATGGTCGTTCTCAACGTCATGATAAACGATGCGTGCAACTTGCAATGCTCCTACTGCTTCTTGAACAGCCAGCCCGTGGCCAGTAGCCAGTGCCAAGATGGACCTGGACGCTTGGCCCTGTTGGATTTCGATACTATCCTGCGGTCAATGGAAAGCGAGTTCGTCGAAAGCGTGCATCTATTCGGAGCCGAACCGTTTCTTCACCCTGAGATCGAGGCGATCGTGGATGTCGCTCGCGGCCGAAACATTCCCGTGAACATCGCAACTAACGGCACACTCCTCGAACCCCATCTGCGCTGGCTGCACAAGACGAACACGTCCCTGTCCGTGAACCTGCTCGGTGATGACCCGCGCCTCGTCGAGTTACTCGACACCACTTTTCCGCTCGATTCCACGCTCGAAAACGTGAAAGCCCTCGTGGAGAATGAAATCGACACGAACGGCATCATCTGCCCGTTTCCCGTGGAGCGGAACGCGTCTGAGAACGCGAAATTTTACGCGAGTTACATCCAACGGGTGCACGATGCCACGGGGGTCAAGGATTTCTTCATCCTGTACTTCTCCAAACTCGGCCGCGGCAGGGATATCTATTCACGAATCAACGGGGCATTCTTCAGGCCAGACAACTGGCTCCTCTTCCTGCGGATCCTCAAGCACGAGATCAAGGACCTCGACATCGACGTGAATGTCTTTTGCGAGCCCGCGTTCGAGTCCAAACAGTTTCCCATCCTCCCACCCGCATACCTGCAATGCGAGATGATCATGAAGGACAACTTGGTCGTCAAACACGACATGTCCGTGTATCCTTGCATCCTGATGCTTGGCATTGGCGAGAGCCAGTACAAGTTGCAATACTCGGGCGATTATACGGCCATCCGCAATGCTTACGAAAGCCTCCAGCTGCGGAACGTGCTCGACCGGGCTCCCGAGTGTCGGAAATGTAAAGATCTTAACTATTGTTCCCCCTGTATACCTTACATCGAACACGGCATCGACTACCGGTGTTCGGGGAAACGGGACACCGAATCTGCTAATAGCGTGATGGGGTGCCCGTTGGCGACCGCGAGGCTGTTCTGATTAGCGGTTACATTGCAGGCGGGAACAAAACGCTAGTCGACTTTCTCATGCCCCGGGCGACGAATTCGGCGTAACGTTCCTTGTACGGGGCCACGAACTCGTCACCGAGCAGCACGAGACCCTTGCCTTTGGCATCGATCGGCGTGAGCCTGTACGTCGCGAACATTGTCTCAAATTCATCGGGCGTGTAGCAAAAAAGGTCAATGGACACGAACGGAGCCAATTGGATCACCCATTAAAGGCGATCCCGGTATGCCTCGGTAAAATCCCCGATAATGACCAAATCATAATCGCTGAACTGGTGGGCTGTGCCCTTTGCCCTCGATCCAAATAGAATTACGGCGTCTAAGCGAATACGGTCAGAAATACTCTTGATAAGGTCTGTGAATAAGAATTCTGCTTTTTCTTGCTCGCTCATCGAGCCACCCGTGCTTTTTTTCTTTCTGGCCGAAGTCAAGAATGGCAATGGCGCGTGTCCTCGTCTCAATTGCTTTCTCTTTCGTGTACGCCTCCCGCGGGGGAACACTCGGGGCTGCATCTGGGTATCTAGTGCCGGAATAATCGATTTCAAAAGTTTTTGTTACTTATTTCAAATCTTCAGGAATAACTATATCCAGTTTTTCACATTCCGAGAAGAGATTTGCCAATGAGTGTCCCCAAGACTAAAGTTTCAATAAATATAGCAACGCTTTCACAAATTTTTCCGAGGCTTGGATGTAATGGAATTTCCTTCCTTGAAGGAAAAATCCATTCCCAACAATATTTGCATTTCGGATGATTACTTGGAGGTTATAGAGAGGCATTCCTTGGCTTTTGCATGGCTGTTCTGACGCTTATGCGGGAGATCGAGCAACCTCATTTTAAAGCCCTCCTTGTCAGACCTGACACACGATGGCCAAGAAGGCAGCCAAGAAACATGCCAAGCCTGCTCCCACGGCCGTTCTCGAGACCGGCGAGCAGGACGGCGAGGATCCCCCTACGACTGCGAAGCAGACCGGCAAAGATCTTGCCGTTGCAGCGGCACAAGCGGACAAGGCATTTTCCTTCACATCGATGCGTGCTGACACGGCCCTTCCCGAGATCACCGAGAAAATGGATGAATTCATCCACGTGAAGGGCGCTCGCCAGCACAATCTGAAAAATATCGACGTGAAGATTCCGCGCAACAAGTTTATCATTGTTACCGGCGTTTCTGGCTCAGGGAAGTCTTCGTTGGCCATGGACACGATCTACGCGGAGGGGCAGCGACGATACCTCGAATCCCTGTCAACGTATGCGCGCCAGTTTCTCGGCGAGATGAACAAGCCCGACGTCGATTTCATCGAGGGCCTGTCCCCGGCCATCGCGATCGAACAAAAAACCGTGTCAAAAAACCCGCGGTCCACCGTGGGCACGGTCACCGAGATCAACGATTATCTCCGGCTGCTCTATGCGAACATCGGAAAACCCTTCTGCCCAAACTGCGGCAGGCCCATCACGCCGCAGACCTCGCAGGAGATCATCGACAGCGTCATGAACTTGCCCGCGGGAACCAAGATCCAGCTTCTCTCCCCGATCGCCCGCAACAAGAAGGGCACGTTTGCCGATGACTTCGCCAAGCTCAAGCAAAAGGGCTACGTCCGGGTCAAGGTGGACGGCGAGACACTGTCGCTCGACGATCCGATCACCCTCGACAAGAACAAGAAGCACGATGTTTTCGTCGTCGTTGACCGGCTTGTCATGGCGAGCGATATCAGGACCCGGCTCGCCGATGCGATCGAGAATGCCTTGAAGATGTCCGAAGGTCTTGTCTTCATCGAGAACGTGGAAGCTGGGACGGTCCAAGACTATTCGGAAAAATTTGCCTGCACAACCTGCGGCATCTCGTTCCGGGAGATCACGCCCCGAATGTTTTCGTTTAACAATCCGATCGGGGCCTGCCCATCTTGCAACGGGCTCGGGTCCTTCATGACCTTCGACCCGGAACTCATCATCACGGATGTGGAACGGCCTTTCTATCAATCTGGCCTGCAAAAAGTTCCCGGCTTCGGAAACGTGAATTCCTACTCTTGGCGCATGATCCGGGAGATCTTCAATCACTACGATCAGGACTTCGAGAAGCCGGTAAACGAGTTGGACAAGGACTTCTTGGACGTGCTCTTGCTCGGGAGCAAGGACGAAAAGATCGAGTTCAACTTCGAGTTTGGCAAGGAGGAGTCTGACCTCCAGTACTCGGGCACCATGAAACGACGGTGGGAAGGCATCTTCAACACGATCAGCCGTCGCTACGCGGAGACGCAATCCAACATGTCCCGCGACTACTATGCTCAGTTCATGTCGGAAAAGCCGTGCCCCGAATGCAAGGGCAAGCGCCTTCGCCCCGAGAGTCTCTCGGTCCGCGTGAACGACAAGAATATTTACGAACTGTCGGACCTTTCCATCCTGGAGATCAACACGTTTTTCGAGGAGCTGGAACGCACTCTGAGCGTTCAGGAGAAGCAGATCGTGAAGGACGTGGTCAAGGAGATCAAGAACCGGCTCGGGTTTCTCATCAACGTGAACCTTGATTACATCTCTCTGAACCGCACGGCGGGCACGCTCTCGGGCGGCGAGAGCCAGCGCATCCGGCTCGCTTCCCAGCTCGGGTCGCAACTCGTCGGGGTGCTTTACGTCCTTGATGAGCCGAGCATCGGCCTCCACGCCCGTGACAAGATGCAGCTCATCAAGATGCTCAAGCGGCTCAAGGACATCGGGAACACCGTGATGGTGATCGAGCACGACGAGGACTTCATACGCAATTCCGACTTCATCCTCGATCTCGGGCCCGGACCGGGGGTGCACGGCGGTTACGTCGTCGCTGCGGGACCCATCGAGGACGTGATCGCCACACCGGGCTCCATCACGGGCCAATACCTTTCAGGCCGGCAGAGCATCGAGATCCCGCTTGTACGACGGCCCGGCAACGGCACACAGATCACCGTGAAGGGCGCCCGCCAGAACAATCTCAAGAACATCACCGTTGCCTTCCCGCTCGGCACCTTCATTTTGGTCACGGGCGTGTCAGGCGCGGGGAAGTCCTCCCTCATCAACGACATTCTCTACAACTCCCTCGCCAAGGTGATAAACAAGGCAAAGGTGGTGGTCGGGGATCACGACACCATCGTCGGTATCGGGAACATCGACAAGATCATCGACATCGACCAGTCGCCGATCGGCCGGACGCCCCGTTCCAACGTCGTGACGTACACGAAGGTCTTCGATGACGTGCGGGACATCTTTGCCTCGTCTCCCGATGCCAAGGCGCGCGGGTACAACAAAGGCCGATTTTCATTCAACGTCAAGGGCGGCCGGTGCGAGAACTGCGGCGGGTCCGGGTTCCTCGAGATCGAGATGAACTTCCTGCCCGACGTGTTCGTTGAATGTAGCGTCTGCAAGGGAAAGCGCTACAATTCAGAGACCTTGGAAGTCAAGTACAAGGGTAAAAGCATCGACGAGGTCCTGCGCATGACCGTGGAGGAGGCGATGGACTTCTTCGAGCATCATCCCCGCATCAAGCAAAAGCTCAAGACCCTCGTCGACGTGGGCGTCGGGTACATGGAACTAGGCCAAATTGCCCCTACGATGTCAGGCGGGGAGGCCCAGCGCATGAAGCTTGCGAAGGAACTGTCCAAGCCGGGCACGGGAAAGACCATGTACATCTTAGACGAGCCGACAACCGGCCTGCACTTCGACGACGTGAAAGAGTTGCTCGATGTCCTGCAGGAACTGGTCAACCGCGGCAACACCGTGATCGTGATCGAACATAATCTAGATATCATCAAATGTGCAGATTGGATCATCGATCTTGGCCCCGAGGGAGGAGCGAAGGGCGGATACCTCCTCGCGGAAGGCACGCCGGAAGACATCGCAGGAAACCCGGCTTCCTACACGGGAAAATACCTCAAAAAAACGTTGGGCTTGTGTTAAACCCTTTATTCGGCACGAATATCGTTTCCATTTCCAGTCAACAGAAATTTGGCTAAAATGAACGTCTAAAAAGAAATAATTTCGAACTATTACTTTGCTGCGACTTTTCAATCCTGCCGGAACAGGTTGATCAGGTCGGCGAGGACCGCGGACGCGGCTTCCATCCCGCCCGCGCCCCGGCCCGTGAAGATGAGCTCCTTGGCGAGATCAGTCACGAGCTTGATCGCGTTGAGCGTGCCGGTGACGCTCGCGCCCAGAGCCGAGTATTTCGGGACGAGTTTCGGGCGCACCTCGAGCGTGCCGTCCACGTCCGCGATGCCGAGATGCTTGATGACGAAACCTTCCTTTTCGGCCATTTCGATGGCTTGCATGTTCACGTGGCGGATGCCCTCGATCGCGACGTCGGCCTTGGTCTTGTTCGCGTTCATGAACAGGTTCGCGAGGATCACGAGCTTCCCCGCGGCGTCGTGGCCGTCGATGTCGAGCGTGGGGTTGGCCTCTGCGAAGCCACGTTCTTGGGCCTCTTTCAGGGCGAGATTGAATTCCATCTTCTCGTTGGCCATGCGGGTCAGGATGTAGTTTGACGTCCCGTTCAGGATGGCTTCGATGCGGAGAACCCGGTTGCCGGGGATGCCATGCTTCGCCGCGTTGATGACCGGGATCGCGCTGCCCACGGTCGCCTCGAACATAACCTTCTTTCCTCTCGTGGCCGCGAGGTCCATGAGCTCGGTGTAATGCCACATGAACGGCCCCTTGTTCGCCGACACCACGTGCTTGCCGGACTCCAAGGCACTGACGAAGTTCGTGAACGCGGGTTCGCCCGTTTCCGCGTTCGTCGGCGTCAGGTCAACGAACACGTCGAAATGCTGCGAGGCGATCTCCTCGCTCCAGAACGACCCCTCGGTCCATTGTGGCCAGTTGCGAAAGCCTGGATCCGCGAGGATGGCCTCGAGGTCCAACCCGCTGTCGTCGTGGAGCATGCCATCGTACTCGAAGATCGTGACAATGGAGATTTCGATCCCGAACTGCGTTTCTAGAACGTCCTTCTTTGCAACCAGAATCCGTGCAAGCGACTTGCCAACCGTGCCAAACCCGGCCATGCCGACCGTGACTGTTGTTGTCATCATGTCGTGCGCCTCAGGACGTGATGAACTTCAAGTCCTTTTGCTCGCTGATCTCGGCGACCTTTTGCAGGATCAGCGGCTCGATGTCGTCCGAATCGTAGGTGAGCGTGACCATGACCGTGGATTCCGACGCGAGCGAGGCAAAGGACGCCTTGAGGTCTTGGACCTTGGCCCCCGTGCTGCTCAGCTGGACGATGGAATCGTGGATATCGGTTTCGAAGATGAAGCCGATGAGGATGACGTGCATTTTCTGGACGATGTTTTCCATGGAGATGTCGAGGATTTCCTCTCCATCCGCGATCAGGGCCGACTTGATCTTGTCCAGCTTCTGCTTCTTGTCCTCCTCCCCGAGAGTGGGGTCAAGCTGGAAACTGACCTCGACGGGAACCTCGCCGGGTTGAGAGTCGGGAAAGCTGTGATCGTGAAACACGCCCTGGATGTTCGCGCCGTTCTCGGAGAGCGGCTTCAAGATCCTGATGAGCTCTCCGGGTTGGTCCTTGGCGAGGACTGTGATCTTGATCGATCCCATTGATTTTGCCATGGTCATCACTCCGCGTTGAAAGAAGGTGTTGGCCGGTATAATTACGCATAACGCGGCGATTGCCTTAATCCTTAGGAAAGATGGGCGTGTCCTGCCAATCGTATATGACCTGCTGGCCCTCATCGAGGATAGCGAGCTGGCTGCCCTCGACGACGCGGCCGATGATAGTTGCTTGCAACTGATGATTCTCGCAGATTTCCTTGATACTTTCAAATTTAGCCTCGTATGCCGATCCGACAAATCCCGTCGTCAGGAACGCGGTCACCCACCAGAGCAAGTCGTCCAAATCCTCCACCCCGAAGGCCTGCAATAATCCAGGCACGTCCACGTCGGCCCCGGCCCGCGAGTAGTCGAGCATCATAAAGGTCGTGCCCACGACGCCCGAGTCGCTGACATCCTTGCACGCGTGCAGGAGGCCGCGCTCGGCGATCTCGTGCAGGGCCTCGCGCCGCGACAGGACTTCGGCTTGGCTCTTGAACGTGACCGTGTCCCAAAACGGGCCGTTCGGGCTCCGGCGTCCATCGGGATCCCACACGAGGACGAGCACGTCGCCGGGCAGGGCCCCGCCGGCCGAGATGTAGTGGTCCCGCGCGACCTCGCCGATGACTGTGCTCGTGATAAACGACCCCGGCTCGCGCACTGAAGTGTGCCCGCGGGAGATCGAGATGGCGAACTGCTCGGCGGCCTTTTTCGCCCCGCCGAGCATCTCCTTGACCACGTCGATCGATGGCCCCTGGACATCGATGGCGGCGGTGAGCGGCATACCCCCGCAGGCAGTGATATCCTCGATCCCGACGAGAATGGCGCTGTAACCGGCCGAAGACGGTGCCCGCTTGACGAAGTCCGGAGATATGGCGTCGGTCGCGACGAGGATGCAGGATCCATCCATCGCGATCGCGGCCGCATCCTCGCCCATGTCATGGATGACCCGGCTCTTGTCATACTGGTTGTCATCCATGAACTGGAGCACCTCGTGAAGCAAGAACTTTTTCTCCATGCTCGGATTGGACTTGAGCGCGTCGGCAAATGATGTAAAGTCGATCATCGGGTGTTCACGAACCATGACGACCACGTAGCACAAAAACGTTCGGGCCGTGGCTTGTTGGCTTAATCCCGAGTAGTGATTCCAGCTGGCAAGTGTTACCTTTTTTAGACCTTGCTAACATAACAGCTTCAATTACTCACCTCGCTGGAGGCGACTGGAGCAACGCTTTCACGTTCACGTGCACGCGCCATCACGTGCACCGGGATTGCCTTTGTTATTGTCGTGGTCGTGCTATCCTTCACGGGGACCGCTAGGCAGGGAATGGTAGGTTCCCGCGCAGATGTTGACCTGATGGCCATACCGTCGTCGCCGGTGGTCGTGGATACCCACACAGTCGTCTTGGGCATCAACACGACCGTCTTGGACCGCAATTCCACATTCACGTGGCTCGATCCCGTTACTTTCAACCTCACGATCAGCTCCACCGTGGACCAAACACTCATCATCACGCTCCTGAGCACGCGCCTCCAAAGCAGCCGGGTAAGCGCGAGCCTGCAAAACGGTACAAACTACGTTGTTATGGTAGCAGCTGTGTTGCCAATGGCCCTGCCAGGCGACGACAACGTGACCTTCACGTTTACCGGGGCCTCGTCCTCGGCCACGGAAACCGTCTATATCTGGGTAGGCACCTCCGTAATATTCCTCACCGTGATGCTGATCTGCATTCTGATAATCGGCCTTGTCATAATCTCGCGGTTCAATCCGAAGGCTGCATCTTCGCCGGGCACCCCGGGGAGCGCAACAGTGTCCTCCTCTTCAAGTGCGTCGGAGGATGACATGTCGACTATGACTTACGTCGACCAGAGCACGGCACCAGCCGGGAAAATATTTTGCCCGGAGTGCAAGAAAATAATCGAGGAAGGCAGCATCTTCTGTCCCGAATGCGGGACGCGCATCCCGCGCTACCTGCGATACCACCCGTGATCTGGGCTGGGAAAAAACAGGAAATGCGACTCTATTTTAAAAGATCTTGAACAGCGGATGGCCCTCGGCCTTGATCTTGGTTTTGTCGAGACGCCTCGCCGCGTAGGCGGTGAATGCATCCGCGTTAGCGACCGCTAACGAAATGTCCCTGCAAAACCTCGCGGGACCGTACAGGACGAAGCACGCGCCACTCGCCACGAGGTACGTGCAGGCCGTGATCAGGCCGGTGAGCTTCGCGCTCTCGCCGAACCGATCGAGGCCCGAGCACTCGAAGACGGCGTTGGAGGGGGCGCACCCGGCTGGCAGGCCCGTACTTTCCCGCACGGTCTCGATGGTGCGGGCGGCAATGCCGATCGAGGGCATGTCGAGCACGGCCGCGTCCACGACGCACTGATCCACGCCCGCGCGGGCCGCCTTCGCGATCAGGCCTTCCTTCACGCCCGCCCGGTCGCCCCAGCCATGGAGCAGGTCGAGTTTCTGCGCCGGGAGCAACATGGTCGAGTCGAACGCGAGCAGGATGGCCCGAGTGAGACCAGCACCCCTGATGGCCTCGAGGGTCTCGTCCGACACCTTGGGCTCGATACTGTTGTAGACCAAGCGGTCGACCAGGCCCGTGGCGGCCAGCTCCTTCAGCGCAGGGACACGGATGTCGTCCGAGAGCCCGTCGAGCAGCATCGGCTGGTCCTTGTTTGTCGTCGCATCGGCCACGAACTGGCAATATTTCACGAGATTGCCAGGAGAATCCCCTACCACGTCAACGATGAAAGGCAGGCCCGTTTCGGTGGATGCCGATTCCATGTCGCGGATGAGTTGCGCCGCGGCATCCGTGTCGAAGATGCCTTCCGCAGTATCCGTGACGATCTTGTGACCCCGGTAGAACATCGACCCGACCATGCACGTCGGGTATTCACCGGGCTGGCCGCCGAGAAATACGGGCCCTATCTCGATAGTCTCTTGGGGGTGAGTAAAAGGTTTCATCGATATGCAAGCCTCGCACGCGGTTCATTCGTATTCGATGTTCAGCTCCCCGAGCAGTTTCTGCAGGCCCGCGACGCATTGCTTGGCATCCTCGAATTGGTTGGCGCCGTGCACGTGCGGCTCTACCGAGAGGATGCCGTCGAACCCCGCGTCGACGAACCACGGTAGGACTTGCTTCCACGGCACGTCCCCGGTGCAGAACACGGCTCCCTTCCCGTGGAAGATCCTGCGCAGGATGCCCTTGGACATGATGCCCTTTGATAGAATCCGGTCCTTGCAGTGGAAATACGCGACGTGATCCTTCAATTGCGTGAAATCCTCCTCGGTGAAGACGTTGGCGTAGCTGATGAAGTTGGCCAAGTCCAAGTTGGCGGCAAGGTGTGGGCTGTTGAAATAGTCGAAGAGTCGCAGGTATGTTTTTGTATCATGGACGAGCGTGTCATCCTCGCACTCCACGACCATGGTGCAATCCTCGGCCTGGCATTTTTCCACGAGCCCGTTATAATCCTGAAATAACATGTCCCAGAAGGGCTCTACCTGCTTTTTCTTCATGGTCGAGGAGAAGTACGAGTACGTGACGATTAATTTCGTGCCGAACTCCTTGGCACAGCGGATCGCATCATCGATGCGGCTGGTGTTGAACGCTTGGTCCCGGGCCATGTTCTTCGAGCCGGGACTGGCGAGCAGGGCTCCATTCGGGATGACCTTCATGATCTGGGTCTGGATCGAGCCGATTCTGATGTCACGCTGGTCGAGGGACTCGTGTAATTTGGCAATTTCGGTCTCATCGAGGTCGAGGATTGACTTTCCCCACAGATAGGCGATCTCGATGTACTTAACGCCCAACGGGGCGCATACCTCGTCAAGAACCTGCTCGAAGCCCCTGCTGCCGTGGTAAAAATCGTTCGGAATGCACGCAACCTTGACTGTCATAATTCCATATTTCGGTGCCCATCTTCAAGAATGTATTGCCCCCGGTTTCTCCCTGCAGGCGTTCCTCCGGCGCCTCGAAATATAAAGCGCGCGGGTGCTTCATCGTGACTTTCAGCATCCCAATCGAGTTAATAGTGAAAATCGTTGACGATTCCTCTAACAAAATGTTCATTACCATCAATGAAATGTCATGCATAAAAAAAACAATTGAATGACACCGGATTTTTTTTCTCTTTTTCAATGAAACCCATAACTTTATATGTACGTGATTTAATTATGTTATCGTCAACGGCTTGAATACTGCCTCGTTGATGAAACACCGGAGTTGAGCTACTATGAGAACATATGGCAAAATATATTTGGCCGGCAGATTTGAGTTTTCCACGCCCGCGAAATACGCCGGCAGGGCATACAAGTAGCAATAACTTGCCACGTTTCCTTATCCAAAAAAGATGGCACGGTGTGGTCTCCTGCTGGCCTCGCAACCCAGCAGAGTCGTGTAATACAATGCTCGCTCAACAAACGAGCATGCGATATGTTGTTAATCAATCACTTTGTTCCAGTACTACCCCGTTCCAGGCGAGTCTCGAAAGGTCGCGGTGGTAAATCGCCTTGGAACGGTTGCTCGTTATCCATCGAGAGTTCTTGTTCCAGTACTATCCCGTTCCAGGCGAGTCTCGAAAGGTCGCGGTGGTAAATCGCCTTGGAACGGGTTCTTGTTATCTATCAAGAGTTCTTGTTCCAGTACTACCCCGTTCTAGATAAGTTCCTGAAAATTGTGCTATTTTATCACCTCGGAACAGTACCGTGCAAAGTAGGTTACTCTCTTATTTTCTTGCATAATAAAAATCCTACTCCTTGTATCAACGAGCCGGTGGACGATTCATCCACCTGCGTTCGTGACCCTTGTTTTTATCTGGCGCAGCAGTCGTGCTGGATGTGAACGATGCTCCCACGAATTCTTTAACGACCTCGGTATTCCTCTAACGAATGGCGACGACTGCCGAGACCACGCCCCAACGTCGGCTCTTCTTGCTGAAAGCGTACGCGTACCTCAGCTATGCCCTCGGCGTAATCGGCATGTCGTATAATGCCATGCTCATGGCAACCATGAACCTGCCCGTCTCGGACTTTTTCCTGCTCACGGTCATTTGCGTCGTGGTCGGTCTCGTCGCCCAGAATACGCTGATGCGGTTCTCGGATCGCATCGCCAACCGCAAAGCATTCCTGTATATCGACAACATCCTAACCGGGATCGGGACCCTGTTCATTGCGTTCTTCCCGAACTTCCCCGTGATCATCGTCGCAGGCATCATGACAAGCCTCATCTCCGGCGAATCGACCCTCAACGTCATCGTGTACGAGCTCGTGGACATGAAACGCGCCACCCTCGACCCGCAATCTGATGCGTTCGAGGCGTACAACAAATCGAAAGAATTCTCGAAGTACCGCATCTTCGGGTCCATGGGCTTCGCGTTCACGGCGCCGTTCGGGGGATATCTCATCACCGTGCTGGACGCCACGTTCCCGCGTGCTCCCTATTTCGGATATACCGTGGCCTACGCGATTTCGGGGATCGGCACGCTCCTCCTGAACTTTTTCCTGTGGTATATCCTCAAGGGGTACGCGTCGCCTGCCCACATCAGCACGAGTTCTGCTTTCCGTGCCACCACTACGCCGCTACAACCATCACCTGCTACCCCATCGAGGCCATTTTATCTAAAGATTGCATTCTGGATGCTGATCATAACCTCTCTCATGTTTAACGCGGGCGATGCGATCCGGAGCAACCCGTTCACGAAATACATCGAAAGCTTAGGCGCCATGGAATGGTTTTATGGCCTCCTCATGTTCGTGTGGGCCACGGCTGAGCTTCCCATGTTCTTCCTGTCTTCCTACCTCGTGAAGCGATACAACTGGCGGTTGCTGGTCTTGCTCTCGTTTTTCCTCCAGGAAGCCAGGTTGCTGGTCTATGCAGCCGTCGCCACGCCCTCGCTCCTGTACATGATCGTCATGGTCCAAGTGCTCACGCCGTTCGGCATCTCGTTCCCGGCGAAGACATATGCGCTCACGAACGAGATTGGCGGCACCGACCGGAAAGCCCTGTCCATGGCCCTGAACGACACCATGGGCTCGGTCGGCACGCTCGTGGGAGGGATCGTCGGTCTCTGGATGGCGGTGGCGATGGGCCCCGTCGCCAACACTATGCAGGGTTACATGATCTTCTTCGTCATGGCTATGCTTGTGACCCTCGCGACCATTGTGGTGTTCGTCGTCCTCATGATCGCCGAAAAATCGAGGGTAACGCGGATTCGGGTATCATTTCCCGTATAGCGGCATTATGTTGTCCCTCTTGCACTTCGGGCATCGCATCTCGCTCTTTATCTTTCCCGGGCCCGAGAGATCGAAGTTGAAATCTGCCTCGCACATAGCCGTGATCGCCGCGCCCGTGCTCAACTTGGTTGCGGGGTTCAGGTTGATAATATATTCCGTGTCGCTTGCTATATTCCAGAAATTACTCGTGCCAATTACTGGGATGACCGTGTCGGTCATTGCATTGTAACCAAACAGCGTCTCGTACATGGTGGCAATACCGAACACGGGACTAGCATCCCATGGCTACAGATCATGGGGAGCCTCCAGTATCCCGAAGCCTATACTACTTGATTCCTCGAAATATATGTGTTGTTTACTATCTTGTGTAGTAACCAGAATGTACCATCGCGGGTGTTAAAGAAGGGTTATAAGCTGCACGTATCTCTCTGTCACGAACGTTCAACGCTTTGTTTCATTACGATGATAGGATTAGAAGGATAGGATTGATGTAACGTGCGGTACGGTCACTTTGACGACGAAAATCGGGAGTATGTCATCGAACGGCCGGATACTCCCCTTCCATGGATCAACTATCTCGGTACGGAGGCGTATTTTGGCATCATCTCGAACACCGCCGGCGGGTACTCGTTCTACAAGGATGCGAGGCTGCGGAGAATTACGCGGTATCGATACAACAACGTCCCCACGGACGTGAGTGGACGATACATCTACCTGCGGGACAATGACACGGCTGAGATATGGTCTCCCACGTGGCAACCCGTCAGGAAAGAAATCGACCAATACCAATGCAGGCACGGGATGGGTTACACGATCATCAGTTCGATGTACAAAAACATCGAGGCCCAGATCACCTATTTTGTACCATTGGGAGAGTCCTTGGAAGTCTGGCAACTCCGCTTGGTCAATCACGCAAGCGAGCCGGCCAACTTGTCCGTTTTCTCCAGCATAGAATTTTGCTTGTGGAACGCGCAGGATGATGCATCGAATTTCCAGCGAAACTTGAACACGGGCGAGGTCGAGATCGAAGATGGGGTCATCTACCACAAGACAGAATATCGGGAGAGGAGGAACCATTTCGCCTTTTTCGCTTGTTCAGAACCGCTTGATGGATATGATACCCAGCGCGAATCGTTCCTAGGTCCCTATCGCGGGTGGGAAAATCCCATCGTCGTGGAAGAGGGATGTTCCAAGAATTCAAACGCGGTGGGATGGGCGCCGATCGGATCGCACCAAGTGAAGGTGTCCCTCGAGCCCGGCGAAGCACGGGAGGTCGTGTTCGTGCTCGGCTATCACGAGAACCCGAACGACCAAAAATTTGATCCTCCAAGCTCCAACCGCATAAACAAGGCGGAGGTCAAGGAAATTATCGAGAAGTACCTGCAAAAAGAAAATGTGGACGCCGCATTCGCGGCGTTGCAGGACTACTGGCGCGCATTGCTCGAGAAATTTCAAGTTAACACTCCCGAACCCCACGTGAATCGCATGATCAACACCTGGAATGCCTACCAGTGCATCGTGACGTTCCACTTGTCCCGGTCCGCATCGTACTTCGAATCGGGGATATCGCGCGGGATCGGGTTCCGGGATTCAAATCAAGACATCTTTGGGTTCGTGCACATGGATCCCGAGCAAGCACGGGATAGGATCCTCGATCTCGCGGCCACCCAGCTGGAAAGTGGTGGTGCATTCCACCAGTTTCAACCGCTCACCAAGCACGGGAATAACGAGATCGGTGGGAACTTCAATGACGATCCTCTCTGGTTGATCCTCAGCACGGTTGCATATATTAAAGAAACTGGGGACTGGGAGATCCTCGATCGCCCCGTTGCCTTTGAAAACAAGGACGACACTGAACAACCATTATTGGAACATCTCCGGCGAAGCTTGCAGTACGTGCACGACAGGAAAGGCCCCCATGGTCTCCCCTTGATAGGGCGGGCTGATTGGAATGATTGCCTCAACTTGAATTGTTTCTCCACCGATCCAAACCAGTCCTTCCAGACCACGGAGAACAAGACGGGAACTGTCGCGGAATCCGTGTTCATTGCCGGTATGTTCGTGCTCGCCGCAAGGAATCTTGCAGACCTCCACCAGTTTGTGGAAGAAACAGATCTCTCCACGCTATACCAGGAATGGGCGGACGAGATGGAGGCCGTCGTCTTGAAACACGGGTGGGATGGAGACTGGTTCCTTCGGGCATATGGTGACTCGAGCGAAAAGATCGGTTCCAGGAGCTGCAAGGAAGGGCAGATTTTCGTGGAACCTCAAGGATTCTGCGTGCTTGCCGGCATAGGCCTTTCGAACGGTTTCGCGAGAAAAGCACTTGCCGCCGTCACGTCTCGCCTTGCCACGCCGCACGGTATCCTCCTCCTTCAACCTGCTTTCACGCATTACGATCTCCGGTTAGGTGAAATATCCTCATACCCACCAGGGTATAAAGAGAATGGGAGCATCTTCTGCCACACGAACCCGTGGGTCATCATCGCGGAAGCTCGCCTCGGGAATGGCGATAGAGCATTCGAGTATTATTCACGATTAAACCCCTCCATACGTGAAGGAATCAGCGAGCTCCACCGCTGCGAACCTTTTGTCTATGCTCAAATGATCGCCGGACGTGATGCGTCGAACCACGGTGAAGCGAAAAATTCCTGGTTGACCGGTACCGCTTCGTGGATGTTCGTTGCGATGACGAGCTGGATCCTTGGCATTCGACCTGCCTTCACGGGGCTTGAGATCTGTCCCGTCGTTCCCCGGTTATGGCCAGGGTTCACCGCGCAGCGCAGCTTCCGGGGGGTGGTGTACAAGATCAACGTGAAGCGGGAAGGAAAAGGAAATGATGTATCCTTGGAAGTAGACGGGGAAAGCATTCAAGGCACGATCGTTCCCATTCCTGCCCCTGGGACGAGAAGCGTTACCGTGAACGCGATCATCAGATGAGAACGAACATGGCAAGGAGCGATCATCGTGAACTATGGCAATTTCTCCCAGGATGGCACCGAATTCGTCATCACCCGGCCGGACACCCCCACGCCGTGGATCAATTACCTCAGCAACAGCCAGTACTGCGCGATGATCTCGAACACGGGTGGGGGGTATAGCTTCCACGTGGACCCGAGGGATCGCCGCATTCTCCGTTACAGGTACAATAATGTTCCCGTAGACCGCCCCGGGCGGTACATTTACGTGCGTGACAATCAGAACGGGCGGTACTGGTCCCCCACGTGGCAACCGGTGCAAACATCTCTCGAATCCTACGAATGCCGCCACGGGTTGGGTTACACGACCATCTCATCCATCCGGGATGGTCTCAAGGTAAAGATCACCTATTTTGTCCCGTTGAAGGAGAATCTCGAAGTCTGGCAAGTGACCCTCGAGAACCTTGCGGCTACGCCGAGGGCGTTCAGCATATTCTCATACGCTGAGTTTTGCCTCTGGCGTGCCTTGAGCGATCAGAACGATCTCCAGTACATCCAGAACGTGGCCGTGTGCAGGTACGAAAAAGGGGGGATCTTCTATTCCCTTTTTGACCAAGGGCCAGGATTTGCCTTCTTTTCGAGTAACGGCTCCATCACCAGCTGGGATTGCGACCGTGAATCCTTTATAGGGCCGTATAGATCCGAGAGCAACCCGATCCGCGTGGAGAACGGAGCATGCTCGAATTCTATTGCCCTGGGTGGCAATCCCGTTGCCGTGACGTGTAATGCCATCGAACTCGGTCCCGGCGAGGCTACAACGCTTGTTTTCGTGTTAGGGGTGGCAAAAGAAAAACCTGAAGCACGCGCGCTGCTCGCCAAGTACTTGGACCCTATCGTTTGCGATCAAGAACTTCTGGACGTTATGGAGGCGTGGAAAGCGCATTTGAGGTCATTTCACGTGGAGACGCCATCAAGGGACTTCAACTTGATGATGAACGTGTGGAATCCCTACCAGTGCAAGATCACATTCGACTGGTCCCGGTACGTGTCCTTGTACGAGACCGGCATCGGTCGCGGGATGGGCTTCCGCGACTGCAACCAGGATAGCATGGGGATAAACTATGCTCTTCCGAAGGCAGTTCGCGAGCGATTGCTCAACTTGGCAAGGAATCAATTCGAATCGGGAAAGGTGTTCCATCTCTTCTATCCCCTCACCGGAGAAGGTGGTTTCCCCGACTACGCGAAGAAGGAGCAATTGTTCTTCAGCGACGACCATTTGTGGATGGTACTCGCCACGTGGGATTACATCAAGGAGACCGGTGACCTTGCGATATTGAAAGAAGAGATACCTTTTGTCGAGGGATCTTCTGGGAGCCTGTTTGACCATCTCGAGAGAGCCATCGAGTTTACACTTGCTAACCTGGGCAAGCATTCCTTGCCGCTCATGGGATCTGCTGACTGGAATGACACGCTGCACCTCCCCGGCCCGAACAACGCTGGGGAAAGCGTGTGGACGGCGATGCAATTTCACAAGGCCCTTCTCGATCTGGCCGCGTTATCCAAGGAAGCCGGGCACGAGAACGATGCGTCGAGATACGCCCGGATCGCCGGGAAGCTGCGAAGGGACGTCAATCGCGTCGCGTGGGATGGTCAGTGGTACATGCGCGCTTTTGATGACAACGGTGATCCGGTTGGAAGTACCCGGTGCGACGAAGGAAAGATTTACCTCAACACCCAGACCTGGGCCGTCATCAGCCAGATCGCCCCTCCAGACAGGGCTGTCCAGTGTTTGGACGCAGTGAGCCAGCACTTGAATACTCGGCACGGAGTGTTGCTGCTTTCCCCGCCTTACACGCGGTTCTACTCGAACTTGGGTGGGATCTCCACGTTTCCACCAGGTTTGAAGGAAAATGGCTCCATCTTCTGCCACTCGAATCCGTGGCTAGTCATCGCCGAATGCATGCTGGGGCGAGGTCAGCGAGCATACGGCTATTACACGCAATTGTCTCCCCCGGTCAAGGCACGGAATCAAGACATCCATCGGACCGAACCATATATCTACTCGCAAATGATCACCGGAAAGGCCCACCCCCGGTTCGGGCAAGCGAAGAATTCTTGGCTTACTGGAACCGCTGCGTGGTCCATGAAATGCGCTTCCCAATGGATCCTGGGCATCCGGCCCGAATTGCACGGCCTTTTGGTTGATCCTTGCATACCCTCGGAATGGGAGAAGTTACGAGTCGTTAGACAATTCCGCGATTCGATGTATGAAATAACCATCAATAATCCAGATCATGTTTCCAAAGGCGTGAAAGAGATCCAGGTGAATGGTACCGGGATCTCAAGCAACTTGCTTCCAGTGGCTTCCAGTCCACGAAAACATGTCGTGCAGGTCACTCTGGGCTGAATACCCTCTATATCCACGATATAATCAGCCCCATTGCAACTCGCTCCTGTGCGGAAATCTCGCCGTGGTAGAAGTTAAGCATTCTGCTAACGAACTTTGTCATGTTGCCGATCTGGGCAACGAGCAGCTCCCATGATACAGTCGAGAACGGCTCCGGAAAGAGCAAGTCGTTCAACCGTGCGAGGAAGTCGCCAAGCTCGTCGTACGACGTTTGCGCGCTCATCAACTTAACGTTTGGATCATTAATATGAATGATTATCGGGTCTTCCCGTGCCCCGTGATTATCGCGCCTTCCCGTGCCGAAAAACACCTAATGCCGGACCTTCCGCTTCCGCCATTCGTCAAATGACGAGGCACTCGTCATTCCCATTCATTCATAAAATACTCAGAAACCCTTAATAATGGAAAATTGCAGAGGACAATCTTGCTAGAAGTCACTTAAGGTTTGTTATATGAGCGAGGATTTTCCAAGTGCATTGGAAGAATACAAGCAATTGCTCCAGCAATACAAGACCGCCAATTTTCCAGAAGCCAACTTCCGATTGCATAACTTGTTACGATGTCTAGGCCTCTCGAAGTACGAGATTCAAGTGTACATTGCTCTCGTCGAGGACCTTCAAGAATTGAATGTAACGCAGATCGTAAAGAAATCTGGCGTGCCCCATCCTCGCGCTTACGACACGCTCAAGAACTTGGTAAAATACGGGCTGATCACCGCCAAAACTCGTCTAAACAAGGTAGGAGATCAGGATCCCAAGCGAATGCCTGTCACGTATCGTGCATTCAAGCCGTCGATCGGCATCGAAAACTTGTTCGCGTTTTTTACTTTCGCGAAGGAAGAAGCGAAGAAGGAAATCCAAAAATTGACGAATCTCCACGTCCGATCGGAGAGCGGGATCTGGGAAATCATCGGGTGGGATAACATCATCAACACCATCAAATTGTTGATCGATGAAGCGACGCACGAAGTTTTACTCACGACAGACTTGCTGTTCATTCAAAAAATCCGCCATGCCTTGATTGCAGCATCAGGACGCAAGGTCTTGATCTCGTGCGTGACGAATTACGAGGAGGGCACAGACCTTGCCTATTTTCTCGAGGATTTAGCTTTCTTGCGATTGAAGTACCGGAAGCACTACCCCATGCCCTACATCATTATCGACCGGAGCCACGCGATCCAGTGGAACTTTTCCACGTTCGACAAGCATCGCCAGATTGATCCGGAATTTACGCGAGCCCAAGTTATCGAGCAAATCGAGCTCATTGACACGCTCATCGACCATTTTTTCTTCCTGAACTGGCGATATGGCAACAACATCGGGAAACTCCCCGACATCCCCTCACCCGTGACTCTCATCCATAGCATCTCCGTCGTGGAAGAAGTGGAACGATTACTCTCGAAAAACACGACCATTCTCGCTCGCGTGCGGGGTATTCGTAACAATTCAGCCGAGAACGTGATCCTGGATGGCACGGTCACCCGGTTTTACAAGAACTGGGATTCCGGGGTGTTTACCATCTATCTGAAGACGGAGGAAGGATCGGAAATCTCTGTCGGGGGATTCGGGGCGATCTACGAGGATGTCGCGGCCGATCAGGTCACGCTTAGCGTGCTCTGACCTGTTACTTTTGCATGTTGAGAGCAAGTGTTAAGATACGGAGTAATGCCTGCCCTCGTTTGACCTCTTCTTCCACCAGCAGGTCTGGACGCTCACGTTGGCCGCGTTCGCCTTCATCTGGGCCGGTGAATTGTACCGCGTGGAATGAGCAACGTCATCAGTCGCAAGAAATAAGGCCAAGCTAACCAAGCAAAGCAAAGAACATCAAGCAAGCCATGATATTGCTAACGGCAGCAATTATTTCGACAATGCTCATTAAATTAAAAGACCGACTAGCATCAACGGAATGCTTAGAGTCTCAGAAATAAAAAAAAGGAAAGGAATTACGTTTACAATGCCACGTACTTGCGAACTCTCATCGCGAGCGCGAGACCGGCCACCCCGAGCATGGAGATGATCATCATCAGGGAATATCCAGGAATGCTACTGGATGGTGCTCCTTTTCCTGCCTGCAGGTGGAAGGTGATGTACAGGTTGTTCGCGTTCTGGACGACTCCAGCGAACGGACTGCCGGCAAGCACCGGGTTGGTAACGGAGTTTGGCCAGTTGGTCCAGTACGTCGTGCTGTAGACCTGCCAGTCAGGGTGCCCGCCCAACGGGATGATGGGCAGGTTCTCCCCGATGATGGTCTGGCACAAGTTGCAGGCGGCTTGCGTGGCCGCTGTGGTGGAGGCAGAGTTTATCGCGTTAATGTCGGTAGTGAGTTGCGTGGTGTAGTTGCAATTTACCGTATTCATGTTGCCGAGAGGACAATTGATGCCGCCACCCGCGCCAGCAGTGTTATCCTGCGAGAACATCTGGAAGTACCGCTCGTACATGTTCATGTTCAGCTGTCCAGACATGACCATGTTGAAAATGTCAAACTGGCCGCTGTTCACCTTGGTTTGAACGGGGCCCCACTGCTCGTTCGTGCCTTGGTCCACGGCACATTGAATTTTCAGCGAGCTGGAGAATGCAGCGGCCGCGTAGACGTCCATGGCGTCAACGTCTGTCCAACCGTTGAAGTCCAAGATCGTCCAAGGAACGATCGATGCATTGCTTCCTTGGACCCAATGTCCGAGCGGAACGTGGTACCCATTCACTTCTTGCTTCGTGAACCAGTATCCCTGGGTTGTATTATAAACGGCGTACTTACTCAGGATAGCCTGTCCAGCTACCCCCGTCGCGTCCAAGGCGATTGTGTACTTGGTAACAAGCGTCGAGTTCAGGTTTACCGTGGCGGCCGCGTCGTCATGCGGGATCAGCATGATGTTGGGAATCTGCAGGTAGCCACTGTCAACGGAGCTCATCTGTGAGTAGTTGAGCACGCTCATCATGGCTTGGTGCAGCCAGGTCTCGTTCAACGGGTATTCATTGTAGTTCGGAACCAGCATGTCAACTGCCTTGTCCGGGAAATACGGGGCAGTCGGCTCGTAGGTCTGAATGTTCGAATACCCAGCGAAGGGATAGCCAGCAAGGTAGTTGCCGTCAAAGTCTATAGATCCGGACTCCATGGCTTCAAGTGCAAGCTGATTGGTAGCGAAGTTTGTGTAGCCCCAGTATTGCGGGAGAGGCAGCCTGTCGAACGAGGAGTCGTTCACGCCCCACCAGTTGGCGTTCCTCACCGCGATAGTTTCACCTGAACCGGCAGTAGACTCGTAGTACGGCAGGTACATCCCCGATGCGACCTCCCAGCTCGTGGTGAAGCCGGAGGATAACCAATCGTTGGCAAAACCAGCGAGACCGTGCGTTGTCGCAAAGTAGGTGGCGTTGATGGCTTGCCATACCGTCGCCGGCAAGATTGGATAGCCGTATTCCATTTGCCGCATGATTTCACTGGTTCCAGCGTATAAGGGGAGAATGTGAACGACCAACACCGTGGAACTGACGATTTGGAACGTCGCGGAGTTGACCGCTCCCACTGCTTGGACGATGGACGGTATTTCTCCATTTTGCGCGAGGAGCTTGAACGTGTATTGGACATCGGTGGTCGTTATCGGCGTGGAATTCGTATACTCGAGAGAATTCGTGCCCATCTCGGTCCAGTGCAGGTCGCTGCGAAGCGTGATCGTGATCGCCGTCGAGTTAGTATAGGCGATGCTCTGACCCAGCCAATCGATCACCGAATCGTTCGCCACGTTGGTTCCAAACATCGGCTCGTACATGAGGTACGTCGTCCATGCTTGGTTGGACCCAAGGTTCCACGGTTGGTAGTCACCAACGGTTTGCCCGAATCCTGCTCCCCAAACAGTTTCGTTTCTTGGTACATTCCCTAGAGCAGAAGCGGAACCCATACCAACAAGCATGATCGCGCCTATGGCAAGGGCCACTGTGGCGCCAGTTATCGACTTAATTCTTTTGCTCATCATTCCTTTGCTCACTTCTGGGCACAAGTACCCTTGTGCGCCCGTGTCCACTGGAACCCAGTCGGTATTTAAGTCTAGTTTACTACCACGAATGGTAGTGCCATAAAAGATCAGTTCTGGATGAAAGTTGATAGGCATTTTTGTCGAATCGAGAGCCAGTTTTGACCAGCATTTTCTTACCGCGTCGCATGACCAAGAAACGGTCGAAAAGGTCAACGATCCGGCTACGACCTTCAGAAAATTGGTAATTTGAATCAATATCGACGCGATTTTTAACGATGTCTGGACGTAGACCAAGAACGAGACGGGCATAGCTGAATTCGTGCACGGGTACAAGCATGGCGACGAGGATTTCTTGCGTGCCATCGCTTACAAGGCAATGTGGGGCGAATCCATGGCCGAGTCTTTGGACCGGTTGAATGACCTTCTTTTCAACGAATCGGGGGAATAACCACGATGCATTGACCCGGTTCACGAACGACACGAGCGGAAGGTTTCGAATGCATCGCAGGTGAACACGTTCCTGCAAAAGTTGCCGAGAATATTTCTCGCAGGGCTTGAAAGTGCGCTGTTCAAGGCACTGATCGATAAAGCCCTCGAATACAAGCTCATCACCCTCGACATCAAGATCAACATCGATTTTCACGAGATTGACTACTACGGGGTGGACCGGAACCCAGCCAACAGCGGAATCACGAACGTGAACGACGGCGCGGGGACCAACAGGGCCCAGAAGTACTGCGAGCTCATGATTTCCTCGGGATGCGGGGTCCTTTTTGCCGGGGTCAACTTGAACCGCCAGAGTTGGATGATAGAGTCGTGGATTTTCCAGCAATTGATGTTATTGCTATCTTGGGGGTTTTCTATCAAGCGGGTGATCGCAGATCGTGAATTCACGACATATAACATGCTAGCAGTACTTGGATTCTTGGATATCCCGTATACTGGCCCGATCAAGAGAATACCAGCAATCCGGAAGCTCATCGACCAATTCATAAACGCGAAGAGCCCGGCTGTCATCCTTTTCGACCTGCAACCGAGTGCAAAGACCCGGTTCAAGGTTGGTGCGCCATTGGCATGCCTGTGATTATGAAAGCAGCGCCCGGGACACGGATTCGCGAGGTCTGCGCGTTGTTGGCAGCAGGAACGATCACGCGGGCAGATGCACGAAGGCGCTTTCATGTCTTCACCATCACGCATGTGGTTGAGTTTTACGCAATATCGGCCGGGATGGCATCCCGGCAACGTAACAGGTGCTGCGGGTCGAAGGTGCACGGTAGTGCAGGAAATGATAGGAGGTTAGCTGCGATATGTGACGATTGAATTGCAAAAAAGACAGAAAACCGCAAGCGGTTTGACAAGTGGGCGGGTTTGGCATCTTAGAAGAACGTGCGCAATTACCTGCCACGGCTCCAGTACTTGTTGCTCGCCATGCCGGAGTGCGCGTGCAGATACGAAAATATGAAGATCGCTACGAGGTCTTCAATGGCGACACGCTCGTTGACATCTTCTTCAAGGCATCGATGACGGCTGGAAAGGTCAAGAAAGACGAACGCAAAGTCGCTGATGCCGGCACGTTCAAGTACAAAAGAAGGGCCTACTACGTCGGCTACAAGAACGAGGGAAAGATCGTCAGGATTCAAGAAGCCATCAATGGAAAGGATTTATTGGTTTATGATGGCGATGAACTCCTCGCGCGAATCCCGATAGACGACGGTTCGGCATATTAAACGAAAGTCTCCAAGATCAAATCCTGATTTTTTTATTTCAACCCCAATATCATGCCAATGATAAGGCTAGGATAGAAAGACCTGTATCATTCGGGTGTAACTTTTCATGACCGAATTTGTGTCAAAATAAGTGAACGACAACAGATGACCTATGCAATAAAGACAAAAAAAAAGGCCAAGTGGCGTGGCTAATTCTTGTTAGTGTGTAAGGTCATCCCATTTTTCGTAGAGACTTGGAACGGCCGCAAGGAGTTCCTTGGTGTAAGGATGTTTCGGCCGAAGAAACACATCGTCGATGGAACCTTGCTCCACCACTTCACCCCTTTTCATCACGAGTATCCTTTCAGACACGTATTGGGCTTGGCCGATGTCGTGCGTGATGAAAAGCACTGACAGGCCTCTTTCCCTTCTCAGCGTGAGAAGGAGATTGAGTATGGAAGCCCGTGTCGATGCATCGATCATGCTGGTTGGCTCATCCGCTATGAGCAACTGTGCACCGATAATAAGGGACCGACCGATCAGCAGACGTTGCATTTGGCCACCACTCAGCTGGTTCGGAAACCTGCCCAGGACTTCATCAGGATTTAGCCCAATGGACTGCAACGTGCTCGATATGATCTTCTTCTTTTCGTTGCGGTCGAGGTGCTCGCGACGAAGGTCGAAAGCGTGGTCGAGAACATGATCGATACGGTAGAAGGGGTTAAATGCCGAGTACGGGTCCTGGAAGACTGCTTGAACAAGCTTGTAGTAGTCCTGAATGTTATACGAGAAGATGCTCTTGCCATTGTACAGAATGCTGCCGGCGGTCGGCTTGATAAGTCTCAGTATCATCCGTGCAACCGTCGACTTGCCGCTGCCGCTTTCACCCACGAGGGAGACGACCTCGCCCCTCTTTATGCCGAAGGTCACGTTTTTTGCGCCCACGGTGATCTTCGTTCTCAAGAGACCCGACGTGTACGCCTTGGTCAGGTTCTCGCACCGTAGAATGACATCGTTCTCCTCGCGTTCGCTTTTCTCCACAGCGTTGTCTTCGCCTTTCATGTTACTCCCCCGTTTTTGACGCTAATAGCCAGCAAGATGCTTCCCTTTCGTCTCCATTTGGCTTGAACATTTCGGGCTCCTTGGTCTTGCAGATCTCCATGACATAAGGGCATCTCGGGTGAAATCTGCAACCTTCTGGAGGATGCCTCAGATCTGGTACCGATCCTGGGATGGTCTTCAATTCGCCTTGCATCTTTCCCTTTGCATTGTAGGACGCGATCGCATTTAGAAGCAGCTGCGTGTACGGGTGAAGCGGATCGTTTATCACGTCGTCCATGGGCCCCAATTCAGCGATCTTGCCGGCATACATTATCACGCACCTGTCGCATAGCTGCCTGAGGCTGGACAAGTCATGAGAAATGTATAACATGCTCTCGATTATCTTGGCTCGTCTCAGATCCAAGAGCACTTTTATCAAGGTTTTTTGCGAAGTCACGTCGAGAGCAGACGTTGGCTCGTCGACTACCAAGAGCTTCGGGTTCCAGAGGGTTGATATTGCTATGACGACTCTCTGCTTCATGCCTCCACTGAGTTCATGCGGGAAACGGTCAAGGACCCACGGCTCCAATCCCAGTCTCGCGAAGTGAAGCACCGCCATCTTGAGGACTTCTTGCTTCTCCTTTCCTGTGATGGGCTTACTGCCAGCACGCTGTCCCACGACATCAAAGATGAAGTCCCTTATTCTCATCACCGGGTTGAGAGACTCCATCGAGGCTTGAGGAACATAAGACATGCGTTTACACTTGATCTCGGTTCTCACGATCTCCGGGTCGGTGGCATACAAGTCAACTCCATCGATGATGATTTTGCCTCCTTCGTGATGGAGCAACGGCGGGGGGGTGAAGGTAATGAGATTTGCCAACGTTGTTTTCCCGCACCCGGACTCACCCGCGATGCCCATGATTTCGCCGCTGTCGAGCGTTAGCGACACGCCGTCAGTGCCATGAACGACACCGAAATTTCCCCTGTAATAACCTATCAGATCCTGAACTTCCAGAAGGTGCGTAGCCATTGCGAATCATCTTGCCCTTAATTTCGGATTGAATACCTCATCCAGGCCCGAATGCATGACGAAAAAACCTGTCAGCAGTAAGGTTATAACGATTCCTGGGGGGAAAAAGAACCACGGAACGTCCCAAAAGAATGAAACTCGTGTTGTTCGCTGGGCCTCGTAAAGCATAAACCCGAGGGTGACGTGAGTCGTTTTGGATATCCCTACCATCGTGAGCGCAGTTTCAGCCAATATGGCCGTTCCAGTCAAGATGACAAAGACCATCATGATATAGGCGAGCATGTTGGGAAGGACTTCTCGAATTAATATGTCTGCACTTCCCTGCCCCGACATGCGAGACAAATCGATGAATTCCCTTTCCTTCAGGGTGAGGACCTGCGATCGTATGCTCCTCGCGGCCCAAGGCCATGCCGTAATGCCGAGGATGAATCCCACATCAACCAGCGTTAGGTTTGTAAAGAGGAACGAGAGGATAATGAAGAGAGGTATTATTGGAAGAATGATGACAAGGTTGGTGATCAAACTCGTAATCTTGTCCAGGATACCGCCTATGTATGGACCTATACCTCCAACTATAACGGCCAGCAGGACTCCTATTCCCCCGGCTATGATACCGATAAGCATGGAATTGCGGATGCCGAAGCATAATTGGGCAAATACATCTCTTCCAAAATTGTCTGTCCCCAGCCAATGTTGAAGGGAAGGCGGCATGTCGGTGAAATTCGATACCGCCAACGGGTTTTGGACGAAGTAAGGGCCTATTATTCCAAGCAAGATGATGACGACCACGAGGACCAGGCCAGTTTTGAATTTCATGCTGGCCATCAGGCGAGACTGTTTCAAATATTTCCGCAGGCGTGCTAGCGCAGGAAGCGACTGTTCCGACATTTCAATCACCGTTGCCCCGTTCTAATTCGTGGATCGAGGAATCCGTACAAGATATCGATTATAAAGTTACCGATGACTACGATGAGGATCACCACGTAAAAGCAACCGAAGACCGTCGGGAAGTCTAGGTCGAGTATCGAGTTGTAGAGTAGATACCCTATTCCCGGGTAGTTAAAGACGATCTCGATTATCATCGTGTTGCCGATGATGGCGCTGAACACCAGGTTCAAACCGGTGAACTGCGGGAGGATCGCGTTCCTTTCCGTGTATGCCATCAGTTTCTTATCCTTGAAGCCAAGTTGCCTGCCATATTGAACGTAATCCGCATCCCTTTCGTAGGTCACCATCGATCGCATGCCGGTGGCCCACCCGCCAATGTACACGACGAGCAAGGAGACGAATGGCATGATCCAGTGTTCAAGAACATCCACAAAAAAGACCCAGGTCCAAGATGGAATATCACCAAGATAGTGACCCCCAAGTGGCGGGAATTTACCACCGGTAATCATGACGTAAAGGAAGAGAAGGACCAACGCAAACCAGAAAGGTGGTAATTGGTTGGCGGCAACCAAGCTGAAATAACCCGCATCATTCCATTTCCCTTTTAGATACGCGGATCTAGCCCCGATCCTGTTTCCCGCCAAGAAACTGACAAGCAGTACTGGAATCGCTAGCGCCAACGTGTAAGGTAAATCTCCCAGAATGTAAGAGCTAGAACTCGCTGGGTAGTTATAGAATGACGGACCAAAGTTGCCGGTGAGAAACTGCCCCAAGAAGGTCAGGTAACGAGACCACAACGGTTTGTCCAGCCCGAACCACTTATAAACCTCTGCGACTAATATTGGATTAGCATTGGGGTTTCTTGAGAGCCATGTCTCAGCGGGGTTTCCCGGCATGTTAACAACAACGATGAAGACCAAAGACGCCGCGAAAAATGCCACGACCACGTAGAAGATGGCTTTCCAATAAACGAATTTCGCATAGGGACTGGTGAGGCTCCTCTTTATTAAAGATGCAATGTGCTTTTCTTCCACATCCTTTTCTTCCACATGCTTTTCTTCCAAATTGGTGCACGCTCGTTAGTTTTTTGACAAATGGACGTTCCATTGCAGCGATTATGGCGAAAATACGATTCCCGAATATATAAAATATATAACTTGCTTGATAGAGTAAGCATATAAACGTTCTTTACTACCATAAATGGTAGTACAATTTATGTAGGGAGGATAAGAACAGGTAGCGCGGCCATTTCTTGCAAGTTTTTAGGATGACATTCCTACCCCACATGGATTCTAAGCAAACTCTTCACCGTTCGGAAAGCCCTGTCAATGGCCCTGAACGACACTATGGGCTAGGTCGGCATGCTCGTGGGGGGATCGGTGTACTCTGGATGGCGGCAGCGATGGGCCCCGTCGCCAACACCTTGAAGGCCACATATTCTTCTTCGTCATAGCCATGTTCGTGATCCAGGCTCTAACCTCGAGTCTTGATCTTCCGGTAAATCTTCTGCAACAAAGGGAGCGTGAGGCTATCGTCTATCCATGCAGCGGGCTCCGCGCATCGAGTTTACCTAGCGTGCTCACGAGAGAATCCAGCAGATAGCGGCCGAACAGGGCATCGAAGCTGAAAAACTTCTCATAGCCCCCGAGGACGTAGGAGCTCCACGAGAAGATGTACCCGCATGTCTCGTTCATCTGGGAGAAGATACCCTTCCCGTTGGGCAGGCGATCGAAAATCTTATCTTGGTAATCTAGGAATGGCTCACCAGGCGTGGAAAACCACGTGATATCGTTGATCCGGGCCACGATCACCTCGGTCTGGTGGTGCTTGGTGCGCCCGTTCCTGATTATGTTCAGAATGGTCTTGCTCGCTAATGAGTACAGGACCAGTAACCGGAGCCGGTCCTTGAACTCTGTAAGCAGGACGTGCGATTTTGCTGAGATTCCCCTGTACAATTTGAGCCTTCCCACGATCGGTTTCACGCGTCCAACCTTGGGAAAGATGAACGTGCGCTGCACGTCGATCGACGTCAATGGCTTGGTGGCAACATCGTCCAGCGCAGGCACGACGAGATCCACGAATCGCGCCCCGAGTTCCTCGTTGGTCCGGACCTCTCTGGCCAAGGCCTCTTCCTGGTTGGAGGTCCGGGCATCGGCCTTGTAACCATAAATCGTGACGTCCCCGGCCGCGCCGTTGAAGTAGGCCGCGAACCGCAGGCCTGGCAGGCTGGCGAGCAGGGCCTTGGCAACGGATCCCGGGTACTCGGGGTGGATCGTCGCTGTTTGGCCCGGCATCTGCGTGGGGTGCGCTTGGTAGTTCATGATGACCCCCAATAGATTACCGTGCAGGTCGGAGATCTTCAAGAACCGTACGGGCGTGGTGATCTTCTCGTAGGGCGGGCGGCGCCGGTAGGCGATCGGGGGCTCTGGTGCCGCAGTGGTCCCGAACCCGATGCATGCGGGAGTCGTGGCGTCCTTGAACGCGTTGGTGCCAGCCCTGATAACGAAATACATGATGCTCTTGACGACGGGATATTGAACATCTGTTTTAGGCAATCCGTGAATGTGATTGAAGAAGATACCGATCGTGTCTGGTGATGAATGGGTATGCGTGAAGTGAAGGATGATGCGGGCCATCGGGATGCCCGTGTGGCGTGAGATGATCTGCCGAATGATCTTCGCCAGCCGGTATTGGAACCCGACAAGATCGATCGAGATCAGCAGGAGACTCTCGGCCGGGTTCGTCGGGTGACGGAAGCACACTGCACGCGCGTTCAAGAAGTCGAGCACCTTCCGGGATACCTTGTGGAACCGGATATATCCGCCCATCCGCACGCCAAGCGAGAGCGGCGGCGTGATGTTCACGGTGCTGAATCCTGCGAGATACTCGGCCATTGCATTGGACCCAAGGAACGACAGATTAAAAGGAAATACGCGTGAAAAAAAACATCAACGGTCATTCCGAGACCGGATATGGCGTGGTTTCTCGAATGCTCGCCTCGACACGACGCGGTTCCATCCTCCTCAACAGGAAGCATGCCCGAGCATCCAAGCAAACGATTTCCATAAAAGCACAAGTCTTATTGAACCCTGGTCGGGTAGATGCGGATCTTGAACGACTTCTGGATTCTCATCGTGCCAGTTCTATCCGATCCGGTTCTCAGAGAAATGGAGTCGGTATGAATTTCTGAAAAGGGCTTTGCTGCCTACCAGTATCCACGACCAGAAGATCGTGGTCTTCTATGCGAACTTTAAAAATATCGAAAAAAGGAACTGAACTAAGATGTTACAAAGAAATCCGAGGCCTCTTTCAAATGATGGTCAATGGCATCACGATCACAAAGCATGAGTTCACGGTTAGTGACGGTTCAAGAAGCGACACGATTTTTCTGCTCGCGGGAGAGTTCCACTACTTCAGGGTTGCTCAATCCGAATGGGAAGACAGGTTGGCAAAGATGGAGGAGATCGGCTGCAATGCGGTCTCGACCTACATCCCGTGGAACTGGCACGAGGAACATGAGGGCAAGTTCGATTTTTCGGGCCCCGAGAAAGACCTGGACCTGTTCCTCACGAAGTGCGAGGTCCACGACCTCTACATCTTGGCCCGCCCGGGCCCGTGGATCTGTTCCGAATGGGCGTATGGTGCCATACCGCTGTGGCTCATCCACGACCACCCGGAGATCCTGTGCTTGGACGAAGCGAACCAGCCAACAAAGTGGTGGGACCTCAAGGCCCCCCCGATCTCGTACCTGCATCCATTATTCCTCGATTACGTGAGGAAGTGGTTCGAGCAGGTCTGCCCGATCATCGCCAAGCACGAGCATCCCGGTGGACACGTGATCCTCGTCCAGCCTGACAACGAGCTCTCCTTCATGTTTCACAAGTATTATTACGATGTCGACTACAATCCCACCGCCACCTTCCCGTTCTACCGCGCCTTTCTCGAGGCCAAGTATGGCTCGATCGATGCCATTAACCTGGCCTACGGCACCAGTTTCGTGTCGGTGGAGGAGATCGAGCCCCCGCGAAGGGCGGACGAGGGCGGGATCCGCTCGCTCTACCGCCTGCTGGATTGGACGGAGTGCAAGGAGTACATCGTCAAGGAGTACACGTCCCGGTTGATCGCAATGTTCCGGGAGCAAGGAATCAAGTCACCGATGTATGTCAACACGCCATTGCTCGACCCCCCTGGCAATCCCGTGTTCCAGGCGAGCGCCGAGCAAGATACCGATGGAAACTCTATGGTGTTTGTCGGGGATGACATCTATCCAAGGGAATTCGAGGCCGAGGCCTTCACGGACTGGCAGATAGCCCTATCCGTGGGTCGGCTCGATGCCTACTTCGATTACATGCCCTTCAGCCCCGAGTTCGAGGGTGGTCACTTTTCGATCCCGGTCAGCCCGAACGAGACCCAAATCGTCTCCCGGCTCGGCCTGGCCCACGGGCTGAAGGCGCTAAGCATCTACATGATGGTCGGCGGCACGAATCCACCGATGCCCGTGGACCTCAAGGCAATGGTCGATTACCCATACGATTCCTACACGACCGTGCCGGCCACGCTCACTACCGGCGGGAAGATGGACCCGACCGGTGCCGGCTACGACCTGCTGGCGCCGATCGGCGAGGTGGGCGATCGCAATCCAAGATTCGAGCCGTTCCAGCGGTTTTTCTCGTTCGCCCGTGCGAACACTGCCCAGTTGCTTGCGGCTACCAAGGTGTCTGACGACATCGCCTACCTGCACCATGCCAACTACGACCGCGTGAAGGATAACTCGGAACGGCTCGACACCCCGTTCGACTACAATCGTTTGGGGTTCATCGAGGTCACGAGCCAGTTTTACCACTTCCTCTCGTGCACGAGCTCGCTCCACGTGCAGCCTAAAATCGTCGAGCTCACGGTGGTGCACGGGTCTGAAACTGGCGATGAAGTTGAGGATGAATTGGACCAATACCCCGTTGCATTCGGTTATTTCTTCGAGTTTATGGATGACGTGGCTATAGATCGTGTGCGGCGATTCCTCGACCGAGGCGGGACCCTGATCGCGTTCTTCGATATTCCCTCGCTCGACCAGCGCTTCCAACCCAACAACACGCTCGCTGACATGATCCCCGCGAAGATCGAGAAGAAGGTGACCTCGGGCAATATCAAGATGCTCGGCCACGTGATCGACGACGCGGACTTCGCCCTCGTCTACCGTGATCTACCCGCGGATGCGGAGGTCATCGGTGAGACTGACGCTGGCGAGCCCTGCGCCTATTCGGCCAGGGCTGGAAACGGGCGGATCATCCAATTGGGATTCGTGCTCCCGCCAGAGGACGAGGGCATCGCCTTGGTCGATGACCTGCTCAAGATGGCAGGCGTCTCTTCGCCACGCAGCTTGGTTTCGAAACCCGGCGTGCTCGCAGTCCAACAGGAAGCCGCCGATGGGGAAAGATTCGCAATGATCGCGAACCTGTGGCCACATGATGAAAAAGTCGATGTCCAGCTTGCAGGCAGAGCCCGATCCATTTCAAGCGTGATCTCGCTCGAGGGGGTGCATCTTCCAGCCCGGTCCTGCCTCGTATGGGCCGTGCAGAAGAAAATCAACGAGATTTTCACGATCATCCTCGCGACTGCCGAGATCCTGTCGGTGGATCAGGATCCGCACGGCTCAGCCACCGTTCACGGCTATAACTTCAACGGGGCATCGGGCCACCTGTGGATCGGCGTTGAAAACCCCCCAACGTGTTCCGCGGAGTTCGTGTGGGACGAGCAGGATCACGTGGCAAGAATCGAGCATGCTTTTCCCGCCCATATTGAGTTCGAGGCGGCCGGCGCAACGCTTATTATTGATTTTGACGCGATCGACGTGCCATCTGATTGATTGTCTCGAAGCCTTCACCATTTTTTGGAAAATCTATGCACAAATCGACATCAATTCGCCCTTGCAGGTTATTTTCTTGTCACGTGCTCTCACTGCATCTTCGTCGAGAGGCATGTTATCCAACCAGTACTTTCTAATTGTGGGGAAGTTAAACGGGTTTGCACATGACATGTATCAAGGACCTCATCGAGGCAGGCGACCTCGATCAAGTGTTTCTCCCGCTCCTTCCCCTGTTCCCGCAGTCATTTCAATACGTTCGGGGCGAGTTGCTGGAACGGGCGTGGCCGGTCGTGAAACCGATGCTCGAGGCACGCGGCGTGGACACCTGCCGGGACCGGGACAGCATCATCGGCGAGATCATGAAGGATGATCCCGTCGAGCTCGCCTCCGAGGCCGATAGCGACCCGTTCAAGACCCTGATCCGCACCATTCTCTCGGCGCGGTCCAAGGACGAACAGACGATCAAGGTCTCCGAGCAGCTTTTCAAGGAATACGATACGGCGGAAAAATTGGCAAATGCGCCTCCGGAACGTGTGGAAGAGATCATCCATCCCATCGGCTTCTTCCGGGCCAAGACAAAAAGCATCATGGGCGCGGCGAAGATGCTCATCAACCAGTACGGAGGCAAGGTCCCCGACACGTTCGAGGAGTTGATCGAATTACCAGGTGTCGGGACCAAGGTCGCCAACTGCGTGTTGGTCTACGCATATGGCATTCCCGCCATTCCAGTTGACACGCACGTCCACCGCATCACGAACCGCTGGGGCCTCGTGGAGACGACTGATCCGGAGAAGACGACGAAGCAACTCGAACAACTTCTGCCGAGGGAGTGGTGGATGTTAATAAATGATCTTCTCATCAGGTTCGGGAAGGAAATCTGCAAGCCCATCAATCCCGCGCACCATCAATGCCCTCTCAATGCGATCTGCCCGAAACTAGAACCCAAAAGCAAGCAGGGACCAAAGAAGTCTAAAAGAAAAAAGGACGGGTCTTAATCGAACCGGACCATCTTGATCTCGTGCGGCTCGAAGGCAAGCTCGACGCTGCCCTCGCTCACGGACAGCTCCTTCTTCACGCTCAGGTCGATCTTGACCTCGGAGAGGCTTGCAACCCCATCAGGCACCTTGACGACGGACGTGACCTGCTTGTCCGCGAGGTTGAACATGGTGATGAGCACCTTCCCCTCGCGTACCCGCAGGGACGAGACGCGGATCCACGGGTCAAGCCCTTGCACGACCGGTTCCAGGAGTTTCTTGTCCGGCTGGCTCGACTGGAAGAGTATGGCACGCGGCTTCACGCAGAATGAATCGGCGAAATCATCGCTCGTGTACAACGGGTCGGTCGCGTCGTGGATGCGCAGGCTGTAGTTGAACGTATAAGGCGTGCCCAGTTCTTGGGCGCCAGGAGTGGCTTCCGCCGGGCCCGCGTGCATGGGCCTCTCGGGAATCTCGCCGCGGGACAGGTTCCCGACTGCCCGGATGAGCGTGAGCGCGAGCCGGGAGCCGCTGACGAGCTCGACCTCGGGCAGGCCAATGTTCGCCAAGGTGATGGCCGTGGCGCCTGCCGGGTCGTCAACGCGGATGTAATGTTTCTCGGGTTGGATGCCTTCCGGCCGCTCGAGATAAGTGTCGTCGCCCTTCTCGGGATCGCCGTCCCTCGTGATGGTCCCGAAGTGCGTCGCGGTTTGCGTCTTCTTTGCCGTGAAGGGCAGGGTAAAGCAGACGCGGAGCCGATGGTCCTTGGCCATGTTGACGAGCTTGGTCTCCACGTCGACACGGCGCACGTTGCTGTAGAACCGGAACCGGCTCTCGATGGTCATAGCAACCTTTCCAACCCGGCTCTGATAATCGAGGGCGGCTTCCTTGAACAGCTCGACCTCCACGGTCTGGATGGCATCGATGAAGACCGGTCCCTTGCCCTTGATTTGGGTCGAGACCTTCTTCACCTTCACGCTTTCGGGGCCGAGCCGCCCGAACGTGTACTCGTCGCCCCGGTCTCCGAAGTCCTCGAACACGTGCAGGTTCTTGTATGCCACGCCAGATTTATGGTCGATGAGGTCGAACCCTCCTGCTTTCTTGTTGAAGGTGATCGTGAAGAAGGGCGTCTCGATACCGGTCTTGGTCGCGACGACCTGCGGGGTGTTCGTTTCGACCGGTGAGGTATCAAATTCCAGCTTCGTGAATGCCCATGGTCGTAGCGGGAGGACCGTGCAATAGATGTTCTTAACCGGCTGGGTTGCTATCACGTGTACCTTCTTGTACTTCTTCGTGGCGAGGAGGCGTTCCGCCTCCTTCTTCCACATGTCCACGTCGAATTCGCCGATGGGGATCTTGTCAACCACGGCCCTAACTTCTATCAGGCCGGGTTCCTTGCCATCCGAGAAGCTGGCCTCGTTGATATACCACCCCATGATCTTCCGGGTGGCCAGCTTCATCATGAGCTTGACCGTGCCGGTGCCGACTGTTGCCTCGAGGACGGTCGCCGTCGACGCCCCGAGCTGCTGGACCCGCCACGACTTGCCGTCGGGTGTCTTGAGACCTGTTGGCGTGATTTTGTCAGGAACATCAACTTCCACATACACGAGACCGCTCGAGCTGGTGCCGTTGAACACGGCCGCGCACGAGCCCTCCGCGGGTGGCGCGTGCTCTTGGATGTTTGAGATCGCCTCTTCGATGACGGCCTCGCCGATCGACTGTGCGAAGGAATCCCTGGCCTTCATTTCCTCGTGGACCTCGTCTACCGAGCACCCGCAAATCGAATCGTGCGGCTGGTTCTGGAGGTGCCACTTCCACGCTTCCTCCAAGAAGCCGGAAGGGTAAGCAACCCCGCATGCGAGGAACGCGTACGTGGCGAGCGGTTCGACAGCACCGGTGAGTAAATCCTCGTTCTTCTGGTTCCAGATCTTGATCCACATCCTACTTGATAGCGTTGAATGCAGCAGGTGCGCCCTTGCAAACGATCTGAACTCGCCGGCATACACGGGCGGCGTGATGCCGTTTTCGGCCAGCGATTCCTGGAGCAGGTCTGCGAACTCGTCCAGACGCCCGATGCGGTACTGGATATCATCGTCGCTGGCCTGCTCGGCAAAGCCCTGGAGGAACGGCTGGGGGAACAGGTGGTCCGAGCCGTTCATGAAGAGATACACGGGCACGGGTGAGAACGGATCCAACGTCGCGATTTGATCCGCGGCCATTTCCTTGAACGCATCGAAAATTTCGGGTGCATTGGCGAAATTGCCGTATCCCTCGGGCAAATAGATGCCGGGGATCGACGCGGTCGCCGACTCGTGCGATTTCCACATGAACGGCACGCTCTTGAGCGAGGGTGGGACACCACGCCACGCCACGGCGGCCTTGCAGTTGGTCAAGTCGGCCAGGATCTGCGGGACGGCGCGGGTGTGGCCGAAGCAATCGGGCAGGTAGCCGATGGGCATCAGCGGGATGTCGTTCCGGGCGCCGATGTAATAGGCACGTTCCAAGTTGCGGATGAAACTTTCCGCGCCGGCGAGCCATTCATCGGGTAACAAGTACCACGGACCCGCACCGATCCGTCGCTCGCGGATCGCGGCCATGAGTGCCTCCTTGTTCTCGGGTTTGATATCCAAATAATCTTCCAAGACGACAGTTTGGCCATCAAGCAAAAAAAAGTAGCCGGGCTGGTTGATGGCCAAACAAGTGTCGATCAGTTTCACTAGCTTGTGCCGGAACTTCTGGAATGGCTCGTACCATTCCCTATCCCAATGCGTTTCGGGCACGATAATGACGTTCTTCACCATGATGAAAGCCCTTGCGCTCGACTCCATAAAAGGATCACGGGCTCGCGGCCCGGTCCAAGGCTAATACGGGCGTAACTTGGAGCAATGGGGATGCCACTTTATGATGGAACCATCGATTAGATGGTGTGATAGTGTAAAACCTGTAAAAAAAATTAGTTATCTTCTTGGGTAGCAGGCATCCCTGCAGTTTTTTCCAGCCGTTCCTTGTAATCCACCATGTTCTTCAGCGCGATCACGGCGCGTTTCATAGTGGGGAAAACGGGGATGTTTGCCTTCACGAAGTCGTGTCGGTTCGTGATGGTCTCGTGATCGTAGGAAATTTCAGGCATGATAACGAAAACCGGTTTTTTGTTCGCCCGCTTCGCGCGTCTGATGACCTTGATCGCGTTCTCGAAGTAAAGCTCTGGGAAATCCGCGACGGACAGGATCACGGCGTTGTAAATGTAATGCGTCGAGATCTCGTAGAAGAGGATGTCGATATTCGGATCCGCAAGGATGGTATTCACGGTTTTCTCGATGATGGAGAAACCATAATAACTATTGCCCAAGTCAATTGGATTTTTCGTGCTCAAACCAACTTCGGCGACCGCGGCGTGCAATATCGTGTCCTGGCTCTCCCTCGTAAGCATGGGAATCTCCAGTCCCGCTTCCATTATATCGTCTGTGGCCGTGACCGCCGACCCGCCCGAGATGGAGATGAGGCCGATCCGCTTCCCCGGCACCCGATACGCGAGGTACTGGAAGGCGAGTACCGTGTCCATGAACTCCTCGAAGGACTTGACGTCAATGATGCCAGTCTGCTTCACGAAAGCGTTCCAGATGGTCGACTCGGTCTTGAGGGCGCCCGTGTGGCTTGATGCAGCGATCGAGCCCCTCTCGCTGCGCCCGCCGCGCCAGATAACGACCGGTTTTTTAGGTACCGTTTCGCGTACCACGTCCAGCAATTCCCGGCTTTCTTGCGTTGTCCTTCCCAACGATTCGAAATAGGCGGTGATTATCTTCGTCTCGTCATCTATGGCCATGAGCCGGATGATCTCGGCAGGTTTCAGGTCGATAGAATTGCCGATGGACACGACCTTCGAGAACCTGATGCCGAGCATACTGCCGCGGAGGGTTACGTTGATCGCGAGGCCACCCGATTGCGAGATCATACCCACGTTCCCCGGCACATCGCTCATGTCGCTGCGGAAGGCCAAGCCGTTGCGAGGGTAGTAGATCCCCATGCAATTCGGGCCGAACACGCGGAGCCGATGGCCGGTTTGCTCGTAACCGTTATGGAGGAGGTCGAGGATTTCCTGCTCCTCCTGCCGACCCCTGATCGGATCGTCTTCCGAGTATCCAGACGTGAAAATGGTCGCCACCTTGACGTCGTGGGCGATGCACTGCTGCAGGCAATCCATCACGTATTTTTTCGAGACGGCAATGATCGCAAAGTCAATCGGGATGGAGGGTGCCTCGTCGAGTGTGGGGTAGCAGGGGATACCGGCTGCTGAGTTGATGGTCGGGTTGATCGGCACGATCGCGCCCTTGTAGTTAACGCCCATCAAGCTTTTTACCCAGTAAAACCCCCTCTTCCCCGATTCACCGAAAATCGCGACCCCGCGTGGTATATTTCGCATTATTTCAAGAAAATCCTTCAAATCTTGTTCTTGATTCTCAGCCATAATTATTTGTCATCCGTCAGCAATTTGTATCCGGGTTCTCGTGCTGGGATCGAGGTTTTCAACACCGTGCAGTATGAAAAGATTCGGGTATAAATGTAAAAAAAGCACCTGATCAAAATCGGGGCAACATGTGGGATTCAATTTTTTCGACGAGATCCCTGATCTCGTCATCATTCTCGATTTCATCGACATCGGCCTGCACGATCGAAAGCGCAGTGTGCTCGATCTCGTTCAAGTGGCCTTCTTGATTCCCTTTTAGGCTGCCAAGTAGGTGCTGAAGATGTAACTCATTCCATTCTTCGAAATCAAAGGAAAAATCCATTTTTTTACCGATCTTTTTTGCCAGAAAGTAGGTATTGTCCGGATAAACGCCATCCTTGACGAGTTCTGGCAGGAAATAGAGTTCATGCACGAGCGCATCGAGCACGCGATCGAGCCCACCAGCAGCGTTTGCTTTGCAACCGTGCAAGAATTCCAGCACGTGCTCCAACCTGATGAACGTGGATTGGTCGGCCAGCCGCTTGATCGGGAGCCGCTTGAGGTCATCGGGATAGAAGTAATCGGGTTGCTTGTGCCGCCGGATCGAGTTGAGATAGGCTCGCGCAAGCGTCGAGTTGAGCACGCACAGAATATATTCGTACGAAAACGCGGCCGATCGCTCCTCCAACTCGGTTCTCGACACGGCATGCGGATTGGATTTCTTCAAGCTTCCGGCGATGCTCCTGTTAAAAATGCCCCTGAGATCGATGAAACGCTTAAGCACCATGGCATTCGCGCTCGTCAGCAGACCGATCCTGTCGACGACGCCGTCGTTCATGCGCCCCTTGATGATCTTCTCCTTCACGTACAGCTCGGGAAAGGTCTTCCTAGATATCTTGGCCGGGCAGCGGTCCGTACCCCACTCCAGGAACCGGATAGAAAAAACGGCGAAACGCGTGCAATCCTTTCCGTCGATGAATGGCATAGTGCAATCCCCCGTATTTTCCAAAAAGATCAGGTCCTCGGCCTTGAATTCACCGGGGTATCTTTTCTCGTCAGCATTGAGCACCATGCCCTTGCTTATGTAGCAAATTTTGCCCAACAGCTCGCAATCGGTGAATTCAGGGTATTTAATCGATGAGTTCGTTTTCCTGAAAATGGATGCATCGGCTTGAGGAAAAATGCCCAGCTTCACGATGGTATCAAACCTGCCCCGGTGCACCACCTTTTCGGTGAGCCACGGTCCTGCTTTCTCCAAGAAAAGGACGACCGGGACCACGCTGATTCCGGGAAAAACATCGTAGCCCTCGAAATAATCCAGCCGCGAGACGTGGCATTCCCGCGCGAGAAACTGTCTCAATTTCTCTGCGTATTTCACCGTGCACACCGCGTCCGACACGATAAAACAGAGCATTCCATGATCGTTCAGCAAGGATTTTATGGCTCTTTCGATGAAAGCGACGTAGAGGTCCCATTTTTCAAACAATAGGCTATATTCGCTAGACCACGCGATGATGGATCGCTGGAGCACGGTGGTTTCATCGTCCGAATCCGCCCGAACGTATGGCGGGTTACCAAGGACGATGTCGAATCCTTTTCGATCCCGGTTTCGTCCCGGTGCGGTCCCGCCCGCGAAAATCTCGGGAAATTCGAGGCCCCAGTGCAACCTGCTGGTCATTTGCAGGTCCTCCATTGAAATATGTGTGTTCCGTTCCACGTACAGCGCGTCGAGGCTCTTGGCATCTTGGTCCCCGCGTGGCAGGTCGACAAGCCCGATGAGGCTGTTGCCGGCACTCAGGTTGAAGCGGGCTCTCGACAGCCCGACGGGTGTTGTATCACTCATCCCATCGACTTGCTTCGAGAGCGACAGGAACAGCCTAGCCCTCGCGATTTCGATCACTGACGGGTTGATGTCCACGCCGTACAGATTCTTCGGGAGAATTAGGTAGAAGCGGATGCACGCACGGAAGCGCGAGACATCGGCACCATCGATATCCATCAACTCCACTGTGCTCACATCCCCGAGATCATCGCCTGTTTCAAGGGAAAGGCCTTCCGAGACGCCAAGTTCCTTCAGCCTTCGCCAGATGGTCTCGTGCAAACCTGCAAGGACGTCCATCGCTGCTTCAAGGAAGTGCCCCGAACCGGCGGCAGGATCCACGATCCGGATGCCCTTCAGCTTTCCGAACAGGTCCAAACACATTTCTCTACCCGATTTGGCCACGATCTCCTCGATCGAGCCGTGTCTTTGCTTTCCCTCGCAGTCCATTTGGGAAAGAATCCATCGTTCGATGACCTGCCGGGACATGTACTTCGTAATAACCTCAGGTGTGTAATAGGATCCATGCGCCTTTCGCGTATCTGCTGTCATCAATTTCTCGTAAACCGCGCCCAGGAGATATGTGTCAGCGTTCCCATCGGTCCAATCCATGCTCTCGAGCAGGTTTAGGATCGGCACGTGCAGGGCCTTGCTAGGGTCAATATGTCTCAATACCTCGGTTAGGCCTTCTTGATAGAACACGGCGTCATTAACCTGCACATTATTATAATCGTGTATGACGAATGGAGCGGATCCTATGACGGTGATGTTTCCCAAATCGGGATTTTGGTATCGGGCGCTGTTCGTTATTGCTCCTTCCATTTTTACAAAGATCGCCTTGAGGAAGTCGAAATATGACGTGTAAGTGGTCCTGTCGAGTTCTCGGAACCAGTCGGTGAGATAGTTTTTCTTGCCGTCAAGGAATCCCTTCTCCTGCAGGTACCAGACGATGAAGAGCTGGAAAAGGAGCCTTTCAACAAAATCGGCCTTATCACCGGTAATACCGGTCAGATTACCTTTGAAGAGGAGTAGGCCCTTGGCGCTCATAAAGAGCCTGTAAAACTTGTCTACGGCATCGTCTCGATCGACTGAATTAGCCGGTTTATTACCCGACAGCATCGAATCCTCCGCGTGAATCGCTCGTCCATTCATCGCATGTGTCTGCTGGCATTTTCCAATTGAATTAGTTTTCCATCCTTTGCGAATTCTTATAAAACGACTAGATTCCTTCATTTTTGCATGGCCAAAGACTCGGTATTCAGTCGATCATCCCTTAATGGCGTTAGGAATTACTATGACAGGATCGCGGGTAAGTACGATCTGGATTACGAGGAGGCGAACTGGAGGCTTTATGACGCCCTTACCTGGGCCTACATCGAACCATTCCTGCCCGAAGACAAGAACCTACCGATCGTCGATGCGGGAGGAGGCACGGCCAAGTGGGCCATCAAGATCGCCAAGCTCGGGTATCACGTCATTTGCGGGGACATCTCGACCGGCATGCTCGACGTAGCAAAGCAAAAGATCGCAAGCGAAGGCCTGCAAGATGCCATCAAGCTCCGAATCCTCGATATCCGGGCCATGGACTCCGTCCCGGACGAATCCACGGACCTGGTGCTGGCGGTCGGCGACGTCATTTCCTATGCCATGGACGACGATCTCGCCGTTGGCGAGTGTTTCCGCGTTCTCCGGCCCGGCGGGCGGTGCATCGCGTCGGTCGACAATAAATTCACCTACATACTTAATCAAATCCATTGGAACCAGTTTGACCGCATACAGTCGCTGCTGGATACTGGCATCTCGGATTTCTTTCGGCACCATCCCGTCAAAACCTATTTCACTAGCGAATTGCATGATCTCTTTACCCGGCATGGGTTCGAAGTCGAGCGGTTAGTCGGGAAACCCGTACTCGTCCAAAATGCCTCGAAAAAGGAGCGGCGCCACAAGCTGGAGCCCAATTACGAGTTGATTTTGAAGCTCGAGTTGCTCCTTTCCAGCGACCCGTCCTTGGCAGGAAACGGCGGCCATCTTCAGGTCATCGCACGGAAGCCTGTCCATAGAGTTCAAAGCATGAGTGACGCACTTTTGAAACTAACGTTAACTTGATTCTTTTCGTTTGTCGTATATGACAAACGTTATTATTCGGAACTATTGACAGCGGCTTATTTATAATTGCATCGGGATCGCACCTCTTCTGATGGATTCTTGCATTTTACCAAGAACTCTCTAACCACGGCGACCTTATTCATGGAATGTTCGTAATATATGTTATGGGTACATTTTTCCCGTAACAATATCCAAAGATCCTCTGCAGGATTTAGCTTGGGCGAGTACGGAGGAAGAAATATCAGTTCCAACTTTCACGCGACGAGCTTCAAGAATGGCTTGAGCAACTTGGCGTGATGTGATCTCGCATTGTTGACGACGATATAGATCTTGCGTGCGTGGGCGTACGTGCATAGAACATGCTTGAGAAACGCCAAGAACACGACTGCTGTGAGGGTGCGCTCATGGCCCCGAAATCGCTCCTGCTGGTCTTGGACGGACACGATTGAACACGAAAAACGCCCTCGCTGTAATATCCCTTCATCCAGCGTATTTATGGATTCTACGCCGCGACGAGTAACATCTCGAACGTGCCAAACGGGATGCCGAGTATGGATTTTTCGCTTCGCATTTAGGCCTGAACGTATCGAAGGTGGAATTCCCCAACGGGTCGATCGACGAAAAGCCTAACGTGGTATTGCCGAAGTACAGCATACTCGCGTTTACCAGTGCCTATCCCCGGCCCGCCAATGCCTTGCAGGGCGAAGCGGTGCTCCAAGCATTCGTGAATGCACAATACGGGACACCTCATATCCTGCCCGGCATCAATGCATATGTTCCGGTCATGATCGCCTTCGCGTTAGAGCTTGGCATGGTAGGATTGGCGGTTGTACAAGCAAGGAACCGTAAGGTCTAGGGTTTACTAATATTTTTTGCATTGCGAGCAGTATACCGATTATTGAATTGAAAAAAATCTCAGTTTCTGCGGTAGGATGGTGTTCCCACGTCCTATCCCTGCGGACTTTCCGCTGGATTGATTCCGGAACGCCTGTCAATTTTTCCCGTTCAGCCGCAAGGCTCCGAAACCGGGGCAAGACTTTTTCACGTTTAACATGAAATGTTTCGCGTTTTTCTCCTGATTTTAAGGAAGCACGGGAAGTTCGAGGCAATTGAGATTTGGATCTAATAATTTTCCACGAAAAAAATGAGAAGATTTTTCTTATTTTAACTTTGATAACTGATTTTCGAAAGCCTTCAGTTTTCCTTGGATCATCTTCATCCCTAAGCCCTTTTGGCCAGCCGCTTGGCCAGACTCGATTTGGAGCTTCGTTTCGGCAATCACGAGGGGAAGGACTGCCTTGGGAAATTGAGCGACGCGTGCCTTGAACGCGACCTTGTCCTCCGATGTATTTTTCGGGTCGTGTTTCAGCGCGATTGCTGCGTCCACGAGAAACAATGAGCCTTTCTTGACCCTATTTATACGGGTCAGCGGGATGGTCTGGACCCCGTGTTTTTCCTCGTGCTTGAGCGTGGCCATGAGGATGTTTTTATCCGTCAAGACCATGTGCACTTCACCGCCGAGTATTCCGCCAGTCTGTGTCGATGCAATTGCCGCGCCTACCGGACTACGGCCACGGAGTTTCACTTTCGCGAGTGTACTGTAATGCACGGTCTCGCCCTCGGGAACGGAGTCCCCTACAGGCGAAAAATTGACCGGAACGACAAGAATTGGTTCCGACATATCATCATCACGTGTTTTTTGAATCTTCAGTCCAGAGAAAATGCTGAAGATGACTGCAATTATTTCTCTTATATATAAAAGGGTTACTAAACAAAGTTCACGTGACTAGATTCAAAGTTCACGTGAGTAGATTTGCCGTAGATGTCCTGCCGGCGGTGATCTCAGCCCTTCAAAACGAGGTCGACGCTTCCGGAGCCAGTATCGAGAATCCCAAGCGAGGGAGTTTGCTCAATTCAAACCCAGCTTGGCTGCTCCTGTATGTCAAAAAGGAACTTGCCAAGGCCGAGTCAAAGCTCAAGAAGTAGGCTCAAGCGAACCTTGAGCATGCCGAGTCGGAAAGAATTGGACTTCAGATGCAGATTTGGGGTCGTGGCGATCCCCCTCTATTTTTTCCTTCAAGAAACCTGATTTCACATTCTAGAAAGGGAATGGACCTAGTGATACAATTGAATTTTAAGCCTCCACGCTAAGCTCGAGCAAGAGATGAGTATCTCGAAGGCTTGATCATGTCCAAAAGCTCAGAGCACTTGAAAGCCGCGATCATCGGCGAGACGAATGCATCAGCAAAATATGTTGTTTTCGCCGAAGCTGCAGAAGTGGAGAACCTCCCGAACGTGGCATATCTATTCCGCACGTTGTCGGAAGCAGAGAAGATCCACATCAGGAACCACACCAAGGCATTGGGTGAGGAGTTCGAAACGGTGGCGGAAGAACCCAAGGTTGGAACCACCCTGCAAAACCTCGAAGCCGCCATCGCGGGGGAAATCTACGAGTATAAAACCTGGTATCCCGGCTTTATCAAGGACGTGAAAAAAGAGGTAAAAACCGACCAGGGGAAGATGGCAGGCCTGTCAATGCAATGGGCATGCAAGGTCGAGACCGTGCACGCGAGCCTCTTGAAAAAAGCCTTAGCAGCCGTGCAGGCCGGGCACGATTCCGAGATCGCGAAACTCTGGATCTGCAAGATCTGCGGGAACGTGCTGACCGAGGCCGAATCGACAGAAGCTTGCTCAGTGTGCGGTCACGATGCAAAATATTACAAATTCATAGAGGAATAAACCATGTCAAAAGTATTCCAGGACAAGATGCACGTGCAAGGGGGCGACATTGTTCGCCAGATTGTCATGGGCATGAATGATGGCGTGGTGTCGGTGCTCTCGATCTTGGCGGGCATCGTCGGCGCGCACCAGGCGCCAAACGTCGTGTTGCTCACGCTTTTAGCCGCCACCATGGCCGGTGCCATGTCTATGGGGGCCGGGGAATTTCTCAGCGGGAAAAGCGAGCGAGATTATCATCGGAATGAAATCGCGAGGGAGCGGGTCGAGATTATGTTGGTTCCCGAGTTCGAGAAGGACGAGATACGGCGCATTTACACCAAGAAAGGCTTTACAGGTGATGCGCTCGAACTGGCCGTTACTCAAGTTACCTCGGACCCGGACCTCTGGGTGAAGGAAATGGTCATCGACGAGCTCGGAATTGCAAGCTTGGAGGAGGAGAAGCTCGCCAAGGGCATATTGATCATCTTCGGGTCCTTCATCCTAGGTGCCATGTTCCCGACGCTGCCATACCTCATCCTTTCCCGGACATTGAATTCATACACGACCTTTGAAATCTCCGCGGGCATTACCTTCTGCGGCCTGTTCGTCGTCGGGGCGCTTAAGAAGTTCATCACGGGCGCATACTGGGTTAAATCAGGCATCGAAATGGTGCTCGTTGGGGCGTTCGCGTTTTTCGTTACTTACCTGTTCGGCCTGCTCGTTGGTGGCGGGCTCGGGTAATTATCTTTTTCTCCCTATTTAGGTTTTTCAAGGAGACATACGTTTTCTTCCGCATCGTGCAATTGTACCATGAGAAAATGAAATATGTTCACGGATGTAGCAGGAGATCCAGCCCGAAACCCACGAAATACGCGAGCAACGCCGTGGCGCCACCGATGAGCAAAGTTCCTAAGCCAGATCTGATAAGTTTACCTCGCGTGAATTTTGTTTTAATGGCCCCGAGAATGAAGAGCGTGATGCCCGTCATGATGATGGCGGCGAGGAACGTGATCGCCGGGCTCGTGGACGCCCCCGGAATGATCGCCATGAAGATGTAGGCGATCATCGGGATGGAGCCAAAGGCGGCGAAGGAGACGAAGGTCACGAGGGCATTCTTCTTCGGATTCTCGTCGCTCTCGATGATCCCCAGTTCCTCCATCATCATGACGTCGATCCACGACTCAAAGTTTTGCGATAGGATAGAGACGACCTGCTCGGCATCATCACGCGGGATGCCCCTATTGACGTAGATCTCGACCATTTCCGCCTTCTCACCCTCGGGATAGTGCTCCACCTCCCAGGATTCGCGGCGGCGCTCGTTTTTCTGGTACTCTATCTCTGCCTTGGTGCTCAGATAATCGCCGATGCCCATCGAGAGCCCGTCTGCGAACAGGTTGGCGACACCGATGATGAGCACGAGGATCGTGTCAAGCCGGGCCCCCACGATGCCCGCGACGACCGCGAAGATCGTGAGTGTCCCGTCGAGCCCCCCGTAGATGATGCTCTTGAGGTATTTGCCTTCCTTTTGGTGTTGCTCTCCCACTTGCGGTGTCTGGTGGATCTTCTTGGATGCTTCGATGTCTTTGTTCTTGTATGCTTCTCTTGCCTTGTCGGTGTTCTTGTTAACATGCATGATGTTGCACCTGAAAAAATAAGATTAAGGTTTATTGGCTGGTGGGAACCGGTTCAGGGCACGGCTCCCTTTCCTGCAGGAAGAACCGGTACTCGTTGGGGCCAAGCGATTCCTTCACCGCGTTCCCCTCGAATGGTTCGTCGTCCATTTCTGGCCCGACCTTGGTGACGGGCGTGCCCAGGTCGAGAAAGTACCCAATGTCATCCAAAGGTGCCTGCTGGACCACGTGCCAGTCCTTGTTGTAGACCAGCAGGAGGTGCTGGTTGCCGTCAGGCGATGTCTTGCGCAGCACGAGGATGGCCTTGTTCCCGTACTCGAAATGTTTCATGGGACCGTCCTCGTTCAGGCACCGGAACCTTTGCTTGAAGGCATTCACCTTCGTGATAAACTCGGAAAGATCAAAAAGCGGCTGTTCCCAGTCTTTTGGCCTGGTGGTGACCACGTTCAGTTCCTTCTTGAATCCGAACTCGTATCCAACGGGCATCATGATTCCCGCCGAGAAAAATGCCGCGAAGAGGTACCGGAATTTTTGCACGTCGATGCGGCCGTTGGTCTCGGCCGCGAGCCTGGCCGTGTCGTGTGACTCGGGAAACGAGATGGACGGGGCATACTTCCGGAATAGCTCGTACTGCTCGGGTGCCCACGCCGCCGTGTAGTCCCAGTACTTGCTCGAGTTAAAGATGTAGTCGAATCCGGCTTTCACGGTCTCCTCCAGTTCGTCCATCTTGCACCCGAGCGTCTCGGCGACGAACAGCACGTCAGGATTCTTTTTCCTTGCGTGGCCAATGATGTTCTTCCACGTGGTACCGGGCATCTTGTAGGCGGCGTCGCACCTGAAGCCATCCATGCCGAGATCTAGATAGAAGTCGACGAGACCCTGCCAGTACTCGATGAGGCCTTCGAGATCGCTCGATGCCCGGTTGTCGATCTCGGCCAAGTCCCCCCAGATTGTCACCTTCCTGGAATCGTTTGGGTCGATGGCGCTCGGATGGGCAACCCGCGTCTCGATGATGTATCCCTTGTCGGAAAAATGTCGTTTATCGGGTGGCCGGTCTACGGGGCTTTGGAGGATGACCCGCCCGTCCGATCGTTTTGCCACGACCCACTTTGTCACGTACCAGCCCGGGTGCTCCTCGATGAGACCAGAATCTATGCTCGTGTGATTGATCACGAGATCGTGCATGAACTTCAGGCCCTTGTCGTGGCACTGGCCTATGAATACCCGCAAGGGTTCCCACGAATGGGGGTCCTCGGCGCCCTCGGGCGCGAAATCGGGGTTGAACTTGTAAAAATCCTTGATGGAATACAACGAGCCAGAGAACCCCGGGTAATTAAGGGGATTGAGATAGATCCAATCGAAGCCCATGCCCGCGATCCTGTCGAGATGCTCCTCCCACAGGTCGACTGGACCAACAAGCCGCGGAAAAAGATTGTAGATCCTGCAATATTGTTTCTGCGGGGGTTGCCGCTTTTTTGATGGCCGTTTCGACGATTTTTTTGGCATCTATCAGACCCGTTGAAAATGATGAACGCGTTCACTTTGACGTTCCTTGCAAAATAGCCTTTCGGGTCGCTGCTACAAGCCGCGCCTCGTAACCGTCGAAGAAATGGGTCGCTCCTTCCATGACGACCTTCTCGACCGGCCCGTGGAACCGTGCGGCCCACGCTTCAAAGGAAGCGGGCGATGTGAACTCGTCCCGAGTGCCCGCGATGAGCACCAGCTGGATGTGCGATGCCGCCTGAAGGTCGAACATTCTCCGAGTCAGGTCCGGATAGAGCGAGAAAGGCAGCGCGATTCCCGTGAACGAGTTTACGTCGTTCCGTCCGAGAGCGGCGACCGCGGCGGTGATCGCCCCGAACGAATACCCGACGACGTGCAAAGTGTCTTCCGGTGCCAGTTTTCGGGCAAAATCAATGGCAGCGGACACTTGTTGGACCTCGCCCGCGCCGTCCTCGAATTGACCTTGAGATCGCCCGACCCCGCCGAAATTAAAACGAAAGGCGGACCAATCCTGAAGTCCGTGAAAGAACGCATCGATGACGTTGTTGTCCATATCCGCACCATAGAGCGGGTTGGGGTGGCACAGGATCACGGTGGTACCAACACCATCCACGCGTCTTACCTCGCCCTCGAGCAACCATTGTTCTCCGGTCGTGATTGACAAGTAGGGGATCGAGATTATATCTATCCGGCGTTCCACGGCCTCGTTCGCCTCGAAGGAATGGAAATGGAAAAGGAAGGTCAGGGTCGGAGTTCCTGGGCGCTTGCCGAGAATTCGGGTCCCTGCTCGTCGATATTCCCGCTGTTGGGCTTGATGGTGTAGGGACCGACCCGCACGGCGACGTCGGTGGGTTGTCCAGTCCAGCAAGCAAGCACGAGCACGTTTTCCGGCTTGAGCAGCTTATCCATGATGTAAAAGTCGTGCTGCGGGCCGGCCTCTCCCCAATAGCGGCCGATGTAGGTGCCGTTCACGTAGACGTGCGTGGTGTGCAAGCCGTCCAGGTGCACGCGCAGCGGGAGGATCCTGCCTTCAGGGAGGTTAAACTTGAACTTCGCCTTGAACCACGTGACCTGATCGTCGGGGTCGAGGTGGAAGTCCGTTGCCTCCTCCCATTGCGCCGCCTTTCCTTCGTGGTAGCCTAACTTCTCCCCGGGCAGGCCGGACGTGTTGTAGGGATCCCTGAGGGCCGTGACATCGATGCCCGAAATGAACCATTTCTGATCCTGCACGGGCTTGGAGAACTTGGCCGAAAAGATTCCCCGCTGGTTGCGACAGTCATCGAAGGGTAAAACTTGTTTGCCCTGACCCAAGGATTCCGTGAGTACGAACACGGTGTTCTTACCCTCGACCAACCATTCTTTCTTGACGGAATAACGCTTGCCACCTTTCGATTTTGGATCCGGGCCATTCATGCATCCGGGCGTGAAGATCGAAAATATTGCGGTTCCGTAGTTGTAATGGTGGCCGATGTAATGTCCGTTCACCCATGCAACACCCTTGTGTCGCATGTTCAGCGTGAATTCCATGTCTTCAGGTGTTCCCACGGTGAACTCGCACTTGTACAGCACGTTCCCGCTCGCATAGCCGTGGTCGAGCGGGTCAAGCTGGCTTGGAAACTCGATCGGCTTCCATGTGGATTTATCCTCGGATGCACCCCAGTTGGTCGAAAGCCTCGACCACTTCCTGATATCGAGTTTAACTGGCACGTCCGGCTTGCCAACCATGCCCGTTTTCATGCCAGGAATGGTTTCATCTACGACCGGCTCGAACCCCGCGAATTCCTTGGAAGCGGACAGGATCGTGGCGGATTGCTCGCCCGTGGCGATCACGTCGATGCCCCCATCCGCCGTGAAAAAGCTCCCGTATGGGCCCCAGATGGCATCGAGGTTGCCCGCATCGTCGAGAGAGGCATTGAACGTGAGGGCCGATTCGGGCGAGAGGCAAAGGAGGTGCAGGAGTTTTCCGTCCTTGCTCGTGATCGTGCCTGCTGCGTCCTTGATACCTCGGGCGGGCACCACGCGCGTGAACGTCACCTCTTCATGCGTTGAAATCGTTCCCTTCGCCTTGTAACCTGTTCCCTCGAGCAGGAGTTCTCCCCCGTTGCCGGACACGACGAGCAAGGGGTTGCCTTCCACGATGCCCTTGGCGATCACGGCCAACGAGCACCACTTCACCATGATACTACCAAGATGGTGGTAGGCTATCGCGATGAATGCATCCCTCGGTTCGAGCATATGCGTCCCTGATTTTGGCACGACGGTGCCATCCGCAAGCGTTACCGTGAACTCGCGCCTACCCGATGGATTGAAATTGCGGAAGAAATAGAATCGAGTGCCATCGACCGACTTTCGTGTCCGGTTCAATACGCGTTCAATGCTGCAGGTGATGCCCGGCGTTGGGTCAAGATCCGTGGCCGCAAAGCTCTCGGTAAACGATCGCGCGAGTAGTGCAAACAGCCGCAAGTGGCGGAGCCGGTCCGATTGGTATCCATACTCCCGCAGGCAGGCGCTGTAATCGTAACTCGTGTATACCTCGGTGTTGCCGATCGCTCCGTAGTTTGTGCCGCCGTAAAGCATGTAGAACGACATTATGGTCACTCCCTGCGCAGCGAAACTCTCGCCAAGCATCTTCTGGTAGGTAGATCCGAAAAAATCGTAGATTTCATCGAATCCATACTTGATCGTCCAGTGATTGTAATCACCGCCCTGAAGTTCAGGGATAAATATGGGTGTTTCCGACGCCGGGGGTCCAAACTTTCGCACTCGCAATTCCGCCCGATCCACGATGAATTTGAATCGCTTGGTGCCCCACGCTTCAAGTGGCATCTTCTTCGGATGCTTTGCTGCGTGGACGGGATACTCATCGAAGCCATAGAGGTCTACAAGGCCGTTCCACGAGCCCGTTGGCCACGGGTCGTTGTGGAGTAGCGGCACGGTTATCTCCTCCTCGCGCACCATCTGGACGAGACCTTCCATGTACTTGACATTTGTTTTGAGCGGGCCGAAGCCTTTAATGTACTCATTCTCAATTTGGAACCCGATAACGCACCCGCTTTTGTTTTCAGTGCGCTGGTGCGAAAGGACGTGAGGGATGAAATTGTGGAACCATTCCTTGCAATACTTCATGTATTCCTCGTCGAATTTCTGGCGGAGCAACCCGTTCATATGGCGGATGTGCACCTTTCGCTTCTGCAAGAGCCAAATAGGAAACCCGCCCGCCGTCGTTTCTGCACAAATATATGGTCCCGCGGCGACAAACACCAAGAGACCGACCTGATCGCACAGGTCAAGTAGGTACGAAACGTCGCGATTGCCATCAAACACGTATTTGCCCTCCGTGGGCGAGTGGTATCCCCAGTGAAAGTAGATCCGGATGCAGTTCAAGCCGGCGCCCTTGTAGGCCTTGAGAATATCAAGCCACCGGTCCTGATCGGGAATGCGCCAATAGTGAAATTCGCCACCAATCAAGAATACTCTTTTCCCGTCAATTTTCAGGGAGTACCGGTCCCAATCTATGATGTTGCCATACTTTGCCTTGTCATAGGCGTACTTGTTGTCGAACTTTTTCATAACTCGTCATAGCGATAAACCTAATGATTGCATAAAACGTGCGTGTGCCGGATTGGTCCCCACCGTGAACCTTATAAATGTCGTTATAACATGTTATCTCGAACAATGACGCAGCGCGAAGGCTTGGCATATCACGGTTCAGCGCCATTCGAGAATCGTATGACCGACCCAGCGCAGCGAAAAAAACTGGGCGCCTATTACACCCCGATGGCCGTCGCTCGGAGCATCGTGAACAAAGCTCTCGAGTCGTTGCAGAATGCAAGTCTGTTTCCTGCAACCCCGCTATCCGTGCTGGACCCGTGCTGTGGAACCGGTATCTTTCTCGTCGCGCTGGTCGAGGCGCTGGGCGAGATCGCCACCCGAAACGTGTCACGGGTGCGGTTGCATGGCTTGGACATCGATCGTGGTGCGGTGCACGTTGCTCGGGAAAACGTGTCGTCTGCAATTCGCGACCACGGCCTCCAAGACCGGGTTACCATTGGGAAGATCGGCACTGGCAATTTCCTTGCTAGCCCCGGTGCGCTCGAACCCCCGAACCGATTCGATCTTATCATCGGAAATCCCCCGTACATTGCTTGGGATGCTATCCCGAAAGTCGAGCGAGCGTCTTTGTTCGAAGCCGGATGCTACGACGGCGTATCATTCCCCTGCCGGCCCAATCACCACGATGCCCAGCCAAATTATCACCTGTTTTTTATGGTGCACGCTGCTCGTTTGCTTTCCGAGGTCGGGATGATCGCATTCCTTCTCCCGGTGGAGTGGCTCCACCACGAGCGTGCGACTGTATTCAGAAATTTCCTGCTCGACTCGTTTTCCAGCATCCACGTGGCCTTTATCGAACAAAACACCAAGCTCTTTCACTCGGGACCTGATCGCGCGGCCACGACTTCATCGATGCTGTTTCTTTCTCGATCGGGCGAGGCTGGTTCGGGGATCACCTGTGAATTCATCGATGGACGTACCCTGTTGGATCCACCCGCTGTCCCCCTCGCCCCCGACGCCAAGCCGCGCGTGGTTCTTGCCGCTGTTGATGCGCGGGGCAGGCCTTGGACCTTCATCCCGCCCTCTTGCGCTTGGGTAATGAAAAAGATCCTGTCAAGCAACATGGTCCAGTTTAGCAATAAAACCTGCTTCGAAATTCATGGCGGGTTCCAACCACCCGTTGAAATGGCAAAGGCATTTGAGATCTGCAAGGATGAATACGATACAATCCCCCTGCACGAGCGGGGCATCATTCATCCTTTGGTGCTCGATGCGAGGGAGATCGTGCCCTATATGATTCTTTACCAGAAAAAAAGGTACTGGATTATCGCCAACGATTTTTCGTCCGAAGGCGAGCTCCTCGCCGAATATCCCTCCGTTTACGAGATCCTGAGATCTCGCCTTGATACGGATGTCCCGAGATGGTGGGCATTTCCCAACGTGCGCAACCTTGCTCTCTTCCGCACCACCACAGTCAAGTTGCTTGCCCCGAGGACCGCGAGCCGCCCATCATTTGCGTTGGATCCCGACCAAACCGTGTTCAAGGGGACGAATGCCATGATCGTGTGCAAGAGGCACGAGCCCAGGTATGTCTTGGCAATCTTGAACAGCAAGTTGAATGCGTGGTACCAGCAAATGGCCGGGTTCCAGTATCACGGCGGAAAGACGAGAAAGTTGGAGCCCGCGAAGTTGCGTTCGATGTCCATCCCAATACTAAATGCTCCGATCGAGGAGCAACGTGCCCTTGCAGACTTGGTTGACGACATCATCGCCCTCCTCCAGCAGGGTAACCCGGTTGAATCCAACGCCGTGATCGCGGTGCAAGCACGCATCGACGAGCGCGTGTTCGAGCTCTACAACCTCGACGGCGAGGATTTGCGCGTGATCGACGCGATGGCATGAGGCGATCAAAGCATGGAACACCCTGACGAAAATTCCCCCCCAAAACGAGATACAGCTCGGCTTATATGGGACAAGGCCGCGAACGATTCACCCCGAGATGTAGGTGCAACCAAGTTAGTGCTCGACGAGATCCATGCCAACGAAGCGCCCAAGGGACTCTTTCAGTGGCTTGGACCTGTACAAGATGGCGTTAAGAAATGGCTCATCCACGGCGATAACTTGGATGCGATGCATATCTTGTCACGCGATGGTTTCGACGGGAAGATTGACCTAGTGTACATCGATCCCCCATTCTGGAGCGGCGAGGACTATTTCACGCTTCCCGAGTATCACGCATCCGGGAACGAGGACTTTGCTTACAACGATCGTCAAGATGGTGGCATCGATGCGTATCTTGACATGATGTGTCCCCGGCTCCAAGCCATCCATGGCTTGCTCTCTCCCAAGGGCAGCCTGTTCGTGCACGTGGACTGGTATGCGGGTCATTATATCAAGCTCTTACTCGATTCCATCTTCGGCCGGGAAAACCTGCGAAACGAGATCATCTGGTACTATGGAGGACCGAGCCCGGTGAAGACGTGCTTTCCCCGGAAGCACGATGTGATCTTTTTTTATTCAAAGTCAGATGAATTCACTTTTAACCCTCAATACGAGCCATTAAGGAAGTATCTCCTCGACCGGGCCCGGCACGATCCCGATGGCCGGCTCTGGGTGGACCAGAACGTGGGGCGGGTTACCGAGAGAAAATTCAAGGAACTCGAATCTGAGGGCCGCGTGTTCATGACCAAGTCGGGGCGGTATCGTCGGAAGCAATTCCTGGATGAAATGCAAGGCGACATGGTCGACGACGTTTGGTCGATACCCATCATCAACTCCCAAGCACGCGAGCGTATTGGCTATCCCACCCAAAAACCTGAAGCCCTGCTGGAACGAATACTTCTCGCCGCGTCGAATCCGGGGGACTTGGTGGCAGATTTTTTCTGTGGATCAGGAACGACCCTCGCTGTCGCCGATCACCTCGGGCGCCAGTGGATTGGTGTCGATGCATCATCGGTGGCGATCACCACGGCAAGAGATCGGCTCACTGCTGCTGGCGTGATGGGATTCGCTTTTCAGCACCTTCAATCCTGATTTATATTCAAGTGTTGATAGAGGGGATCTAAATTAAAATTTTGTCGCCAAAGAATGCAAGTGACGGCCCATGGACCTTCAACTTCCTAATTTTCATAATGATATCCTTTTCATCGAGTATTTTGTTATCATCTTCCTCTGTATTGAGATAGGAGTCAACTTCTTGATACAAAAGCTCGCTCGCCGGCAAGGAAGCCCAGCTTGGGTGCTCTCGTTCACCGCGATCTTCGGGGGACTCGCCATTTACTTCCTTGCTGATGCATTCCTGAATTTATTTGCCGGTGCTCATATCTCGGCGCAAATAGTCGCGTGGGTGGGTATATTCATAATCGACGGCGCAGGTAGTATCGTTGCAGCATTTTTGGTACAGTTTTTCAGGCAAAACAAATCGGGCGTCCTCACTGGAACAATAATACTATTGAGTTTTTGCATTGCGACGATGTTTTACCATATCACTGCTATTTTCATCTCTGCGACGAATATGTCCTCCCTTATTTTCATCCTGATCCCGCTGTCCCCGATTGTGATCTTTCCCTTGTACATGGCTATTAAGATCATGTATCACGCTGAGACTTGGGTGAAACGGCTCTTTTCCGTGGCTATAGCCGCATCCATGGTTGTCCTCGTGATTGGGGTCATTATCTTTCCAAACGTGCAAGAATTTATGTCTTCAATTTTTCCCGCGATACAATTCTCAAATCTCCTCCTATGGCTGTTGCTCGTGGCATTGTGCGCTTTCGCCATGATCGCGGGAATCTTCTATTACCTCCCGCCCGTCGATGATTTTATGTGGATCGATGAGCTCACTGCGCTGTATATCCTGCACGTGCCCACCAAAACGATTCTTTACAAGCAATTTTTCGACGAACAAATATTCCGGAAGGAAAGGGCTGAAGAGGTATCGGTCATGAATGATGAAAACGAAAAGATGCTCCTTGGTGGATTAGGGGGAATTACTCAAATACTTGCCCAGCTAATCAGCAGCGAAAATCAAAAGCTGGAATACATCGACCAAGGCCCCATCAAGCTAATTTTAAATCACGAGGAAAATGTGCTGTTTATTCTCTTCACCCGCCATTACCTCCCTGTCTTGAAGAGTAAGCTTGAACAGTTCAAGCAGAATTTTATGCTCCTTTATGGGGATCTGTACGAGCTCTGGTGCAATGAGACCGAAAAGTTCAAGCCTGTTGACGATATCGTTGCGGTCACCTTCAACACGAAAAAAAAGGGGGTTGCAAAGTGCTGAGCGAGTTTCCCGCCACCTTGCCCTTGACCGGGCCCCTCCGGCTTCCAGTCATGATCATCGACGTGACCCTGACGATCCTTGCCTGCCATCTCGCCCTCCGCTCGTTCAAAAATTACAAGATGACCCGGGACACGCTGAAGGGCAATATGATGCATCTTGGCTGGGCCGGGCTATTTTCAGGTTATGCTGTCACGACGATAGTTTATATCGTTGCTGACCTGTTCTCACCAGACCCTAACGTGCGCTTCATTTACTTGCAGATCGGGTACATAAGCGCTGCTAGTGGTGCCATGTTTTTCGTGACACAAATCGAGCGGGTGGGCTTTATCAGGACCAAACGCGTGTTCACGGTGGTCTTTGCAATCCTATACGTGATGCTCCTCGGGTTTTTCGTGTGGTTCCTCGTCGGCCATTCGCAATCCATTGGCACATTCATCCAGTTATTTTCCGTATCGTTTTGGGTCCCGATCATCATCTTGTTCACGATATATATGGTCAAACTGAACCGGCTCATACGGGGCCGCCTGCGAACTTATTCTGCAGGCCTCACGATCGGGATTGCCATACTTATCCTTGGATATATCGGTGCGACTGACAAGTCCATCGAGATATTCGGATTGTGGATACGGGTTCTTTCTGATTGCCTGCAGGCAGGTGGGCTCCTCCTCATTTCAGTGTTTTTCTCGCTCCTCCCGTCGTGGCGCGAGGTGGATTGGCGGCTTGCCCTGAAAGATTTGTTCGTCATCTATCAAGGCGGGTTGAGCATTTACGAGCATCATTTTGGAGCGGAAACCGGAAAGGACCAGCAGGCCCAAACCGTTATGGTCGGGAGTGTACTTGATATGGCCCAGTCATTTATCCAGCAAATGTTACAAGTGGGCACCCTGAAGGTTCTCGACATACAGGACAAGAAAATCATTCTTGAACAGGGACAGTACGTGCTGGTCGCCATAGTCGCCGACCAGGAACTCGATTCGATTAAATATTTGTTACATTCTTTCGTCAACAGGTTTGAAACATTCTTCGGGGATCAACTAAAGAACTTCCAAGGAGATTCATCTGTTTTTTCCCCTGCGGACAAGTTGTTGAAGCAGATTTTTGCGTAGGCAAGTATCGCTTCAATTGCCTCAAATTTTCTTCTCTTCTGCTGAAATTGCCGATTCTTATTCTACTCTCGAGTTATTGGGAAAATAGCCGCCTGATGGAAATAAAGGGTGAGGACACTATAATATCCTGCAAGATTTCCATGGCGTGCAGATTTGCTTGGAGATCACGATATCCGTTCTCAGCTATCTCGATCTCGTTCCGGTGCGAATCGAGGGCTTGTTGGAACGCGCCAACCACGGGCTGGATCGATTCGAGAAGCGGCAACCTTGGTCCAGGGCTCGTGCAGAGTTCAAACATTATCGCATCGAGAATAGATTCGTCATAGAATTTGATGAGCGAGGCGTTTCGTTCTGGATCCTCGTGCAGGTGCCCGAGCAGCCGTGCCAACCCGCCGATCGTTCCTTGGACGCTTGGCGTGGCCTTTTTCACGGGAATAGACTGGAGATACGTCCTGCTGATGTTCACGGTCACCTTGGAGCGGTTCGTGAAGTTGATCTTGTAATAGGCGTTTATAATGGCCGAATTCAGGTATGCAAGGATGTACTCGTAAGTATAGGTCGTGCCGTCAATCACGGGCTCGTCGTTGAGGATGATGGCGTTCGTTGATGCGAAGATGTAATGCTGTCGTTCATCCAAGGTCACGCGAAGGGGACGAGAACCGCCTCCGATGCGCTGCAGGACAAGTTTTTTCGGGGCTTCATGCACCCAGCGGGGGCGGGGCCGGTGGAGCCTGTTCTCGTCGTAAACGATGTACTGGCCTTCCTTCCAATTGATCTCGAACCGGTCGACGTCCCTTCCACGAAGAAGCTTTTTTGCAAGCGGGTAGTCTCCATCGCTCGTAAACATGGCATCATCCTTCCGCGTGACGAGACCCTCGATTATTGCCCTGCAAATCGACCCGAGGGGAAAAGAATCCTGTTTCATCAAGTCAAATACGCGATCCAGTTCGGGATCCGAGTGGATGTTGAAGGCGCAATCCGTGTTTGCGAGAAATCCACTTTGTGAGACGAGCTTCACTCTTGTAGATGCATCAAACCCGCCTTGCAAGACCTGCACCTCGTGGTCGGGCAGCGGTGCATTCTTGCTCAGGATAAGGACGACCGGTGCCGTCGTGACGCCTTTAAAGGTACCATCATTCAAGTCGACGATCCTCTCGATGCAGGTGGTCGAGGCGACGAGTTGCCGGGCATAATCGGATGTTGTCGCCCGCAGGAAGGTGTTTGGAAGGATGAAGCCAAGCGTTCCACCATTGCGGAGCAATTCTATCCCGCGCAGGAGAAACAGGGTCGACGCGTTGACCTTCCCCTGCTGGCGTGCCTTGCCCACGGTCCTTCCATCGGCCCTCATCACGTACGTGGCTTGGAGGTAGGAAAGGGTCTTCACGTCGAAAAGTTTCCCCCTCGTGAACACGTAAGGCGGGTTGCCGGTGACGATGTCAAACCCGCCGCGGGCCATAATGCGAGGGAATTCAGCCTGCCAATCAAAAACATCAGTAACGAGTTCATCGGGAACTCTCTCGTTCCCCTCCGTCGGTCGTACAGGGCCGACGAGGCTGTTACCCGGCTTAATCGTGCCTTCGAGATCCGGGAGTTCGACTGCCTCGCCTGGGACGGTGAATCCTTCGATCGACCAGAACCAGAGCCGCCACTTGGCAATCTTGACCGCTGATGGCATGCCATCGACGCCGTACACCTGGTTGGCGAGGATCGCGCACCTCTCAGCAAAGCTTTCGTTCTTGCTAGCGCTCCCGAGCAAAGCATTGGCCGCGACAACGAGAAAGGTTCCTGTTCCACTGGCAGGATCGAGGACCGCGGTGTCACGGTTCACGCCATGCCTGATCGCATGGCAGTCGATGGTGCTCTTGCAGATTGCCGCGGCAAGCTCGGGTGGCGTGTAGACGATCCCCTTTTTCTTCTTTTCGGTGCTTGGTCCCACCGCGTCGAGGCGAAGCTCGTGGACTTGGCTCAAACAAGCAGGCGTAAGGATGTCCCAAGCATGACCATCTTCAGGGATGCGGCTCTCCGATGGCCAGAATCGATGCCAGTCAAAAAAATCAGTGATTGCCCCCACCAGTCCTTTATCAGCATGCAAGATGGTCGGATCGGAAACAAACCAGCCAAGATCGGGGAACATGTTCGGTTGCCAAGCACTGGTCTCGATCCCATCGATAGTCCTTCCCATGGTGCATGCAACTGCCAATCTCCTAATGTTTTCAAGCCGCAGCCCTGCAGTTTGGTTAGTACGCAGGATCTCGCCAAGTGAGACGACCGAGCGGCCGTATATCTTCACTAGATCTGCTGCTATTAAGAAGGCCATGCAAAATATGCCTTCCAAGAATGCCTGCGCTCCTTCAACGGGCGATGGCGAGAGCTGTTCAGGATCGATGGCAGCAACTAGCCGGGCTTTCAAGGCAGAGCAGGCTTGAAGGAAGTCGGTCGTTGCCATCGTCGATGAACACTTGAAGGGAGATATTATTTGCACGATTTCGCGATATATTTAGTACGGGGAATTACGTTATGAAAATCATTCACATTGTTCATTTTCATAAACAAATGATGCTATTAGATCTCCTTCGCTAGGTAATGTCGATCCTAACAGGGTGTAACGCGCACCGTCTATCCCCTCCTGCGAATCGAATCGCGTCGGGGAATGCTTTTTTCATGATGTTGTATGAGGCGTTCACGTCGGCATTTATCATAAATCCGGTTGCAGATCGGAAGAGCCCGCGCTTCACGCGCCGGCCCGCGTAATGCGCTTCTGTTCGATACGCCATGGTTTTAACCTCGATATCATGAGAGCTTTAGGCGTTAAAAAGCCGGAAAGAGTGCAAAATTTCTGAAAACCTTAGCCATAAATCGTGAATATATATGAATACATTATTTATATTCTTCTTTCCTATACTTGAATACCATGGCATCGCGTCGTGTGTTGATTCTTGAACCGATTTCCAAACGGGTGAGCGTGCCCGCGGGCACGACCATCTACAACGCGCTTCTCGCGCTGAACTTCCCGATCAGTGCGTTTTGCGGGGGTATCGGCCGGTGCGGGAAGTGTCGGGTTACCATCGCCGAAGCGAATGCCGCGGTCTCTCCGCCAACCGAGAAAGAGCTGGCCATCTTGGGCGAGGAACTTGTGAGCCAAGGGACTCGGCTTGCATGCCAAACGGTCGTGGAAGGGGATTGTCGTGTCATGCTCGGCGAATCCCTCTTGCCGGCGGGCAGCCGTATCCTCGTCGATAGCGACGTGCAAGCCCTGGGAATCGATGTGCAAGTCGGCGTTGATCCCCTCGTGCACGGCCACGTAGTGACCGTTCTTAAACCGACGATCGAGCAGCCAGATTCCGATTACACACGGCTCAAGGCAGTCTTGCAGGACGAATTCTCCCACGTGCAGGCAGAGAACATCGACGATACCATGTGGGAGATCATGAAAACGCTCCCGGATCGCCTGCGCGAGAACGGCGGCCTCGTCACCTGCTTCTTCCAAAACGCCAACAGCATGAGCCACGATCGGCTCATTGATATCGTGGCCGGCGACCATGCAACCGAAAACTACGGCTTGGCCGTCGACATCGGGACGACGACGATCGTCGGATACCTGATCAACCTCCTCACCGGTGAAACAGCCGCCATCTCGGCTATGTTAAACCCGCAGGTCTCGATCGGCGAGGATGTGGTCTCCCGGATAACGTTCGTTACGAGGAATGATGGCCTTGGCAAGGCACAGGGCCTCGTCGTCGGAGCTCTCAACGAAATTCTCACCACGACGTGCGAGAAGGCCGGTGTTAGCAAAAACGACGTCCGGGACGTGGTCGTGGTCGGTAACACGGCCATGCATCACCTGTTTTTCGGTCTTCCCACGAAGCAACTGGCAGTTTCCCCGTTCGTTCCCGCGTTCAAGGATCCGATCAATATCCGTGCAAAGTTGTTGGGCCTGGAATGCAACCCGAACGCGAACGTGTATTCCCCGCCCGTGATCGCGGGGTACGTTGGCACGGACACGATCGGGTGCCTGGCAACGGCGAGGATGGACCAGTTCGAAAAATACACGCTGCTCATAGACATCGGCACGAACGGGGAACTCGTGTTAGGAAATCGCATCGGACTCATTTCCGGTTCCTGCGCGGCCGGGTCCGCGCTAGAAGGTGCTGAAATCTCATTCGGGATGCGTGCTGCTGAAGGCGCGATCGAGGGCGTCACCCTCGATCACGAGACGCGTGAACCGCGCCTCAAGGTGATAGGGAACGCGATACCCATTGGCATCTGCGGTTCGGGCCTCATCGACGTCGTCGCCGAGATGATCCGGTCTAAGATCCTCACCCGGAGTGGCCGGTTCAACGTGAAATCAGAAGAGATAAAAAACCATCCTCGCATCGTTGAGAATGATGGCGATTATCACTATCTCCTCTTCGATCCGGCCACCGATTTGGACAAGATCGAGAATTTCATCGATTACAAGCAGGATGCAGCTGCCAAGGCGGTCTCCATCATGATCTCGCAGGAAGACGTCCGCCAGGTGCAACTCGCCAAGGGAGCCTTCCTATCGGGGGCGCTCCTGATGCTCGGACAGGAGCAGAAGGCGGCCGCGGACATCGAGCAGGTCATCCTGGCGGGCGCGTTCGGGAGCTACATCAACAAGGCAAATGCCATGTTTATCGGGCTGTTTCCGGAAGTCGACGTTGCCAACACGTTCCAGATAGGCAACGCGGCTGGAATGGGCGCGCAGCTGTGTTTGCGGAGCATAGAATCGCGCCATCATGCCGACGCGGTTGCCCATTTGGTGCGATACTTCGAGGTATCCACATCACCGAAGTTTCAGGTTGAATTCGCCCACTCTCTCTACTTCCCGCACTTCGATCTCTCGCTTTTCCCTCGCGTGTCGGAAGGCTACGACGGCATTCCCCTTCGGTAATGGGACCTGCCGGGAATCGTTCTAAAATATTTAAGAGGCGTGACTTGATTCCTTCACGCGAGAATAGGAATATGGTTGGAATGAGTATGAGTTTAGAATTCACCTCGACACAAGAAATAATTGACGCCATCGTCAATGATATTAACATTCACCTCGAAAAAAGTAAAATATCTTACCGGAACCTTAAGGTCCTGATCACCGGCGGGGCCGGCTTTCTCGGAAGTTTCATCTGCGATGTCCTGATATCGCAAGGTGCCAAGAAGGTCATCTGTCTCGATAATTATTCCTCAGGTCGTCGGGAGAACATCGAGCATCTCATCGGCAATGAGAATTTTCAATTCGTGTACCACGACATATCCAATGCATACGACCCCGAGGAAAACGTCGACATCGTTATGCACTTGGCCTCGAGAGCCAGCCCGTTCGAGTTCGAGCACCATCCCATCTCCATCCTGCGGAGCAACACGCTCGGGACAATGAACGCGTTGGAAATCGCCCGCGCCTACGATGCCGAGTTCTTTTACACGTCCACGAGCGAGGTATATGGAAACCCTGATCCTGCATTCGTTCCCACGCCGGAAAGCTACTGGGGCCACGTCAATCCCGTCGGGCCGCGCAGCTGCTACGACGAGGCGAAACGGGCTGGAGAAGCATTCGTCAAGGCCTACGAGCTCGAATACGAGGTGCCCATCCGCGTTGCCCGCATCTTCAACACCTACGGGCCCCGCATCCGGGGCGGCCCGCTCTTCGGGCGGGTCATTCCCAACTTCATCGAGCAAGCCCTGAAGGACGAGCCGATCACGGTGTTTGGCGATGGGTCGCAGACGCGCAGCTTCACCTTCGTGTCCGACGAGATCGAGGGCCTGCTCCGGCTGGCCCATCCCAATATGGTCGCTGCGAGGGGTGAGGTCATCAACGTCGGGAACAACGAGGAGGTCACGGTCTTGGAGATTGCAACAGCCATCAAGGAAATGACCAATTCTGGGTCAGAAATTGCTTTTTACGGCCTTCCCAAAGATGACCCCGAGCGGCGCTGCCCGGTGCTGGACAAGGCCAACAACATCCTGAACTGGGCACCGCATACATCGATCAGAGAAGGGCTCGCCTACACCATCCCGTGGTTCAAGTTCACCCTCCTGTAACCATCGACCACGAAATACCACTCGTTTTTTCTTGTTTCCTTTTTGTTCGAACAGGCGTGATTGCAGTCGGGCTCATTCGCAGCGTACCTTGAACCGGGCGATGAAAAATCCCTTGGCGCCCCCGTCCACGTCTGGAAAGGTGCGGATCACCTTGCGGGCACAAGTGAATCCTGCCCAACCCGTGGAAAACCGTGCCGCGTGTCTCGGATGGCTTTCTGTATCGTGAAGATCCTCTATATCAATGCGATCGAGAATATCTTCTATCTGCGCTTCTCCCTCCTCGGGATAGTACGAACACGTGCTGTACACGATCGCCGTGTCCGGCCATTCGTTCGACCTGCAGGACTCGATCACCGAATCGAGCAGGCCTGCTTGGATCGTGGCGTGTCTCTCGAGAACCTCGGGATTCTGCAACGTGGCGAGCTCGGGGTACGCGCCGAGCGATCCCGACCCCGTGCATGGCGCGTCTACAAGGATGTGTGACGGCTGCATACCCCTGAAGAAGTGGTGCAATGTCGTGGCATCCGCCTGCACCAGCGAGGCGCAGGAATGGGCACGACCTAGATCGCGGCGGTTTTCGGCGATCCGCGCCCGGCTCGCCTCCGATGCAATGACCCTGCCTGTTGGTTGCACGCGCCACGCGATACCGATGGTTTTCTGGAAGGGCGCGGCGCAGGCATCGATGACGAGATCGCCAGGTCGTGGATCCAGCACGTTTACGACGAGGGCACTGGCGAGATCTTGGAAGAGGACGCCCTGTTGCTGGTCTCCAAGCGATTCAAGAACTTCCCGCTTGTACCCCGGGCGATTCCGGACCTGCAGCAAGCCAAGTATGGAAGGATCTCGTATGTAGACAAACTGTTTTGACGAAAGCAACGCCTCTGCTCTATGCAATGCGCCCGCGTCCCTGCAGTTTATCCAAAAGTTTGCAGAGTTCTCCTCTGCCCTCATCAATTTCTCGATCCTGTCTCTCGGGAGGAACTGGAGCAATCTTTTGACGAGAAATGGCGGGTTCGACGTGCGAATCGCGAGCTGGTCAGCCTCATCCAAGCGATCGAGCAACCGGTTGATGTCCAGCTGTGCAATGGAATCGACCAAACCCTTGCGATTCGGGCCGGCGATTCCCTCCACGGCGTCCTTTCGCGCAGCAAGCCTGCCTCGGTCGATTCCTTCCTTGAACGCGAGATAGGTAACGATCAGATCCACGAAGTATTCCACGTCGCCTTGATCGTTCGTGTTCCTGCCCCGGGCCGAGGCCACGATGAAGTCCAGCAGGATCCGGTGCTTGAGCACGCCTTGGATCGTTCCACGAATCCGGGACGCCTCGCTATGCCGCCCGATGCCTGCGGTCGCTCGAGCCAACGCCTGTTCGCGTGGCACGCCCCTCGCGATGATGTCCCTGCAGGCTAGAGCCATTCTATCTAGAATGCCGCGAGAGCCGGCCGGATCCTGATCTGGCGTCATGGTAAGCATCTAACATAACGTCAATTATGTTACCTTTAGTATGGTAGCCCATCTCGTCTTAACGTTTGCATAACTCAGCGGCGGACATGAAAGGCCGTGGTTAAAAGCTAATCAAGTCGAACATTGTCAAAATTTAAAATTTAAAATCAAAAAAATAATAGATTATGGAAAACACTATCAAGCGGTTGTGTATTATATGAAAAAACTAGTAACTGGCGCAACTGGTTTTATCGGTGGCACGATAGTGCGGGAGCTGTTAAATCGCGGTGAGGAAGTCCGTGTTCTGATAAGGAAAAATAGCGACACGCGCAACATCGCGGGTCTGGATGTAGAGATCGCGTATGGGGACATCCGTGATGGAGAATCTGTAAAAGCGGCGCTGAAAGATTGCGATACTTTTTTCCAGACAGCTGCTCTTTTCGCCCATTGGATCCCGGACAAAAAATTACAATATGACATCAACGTGAACGGGACTCGGATTGCGCTCACCGCGGCTTTGGAGGCTAATGTTGACAAGGTCGTCTACACGAGCACGAACAACGCGATCGGGGCGCACGGGCTTGAAACTCCCATGACCGAAGAAATGGAATATAACCTCGCGGACACGGGCGACCATTATTCCTATACCAAATACCTCGCAGAACTCGAGGCAAAGAAGCTAGCAGAGAAGGGTTTGAACGTTGTAATCGTCAATCCGACCATGGTCATCGGCACGCGGGATATCAAGCCCACCCCGTCTGGGAAGCTGATTATCGACGTTGCCAACGAAGCGATGCCAGGATACATCGATGGTGGGACCAATGTCATCGATGTTGAGGACGTCGCGATCGGCCACATCCTCGCGGCGCAAAAGGGCCGACCCGGGCAACGATATCTCTTTGGCAATCAAAACATCACCGTTGGGGACTATTTCAACCTGATCGCCGAGGTCGCGGGCGTAAAAGCGCCACGGAGAAAGATACCATATCCCCTCGCCATCGCCATCGGCCGATTATCCGGGATGGTGTCATATTTCACGAAGAAAGCCCCGGTGGTCGTCACCTCTGAACTGAAGATTGGAAAGAAAGGTGAATTCTGTAACTGCTCAAAGGCCGTGGAAGAGCTAGGCCTACCCCAGACGCCGATCAGGGATACAATTGAAAAGGCGTTAAATTGGTTTAGGGAGAATGGATATCTCAAAAAGCCGTAACCGAACCATCATTTCTTGGGAATCGTATTTAATCTCACCATATATTATACCATAAAAACCCCCGCGATCACACCAAGCGAGCGATGATGGGCGGCCTCTAATTGTCCTCGGTTTCTTTATACCATTTTCTTCTTTCTTTACCTTTTTCTAAACAATGCCGAGTTGGATCCGCGATCTGGCATTCTGAGAAACCAAAACGAAAATATCACGTATATTCGTGACGAAATAATGGGCGTTCGAGAGCCACTGACCCATTTTGAAAGAGAATTTTAAGAATAACATATAAAAATGAATGAGTTATAGAATTTCATCAAAATAATAAATGAAGAATTAAATAAAATGAAATTTTTTAGACATTCAAGTTCTGGCTAAGGTATTCCATCAGATCAAGTACCTGGGGATGAGCACCTTCGGGCGATTCCACCCGTCCTAGTGCCTCTTGAAGGTTCGTAAGGCAAAAAGGACATGTCGTTACTAGTCGGGTTGCGTCAGTTTTGAGAAATTCTGCGATGCGCGTGCTACCAATGTCCGCCGCTAATTGTGGGAACTGAGACTTGAGACCACCGCCTGCCCCGCAGCACCAAGCGTTCTCCCGGTTGTGGGGCATCTCGATCAGGTTGGCATTTGGCACCGCATTTATGAGCTCTCGCGGCGGGTCGTAAACTTTCGCGTGCCGCCCCAAGTGGCAGGGATCGTGGTAAGTAACTGGCCCTTGCGTGGCATCCTTGAAGGAGATCTTGCCCTCCTTCACCAGATTGTTGGTAAATTCCGAGGTGTGCAGCACCTGTGGCAGTTTAGCTTCTGGCCCTAAAAGCTCGGGATAGTCTTTCACAAAGCTCCGGTAGCACCCCGCACAATTGGTGACGATTGTCTTAATGCCTGCAGATTGCCAGTCATCGACGTTATGCATCGCTAGCTCTTTGGCAGTTTCCACGTCCCCAATCCGGAGCGCAACAGACCCGCAACACCACTCGTTATCAGAGATACTCAGGTCGGTGCCAGCTGTATCAGCCAGCATAAGGAACGATTTTAGGGGGGCTGAATTGCGATACGGGCCCGTGCATCCGGCGAAGAATCGCAGGTCGCTTTCCGCCTGCACGTGATTTGCATTTGGTGCGTCATTGACCCAATTTTTGCGAGTAGCGATGGATTCACCATACGGGTTCCGCATTCCCTCGTCTTTCAAATCTGCAATTAACCGGGCGTGTTCGGGTAGCGGGGCGCACCCATTTTCGACAAGATCCTGCCGCATTGCCTCCCAGACCTTCACGTGATCAATCCACCGGGTTACGAATAACTCGATGTTCGGATTTTTCGTCTGATGGCATACCTCGTGGCATGCCCCGCATTCAGTGCATTGGTAGACGAGCTCGGCGAGTTCCGGGCTGTATTCCAAGTCCCCTTCCAAGAGACCCTTGGCGATATTCATCTTCCCCCGGGAAAAGATAGGCTCGAACCCGCTCGGATGGACTTCTTTCACGGGACACACGAGGTTGACCCCTACAGCAGGGCGGACGGAGTACCCACAGTCACCGCACCCCATGCAAGACTCGACGGCGTTGAATTGCTTGGCCAGATTGTCCTTCTTCGTGCTCATATTTAGTTCTCGCCTCCTTCGCCGAGTTTAAACTTACCTGGACTTAGCACGTTCCGTGGGTCGAGCAATTTCTTGACATTTGCCAACAGTGAATAGTAATCGGGTTGGTAAGCCCCCATTTCCACGAACGCCCGGGAACAAAAATCGCCCATCATGTACCATTGCACGCCATGGCGCGTTACATTTTCAAGGATCGACCGCCACAAGGTCAAGTTAATGTCGTGGAGTTCTTTGTGGGGGTATGTCGTAAACCCGCACGTGATTTCCACGTTGCTTTCACCAAGCAACATGACGGGACCACTCCCCACCATGGGGCGGGCACCCGCAACCGCAGCAATTTGATCCATCTCGTCTTTGTGCTCTCCTTCCCACGCGTCCAAGTCCGAGAGGATCCCCGGAAATGCTTTGATGGGCGAGAAACACTCGGCAGTCAGAGGCTGACTAGTGACGGTCACTCCCCACAGCGGGTGGTAGAGCTGCCAATGCCCCTGCTCGACGTAGTGCCACTTGGCAATGTTACCATCAGAGATCTCCGGACCGATGTCTTGAGCTTTTTCCTCCTCCATAATGGTATCGAGTTGCTTTGTTTTTTCAGCCAATTCAGGTTCAGAATTAGCTTCCACGGTGTAGAACATCATCCCCTTCAAGCGACTGATGTTTTTCCATGGCTTGAACACATCTTGTGCCGAAAGAACGGTTGTGACAATATCGGGCAAGTACATGAGGTCATAGACATCAATACCCACGCGGCGGACCTTTTGCATAATTCTTGCCCCAGATTTTGCCGTATCGCCTCTTAAATTGAAGGTTTTGTAATTTGCAAAAGGTGGGCGAGGGAAAATTTGGAGCATAACTTTGGTTTTCACGCCTAGGATTCCGTTATCCCCGCAGAACAAACCCGCGAGGTCAGGACCGTTGCCAAACCGCCCGAACGGTACCTTGTTGAACTTGTTTGCGAGGGAGCCAGTCTGGATTAGCTCCCCGGTCGGCAGGGCTACTTCGAGGCCGAGAAGTTGCTTCGTGCACGCCCCATACTTCGCGCACCCGCCGCCGCCCACGCTATTGTGGGATATCCCGCCGCCCACGCTGGCGACCATGCCACTGCCTGGACCCATGCATCCGGTATAAAGCCCTTGCTTGGCAAGTTCGGCATTGAGTGTCCCCCAGCTGATGCCAGCCTCCACGGTCACGGACATGTTGTCTTCATTGATGTCGAGGATCTTGGCCATCCGCTTGAGATCCAGTACAACTCCGCCGTCTCCGATGGGTTTGGATCCCCCAAACTCGCAGCACCCGCCACCCCGGGGAGTTACCTTGATTCCCTCATCGTTGGCAACTTTGAGGATCTCGGCTATTTCTTCTGCTGATCCGGGGCGAACAACCACGTCAGGAACGCCCCGCAAAACGGGATCAACATTTGCTGAATACGAATACCTGATATACTTGTTGTCAGATGCAAATTGCTCTGCGACAATTCCTTGGAGTTTCTTCAAAACGGTTTCACTAATAGATTCCACACCTCGAACAGTTCCTTTACTTGATTAGATTTGTTACTGCGGTATAATACTAAAAACTTTGTTAAGCAGAAGGAGCTTGAGCAGGCCTCGTAATTTAATTCGCCGTTGCAACCAAGCTTTAACGGGGTCAAGCTTGCCCGTTGCAATGTCCATAAATTGCTCTGTCGTGCATTGGAGTAGCGATTGGGCGCCCGTCTTCTTCCACTCCTTGCATTCCGCTTCAGGTACTGCGGAAATTTTCAACTCGCCCTTGTCGATATGAGCCAAAGCTGCCGGGTACATATCCGTTGCGACTAAAAGAAATTTAACGTTCTCGGTTCCGAAGGTTTCTTTAAATTTCGGTATGGAATTGACTACATCTAATTGTTCCTTGATTATTCCTGCAAACCCTCGCAATCGTTCTTTCTTTTCTTTCTTTTTCGGTGGTGCTTTCTTTTCCTCTTCAGGTTCGGTTTCGGTTCCTTCGGTCTCTTCAGATTCTTCAGCCATGAGTTTCACTTTGTTCCGCTTTTTAATCGTTCTTCCCATATTCTTGCTGAGGATTTAAAAAGCTTGTTGAAATACAACTAAAATTTCGTTAGATCCTAACAAGAACTTGTTGACTTTTGCTCTTATGAGGAATGTGAATGCGTGGCGCGATTGCAAAAAAAAAGAGAAAGAAAATTCATTGTTCGAGTTGAACCGTGCCGAGTACCTCTTTATCGGGTTGGTCAACAACAGGTGGGGTAGTAACGCGATTTTTATAAAACATTTTGTCGTGCATGAGCAAGACAACGATAATTCCGACTACGAAAAGTGCTGCAATTATATACATTACCAACATGTATCCTGGGGCTTCAAAAATGAATCCGAAGAGAAACACGATTCCCCCGATCTGCCCGATCCACATGATTATTCCGTTGGAAGATTCTTCGGGAACTGGATAGGTTATCTCGGCTGCATAGGTTAATCCAACCGGGAGCGCAGATACCAAGAGAAATCCATAAATAACGGATTCTATCGCAAGCCATGAAGCTGAAGTGATCAATGCGAATAATACGGTAAATGGTACTCCCGCTATCATCGCAATTAGTATGAATGGTTTTCGTTTCTGAATTTTATCCGAAATCGCTGGCATGACCACTGATCCGGCAATACCCCCGATGATGACAATCGCCCCAACAATACCTGCGACATTAGCAACATGAGGACCGATGAATTTGCTATCCGGGAGTATCTGGCCAATGGCTGACAAGATGGCGTTGAATGCCCCAAAACCAATAAACAAAAGTACTAACAATTTCTGGAAATCTCGATTCCTGAACATATCCCTTAATCCTTGAACCATCAAAACTTTGACTTTCTCGGAGTTCGGATTGGCGGGCGTGCGAGGTTTATCCTTTACAAAAATAATGTAAAATATCATGGCAATGATCGCTAAAATCCCGTAAATCATGCCCAACCAGAAAAGACCAAGGGCCGAGTAAATCGGGCCTGCGAGAAACATTGCAATTACAATTCCCAACATCATTGACATGGTGCCTAGCCCTGTTGCCAAAGCTTTATCCTTCTCTGGGAACCAATTGCCCGCCACCTTGGTGAACGAATTGAGAACAAACGGTTGACCGACGGCAGTAACGATTTGGCAGATCAAGACGATCATGAAGTTCGTCGTCAATCCCCGGAGAAAACCGAAGACCCCGATCAAGATCACGCCAAATCCTGTTCCCCATTTCAAGCCGTATTTGTCAATTAACCAACTGGCGGGAAAATTCATGGGCAAATACACTATCATGAACACGAGTGCCAGAACATCCACGTCCGAGACACTAACATTGAACACGATTGCTGCCTGCGTGTCGATCGCGGCGTAGGTAATCCAAAGCAGTTGTGTAACGATATTCACGAACATGAACAGCAATAAAACAACCCATCGATACGGGTATACTACATATTTGATTGTTTCTGACATAGATTTGACCTATTATGTAGTTCTATATATACACCACCTTGCCACTCATCATGTGAATACTATTTTATTTCGTTTTGAACAAGAAAAGTCTCTTAGAAAAGATGCCTTGGCCTTCCCGGCCAGAATTGCAAGGTCAGACCGTACCGGCTATCTGAGCTTCTCGGAGCTCAAGCGCGCCCAACGGCGCAAAGAAAGATGCGGGAAACATCGTCGATTGGGCTGGCTCCTACCAATCTAGATAATGCTAGTATTTTTATGCTTCAGCCCGTCAGATCCCGAATTGGTTTCAATCCACGAATCAAACTAAACGTCAAGGAATATACGATTCTAGCGCTTCCGTACCTTCAATCACAAGAGATAGAACTAAAAATGGCCCAGGATCGATTTGAAATCTCGTTCAACGGCCGTGGCGGCCAAGGAGCCGTCACCGCGGCGACAATCCTTGCAAAGGCCGCCTTCAAGACCGGGCAGTACCCATTTGTCATGGCATTTCCGGTATTTGGCCCGGAACGGCGGGGCGCGCCGGTTCAAGCCTTTGCTCGCATTTCCGCGCGGGAAATTCACGAACGCGACAAAATATACAACCCGGACATCGTCATCGTGATGGACGCATCGACCCTCAGGACCGCAAACCCGATTCCAACGCTCCGCGAGGACGGTGTCCTGCTCGTGAACACGGGCGAGTCGCCCGAGTCGTTACGAGAAGCATACACCATTCCCGATGGAATCAAGGTCGGCGTCGTTGATATCACCAAAATATGCATCGAAATCAACCTGTTCATCAGCGGAAACGCGCCCGTCTTCAACACGCCGGTGCTTGGCGCGTTTTGCAGGATGATTGACGCTATCCCCCTCGAGACAATGCTGGAGGCCATCCGGGAGAATTTCCCGGGCCAAAAAAACGCCGCCGATCTCAATGTTCAAGGCGCATCGCTCGCCTACGAGCGAATCATGATAAACTAGGAGAAAATAGTCTTATGATCGATTCAAAAAACCCCAGATCCACCATAGCCGCCGTGCAGCACCCTACCGAGGGCGAGGCTGGCGAAACCGGCACGTGGCGCACGTTCAAGCCCGTCGTCGACGAGACGAAATGCGTCCTGATGCGGAGTGCCAAGGCCCGCTGCAACATCTGCTGGATGTATTGTCCTGAAGCCTGTATCTCTCGCGAGCGCCCGCCGGTCGTTAATTACAAGTATTGCAAGGGAGATGGCATCTGTGCCCAGGAATGTCCCCACGGGGCGATAACCATGGTCGAAGAGGAAACGGAGGAAACACCGGAATGACCCAATCCTCAAGCACGAACCCCGATGGGAGTTCATCGCGGGAAACCATGATCCTGACTGGCAACTACGCGGCCTCGTACGCGGTAAAGTCAGCGCACGTGCAGGTTCTTGCAGCTTACCCGATCACGCCACAGAGCCCCGTCGTCGAGAAACTTTCGGAGTTCATCGAGGACGGGGAGATGCCGAACGCCCGGATGATCCGCGTCGAATCCGAACAGAGTGCAATGGCTTCCCTGATCTCTGCAAGCATCACGGGCGCCCGTGTTTTCACGGCGACTTCATCCCACGGCCTGCTCTACATGCACGAGCAGCTCGCGTGGGCCGCGGGCACGCGCCTTCCCATTGTTATGTGCATCGTGACACGGGCCATCGGCGCGCCGTGGTCAGTGTGGACTGACCATCAGGATGCGGTGAGTCAGCGCGATACGGGCTGGATGCAGATCTTCTGCGAGGATAATCAGGAGATCTACGACACGGTGCTCGAAGCCTATCGCATCGCCGAGGACGAGCGGGTGTACCTGCCCGTCGCGGTCTGCTACGACGGCTACATCCTCAGCCACACGGTCATGCCCGTGGAGCTGCTCGCGCAGGACGAGATCGATGGCTTCGTGCCACCGTTCAAGTCGCACCTCATGCTCGCGACGACCATGAACGACCCGGTCGGTGTGAACCCGGTCACGGTCTCGGACCCGCGTGAAGGCTTTCCAGCCTACATGGAGCTGCGCCACCGCATGCAAAAGGCGCACGAGGGCGCCGTCGCGGTCATGGAAGAGGTCGAGGCCGAATTCGTCAAGGTCTCGGGTCGAGACCACGGCGGGGCCGTGCGCGGCTACATGCTGGACGACGCCGACGTGGTCATAGTAGGGATGGGCTCCTGCGCCAGTCAGGCCAAGTGCGCCATCGATGCCCTGCGAGCCGAGGGCATCAACGCGGGCGTGCTGGCCGTGCGGCTGTTCCGGCCGTTCCCGAAGCAGCGCGTTCGAGAGGCGATTGAGAGAGCCAAAGCAAAAACCGTGGTAGTGTTCGACCGAGACGTTGCCTATGGATTGGAAGGTGCCCTTTCCGCGGAAACGAAGGTTGCGCTGTATCCCTTGGCTGAGAAACCATACGTGTCCGGCTTCATCGTCGGCCTCGGCGGGCGGGACTTCACGACCGCGCATGTGATCCAGGGCACGAGAATCGCCGTTGAGAGACAAGCCGCGGGCGAGACCCACGACGAGACCACGTGGCTCGGTCTCATGGAAGGAGAAGGTGAACCCTGATGATGGAAACAGAAAACGCGTCCAAGATACGGCCCGATGAGCTCCCCGAAGAGGAATACATGCTTCCCGGCAACCGGTCCTGCTCGGGGTGCGGCATGTCACTCGTGTATCGAATGGCGCTGAAGGCATTGGGCCCCGACACGATCATCACGGTGCCCGCATCCTGTTTGACCGTGCTACACGGCCTGTATCACAAGACCTCCGTCAACATAAACGTGATCCACACGACCTTCGAGACCACGGCCGCGTCTGCATCGGGCATCGTTGCTGCGCTCGAGGCGATGGGCCTCGATGACAAGATTACTGTCGTCGGGTTCGCAGGCGACGGTGGCACGTCGGACATCGGCATCCAAGGGCTCAGCGCGGCTGCCGAGCGCAACACGAACTTCATCTACGCCTGCTACGACAACGAGATGTACTCCAACACCGGCACGCAGCGGAGCAGTGAAACGCCCTACATGGCATACACCACGACAACCCCCCACGGGAAGTTAGGTCATAAAAAGAACATGCCCATGATCATGCGCGCGCACAACATCCCGTACATCGCGACCACGTGCGCTTCCTACCCGCAGGATGTCTACGCGAAGTTCAAGAAGGCCAAGGAATTCAAGGGCACCCGGTACATCCACATCCTGACGCCCTGCACGCCCGGCTGGGGCTTCCCTTCGGACCAAACGATCGAGATCGGTAGGCTGGCCGTCAAGACCGGCATATATCCGATGTACGAAATAATCGATGGAAAGTTATTCTTGTCTAAAGAGTCGGAGCCATGCTTGAACGAAGGCAATTGCCTCCCAGTGGAGGAATACCTGAAAGCACAAACCCGGTTCAAGCTCATCACCGATAAAGACGTTAAAGTCTACGAGGA
>Ga0326727_10000675_pt1 | contig 137164 bp, 105 predicted proteins | sample MB2enrmetagenome_FD_207643 | JGI IMG/M metagenome (GOLD analysis project Ga0326727, IMG submission 207643) | Lab enriched peat soil microbial communities from McLean, Ithaca, NY, United States - MB29MY | ecosystem: Environmental > Terrestrial > Soil > Wetlands > Peat | place: USA: New York... | reverse complement strand
AATAAATGACGCGAAGGTCAATCTTGGGTGAAGCGGTATCCACACCTCCAGCAACCGATGTGGACGGAACGAAGACCGCTCCAGCGGCCAGGATCAGATAGAAGCCAATCCACCGAGTCAACGCAGCCATGCGCATACTCTGCGGGTTTGTCAGCATTTGTAAAGGTTACTCAGTGCAATAAGGCGCATCTCCTCGCCGCCACCACGCCGTAGTAGGGTAAGCCTCAGGCTTGCCAAGTCCGCCAACCCTCTGGGTTGGCGAGCTAAGCGGCAGGCAGTCGGATAGGCCCGACAAGCCAGAGGCTTGTTGGGACAGCGCAAGCCGGAGGCTTACGCTACTACCTGGTAGCGGCGCCAGTTAGACTTCGGGCTTAATACCCTCATTACTACCCTCACTCACGACTTAATACCCTTACTCCCCAAGTGCCGCCAGCGCGCGGCCGGGCCTTTCCCCTGGCAGGAAACCTCGCCCGCCGCTTTCAAATCGGCCAGCAAAGTGCGAATCCATTCGCGGCCCACGCCGGGACACGCGCGTTCAATGTCAGCGAGGCGGAAGTCGCCCGGCTCCTGACGGATGGCCGCGAGCACGAGTTCCGCCTTTGCGCCACGCGGGGCTTTGACCTGCCCGACGCGATGCTCGAACTCCTTGCAAGCCTGAGTGAGGATGAACAAAAGGAAATTCATCGTCGGCCACGGGTCGTGTTTGCCTTCGTGCCAGCGCTGAGAACTCTGTTCGAGGACTTCGTAGTAACGCTCTTTGTTCTGTTCAATGAGGCGTTCCAGGCTCACGTAGCGTCCGGCTTCGATCCCGCAACGGTAGCAAGCCAGCAAAAACAGCAAACGCGAGACGCGGCCATTGCCATCCCGAAACGGATGAATGCAGAGGAAATCGAGATTCAACGCCGCGGCGAGGACGAGCGGGTGAACCCATTTCTCCCGGACGCCGCGTTGCCAGAGTTCAACCGTTTCTGCCATCGCTTTCGGCGTTTGCCTGGCCGGAACGGTCTTGAACCGGACGCGGCTGCGGCCATCGGCGTAGGTCTGGATAATGTCCACATCCTTTTCCTTGTATTGGCCCGCGTCCCAGATTTCGCCGCGGCAGAGCTGGTGAAGCGTTTTGATGGTGGCTTCAGTAATAGGCAACTTCGCGCCGCTCTCGTGGATGAGTTTCAGAGCGTCGCGGTAGCCGCGCACCTCCTCCTCGTCGCGGTCGCGCAGGGCAGGCTTTCCGAAAATGAGCGTGCCCACCCGGGACTTGTCCACCTCGACGCCTTCGATGCGATTGGAGGAAATGGCGCTCTCGATGAGAGCGTGCTCGCGCAGCACCTTGAGTCTTTGGGGTGATTGACGGGTGAACAATTCCTGTTTGCCGCGCGCTTCGGTCAGGTCGGTTAGATACCATGTCGTCCGCGTGGGTAGCGTGGACGATTCGGCGGCGAGTTGGCGGAGGGTCATCATGGGCGGGGAAAGGCCTCTGTTGTCGGCTTCAGGTCTTGCGGTTGCTCATTCATCGCGTTTTAGCATTTAGCCCTTAGCCTTCAGCCTTTCTTCTCCCTCGTTCGGTAGCGAGTCGGGCTCTCACGCAACGCGGCGGCTTCAGTGGGGGAAATCCAGACCGCCTTGCCGTCCCGCCACACCGCCAAGGGCCTGGCCCCCCGGCGGTGTTCATCAACAACCTTGGCCACGGCATGTGTCAGGGCCTGCATGGCCTGCTGCGTCAAGGATAATTGGGTTGATTTCTTCATGGTTCAAATTGCCGCCGCAACTCCGCGTAGAGCACAGCATCCCCTTCACGCCGCGTAACAACGGCAAATTCGTCCGGCCCGACAAGGTGGTTTCAAAAGCGAAATCCTTGCCAGCCGCTGTGGATTCCGCGATTTGCTCCAGCGCCGCGCGACCAACCTCGGTGAGTTTCCAGTTCTGGTCATCCTCCGCGAGCAATCCTTCTTCGATTAGCTTTTGCTTGTCGGCGTAGGACGTGAAGGAGAAAGCGCCGAACTTGTAGGGCACGAAATCGTAGCCAGGCGTGGCTTCGCATTCCCGCGTATAAAGGAACAGCAGCTTCTGGAAATCCGTATGCCCCACCGGCTCGCCGACTGCGTCCAGCAAGGTCAACAACAGCCGTTGGCGTCCAAATAGCATGACCAAGCTTACCGCGATTCCAGCCCGCACCGCAATCCATCCGAGTCAGGCTCACAACGCGGCGTCTCAACCATTAACTCTTCCAACTTAACTTCAGGCACAAGTCAACTGCCATGGCCTCATAGCGCGAGCGAACATGACCCGGGGTTATCTTGAATCGGCGCGCAGCATTGGCGACTTGGGCCTCGGCAACTGGTTCTTTCGGGTCCAGCCAGGGATCGGTAGCGTCCAAATCGCGGGAGAGAAGCTGCTGGTCCAAAATGTCTTTGTGCTGGGCATAAGCACGAACGGCGGTTTGGCGAACTTGAGCCTTTTCCGAGGTGAGGATCCGGGTCAGCGCCGTTATTCCTCCTGGTTCGCCCAAAGCGTGGAGAGCCGCTGCAGCGGTTGCTCCAATGTCTGCATCTTGGTCGTCCAGGTAGGCCAGCAGCGGCGCGACGGCCTGTTTGTCGCCCAACTGGCCCAGCGCTCTGATGGCCGCCATGCGGACATCCGAGGCGGAGTCGTCCAGCTTGGCTAGCAACGGCGCGACGACCTGTTTGTCGCCCAACTGGCCCAGCGCTTCGACGACTGCCTTGCGGAAACTGGCGTCCTGGTCGTCCAGCCTGGCCAGCAGCGGGGCGACGGCCTGCTTGTCGCCCAACTGCACCAGCGCTCCGATGACAACCCTGCGGGATCTAGTGTCGTCCAGCTTGCCTAGCAGCGGCGCGACGGCTTGTTTGTCCCCCAAGTGCCCCAGCGCTTCGATGACGGCCCTGCGGACAGTCGCATCTTGGTCCTCCAACCGGCGCAGCAGAGGAGACAGTGCTCGGGTATCTTTACTGAGGCCCAAAATGACCGCTAACCAGCGGCGCGTAGAATTCTCACTCATGGGCGTAGCGTCCAAAGCTACGCTCACCCGATTCACGTCGTCGCCTTTTGCTACCCAAACCGATTGACGTTGTGGCCGAAGGTGGCTGCCTTCGCTCAACCATCCCAACGCCCAAGCGGCAGCATGTCTTGCTGGAAGATCTGTTTGGGCTAGAATGTCCAAGAGGCTATCAGGGAGATCCTCTACAATCTCAACACGGCCCTCAAACGCCATCTCCATGACCGTTAGCGCGGCAGATATCACCTCGACTCGGTCGCCTGACTTAAGGCGCTGCACGAGCCCAGTGAATAATGTCTGTGGGGCAATGCCAGATTCTTCCAAGCAAGTCCCCTCAGCCATTCCCCAGAGGCCACCGACGTTCCATTGCGCGTCCGATGGGCGCTGACAGAACTCCTGAATAAGCGACTTCTTGAGTAGGGGCGACCATATGCTGCGGGCAACTTCCACTGCCGCCCGATCTAGAGTCGTCTCCACAGGGCCTTTACCGTCATGCTCCCCAACTTTGGCAGCGAGCGCGCAAAGCACCTGCTGGGCATTCTCCTCGCTGACGTTGGGCTCGTCCGCGAGGCAAAGTGCCGCCAACACTGCTCGTGGCCGACCCGTCCGCGCTGCATCCTCGCCTTCCATCGGGTTCAAGATTGCCAGCAGCACTTCGTCCACATCATCGTCTTTGCAGTCGGCTACGAGGAGTCGCAGTGCCTCGCGCCAAGATTCGGGAACATCGACCTCCACTTTCGCCCTACGACGAGAGCGGCTGTTATCGGCTCTCTCCACCGCACCCGCCAGAGGAGCCACCTGATCGGCGAGTGACTTCGGCTTACCACGGTTAGGATACTTGCCGTCATGTATCGCGCTGGCAGCTAGGTATTCCTGGAAAGTCAGGTGTCGGAATTCCCACACCGGCTTTTCCTGTGACTTGTTTTTCTGCCAGATGCCACCGGATTTGATGAGGATGCTGGAACGCTCTTCCAAATGCTTCAGAAACTCGCGAGGCCCTCGGCTACTAACTGCGCGAACTTTCGGATACTCGATGCGGAGATTGTCCAGCAGGTCGAGAACTTCGTCGTCGGTCAACCGCTGCACGCCGCGCCGGCACATCTCGTAGGCGAGGTATTCGAGTTGGGGAATGGCTTCGTTTTCTTCAATGACTTGGTGGCGTCTCGGATTCCAGTTGAGCAACACCGAGACCGCTTCGGCGTAGAGCTTGGTCCGACGGTTGGGGAGTTTGCCGACCTTGCGCTTGACCAAGGCCAGGGTCGTCAGCAGCATGGGGTTGCCGGTGAGGCGCTCGATGCGGTCGCTGGAATGCAGGGCTTCGAGCAATTCCTGGGCGCGCTTGGCTTTTTCAGCAGAGGGCTGGTGCTGCTCGGTGACATGCACCCACCGCTGGGCAAAGAGGTCTTTGTCCTCGCGGTTCAGTTCGGCGATGACGCCATGCTCGAAACCGGAGCCCATGCGGTAAGGCATGTCGCGGTAGCCGACGATGCGGGAGGTGACCACGATAGGCGCATCCGGGTAGCGTGCGGCGGTTCGCTCAAGTTCCTGGCAGAACATCATGCGCACCTGGGGATTCGTAATTTCATCCAGACCATCTACGAGCAGCAGGGCTTTGGCATTGGCAATGCGGTCGAGAATGACGGCCCGCATGACGTTCGCTTCTTCCGGGAGGAGTTCCGACTTCTTAAGGTGCTGAGTCAGGAAGTCAGTGAAGCAACGGCACAGGTCCTCTTCGCCGAGGTCGCGGCAGCGGATGAGCACCGGAACCCAAGGCTGGCTGGGCAGCGTATCCGTATCCGGCACCTGGCTGAAGGCAGCATCACCTTTGTGCCGCAGGAGATAGGCGGTGGCCATCCAGCGGAGCATGGTGGTCTTGCCACCGCCCGGGTCGCCGAGAACGACCAGTCGCCGGGACACACCCAAGCGTTCTCCAACGGGAGAGCGCGACTCTGTGCGGCTGGGCCGGTCGGGCTCATCCGCCAAGAGGTGGCCGGCTTCGCGATGGCGGCGGGCTTCGCGTCCCGCTTCCAATCTGGCCAGCGCCGCATCGTCGCTTTCACCACGTGTGGTCGGCTCGACCTGAATGCGCAGCGGCATGTAGAGCTGGCGTAGGAGGAGTCTTTGAATTGCCAGTTCAATATCGGGTTCTGGTAGGTTGCTCAGGTCAATGATGTCCCATGCGTCGAGTGCCTTCTCACAATAGCGGTCGAGGGCAGCCTTCTGCTTTTCCTGAGAGTATATGCCCACAGCTTCGTCGGCCCGCTTTCGCAGCACGGCCACTTGCTCGCGGAGGTAATCGAGGCTCAGTTGGTGCCGCCAGTTGGCAAGGACCGGATGAGCGAACACCGCCTTGTCCACAGCCTCAAAGTAGCCTGTCTTCAGAAACTCAATCTGCTCCTGGCTAGCACCGCCGATGGCCAAGGCAGCTTCCATCCTCTGGAGAATGCGGTTCTTGACGGCGTTCCCTTCCGCAATGGCACCAGCCATAAGCCACTCGGTAAGCTCTGTCTGGAAAACCTCATCGCTGAGGAGTTGCCAGAGCGGCTCCTCATAAGCCGGGACACCGAGCTGGGCGCGGTTACGGGCGAGTTCGGTGCAGGCGGCGCGGAGTTCGTCGCGAATCGAATGCGTCGAGGCGAGAGCTTTCTGCAAGGCCTCATCCTTCTCCAGAGCTTCTTTGAGCTTACTCTCTCTTGTCGCGGCAATCGCTGCCGAACGCTCACCAGCGGCGAGATTGATCAGGTAGCCGAGCAGGTTGGTTAGTAGAAGTTCACCGATGATGGTCATAGCAGAGTTGTGTCTTTGTTTGACTTGGTTGTGGCCCCACCGCTGCGAAGGGGTTGGCGGCGGGTGAGCACGGAGGCGTTCAAGGCGAGAGGGCACAGCAGGTCGAACGGGTCGGCGTCCGGCTTGCCCGCCTGCGCGGCGATGGAAGGCGGTTCATTGTCCCAGTCCACCACCTGGAGCTTTGGCACAACGAGTTTCAGGCCGGTATCGCCGTCGGTGGGCATGACTTCGGAGAAGCGGAGATTGCCTCTCAGCGTCAACGTGTGCTGCGGGCCTGTAAACATATCCTCATGCGCTTCTGTTGGCCGACCAGTGTTGCGGCGAATGCCGGCATGGCTCGGAAACGCGGATGCGCGGCACGACCGCCGCGAATCGTATCCCAAACCGGCTCAAGAACAAACGGAAAAAGGGCGGCACCATGCCGAAAAGCTGAAATTGGGAAAGCAGAAAGCTGCAATGGGACCACGGACCACTGACCACGGACCGCCGACGATGGCCAGCGGGCGCAAATCAGGTTTTGTGCAACTGTTGTTCTCAGGGCGTCTGGCTGGCCTTCGACTCGGGAATGCTCAATGCCGCCGCAGCCGCGCTGGGCGGGGTGTGGCCATCGCACGTAACCCCTGGAGTCGCTTTCCTGACGTGTCCTGCCCCGGGCACCGCTGGCAGGCTTTGGGGAAAGGTGGCCGGTCTGTAGGATCAGTGGCCAGAGTGCGCCCTCGGCCTTGCTCCTTTGCCGGTTGCCGCATTCTCGGTTGACACCTCTGGCCCTGGTTGTCTCCCCAAAAAGGCCAGCCTCTCGCCCACCACCCACCGCCAACCCCCTGGCCCATTCCCGCTGACAGGGCGGCAGTCCCGCCGGAGTCCCCCCGGAGTCTCCTCGTAGTACCCTCGATCCGGATCGAGGGTACTACGGGGAGCCTCCGGCGAGGCCCGCACGCGGTAGCGGAGGGGTCAGCCAAGGCATCGCGGCCACCCGGAGAATAGTTATCGAGCAGGATCGTCACAAAGGTTTTCGCGCATCCCATTAGCAGCCAGGGACTTGCGGAGCCGAGGATGCTCGGTGCTTGAATTGGGCGGACGACGGATCAGGTCACCGATGGTGAGGCATTAGTGGAGCCGGCACTGCCCGCTGCCAAGCGTGAAATGGCTCAAGAGAGGCCATTCGCGGAGGCTTCACGACCTGGCCGGTCGTTAGTGGGAAATGTCTCTTTGCGAGATCAGGAGATACGCCAGAGTGAAGCCGGTCATGGCCATCACCCAGAGGACCAGGAGGTTTTCCAGGCACAATGGGCTGCCCGCGACCAGTTCATACGGGTCGAAGTAGTAGAATGGCGACAGCCAGGCGATGCGGTCGAGGGCCGGCCACAGCCGGTGAGCCCAATCCAGGAGCAACGCGCCGAATGCGAGCAGGGACGTGGTCGCGCTCGCCAACTCCACGTTCTTCTCCGCCAGGTTCCGCCGCAACTCGTCAACGGTCAGATGCGTGTTGACCCGCGCCAGCAGTTCATGGGCGTGGAAGGGCTTCGCCACGTAATCCACCGCGCCCAATTCGAAGCCCTGGGCAATGTCCGCCGTCTCGGTGCGCGCGGTCAGGAAGATCACCGGGATGTCCTTCGTGGCGGTGGATTCCTTCAGGCGGCGACAGGTCTCGAACCCGTCCATCTCCGGCATCATCACGTCGAGCAGGATCAAGTCCGGGCGGAGGCGGCTGACCACCTCCAGAGCCTGGCGGCCGCTCGTGGCCACGCTGACCTGATAGCCTTTGTCTTTCAGCGTGCTCGACAGCGCCTGAATGTTGGCTGGCGTGTCGTCCACCACCAGGATGCGGCGGTTCATCTGCCAGGGAACCCAGTTCGCGGCGGACGACGGCTTTGGGCGTCCCGTTACTGGTTCTCCTGATGCGAGCGCTGGCGAGCGGCCAGGTAGCTATCCAACTCGGCAACGTCCTTGAAAACTGCCACGCCCGGAAGAGCCTTCATGATCTCAAAGACCTCCTGGATCTGGGACTGCATGTTAACGAAGGAGGCCTGGCCACCGCGCGCTTTGAGCTGTTTGCGCGCCGTCGAAAACACCCGCAGCCCGGCGCTGCTGATGAACTTCAACTGGGCGAGGTCAAAGATGAGGTCCTTGATCGCCCCGGCTAGCACTGGCGCGAGCTGCCGCTCCAAGTCCGGCGCCGTGGCGGTGTCGAGGCTGCCGGTGAGTTTCACGGTGACGGCGCCCGTATTCTGGGGGCCAACGTCCTTCAGGATCTTGATTTCGAGGGGCATATCTATATGTGGGTTCTAGTTTTCTCCAGTTTGGTTCGTCTTGGCAAAGCTATTCCTCGCGGTCGGCCGGAACAAGCCGTTTCGTCAGGCGCAGGATGTTTTCGCCGGCTTCACGCCGGTAACGAATCTCGTCCATGTAGCGGCGGACGAGCTGAACTCCCCAGCCACCGGGCAATTGATCGTCTGTAGCGGTCGCGGGCGCGGCGACGCGGACTTGCGTGGGATCGAACTCCGGGCCGTGGTCGCGCAGTTCGAGGGTTACCGCGCTGCCCGTGTGCTCGATGACAACCTGGAATTTCTGCCGCGCGTCGCGCTGCAGAGCGTGGTTGACAATGTTGCTGCCACATTCCTCCAGGGCCAGCGCCAAGCCGAAGAGTTCACGCTCTGGTATGTGCTTCTCCCGGCCAAACGCCTGCAGGGTTTCCACGGCGCGCATAACCTCCCCGGGCGTGGCACACAGTTCCAAGATCATACGCGACTCTCCTTCCGGGGCGAACCTTCGCCCGGTCCGCCGACCCTCAGAACCACGATTGCGATGTCGTCGGACTGTGGGGCGGTGCCGGCAAAGGCGCGGACCCGCTGCAGCAGGCCCGCGGTCATCGCCGACGCCGATTGGCCGGAGAACGTCGCCGCATCGCTAAGCAGGCGCTCGCTGCCGTAGCATTCCTCGTGCGGATTGAAGGCCTCGGTCACGCCGTCGGTATAGAAGATCAAAGCGTCGCTCTCGCGCAGGGTCAGGTCGGTGCGCTCGAACTCAAGGCCGGGCTCGAAGCCGAGCGCCGTGCCAAGATTCCTGACTGCCCAGTGCGGTGGGGCGCCGGCGGGCAGCAGCACCGGGCGGCAATGGCCGGCATTGGCTAGTGCCAACCGGCCGGAACCAGGCTCGAATACGCCACACAGGAACGTCACGAACATCCCGGAAGGGTTGTCCGCGGCAAGTTCATCATTCAGCCGTGCAAGGATGCGCTCAGGCTCGGCAATCTCTCGCGAAAGCAGTCGCGCCAGGCTTATCGCACGCACCATGAACATCGAAGCCGGGATGCCCTTGCCCGAGACGTCCCCCAGGAAAACCACCAATCGCTCCGGGGCCGCCGCGCAGACGCCGTAGAGATCGCCGCCGACTTCGCGCGCCGGCTCGAGCACTGCCCCGAATCCCACCCGGTAGGCCTGTTCCACCGCCGCGAAGTCGTGGGGCAGCATGCCCATCTGGATTTCGCGCGCGACGCGCAGCTCGCTGGCAATTTGTTCCTTCACCGCTTCGCTGTACGCCTTGGCCTTGAGCAGCGAGCGCACGCGCGCTTTCACCTCCAGCATCTCAAAGGGCTTAGTGAGATAGTCGTTGGCACCCGCCTCGAAACCGCGCGTCTTGTTCTGCACCTCTTCGAGCGAGGAGAGGAACATGATCGGCACCTCGGCGGTCTCCGGCATTTGGCGCAGACGCCGGCAAACCTCGTAGCCGTCCAGTCCCGGCATGACGATGTCCAGCAATACCAGATCGGGCGGAGTGCGGGCCGCGATCTGCAACGCCATCTCGCCGTTGAGGGCGAGGCTCAGCTTATGCTCGGACTTCAAGCCCTCGACGAGGATGTCGAGGTTGGCCTTGGCATCGTCCACGAGCAACACGCGGCAGTCCGAGAGATTCTTCATGTCGCCGGCAGATGCTTGAGTGCCTGCTCGAGCTGCGCCTGTGCCTCCGCGAAGGCGTAATTCTGCACGAGCTTCTCGAACTGCGTCCACGCTTCGCCGGGGAACAGCGGACGCAACAACCCCTGGTTTGCCTCGATGAAATCAGCCGCGCCGGGATCGAATTCCGAGAGCAGCCGCGTCATCTGGGCCGCGGCTTCGCGAGACTGCTCCGAGTCGGTCGGCCGAGGCGGCGTGACTTGAGTCGGGGTCTCGGAAGCAGGCGGCGGCAAAGCCGACCGCATTTGGGCGATCAAGGGATCAAGAGCAGCAGCGACTTGCTGCTTAGCAGGAGTCACTTCCCCAATGGCAGCCCGGGAACGGATGAGCTTCTCCAGAGCGCCCGCGGCGGCCTGAACCGCTTTGGCGCCGACATTGCCGGCCACGCCTTTCAGCGTGTGCGCGAGACGTTCGGCCACAGCAATATCGCCCTGGGCCAGCGCGGTGGTGATCTGCTCGACCGCCAGGCCTTGTTGCTCGATGAATTGGCGGAGGAGCTTCAAATATAGCTTTCGGTTTCCCGCGACGCGGCTCAAACCATCCTTCGTATGGAGGCCGGCAATGGAAGGAAGATCGTCACTCGTTCCTTTCACCCGTTCCCTATCCCCATCTGAAGGGGAGGGTATGGCCGAAGACCCGGTGAGTGGAGGCCGGTAGAACCGGCCGACGGTCGCGAACAGCATGGCCGGATCAATCGGCTTGGAGACGTGGTCATTCATGCCAGCCGCGAGGCAACGCTGGCGTTCCTCGATCGTGGCGTGCGCGGTCATGGCGATGATCGGCAGCGTGCTGAAGCGCGCGTCGGACCGGAGTTTCGCGGTCGCCTGGTAGCCGTCCATTTCCGGCATTTGAAGGTCCATCAACACTACGTCGAACGGCGGCGACTGGGGTCCCTCTGACAGGAGCTCGACCGCCTCGCGTCCGTTGTTGGCGACCTTGACCGTGGCGCCTGCGCCTTCGAGTAGCTCGATGGCAATCTGCTGGTTGATGTCGTTGTCCTCGGTCAAGAGAATGCGCGCGCCGCGCAGCCGGGCAGCCTGCTCGCCTTCCGCCGCTGGGGCGGCTTCTTCGTCGGCATGGGCAAAGATACTTACGAGCGTGTCCACCAGCATGGACTTGGTGACCGGCTTAACGAGAAAGCCGTCCAGTTGCAGCCGCTCAGCCTCCTCGCGCACTTCCTCGCGCCCGAAGGCGGTGACCAGCACGATGGCCGGCTGGTGGCGCAAGGTTTCGTCACCTTTGATGTGCCGGCTGGCCAGCAGGCCGTCCATGCCGGGCATCCGCCAGTCCATGAACACAATGTCATAGGGCTCGGTGGCGTCGTGCTGTCTGACCGCGGCGATGGCCTCAGTGCCGGAAGCGACGGTATCCACGCGTTTGGCGACGGTGCTAAGAGGTTCCTGGAGGATCTCTCTGGCGGTGGGGTTGTCGTCCACAATGAGCACTCGAAGCTGCGCGAGGCGTTCGGGAACAATCTTGCCCGAGCCGTTTTCGGCGCCCACGCCGAGCCAGATGGTGAAGCAGAACGTGCTGCCGACCCCCGGCTCGCTTTCCAGCCAGATGCGTCCGCCCATCAGCTCGACGAGCCGCCGACAAATGGTCAGACCCAGGCCAGTCCCGCCGTGCTTGCGGGTGGTGGACATGTCGGCCTGCGTGAACGGCTGGAACAACTTCGCCGACTGCTCCCGGGTCATACCAATGCCCGTGTCGCGCACGGAGAGCTTGAGTTGCACCTTTTCCCCGGTGCGCTCGAGCAACTCAATATCCAGCCGGATTTCGCCGTGCTCGGTGAACTTGACGGCGTTGTTGACGAAGTTGGTGAGAATCTGACCGAGCCGCAGCGGGTCGCCCCGCAGGTGCTCCGGGATGCCGGGGGCGACGTGGGCCAGGAATTCGAGCCCCTTCTCGTGCGCCTTCTGGGCGGTAAGAGTCGTGACGGAGCTGATAACCTCGTCGAGCTTGAAGTCGGCGGTCTCGAGGTCGAGCTTGCCAGCCTCGATCTTGGAGAAGTCGAGGATGTCGTTGATCACCGCCAGCAAGGAGGTGCCGGCGTTATGGACCTTGCTGACATAATCGCGCTGCTTGGCGTTGAGCGGCGTCTTGAGAGCGAGGTGGGACAGGCCAATGATGGCGTTCATCGGCGTGCGGATTTCGTGACTCATGTTCGCGAGGAACATAGACTTCATCTGCGTGGCCTCTTCCGCCTTCGCCTTCGCCTCGCGCAATTCCTCGGCGATCCGTTTCTGGTCGCTGATGTCTACCAGCAGGCCGATCAATCCCCCCGGCCTGCCGTCGGTTAGCTTGAACCCGTCCACTGAGTAAAGTGTGATGTGCGTCTGGCCGTCCGCGTATTGAATCGGCAATTCATAACTGAGGCGGCTCGCGTCGCGGATAACGCCCAGGTCCTCGTCGTGAAACTTGCGCCGATCCGATTCCGACAAGTAGTCCAGTTCCAACACGGTCTTGCCCTTCAGGGAACCGCTGGTGGTGCCGAACTCGCGCTCGTACGCCTTGTTGCAACTGATGAAACGGCCCTCGGCGTCCTTGACGAACATCGGGTAGGGAATGGTTTCGAGCAGCGCGCGTTGAAATGTCAGGCGGTAGGCGAGTTCCTGCTCCGCCCGCTTGCGCTCGGTGATGTCGGTGCACAGGGCGAAGGAGCCGATCTTCACACCGTGTTCATCCATCAGGGGCGACGCGCTGATTTGACAGGGCACCAGGGAGCGGTCAGGCGCGCTCAAGGATATGTCGTAGGTGCTGGATTCCCCGTGGGCGCGCCGGGCCACGTTTTCCTTAAAGATCCGGGTGTTTTCCTCATCGGTGAAGTCAAAGATGCTGCGGCCCACGATCTCCTCACGAAGCCGCCGGAGAATCCGGCACATCGCATCATTCACTTCCACCGTCACGGCGTTATCATCAATCAACCAAAAACCCTCTGCACTGGTCTCGAGGATCCTTCGGATCTTCTTTTCGCTGGCTGCCAGGGCCTGTTCATTGCGTTTACGCTCGGTGATGTCGGTGAAGCTGATCACCGCGCCCACTACAGCCCCGTCTTTGAGCATCGGTGTGGCCCCATACTCGACGGGCAAGCCGCTGCCGTCTTTGCGCCAGAGGAACTCGTCGTCAATCCGGCTGGCCTTGCCTTGCGTGTAGGCTGCGAACATAGGGCATTCTTCCTTCGGATACTCCCTGCCGTCGGGGCGATGATGATGAAAGGCGGCGTGGGAAGGCTTGCCGATCAGTTCGGCGGCGGCGAATCCCAGCATTTGGCAGGCGGCCGGATTCACGAACGTGATTCGCCCCTTGATGTCCGTGCCAAAGATACCCTCGGCGCTGGACTCCAGGATGAGGCGCGAACGCTCCTCGCTTATCTGGAGCTGTTCGCGCTGTGTGGTGAGTTCGCGCTGCTGCGTCAACAGCTCTTCCTTCTGCGCCAGCAGTTCTTCCTGCGATTGAGTCAGCTCTTCGGTCTGTTCCTCGAGTTGGCGGGCCTGCTCCTGCGTCTGCGCAAGCAGTTCCTGCGTCCGGAGGTTGCGCTGCAGGATCTCGAAGCTCATCGCCACGACCGGCAGCAACTCGTCGAGCAACGCCTGCTCCTGCGAGTTGAACGCGCGAAACGTGGCGATCTCGATCACCCCCAGCAGATTGTCCTTGGAGGACAGCGGCGAGGCCACTGCCTGGACTGGCGCCGCCGCGCCCAATCCGGAGGCGATCCGGAGATAATCCGGGGGGAGACTGGTAAGCGTGACCACCTTGCGTTCCTGCGCGCACTGGCCCACCAGGCCCTCGCCCATGGCGAACGCCTCGGCGGAACCCGATCCTTCAGCCAGGCCATAGGCGGCGATCCTCCGCAGGCGCTCAGGATTCCCCTCGAACACGTAAAACCCCGCGACACCGCCGCCCAGTAGCGGCACGAGGCCGGAAACGAGCCGTTGCCCGAACTCGGCGAGCGAGGCCGCGCCTTGCAGTTCTCCTGTGACCTTCGAGGCATTGGACTTCACCCAGCGCTGCTCGTCCATGGCGGCCGCGCCTCGCTTGAGGACCTCAATCGAACGCGCCAAGCCGCCGGTTTCGTCGGTGGCTTTGGTGAACGGGACTTCCTTTGCGTAATCGCCGGCGGCAATTGTCTTCACTGACGCTTCCAAAGCCTGAATCGGGTTGACGATCCGGCGGAAGGTCAGATATCCCAACAAGCCGGTCAGAAGGATGGCGGTGGTGTTAGCAATCAACATTCTCCACCGAGAGCTAGCAATGGCTTCGATCGCCGCCTTCCCGGCAGTGGTCGCCAAGTCTTCGTTGTGCTGAATCCACTCGCTCGACGCCCGGCTGAGGCGTTGGCCGGGTTCCGCGAGGGGACCGTTAAGCAGGGCTATGCCCTCTTCGCGGCGCCCCTCTGCGGACAAGGCCATGGCTTGCTTGGCGCCGGCAATATAGTCCCGGCTCGAATCTCGATAATCGTCGAACAGCCTTCGATCCCGGTCACCGGTGACCAGCGAGTCTCCGTACTGGCCTAAAAGGCGGGTGACTTCCGCTTCCCCTGCATCGAACGCCGACCTGGCTTGGGCCTGTCCCGCTGGGTTTGTCGCGAGCAAGTGGCTCCGCACATTCACCCGAAGCTGCTCCATCGTCCGCGAGAGGTTTCCGAGCACCGCAAGACTCGGAATTTGGGCCTCCGATACAAACCGGCTCTTGTCCTCAACCTTCGCCAGTTGAAGCCGGATGAACAGGCCGAGGCCCAACAGCGCCACCAGTGGCACGGTCAGCAGAAGCATCAATCGTTTGGCAATCGTCATAGATTCCACCTTATCCGCATACAATACCCGACACCCGCGCAACGCCGTTCTGCGGGAACGTCGAGTGTCGCCCCGAATATACGCCGTTAGGCCCCGGCGTGAACCAGTGTCCTGCCTTTCCCAGGTGTTCGGTTGGATCGAGGATCAGCAAGCCGTCCGGCGCAAGCAGCGTCGCGATCTGCTCCACTACCGCGTAACGGCGGCAGGTCTCCAGGTACATCAGCACGTTCCGACAGAGAATCACATCAAGAGGCCCCTCGACCGCCCACGCGACACTGGCCAAGTTCAGCTCGCGAAACTCCACCAAGCGGCGCACGGCAGGAGCCATGCTCCAACGCCCGGCAACGCTAGTCATCCTCAGGAAACGTTCGCGGCGCCCCTCGTCCAGCGCCCCCAGTGCCAATTCTCCGTATTCACCCTGCTGCGCGACCCCCAGTGCCTCCACGTCAACGTCCGTCGCGAGGATGTTGGCCGGCGGATCGTCACGCCGGAACTCTTCGATTAACGCCATCGCCAGCGAGTAGGGCTCCTCGCCGGTCGCTGCCGCCGCTGACCACAGCCGCGCCCTGCCGCGGCGGTCAGCCGCCAGGAGCGCATGCTCCGCCGCGATTTCGAAGTGCCGCGGATGGCGGAAGAAGCCGGTGAACTTCGTCGTCAGCAGGCTGAGGAGTTGTTGCCGGGCAGCCGGTTCCCCCTCCTCGGCGGCACCAAGCAGTGAATCCAGCCTGGCGCTGTCGCGAACCCCAAGCCGCCGGCCGCGGCGCTCCAGCAGCTCGCGATGCCGGTCACAAAGCTCGATGCCCGCCAATCGAAGTGCGAGGCGACGACTCCGGTCAAACTGTGCGTCCGTCAGCATTTGTTCCGCCGGGAATCCTGGTGGCGATGGTGGATTTTAGCGGCATAGGCCAGCCCAACCCCAGCGCGTCATGAAAAGCGGCTTCGTCACAAATTCACCCAGGCAGACTACCCATTCGCTCGGCGGTTGGCCAGCCCCGCCGCCAACTGTTGCCAACGACGACCCGCCCGGTGTGGATGCCGATGCCCATCTTAAGCACGGGGGCGCCCTGGCCTGCCAGAACCCGGTTCATGCCCGGCATGGCAAGCTGCATGGCCAGGCCGCAAGCCATGGCTTTGGACAAATGCTCCTCACAGGGCATCCGTGCACCGAAGATCACCAGGATGGCGTCACCGACGATCTCATCAATCGTGCCCTGCTAGCGAGTGATGACCTCCACCATGCTCTCGAGGCATCGGCGAAGAGGAGGTTCAAGTCCTCCTTATCGGTGACGATGTGCTTGGAGTACTCGTGGCCTGCCCTTTTGCCAGCCTCAAAGGAGGCTCGGTCAGCCTTCTCGACCCCGAAATCGCGGATGAGAATGTCGCGGAGGCTGAACTGCATCAGACGATATACGGCTACGGGAGTCATAAGGCCGAGGTTGAGGCGGCCTTCCTCGAGGTCACCCAACATGCTCCAGTCGAATTGGCTTTGGTCTCGTTTTCTCCAAACATGGCTTTCAGTCGTTTCTTTCCAGGATCAGCGACGCGCCGGCGTTGACGATCGGGGCGATGCTGGCCAGCCCGACACCAGGCCGGAGACGGCGTTGGCACGGCCATGCGGCCAGTCCGTTTTGTTGTCTTCGTTTTCGCTCGCAGCCCAGGACTCCATATGGGCCGCGTCCACGATGGCCGCGCTGTTCATTAACGGAAGATACGTTGGACGAAGAGGTATAGGTTGTTCTTCCACTCCGTGGGGTCATGAGCGTGGCCGTCCACATGCCACACGTGGGGGACCCCCGTCTCCTTCAGGTACGCATGCACCCCCTGGCTGATGCGGATCAGGCCATCCTTGTTGCCGCACCCGAGCCAGAGCAGCTTTAATTGTTTCGTCGCGGCAGCAGGATCAGGCACGAGTTGCTCCGGCGGTTTGGTGTTGGGCGCAGAGGAAAACCCACCCACCCAGGCAAAGGTGTCCAGGTGAGCCAGGCCGAAGTTGAGCGACTGACCACCACCCATCGAAAGCCCAGCCAGCGCGCGATGCTCGCGGTCAGCCTGCACTGAGTAGCGTGCCTCGATGGCAGGAATCACATCATCGAGCAGATCGCGTTCGAAATTGGCAAAGGCCGGCGCCGTATTCATGACGTTGCCCTCCGCCCGGTCGTTCTTCTGGGCGCGGCCGTTGGGCATCACCACGATCATCGGCACCGCTTTTCCGTCGGCAATGAGGTTATCGAGCAGGATGTTGGGCGTGGCGAAGCGTTGCCACTCGGTCTCGTCCCCGCCGATGCCGTGAAGCAAATATAGAACGGGATATTTTTTGTCTTTCGAGTAGCCTGGCGGTGTATAGACCTGCATCTTGCGTTTGGTGCCGACCGTTTGGGAGTCGTATTCGATCATCTCCAGGCTGCCATGAGGAATGTCCTCGCGTTTCACATCGAAACCGGTGGGAGGATCCGGAAACGCCGGCTTGTCGTCCGGTCCCAGCACAATCGGACCGCCGAATCCGCCGGGGCCGCGCCGCGGCCGATTGGCGGGTGCGGCGTTGGTTGGGCTTGCGGTCGCCACCGCTCCCGTGTCAACCCGCTTGGCCGCGAATTCCTCGGCCGCGAAATCGCCGACTTTCCGGGTGAATTTGATCTCGTTGTCGCTCACTTTGCCCGTGTAATCGATGCGCACTTCGTTGTCCTGAAACTTGAGCATCTCCACGAACGTCAGGGTGTCCCCGGCGAGCTTGGCTTCCTTGAACTCCACTTCCCGTTTCTGCCCGCCGAGCTCGGCGGTTGCTTTCCCGGTGACTTTCCCTTCGTTCACTTGGAAGGCGAAGAGGTATTTTTGCGGGCCAACTGATGTGTCGAACTCCGCACGCCATTGGCCGGAAACATCGCCGGCGCGGGCTGCGGTCCCGGTCAGTAATCCGCATAGGGCCATTACCAGAATGCTCTTCAAGGGTCTGTTGGTTTTCATAGAATCTTTGCTTGCGTTGAACTAAACTATTGGTTTATGAATGGGCAACGGCGAGGAGTATGGAGGTCGGTTCGTGCATGGGATGGTTGTTTGTACTTTTGGTCTTAAAAACGGCTAGTTCGTGCCTGTCATGGTGTCACGTACCCGGAAGTAGTCAAAATCCACGAAACCGCCCGCGGCCTTGGTCGCGTAGTTGAACAACGCAAAGCGGTAACCCATGAAATGGGGGAGGGTGTAAGTCATTTGCAGAGGCCTTCCGATAGCGGTCCACTTCTTGCCGTCAAGGCTATAGAAAAAGAACGCTTTGTCCGTCCGGTCCTTAAAGTCGCAGTCCAGTTTCAGGACAACGGCTTTCCCGGCCAGCGGCACGCTTTCCACCTCGCCCGGGGAGTTGGCCTCCGCGCTGACCATTACGACCGACTTTGCCTCGCCGGCCATTTTCACCCCCACAAAGCCGTATCTCCTCTGCAACGCAGCGAGCCCGGCAAAATCCCCATCCTTCATGTGGCCCACGTCGAGGGCGACCGTCCCCGAGCACTCCGGGCCGAAGGTGCGCTGGGTGAGAGAATTTCGGGCGTGGACGAGATCGGCGTCCACTCTGCCGGTGATCAGCCGCAGAAAGCCGGGGCGTTGGCTGAGGGACCAAGACTTATGGTCGGGGTTATGGTTCCATTGCCACGCCAGCGGAAGCACCGCCTGACCGGGGCTCCGGTCGAACTCATCAGAAGCCACGATGTTGCCGAGCCCACCCGAACCCCTCGGAATCTTCAAGGTCGCCGGCACCTTGCCGTCAACTCCCATGACGGGCCAACCGGCCTCCCACTTGACTGGAACGAGGAAGGGCGTGCGGCCCACCGCTCCGTGATCTTGGAAGAGGAGTGCATACCAATCCCCTTGGGGCGTGTCGATCAGCCCTCCCTGCGCCACTCCCGCATCGCTCAACGCGACTCGGCCTTCATAGGGACCAGTCAACTTGTCGGAACGGTGTACCAGTTGCGTCCGCATGCCTCCCCTCGGCCAGGTGATATTGCACAGGTAATACTTCCCATTGATCTTTCGCATTTGCGAGCCTTCTGCGGGCAGTCCGACGTTGGGTCCCGCTGCCCGGCTTGCGTTCGTGATGATCACTTGATCCACCCCACCCGGTTTGATTCCCGAAACGTCCGCGGCCAATTCCGTCAACCGAATGTTGCCGGCCCCGTGGATCATATACACGCGCCCGTCCTCGTCGAAGAACAGCGATTGGTCGTGCAGCGCCGGACGGAACGAAGACTCCCTCCACGGGCCTTTCTCGATGTCTTGCGTCGTGTACACATGGGTTTTGCCGGTGGTGCTGGAAAATGTTGACACATAAAAAGTGCCGTTGTGGTATCGCAGGCTGCTGGCCCAGGAACCTGCCCCATACGCGCTCCTCCCGTTCTGCAGCGTCAGCGCGTCATTATCCGCGAGGGTCTCATAAGCGTAGCCGATAAGTTGCCAGCTCACCAAATCCATGGACTTCATGATCGGCAGTCCCGGGCTCAGGTGCATCGTGGTGCTGCTCATGTAGTACGTATCTCCCACCCGAAGGGCCGCCACATCCGGAACATCCGCCCAGATGATGGGGTTGTGGGCAAACCCACCGGCCTTTTGATCCTGCGCGGAGAGCCCAGTCAAAAACATGGAAGCTAATGCGAACGCGGCAAAACAGTGGATCACTTGCTTCATCGGTGCCTCACTATCTCACCGGAAGCTCGTAGATGCTCACGCTGAAGCGCGGCAGGGTGAGAAAATCGGGAATGGAATCAACGGGGGAACTGCTAATGCTGGGGCTTTGGTTGCTCGTTTCAGCGGACGCGAGGCGCCACAGGGTGCCTTTGCCGGACAGGGTCACCCCGGCGATCTTGAGCTTGAGGGGTTGATCGGTATCGGTGGGATTCAGGACGGCCACTGTGAGAGTGTGACGATCATTGGTCCAAGCGGCGGCTACATCCAGAGGAAACGTGTCACTGCCGGCGTTGACCACGGGTTGCTCGCCGCCGGGCGGGTCGGTGGGTTTGGGTTGTGGCGAGTTACCTGAGACCTCGACCGGGAAGGAGCCGAAGTGGTCGCGATAAATCTTGAAGACGAGGCCGTTGGCATTCAGCGAGGCGTTCGTTCCATCGCGGGCAAGCAACGAGGTGGCAAAGGTGTAAGCCGCCATTTGAAAGATGTCGGAGTGCCGGAACATTTCATGGAAGACCCAGGCGTAGGATGGGTAGGTAGGATGACGGTCGCCAGTGTAGGCCCATTCGTCGATGTTCAGGGGCTTGGGATGGGCGACGAGCTGCAGCAGGGCTTTTTCGTATTCCCTGTATTCCTCGTATTTGATGCGAATATGGTTGGCGGGGCGACGCATCCAATCCGTGATAGGTTCGTTGGGATCATTCGGCACCTGGGCGGCTGCAGCCAGACTGAAGTGGGTGTTGCCGTAGTTGTAGAAGTGCTCACTTATGAGGTCGATGTTGTCGAAGCAATTGGAAAGCATGCCTCCGGTCCAATCGCCGAGCGACAGGCAGGGCGGGACAAAGTTGGTGCCAAAGCGGAGCGACTGCTTGGAGCCGGTCATAGTGTCCGGCATGGCGCCGCTGGCCACCAGTTTGATGGTGGGGTCCACTTTCCTCATGGCCTTGGCAAACTGGTTGTGCTTGGCCTCGAATTGCCTCAGCGATATGGCGCCGTATTGCCAGTCGCCCCAGGCTTCGTTGCCGATGCCCCAGAACTTGACGTGGTAAGGCTCGGGATGGCCGTTTGCCGCTCGCAGTTTGCCCATCGGCGTGGTGATGAAGCCGTTGGCATATTCGACATATTGGGCGGCGGACCAGGCGTCGCCGAAGCCGGCATTGACTGTAATATAGGGTTCGACTGCGAGGAGTGTGCACAGGGTCATAAACTCATCCGTGCCGATATCGTTTGGCTGAATGGCGTTCCAGACCGGGTCCAGGATGGGCGGGCGTTTGTCGGGATCGCCGATGGCATCGCGCCATTCATGCGCGGAAACGAAATTGCCGCCGGGGAAGCGGTAAACGCCGGAACGAAGGCTCTTGAGGACGGCAATGGCATCGGGGCGGAAGCCGTTGAGATTGTTGGCGGGCATGAGGGAAACCGCGCCGACGTGGAAGGAGCCGGTGCCGGTGGCGCTAATCTCGAATTGGGCGAGGCCGGAGTAGGCAGCTTTGAAAGAAAAAGTGAATTTCTTGTAGTTCTTGCCCAGCTTGCCGAGTGCGAACGTCTGGCGCGCGGCCCCGGCGTTGGTCCCCCAGACGATGCCGATGGAGACTTTCGCGGTGGGATCGCCGGCCAGTTGAACGCGGCCATGGTAGGAGGCGTCTTTAATGAAATTAAGGCCCGTCTGGCGGATGCCGTGAGGTTCGGAACCGGCAAGTTTGAGCAACGGCGTATGATCCCCTACGTAAGGGTGATTGGTGTCCATGACGACGGATTCAACCGGGCCAATCGGATTCCACTGTCCGGGGCCGACGCCGCGCCTGCCTCTGCGACCCGCGCCGAAGCCGCCTTGGCCAGAGTCGGCACCGGCTGGGGGCACAGGCGCGACAGGGTAAAAGAACTTGCGGTCATCGAGCATTTCGCTCCAGAGGCCGCTGTAAATGATGTTGCTAATGTGCTCTAGGAATTGGCCGTAAATATAGGGAGAGATCGGTGGACCGGTCTTCGAGGCATTAACAGCGGCGGTGACGGGCTGACCGGCAACCGGCGTTTGAGCCCCTGCTGAGAGCACGGCGAGAAGGATGAGGATTGAACAGGGTGTTTTCATTGGGTGAATTCAGCGAAGACTCGCGGCATCGGCGTGGTTGCCGGGAAGAACATAAGCCCTCAGCGTGTCATTGTTTCAGCATGCGCAAGTTGTGAACCGCGCGCCGGCTCATGCGTTCTCGATGGGCTGCACAACGAAGAAACGAGACGGGATTGACCTCTTCATGAAAGAATTGCTTCTCAAGTCCGACTATCCACCAGATCACTTCGCCCCCAGTTTGAGAACCGTGACGGAATAGGCCGGAAACTCGCGCGTAAAATCGGCGCTCAGGCCGTTCACCTTCTCCGTGTAGGGAACAACCTTGTTCGGATCACCGATGGAGTTCGTGTCATTCGGGCTGCTCGCTGTAAAAACCACCGCTTCGCCTTCGGGTTCAATCTTCGGCGCGCCGTTGATTTGAACTTGGATTCGCCGCGCCGTCCCAGCTACGTTCACAACCTTTAGAAAGAGAATTCCTTGTCTGCTGTCGCGTGTGGCGTTGAAGAACACCTCCCGGATTTGCTGTGGCTGAGGAGAGCCCCCGCCCCGCCCCCGACTCAACCATTCGCGCGTCGGGATGTTCTGCGAATCGGTCGCAAGAATTTGATCACCGTGCATGGTGCTGAACATCTTTTGTGCGTAATACGCAGGCGAGCCGTAGCTGGTCAGCGCGTCATAGCCAATCAGGTCAGTGGTCCATTGCATGGAGCGATTCGGCCCAGTGAGCTGGCTCACATTGACAAAGAGCGGGGCATAGCAGTGCATCAAGAGGATGTCGGAATTGCGTTCCATGCCGGTCATCCAGGCCGCGTCGCCGAGCGCCCCGGCCATGTTGGGCGTGGGCGAACCGACGCGCGTGGCCCATTCACCACAAAAAACCCTCGTCTTGTTCGTGCGCGAATACTTGTCGTAGTCGAGCGCGTGCGCCTGCATATCTTCCTGCGAGCGATAATAGTGTTCGTCCACCAAGTCCGGCCTGCGACTGCGGACCTGCAGCGTCGGGGATTGTTCGTAACCGACTGAGGAAATGGTCTGTAGTTGTGGGTACTTGGCCTTGATGGCGTCGAAGAATTGCGCGAAGCGGCCTTCGTAACTGCCACTGCGGTCGAACCAATCCTCGTTCCCGACCTCCACGTAGGTCAGTTTGAAGGGCTGGGGGTGCCCATCCTTGACGCGTTGCGCACCCCATTTTGTGTTCGCGTCGCCGATGACATACTCGATTTCCTCCAAAGCCTCCTGGACATAGGGTTGCAGGTCGGGGCCGGGCTCCACATGCTGCCCGCGCAAAGAGTAACCCGCGTACACGGCCAGGACCGGCTCCATGTTCAAGTCCTCGCACCACTCCAGGAACTCCAGCAAACCGAAGCCGTCAGTGGACCAGTAGCCCCATGGGCTGCGGTGGCCGGGGCGTTGGGCAACGTCGCCGATGGTTTCCTTCCAGTTGAAACGCTCGGCGATGGTGTTGCCTTCAACATAATTGCCGCCTGGGAAGCGCAGAAATGCGGGCTTCATGTCCGCCAGCAATTGCATGATATCCGGGCGCGTGCCGTTCAGCCGATTCTTGTAAGTCGGCGGAAAGAGCGAAACATTCTGGAACCAAACCGCGCCTTGCTCTCCGGGTTGCTTGGTTGAAATCACCAGGTGATTGTCCTTGGACGGTTCCACGTTCCCAGTGGTCAGCGTCAGGTCGTATTTCTCCCATTTCCCTGAAATCTTGGGAACGGCGGCGCTCGCGAAGACCTTGTCACTATTGGTGGTCGAGATCGAAACGGTCAGCGGACCGGAGAAATTCTCCGCGCGGGCATAAAACGAGGCGCGATACGTGGTGTTCGGACGGACGGGAATTCCCCAAAAGCCGCTGTTGGCGATACCCACGGGCGAAGCTTCCGATGCCTTGCTCGTGTCCAGTTTCAGGCTCACGTTTAACGCGCTGTTGAGAGGCTGGTTTGTGTCGAGCATCATCGTGGTGTCGCCGACGACATTCCAGAAAACGGGATTCTGCGCGTTTGCCTTGAACGTGCGATTGCGGATCAATTCGGCGTAGAGTCCGCCCTCGTAGGAATAATTGATTTCTTCGGTCATCAGCCCGTACAGCATGGGGCTGACGGTGCCGGTGATTTTGCCCGCGTCAATTTGGAGAACGGTGGGTCCCGTGGGGGCGTTTGGGGCAGGCGTGGTATCGGTGGGAGCGGGCTCTACCGCGCTGGTCTCGCCCCCTGATTGCGGAATGATTTCAATCGCGCAGATTTGGGGGTTCTCGACCTTGGGAGTGAAGGTAACCTTGATCTTGCCGTCAGTGACTTCGATGGCAACCGCCTCCACGTAGGCCTTCAAAGGCCCGCCTGCCTTGGCCCAAACGTCGAAGTCCTTGAACTCCTGCCCCTGGACGTTGAACGAAAACACGCGCTCACCCGGTCCGGTGATGCCGTCGAAGGTTTCGGCAAAGTGCAGCCTGACCACGTATTTCCCGTTGGGCACCGGCCACGAAAAGGAGTCCATGCTGTAGCGTTCCGCCCGGTAGAGGTCGGGACTCTTCGTGTTGGCAATCTGGATATCGGGCCTTTCTATCGTCTGGCCGCCCTCAAAGCCCTGATCTGCCAGCCAGACATTACCTTCAGCGTCTTTGACCGGCTCGGATCTTCCGGCCTTGATCCGGATCGTCTTCGCGGCAGGAGCGCCAGCGGCGGGTGCGCTCTGCTCGCGCTTGGCCACGATTTCCGTCTTGGCAAACTCGCCGACCTCACGCGTGAACTTGATTTCGTTGCCGTCGGCAGAAAGCTTGCCGGTGTAGGTGATCCGAATCTCTCTGTCCTGAATACTCAGCATCTCGACGAACGAAATCGTGTTGCCGTCCACCTTGCCTTCTTTCAGTTCGGTTTCGCGCTTCCGGTCGCCGACTTCCGAGTGTGCTTTCCCAGTCAAGTTCGCGCCGTCCTGCTTGAACGTGAAGGTGTATAGCTGGTGGCCGATCTGTGAGTCGAATTCGGATTTCCAGGTGCCGGTGACACCGGCCGCGAGGGTCTTGGCGACAAGCGCGGCGGCTGCCACACCTGCTTCGCCCGCTGCTTGAGGGATGATTTCAATCGCGCAGATTTGCGGGTTCTCGACCTTGGGAGTGAACGTCACCTTGATCTTGCCGTCGGTGACTTCGGCGTTGACCGTCTCCACGTAAGCCTTCAAAGGCCCGCCCGCCTTGACCCAAACGTCGAAGTCCTTGAACTCCTGCCCCTGGACGTTGAAGGAAAACACGCGCTCACCCGGTCCGGTGATGCCCTCAAAGGTTTCGGCAAAATGCAGCTTCACCACGTATTTCCCGTTGGGCACCGGCCACGAAAAGGAGTCCATGCTGTAACGTTCAGCCCGGTAGAGGTCGGGGCTCTTGGTGTTGGCAATCTGGATGTCGGGCCTTTCAATGGTTTGGCCGCCCTCAAAGCCCTGGTCGACCAGCCAGACGTTCCCCTCAGCGTCCTTGACGGGTTCGGACTTGCCAGCTTTGATCCGGATCGTCTTCGCGGCCGGCGCAGGGGCTGCCGCACCTGTTTCGGCTCCGGTTTGCGGAATGATCTCAATCGCGTTGATTTGCGGGTTCTCGACCTTGGGAGTGAAAGTCACCGTGATCTTGCCGTCATTGACTTCGATGGGAACCGTCTCCACGTAGGCCTTCAATGGCCCGCCGGCCTTGACCCACACGTCGAAGTCCTTGAACTCGTGCCCCTGGACGTTGAAGGAAAACACGCGCTCACCCGGTCCGGTGATGCCGTCGAAGGTTTCTGCAAAATGCAGCTTCACCACGTACTTCCCGTTGGGCACCGGCCACGAAAAGGAGTCCATGCTGTAGCGTTCAGCCCGGTAGAGGTCAGGACTCTTCGTGTTGGCAATCTGGATATCGGGCCTTTCGATGGTTTGGCCGCCCTCGAAGCCTTGGTCGGCCAGCCAGACATTGCCCTCAGCGTCTCTGACGGGCTCGGATCTTCCGGCCTTGATCCGGATCGTCTTCGCGGCAGGTGCCGTTGCCGCTGGCGCGGATGCGGCAGGAGCAGACGTCACCGCAGATGTCTCAGCATTCTTCGGTGCGGCTGCCATTTCAACGGGATGGTCCTGGAACAGGAGCGGGGCGAATTGATACAGGCTGCGCCGCCAGGACTGCCACTCGTGAGCCGTGTCGGGAGATACATAGAAGTAACTGTTTATATCGGCCGCTTTGAGCGCTTCGGTATTTGCCTTGGGGTCGCCGCCGAAGCCTCCGCGGCCGCCTCCGCGATTGCCACCAAGTTCACGGCTGCCGTAGCTGACGAACAGCACCTTGACCTTCTGCTTGAAGGCGGCCATGTCGGTGATATTCGACACGGCGATGCTGCCGCCGCTGAAGATGCCGATGTGGGAGAACTTGTCGAGATTGGCCAGAGTGATCTGCCGAGTCTGCATGCCGCCCATGGAGAGGCCGGCCATAGCCCGATTGGGCTGATCAGCGATCGTGCGGAAGCTGGCATCAATGAAGGGAATCAGGTCGTCGATAAGAACCCGTTCGAAAGCGCTGAAATTAAAGCCGCCCCGTCCACCCGGACCCCGCCTGCCCCCCGGAGCGGCGTTCGTTGCGCCGGCGGAAGCGGCAGCGGCTTCCGGTCCGCGACCCGGGCCGCCAGCGCCGGGGACATAGCTATCGGCCATCACGATGATGAAGGGCTTGATTTTGCCCTCGGCGATGAGGTTGTCCATGATCAGATCGGTGCGCCCTTGGCTGCCCCAGCCAGTCTCATCTTCGCCGCCGCCGTGCTGCAGATACAACACCGGATACCGCTTGGACGGCTCCTTCTCGTAATCGGGCGGGGTGTAAACGAAGCAGCGAAGCACGGCATTGGCGTTCTTGGAATAGTAAAGAGTCTGCCGCAACTGGCCATGCGGCACATCCTTGACGGCATAGAAGTCCTGGTCTTGCGCAGGGACTTCGACACCGCTGCCCCAGCGGTTGCCGCCGTAGAAATACAAGCTGCCGGGGTCCGGGACCCCAGCGCCATCGATGACGAGTTGGTAATAGTGAAAACCTTCGTCCTGAGGCCGCGTGTCGCCGACCCAGGCGCCGTCGTCACCCTTGGTCAAGGGGTATGTTGCGCCGCCCAGGAATTGGAGCGCAACGCTCTGGGCCTGCGGCGCGACCACGCGGGCGCGGACCCGCCTTTCCGAGTTGACCTGGGGATATTGTTTGCCGGGCTGATTCAGCGACGACGGCTTGAAATCCTCCACCGCCGGCTGGTTTGTCTGGGCCATGGCCGGAAGACACGCTAGCAGTGCGAGACCTAGAATTCTAGTTTTCATGTTAGTCCTTTCTTAATGTTATGAATGTGCGGCACTGGTTAATCTTGAAACAGCAGCGGTGCGAATTGATACAGGCTGCGGCGCCAGGATTGCCACTCGTGAGCAGTTTGCGGCGATACGTAATAGTGACTGTTGATGCCCGCCTCTTTCAGCGCTTCGGTGTTCGCCTTGGGGTCACCGCCGAAACCGCCCCGGCCACCTCCGCGGTTGCCGCCGACTTCGCGACTGCCGTAGCTGACGAATACCAACTTCACCTTCTGTTTAAATGCCGCCATGTCGGTAATATTAGTTGGAGCAATGCTGCCGCCGCTGAAGATGCCGATATGGGAGAACTTGTCAAGATTAGCCAGGGTGATCGTTCGAGTCTGCATGCCGCCCATGGAGAGGCCGGCCATGGCCCGGTGGGGCTGGTCAGCCAGGGTGCGGTAGGTGGCATCAATGTAGGGGATCAGGTCGTCAATGAGTACCTGTTGGAAGGCGTTGAAGTTGAAGCCGCCCCCAAAGCCGCCGCGTCCACCGGCCGCCGGGGCTCCGTTCGTCGCTCCAGCAGGAGCGCCGGCCCCAGCCACGCCGCCCGGAGGCCCACCTCGCCGAGGGCCACCCATGCCACCGCCGTTTTCCATCACGATGATGAAGGGCTTGGCTTTGCTATCCGCGATCAGGTTGTCCATGATCAGGTTGGCATGGCCCTGGTTGCCCCAGCCGGTTTCATCTTCGCCCATGCCGTGTTGCAGATAGAGCACCGGAAAGCGCTTGGTGGGGTCCTTGTCATAATCTGGCGGAGTGTAAACGAAGCATTGGCGGCTCGAGTTGCTGGTCTTGGAGAAATAGTGAACCTCCCGCAACTGACCGTGGGGCACGTTCTTGAGCGCGTAGAAGTCCTGGTCCTTGGCGGGTATCTCGATGCCGCTGCCCCACCGGCTGGCGCCGTAAAAGTATAGGCTGCCGGGGTCCGGAACCTGGGCGCCGTCGATATTGAGCTGGTAATAGTGGAATCCTTCGTCCTGGGGCCGCGACTCGCCGATCCAGGCGCCGTCCTCGCCCTTGGTCAGGGGGTATTTTACACCACCCAGGTCGAGCATGACGCTCTGGGCCTGGGGCGCGACGACGCGGGCCCGGACGCGTCCTTCAGAATTGACCTGGGGATACTGTTTGCCGGGCTGGTTGGATGCCGCAGGCTTCCAGTCGTCCGCAGGCTCGTTGGTTTGGGCCACGCAAAGTTGGCCCAGGACCATCGAAGCAAGCGCGAGCAGTGAGAGTTTTGTTTTCATGGAGGGTTGGGGTTCTATGGTCGTTATGGTGGTGTGCTAATTTTGAGGCTGGACCCGGTAGAGGCCTGCCCCGTGGGAATTAACGGTCTGGGTGAGTTTGTCAGTGACGGAGCCAAGGTCTCTGTGATTCCACAGGTCGCGGACCTTGGCCGATCCCGCGACACCGATTTCTGCGAAGGAAACCGAAATGTCCCTGGGCTCGGTCGTGCCCAAGTCCGCAGCCGGCGCGTTTGTTGAAGCTGGGGCTGTTCCACCCAGCCCACCGAAGCCGCGCCGTCCGCCGGCCACCGGCGCAGGCGACGTATTGAAGAGCGCAACGTATTTGTCCTTCGAGCCCGGCACGTCCGCGACCCAGGCGACCGTGTTGTTCGTGCTGAAGAGTTGCCGGTTATTCGCGGAGTTCTGGTTTACCGCCAGCACTTCATCGTTCGTCAGCAGCGCGAGGGTGAACTCGTCATTCTTCGGCATATTGCCGCCCATGATCAACGGCGAGCGAACGATGCACCACAGCGTCATCAGCGTGAACTGCTCGTCCTTTGTAAAGTGCGTCCAGTCGCCCGTCGTCTGCCAGGCTCGCACGTTGCCCAGCGGCAGCATGTCGGCATCGGGCCAGTGACCTGGGCCGCGGAAGGGCGACCACCGGTCCAGTCGCGCGAACTGCGCATAGAGCCCGCGCCAGTCGTCCCAGAAATCGCCGCTAATGCGCCAGAGGTTCGCATCCGTCTGGATGTGTTCGCCCTCGCTCACGGGCGTGGCGCCCGGCGAAGTCGAAAGGACAATCGGCCTGCCCGACCGGTCAATCGCCTTGCGGATGGCCTCGATCTCGTCCTTGTGGTAAGGGGCGGAAAGATCGTCCACCTTCACATAATCCAAATCCCACCATGCCAGCAGCGCGAAGACCGAATCGTAATACTCCTGCGCCCCGGGTTTGCTCATATCCACGCCATACATGTCGGTGTTCCAGCGACAAATAGACTTCTTATCGGCAATGCCAACGGCTTTGCAGGTCGTCCCGAGGATAGGCGAATTATCCCGGTCCACGGCCTGACGCGGGATGCCGCGCATCAGGTGCAGGCCGAACCTCAGGCCTTTCGCGTGCAAGTAATCCGCGATCGGCTTGAACGAACGCGTCGCGGCCGTCATCGGGAAACGATTCGTCGCCGGCAGCAATCGCCCGTTGGCATCCATCTCCAGCACCGCACCGCGGCGGTACTCGGTCGTGTGCGCAAGCGGCTCGTACCACTGGATATCGATCGTGATGATGTCCCACCCGTGCGGTTTGAGCTGCCGCGCCATGTAATCGGCGTTGGCGAGCACGTTCGATTCCCAGACGCCCGCGCCGTAGCAGTCCCAGGAGTTCCAAGCCATCGGCGGTGTCTTGGCCCAGGACCAAAAGGTTGGCTCGGCAGCAGTTGCGGTCAGCCATGCAGACAGCAATCCCGCCAGGGCAAGTTTCAAGTTGAGAGCGAAGATTGGTTTCACGTTTTGCCGAAAAACGGAGCCGATCAGACAACGAAAGGTGCGCAGCAATAGAGACATAAACCACAGTTGGCCAACGGTTGAATCATCGAACCGACGGGTCGAATCTGCCCACATTCTTCGTTCTTTACCAGTACTTCCGCCAAACCACGGATTTTGGACATCCAATCGGGCAGTTTTTGGCGATCCCCAACACTCCCGAGTCGAAACGGCGCTCCTCGCCTCGGAACAGCAAGTCCCTGGAATATAGGGGCTTCCAAATATCAGCAGGGATCCTCGCTGTTCGGTGGAACCCCCCGTTCCCTCTTGGACACCACTGAGGATGAAAGGCACGCTTCGCCCTCATAATCAACGACTTCCTCCTATTCTCGGGGTGATGGGGGCAAGGGCTCACCCTGCCACCACCCGCTCATACCTCCATAGCCTCACCAGAGCCTCGCCGTATCCTCACCGTAGTACCTCTGTCCCTGGGACAGAGGTACTACGGCGAGGGTATGGGTATTGTCACCGGGGCGCCCTGGCACACTCAGGACGCAGTTGCAGGACGGACGGAAGCGGTGTCACCTTAAGAACCTGTTGGTCAGCTAACCCGCAGGTGGGCTTTCGGGAGATGCTCGTCGGAGCCTCTTGGAGTCACTCTCCGTTACAGCGAATGAGCACCGGCGCAAAGCACCTACCTGGGGACCGCCCCGCATACCTGAGTGCCTGTAAGCGCCTGACCCGTTTCCGTCCGCCTGCACAACCGTTAGGAGATAAAATGAATGATAAAGCAAACGTTGTCGAGCGGGTGATCGGCTTTGATTCTCACCCGGACAGTTTCACCGCGGCGATCCTGCGGGGCCCGACGCCCGCCGCCGCCGTGGAGGAAAAGGTCTTTAACAAAGTGCCGATGGCGCAGCTTGCCAGCTGGGCGCAGAAGCACACCACCGCCCAGGATCTGATCGTGCTGGAGGCTTCGGGCAACAGCTTCCAAGTGGTGCGCACGCTGGCCGCCGCCGGGCGTGTGGCCAAGGTCCTGGAGAGCGGCCAGATGGGCAAGCTCAAGGAGGCGCACGCCAACAATGACCAGCTCAGTGCCGTGCGCATTGGCAAGGCCTACCTGGCCGGCACGGCCAAGGAGGTCTGGGTGCCCGATCTCAAGACCCAGGAGTGGCGGGACTGGTTCCACGCCTACCGCAAGGCCACCCAACGGACCAGCCAGATGCGCTCGCGCCTGCGCTCGTATCTCAGTGACAACGGGGTGCGGCTCAAAGCGGGCACCCCACTGACCAAGCTCCAGGAGGCCGAGCCCCAGATTCGCCAAGCCCGGGAGTGGTCCTCGCGGCAATGGCAGGTGATCGAAATCTACCTGGCCGAGTTGCGCCATGCCGAGGAGCAGCGGCAGCACTGGCACCGCCTCATCGCCCAGGAGGTGCTGGCCGAGCCGGAGCTCCTTTCGCTGGTGCGCCTGTGCGGGGTGCGGGAAATCATCGCCTTTGCCTTGGCCGCGTTCATCGGGGACATTCACCGCTTCGCCAGTCCCAAGAAGCTGGTCAAGTATGTCGGACTCAACCCGGCCTTTGATGACAGTGGCGACTCGCAGTGGCACGGGGGCATCGGGGGTCACGGCCACAAGCTGCTGCGCTCGCTGCTCATCGAAGGAGCGCAGGCCATCTTGCGCGCCAGCCAAACTCCCCTGGCGACCTGGGGCCGCAAGCTGTTGGCCGCCAAAGGCAGCGTCAACCTGGCCGTCGCCGCCATCGCCCGCAAACTCACCGTGGCCCTCTGGTATCTGATGATGGGCCGCTGGACGGCGCTGGAGGAACTGGATGCACGGCTGCTCCGCAAAGTCAGCTATATGATCGGCGCTGTCGGCCAGCCCCAACTCAAAGCCCTGGGCAAAATCCGCAAAGCCTATCGGCAGGAGGTCTGCCAGCGGCTTAAATCCGGCCGCACCTATGTCCTGGACCCAGACAAAAAGTATGCTCCCCAGCCCGCGGCTAACCCGGCTTAAAGGTATGAGCTACGATGAGTTTATCGCTTTAGACCGTGGCTTGCTGAAGCATCCCGCTAAAACCATCTCCCGGCGCTGCCACCCGGCAGCGCCGGGAGCGGATGCGTCCGCAATCCACGGACGGCTGAGCGCTCAGGTTGCACTCCTGCAGAGCCCTATCCTCCCAGCCGCAGATTCATTCTACCCCCAAGAAGGAACTTTTCGAGGCATTCCCGTTGACAACACACATACCCGAGACTCCGGTGAGGCAACGGTGTGCCTACTGGCCTGGCCCGAGTTTATCACACTCATGAGCAGGCGCGACAGCTCCGTTAGGAGCGCCATGTTTATAGCCGGGCCGCCCCAGAAAGTGATTTTCCAGCTCCGCGAGGAGCGGCATGGACGGTTCGAACGAGGGCGTGGTGAGACAACATGCCGCTCCTAATGGAGCTTGGCTCCTTGGGAGGAACGTGGCTATAGACATGGCGCTCCTAACGGAGCTTGCGCGACGCGTCCAGTGCGTTCACAACTCGGCGACCGTGAGCGTCGCTATGCAGTTTGGGCGGGAACGCGGGCGCGGACCACCTTGGGGACATCGATCCAGCCGTCAATGTGCTGGCAGGTGCGTATCCAAATGGCCGTCCCGACCTTTGGCACGCCGTATCGGGAAACGTAAAGCTCGGTAATGTCGCTCCAGCCGTCGGTCGGGGCGGGCAGCAGCCCCAGGAAGGGAAAGTGCTGCACGCAGCGGACGCCCGTCCTGACCGGCGCAGGGCCCTGCACCAGAGTGTACTGGATCGGTGGGCCAGGGACCCGGAGCTTGAGCGTAATCCTGCCTCCTGTGTTGGTAATGACCAACTCGGCCACCGGGTTGGGACTGAAGACAGGCTCGGCGGGTGGGAGGTCAAACTGGGGCAGGCCGAGGTCGGCGCGCCGGGTGTTCAAGCTGACAAAGAGGTTACAGCCGTTGAGGCGCACTTGGCGGCCCGTTTTGGATACAAAATATCTGTTGGCTGCGCCAACCCGCCAGGCGGCGCGCTGTTCCGGGGTAAGAGTGCGCCAGCGGCTGGAGACAGCGCGGACGTTGTCGCGGTGGGCCTGTTGTTCAGCAGTGCGGGGATTGCGGGGGCGCATGTACTGACGCACGACATTGCCGCGACGGGTCTTGAGATAGACGACCGAGCCCTTTCGGCCCGACTTTGGAATGGAGCTGATTTTCATTTTGTTTCAGGCACCCGCCTTCTGAGGTGCTGGTTCCTCCGCCCGCAATGGGGCGGATGTTGCAACCATGTACAAACATAGTCTCCCGTAAGCATACCCGCAAAGCTGAACCCAGTTAGTCTTTCTCATTGCGGAAGGCAAGCCGAACAACATCGCAAATAATGTTTGCCCCGCTTCGGTTATCGGCGGTAAAATGACTGCGATGAATGAGGGAGTTGCGTTGGTGTATGGCCGGCCGGTTAGGTTGAACTAATACTGTTCGGAGTGATACGGCGATTCCACAATTCTATGGCCTCAGCACGTGCGGCCGCCCGGTTGTCCTCGTGCGCTCGCAGCCTCTGGGCTGCCGGCCCACCACTCGGGCAGTCTGGGCAGACCACCGAGGGTTGGTTGTATAGCACTACCTCCGCGCGGCTCGACCCGCAGAACGGGCACGGCAGAGGCTCCGAACCAGGCGCTCCACGCAACAGCCGCTTGCGCGGTCCTGTTGCGGGAGCGTCGGTGGCGGTGCCCGTATTTGTGGGGAGCGTGAGGTTCATTTTGTGCGGCGCGGCTGTGCGTGAGCTTGATCGTTAGCAGAATCCGGATGAACAAGCTCAAGCTGAGCATACTTGGTGTCGTGTGCTTGGCGGCGATCGCCGCCTTGTGCCTGCTACTGGGCAGAACGGATCACAACCAGGATGACAACCAGTACCGGGCGCATCGTCGAAACATGCGGCGCTATAGAAACCTATCCTCCAAGTTGGATTCCCTTGAGCACCTGCTTGGCGAAGATGCTGCCAACTTCCTGGGCGCGCACCGACTAGAAAAGTGGTACAGCCAGAAATGGGATGTTGAGGTCGAAGCGATGATCCGGTCGGGCAACCTTGTCAGACTGCAGTTCCCAGTGACCAACCTGGTAATCCGGCGCGAGGAGGTGGCTGGGGAGTGGTTCCGCCTGCCAGAGCATAGTGAAGGCGACGTAGAGATAATGGGAGTGGATGCGGTGAGCAATCTCGTAACGATCATCTGCCGCCCAAAGTACGCCCCTATCTTTGGCACGTTGTTTCAGTGGCGATCTCCAGATTCCTCATTAAGGCAGAGAGCGGAGGCAGCGGCACAACTTGCGCCCCGCGGGGCAACGCGGCGCGGAGCGGAACGCATCCTTGGTCTGCCAACCCGCTGTGCTCGTTTCCGTGCGCCTTTCGCAGCCGATCCTGCCTACGCCCCACTAGCCAATGATTTCGGACTTCCTGAGGGCACATCGGAAGGGGAAGCCCAGAATCTATGGTGCGATTTTTATGACTTCCCTGGCGGAGAATACGTGTGCTTTTGCTTCGACGCAAAGAACTCGAAGTGGTCGGTGGACCTCCCGTTGGTCAGGGTCTGGTTTGGTCACACGAACGATGCTCAAACCATTCGTTTTCCAAAGAATGAGCACTGATTTCTCTTACCCGCTCCCTGTAGCCAACAGCCGCTGTCCCTTCTGTTTTTCAGAGGCCGGAGGAGATTGGGGGCTCTGCGGCTTCGTCGGGGCTTGGCTTCCGGGCGGCTGTGGCTGAGGGAGGTCGTTGGCTAAGCGAAAATGAAAGCCCCCGAGTGCATTCAAACTGAAAGACTGGTTCTGCGCACCTACAGGCCGGACGATGCGGAGCATATTTTTCAGTGCTATGCCCAAGACAAAGAAGTTGCGCGATTCATGTCGTGGAAACCACACCAGAGCCTGGAGGAGACGAAGGACTTCGTTAAGGGTCGCATCGACGCATGGAACCGGGGCGACGATTTCACGTGGGCTGTGACAAAGAGAGACGGCAGCTTGATTGGTGGAATAGGCCTGCGAATCAGAGAAAGAGAGTTCAAGGCTGAGCTTGGCTATTTAATCGGACGGCCCTACTGGGGGCGCGGATACGCTACAGAGGCCCTTCGAGCCGTAGTTCAATGGGCACTTCAGCAAGCCCAGGTTTTCCGGGTCTGGGCGGTCTGCGACGTCGAGAACGCAGCCTCAGCTCGTGTCCTGGAAAAATGTGGATTCGAGAAGGAGGGTTTGCTCAGAAAATGGAATGTTCACCCGCAGGTCAGTAACACGCCCAGGGACTGCTTGTGCTATTCCATCGTCAGAGAAAGCACCAGCCAACCCTCAGGTGCAACGGATGTACTGCCGCGCACCGCTGACCGGTGAGGTTTGGCGCAACCCCCGTAATGGTGCGGTGCTTTCATTAAAGATGCCATTCTACTCACTAACGTTCTGGTTCCTACTGGCCTGTGCCTTCTTCTTCTACGGCGCTGGCGAGTTCGGGCGGGAGAAAAGTTCCGGACTGGCGTGGGCAGCCCTGTCCGTCCTGATCTCGGCTGGGATCTGGGGTTGGCTGCATAGCGGAGTCATCGCCGTCGCGATTGGTCAAGTCGGACTTTTCGTCGGCATCACACTCTACCGGTCGCGGAAGAAGGCATGAGCCCCAGAGCGCCCAACAAGTTGGATCCAGCGAACCCCGCGATGGCGTTGGTACTCCATCTCGAACGACAGTGGCGCCGGGTCGCTGATCCGGCGGGTTCGTTCTAAGTACGATACGTTGCGTAACCCTGAACGAGCATGAGCACGAAGCTCCCAGGACCTCGCTCAGGAGAGCGGAACAACTGGTGCTCCCCTGACGGTTTCACGCTGATCGAGCTGCTGGTAGTCATCCCGATCATTGCCATTCTTGCGGCGCTGCTGCTGCGGCCGGCATTAGGCCGGACGACGGTCAAGGCCCAGGCCGTCCAGTGCATGAACAACAATCGCCAGCTCGTGCTGGCCTGGCGGCACTATGCGAAAGACAACGGAGATCAGTTGCCGTACGCCTACGCCCCAATCGGCACGGCGGCGGCACCGCATGCCTGGATTCCCGGCGGAGGAGGCCTGGACTTGGACCTGAGTATCAGGACATCAACGACGGGTTTTTCGTCGTGCAAATGGATGGCTACCCGAACCTGTCGCACACCGTCATGGTGGACTTTCCGGCCAGCTACCACGGCCAGGCTGCCGGCTTCGCCTTCGCCGACGGCCATGCCGAAATCCACAAATGGCAGGATCCGCGAACCTGTCCGCCGCTCACCACCGTGCTGAACGTGAACGTCCCCCAGCCCAACAGCAAAGACGTGCATTGGCTGCAGGACCATAGCACCCGCGTTTACTAAGCGGCTTACGGCTTGGGCGAGTCTGCCGCTGACTGCAGGTCGCGGTTAAGGGCGGCGCCGTCGAAGGGGATCACGACTGACCAAGGACCATGATCCTTGGTCGCCGTCTTCACCGTGTTGTCCGTGATGGTAACGCGGATTTCCTCGCCTGACTTGGCGCACCCTCAAATGGTTGGGGTTCCCGCGCTGGAGAACCATGTTGTCGCCGAATATCGGGCTCACAAACGACGCGGTTTAATGCGGAGTTAGTGAAACAACCCAAAGCGGCGTGATTTGCCAGGCCGGAGGTCACCCTAGCGCGATCCGGGAAACAAATTCAGAATCACTTAATGTTCCCTTAAGGTTGCACTCACTATAATTCGGCCAACATTATCACCAGCAAGAATACAACAAGACATGAAACCGAATCTGCATCAAATCGTTCTGGCCTCCTGTTTAGGCGCGGCCGCCTGCTCCGCCGCCGAAACGCCCTCAGCCGCACTTCTAGTGCTAAACAAGGGGGACAATACCCTGGCTATCGTCGATCCTGTGGCCGCCAAGGTCATAGCCCGACTGCCCTCCGGTCCGGACCCTCACGAAGTGGTGGCGTCCAAGGGCTTGGCTTTCATTTCCAACTACGGCGGGAACAACACACTGTCAGTGGTCGATCTGGTTGCTCAAAAGGCCCTGGCTCCCATCAACCTGGGAGCTTTACGCTCGCCTCACGGTTTGTGGGTTGCCGAAGGGAAGGTCTATTTCACGGCGGAGGCAAACAAGATCATTGGACGGTATGACCCAGCGGCACAGCAGATTGATTGGTTACTTGGCCTGGGACAGGAACGGACCCATATGATCGTTGTATCACAGGATGCCAAGCGGATTTACACCTCAAATGTCAACTCGGATACGATCAGCTTGATTGAAAGCGGCTCCGGTCCTGGCGGCCCAGGCGGAGGTCCCGGGCCATCAGGTCCACCGGGACAAGGCGGTCCGGGAGGACCGCCACCGGGAGGACCACCGCCCGGGGATCCGCCGCCGGGAGCACCAGATGAGGGAGGCCCTCCTCCAGGTGGACCCGACGGACAGGCTGGCCCGGGTGGCCCCCCTGGTCCTGGAGCTCGGCTGGGTGGACCGCCCTTTGGTCCGCCGGGCGGCGGTGGTTCGAGTGTTACCCACGTTGCGGTGGGGAAAGGTCCGGAAGGTTTCGACGTGTCTCCGGATGGCAAAGAAGTTTGGGCGGCGAACTCACATGACGGCACCGTTTCTATCATTGACGTGTCAAAGAAGTCCGTGGTTGAGACCTTAAAGGTGGGCCCGAGAATGTCCAACCGTTTGAAATTCACACCGGATGGCAAGTTCGTGTTCATCTCGGACCTCGGGGGTCGTGACTTGGTGGTGCTGGATGCTGGCGCTCGCAAGGAACTCAAGCGGATTGCCCTTGGGGGTGGTGCCGCGGGGATTCTCATGCAGCCGGACGGAGCGAAGGCATATGTTGCGGTGGGGTCGAAGAATGGAGTGACGGTCATCGACTTGAAAACCATGGAGACGGCCGGTCACATCGAAACCGGACCCGGTCCTGATGGATTGGGTTGGGCCGTTAAGGAGTAGAGTCCCGTCCTTTAGACGGCGGATGCTTCGCATAAAGGAACGCAGCCAAATGAAACTCGCAATGAGTGTGGCCCTGGCGCTGACAGCCGCAGGCCTGACTGGATGCACAACTTCAAAGCCGGGTAAGGCGGGCAACCTGGGAAACGCGTTCCTAAGGCCGGTGGCTGCATGGTTACCTCCCTGGCTTTTTTCATCGACGGCTTAACGTTCTCTTAAGCTTAGTGCCAGTATCTTTTGCGAGAATTAGATAGACAATATGACTGCTGAAGTTGGTGCAATGAATGTCGGTGCGTTGTCGGGGACCTTTAGCAAGACCGAAGGGTCGGCTCGAGGCGCAGGAATAAAGAACTTCGTGAAGACCCATCTGTGCTCAACGAGAGCTCCTGCGGCGATCGCACTGGTTTCACTCGCCCTGGTCTCGGCTAGTGCCGGATACCTGCTGCGAGCCCAGAAAACCGATGGGTCCCTGGTTCTTTCGGTCAGGGACGTAGTGCAAGAGGAATACCTGGTCGCACCTGATTCATATTCCAGGGTTGAAAACACAAAGAACACCCTGGACGGCTTGTGCACCCGCGTGCGCCTGGGAATTCAGGAAGCCACCGAAGCCTACGATAGACTTGCCAGGAATAGCGAAACCTCGAAGGGGCGGGCGGCAGTGGTCCTGGAGAGGGCGATCCGTGATGCCGAGACCGCAGTGCGTGAGTTCGAAGGAACCGAGCAACAGTTGGATGTGGTCCAAGATCTCCTTCGCTTGCTCGAGAGATCTGGCCGCTTCGACCTTTGGACCCGGTTCTATCTTAAGGCGCTCTACGAACGTCCCACCCACCAGATTGTGTCACACTTCGCCTCTGAGGCGGTGAGAATCAGCAAGCTGGCCGGGCAACAGAAGCAGGTGCTCGACGCGCTGCGGTACCTTGCCGCGGTTCCGGCAGAGTTTGCGGGCAGGGCGGAAATAGAGGCGGCGCTGGATACCGTTCAGCCTAGCTTCGCGCAAGTCGCGGGTCAATGAAGGCTCCGCGCGTAGCTTGCTTTTCATGTCGAGCCTGGCTGGCCGCTACTGGAATCACCCTGATCCTCTTTGGGTGGTGGTTCCACTCCGCTTACCAGCTTGTGGTCGTATCGGGCGACAGCATGCTTCCCACGCTCAAATCCGGCGACTTTCTGCTGGTTAACAAGCGGGCGTTCGAACAGGTTGAACCTGATCGAGGTGACATCGTGGTGGCGCGGTACGCAGGAGGCTTGGTCGTGAAAAGAGTGGTGGGCTTTCCCGGTGAGGAGGTAGCGGTGAAGCGAGGGAGACTCTACATCAACGGGGGACGCGTGAACGAGAATCACACGATTTATCCAGGATACCTCAACGTGGGGCAGGGAAAACTGCTCCCCGGAGACTTCGCCACCTTGGGTGACAACCGGGCGGTTTCTCCAGCGACAGCCGCTCACCCTATAATTACGCAAGCTGACATTCTGGGCAAAGTAGTTTTCGTCCTGCAAACGAAGACACTCTGAAGCGGTGGTGGATCAGGGCATTATCGAGCCGGACCCACCAGGTAGCGATCTTATCAGCCGGCCGCTGGTCGGCCTACTGAACCGATTCATAGCGAGACGCTGCCCCTGACCGTTCGGGCGTCGGCAGGCCGTGGTTGCCGGTTAACACCTCGCCAAGGAATGCCTTGACCCGACCATGGTTGAAACAAAGAATCGCTGCTGTGAAACTCAGACATGGCCCCAAGCTCCTGTCGCTGTTGATCGCGGCGGGGATGACCACCTTGGCCTGCGCCTCACTGGCCGCGGATGCCGGAACTGCCGGTTCCACCCGTCCGTGCCGACGCTTATTCAGCCAGCGTAATAACAATATTCCCGCTATAGGTCTCACCCTGCTTGATTGGCTCTTCCTTGCCGTCAATCTTCATAACTACCTTGGCTCCGTTGCCCCCCTCAATGATACCATTGTCAACAACGAGTTTGCTGATTAAGCTTTCTCCGGTGACCTTCCACACGCCGCCGTCTTTAAGACTGACGGAAATGGTGCTACTGCCGTTTCTGTAGTTCCTGTTTGCCACATGCCCGAGATAGTAATACTCGTTAATTGTGAAACGGGTATTTTGCTTCCCGGTTTCATCAACATGTTTGCTTTCTGTCAATGAAATCGCCCCGCTAAGCGTTGCTTCCTTTCCGATGGAGACGTCTAGCGCCTTGCCGCTCTGAGTATAGTAGCCGGAGCCGTTGAATACGTTGCCTTTATAGTAGCCGTTTAACAGGGCCAGTTTAACAATGCTGCTGCCGCCGGGACCGCCAGGATCACCGGGAGGACCATCAGGAGGAGGACCACCAGGGCCACCAGGGCCACGAGGACCACGGGGAGCTCCACCTGCCTGTCCACTAGGCGCTCCGCCCTGCTGTCCACGTGCCGAGGTACCGGCTTTGGTGACATTGCCGCTTTCAGAGGGCCAGCCCGGGGCTTCATTAAACTCGGTGTTGAATCCATCCCTGCTTCCGCCGACCGTGCGGTCGTCGTTGTCGATCATCTGTAACATGGTGCCGGATGCGGAACTCAGCACCGCGCTGTCGGCCACAAAGCTTACACCGCCCGCCTTAGCCAGGAATATAGCCTCCTCGCTGTTGACCACCGTTCCGTCCAGGACATTGACAGTACCTTGACCGTGCGACATGAAGCCGAAGACAGAATTGATGGTGGTCGGCTTGCCTTTTCCTGCAACAGTCTCGATGACCTTGCCCTCGGCATCTTTGAGCTCAATCTTTCCGTTTGAGGACTTATAATTACCCTCGCCGCCGGTATAGATTCCAGCATAGGTCAAGCCGTTGAAGGTCGCGCCGTAAAAGTTCTGGTGGGCGTTGCCGGTGAGATATGTGCCGTAGCCTGAGCCGTATTTGCTGCTGTAGGAGAACTTGCCCGAGGACATTCCGCCTTTGGAGACCGGCAGGATTTGCAGTGTGGTGTCCACCACGTTCATCACAGGACTGGTTCCCTCATCCGTGGACAGGACCGCCCAGCCGCCCGAAGTAACTGTTGAGTTTACGACCGTCAGGGTGGACTTGTTGCCTATCATGTTGGCCGCGCGTACGCCGCCCTGGATGCCCAGCACCCATGGGGGCGAGAGCATGACATTCTGATTCGCGCTGTTGACATATCCCTTCCAGGCTTGGGTCAGGGGGTTGGCTCCCATGGTTGTGATAGTTGAATCCTCAACAAGGATCTGAGCGTGGTTATCGGAGATCAATGCCGCGCGCAGGAAGCCCTGGGTGTCGATCTTCATGGAATGTACCTTCACCTTGGCATAATCGGAGGCGACGATCTGAACGCCGAGTCCTGAAAAGTCAGAGGCGTTCTTGCCGTCGCCGTTATCAGAGGCGGATATGGTACCGGTCAGGGTGAGATCGGTTCCCTTTCCGGTTGCGATCACCGAGTCAAACCCTTCGCCCTTGGCTACGATATCGAGGTCGAGATTGGATACGGGGCCGTCTTTATCAGCCAGCAGGGAGTGTTCTTTAAGGATAGCGCCGTCTTTGACATAGTAGCCGACGCTGAATTTGTCGTTGCCGCGGCGTGTGTAATGGGTTGCAGTGCCTTCGAAGGTAGTGACTGCATCAATGGTCTTCCCTTTAGCAGTTACGGTACTTGTTCCCTCCGAATTGGCGCGCAGCCCGCCCAGGACAAGTGCAGACGCCAATAACACGCCACGAGTAAGAAAGATACGCCGAATCAATAATGTGGTTTTCATGTTTTCCTCCATATTCGCTATTTGCCCTCCATGCCGCCGCGATCATCGGTCTGGAATGGAATGACGGGTAAACCAGCGCCGTTGAAGAGCGTCGCTTTGGGGTTGGCCTGCCAGGCGTAGCGCGCGGCGACTGGGTTGGGCACCTCGGATGACGAAACCACAACAGTGTCGCCGGCAATTTTGGCGTCAGCCCAATGCCATTTGCAGTCTTCGCCGCAAACAGAGAATTCTCCCAGCTTGTCGCCTTTAACGACCAGACCACCGTCCGTGTGAGTGAAGGAGATTTTCAGCGCCCCAGGGACCTTCTCCACGGAAGCAAAGCGCGGACCGGAATACGGCATGTTTTTGTCGTAATGCCCGGCGAGGGCCACCAGCGCGAGGCGCTCGCCCACTTCCTTTTTGTCTTTTGGATGGACGTCTCTCGCGTCGCCGATATCGATGGCCACCGCCAATCCTGAGTTCGTCACGGTGTTCGCGACAAAATCCTGCGCTGCGCGCAACTCCGCCCACGAATCATCGCCGGGGGTGTCCTTGTGCTGCTTGTGAGCGGCGAGGCTGACGATATAGAACGGAAAATCACCTTGGCTGAAAGCTTTCCGCCAGTCGGCAATCATCGCGGGCAACAGCTTGCGATATTGGGTGGCACGTTCGGTGTTGGATTCGCCCTGATACCAGATAGCCCCGCTAATGGCCAAGGGCGCCACGGGCGCAATCATGCCGTTGTAGAGAACGGCGGGCGTGTTCGGGCCGCTTCCAGTGTCACTAATCCCGAGCGATCGGAGCGTCTCGGCCCTCGTCCATGCTTCCGCCGGCGTGCCTCCACCGCAATCTTCCACCAGCCCGATAGGGACATCAACCTCTTGCTGCAAACGGCGCCCAAAGAAGTAAGCCACCGCTGAGAAACCGCTCCATCCCTCGCCCACATTTTGTGGTGAGCAGATTTTCCATGACCCTTGCGGAACCGCCGCTGGCTTGCGAGCAGTCTGCTGCTTCACAACAAACAAACGGATTCTGGGGTGGTCCGCCGCTTTGACTTCCTCGCTCCCGTCTCGGGCCTGGCCCAGTCCCATCTCCATGTTGGACTGCCCGCCGCACAACCACACGTCTCCCACCAGCACTTCGTGAAACTCGACGTGTTGGGGGCCGTCAATGACAACAGTATATGGACCACCCGGCGCGGGAGGCTGGATGGCGACGGACCAACGGCCATCATCCTTGGTCACAGTCTTCACCGTGTTATCAGCGATTGTGACGCGGATTTCCTCGCCTGGCTTGGCCCAGCCCCAAATGGTGTTGGGTTTTCCGCGCTGGAGAACCATGTTGTCGCCGAATAATGGGCTTACAAACGACGTTTCAAAGCCGCCCTCGACGGGAGGTGCCTTGTTGCCGCCCGGACCGCCGGGGCCACTGCCCGGACCGCCGGGCCCCCCGGGGGGAAAGCCGGGGCCGCCAAACCCGCCTGGTCCGCTGCGGCCGCCCATATTCATGAGCATCACGAGCGCCGGAGCTGGCAGGCTGAGCTTGTTCGGCGAGGCCTGGAGTTTGGCGAATGCCTCGGCACGCGCCAGGGCTCGAGCCAATTCCGCGGCGGCTAATTTGTCAGCCTTCACCTGAATGTCAGCCATGTCGAGGCTCTCGGTGAAGATGCTTGCATCGAGGGCGTTTCGGGCCTCCGTCACCGCCTGGTCCAGCGGAGCGTTGGCCTGGTTCATGGCCCGGATGGAGGCCTGCTGCTCCCGCGTCAACTGCGGCATGCCCGGCATACCCTGACCACCGCCAAGAGGGCCGCCGCGCGTTCCCGGGCCTTGAGTCTCCTGAGCCTCCGGACCGCGACCACCAGAACCACCCGCCGGCTGGCCCCCAGAGGGCCAAGCCCAGGTCAAAGCCAGGATTAGCGCCGCAAATGAGGCTGCATGGTTCGTCTTCATATTGATCCCACGTACTCTTGCTTTGATTGATGGCTTTTCATTCCGGCGAAAGCGTCCCGCCTTCAGCCAGTTTCCAGACTTTTCCACCAAGCCATTGGTTTGAGGCCAAATCGGCTTTGTAACGGACTGTGTGGCCGTTGCCGCGAATGTTGGTAATGGTATCGCCGGAAACGCAGTCCTTGTCCGTCAGGCTGGTGAGGACGGAATCGGCAGTAACTTTCCATTCACTGGTAGGGTCAAGGGCGAGAGCGGCATTGTGCACCGCGCCGGTGAGGGTGGAATGGTCCTTCAAAGTCACCATGGCGGAACTGATCTTGTCCACGGTAATATCGCCCGCCAGCTTCTGGCTATCGCCCGTCAATTCGACGTGGCCGCCGTTGGAACCACTGCGGCCCCAGCGCGATGCGGCAGCGTTCACCAGCACGCCAGAGGCGGCGGACACCTTCACGTCTGACAGATGAATCATGCCCCGCGTGTTGTTAACGAAAAACAGCGGCCCTTCCGCCGCCGAAAGTGAGCCGCCCTCTATGCTAAAAGTCCCTTCCTGGCCTTCGGCGTCACCGGAGAAACTTTGGTAAATCATCACACCGCATTTCAATGCGCCGGACATTTCGCAATTCTTCAGGGTGATAGAATTGCGTCCTTCAATGACTGCGCCTTCAGAACCGGTCGCGATGAAAGTGGCGTTTTCAGCGCGGATGTCGCCAGTGGAATAGATGCCAGGCGAGTCCTGGCCATGGGAGGTGATCTTGCCGCCGGAAACCCAAATCGTTCCGCCACCACGGTCAGTGGCGACCACGCCGCCGTGAATGCGCTCTGTGACCATGTCCACGTTGGTGATGGCGAGCGAGCCGCCGCCAGTGGCCATGACGCCATGGCCGCCTTCTCCCGTTGCGGTTATGGAACCGCCACTCATTGAGGCGAACGCGCCGACGCCATAGGCAAACAGGCCGTTGGCGCCCCCGCCGGCAGTGTTGATTCTGCCGCCATAGATCGCAACGCGGCTGTTCTTGGTGACAAGCACGCCGGCGTTCTGGCCAGAGAAACTGCTGTTCTCCTGTGACGAGGTGTTGCCGGTTGTCTTCACGGTCACGTTGGACAGGACCAGATTACCACCATTGAGCACATACACGCCGGAGACATCAGTGGCCTCTGAGGTCAGAGTTTTGTCCGAGACTGTTTGTGTCGTGGCGTCAACGGTGAACGCGCCGCTCAATTTCACCGCCGCCCGGGAACCGCCGCCAGGACCTCCAGGGCCACTGGAGGCTCCAGGGTCGCCGCCTCCGGGCGGCATGTCGGGCAGTCCACCTCCGTTATCGGGCGGCGGGCCACCGACTCCACCATCGGGCGGTGGGCCGGGAGGCGCCCCACCTGGCCCCCCGCCGAAACCGCCCGGGCCGCCAAATCTCCGGCCGGAACCTCCGAGCGACATGATGATCTGCTGCGCAGACAGGTTCAGTTTGTTCGGTGATGCCTGGAGCTTGGCGAATGCTTCCGCTCGCGCCTGGGCGAGCGCCAATTCCGCGGCGGCTAGTTTTCCAGCCTTCGCCTTAATGTCCGCTGCATCGGGTTTGTCGGTGTAGATCGCTACGTTCAAGGCGTTGCGCGCTTCGGTGACGGCCTGAGCCAGCGGCGCATTGGTCTCGTTGAAGGCCTGGACGGCCGCCTGCTGTTGCCGCGTAAGCTGTGGCATGCCGCCCATACCGGGACCGCCCCCTGGAGGGCCACCACCAGGAAAGCCTTGGGCTGCCTGGGCCTCGGAAGCGGGAGGACGTTCCGACTGTCCCCACGACGACGTCGAGGCGAGAACCAACATCACTGCTGCCATTGAGAATGCATTTTTGATCATAACAGTGGTCTCCAAAGGTAAACCTGCAGGTATTAATTGTTTCATGCCCTCACCTTAAGTCCGGCCGAAGTTAAAAGTCATGTTAAGGAGTGTTAAGGAATGACCGGTTCCGTTGACCCCGGCGCGCGAAACCGGCTATCATTCCCCGTGCAGTGAACGCTGGCCAGTCATGAACGCCCGCTCGCAACAACCCTTCATCGAATGGGGGCTGGTCATCTTCCTCCTTGTCCTCTGCGGGATCCTCACCGTCTTGCAGTACCATTGGACGGGCGAGGTCAGCCGCGCGGAAGTGACCCGTCTGCGCGGCGCACTCAGCGAACAGGCGCAGTCGCTCGTCCGCGACTTCGACTCCGAACTCGCCGTAAGCTGCCGCGCGCTCGTGCCCGGTCTCTCGGAACTCAACACGCAAGGCCGTGAAGCCGCGCACGTCGCGCGCCTGCGGGAATGGAAGTCCACCAGCCTGCGCCCGCTCTTCACCCGCATGGCCGTCGTCGTGCCTGCGCGGGATGGTCTCGAACTCCATGCGCTTGATCTGCAGGCCGAGAAGTTCGTGCCGATGGAGTGGCCATCGCACTGGGCCGCTCTGAAAGACAATCTCGACCGCAAACGCACGACGCTTGGCGGCGCTGGCCCGTTCGTCGATCGCAGCGGGGCACTGCTGGAGTTCCCTGTGTTCGGCGGCGGACCGGGCATCAGCGAGTGGCTCGTCCTCGAACTTGATCTCGACTACGTGCGCAACGTCTGGCTGCCGGAGTTGGTGCGGACTTATTTGAGCTTCGGCGACAAATCGCTCTACGACGTGGAGGTGAAGACTCTAACGGAGCCGGCCACGGTGCTGTATTCCTCCCGCCCCAATGCCGCGAAGAACGGAGAGACGACCTATTCAATCAGGTTCCATCGCCAGGGCAAGACTGCGGAGAGTCCGCGCCAGCGCCCGCCTGACGCTCCGCCCGGTCCCGATGGCCGCGCTGCGCCGGAGTGGAACCTGTGGGTCCTCGAAGCCCGTCCGCGCCCCGGCGCGCTGGAAGCGGTGGTGTCGGCATCGCGCCGACGCAACTTCGCTGTGGCGGTGCTGGTGAACGGCTTGATTCTCGCGGCGGGAGTCGCGCTCGTGTTCCACACCCGGCGTTCGCGCCAGCTTGCCGAGGCGCAGATGAATTTTGTCGCCAATGTCTCGCACGAGCTGCGCACGCCGCTTACGGTCATTCGCGGCGCGGCCCACAACATCAAACGCGGCGTCGTTCAGGGGCGCGCCCAGCTTGAGCAATACTCGGGCCTGATCATCCAGCACACCGAGCAGCTCACGGAGATGATCGAGCAACTCCTCGAACTCGCCGGCGCGCGAAAGAACCAGGCTGCGCTCAGCCGCAAGCCCGTCCAACTCGTGGAACTGTTGCAGGACGCCATTGCCGCCACCAAACGCGACGCGGAGATCGCTGGCTGCACTGTAGAACTCTCCATTCCCACGTCTTTACCGGAGGTGTCCGGCGACGCGGCGGCACTGCGGCGCGTATTTCAAAACCTGCTCACCAATGCCGCGCGCCACGGCGGGACGGGTGGGTGGATCGGCGTGACCGCGACTGCTGCGAATGGAACTGAGCCGATGCTCGAAGTGCGCGTCGCGGATCGTGGGCCGGGAATCCCTGAGGACGAACAGGCGGAAATCTTCAAACCTTTTGTGCGGGGCGCGGCGGCGCAGGAAAAGCAAATCCGCGGCAGCGGGCTGGGCCTGAGCCTGGTGAAGGAAATTGTCGAGGCCCACGGGGGTGCCGTCGCGGTTCGCAACCAGCCCGGACAAGGCGCCACCTTTACGGTGCGGTTGCCAGCAAGCACGCTCACAAAGCCAACATGAAATCCCGCATCCTCCTGGTTGAAGACGAAGCGGGCGTGGCTTTGGTCGTGTCTGACCTGCTGCGCGCCGAAGGCCATTCGGTCGAGACCGCGTCTGATGGCAAGAGCGGTCTCCGCCAGGCGATGGAGGCGAAGTTTGATCTGCTCATTCTAGACGTGATGCTCCCGGGACTGAACGGCTTTGACCTTTGCCACGCGGTCCGCGAGCGCGGCTTCGACGGCGCGATCCTGATGCTCACTGCCAAGGGCCAGATTCCGGACCGCGTCCACGGGCTGCGGACGGGTGCGGACGATTACCTCGTCAAACCGTTCGATCCGGACGAACTGCTGGCCCGGGTGGCCGCGCTGCTGCGTCGTGTTCACAAGGAACAATTGACTCCGGTGCTGCACTTCCAATTCGGAAACGTGACGGCCGACTTTCATAGAATGGTGTTCACCAAAGGCGGCCTGCCCGTCAGCCTTGCCGCGAAGGAAGCGGAACTGCTGCGGTTGCTCATCAACCATCGGGGCCAGGTGCTGACCCGCGAGCAGATACTCCATCACATTTGGAGCGAACAACCGTTCATCACCGAACGCACGGTGGATGTCCATATCGCCTGGTTGCGGCAAAAACTGGAGGAGAAACCTCAGTCCCCCAAGCATATACTGACCGCGCGAGGGGAAGGGTATCGCTTCCAGCATGAGGACAAGTCTATTTCGCCCACGCCTCTCCTTCCGGCGTCCGCCGCCACGCGAAATAGGCATCCAGACTCTTGAGCGCTTCGGCGCTGGGCACCGGGCCCGTGTGCGGCGTCTGGCCGAAGTACATCACGACAGGATTGACTTCGCTGAATGCGGGCCAGTCAGGGAGCCCGTAGCCGTTGGGATCGCCGCGCTTGGCGAAATTCACCCAGTAGCTGGACATGGCTTCGGAGATCTCCAGGTCCGTCTTGGTTGTCTGCGGATTATTGGGATTGAGATGCCGGAAAACGTAGGCCACATCCATGCCGTGCGGCGAACCGTATCCGGCCCGGGGCGAGCCTGCCGGATATTCGGGGTGCTGATCGAAATAATAGTAGAATACCTTGGATTTTCCCGTCTGTGCTTGCAGCCGCGCCCAAGTCCAAGTGTGCCAGCCGAATGCCGCATCGCGGGCCAGATCGCGCGCGGTCTTGGGCACTGTGTTGGAGCCGACGGGGTAGGCTTTGATGAGGTCCTCCGCGAACTTGCCGTAGCGCGTCCTGACGCCCCCGACATAATCCTCCGGCGTCTTCGGCGGCGAAAAGCTCGCGCCTTCGTCGGAGTTGTAGCCCACGAGAATCGGCGTGTCGTTGTATTTACCCGCCGTGTAAAGCTTGTATTGATCGTCGGGGATCACCCAGCCATCAATGATGGGCCAGGACATGCCGAGACCGCGGCCTGCGGGAAGTTTGTCCGGGGCGATCTTTCGCAGTTCCGCGATGGACGAAACGCCCGCGTTCTTTGCGTAAACTTCTCCAGCGCGTTCGGCACCAGGAAGGCGTTTCAAATTCTCGCCCGGGAAGGTGGTGGGCCGCGGCGGTCCAAACGAGCCCCCGCTTTGCGAAATGGCGCCATGGAACAGCCCTTTCGCCAGCGGCGAAGCGCACAACATGCTGACGGCGATCCCGCCGACTGATTCGCCGAATATCGTCACCTTGTTCGGGTCGCCACCGAACGCAGCGATGTTCTTCTGCACCCATCGGAGACCCGCGAGCATGTCCAGCAGCCCGTAATTCCCCGATATGCGATTGGTGGTTTCGGCGCTCAATTCCGGGTGCGCCAGGAATCCGAGTTGCCCGACGCGGTAGGCGATGCTGACCAACACCACGCCCTTCTTGGCCAGCTTCTCCCCACTGTAGTTCGGTTCGGACGTGGCCCCCCCGCCGAATCCGCCGCCGTAAATCCAAACGAGCACGGGGATGCGGTCGCTCGCGGATTTCGCCGGCGTCCAGACATTCAAATACAAGCAGTCCTCACTCATGTCGGGTCCGGTTCTCGAGCCTTGGATCGGTTTTGGCCCGAACTTGGTGGCCTGACGCGCCCCTTCCCATTTCGCGGCGGGCTGCGGAGCGCGCCAGCGGAGGTCGCCCGCTGGCGGCGCGGCAAACGGGATGCCGCGGTAAACCGTCAATCCGTCTTCGGACGTTCCCTGGACCAGTCCGCTCTCGACCTTGACCGGCTCTGGCTGCTGCGCGATGCCATGCGCGGCGGCAAACATTCCCACGAACGCAAAGAGAAGTGGTCTCTTCATTTTAAGCGTGGTTCCTTTCATCGGCCTTTTGGGCCAGGCAAAAACCGGACCCAGCAGGAACGAAACAGCAAGACAAGAGCGGATCGTCATATTCTTCTCGGTAGTCACTTTCTCCCAGATGAAATCTCCGTCTCGCTTACAGGACGACTATGGCGTCAACGGCAACCGGTCCCCGTCCACGGTTGATAATGCTAATGGCGTGTTTGCCTGGCGTCAGTCCGATCACCTCACACACCACCTGCTGGGCTTGGCGCATTCCCGTGGTGGACAGATCCTCTGTGGCACGGGTCTCGCCGTCAATCTGAACCTCGATCTTTCCGGCTCCTGCTTCTTTCGGTGCGATGACCTTGACGCTGGTGCCGGTAAAAGAACAACTCCAGACACTACCAGGCGTGTCGCTGGTGGTGAGGTCGTTGTTGAAGTCGCCGGTGCCGAGGTTGCAGCGGCGAACCCATCCGGCAGCGACGGCATCCGGGTCGTCGTCATTGAACCAGCCCTTGTCATGGGTGAAGCGCAGAACCCGGCACGCCGAGGCCAGGCGCTGGTTGGTGATGCCCGCCAACGGCTGCGCCGCTTCGCTGGGTGTGACCGTCAGGCCCTGCTCGTCCTGGACAAACGTCAACGCAACATCGGAGCCGAGCAGTTCGACTTTGGACACTTTGCCCAGAGTCGCCCCGCCGGCGTGCAGGGCCTTGAGCGTGATTGGGCCACCTTGCCAGTCCAGGACCGTGGCATAGACCTTGCCCTGATTGCGCGTGTAGCAAACCGCATCATCGCCAAAGACTTCAAATGGGCGGGATGCGTACACCGCTTCGCCGTGGATCTTTAGCCAGGCGCCGACGTCTTTGCAGATCTGGATCAACTGCGGATCAAGGTCGCCCCGACCATGCTGGCTGATGTTGAGCAGCAGGGATCCGTTGCGGGAGACGTTCTGCATCAGCGACCGGATTACGCTTCTGGCATCCATATATCTCTGCCCGGTCCGGTAATGCCAGTCAGCGATGCTGGTTTCGGTCTGGAATGGATAGGCCATGATCTGCGATTCGACGATGGCTTCGGTGCTCTTGACCAGGGAACGGTCAACGAAGGGAAGCAGTTCGGGGCTGTTTTGGAAGCTGTTGTAACGCCCGCCAACGCCCTTGAGGTTAAGCACAACGTCCATCTTCCCACGATTCCACTGTAGGGATTTGTTGTAGTAATTCGCGGCCAGCGGCGGAGCAAGAAAACCCAATCCCATGTGAACGCCCAGATCCACCTGGGAGTCGCCCGCGTGCTCGTCAAAGTAAATCACATCGGGATGATACTTGGTGATGGCGTCATCCACCCGCCACATGAACTGGTTGGCGAAGGGCGACAGCAACGGATCTTTGCTGGAGTGAACCGGCCCGTAAAGGTCCACCGGATCCATGCCCTCCCACCACCTTCCTTTTCCGTCCAGAATCGTTTGCAGCGCATCGTAGGGCACGCCCTGCTTCGGCCCCTTCTTGTCGCTGGTGTACCGCACCGGCATAAACTGGCCCCAGGTCCGCCCCGGAGAGTGGTGAAAGCCGATGCCGAACCGCAGGCCATGCTGGCGCGCCGCCTTTTCCCATGTGCCGACGACGTCCACTTTGGGGCCGACACGGACGGAGTTCCAGGGTTGATAAGCCGAATCCCAACAATCGAAGTTGTCATGGTGAACGCCCATAGCCATGAAGTACCGCGCTCCCATTTCCACGAACAGATCCATCAATTCCTCGGGCTTCCATCGGTCAATCACCCAGTTGTGGCAGATGTCCTTGTAACCGTATTCCGACGGATGACCGAAGTGATTGAGGTGGTAATTGTATTGCCCGTTGCCCTGCATATACATGCCCCGCGCATACCAGTCGCCCTGCTCAGGCATGGATTGAGGGTCCCAGTGCGCCCAGGCGCCGAACTTCGCGTCACGCCACCACTCCGGCACGGTGTAAAGCCGGCTGATTGCCTCCCAGTCAGGAGCATAAGGACCCGGAACCACCGGCAACGGCGGCAGGTTCCAGATGTCCGGCGGCAACCCCAAATCTCCGTCGCCAACGATTATCTGATCAATGTTCACCGCGACATCGTTGGTCGCCAGACTGATGGCCAGTTTGGCCTTTGCGGGAATCGCCAGCTCAATGATTGCATTGAGAAAAGAATTGGTGAGCGCTCCCGATGAATGAACGTTCACCTTGCGCGCCGGCTGGTCGTTGACGGCGACGCTGATCGTGCCCACTTCCACCGACGCATAACGAATCGCCAATTTGCTGGCGGCAGGCAGGCGGGCGAATTTGGCGCCCTGGCCGGGCTTGCTCAAACTGACCAGATAACCTCCTGAGGCTGCGCCGACCGCTGCCTTGGACGCTCCGCTGATGAGTTCGGCACCTTCCGCTTCGAACGTCTGCTTATCAGCAGCGATGGCCGGAGTGGAAGCGGAGACGAATAGCACGTATCCGACCAGAAGAATCCGGAATGGGGTCATCGTCTTGTTCGACATAACAGGTGAAATGAGATAGTGATGCCGATGAACGCAAACGCACACCGTCAGTCACCACTTCCGCCGGCCGGCAACACGGAGATCTCAGCCGCGCTGGTCCAGCCGTTGCGGAAGATCTCCTGCAAAGCGGTGAAACGGAAATAGCGGGCGTTGACCGGCGCAAAGGGGACTTCCTGGAGACTGGGGTTGTTGCGGATGTTGGCGAATGTTCCCGAGGCGATGTTGGTCGTCCAATTCACGCCATCCGCGCTCGTCTCAAAACGGCATTTTTCAACCGTGCCATTGAGCATCCCATCCTGGCGCGGCAGATAGGTGAATCCGCCGACTCGATGCGTCGTGCCCATGTCAACAGTGATCGAGTGCGGCAGCTTCAGGTCGGCATTCCAACGGGTGTGCCAGATGGTGGACGAATCGCCGTCAATCGCGCGGACGGCGGCATTGTCTGCCCCGGCGGTTTCCTCGCTGTCCACACTGACCACTTTCCACCCGATCGGCATGAGGCCGGCGAAGATTCTCGAACCCACGATGCCGAGCTGGCCGTTGGGCAGCAAACTCGCGGTTCGCACCGTGACACTGCGGTTCAATGGCAGGGCGATGGGCGAAGTGTAAGTCGCGGAGTTAGTCGTCGGCTCGCTGCCGTCCACGGTATAAACCATCTTGTTGCCAGCGGCGTTGCGGAGGGTCACTGTGCCATTGGTGCTGCGATCGGAAATGATCGGCGGCAAGGTCTTGACGGATTGCTTGAAGAGGCCCATTTCCGCCAGCGTCGGTTCGAGGCGCGAGCCGGTGATGCGGATGCGGACCTGGTCGGTGGTCACCGGGGATTTCAGTCGTATAAGCCGGCGGTGTCCGACGGTCGTGAGTTCGTCAGACGCGACTTTCTCCGCGGTGACCCACCCCGCGCGGGTCCACGTTTCAATGACGAAGGACTCAATTCTCTGGCCGCGATAATCCACTGCTTCCTGCAACGAAACGACATCGAACGTGACCGCCTTCGGAAGCGTGAGCGTCACCGTGCCGTTGGTCTTGCCCGGCGCGGCTTCCCACCAGGTGTCGAGGTTTCCGTCCAGCGCGAGCGCCGCGCTGTTCGTGGCGTTCGCATAGTCGGCGGTGAGTTTGCCGCCGGCGGCGAGGTCGGTGGCGAACGTTTCGTTGATGATCTCCGCCGTCCGTCTCAGAGCGTCAAGCTGGTTGTCGGGAACCAGACCGCGCTTATCGGGCGACAGATTCAGGATGAGATTGCCGTTGCGCCCGATGGACGTGTAGTAGATGTCCACCAACTGGGTAACCGTTCGCGGTTGTTTGTTGCGCGCCCAAAACCACTGGCTGTTGCCGAGGACGGTGGTGTTCACTTCCGCCGGATACCACCAGAGATGCGAACCGGGTTTGAGCTTTGCGCGGCTGCCGAGATCGCCCGCCGTCATGTCCGGCCAGTTGAATGTCTCAGGCGACGTAGGCAGTGGAATCACGCTCCATTCCGTGGTGCGGCCGACGCCACCTTCATTGCCCACCCACCGCACGTCCGGCCCCTTGCCCATGATGACTGCGTTAGGCTGCAGGCTGCGAATCAAATCATACCACGCCGCGTAATTGTAGGTCTCATGGACGCTGGGATCAGGATTCGCGCCGTCGAACCAGACTTCCCCGATCGGCCCGTATTCCGTCAGCAACTCATAAAGCTGGTTCAGGAAGTAACGATTGTAGTCATCCACCGCGTAGGTGTAGTTCGTGAAACCCGCCGGCGGCGCGCGGCCCTGGGCCGGATTGCTCTGGAAGCTCGCCGGATCGGTGGGAATGACCGAGAGCACATTGCTGCTGCCGTTGCCGTAATAGCCCGCCGGATTCTTCGGATTCGTCCGAAGCTGATAAAGGTCCGCGGGCGAGAGATAAACGGCCAGTTTGACGCCATGCGCCCGCGCGGCGTCGGCCACTTCGCGCACCAGATCGCCCTTGCCGCTGCGCCACGGACTGGCCGCCGTCGAATGCGCGGTGTAGCGCGTGGGCCACATGCAAAATCCATCGTGGTGCTTGCTGACGAGCACGATCATCCTGCCGCCGAAATTTGTTATCGCGCTCAACCATTGGTTCGCGTCGAGTTCGGTGGGATTGAAAAGCGAAGGCTCTTCGCGGCCGCTGCCCCACTCGACTTCGTTGAAAGTGTTCACGCCGAAGTGGAGGAAGAACGTCCGCTCCAGCCGCATCCAAGTCGTTTGATTGGGGCGCGGCAGAACCTTCGCCGCCTTCTCGGCTATCAAGGAACTGGAATCGCCGTTGGAGATCACCTGAACAGTCGCATACGGAATCGGTGCGCGAGGTTCGAAATTGCCGCCGTCGATCCCATTAGTGGGTGCCGCCAGTGAAGCGCGGGAGGAATCGACGAGCAAGTCGCGATCGAGGGCGGCGCCGTCGAAGGGGATCACGATGACCTTGCTGCCATGACCGTCGTTGCCCTGGTCCTGTTCTTTTTCCACGTCAATCACGGCCAGGGTCATGGCAGCGACATGGCTGTTTTCGACAAAGACCGAGGGGCGTTCGGCCTTGTTCCAATGGTTCACGGTGCCGTCGGGGTAGCGGACAATTGCCTCGCGGGGATCGTAGGCCAGGCCGCGGTTGGTCCAGTCGTGGATGCCATCACGGGAGGTGAGGTGATACGCCTTCCGAGTGGACCAGGAGTTGACGACGATGTGGTAGAGGCCGCCGGAATACCAAATGCAGGGGTCTTCGAGGTTTGGGATGCCCTTGGGAAAAACCGAATTGCCCTGCGGCTGGTAAGGTCCGAGGATGCCTTTGTCGCTGAAGAAGATCCTGCCGTCGCGGGGGACAAACTCGAAGTTGCCATCGGGGCGGGCCATGATCGCGACGTTGGAGGCGTGCCACCTCGGTTCGCCCTCGACCGTAACGGTGCCGAGGTGCTCCCAGGGGCCGTCGAGCGATTTGGAGACATAGACCTCGCAGGGGCGAGTTTCGCTGATGACGATGGCATAGCGGCCATCAGGCAAAGTGAGGGCGGTGACATTGTGTCCCTTGCCGCCCTGGTCGTTTGGCCAGCAAAGGCCCTGGTCCACGTACGGTCCGGTGAGGGATTCAGAAACTGCGTGGACGGCGACGGAGCCGAACCAGCCGCCGTGGCCCCTGGATTCATCCCAGCGGCTGGCGAACATGTGGTACTTGCCGTCGGGGGCTTTGATGATCTGGCCGTCCCAGTAGCAGTATTTCTTCATGGTGGTGTCTTCCAGCCCGTTCAGCGCGTCGCGCGGGAGGACATTGGTGGCACCCCAGGTCTCACGAACCAGCTCGCCGTGCGGTGGGGTGGGGAGAAAATAGCTGATAAAAGTCCATGGCTGATAACCGAGCAATGAGAGCATTCTTTGCCCGTATCGCTTGCCTAACTCCCGGTAGCCTGCGGCGTTGAAATGCAGATGGTCGGAACGGCCAGTGCAACCCTTCGAAGAAATGACGTAAGAATTGGGAATGGTCCTGGGCAGGTCGTCGATGATGGAATTCATGCTCGCGCAAGCGCCCTTCTGATCAGCATTCACGAGCTCGCCCGCGAGGAGAGGCACTTCTTCGGCCTTGAGATTTAGGTCTTTGATCAGGTTGTCGTAGATGCCTTTAACTTTGTTCGGCCATTCCCTGTCGTTCGTGTTTGATTCTCCTTGATGCAACAGGATTCCTTTGATGACACCCGCTTTCTGAGCCAGCGCTCCCATCTCAACCAAGCGCGCATAGGGATTGCCACCGTATTGCATGATGATATTCGTCATCCACGAGGGAGCCGTTGAAGCGTAAGTCCGATACGTGTCTTTCTCGAACAGTTCGATCTTGCAGCCGGCCACAGAGACATTGACAACCCCCACCCTGATGTTGGTTGGCAGGTTGGCCACCATGGTTCTGCCAAAATAGTCGGCAGGACAAAGACCGGTGGAGCCGCGGCACAGCGGAGGGACAGCCGGGTACCAGTTGCCCTTTGTTCTGCTCAGCTTTGGAAAATCAACCGCTGCCAGGACCTGAAAGCGATCGTCCACCGGCGTCTGGTCCTGCTGTTCAATTCCTGGAAAGCCCTCCATGTTGGACTGTCCAAAGCAGAGGAAGATGAAGAAGTTCGTATCTTGAGCCAGGACGTTCCCAGCCGACATGAGTAATCCCGCCAGCAGGAACCAGCGCACTTTAATTCTCATGATTTATACGCAGCGTCATAAGTCTTCGAGGGCAGACACGGATTGCACAGATTCGCACCAATTCGATTCCAAGGATTCGCGATAATCCGTGTGATCCGTGTCTCAACGTGGGTTCACTTGCTCGCCCTTGGCGGTGCCAATGACTGCCTCGAAGGCGGGCTTGGGCTGGTCGTTGCCGTCGAACAACAACGGGCGGCCTTGCGCACGCCAGGAGACCCGGTCATTCACACCCCAGAACGTGACCAGCTTCACCGATTTGTCATGCTTAACGAACGCCCGGAACAGACCCGCATACGCGTCGGCCAGCTTCCGGTTGGCGTCATCCACCAGGCCGCCCTGGATCGTCGCCGCGTTGTTGGCGACGTCCGCCCCCGTGTTGCGCTGGCCGGCCTGCGCGCTGTTAACGTCGAGTTCGGTGATGTGAATGGGCAAGCCAAGCGTCTCCATTTCGGTCAGCGCCTGATCCATAGCTTCAAAGCTCGTCGAAACGTTGAGGTGGGCTTGCGAACCAATGGCCATGACCTGGACGTGCTGCTCCTGCAGGGACTTGATCAAAGCGATGAGTTTGCGGCGTTTTGACGGGTTCTCCAACCCATAGTCGTTGTAGCGCAGGATTGCATCAGGATCCGCTTCGTGGGCGTATTGGAAGGCCTTGGCGATAAAGTCCGGCCCGATGATTTCGAGCCAGAGCGAGTTCCGCAGGATGTTCGTGCCGCCGTCGGCGATTGCCTCGTTGACGACGTCCCAAGCCTTGATCTTGCCCTTGTAGCGGCCGACAACGGTGTGAATGTGATCGCGCATCCGTTGCAGCAACTCGTCGCGGGACGCGCGTGGCCCGGTGAAACCGCCTCGGCCGAAACCGCCACCAAAACCGCGGCCCAATCTGCCACCGCCGGGCGCATTCGTCCCGGCCGCGTTCGTGGCGGCGGCGGGTGCCGGTGATGCAGTATTCGTCATCCCGGGCGGCAAATTCGTCCCTTGGAAGACCCAGTTGGGCGTTTGGCCGTGCCAGACGAGCGTGTGTCCGACGATATACATGTTGTGGCGCACGCCGAAGTCCACATAGGCGTCGGCTGGCCCGAAATTATAGCCGTCCGCGCCTGGCCGCGGATGAATGAGGGCCCACTTCAGGTCGTTCTCCGGGGAGATCTGGTTGAACTGCTCCCTGACGAGAGCAATGTCTTTCTCGACCTGTTCCGGGGTCCGGCGGACGTTGTCGGCCCGGACCGCAGTGCCAGTCGCGATAGTGCGGTTGATGGCCGCGCCAATGAAGAAATGGTCCTTGTAGGCGTCCTTGAGGACGGGCGTGTCGGCAGACCAGGCCGTTGCACCAATGGCAAGCAGCACCGCCGTGAGCAAACCGATGCGTGAGTTGAGGTTCAAGCGATGAATCTTCATATGAGTAAGGCTCAGGTGGTTTGAGGCGCAAGCGCCTTTCGCCGTTTGGCATTCATGTTACATAACCCGCGTGCCAAATCATGTCCACTACTCCACAGTGACGCTCTTTGCCAGGTTGCGGGGCTTGTCCACATCGCAGCCACGGAGCACGGCGATGTGGTAGGCCAGCAGTTGCAGCGGCACCACTGTCAGCAGCGGTTGGAGAACATCCACCGTCGGGGGGATGTAAATAACGTCGTCCGCCTTGCGGCAAATCCCGGTGTCGCCTTCGGTCGCCACCGCAATGACCGGCCCGCAGCGGGCCTTTATTTCCTCCACGTTGCTCATGTTCTTGTCGTACATCGCATCGCGCGGCACGATAAAGAGGCTTGGGAAGTCGGGCGCAACAAGGGCAATCGGTCCGTGCTTCATCTCGGCCGACGGATACCCTTCAGCGTGGAGGTAGGAGATCTCCTTCAGCTTGAGGGCGCCTTCCAACGCAACGGGATAATTGTACTGGCGGCCCAGGTACAGGAAGTCGGTAGCCCGCGCGTACTTCCGGGCGATCTTCCGGATGTGCGCGGTGCCCGCCAGGATTTGTCTTACCTTGCCGGGAATGGCCTGCAACTCGCGTACGAGCTTGCGCCCCTGAAGCAGCGAGACGTGGCCGCCCAGGCGCCCAAGCGCCAGGCCGAGCAGCGTCAGGCATAGGACCTGCATTTCGAAGGCCTTGGTGGAGGCCACGCCGATCTCCGGGCCGGCGCGCATCAGGATGTCGGCGTCGGATTCGCGCGCGATAGTGGAACCGGCGACGTTTACAATCGCCAGGGCGGGCACTCCCTGCGAGCGCGCCAGGCGAATAGCAGCCAGAGTGTCGGCGGTTTCGCCCGATTGCGAGAGAGACACGAGCAGGGTGTCCTTCTCGAGCGGCCGGTTGCGGTAGCGCATCTCGCTGGCGCACTCCACCTCGACCGGCAGGCGGGCGAGCGATTCGAGGACATACTCGCCCGTGAGGCAGGCATGCCAACTGGTGCCGCAGGCGACGAGCAGCAGGCGGCGAATCTTAGCCAGCTCCTGGTGGCTTAGCACCGACTCCTCAAAGACCACAGTGCCTTTGCCGAGCCGCAACATTCGGCACAGCACCTCTTCTACGCGCTCAGGCTGCTCGTAGATTTCCTTAAGCATGAAATGCGGGTATTCTCCGCGCTCGGCGGCTTCAGCCGACCAATCCACCGTGCTGATGGGGCGGCGGACCGCCTTGCCGTTAGCCATGACGGAGACCGCGCCCCGGGAGACGGTAACGATGTCGCCGTCATGCAGGTAGATGACCTTTCGCGTGTGGGCGATGATGGGCGAAACGTCGCTGGCGAGAAACGTCTCCCCGGTGCCCAGGCCGGCTACCAGCGGCGAACCGCGCCGGGCGCCGAGGAGAAAGCCGGGCAAGCCGGCGTGGAGCAGCGCAATAGCGTAAGTGCCTTCCGCTTCGCGCGTGGCGGCGAGCACCGCGTCGGCCAGCAGCTCGGGCGTGAGCGTCTTGCCCTGGGCGAGCCGCTGGTCGAGGTGGTGGCCGATCAGGTGGGCCAGCACTTCGGTGTCCGTCTGCGAAAGGAACCTATGGTCATGCCGGAAGAGTCGGCGGCGAAGGGCGGCGTAGTTTTCGATGATACCGTTGTGGACGATGGCTAGCTTGCCGGACTGGTCCTTATGCGGATGGGCATTGGCGTCGCTGGGAAGGCCGTGCGTAGCCCAACGGGTGTGGCTGATGCCCAACGAGCCGCTCGCGGGCTTCCCCGCCATCAATTGCGCCAGGCGCGAGACGCGGCCCACGCACTTGCGCACCTTGAGCGCGCCGCCGTCGAGCGTGCAGAGGCCCGCCGAGTCGTAGCCGCGGTATTCCAGCCGGCGTAGGCCCTCGATGAGCAACGGCGCTGCTTCTCTGTTCCCAATGTACCCAACAATGCCGCACATGATTCAGTCTTTCGTTTGCGATTTAATCTGGAAAGTCCACGGTGCTGCCACCAGGTGGTTCAGGTGTGTTCGCATATCCACTGCGCCGCCACGGGCAAGTCATCCACCACAGCCGCAGCGCCCAGCTTGTCAGGCGACGCGCGCTCCAACTCCGCTCCATACCCGGTGCGGACCAGCAGACACTTCCTCACGCCGGCATTCCAGCCGCACTCCAAATCTATCAGCTTGTCGCCAATCATGTAACTTTGCGCCAGATCCACCCCGAACTCGTTCCGCGCATCCAGGAGGAATTGCGGCGACGGCTTGCGACCGCGGCTGGGCGCCTCGGGCGCCTCGGGCGCAATGTAAACCTTCTCAACGCGCACTTGCTCGCGCGCCAGTTCCCGCAGGAGATGCTCGTTCACTTTCTCAACCTCCGCCAGCGTAAAGTAGCCGCGGCCCACACCCGACTGGTTCGAGACGATGAACAGCTTGAAGCCCGCCCGCTGCAGCCGCCCCAGCGCCGCAGCGGCTCCCGGCAAGATCGCCACATCCTCAGCGCGGCAGAGGTAGTTCTTCTCCTCAATGATCGTCCCGTCGCGGTCCAGAAAAACAGCTCGATTCATCGTCAGATCGCACGGCATGTTAAGGAAAAGACGGGCCGATGGAAACGACAAAAGGGCTGCCCGGGCCTTGCATCAATGGACCTGTTGGGCTAGCCTCAGCAGCCGAAATGAGGCCCAGTCCCTGGCGGCGGCACGGCGACGGGCTTTCCTAGCTTATGTCTGAGTCATACATTCAAGACCTTTTTGCAGCGCGGATTGGCGGCAGCCAATTCGGTAAGTCGGACGCGATCTATAAGTTCGAGAAGATCAAGCGCGCCAAACGGGCGGCCAGGGCGGCCCATCCGGGCGCGGAAATCATTGACCTGGGGGTGGGCGAGCCGGATGAGATGGCCTTCCCGGAAGTGGTAAGGAAGCTATGCGCGGAAGCCCGCAAGCCGGAGAACCGCGGTTACGCGGACAACGGCGACACGGTCCTGAAGGAAGCGGCGGCCCGTTACCTGGAGCGGGTGTGCGGCGTCACGGGGATCAACCCGGAAACCGAAGTGCTGCACTCGATCGGCAGCAAGGCGGCGCTCTCGATCCTCCCGGGGGCGCTCATTAACCCCGGCGACTACGTGTTGATCACCGTGCCGGGCTACCCGGTCTTCGGCACGCACGCCACATATCTCGGCGGACGGGTCCACAATCTGCCGCTGACGGAGACCAACCAGTTCCTGCCCGACCTGGATTCCGTCCCCGCGGAGGTGCTGAAACAGGCCAAGGTGCTCGTGCTGAACTACCCGAACAACCCTACCGGCGCGAGCGCGACGCCCGAGTTCTTCGCCAAAGCCGTCGCCTTCGCCGGGCAGCACCGTTTGGTTGTCATCCACGATGCGGCCTACGCAGCACTGGTGTTTGAAGGCCGACCGCTGAGCTTCCTGGCGACACCGGGCGCGAAGGAGGTGGGTGTCGAACTGCACTCTGCCAGCAAGTCCTTCAACATGACCGGCTGGCGCTGCGGCTTTGTGGCCGGCAACGAGTTGCTGGTGCGGGCCTACGGGGATGTGAAGGACAACACTGACTCCGGCCAGTTCCTGGCAATTCAGCACGCGGCGGCCCACGGCTTCGACCATCCGGAGATCACGGAGAGGATTGCGGCGAAGTACTCGCGGCGGATGGACGCGCTGGTAGCGGTGCTGGCCAAGGCCGGGTTCCAGGCACGCAAACCAAGAGGGTCCTTCTTCCTGTATGTGAGAGCGCCAAAGGCAGCGGTGAGCCAGGGTGGCGCCCGCATTGAATTCCGGAACGCAGAAGAGGTGTCGCAGTGGCTGATAACCGAGAAGCTGATCTCCACAGTGCCCTGGGACGATGCGGGCGCGTATCTGCGGTTCAGCGTGACCTTTGCGGCAAAGACGGTGGCGCAGGAACGCCGGACTGTGGGTACAGTCGCCGAACGGCTGGGCGACGTGCGCTTTGAGTTCTGAGCAGGTGGACGTCGGCGCTACAGGTTCCACCCGGCGCGATAGTCGCGGCGAACGAAACGGTTGGCCTCGTCCAGGTTCGTGAATTTGAGGGCTGCGGAGTCCCAGAGCAGTTTGTTAAGCGTCAGGTCTTCCCGCAGTTGCACGCGCAGGGCCACATTGCCCAGCAGCACCGACTCCGCCAGCGGCCCGGCCCAGTCGAAGTTCGACCCAGCCGGCTGGCCCCCCTTGCAGGCGGCGATCCACTCCTTGTAGTGGCCGCCAGAACGCGGGATGGTCTTGGGTATCTCGCCAACCTCCTTCGCCCGTGACTCCGGATAGATCGCGTCACCGAGGATAAAGCCGTTGTCGCCGACCAACAGCCGCCCATTGTCGCCCATCTGCTTGCCATCCGGCAAGCCATCCGGTCGGGGTGGGCGCAGCCCGCCGTCGTACCAGGTCAGCTTGCAAGGCGGCATGGCGACGCCACCAGCCGCGGCTCCGGTGAGGCCCTTGCCATAGCAGTTGATAGTCTGGGGCGAGTCTGAACGGGCGGGGAATTGGTAGGTCACCATCGAGCCGAGCGGGTAAGTCTCCTGGTTCACCCGCGTCGAGGCCCCTTGGACGCTGAGAGGCGCCCCCAGCTTCAGCGCGCGGAAAACTGGGTCCATGGCATGGCACCCAATGTCCCCCAGCGCACCCGTCCCGAAGTCCCACCAGCCGCGCCATTTGAAAGGCAGGTAGGCCGGGTTGTAAGGCCGTGCCGGCGCCGGACCGAGCCAGAGCTCCCAGTCGAGCGTCGCGGGCACCGGCGGCGTGTCGGTGGGGCGGGCGACCCCCTGCGGCCAGTATTCATTAAACAAACCCTGCGACGGTCGGTCGGTCCAGATGTGCGCCTCGTGGACTTGGCCGATAGCGCCCGCCCAGACAAGTTCGCAGAGCCGCCGCGTCTCTTCGGAAGCCTGCCCCTGGTTGCCCATCTGCGTGGCGACCTTGGCCTCGTGCGCCGCTTCCGCCAGGCGCCGCGCTTCCCACACGGAGTGCGTCAGCGGCTTCTCGCAATAGACATTCTTGCCCCGCTTGATGCCCTCCATAGCCGCAAAGGCATGGTGGTGATCCGGAGTGGCGACGACGATGCCGTCAATCTCCTTTACCTGGTCGAGCATCTGCCGGTAGTCGGTGAACTGCTGCGCCTTGGGATACTTGGTGAAGATGTGGGCGGCGTGGCTTTTATCCACATCGCAGAGAGCCACGATGTTCTCGCTCTCCATCTGGCCGAGGTCAGCACCGCCCTGGCCGCCGATGCCGATGCCGGCGAGGTTAAGTTTGTCGTTCGCGGAGGCCGCGCCCCGCAATCCGAGCACCCCGCCGGGCACCACCATGAAGGCAGCGGCGGTAAATGCAGTGCCACGCAGGAACTGGCGGCGGGTGAGTGCGGTGTTGCAGACGGTAGTCTTGATCTTCATACGTCGGGATTGTAGGAGAAGAGGCGAGGCAACTCAACATCCAACTGGACGGTGGCAACAGGAGGCTACCGTTGCATCCTCCCGGGTTCGGGCTTCGGAGTTCCAGCGGCCTTTGGACTCCGGCCCTCGGGTTGCTCTTGTGCCTGCCCGGTCATGGGCACAAAGCTCACCGGCAGCACGGCATGCTGCTCGAGTTTGCCGCCCCGTTTGCGGAGCAGCACCAACTCCTGGTTCCAAATCCGCCCGATCGGGATAACCATGCGGCCGCCCTCCTTAAGCTGGTCAACCAGCGGCTGCGGAACATGTTCCGGCGCACAAGTGACAATGACCGCGTCGAACGGCGCCGCTTCAGCCCACCCCCGGTAGCCGTCGCCGGCGCGCACATGCACGTTGGTGTAGCCAAGCCTCTTCAGGTCCGCCGCGGCCCGTTGCGCCAGCTCCTCAATGATCTCCATCGTATAGACCTCGGCAGTCATCTCGGCGAGCACTGCCGCCTGGTAACCTGAGCCGGTGCCGACTTCCAATACGCGGTCGGTTGGCTTGGGTTCAAGTTGCTCGGTCATGAAGGCGACGATGTAGGGCTGCGAGATGGTCTGCCCTTGGCCGATGGGCAGCGGGTAGTCCCTGTAAGCATCGCGGCGGAGGCGCTCGGGCACGAACTCATGGCGCGGCACTCGACCCATGACCGCCAGCACCCGAGCGTTAGTGATATCGCGGCCCGGCGCCGCGAGCTGCTCGGCCACCATGCGCTGCCGCGCAAGTGCATAGAGGTCTGCCCCCGGGGCCGCCATCGGCGGCGCCGCAGTTCCACGGCCGGTGAGGCCGGTCAGCCACCCGGCCAGCACGAGTGCTAATCTCCGCACGTTCTCAGGTTGATCTTCCGCGCCTAGTTTGGCTACGCGGGAGTCTCCGGGTCCGACAAGCAGCTACGTCTTCTTATCCCCAATGCGCACCAGCGAATAGATGATCGCCGCGGGAATGCCCGCCAGTATCGCCAGGGCGATGAACAGGCCCGAGCCTTCCCCCCGTTTGCGAATATCCGTGTAGATCCAGATGGCCAGCAGGATGTTGAAGACAATGGCCACCATAAAGCACAGCTTTAACAGGCCGGCAATGTCCTGAAGATGCTTCGCTGCCCCAGCGCGCAATCCCTCCGCCCCAGGGATGCCGGCTGGAACAGCGGCCCCCAAGGGCGGCATTGGCTGGCCAAGACCTGCACCATCCGGCGCGCCCATCGGCGGGCGGAAGCCTTCCCGCCCAGCCCCGCCTATTGGTGCTGGGCGCTCCAGCGCTGCGCCGACCCGTTGCATGATATGCTCTTGCCGCTGGGCCAGTTCGTCCACGCGCCGCTCCAGGCGTTCAAGCCGGTCAGCCGGCCCGCCACGATCTTCCTCCGCCGCGAACACCGGCGTCGCCCAGCCCACCATCGTCAGCGCGGCACACGTCGCCGCCAGCCATAACCGCCATGATACGTTCTTCATTATACGCCTCCGTTATTGTCTGCCCCGAGAGGAGACAGTCCTTTGCCTCGGTGATAGCCGACAGCTTGGTCAGGTAGCCGGATAGCTTCCATTACAAAACCATCCTGGGGCCGAAACCTCATTAAGTCAAGCTATTCTGTTGCGGGGAGGGGACTGCACTGGCAAGGCCCCGAGCCTGAGTCTTGCCGCCTGCCCCGCGAGGGCGCGGCTCGCGCCTCGCTCCCGCCCCCCGCCCTTCACAGGCGGCCGGCGGATAAACCCTCGACTGGCGCATAATCATCCGTCAAGACGGGACTGCGCTCGGCGCTCAGCGGCGCCAGGGCCTGAAACGCCTCAACCCGCTCACGAAATCCCGGCAGCGTGGCCCGCCTCGTCTGGACCAGCCAGGTGGCGCGCTGGCGCAAGGTGAACAGGTTGGCTCTGGCCGCCGACCGGGTCGCCACAAGCACTACGTTTTGACTGGTCCGGGCCGGGAAGAGATACACCTGCGGAAACACTGTCTTGAGCGTGCGATAGATCGCCCCCACGATCCCCGCATGCCAGCCGTTCACATTGCCTATGACGTTGTAGGCCGCCACCCCGTTCGTAGTGAGGTGATCGTGCACGAGCTCAAAGAATTCCTTCGTCGCCAGATGCTGCGGGATGGATGAACCGTACCGGCCAGTGACGTAGGCGTCGAGGATGATCAGGTCGTAGCGGGCAGTGCTCCGGCGCATGAACGTGCGCCCGTCGCTCTGCTCCACTTTCTGCCGGGCCGACTCGGTGAAATTGAAGTAGTCGTGGGCCACGCGCACCACCATCGGATCTACCTCGACGGTCTCCACGGTCACACCGGGATAATAGTGCTCGAAGGCCCGCTGGGAGGTCCCTGCGCCCAGGCCGACCATGAGCACGTTCGTAAGCTGTGTATTCCAGAGCCACGCCATCTGGAAATACTCGGTGTACTCGAAATGCCCACGCAACGGGTCCTGCATTGACATCCGGCTTTCCGGCGCATCGTCGAAGTACATCACGCGCAGGCCGTCCTCATCCACTACCCGGATGTGGTGATACGTCGAGGTGACCTCGAAGACCAGATCCGCCCGGGCTGGCGAACCGACCAGCAGGACACCGGCCACGCACATCCAATAGGAAACCAGGGTATGCCTCATCGCGTTGGCTCCTTTCCAGTCCATGCCCCAGCCGGCCGCAGGAAGCGGTCCAGCCCGACGCAAAGCAACCCCAGTAACACAGTCAGCCCGCCCATGACCCGGAAAATGTGCGACAACTTCATCTGGTCAATGAGGACGAACCCGGCCACGAACACCCCGGCGATGCTCCCCAGCGTGCTCGCCGCGATGATGAACCCGCTGGAGCGTCCCACCTGCGCCAGGGTCTCTGTCGAGAGCCGGATCATGTACGGCGAGAGCATCGCCAGCACCACGCACGGCATCAGGAAAATCAACGCGCTGCCCAGCACGGGGTCGAGCTTCTGCCAGAGCAGAGGAATGGGCTGGTCCGCCGGATGGCGCGAGATAATGGCATCAATCAGCCAAACGGCGCAGTTGGGGATGAGCCACAGCACCAGCCCGGCTGGGACCAGCAGCACGATCAGTATCCAAAGCCGCTGCCACCGGTCTGCCAGCGCCCCGCCGAGATAGTAGCCCAACGCTAGCGCAATCAAGACCACGCCAATCTGGCTCACCCATACATGGAAGGAGCTGCCAAAGTCCTTGGCCAGAAACCGCGCGCCGATGATCTCCAGGACCATGATGATGAACCCGCCCAGGAAGACCAGTGCTGCCGCAGCCGTGTTTCTCATGCAGCGAGCATACCGGCCAAGCCGCAGGCCGTCAAAGGGCATACCTGCCTACCCCTCTCCAGCCCGAAAGGGCACCCTCTCCCCCCACGATGGGTGGAGAGAAGGAGAGAGGGGCCCGCGTCAATTCCGGTCACGAGGCCGGCACTCGGGCGCGGAACTCACGGGGCAGGCTCTCGAATCCGCTCACCATCGTGCTCGCCCGCAGGAAGATTCGTCGGCCCACCGGCGGCGGGCCAAAGCAAGCGGTGTAGAGCGCCGTGATGTCCGCGAAACCGGCCACCGGCGCGGGGCACGTTCCGATGATGCGGAATTCCCCGCATGTTCCGCGCCCCGGCGATTGCGGCGGGCTTGCCCGCAACACCGTGTTATCACCCGGGTCTGCCGGACAGACCAGCTTTAGCGCGATAACGCCTGCCGTGTTGGTGATGACGAGGTCCTGCGGCGCCAGTTCCGGGAATACCGGCGGCGGCGGTGGTGTGTTTAGCGGTTCCAAACCGAAGAGGGCCAGCTTGCAGTTGACCCTGACGAAGAGGTGCAGCCCCTTCAGCGGGCCGCTTTGGCCTTGTCGGGGATGCGACCGGTACGTGGCGGCGGCGGCGTTCCAGGCCTCGCGCTGCGCATCGGTAAGATCACCGAAGCGCCGTGCCTGCTCCGCCAAATGCCGGCGGACTTCCGACTGGCGTTGGGTTCGAGGGTTAGTCGGAATGACACGGCGGCGGCTTACGAGGCCATAGCGGCCAGCACACACGACTACCGAACCGTCTTTCTCATTCCGGGAGATGTGTTTTAGCTTCATACGTTACGTTTCTTTCTTAAGTGGTGGATACGAGACTGGGGCCGGGGCCAGAGCGGGCGGGTGCCTGGGAGGACACCCGCCCGCCTGGACGCCGGGAGCGGGCAATTGCTCAACCGCCCGCACGCCCGGCGGTTGCTCAGCTTGTCGGGACGATGGCCGAGTAGGTCCTGGGCAGGCTCTCCCACCCATCAACGACCTGGTTGACCTGGACGTACACCTTGGTGCCGGCCTTCGGCACCCCGTAACGGGCCGTATAGAGGCTCGTGATGTCAGCCGAGCCCGTCACTGGCGCGGGACACGTTCCCAGGATGCGGAAGTCCTTGCAGACTTCAACGCCCTGGCTGACCGGTTTGGAGCAGCGGACGATGGTGTTATCGCCGGGGTCGGTCGGGCAGGTCAGCTTGAGGGCGACCACTCCCGAGGTGTTGGTGATGACCAGGTTCTGCGGCGCGAGGTCCGGGAACTGCGGCCGGATTGGAGGTGTCTCCACCGCGGTCTGGCCGAACTGTGCGAACGTGCAGTTGATCTTGGCGAACAACTGGAACCCGCTGAGGGCGCCGCTCTGGCCGAGGCGGCTGTTGCTCTTGACTTCGCTGGCTGCCTCCATCCACTCGACCCGCTGGGGTTCTGTGAGCGTCCGCCACTTGGCCGCCACGCGACTGAGATTGTCGCGCACGGTCATTTGCGCTGGAGTGCGCGGATTGGCGGGGATGGCGAGCGTCCGGCTGATCTGGCCGAACTGGCCAGCCTGCGAGACGTTCAGGCCACGTTTACCTGATTGTGGGATGTCTAGTATTTTCATACGTTAATTGCTTACTTTCTTTTGTTGTTTGCTTGTTGCTACGGCGCGCGTGGCCGGCAATGCCAGCCAGGTTGCGCGCGCCAAGAGTGTTTGCCCGGAGAGTTGAACAGGAGGAAACGGAGGTCCTCAATGTCCTCTTGGGCGTCGAAGGCGGAGTGGGCCATTTGGCGAGCACTGAGTCCTGGAGCGACGTCGGCCAGGTCGGGATGCGCACGCAGGGACCGCAGAGACGCAAGGGACGCAAGCAGGCGGAGCCGGAAATGGCAAATGGCAGATGGCAAATGGCAAAGCGCTTCTGCGGAGAGTTGGGGACGCGGTGGAACGCGTCCTTACCGTGGGAAAGGGGTTGCATGGTTAGTTCCTGGTGCGCTCGTCCAGGCGGGCGAGGCCGGACTCAAGGGCATTGATGCGGGTGACCTGCCGGTCCAGAGTGGCGAGCAGCTCCCGGTGGTTGGCGTCGAGCTTCTCCAAGAGCGCAAGGTGGTCGGCATGCATGCGCTCACGGCTGGCCAGCATTTCGGCGCAGAACTCGGCGCGGCTGACCAGCTCGGGCTTGGCGGACTTGCAGGCAAGGAGTTTCTTCCCGAAGAGGAACGCCGAACTGGCCGCGCCGGCGATGGCCGCCCAGCCCTCGCCCGAGATGGCGCGAGGGGATGGAGCGGCGGAATTCAGGTTTGTGTTCATGTTGGGTGAGGCGTGAAACGGGATACGTGAGGCGTGAAACGTGATGCGTGATGCGTGATTAGGAGTCGGCTTGGGGGCTGAGGGGGGTGGCTAAGGACGGTGTGGCGGCACTGGAGGGCGGCGCATTGTTCTGCGCTCCGGTGCTGGCAGCAACTATGCCGCGCAATTGGCCGTGGCGATGGGCGAGGAACCAGCCACCGACTGCTAAAGCCACACCGCCGAGGATCAACAGCTCGTTGCCGACAATCAGGCTGGGGAGGACAATGAGGGCTAGGCCACCGAGCAGCAGCGCCGCGCTGGTCGTCACGCTGCCGATGACCACTTTGAGGGGCGGATAAACCAGCGACGCGAGGCCGAACACGAACAGGCCAATGCCTACCCACACAATCCCCTTCAGGCTGGAAAGCTTGGCTCCCAATTCCCGCGCGGTGTCCTTCTGTGCGGCGCCCAATTCTGTCCGGGCGCGGGTTTCTTCACGCTCGATCACGGGCATGGGAGCGCTTAGGACGAAGGTGGTTGAGGGTTGAGCGCTGAGAGTTGAGGGTTGAGGGGTGCAAGTTGATAGGTTGAGAGTTGATGGCTGATAGTTGGACTGCGGCGGCACCGGGTGCCTGCGGTTCTTCGATGCGCGAGCCGGCGGGCACGGTGTAGGTCCGCACCTTTACGCTCTCCTGGTCTTGCTTGCTCGCCTGCGAAGGGTTCTCTCCCTGGACGAGGGTCTGCTCGATCACGCCGGTCGGGTTCCGAGTCGTGACGGCCCTGCCGCCCTTCAGCGGGCGGGGGCTGGCGCAGCCGGATACCAACAGCGCCAGAGCGAACCCGGCGCAGAGGAACCGCGCCAGGTAAGCCACCGCAGCCGGCCTTCCGCCTTCCGTCTTCCGTCCTCTGCCTTCTGATCTCTGACGTCTGCCCTCTCCCTTCTGCCTTCTGCCTTCAACTGGCGGCGGCGTATCGGGATATACGGCTCTCCACAGCCTTAGCCAGCCGGCGTTGATGCGTCGCTGGATGTCCGGAGGCCGGGGCCTGGCTTGACTCGGCGGCTCGTTGATAGGCTCTTTCGTTCTCATAGTCTTTTCGCTTTGCCGGGGCACCGCTTCATGCGATAGGCCCCTGAACTGTCGAGGGACTTCAAAAGTCGGCGCGCGGGCATAAAAAAAGCGCCCGTAAACACAGGCGCTTCACGCATTTGAAGACTTCAAAATGAATTCAAAACCTAACCCTCCCCCTCTCTGAAATGGTCCTCTTCGCCCCCTTCCTGACGGTCTGCATCGCCTTGGGGTCCCCCAGGTCGGTCATAATCGTCCGGGGGGTGAGAGGCTCGCCGGTGCCTCCGGTCGCCCTTAACCGTTGTTTCCATTTCGGCCAGCGCCGACGCGTAGTTCTGAAGCTGGCGCACGGACAATCCGAACCGCGCCTGGAGCGTTTTGGCTCGCGCTGAAATCAGCGAGGCTGCGCACCGGCACTTCCGCGCGGTCTGCTCGCCGGACAGTCCCTGCAAGACCAGGTATTCAAAGACGGTATGCAGCGGCGCTTTCCGCGCGCCGGATTCCGTCCTCAGCTTTGCCAGAACCGCAAAAATCCGCTGCGCTTCGCTTCGGTTGATGGGCTCCTCCTGGCCCGCGCTTCGCCGGACCGCCGCCAACGCATCCCGAATCTCCCGGAGGGCGTCCATCACCTCGCGATGCTCCGTTGCCGAGTCTCCCTGGGAGCCGTTTTGGGCATGGGTCTTACCTTCCGCGTCCTGGTCCTTGGGGCGGGGAACAGCCCCAGGGCCCGCCCCTGCGGCCACCTCCTGGCCGCCGGTGGGATGAGAGCTTTGCGCTGCAGGCGCTTCTTGCGCCTCGCCCTCCGGTCGGCCCGCGGCTCCGCCGCCGCCGGCACCCCCTCGGGCCGGAGCCGAACGCGCGCCGTGAGAGGTCCCGCCCGGCTGCTGCGCAACGCTGCAACCAACGTCGTCGAACTCGTCCCCGTCCGCATAACCCGCCACAACCCCGGCGGCCAGCAACACAGCGGCAGCGAGCCTCAATCCGGCCCAGGCCAGCGCCGGGGCCCGGCCAGCCGCCGCCTCCGCCGGCGCAAACTCCGCCCTCCTGCTCAACATCGCCCGAATCGCCGCTCGCTCCTCCTCCGTCGCCTGCACCACTCGCGAACCCCCGCCGCGGGCGTCGCCGCCATGTACATCATCAAGTCCGTCCATGCAGCTTGCAGACTTGATAATAGCAACTTACGTACCCATCAGCCAAACCGTCTTCTCCTGATAACCAGGAGCCCGGCAAACCTCCTTCAGCAGGCGCCAACCGCGCCTTAAACGCTCACCGCTTGCCGCGAGTCGGGAAAACCGCCAACCTCCGGCCGGCCTTAAACTGGGGACCAAGCCGCCTCAGGCGCGCCGCTTTCGGGAACAAGTCCGAGACGGAAACACCCAGCACCCGCGCCAAAAACATCAACTCGCAATCCGGCACCCGGCGCAGTTGTGCCTCCAACTTTCCGACCGATCCCGTGCTGACGCTCCAACCCTGGAACTCAAGTTCCCCGGCAAACACCGGCTGAGTCCAACCCTTCCGCACCCGGAACTTCCGCACCTGTGGCCCAACCACATTCAATCCGAGCTTCATCAACCCCCGAGACTAGCCGCAAGAAGCTCGCCGCTGACTCCCACATGAGAATGAAATTTCCCCTGTCTGCCCTGCCCCCTAATCCCCGAAACCCGACACCTCGGAGAGAGTCGTCAAAGGTTTTCAAACAGCTCGCCCAGCCGCAGCGCAAGCGCCTGGCAAATACGCACCAGGGAATCCAGCGATATATTGACGCATCCGCGCTCGACTTCCCCGAGATAGTTCGGACTCAAATCCGCACGCTTGGCCAGAGCTTCCTGGCTCATGCCGGCCTGCTTTCTGCGGTCGCAGATTATCAGTCCCACTGCTCGACGATAGGCAAACGCCACAACCGCACACACAATCAGGAACGCTTGTGGCGCGAAACCCGATATATGTGTGTTTTTGCCTGGCCTCTCCCCCCTACCTCCCGGTCCGGTCCCGTGGTCCGTAGCCCTGTCGTCCTGTGGTCAGTTATCGGTGGTCCGTGATCCTATCGTCCGTAGTCCCTCTTCCGCTTTTCCCCCGTCCTCTGCCCTCTGTCCTCCGTCCTCCGGTTTCTGCTTTCTACTTTCACCGTTTCTGCTTTTCCCCCTCCGTCCCGTAGTCCCGTAGTCCCCTAGTCCCATTTCTGCTTTCTGCTTTCTACTTTCAGCTTTCCCCCCTGGGTTTTCTCCCCGGAACAGTTGGAGACGACGATACGGCGGCTTGATGAGCGGTGCCGCGTGGTCGAGTTCTAGTGGGTGGCGCGGGTGGCGGGCCGGAGTCTCGGTTTCCGCAAAGCTCCACCCGCTGGGTGGTTGATTCGACCGGGTCTTTCCTCTCCATCTCCCTGCCCTTTGCGTCCTTGCATCCTAGCGCCTTTGCGTTAACCGCCTTTCGTGGGCTCAAGAGGTGAGTTGCTTGTCATGGGAGTTCGTGGCGCTTCTGGCTTCGTGGCACATCCGCCGATGAACATCGCAAATGCGACGAATGCTTGAACGGGACATTTCATTCATGCCACATATTTCGCCGCGAGGCGCCAGCACCTGCCATGCTCCACGCGCTCAAGCTATGGGTTGACCCCTGCGCCCGTTATAGACCAAGCCAAGTGCGCAAGGCGTGTTCCAGTGCGGCCACGTCGGCGGCGTGCAAGACCCCCAATTGCCGGCGGATCAAATCCTTTGAGATGGTAGCGACCGCGCGTTTGAGGAAGGAGGGGTGCAGCAAACCGGCCTCACGCCAGAATGCCAGGCCGGTTTCACCAGTCCGCAACGTGCCGCGTTCCGAACTCACCGCCACGACAATCAAGTCATCGGACCCGTACGGCGGATGTGCGACCACCGCTGGCCGGACTTTGGCGGCTGATTGGTCCGAGAACGGAAAGGGCAACAGCACCACCGCGCCACGACTATAGTTTGTCGTACTCGGCATCGCGGGCGTTATCCCAGACCTTGGCGAAGGCCGGCTCCGAAAGGCGCAAGAACCACCGGTTCAGGTCATCGTCGGAGAACGTCTCCCCCTCTTCGGCGACAATCACCTTGAGCTGCGTGTGGGCCGTCAACTTCACTGGCTCCTCCAGCACGATCTGCTTCCCGTCAAAATGCGCGGCAACCGTCTTCATGCCCCTGACATTACCCCTTTCTCCGTAAGCACACAAGCACCGGAAAAAGCTCTTGTCGAGCAGCGGTCCGGCGACCTGGAGGCCAAACAGCACGGCTCCGCCCGCCGGGAAGAGGCCGGAGTCAGGCTCATGGCTCTGTTCGACCTGAAAAAGGCAGTTGCATCAACGCAACGGCGCAAAGGTGCCAAGACGCAAGGACCTCGGTTTCCCGGAAGCTCCAGCCGCCGAGTGATTGATTCGAGCAGGTCTTTCCCTCCCCATCTCCCTGCCCTTTGCGTCCTTGCATCCTGGCGTCTTGGCGTTAACCGTGGCGCTTCTGGCTTCGTGGCACAGCCGCCGATGAACATCGCAAATGCGACGAAGGCTTGGACGGGACATTCCGTTTATGCCACATATTCCTCCACCACGCGCCAGCACCTGCCATGCTCCACGCGTTCAAGCTATGGCTGACCCGTTTAGGTTTACGCTTAAGGACCAATTCCAGAGCGGGGGTGATCGTCGATGGCTAGCCATCGCTTTCGAGAATTTGTCCTGGGGGCTCGACCAAGCGATGGGGCAGGTCCCGAGCCCCGTGCATCAAACGCCATGCCTGAAGTGCTTGCTCAGTGGAGCGATAGAAAACCAGAAGCTTGTCAAAGGGAGGTTCCACGCGGAAGGAGCGCAGGCCTTGCAGCAGCGGATGTCGGAAGCGCCGGAGCGATCCCATAGCGGGCTGCTTCCCAAGTTTGGCCAGTGTCAATTCAACTGCCGCCAGGAACCGCCACGCTACTTCCTCTCCCGCCTCATCTACGTACCAGGCAAACTGGCTGGTAACATCCGTCTCGAAAAATTGGGATTTCTCAACCGGCAGACTCATCCGCGCTTGTTACGGACGATTCGTTCGCAGGCCTGGCGCATCTCGGTTGCCGAATACGGCGTGAAAGGACCATGGGCGGCCTTGAGCAATTCCGCCTCCAGTTCAGGACTCTCCTCCCCCTCACCCTGAGCAACCCGGGGTTCCAACGCAACTTGCTTGTTCCCGTCAGTCACCACGATCAACTCGCCGCCACACGCCTCAGCAATGAGCTGTCCAAGCTGGTGTTGGGCTTCCTGCACTGTAACCGCTTTCATGCCGAAACCTTACCCCGATGGGTTGGACTTGGCAAGGGTGTTCATCCCCCAACTACGGGTGAAACCGCCCCCCCCGCCAGAGCTCTTTCGCCGAAGGGCAGAAGCGAATCTAGATTGAGGGGCAAAACTACTACCTCGACCAGGCCGTGCGCCGGACACGAGAGCGGCTGGCGGAAAGGGAAAAGCTTTGCTGTTATGGCAGTCTCTGGCGCTTTTGGCTTCGTGGCACATCCGCCGATGAACATCGCAAATGCGACGAAGGCTTGGACGGGACATTTCATTTATGCCACATATTCCGCCGCCAGGCGCCAGCACCTGCCATGCTCCACGCGTTCAAGCTATGGGTTGACCGGTTTAGGCCACCTCCTCCACAAACAGGCTGATCAAGTTGTGAACGTTGAGGTAGAGAGCATGCACGGGATTATGCCCTTCTCGAATCAACTGGGCCACCGGCTTGATTTCCTCCGCCAAGCGCTCGCCCTCACGATAGGCGGCCAGGGGGATGATTCCCGCTTTGCGAGTTCTTTCAAACTCCCGTCTTAGTTTACCAGTTAATGAGATTGTCATATTTCCAGGAGACGTTGGTCCGTGGGTGCCGCGAGCCGGCCGCTTCCGCGCTGTTGGAGCAGCCACGCCAAATGCCCTCGGCTGCCCATGTTCAAGCGCGCCGCGATCCAGGCCAAGGGCATGGTGGTCTTGGAGCGCAACTCTCGGGCTAACTGGACCTTCCCCGGCTCACCCTTGCGCCGCGCGCCAAGGTCGGCCTCGCTCCAGCGCATCCGTTTGAGACCTTCCACCACCAACCGCTCGGCCTGCGCGGCCTCCGCCTCCTGCACTGCCTCCCCAAAATGGCTCGGTCCAGGCCGCGCGTCCACCTGCTCCAGCAGCTCTTGGCGAAACTCCTCCCCGCCCAGACACCAACCTCTTTCCACCCGCTTGAATTCCCCGCGCAAATCCTCCCCCCGTCGCCACTCCATTCGCTCCTCAAACACCCGCCGCCCCGCCGCGCTGTCCTTGGGTATGCCCCACTCCCCCAACAACCGGTCCACCCGCAGCCAGCCCGGACGGCGCGACGGCGCTGCCAAATACTGCGGATAACTGCTCCAGCCAAAGGCCGACAGCGGCTGCTCTGCCTTGAGCACCTTCGCCCGCGCCGGATTCAAATGCACGTAATCACACACTGTCTTGAGATAACCGTTGCCGCTCCCATCCACGATGAGCGCCTTATACCGCCCGCTAAACAAGTGCCCAAATTCCTTGTGCCGCCGATTATAGCGGCTGGTGTACGTGCCCAGCAGCCACTTCATCCCCACCACTAGATTGGGCTGGGGCGTTTCGATGACCAGGTGAAAGTGGTTGCGCATCAGGCAATACGCATGCACCTGCCAGCCGGTCTTTTGACAGGCCTCCGTCAGCGTCTGCAATAGCCGCTCCCGGTCCTCGTCATCCTCAAAGATGGCCTCTCGCCGGTCGCCCCGATTCATCACATGATAGATCGCCCCGGGATATTGAATGCGCACTTTCCGAGCCATGCGCCAAGGTTATTACCGCCATCCCTCCGGGGTCAACAAAATAATACAATCTCATTAACTGACCCCTTTACTGTACTTGACGCTGCGCCAATGAATCGCTGACTGGCGCGAACAGCATCCGGTGAAAACAAGACATTCTCATGGACCGACCGCTTCACGTTAAGAGTCTTTGCGTGATCAGTTGATTTGTACCGCACGATAAAACCGGCTGGCATTGGTCATTGCACTGGCATCCTCCACGATAACTTCACCCTGAATATTGGTGAACGTTGACACAGGTGTCCAGGTCACAAAGTCCCTTGTTGCCTCCACACGATAAACACCTGGGACAAATGTTTGCAGAGACAAGTCAAAACCGTGGCCTGTTAGCCCAACTGATTGGATCTGCGCCGGGGGGGATTGCGCTATCTGAATTAGAGTTGGGTTCGCCTGAAATTGCACCCAGTTTGTCGCCACGTCATCATACGCCAGAGCCAATGTGTTCGTCAGCGGTGGCTGTCCAAGCGGGGATGGCAGAATCAAAGCAACCTCAAAAACCTGCACCTCCCCAGGTTCCAAGTTAAGTTCCCAAGATATCTGGTTTGTGCCAACCGTTCCACCGGCAGGGTCGATAACAACGGCTCCCACAGGCAGGGCTTGCTGCAAATCCAGCAGCATTGGGCTCTCAAGTGGGTCTTGCACATTGATATCAAGAATGCAGGTGGTCAGACTGCCGAATTGCAATAAGGTTGAAGCCAGCGGCATGCCCTCAAGCAAAACCTGTGGCTCTTGGCTATGATCAACCGCTACTCCATTGGTGTCGACCAATGTTGTGGAAAATTGACCGTATGCCGTATCCTCAAGATAATCGCCGTCGCTGGTACTGGCGGTGAGCGAGTACGTGATCAGCCCACTTGGCACCTGGCCACCTGAGGCCGGTGACAGATAGGTGATTCTGATTACTTGCTGTGCGTTTGGTGCTAGTTGTATCGGGTTGGCGGTTGACAACACAAGAAGTTGGTAGTCACGTTCACCAATTCCATAGCCATAAATCGGCAGGTGCTCGGTCGTAAAAGTGTTACCATATAATGACTGCACACGGTATGTCGCCGGCACCGATCCCGTATTCTGCACGGTGACGTCCGCATAAGCACTCGTCGTTAGCCAACGAGGTGAGTATCCATATTGAGAAAGCGACCCCTGCGCGACCTGCTGCACAGACATTTCACCCAAAGGAGCTGTCACGACTTGACTGTTGATCACTTCCTGAAGTCCATTTTGGGCGTTGTCAGACATCACTCTGCCGCTAATGGTCGCTTGTCCAAGAACGTCCAAGCTCAGCGCAAACATCTGCACGTCTGTGTTCTGCTGGGAGAGCGTACCCAATATGTCGAGTTCTCCTTGAGCAACCGATGAGGAAACGCTTAGCATATCTGCAACAGCGCCAGTAACCCCTAACGCAGGGCCTAGCGCCGCCAACCCAACCCCGACGCTGGCATCAAACAGGACCTCGCCTCCCCACATTGTCCAGTCGCTCTCATCCGCAGCTTTTAGTTGGGCAAATGTAACGGGGAGAGTCTCTTTGTTAAGATAGTCCTGCGAGATAACCAGGTTTCCCACAAAGCGTGCATCTAGATTTTGCACCAATTGCGCAGCTTGCTGCGAAGTTACTGATCCGGAGGCTGCAATCGCCGCCTGCCTTTGTTGTTCGATGTCATTCGTCGCTTGAGCAACGAAGGCTTGAATATTGGGCATGAAAAGAGTTGAACAGGATTGCGGTTGATCGCCATAAAGGTGATCGTACAGCCAGTTAGCCGCGTTTTGCTCCAGCACCGCAATGACTGCACCTCCAGCATCCTGTCCTGTCGTTGACTTAAGCCAACCCTGATATGTAGCAGCGTCGCAGCCCAGGCTTAATATGGTAAATGCTCCACTTATGGCGATTGTAGCTGGAGCCTCATCGACGTCTTGTTGGAAAGCATCGGCGGCATCCGCAGCCTGCTGCGCTTCTGAGGATATTTGCTGAAGAAACGTGGATGTCTGTTGCGCCAATTTGTTGATGGCATCCTGCAATTCGCTACTCGCCACCTGGATGATCTCCGTGTCAGTGGCCTGATGGCCTTGGGGATCCGTTACTGTTAGCGTGACCGTCACTGGCCCAGCTTGGGCGAAGGTTTCGCTCACGGATGAACCTGTTGCGTTTACACCACCTCCAAAATTCCACTGAAAAGTCCATCCTGAACCTCCAGTGGCCTGAGCGGTGAATTGAATTGGCGACCCCGTGACAGGAACGCTTGGATTCCAGCCAAACAGCGCGGACACCAGAGCCGCTGCTCCGATTACAAAGTCGGGAGAACTGCCGTTGCCGAATTGAATCCAGGGACTGGTTTGACCATTTCCGTCTATGGTTCGCGCCTGCCAATGGTAACCTTGGTCCAATAGTCCACTCGGAGAGACAGTTGCCTGATCGCCTCCGAGAACGAGCGTGCTTTGTTGAGTCGGTGCAAAAAAGGGTGATCCGATGGGGCGAACCTCAAACTGAACGATAAACTCTTCCGAACTTGAGCCGCCGGTGGTTGCGCTCAACACAACTGAATTTCCGTTCGCAGACCCACCTGCCGGGATTGTGACAACTCCGTCTGGCTGAAATTGTTGCAAGGTTATTGGTGCAGATGGTGGCGGAGGCAATGTTCCAGTCGCTGTAAAAGCCAGATAATCACTCGCAGCCCATCCGATCTGGGTACCGTACTGCAAGTCCCGCCACAAATAGCCGTCCGCTGTTTGTGTATTGCCGAGCAACGTGACTTGGGAGCCTTCGGGCATCACAGCCAACACGGCTCCGGAAAGACTGGCAGTGGCGCGCAGCCTGAGTCCTAGACCTCCGGTGCCGGAAACCCACGCTTGCGTCGTTGTGGTGGAGACGGGCGTAGTTGTGAACATTGCATCACTTCCTGTGATGCTGCCGGCGCTGTTGGCGGCGTCCACACGATAATGATACGTAGTGTTGGGCGCAAGTCCGCTTAACCTGAAACCGATGGTCTGGAAAACCGTTCCAAAGTTGCCGGAACCTGTGCTGCTCCCGTAGGCCGTCGTTGTGCCGTACTCGAAAAGCGCCGTAGTGGGATAGCCGTTCGGGTCGACGGAAGCATTTAATTGCGCCGAAGTCGTTGCCACTGAGGTGGCGGGCAGGGTTTGGACGATTGGGCCAACTGTGCCCCAGCCGTAGAAATAACTCACCAAAGGGCTGTACTGCAGGTTTAGAATGCCATCCCCGGGCCACTCGAAGTACTGGTAGCTGATGATGGGACTGCTGATGCCGCCATTGGTCAATGCTTCGCTGCTGAAATTCTCGGGGTATTCATAACTCACGATGGGACCGCTGATGCCGCCATTCGTCAGAGCTTCACTGCTGAGATTCTCGGGGTATTGATAGCTCACGATGGGCGACATGAAGTTTGTGATTACATCAGCGCCGAGCGACGAACCTGCCACGAACAGGGAAACGGCAATGGCCACTCGCACGGAAAGCCGCTTTGAGAACTTGCGTAATGCTGGCCTCATGGGGACCTCCTAATTCCCCGTTGCGGCTGTGGCGTAAATGAGGCCGCCACCACGAGGGATGTTCAAGGATACGGACGCTGTGCTGGACGCGAGCGTCCCGGTGCTGTTGTAGCCCACGGCGCTTACAGGCAACCCATTAGCGGGCGTTACGCTTACGGTGATGAGCGTGTTCAACGGCAGGTTCGCGCAACTCACGACGATGGGGATGGGATTATTTTGCTGCGCGGAAAGGACGGCATCCGGCGTGGACAACAGGCCCGTGGGCGACGCGGAAACGGGAACTCCGCCAACGCTCGTGACCGTCAATTGCGGCAACTGGCCTGACGCTGGAATAATGATGAATTGAGAGCCAAAGGTGAACTGACCATACACAGCTCCAGTGAATGCATTGTTATAGGAGTCAAATCGCACGAAACCACTTCCGCCGCCTGGACCCCCACCGTAGCTTCCTCCTGCTGTGTTGATCCAACCACTACCATAGATCTGTGACGCAACTAGTCTGACCGCACCACCGCTCCCTGCTCCAGACCACCTCCCACCGCTCCAACTGCCGCCCTGTGAATAAACTCCTCCGTTGAGGGAAATCGCGCCAGATGCGGCTATAAGAATGGCGCCGCCACCACCGCCACCGCCACTAGAAGAACTGCCACCTCCCCCAGAACCACCAACTAAGGGCAAAAGATATACATTGCCGTATGTTAAGCCGGGCGGGATTTGGTTATTGTTTGTGACGCCCAAAGTGGCAAAAGATGCATTTGCTCCATCTTTGCCTAAATTCGCAGTTCCAGCGCCATACCCTTGTCCAGACGAGGGTGTAGGACCGCCATTTCCACCACTTCCACCGCCTGGCCCTCCTAGTCCTCCTGTTGGAGGACCTCCTGATGCTGCTGGGGACGTTTGACCTGAGAGATTAACAACGCCACTGATAGTGAGATTACTTTGCACGAGCCAAATCACCGGCGTGTTGTTAGCGTTCGGCGTGAATGTCACTGTCACGTTGGCTGGGATATTGACGGAAGTGTATTGATAAATGCCAGTTGGGTGGTCGGCCATGTTGATGACGATGTTCGTTGTGGGATTAAACGCCCCATCGCTGCCATCGCTCCCGCTGTTCACCTGCGCCCAGGACGCCCCAGGCAGCCAGCACCCAAAGACCAACGCTGGCGTAAGTGTCAAAACCCGGCTTATGTTCATTTACTTTCCTTTCGCTTTTCTCGATCAGTTGCCGGTTGCTGCTGTCGCGTAAATGAGGCCGCCACCGCGTGGGATGTTCAATGACACGGTCGCTGTGCTCGATGCCTGCGTGCCAGTGTTGTTGTAACCGACCGCACTGATGGGTGATCCGTTGGCCGGCTTCACGTTTACCGTGATTTGCGTGTTCAACGGCAGGTTCGCACAACTCACGACGAAGGGAATGGGATTGTTCTGCTGTGCGGAAAGGACCGCGTCCGGCGTGACAAGCTCACCCGTAGGAGAAGCAGAAACGGGAACTCCAGCTACACTGATAACGGTCAGTTGCGGCAACTGACCTGCCGATGGAATGATAATGAACTGCGACCCTTGGCTCATAGTTCCGTTGGCACCTCCGCTGTAGGCGTTTTGGTAAGCGTCAAATCTTATCATGCCATTGCCTCCACCACTGTTTCCTCCAACCGTATTTAGCCAACCGGACCCGGTGATTTGACTGGCAACGAGCCTCACTGCACCTCCGCTTCCACCACCTGACGTTCCATACCAGTTTCCACCTCCATTACCACCGTCAGAGGTAATATACCCCTTTAGCGTGATTGTCCCTGATGCAGCAATAAGTATAGCTCCACCCCCTCCCCCGCCACCGCCGTTTCCTCCACTCACCGTGCCACCACCACCCGAACCACCGAGCAATGGGACTAGGAAAGCATTGCCGTAATTATACTGGCCACTGAAGTTACCACCAGCACTCGTTGTCCCACCGCCTGGACCTTGGCCTGGTGTGCCTAGAACCCCTCCACTTCCACCCGCCCATCCACCTGGCCCGCCTATACCTCCTTGGCTGCCGTTCGCGGCTTGTCCCGACACATCCACGGTTCCATTGATAACGACGCTGTTTTGCACAAGCCACACGACTGGCGTGTTGTTCGCATTCGGAGTGAATGTCACGGTAACGCTGGAAGGGATATTGACCGACGTGTATTGGTAAACGCCGTTCGGATGGTCAGCCATGTTAATGATCGTGTTCGTGGCCGTAGGATTGAACGCGCCATCGCTGCCGTTGCTGCCGGTGACAACCTGCGCTAAGCAGGCGATTGGAAGCAACAGGAAGACAACCAGATAGAGGAAATGCGTGCTGACGATCCAACTGGGCAACTGACTAATTTGCTTTTTCATAATTGTTCTTCTTTCGGTTTATACGTAGTGGAGGGCGAAGTCTTGCCGCTGGCATCCCGGAGGCCCTGAGCGCGGTGGATTGTCGCGTTCAGGCTGGAGTTACCGGGGTCGTCGGTCATACGAGCTTTGCTTCGATCCATCCCCTTCGGGCACGCCACTGGGAAATCTCGAGCGCTACTGGCTGAGGACGTCGGGGCAGTATCATTGAACCCCCCAATGTCACCGACGCTGCGCGGTGGCTCAGGACTCCAGGGTGCCAGTTGAAATGGCCCAGTCCCACAAAGTTTCCTTTCGACCAGTGGCATTTGACGCATAGATGTGTTGGCTTGTCAACAGCATTTGTGAACATTCTTAAGCATTTATTATTCAGGCGATCTCATCCGCCAGGCGGCGGGACGCTCGCCCGGAGGGTATCAGCCTCTAATTAAATAAAGAGGAAAAGGCAGGCTGAGGTTGCACGAAATCATGTACCACGCTGACCGAGCGTCATGGCTGGTCCTCGATCACACGCTTCGGCCCGCGCCCCCCCCATTCGATTACTTCTCCTTCGTCTCGACTCCCAGCTTGGCCTCTGGGGCGGGTTTCGTTAATTCGGCCAGCTTTTGTTTCCATTCGGCGGCCTTGTCGGGCTGCGCCGTTTCTTCGTAAAACCATAAGAGGCGCTCGGCGGCTTTTTGGAGGCGGGGCTTGTTCGCAGCGGGAATCCTGGCCTCCCGCTCGCGCAGGCCATTGTAACCGGAGATCAGCAGCGGTTCGGCCTCCGCGTATTGCTTGCGCGCCATCAGGTTCTCGCCCAGGGCGCTCCGTCCGCTGAAGGTCAACCAATCGTCAGGGAGCCTCTTTTCCCTGATGCTGAGGCACTCGCGCAGCAGCGCCTCCGCCTCGGCCAGCCTGCCTTGGTCAGCAAGTGATCCCGCTAGTTGCTCCAGCGAGAGGGCTACGTCCGGGTTGTCGTTTCCGAGCAGCTTTCGTTGTGTGGCCAGGGCCTCCTGCAACATCGTCTCGGCCTCGGCGGATTTGTGCTGGCTGCGAAGCAGTCGCGCGAGATTACAAAGTGACCTGGCCACATCGGGATGCTCATTTCCCAAGAGTTTTCTCTGCATGGCCAGGGCCTCCCGTTGCAGAGTCTCAGCGTCGGCGGTTTTGTCCTCGCAGTTGAGCACGTCCGCCAGGTTGTTGAGCGACAAGGCGACGTCGGGATGCTCGGGACCCAGGCGCTTCTTGCGCATGGCCAGCGCCTCGCGGTACATGCTTTCGGCCTCCGCGAAGCTGCCCCGGTCCTGGACCGTGCCCGCCAAACTATCGAGGGTCTGGGCCACGTCCGGATGATCGTCACCCAGGAGCTTTCTCCGAAGCGCCAACACCTGGCGGTACAAAGTTTCGGCTTCGGGAATCTTGTTCTCATCGGCGAGGATCTTCGCCAGGTTTTGGAGCGAGGTGGCCACGTCTGGATGATCGTTGCCGAGCAGCTTCCTCTCGACGGCTACCACCTCGCGCACGATACCTTCCGCCTCGACCAGCTTCCCCTCAAGGCAAAGCACACAGCCCAGATTGTTGAGCGCGGTCGTGACGTACTGGTTCTCGTTGCCGAAGGCTTTTCGGTTCGCGTCCAGCCCCTGGCGGCTCACGGACTCGGCCTCGGCCAGCTTGCCTTCGGCCTGCAAGAACGCGGCCAGGTTAAGCAGGGACATGGCCACTTGGGGGTGATATTTGCCCAGAGTGTTTATTCTCATCGCCAACACCTCGCGCTCGAGGGCCTCGGCTTCCGCCTGTTTGCCTTGGCGATAGAGCACGATGGCGACGTTGTCCAGGGCGCTAGCGACTTCCGGGTGCTGCTGGCCGTAAACCTCTTTGGCTAGCTTCAGGGCCTCGCGGTGCATGGCCTCGGCTTTGCCGTACTCGCCCAACTCGAGATATACATCCCCAATCGTGGTTCGCAACTCGGCCTCGGCGACCGGTTGGCCCTTCAGTTCTTTGCCAATGCGGTCGGCGGTCTGGTCCAGGATTTCCCTGAGCATCTTCGTGTCCCGGCCTTGCGCGACGGAGGGGCCGACGCCCTTGAGCATGTCTTGGAGGAAATGCGCGATTTGGCGGCTCCTGGCGGCTTCGGCTTTGGCACGAACAGCTTGCCAGGTGCTAACGACCACCCCGGCCACGAGGAGGATGGCTGCTGTTCCAAGCGAAGCCGAGAGCGCCCGGTTCCTGGCGCACCAGCGCCCGGCCCTCTCGGCCACGTTTGGCGGGCGCGCTAAAATCGGGTCGCCCCTGATGAACCGGCCCAATTCATCCGCAAGGTCCCGGGCGGAGCGATAGCGGCGCGCCGGGTCCTTCTGGAGGCATTTGAGGCAGATGGTTTCCAGGTCCCGGGGCATGCTTGGGTTCAGCGCACGGGGCGACACGGGCTCACGATGAACCACCAGATCGAGCAGGGCCGGTAGTGATTCGGCGGCAAACGGGGCCCTTTGCGTCAACAGATAATAGAGAATTGCGCCGGCGGAATAAACATCGCTCTGCGGGCCGATGGCTTCGGTCCTGGCCTCCGCTTGTTCGGGCGACATGAAGGCGGGGGTGCCGAGGATCTGCCCACTCGTGGTCAAATGCGGATCGAGTTGCGCGCAGCGCGCGAGGCCGAAGTCGGTGATGCGCGGCTGATTGAAGATGTCAATCAGGATGTTGGTGGGTTTAAGGTCACGGTGCAGCGTGCCGTGTTCGTGGGCAAAATGAATTGCGTCGGCGATGGTCCTCACGTATTCGGCGGCCTGCAGGGCCGGCAGCGGTTGCTGACGCACCAGTTCCTCCAGATTGCGGCCCTCGATGAGATCCATCGAGTAATAATGCTGGCCATCGTGGACATTCACCTCGTGGACGGCGACGATATTTGGGTGCTGCAAGTTGGCAGCGGCTCGCGCTTCGTGGACGAACCTCTTAACCTCGGTTTCACTGGCCAGGCGGCCGGCCAGGATCATCTTCAAAGCCACGTCACGGTTGAGACTGACCTGCCTGGCCCGGTACACCACTCCCATGCCGCCTCGCCCGATCTCCTCCATTAGTTCGTAGTCGCCGAAATAGTGGACCTTTGTCTTTGGTGATGACGTTAAATCCGGGGGAGGATGCGGACCACTTCCATCGCCGGTTTCAGGCGATAGGGCGCCGCGCAGCGCGCAAGCAGGGCAGGCGCCACCCGGGGCATCCGAAGCGAGTTCGGCCCCGCACTCCGGGCATGTTCGCAGTTGAGTCATGATCGAACCGACGACTTGCGCTCAATCTCGGAGCGCGGACATTCCTGTCCGCCTTGGCGCTGTCGCAGCCCAAGCGGACAGGAATGTCCGCGCTCCGTGGCGACGGGCTTTCTCATGGTTCCTGAACAGTCACTCAATCTCTTTAGAGGAAAACAGAGTTCAAGGTTGCACAAAACTTGTGCGCGACCGAGTTGGCCGCAGTGGCTTCACCCGCTAATAACTGCCAGCAAGTACCGGACTTCGTCGTCAATCTCCACGGCGCTGGCCACGGTCTGAGCAACCTCGGCCCTGACCAACTGGCGGTAACGGCGGTGGAGCCGGGACGCTTCGGTCTTTATGGCGCTCTCACTCTTGCCGAGACGGCGGCCGACCTCCGCATAAGGGAGAACCTCGTCGGCACCAGGTTCCAGGAACTTCAACTGATTGTAGAGCTCACTTTTCCCCGCCACATCATATTCCTCAGCTAACCTGGAACGCGCGGTCTCCAGGAGGGTGAGCGCCCAACGGCGGTCGTACAACTTGTCCGGGGTGGTCGTATCCGCCGGTTCGAGTTGGTATCGCTGCTCGGCTGTTTGGGCGTCAAGCGAGAGGATGATTTTGCCGCCGCCTCGCTTTGCGGCCCGCACGTAGTCGCGCTGGTCGGAGAGCAGATGGTTCAGAGCGCTCTTGAGAAAGGCCCGGAACGGTCCGCGCTCCCGACTCACCTTGGCGAAGTCATTTCTTTCGATCAATCTCGCGAAGAATTCCTGGGTCAGGTCCTCGGCGTCCTCGGGCGATTGGCCCCGGTGGCGCACATAGGCGTAAACGGGGTACCAGTACGTTTGGCAGAGGTATTCAAGGGCTTGTCGGGCGGCAGGCGAGTCCCCGCCGCCGGCAGCCAGCACGACGCTCCAGTGGGTGGTGGTGAACTGAGCGTTTTGCCCCGGACCTGATGGAGGGGTGTCTGTGGTCGGAGTCATGAGGGGTGAGCTCGCTGCACGGGAATGGTCCCGTCCGGGCTGCCAGGTCCGGATAAGCAACTCGGTGGCGTGCTTTGGCCCATGGGCACCATTAGGACACTTTTCCTACCCGGTTTCAAGGCGCAACTTGGAGGTTGTCGTGGGTCAGAAACGAGTCAAACCGGAGGTTGGAACTGGAGCTGTGGGCGTCGTGGGTAGTTCACCGCATAAGGGAAATGCTGAAATCCTGAAAGCTGAAAAGCTGAAATCGGGACCGGGAATTGAAGCCGGTATTGCGCAGCAGGGAGGGGCGTATTACCCTACCGTCATGACGACGATTTCGCTCAAACTGCCCGAGAACCTGCTGGCTCGGCTCGAGAAAGAGAGCCGGGCGCGGCGCACGACGAAGTCCTCGGTGGTGCGGGAGTGCCTGGAGCAACAACTGCCCGACAAGCCGCCGCCACTGGATCTGCCCGAGTTGCCCCCGGGCGAGTCGTTTTACGACAAGGCGCTGCCGATTCTCAAGAAGGCATGGGCGCGCCGCGGACGCGGGCGGCGTGACTTGGCCACAAATCCCAAGTACATGGAAGGCTTTGGCCGATGACCGTGCTCGTGGACACGGGTATCCTGGTCGCGCTCATTGACCCGGACACGCGCGAGCACAAGTGGGCACAGGATTGGGCGAAACGTCTGCCCCAGCCGTTTCAGACCAGCGAACCGGTTCTAACGGAGGCGGCCTTCGTGCTGGCCCGCGACGGTTTTGACGCCGATGAACTGTTCGCGCTGGCCGAAGCAGGCGTGATCCGGGTCGGTCTGCGCTTTGAAGACGAGCGGGCCCCTCTGCGCGAACTCATGGCGCGTTACCGCGACGTGCCGATGTCTTTGGCCGACGCCACGCTGGTCCGTCTTGCTGAATTGAACGACGAATCAAGAGTCTTCACGCTGGACGGAGACTTCCGCATCTATCGCCGCCACCGCAACGAGATTATCCCTGTTTTGATGCCAGATGATCGGACGTCAGACAGTTGTCTGGCGGAGGCACCCGTCCGCTACCCAGTAAAGCGCAAGCCGGCCAAGAGCTCATGAATGCACCCGAAACTCATCTGCGGGCTGCCCCGGAAGCCACCCTCACGCAGGGAATGCAGAAGGTTGAATGATGAATGAAGAAGCGGAACGCGGACCACTGACTACTGACTACAGACCACAGGACTACAGGGGAAAACTGAAACGCTGAAAACTGAAATGCTGAAAGCGGTCTGAGGGAAAAGCAGAAATTGGGAAAGCAGAAAGCAGAAAGGGGACAAAAAGACCACGAGACTACGGGACTACGGAGCACGGACCACGGGACAACGGGACGACAAGACGAAAAGCTGAAAAGCTGAAATGCTGAAATGTGCGAGGACATGTGCATGAAGCTGGATTGGAAGGCCGTTCCTGCGTGAAGCGGCGGCTTGACTGAGGGGCGTGAAACGCCCATGTTTCACATGTGAACGCGAATACGGCCACGATCCGCCAACTGCGGACCGACTTCCGCTCGGTGAAGCGGAGCATCGAACAGCACGGCGAAGTGGTGGTCACTGACCACGGCGAACCGGCCTATGTGATCAAATTACTGCCTGCGCCCGCCAAAAAGCGCCGCCCTCTTCCCGACTACTACGCGCGGCTGCGGAAACGCCAGCCCAAAGGGTTTTCCGCTGAGGAGACGCGCCAGTTCTGGGAGGAGGAACGCCGATGAGGGCGGAGGAGGTCTATGTTGATCCGAGCGCGCTGACGCGACTGTAACCATGCTTTGATGAGCGGCAACAGCAACTCGCGGCGGCGGCAGGCTTGAAGGCGGCGCGATTGTGAGGCGGACGCGGGAGACGGCGGCTACCGGCACGCGGAACTGGGTAACCGCGAATTGCGCTGATTGACGCGAATCTTCTTCTGGCGGAGCCGCGTGATTTCCCGGAGAGCCACCACGAAATACACGAAATACACGAAAGCGGCAGGGTGTGAGACGCTGCCCGGGTTACGGCCACCCCGAAGCCATCCTGAGGCTATCCTCAGGCCATCTGGTGGCCAACCGGTAGGCACCCGGAAGCCACCCTGAGGCTACCCTGAAGCCACCCTTAGGCTACCCTTAGGCTACCCTTAGGCTACCCTGGGCTACTCCCAGAGCGCAGGCACGCACAGGCGGCAAGGGTGTTCCGGGTCGCCTCCCCACCGAGAGTTCGAGCTTACTCGCCCGGCAGCGCGTTGGGATGTAGGCCCGCGTGAGCGCTGCCAGCAAGAACGCGGCAAGCGAGGTCCTTCAGTGAAGCAGGCAAGGGTGCCGCCTGGCCGGCGAAGAGCTGCGCGCCCCACTTGGCCAGGTCGCTGCCGGGCTCTTGCGCCTCCCACTCCTTGATGAGTTGCTCGGCTTCGGCGGCGCGGCCGGATTGCTTGAGCGCCAGGGCGCGGATGAGGTCGCCGGTCCCCTGCCCTGTTGTACGCGGTGGGACGGCGAGGATTCTGTCCAGCGCCTGACGGGCAGCTTCGGGGGCTTTGCGCCCGAACTCACATTGAGCGGTGAGCCAGTCTTCGAGCCGTTCGTCAATGTCCGCGTTATAGGGCTTGCCGGCGCCGAGGTTCTCCGGCCATTGCCGGGCCGTGGCAATTAACCGCAACGCCTCGTCACATGCCCCCGCCTGGAGGCGATCCACGGCCCATGACAGGAAGGTCGCGCGAAACAGTCCGCGCGCCTCGGTGGTGCCTTCGGCGGGCAGAACGTGGAGTGAGCGCAACAGTTCCGCTGCCGCCTGGTGCTGGCCGGCCAGTAGCAAGGACCGGGCGCGCAGCAACGCCAGCGTGTCGTTCGTCGGGAAGCGTCGCGCATAGTCAGCGGCGACTGCGAGCGCCATGTCGGGTTCGGCATGCTTGAGGTAGTGGCGAGCGAGCATCACGCCGTAACGCCATTGGCCCGGGTCGAGCCGGGCGGCGCGCTGCAGGTCGGGCACGGCATTGTCTTTCGCCAACTGCGCGCGGGCGGCATAGAAGGGGGCGAATGGGGGTTGGTCTCCCCAGGCGGCGAGGAGCCGGCGGGCCTCGGGCAGTTCGCCCATGTGCCACCGGATGAGCGCGAGGAAGTAGTTGGGTTGCCAAGCCGGGCCCTGCTCTGCAGCCCACGTGAAGACGGGGATCGCCTCGGGCCGAAACGGAAAGACGAACTCGGGGGATGCCTCTTCGGCCCGGGCGAGCAGGTTGGTGTCGCGGCGCAAGTACGCCAGCCAATACAACACTTCCGCCGTCGGGGGCGCGAGGTCCAGCACTTTGGCGGCGTCCGTGTCGAGCCCCACGCCGTGATACCAGGCGGCCAGTTCGAGGAAGGTTTCGTGCGGCAGCTCATTGCGGATCAATGCGGTGAAGTCTTTGGGTCGCGCCTTGCCGCGCAGGTATTGCTCGAAGCGCCCGAAGTGGCTCAGCGGGTCCAGTTCGAGCAGCGCGGCCAACGCTGCGCCCGCTCCGGCGGCGTCGCCTCGCAGCCGCTGGACGCACGCGCACAGTTGCAGGGCATCAACGTTGCGGGTGTTGCCGGAAAGACTCTCTCTGGCGCTGGCGAGCGCGCGATCGTAGCTCTGCTCGCGTAGATACTCCTTGGCCAATTCCGTGTCTGCGGCGCTGCGCCACCCGGGCGAAAGCGCGGCCAAGCTGAAGGCGTCTTTGGCGTCGGCCTGGTGTCCCAAGGCGGCGCTGGCGAGGCCAAACTGGTAGTTGGCGCCAGCGTCGTAAGTGTCAATGCTCAGGGCGTGGCGGGCGAAACCAAGGGCGGCGGCGGGGTCGGCGCGGCGGTTGGCGAGGGTAGCCAACTCGACCAGGGCGGGCAGATAGTTGGTGTCCTGCTCCAGGCACGATTCGAACGCCTCGGCCGCCTTCGCGTAGTCACGCTGGCGGGCCGCTTCTTTGCCTTTGAGGAAAAGGCCGTACAGAGAGTCCCAATCGAAGCCGGCCGGCGCGGCGGTGGGGCGGCTGAGGACGTCGCCATCCCCGGCACTGTATTGGAGCTTGTCTCCGCCAATGCATACGCGAAGCGCCTTGGGCGCCGCGCTCAGAGGCACGATTTTCTCCACCGGCTGCATGGGCTTGAGGACCAGTTCCCGCGTGGCCAGGAGGCGATTGCCGTCGAACACTTCGAGCTTGTCGTGCAGGGGCCGGGCCGGCGAGATGCGGATCACCAGGCGCTCACCCTCACGCGTGACATTGAGTGCGCCCCACGGGCTGGCGCTCACAAACCCTTGGATGCCTTTCACGGGCAGCCAGTGCTCCGTCCACGTGTCGGAGGCGTAAGGCGGGAACTCAGTGTGCTTGAATGGAGTCAAGGTGCTGGTGGAGTCGGCCTGGTTGAACAGGCGGCCGGACTGGACCTCGACGTATTGGCCATCGGTATCGGTCAAGAGGTCCTCCCAGATCATGCCCTCGCGGGACAGGCCCCAAATCCATATCTTGCGGCCGGGCTTGTCGCTGTAGGCGGAGCAGTGCGCCATGCCGAAGTCCTCGTCGTGCCAGTAGCCGCCGAAGAACTCAGCCAGACGTCCGAGCACGTGATAGGACTTGTAACTGCCGAAGTTGTTGTTCTTGTACCAAGCGAGGTCGCGGCCGTTCTCCGGATCAATGGGCCAATCGTGCGCCCTGCCGTCGTGGCCGATGTATTGGGTGCCGGGATGGATGAACTGGAGATTGCCGGAGGCTTTGATACCGACGTTCATCCAGGTGTAGTAAGGCTGGTCGAGAGCGGAGGCGTTGTGCCAGAAGGAGCGGGTGGAGAAACAGGCCTGGTCCGGGGGCAGATTGATCTCCAGCCGCCAGGCAGTGCGCGTAAGCAAGTCGAGCGTGCCGATGATGCAACTGCCGCTGCCGTCAGGGTTATGGCGGGCGAGGTAATCAACAGGCGAGAAGCAGTTGGGCGTGTGCCCGAAGATGCCGTAGTTGGCCTCCATCCCGCCGCTGGTCCACGGCCCGCGCATCGAGACATCGCGGAACTTGACGACGTGGTTGAAGTAGATGAAGGCCCGGCCAGTGGTCCGGTCTATGGCGGCCCACACTTTGCCGCCGATCTCCGGCAGGATGAGGATTTGCAGGTAATCATTGGACAGCTCGACCACCTTCCACTTCTTCTGGATCGGCTCATTGGTAAAGCCGTCATAGCGGAAGTAGGGGTAGAAGCGGGACATGTTCGGCAAGGGGTCCGGGTCGGAATAGGGGTAAGTGGTGAAGACCCGGTCGTATTCTTTGACGACGGTCTTGGCGCCGGCGCCAGTGACTGGCCCGCAGAGGGCCGCCAGGCACATCAGGGGCAGAGTGGGGTTACGCATAGTATTAACAGCGAAGACGCGAAGACGGGAAGGAGGAGGAGAAGAAGAAGAAACACCCCTCTCCGCTCCACCGCTCCAACATCTTCCCTCCGCTCTTCGCGTCTTCGCGTCTTCGCTGTTCATCTGCAGGCTGGGCTTGCGCATAAAGCTAACAGCGAAGGCGGGAAGACGGGAAGAAGAAGGGGGACCCCTCTCGGCTCCACCCCTTTGACCTCTTCCCTCCGTTCTTCGCGTCTTCGCTGTTCATCTCCTCGGAATATTCAGCACCCTTTGTATTCCATCTTTGATGAGCACTTCATTGAAGTTGATCAAGAGGCCCAACGGCAGCTTCAGGATCTTCAGGTAAGTGATCACTTGCGCCTTATGCACGGGGATGACCTGCTCCACCGCCTTAAGTTCAATCAGGAGTTTGCCTCCGATGACCACGTCCGCGCGGAAGCCGACCTCAATGAGTTTGCCCTTGTAATTGAGCGGCACCGCAAGCTGCCTCTGGTATTCAATGCCCCGCAACTCCAATTCCCGTGCGAAGCAACCTTCGTAAGCGCTCTCGAGCAGCCCCGGCCCGAGCTCCCAATGGACCGCAAACGCCGCATCCACAGCAATCGTTGCCATCTGCTCTATCTCCGCCGGAATTGTGACCTTCTCCGGCCGCGTGCCCATCCTTCTTTGCATCATAGTTCTGTTCCTTTCTTGTTCTTGTGCTTGTTCCTGTCCTCTTCCCGCCTTCCCGCCTTCGCTGTTCAAAAATATGGCTCCAACACATTCCTGGCCACTCTCAGCGCCTGCTTCCGCCCTTCCAGGCTCTTGCCGAACGTATCGTCTTCGACTTCGATGCACACCGGGCCGTCGTAGCCGATTTCATAGAGCATCGCCATGAACCCCGCCCAGTTAATGTCCCCCAGGCCGGGAACGCGCGGCGTATGCCACTCCCTCGGAACTGCAAAGATTCCAACCTCGTTCAGGCGCTCCGGATGGACGGTCATATCCTTGGCATGGAGATGAAAGAGCTTCGGTTTGAACTCGCGCAGCGGACTGATGGGGTCCATCTGCTGCAAGATGAAGTGCGACGGGTCGTAGTTGAGGCCGAAGCTCCGGGATCGGATATCGCTGAACATCCGCCGCCAGATGACGGGGGTGGTGGCCAGGTTCTTGCCGCCCGGCCACTCGTCGCGCGAGAAGTACATAGGACAGTTCTCGATGCCGACCTTGATGCCGTGATCCTCGGCGAAGGCAATGATCGGCCTCCAGGTCTTGAGGAACCGCGGCCAGTTATCGTCCACCGTCTTCGTCCAGTCACGGCCCACAAACGTGTTGGCGTTCTTGAGCCCAAGCTTTTTGGCGGCAAGGATGACCTGCTTGAAGTGGTCCACGGCCTTCTTGGCAACCGCCAAGTCCGCATCGAGGGGATTGGGATAGTAGCCCAGGGCGGAGATACTTACGCCGTGCTTTAAGCAAAGAGCATTGACGTCCTCCGCGCGAGTCCGCGTGAAGCCGGTCACGTCAATATGGGTGACGCCGGCGAACTTACGTTCGGCCTTGCCGACAGGCCAGCACATGACTTCGATGCACGCAAACCGTTCGGCAGCGGCGAATTCGAGGAGCTGGTTGAGGTTGAGTTCAGGGAGGATGGCAGTGACGAATCCGAGCTTCATATTCTAGGCAGTTGATGGTTGATGATTAACGTTATCGAGCGGATAGCTTGCGGGGTCAATGGGGGCAAGGTCAATATGGCAAAAGCAGAGAACGCTATGTCAGAGCGCAGTATGCGCATTCAGGGGCGGAGCCACCATGCCAAAATCTCGAGCGGCCAAGCTCATTCTAAGGCGTATTTTCCGCTTGAATGGGGTCAGTCAACCCGCATTACTAAACACAAAGTATTATGCGTGGCTTTCTCAATCGCCGGGATTTCCTCAAGCAAGCGGGCAAGCTGGGCCTTGGCCTGGGTTTCGCCAGCCAAATCGGTTCCGCGGCCTGCGCAGCCACGTCCGCCCCCAAGCCGGTGCGCCGCCCAGTCGGCCCCAATGACACGCTTAACGTAGCCGTCATCGGCACGAACGGTCGCGGCCTGGCCCATATCGAGTGCCTCACCAACATACCGGGGGTGCGAATCGCTTACATTTGCGACGTTGACGACCGGGCCATCGCCACAGGCATAAAGACCACGACCAACTGGCAAAAAGCAGAGCCGAAGGGGCTCAAGGACTTCAGGAAGGCACTGGAGGATCAATCGCTGGATGCGGTGACCATCGCGACGCCGGACCATTGGCACGCACCGATGGCCATCCTGGCGCTGGCCGCCGGCAAGCATGTCTATCTGGAGAAACCGTGCGGCCACAATCCCTACGAGGGCGAGCTGCTCATTGAAGCGGTGCGCAAGTATCAGCGCGTGCTGCAAATGGGCAACCAGCGACGCTCGTTTCCCAACATCCAGCAAGCCATCCGGGACATACATGAGGGGATCATCGGACGGGCCTATTTCGCTCGCGCCTGGTATGCCAACCGTCGTGCCTCGATCGGCCACGGCAAGGCCGCGCCCGTGCCGGATTGGCTGGATTATGAGTTGTGGCAAGGCCCGGCCCCGCGCCGGCCTTACCGCGACAACCTGATTCACTACAACTGGCACTGGTTCTGGCATTGGGGCAGCGGCGAGGCGCTCAACAACGGCACGCACGAGGTGGATGTCTGCCGCTGGGCGCTTGGGGTGGACTGGCCGATCCGCGTCGCCTCCACCGGTGGCCGCTACCAGTTCGAGGATGACTGGGAGACCCCCGACACGCAAACCATCGGCTGGGACTTCTCGGAGAGAAAGAGCATCGCCTGGGAAGGCCGAAGCTGCAATCAGTACCCCAGCGAGGGCCTGGCCCGCGGCGCGATGGTCTATGGCACCGAAGGCGCCGCCTTGCTGGACGGGAACAGCTACACGATCTTCGACACAAACAACAAGGTAGTGAAGGAGATTAAGGAGAAGGCCGCCGTTGACCCAACGAACATCTTAAGCGGTACCGGCATGGCGCTGGACCAGTTGCACTTCCAGAACTTCGTCGCGGCCATCCGCACCGGCGCTCGGCTTAATTCACCGATCGAGGAAGGCCATAAGAGCGTAACCCTGCTGCACTTGGGCAACATCGCATGGCGGGTCGGCCGTGAATTGCAGTGCGATCCCGCCAACGGCCACATCCTCAAAGATTCACCAGCCATGAAACTGTGGCGAAGGGAGTATGAACACGGGTGGGGGCCAGTCGTTTAGCGGAAGTCTAAAGTCCAAAGTCCAAAGTCCAAAGTCTTGAGTCTAGTGTCTGAGAAAGATTGTTATGAGAAAGCTATCATTGTTGACCGTAGCCATGCTGATGGGTGTTTCTGTGCTGGCGCAGGACGCCGCAAATGCTGCCAGCGCAGCGGATAAGCTAGGCTGGCAGTTGGCCATTCATGCCTACACATTCCGCAAGTTCTCGATTTTCCAGTGCATTGACAAGACGGCGGCGCTCGGCTTGAAGTATATGAGCCTGTCCGGCAGCGTCAGCCTGGACGGCACAAACAGCCTCACCACCGTCAAGCTCTCGGACCAAGATGCCACGGCAATCCGGGAAGCGGCTGCGGCTAAGGGTATTAGGCTGGTGAACATCGGCGTAGTAACGCTGCCACCGAACGAGGCCGAGAGCCGGAAGGTGTTTGAGTTCGCCAGGAAGATGGGCATTGACACCTTGGTGGCGGAGCCTGAGCCCGCGGCGCTCGACACGGTCGAGAAGCTTTGCAAGGAGTACAATATCAAAGTGGCTATCCATGATCATCCCAAGCCTTCGCACTATTGGAATCCGGATACCGTCCTGGAGGCTGTCAGAGGCCGCACGCCGTTGATGGGAGCCTGTGCCGACACCGGCCACTGGCTCCGCTCCGGGCTGGACCCAGTGGAGTGCCTCAAGAAGCTCGAAGGCCGGGTGATCTGCCTCCACTTCAAAGACCTGGTGCCTGACCAGCCCAACTCGGAAGCCGCGACCGCAGCGAACAGAGAGAAGAAGGGCCAAGCCCGGGCGATGCACGACGTGCCCTGGGGTAACGGTGTGGGGAACATCAAGGCCCAGATGGCGGAGCTCAAGCGCCAGCACTTCCACGGCGTCTTCGGCGTCGAGTATGAGTATCATTGGGAGAATTCGATGCCTGAGATCGCCGAGTGCGTGAAGTTCTTCAACGCCACGTGCGCGGAGTTGGCCAACGCGCCGTGACCGTCTCAAGAGCAGTATGCTCCGGCTCGTTCTTGGGACGTTCACCATTGTGCTAGCTTTGGCTGCTTCGGCGGCACCAGACCAGGGTGGAACCAACGCGTTGACGCACCGTCAGTGGTTCGAGGCCCGGACTGACTACTTCCACATCTACAGTTGCGGCCCCACACAGGAGGTTGCGCGCGTCGCCGTGCGCCTCGAGCAGTTCCGCGAGGCCTATGGGCTGCTGGCCGGGGCGCAAGCGATTGCCTCGCCGCCCATTGTTGTCATGGCCTTTCCCGACCACGCCACAATGCAGCCGTTCCTGCCGCTGTACGAGGACAAGCCCGCCAATCTCACTGCGTTCTTCAGCCGTGGCAGCGACCAGAACCTAATTGTGCTGCCCCTCTCTGGCACCAATACCGGTGCCCTCAGGATCATTTTTCACGAATACACCCATTTACTGTTGCGGCACAACCAGCCGTACTGGCCGCTGTGGCTCACCGAGGGGATGGCGGAGATTTATTCCACGTTTGAGGTGTCCGGCGGCTATCACGCTCGCATTGGCAAGCCGATTGACCAGCACTTGCGCCTGCTGGAGCAAACGCCACTCATGCCATTGCAAGAGCTGTTCGCCGTAACGCGCGAGTCGCCGGAATACAACGAGCGCCAGCGCCAGGGCATCTTCTACTCGGAATCGTGGCTGCTGACCCATTACCTGATGCTAAGCGGCGACCCTGCGCGCCAAGCCAATTTCCGGCAACTGACGCCCCTGCTCCGCCGGGGAGAGCCGCCGGAGCAGGCCTTCACGAATGCCTTCCACACCACCCTGCCGGCAATGGAGGCCGAGCTCCGCCGTTACCTGGCCCGCGGGAAGTTAGAACCCCTTGAACTGGCCTTGCGCGCCAGCCTCGACATGCCTCGGAACTTCGTCACCCGCGGCCTCCCGCCCATGGAGGTCTGCTATCGCCTCGGGGATGAACTCCTGCACATCGGCCGCCTGGACGCCGCTCAGGCGTATTTCCTGCAGGCCGAAAAGCTTGGCCCCACGAGCCCGCTTTCTTACGAGGGCCTGGGCCAGCTCGCTGCCCGACGCGGCCAGCCCAATGACGCGGTGCGCTACTTCCGTCGCGCCATGCAACTCGGGCCACTGAATTTCCTCGCCCACTACACCTACGCCCGAGAGAAGTATCTGCTGACTGCCAACGGCACTCAAATGCACCCGCTGGGAAAGGAGGCGGCGGCGGAGATCCGCAACGAACTCCAGCGGTCGCTGGCCCTGATGCCGGACTTCGGACCCGCTCAGCACCTGCTGGGCTTCTTCGAGATGGTCCAGGGCGAAGACCTCGCCGGCGCGGAAAAGCATATCCAGCGGGCCATTCAATTGGAACCCGACAACGAGTCCTACCTCCTGACGCTGGCCCAGGTCCAACTCGCGAGCAGAGACCCCGCCGCGGCGCGCCAAACGCTAGAGCCGCTGCGCCTGCCTTATGTCGAACCGCAAATTCGCGCCCACGCCGAGGAGATGCTCAAGTCCCTCGGCCAGTAAGGTCAGACGGAGGGTGTTTACTTTCAGCCGCCACGCTCCGGGAGGCCTCCCAAGTCGCATCGGCTCCCAAGCCGCAAGAAGGGAAAACCGGAGGTTGGAACCGGAGCTGTTCGCACGGCGTTGTCCTAGGCGTAGTGTGTTGGGCAGACTTCTCATGTGCATGCATCCAGTCGGGTAGCATGGGCTTGGTGCTCTTGGAAGTGCCCACGTGCAGGGGTTGGGCAATCCGCTTGATCGGTTTTTTTCTGAGATTGCGGGTTGACAGAGAAGCCTCTTTATCCTACTAATTCTATAGAATTAATTCAATTGTGCCGGTATGAAACTGACTTCCCGCAGCGAATATGCGCTCTTGGCCTTGGTTTACCTGGCCCGGTGCCAATCCAAGGACTTCGTGTCGATCGAAACCATCGCCGCCGCCCAGGGCATCCCGCGCAAGTTCCTTGAGCAGATCCTCCTAGCCCTCAAGCGCGCCAAGTACCTCAGCAGTTGCAAAGGCCGGCATGGCGGCTACCGGCTGGCCAAGCCCGCCCGCAAGATTTCTCTGGCCGGAGTCATTCGCCTCTTTGACGGCGCCCTCGCCCCTACCGAGTCGGTCAGCCGCCATTTTTACGAGCCGACCCCCATCGAGAAAGAGGCGAACCTAATCCCGCTCTTCCAGGAAATCCGCGACTTCGTATCGGACAAGCTTGAAACCACCACTCTGGCCGACGTGGCCTAGCAATCGTGTTTTTGGGAGTTAATATACGAGTAACGCATCGGCGCATCCACGACTAAACCTATAGGATAATACTTTTATGATCCAAACCATCACCATCCTCGGTGGCCACGGCAAGACCGGCGAGCCCGAGCCGGTGCCGCGCATTGATCTGCGCATGGGCGATGTCGTCAGCATCGTCGGGCCGACTGGCTCCGGGAAAACCACCTTCATCAACGACATCGAGCTCTTTGCCGATGCCAACACCCCCACCGGCCGGCGCATCTTCTTCAACGGCTCCCCCGCCCCGGCCGAGTACCGCGACGACCCGGCGCGCAATCCCATTGCCCTTATCACCCAGCACACGTCCTTTCTCTCGGACCTGCCCGTGGACGAATTCCTGCACACTCATGCGCGCATCCGTTGCACGGATTCGGGCCAGGGGGAAGCGGCAATCGAGCGGACCTTGGCATTTGCCAACCAACTCACCGGCGAGCCGATTGCCCGCGCCAGCCGCATGACGGAGCTTTCCGGCGGCCAGACGCGCGCCCTGCTCATCGCCGACGCCACGATCATCTGCAACACGCCTATTGTGCTGCTGGACGAAGTCGAGAATGCGGGCATCCACCGCACTCGGGCGCTGGAACTGTTGCATCAGTACCAGAAGATATTCATCTTCGTCACCCATGACCCTCGCATCGCCCTTCTCTCGGATTACCGCATCGTTATGAAGGGAGGGTGCGTCACCGACGTCCTTCGCACTGACGACAAAGAGCAGAAGCTCGCCGCCGTCGTCAGCCGGCTCGACGACCTCCTGTCCGGATTACGCGACCGGATTCGCATGGGCGAGCGAATCACCTCAGTGGAGGGCCTGGTATGAAACTGGCGATTTGTGCCGGGCCGGCTACCACGGGCAAGACCGCGGTATTGCGCCACATTATCGGTAAGCTGCGAGACCAGGGTGCGCGGCCGGCCTTCTTGAAGATAGATGTGCAGTTTGCCCAGGAGGACGAACAGTTCGCCCGCGAGTTCGGCATGCCAACCCGGAAAGTGTACTCCGGCGAGCTCTGCCCCGACCACTGCAACGTGATGGTGCTGGGCGACGCGCTGGGGTGGGCTCGCAAAGCCGACTGCGATGTGTTGCTGGTGGAGACTGCTGGTCTCTGCCTGCGCTGCTCGCCTTATGTGGATGGCGGGTTGGGCATGGTCGTTCTGGAGGCCACCAGCGGCATGAACCTGCCCCTCAAAGTCGGTCCTCTGCTTTCGTTGGCGGATGTCGCCGTAGTCACCAAGATTGACCGTGTATCGCAGGCCGAGCGCGAAGTGTTCCGCGCCCGCATCCAGGACGTGGCACCTAAGGTGCGCATCCGCGAGGTCAACGCGCTCTACGGCATCGGGATTGATCCCCTGGTCAGCCAGATCCGCAACCAGGCTGAGACCCAAGGCACGCTGCTGCTGCGCGGCAATCCGCCGGTGGGCACCTGCACTATTTGCGTGGGCAAGCGGGAGATCGGCTGGGAATCGCACTTCGGCGTCGTGCGCGCCCTTGAAAACCAGGTCTTTTACCGGGGAGAGTAAAATGAACGACCACATTTACTTCGACAATTCAGCCACAACTCCCCTGGACCCGCGCGTGAGCGCGGCCATGCAGCCGTTCCTGGCCGAAGTCTTCGGCAACCCCTCCAGCCTGCATTGGGCCGGCCGGGAGGCCCACGCCGCCGTCGAACACGCCCGGCAGCAGACGGCCGATTTATTCGCCGCAAAGCCCGAGGAGATTATCTTCACCGCCAGCGGCACCGAGTCCAACAACCTCGCCATTATCGGCCTCGTCGAGGCGCTGGACCAACGGGAGAACCATTTCATTACGAGCGCGATAGAACACCCCGCCGTCCTGGAGCCATGCTGCTACCTGGAGCAGCGGGGCCTGGAGGTGACCTATCTGCCGGTGGACGGTGACGGCCTGGTCCATCCCGACGACTTGCGTAGGTCGCTGCGTCCAACCACCCGTCTCGTCTCAATCATGGCGGCCAACAACGTCGTCGGCACCCTCCAGCCCATTCGGGAGTTGGCCCGCATCACCCGCGAGCACGGCGCCCTGTTCCATACCGACGCGGTCCAGGCCTCAGGCAAAATCCCGATGAAGGTGAACACCCTGCCCATTGACCTGCTGACCCTCTCGGCCCACAAGCTCAACGGGCCCAAAGGCGTCGGCGCGCTCTATGTGCGCGCCGGCGTAGTCTTGAAACCGCTGATGCATGGAGGCGGCCAGGAGCGCGGCCTGCGCTCGGCCACTGAAAACGTCGCCGGCATCGTGGGCTTGGGCCGCGCAGCCGAAATCGCCCGGGAAGACATGTCCGCCGAGGCGGCGCGCCTGGTCAGACTGCGCGACCGCCTCATTGAGACGCTAGCGATTTCCCTGCCGAACGCGTATCTCATCGGCCATCGCTACCGCCGCTTGCCCGGTCACATCTGCCTGGGTCTGGCCGGCCAGGAGAGCGAGGCCATCAAGCTGCTCCTGGCCTTGGACGAAGCCGGCATCGCCATTTCCACCGGCAGCGCCTGCAGTGCCCACCATGCGAGTGAACCCTCTTATGTTCTGCGTGCGATGGGCTTCGACGTGTTGCGCGCGCGCGGTTCGTTGCGTGTTACCCTCGGTCGGTTCAACACCGAAGCCGAAGTGGATCGTTTTCTGGATGTGTTGCCCTCCATCGCAGCGGCCTTGCGGCCCATGACCACGCGCCGGCCCGAGTCGGCGCCAGCTCTATAAGCCTATGTCCACTATTCCCCAAACCATGACGGCTGACGATCTGCCAGGATTGAACTGCGGCCTCTGCGGTTTGCCCACCTGCGCGGAACTTGCGGAGCGGCTCCAGACCGAGCCCAAACTCATCGAACGCTGCATCCATCTATCGCCCGAGCGCGTGCAGGGAACCAAGCCGGCCTCAGCGGCGCCGGTCGCCGCGGCGGCGCCCGGGGCGCCTGCGTCCTGCGGCGCCTGCGCTCCCCTCCAGGAACGGACCACCTCTCAATCACGCCTGGCTCCCACCTGGCACGACACACTGGGCCGCGACATTGATTTTTACCTGGAGCACTTTCCCGAGGACCCCGGCCCGCGCGAGATCATCCTGCCGCACAACCCGATGCTGACGCGCGAGATGAACATCCAACCAGGTGAGATTCTGATTGGCCGGCCGCTCGGGATGTCCTGCGGCTGCCCGATCACCCATTGCGGCGTGGTCATGCAGGTTGACGCCCGCACCGGCGTCATCGTCTGGTGCGTAACCGGCCCGCTCAACCCGCGCCAAAAGGGCTTCAAGGATCTCGGTTACTACATCGCCGAGGGCTACGAAGGCATGGTCGCCCAAACCCGCGTCGAGCTGAAAATCGGCATGCGCTACTTCTTCCAGCCGCGCATGTGCATGCTCCAGTGGCGCCACAGCGGCTTGGTCAACTTCATGAACCGCACGTCCGGTGGTATCCAGGTGCGCCTGGAAGGACTCTGGATCGGGTGATGGATGCCGCTGGCTGCCGTGCCATAGTTCACGCCAGTGGCCGGTTCGACGCGGTTCGGGCAGGGGGCGAGGGCTCCACAGCGACGCAACCTTGAGAGGGCGGCTCGGATAGCCTGCGCCGGAGCGGCATTGCACCGGTAGCACTCCGGTAGAGGTAGCGTGGCGGTCCCTTGTGCACGGTCTGAGCATGGGGCGGCGGCGGGGCAGACAGACGGGCGGGGACTGGCCGGGCAGGCGGTCGCCGGGCAATACCGGGACTGGGGTGCGGCACGGGTTGGGCAGGGGGAAATGGGCAGGCGAGACGATAGTCCTGCTTTGATTGGCCAGGGGGTTGATTGGAACAAGCTCACTGAGGTCCTTGGCTCTGGCTTCCCAACCATCCCGCTGCTGCCGGGCGCGGATAAAGACCTTCCCGCCAGGTTCGGGTTCGCCAAACGCCTCCCGATACATCTCGGTAATGTCGCTTATCCCGTGCTGCGGGACGGGAAGCAGGCCGAGGCAGGTCCCGTGCCGCCACTTCGTCCAGCCGGGGCGGCAAGGGGCCTGCGCAAAGACCATGATGTCCTCGGACACGGGTCTGGAGAGCCTCAACTCGACGCGCAGCCGCCCGTCAACGTAGCGGAGGCTCAACGCCTGAGCCGGGTTGGGGCCAAAGGCCACCGGCGCGGGCGGCCAGAGCAGCAATGGAAGGCCAATGCGCGCCCGGGCGCTGTTAATCCCGACGAAATGTTGTTGGCCAGTCAGCGGGCCGCTTTGGGCCAGGCGTGGGCGGCTGCGGACTTTTGCCGCCGCAAGGTTCCAGGCCTCCTGCTGCTCTTGCGTCAGGAGAGCACTAAAGGCCTTCGAGAGGGTGCCGAAAGCCCTGCGCGCGCGTCGGGTGGCCGCATTGCGCACGTTTTTGGGAATGACATACGCGCGCTCGCGCTGCCGGTGCCGGACCATGAAGAAGACGACGTCGTTAGAGCGGCCACTCTTGGGCACATCAAGCGCTGTCATACCGTGACGACTTTGTGTTCACTTCGCGGGCCGACCTGCTGTCCCGCGCCCGCGGGACCGCTGGCCCGGCCATTCATGTTTGATAATAGCACAAGACTATCGCTGCGCGCAAGTCATACGGCGCCCCGTCAAGGAGGGTGACTTCTTTTCAAAGGCCCTGCCTTCCGCTAAGAAACTCCTGACATAGCCGGGATAGTCGCAGCCATGACCGAAAGCGATCCGGAAGGAACAGAATGAAATAGCTTCCCATGTCCTTCCCTGGTTAACCGGGACAGCGCCACGAGGCGGGCAAGGCGTTTGGTTGTTCAGTCTGATGTAGGTGAGCTTTGACTTCGGTTTGAGAAGCGTTCGTAGCCGAGAAGCTGTTCCAGCGCTCATAAAATCGTTGGCACCACCGGTGCTATGGTTGGCGTGTGAGGTTCACTTCTCTGCGCATTCAAACCAGCAAGAGCCTTACCAAGTGACAATGCCTCATCGTGCTTGAATCCGAATCGTTCAGCAACCACCGCCGCCCACAACGTCAATACCGGCGCTCTCTTCCTGCCGCATACCGACCCGGCGCGGTTCCCCTCAGTACGCCGCAGGCTGAATTCAGGAGGGATGGAGAAGGAAACACCCCGGCACAGTCAGGCTGAACGGGAGGCCAGCGACTCCTTGCGCAATTAAAGTCGTCCTCCTTGACATAGGTTGAGGACAAATCGAGCAGACTCAACGATTTGGTTCCGTGACGAAGTTTCTGCCACCCGCCCGGAAATGCGAACCCAGAAACTCGAAAATTAGGCACCGACCCCCTCTCACTTCAACAATCCTTCTCGTAATCTGATTTTCGGACAGTACGGGGCCAAGACGGGTGGATGGATATGGCGCGAAACGTCATAAATCGAGACGCAAAATGTAACTATACACGACTGGGGAATGGCGCATAATCGCCAACATGTGCGCTAAGCGCTTGCATCGTGCCTCCTCGCGGCGTGTAAGGCAGCGACTTGGATCTGCCGAAGCAGGCCAGCGGATTATGGCCGGTACGGGGCACGGTCTGCAGTGTGCCTCGGTTCTTCCCAATAAAACCACGAAACAGGAGTTACTATGAAAACAGTATCAACAATCAGCATGGTGATTGCGGCGGTGTTCCTCGAGGTGAGCGCCCCGGCGCAAACCATAACTTGGAATCTTCCCACCACCATCTCCGACGACTCGGACGTGATCACGAACGGCGTGTCTGTCCGGGCGTATATGATGGCAACGAGCGGGCAAACGGTGACGCTCAATGGTGTGACGTTTACCAGTATTGAGGACCAATCCTCCGATACTTGGTCGACTGTCGGCGGCGACATTGAGGGGGACTTCGTGCCGAATGGCACTCAGACCAACCGATGGACATCATTGAGTTCGGATTATCAGACCCTGCTACAGTGGGCGCTCTGGGGTTACACTGGGACGTCGATCACCCTGACTAATTTGATTCCGCTCGAGCTATACGAGATTCAGGTTTGGGTGTGCGATCCTCGCTCCTTTTCTGTTAACGTTACGGAGACGATCAGCGGCTCACCCACCATCGCCCTCAACGCTGATCACGAAACGGGCAGTGTGGGCCAGTTCATCACCGGCACGTTCGCCGCGACTTTAAGCAACGTGACCCTGAACCTGGCGGGAGCCAGTTGGGCCGTGGTCAACGCCTTGCAACTTCGCGACATGGGTCCCGCAGGCCCCACGGTCGCCATCACCGAACAACCGATGGATGCTGGCGTGCTGCCCGGTCAAACGGCCACGTTCACCGTTGGGGCTGCCTCGTCCAACGGCACGACGAATTACCAATGGTACTCCGGCGCCAGCCTGTTGGGCGGGGCAACCAACGCCAGCTATACGACGATGCCGCTGACGTTGTCGGACAACGGAATGACTTTCTTTTGTGTAGTAAGTTCCGGAACGAGTTCGCTCACAAGCCGGGTGGCCACGGTGACGGTCACGGACATATCCTCGGCTTATTCCAGCGCGGTCCTGGCGGACGACCCGGTGGTCTATTACCGCTTCGAGGAAAGCGGCGGCAGCACCGCATTTGATGTATCTGGCAACGGCAACAACGGCACCTACGTGAATGTCTCGCTTGGCAATGCCAGTGCTACGGCCGTGCTTGGGAGCGCCGCGGGGTTCAGCCAGGGCGCCGTCGTCGTGCCAGCACTAGGGACCAACTTCACCCAACTCACGATGGAGGTGTGGCTGAAACCGAACAGTTTCTCCCAGGATTTCAATGCAGTGTACCTGCCAGACGGCTGGTACCCAGGATGCGCCGGCTGTGAGTTTGACAACGGGAGCCTGCAATTTGCCTTCGACGGCAACAACCCCGATGCTGTTTATGCCAGTGGTTTTGTGACTGGGCAATGGCAGCATGTGGTGGTGACTTACGACAGCGGCGCGCAGACTGGCGTGCAAGCGGCGTTATTCTATCTCGACGGGACCCTGGTTTCGACGCAATCTTTTGCGAGCACCATCCCCGCCGATCTCGAAGCGGGGGACATTGGCGCCTGGTTGTACGGGAGTTTGCAGCGCTACTTTGACGGATTGATGGATGAGTTCGCAATATATGGCACTGTTCTGTCGGCGGAGCGCGTTGCCACGCACTTCCAAGCGGCGGGACCGTTGATCGCAATTACCAATCAGCCCGTTGCTGCCCAGTTGCTACCCGGCGCAACGGCGACTTTCGCAGTCGGCGCTGTACTCTATAGCGCTCCCGCTTCGACGCAGTTGTTCTACCAGTGGCAGACCAACGGCATCAATATCGCTGGGGCGACCAATGCCAGTTACACGACCCCCACGCTTACCACCAACTTCAACGGCCTCACGTTCTGTTGTGTGTTGAGCGCGGCCGGCGCACTAAGCCAGACCAGTGCGCCGGTAACGTTGACCGTGCTGGAACCGGTCCTGCCGCCCGCCGCGCTGGCGTGGTTAAGCTTTAACAATACGCTCAACGATCAATCCGGCCAGGCCGTGCTCCACAATGGCACCCTTATCAACCCGAATAACCAAGCCACCTTTGTGAATGACGTGCCTAACGCTGCCGCTGGGACATCCTCGCTTTGGCTGCCCGGCGATGGCTCCTACGTGGACCTGGCCAATCCGACAAATCTCGACGTGAACAGCGGCCAACCGTTCACGATCGCCGCGTGGGTCAAGACCTCCTCCAATGGCGTGGTTGCCGCCAAATCGACTTCGCTCTGGTTGAGCGGCGCGGGCGGAACGCATACCACAGCCTTTTACATTAATAGCGCCGGCAATCTCGTTTACGACGTATATAATGTGGGAGGAGTCAATTCGGCAGCCACCGTCAATAATGGGCTATGGAATCATTTGGCGGTTACTTACGACGGCGGCACCTATCGCCTCTACATCAATGGCCAAACGGACGGCGTCGGCGCCTTTGGTGGCGCCAACGAAGGCGCTAATGGCGAGGGAGCTTGGAACTTTACCATCGGCCAGACTTTGAACACGGCTTATCCTACGCCAAATGGAATTAATGGAGCTTTTATGGGAGAAATCAGCGGAGTAGCCTTCTGGGACGCCGCCTTGTCCCCAGCGCAGATTCTCGATGTTCTTTACTCCGGTATGCCGAAGGTGGCGATTGATTTCACGCAGCAGCCAGCAGATGCGCTGGCGCATCCCGGGAACCCTGTGACGTTTACGGTCGCCGCGGTTGCTGTCGGCACCACCAGTCCAGTGCATTACCAGTGGCAGCGCAATGGCGTGAACGTTGCTGGGGCCACCAACGCCAGTTACACCACTCCAACCCTGACAACTGCGGATAGTGGCGCGGCCTACTGCTGCGTGATTAGTGCCGGGGGGGTTGCTGCCGCTAGCCAAGCTGCTTATCTTACGGTGATTGGTTCATCAGCGTACGCGGCCGCGGTCCTGGCGGACGACCCGGTGGTCTATTACCGCTTCGAGGAGAGCGGCGGCAGCACCGCATTTGATTCCTCCACGAATGGCTTCAACGGCACCTACGTGAATGTCTCGCTTGGCAATCCCAGTTACAGCGAGGTGCTTGGGAGCGCCGCGGGTTTCAGCCAGGGCGCCGTCGTGGTGCCAGCACTAGGGACCAATTTCACCCAACTCACGATGGAGGTGTGGCTGAAACCGAACAGTTTCTCCCAGGATTTCAATACAGTGTACCTGCCAGACGGCTGGTCGCCAGGATGCGCCGGCTGTGAGTTTGACAACGGGAGCCTGCAATTTGCCTTCGACGGCAACAACCCCAATGCTGTTTATGCCAGTGGTTTTGTTACTGGGCAATGGCAGCATGTGGTGGTGACTTACGACAGCGGCGCGCAGACTGGCGTGCAAGCGGCGTTATTCTATCTCGACGGGACCCTGGTTTCGACGCAATCTTTTACGAGCACCATCCCCGCCGATCTCGAGGCGGGGCATATCGGCGCCTGGTTGTACGGGAGTTTGCAGCGCTACTTTGACGGATTGATGGATGAGTTCGCAATATATGGCACCGTGCTCTCGGCAAGTCAAATCCTCGCCCATTACCAGGCGGCGCAGGCGCCGAGTCCGCCTGTGCTGCAGTACACCAGGTCAGGCAAGCAGCTCATACTCTCCTGGACGGCACCGGGGTTCGTGCTGCAGCAGAACGGCAACCTCGCCAATGCGCAGGGGTGGACCGATGTGCCGGCCGGCGGAACTAGCCCGGTATCGGTGACGATTGGTTCTGGCAACCTGTTCTTCCGGTTGAGGACACCATAGAGAGTAAACACTGCGCCTGACGTTGCGGCAGACAAGACTGGTGGTGGCTTCCCTCCCCCGACTTTCAGTCGCGGGGACAGCTATAAAATTGAAGGGACCTAATGTAAGCAACAACCGGCGACTCTCGTTCGAGAAACTATAATGAAAACGATAATTACAGCTATAATTGGAGTGTGCGCTTCAGCACTGGCACTCGCGGTGGCAACGGCGGGACTCAACGAGGGGCCGGCAAAGATGAGATACGAACCCAACTGGGCATCGCTGGACAGCCGGCCCAATCCAACATGGTTCGAGGAAGACAAAATAGGAATTTTTGTCACTTGGGGTGTGTACTCCGTTCCTGCCGTCGCTTGGGTGTACCCCGACAAGCCCTACGGATTCGGCGGCCACTCGTGTTGGTACGGATTGTATATCGACCACCTCGCCGGACTGGTTTCAACCGAGCAGGCCAAACTGGAGGCGTTCCATCGCAAGACCTACGGCGATGTCCCGTTCAAGGCCCTGGCGCCACTGTTCAAGGCTGAGGCGTTCGACCCGAAGCAATGGGCGGAACTGTTCAAGCGATCCGGGGCACGCTACGCCTTCCTGACCTCGAACTTTCACGACGGTTACTGCCTCTGGCCCAGTCCGTACAGCCCTGGCTGGAACAGCGTGGACGTGGGCGCAAAGCGGGACCTGCTGGGCGATTTCTCCAAAGCGATGCGTGAATCGGGTTTGCGAGCAGGCTTCTATTACTCGCTCGCGGAGTTCGATCATCCGCTTTACCTCAAAGCCAAGCAGCCCAAGGGTGATCTGAAGCCGTTTGTTTGGGAGCATTTGCAGCCGCAGTTGCGGGAGGCGGTCAGACGCTACAACCCTTCCTTCATCTACTTTGACGGCGAATGGGATTTCCCCCTGGACAGCTACGAGATGCAGGACTTCCTGGCGTGGCTCTACAACGACGCGCCGTGCGGGAATGACGTTGTGATGAACGACCGCTTCGGGCAAGGTTCTCGGGGCAAACACGGAGGCGTATACAGCTCGGAGGCCGGGGTCATGGAAGCCGGCACCCAGCACAAATGGTGTGAGGACCGTCCGATCAGTCGGGGGAACTGGTCGTACAACCGGCTGGAACGGTTGGAGGACTACCTGAGCGAACGCGATCTGATTCACCTGCTGGTGGAAACGGTGGCCCTGGGCGGCAACCTGCACGTTGCTATCTCCCCGTGTGCCGACGGCACGATACCGATGCTCCAGCAGGAGCGGCTCGTGCAGATGGGCGAGTGGCTGAAGGTGAACGGGGAAGCCATCTACGGGACGAGGCGGTGGATCGTACCTTGCGAAGGGCCGATGGTCGAGTCGGTCAATCCTCGCCTGGACAAGGATTGGAAGTGGACCGAAACCAAGCAGCGGCCAATGGTCCACTACACCCGGAAGAGCAATGTGGTCTATGCGATCTGTCTGGCCTGGCCCGGCAAGACTCTGGAGCTGGAAAAGCCTCTCCCGACGCCGCAAACCGAAGTCCGCCTGCTGGGCTATTCCCCGCCAATCAATTGGAAAGCCAGCGAAAAGGGACTGATCATCGCAGTGCCGCCCCTGCCCATAAGCGAAATGCCCTGTCGCAATGCCTGGGTGTTCAAACTATCCGGGTTGAAGAACTGAAGAGTAGTTGTCACCGGGATGCACAGCCATAGTCCTGATAGGATCGTCAGCAAGAACGGCAACCTGCTTATGGACATCGCATTGCGCGCCGATGGTACCCTTGACCAGGAGGCTGTAGTATTGCTCAAAGGCATGGGGCAATGGCTTAAAGTAAACGGCGAGGGTATTTACGGCACGCGCCCTTATGCTGTTTTTGGCGAAGGCCCCACGCTTGTGCAAGGCAGCCATTATGCCGCAATGGCGGAATTGACAGCAAGAGATTTCCGTTTTACGACCAAGGGAGACACCGTGTTTGCTCTTATTAAGCAGTTCATAAGTATGTTGACATTTGGCCTATCTCTGGTGTAGGTTCGGGGCATGGCAACCAAGAAACGTGATGCCCGGGAACTTGACCATAAGACTCTGGAAGAGATTCGCATTCGGGCGGTGGAACAGGTGCAAGCCGGGGAGAGTCCGGAGGTGGTCATCAAAGCGCTGGGTTTTTCGCGGGCTTTTATCTACGAATGGCTGGCCTGGTATCGGGAAGGCGGATGGGATGCGTTGCGGGCCAAGCCGATTACTGGCCGACCTCGTCGGCTCACCGGGAAGCAGGTTCGCTGGATCTACCAAACCGTGACCATGAAGAATCCGCTGCAACTGAAATTCCCTTTTGCGCTGTGGACGCGCACGATGATCGTGAAATTGATTCGAGACCGGTTCGGCGTCAAATTGAGCGCTGTCTCGGTAGGGCGATTGCTGGCACAGTTGGGCTTGACCTGTCAGCGTCCGCTCTATGTGGCCTACGAGCAGAATCCCAGCTTGGTCGAGCAGTGGTTGGAACGGGAATATCCTCGTATTCGCGCTGAGGCCCGGAAAATCGGGGCCGAAATCTATTTCGGTGACGAAGCGGGAGTGCGCTCCGACGGGCACGCCGGCACCACGTGGTCGCCCCGAGGCCAAACCCCGATTGTGATGACCACCGGCCAACGTTTTGGTTTGAACATGCTTTCGGCGGTCAGCGCCAAGGGGTTGCTGCGCTTCATGGTCGCTCAGGGCAGGGTAGGTGGCGAGCAGGTGTGCGAGTTCATGCGCCGGCTCATGTATCGCGCTAAGCGCCCCATCTATCTGATCCTGGATGGCCATCCCATGCATAAATCGCGGCTAGTCCAGCAGTGCGCGCAGAGCTATGGCGGCAAGCTCAAGCTCTTCTTCCTGCCGCCGTATAGCCCGGAACTCAACCCCGATGAACAAGTCTGGCATGACTTGAAATCCAATGGGATCGGGCGTAGCGAGATCTTGAGCCGCGAGGACTTGGAGCGCAAAGTCGTCGCGCACCTCGAAGCGTTAAAGGGTTTGCCCAAGAGAGTGCGGTCCTTCTTCCAATTACCCATGACTCGGTATGCTGCCCAATGAATGTCCACCTACTAATGAACTGGTTAATATATGCGGGGAGCCAAAGGGCGAAGTTAGGATCAAGCAGTTTACTAAATTAAATTATCATACGATTCAATCAGTAAGGATGTTGGGTTCGGGCGATGGCATAAAGTTTTCACAGGAAAATGAGGGTCTGGTGGTTCAAATGCCTGAGGTGCTGCCCTCGAGGAACGCAGTATGTTTGAAGATTGTCCCTAAGTTGGCGCGGTAAATAGAGGTGCCGGCGAAGTTCTCTTTTTTGGTCTTAAATTTGCGAGCACAGGACGACGTTAAATATGTGGCTTCATATAACCGCTAATAGTGATTGAAGCTCCGCTCGGAGGCGCGGGCCCTGGCTTGCGCCAAGAGCGGCGTAATAAAACTCCAACTCGACCTGCTCTAAGGCTCAGCCGTATGACGATCGACGCAGTTGACCTCATCATTATTCTTACCTACATGGTCGTCGTCACCACCGTAGGCGTATGGCTGACGCGGCGCAGAACGGTGACGGGCGAAGTCTATTTTCTCGCGGGGCGGTCACTCCGCTGGCCGGTGATCGGCACTGCGTTGTTTGCCTCGAACATCTCCACCATTCATCTGGTCGGTTTGCCGGAAGGCGGCTACAAGTATGGCCTGGTGCTCGGCAATTTTGAGTGGATGGCTACTTTCACACTCATGCTCCTGGCGCTGGTGTTCGCGCCGTTTTACTATCAGTCGCGCATCTCCACGCTGCCGGAGTTTCTGGAGAAGCGTTACTGCGGATCTACTCGCACCATCCTGGCCTGCATGTCGATTGTGTCCGCGCTTTTAATTCACATCGGGATCAGCCTGTTCGCCGGGGCGGCTGTGTTCAAGGAGTTCTTCGGCATTAATATCGTAACCTCCGTCCTCCTCATCTCGCTCGTTACCTGTCTGTACTCAGCATTGGGGGGATTAAAGGCTGTGGTGTTCACAGAAACGGTGGGAACGGTTGTGCTCCTGACCGGTGCCATCACCGTCACATTGATGGCGATTTTCGCCTTGCGGAGTGCTGGAGTTCACTCTCTCGCTGATCTACAGGCAGCGGTCAAAACCGATCAGTTGAGCATGCTGCACTCAAGCAACAAGGATGGTTTCGCCTGGTATGCCATTTTCCTCGTGTATCCGGTTATAGGCATTTGGTATTGGTGCACCGAGCAGACCATCGTGCAGCGTGTGCTTGGGGCACACACCCAACGGGACGCCCAAAACGGCGCTCTGTTTGCGGGCGTGCTGAAGATCCTGCCGGTGTTCTTCATGGTGCTACCGGGCGTGCTGGGCTACGTGCTCTACAGATCGGAGTTAGGCGAGGAGGGCCGCCGCATCTTCCCGCACATGGTGAACACACTCATGCCTGTGGGACTCAAGGGCCTCGTGGCAGCCGCGCTGGTGGCGGCTCTAATGAGTTCCATCGGCGGGGCGCTGAACAGCGTCGGCACGTTGGTGGCGATTGATCTCGTGAAGCACTTCCGCCCCCGGACCAGCGATGCCGGCCAAGTCCGCATCGGCGCCGTCAGTTCGGTTGTGGTAATGCTTTTGGCCATGTGCTGGTCCACGCAAGGCGACAAATTCGGTTCCATCTTTGAAGCCGTCATCAAAATGCCTGCGCAGCTTCTGGCGCCGCCGATCACAACTGTCTTTGTCTGGGGCGTGTTCTGGCCGCGCGGCACAAGGCAGGCGGCGATAACCACGCTGATGGTGGGATTCATCTACGGCATCATTGCTTTCGTGATCGATCTGCCGATGTTCGGCGACATTCAATGGATCAGCGACTCGCAAAATGGCCTCGGCATCTGCCCCATGATGCAGGCGTGGTGGAACTTCTGCCTCTGCAGTGTCATTTTCTTTGTTTCCAGTTTGCTGACACCCAAACCGGATGCAGCCGTTATGGAGAAGCTCACCTGGTCCAGTCCGCTCAAGGTCATTTTTCACGGAAGGCTGACCGGGGCGGGGGACCCGCGCATGCTGGCTGCTGCGCTGTTCGCCATAATGGTTGTGCTCTACTGCATCTTCCGTTAATGAGACACCTGTGAAATACAACCCACTTGGCAAAACCGGTCTGAACGTCTCTCGCCTCAGCTTTGGCGCTTCCTCGCTGGGGGGCGTGTATGGGGCGGTGGATGAACGCGAGAGCATCCAGGCTGTCCACACTGCGCTGGATCTCGGCATCAACTACTTCGACGTAGCTCCAGCCTATGGCGGCACCCTGGCCGAAACCTTGCTGGGCAAGGCCCTCAGAGGTATCCCCCGCGACCGATACTATATTTCGACCAAGGTGGGCAAATTGACCCCGAATGGTAATTGCAGCCAGAACGCATTCGATTATTCCCGCGCCGGAATCCGTGCTTCACTCGATGAAAGTGCCCGGCGCCTGGGCACCGAGTATTTTGATATTATTCACATCCACGACATTGAGTATCAATGCCGGCGGCACACGGAGTGGGCATTGAGTGAAGGCTTTGCGGCGGTGACGGAACTCAAGAAAGAAGGGCGCATCGGCAACGTGAGCTTTGGAGTTTATCCGATGGACCTGTGGCGGCGCATTTTTAGCACTCTGCCGCTGGACGCCGCATTGGTCCACAATCATTACACCTTGGCCGACAAATGCGCATTGGAACTGATCGCGGCGGCCAAGGAGAAAGGCATCGGCATTATCAACGGTTCCCCTTTCGCTAGTGGGCTATTGAGTGAACGCGAAGCTCCCGATTGGCACCCGGCTACGCACAAAGATCGCCTTTTGTTCCGCGCCGCTGGAGAATTCTGTCGAAATCGTGGTGTGCCCATCTCCAAGCTTGCGCTCCAATTCTCCAGCCAGAATCCTGACTTCCCTACCACGCTTTTCAGTTCTGCGCGGTCGATCTCTGTGCGGAAGAACGTGCAATGGCATGAAGAGCCGTTCGACCCTGATCTGCTCGCTCAAGTGCGCACGATTCTCGCTCCCGTGATGAACAAGCAGTGGGACTACGACGAGGGTCAGGAGCGGCTTCGGCCACTACCGGCCGCAGGGGCGGCCAGCGGCCTTCCTGTAGCACCTGTCGCGTAAATGAATCGATCCACTCTTGCCCCTCCGACGAGAGCTACGAGGCTACCAGCAACGGCCCGCCACCCCCAACTCCTGCCAAGCATCTCGAAACCACTTCAGGACCGGCCACGGGCTCAGGATCGATGTGTTGCAACTGGAGGAGAAGATGAAACGATGCGAATAGGGCCGCAGCCGGGCAAATAGGTTTTCAACATACTCCCGTACTTCATCGTAACAACGAAACTGCTCCGTCTGCATCGCGCTGATGCCACCGGTGATGATGAACCGGTCGCCCGTCAGGCGCATCGCCTCATCCAATTGGACATCGCCGAGCGGCGGGAAAGCTACCCCTTCGAGGCCATCTACACCCAGCGACGCGACCAATGGCAGGATGGCCCTCTGATGGCCACAGGCATGGATGAAGAACGTCGAACCAGTTTCGCGACACAAGCGGGCGGCACGCTCATAAAAGCTCGCCGAGTACCCTTCGAGATAACGTGGCGGGTGAAATGCAGAATCCAGGTTGTCCATCGCGATCATCGCAAGCACTCCCGCCTCGAGCATCTGGCGCACCAAATCCAGTTGAGCCGCCTCGTGAATCGTGCACAGTTCGCGGCAACGGTCCGGGAAATCCTCGATCAAAAAGACCGCGTCGGCCGCGCCGGCAGCAAGGTGAAGCATCTTCAGCGGGCTGAACAATTCTCCCGCGTTCAAAAGACCGTCACCGCCGACATCTCGCTCCCATCGCCCGTAGAGCTCACGGTTGAAACGCCAGCGCCGACCCCTAACAAGTTCTTCAAAGGCGTCCAACTGTGTGGCGGGGTCGTCGATCAGAAACTTCTCTTGCACCAATGTGGATTCGCTAAAAACGTAACGTAACCGCTCAGTCAGCGCGCCGCGGCGAGTGTGGAAGGTCCTTTCCGTCAGAAGATCTTTGCCTTCGGCGCGACGCTCGATCTTCAACTCGACTCCATCGCAGACTTGGTCAGCAAGTCCGCCGAACCAGTATTGTGTCGGATCGCAATAGAGGTTCCGGCTGAACACATCCAGGCCCAGGTGCCGGATGAGATCCAATTGAATCGCGCAGTGGCGGATTTCCTCTGGCAGCAGGCCATGGTTGAACTGATGGGTGAACCATTGCCAATAATTCGGCGCATATACGATCCTTTCCGGCCGCCTGCGCTGAAGAACAGAGGCAACGGTTTCGCGTTTCGTGGTCATGTTGCTCTTAGCCATAATTATAGGCTGTGCAGTTCACTCTTGTATTTCGCAAAAACCTGGGAAAATCGCACAAAGAAAATCGAAAAAAGCTGGGTTCCAAGAGTAATCTGCATAGGCTAATTATGCTATTCACATACAGAATTGATCGCACTTTGGAGTTGACGTTAGTTCTCTAACTTCCTGGCACAACGGCGATAATGCTTGGGACTGGTGCGAAAATGAGCGCGAAAGATCCTGAAGAGATGGGTCGGGTTGGCAAAACCAGTCTGCTGCGCAATGGTCGCAACGGTGTCGTCTGTCTCCGCCAGACGCTTTTTCACCTGATGGAGGCGAGCGTTGACAATGTGCTCGTGGACGGAGCAGTTCATCTGCCTGGGGAAGGCCCGTTCCAGTTGGCGGCGTGACAGGCTGGTCGCTGCGGCGACATCAGACACTGACAACAGGGGGTTATGGTAGTGCTCTGAAATGAAGCGGAGGGCAATGGCGACGTTGACGTCCTCCACCGCGCGGATATCAGTGCTGACGCGGGTGACGATGCCTTTGGGTTTCACTCGCAGAACATGTTTGGGCGGCCTGTGCCCGTTCATCAGGCGGTCTAACAGAGCGGCGCTCTCGTAGGCCATCCTTTCCAGGTCGTGAATCACACTCGAAAGCGGCACGGGAGCGCAATCGCACACATCGGGGTCGTTGTCCACCCCGAGTACGGCGATTTGCTCCGGCACGAGGAGGTTGGCATCGCGACAAGCGTCCATGATGTCCGCGGCGATAAAGTCGTTGTAGCAAAAGACTCCGCAAGGGTGAGGGAGCTTCTTTAGCTCCCCAATGAGACGGTGACGCCGCCCGGTCCAGTCGTCGACCAGCTGACCGCCCACGAGATGATAGGCCAGCGTAAGGGTCTGACAACTGAAGCCGTGCCGTGAAAGGGTTTTGGAAAAACCGCTATGGCGATCAAGATCCATCACATCATTAACAAACGGCGCCCAGGCAAAGTGCCGGTAACCGCGCTCCAGAAAATGCTCAGCTGCTATCTGGCCGATGCGCACGTTGTCGCCCTCGACGCGAGGGAGCGCAACATTGGCGTTGACCTGGGTGATAGCCACAGCCGGAACGCCCGCTCCGAGCACAAAGTCCACAAGTTCCTTGCGGTAACCCAGAATCGTGAGAATTCCGTCACCGCTCCATCCCAGGGGCACGCGGGCTGTGTACATCATATCCGTGACCAGATGCCAGTCGTGCTCGCGGGCGTAGCGCACGATTCCACGAATGAAAGATTGCTTGGGAATGGTGAGCGCCAGGAGAACTTTACGTTTTGATTTCATGCGAGCAATTGTCCGCTTTGAAGGCATGGTATGGCGCAAAATGTTATGGATCAAGGCGCAAAATGTAACTACCTGCGTCAGCGGAAGGGTGTATATTGCTGGTATGCATGTCAACCTGAAAGCCACCAAGGCTCTGCGAGCGGATTCGAGAGGCCGCCGATCCGCTTTCACCTTAATCGAGTTGCTCGTTGTCATCGCCATCATCGCCATCCTTGCGGCCATGCTGTTGCCCGCATTGAGCAGCGCCAAGGCCAAGGCGAAGGGCATCCAGTGCGTCAGCAATCTCCGCCAACTTGGCCTTGCGCTCACCATGTATGCCGATGACTTCGGCTACTATCCGGCGGGTATCTCTTCGGATGATGAATACTGGGTGTGGCCGCCCAAATTGCGGCTCTACACCTCCAAAGGCCGCGACGTGGCAGTGTTCAAGTGCCCCGCCGCGCCGCCCCAAGCTCAATGGACCGTCACGTTCGGCAGCGGCCTGCCCGCCATGGATGGATATCTCAACGACGAAGTCCGCCTGACACCGGGTGGCACCAGCTTCCTGAGTTACGGAGAAAATGTCTGGGGCGGGTCGGTCACGATCACGCCGATTCTGGGCCTGGGGGTTTACGAGAATATTCCCGGCTACGATGCTGTGAAACCCTCGGTCGTGTTGAGGCCGACCTTGATGATCGCGCTGGGCGACAGCAACTGGGCGTATTATCAGGAGCATAACATCACTCCAAGTTGGAGCGGGTACATCGGCGACAACGACACACCTCCTCAGGAGGCTCAATGGCCCGCGGAGGTGCACACCCGGCGCGCCAATTTGGCGTTCTGTGACGGCCACGTGCAGCCGCTAAAGCGAAATCAGTTTATTCCCCAGTTGAACACCAGCCTCCCCAGCCAGCAGGCAGTCGCGCAGATCTGGAACAACGACAACAATCCGCATTGGCCATAACCCCTGGCACCAGTGCGGCAATGAACGTAGAGTCACTGAGACGACGCGAAATGCGGCTCGATTCCCACCAGCATTTTTGGCGATACAACCCCGCACATCAGGTGTGGATGACCGACGCGATGGACGTGCTGCGGCGCGACTATCTGCCAGGAGAGCTGGAGCCACTGCTCAAGAGCATCGGCTTCGACGGCAGCATTGCGGTGCAGGCGCGGCAGATGGTCGAGGAAACCGAGTGGCTGCTTGAACTTGCCGACCAACACGACTTCATCAAAGGGGTCGTCGGCTGGGTGGACTTGTGTTCGCCAAAGTTGCGCGGCCAACTGGAAGAGTATTCGAAGCAGCCCAAATTCGTCGGCGTGCGCCACGTGGTTCATGACGAACCGGATGACCAATTTATGCTATTGCCCGAGTTCCGCCGTGGCATCGCCCAGCTCCGGGACTTTGACTTGACCTACGACCTGTTGCTGTTCCCCACACATCTCCCGGTGGCGCTGACGTTAGTCTCCGAATTCCCGGAACAACCGTTTGTAGTGGACCATATTGCGAAGCCGGCGATTGGGGAGCGCAAGTTCTCCCCCTGGAAGGAAGACTTGCGGTGCCTGGCCGCCTTCCCCAATGTTTGCTGCAAACTCTCCGGCATGGTTACCGAAGCCAAGTGGAAGCAGTGGCGGCCCGAGGATTTCCGCCGTTACTTGGACATCGTCATTGCCGCCTTCGGGACCGACCGTGTCATGGCTGGCTCGGACTGGCCGGTGTGCACGCTATCCGGTGACTATTCTTCAGTTATGGGCCTCGTCCTCGACTACGTTCAGCAGTTCCCAGCCACGGCCCGGGAGGGCATCCTGGGCGATAACTGCGTCCGGTTTTACGGGGATCGATCCGTGGGCCACTGACAGGCAAGAGAAATGAACAAGACGATGCTGGCCGCCGTGCTTCACGGGGCAAGAGATCTCCGCGTGCAACCTTACCCGCAACCGGACCTCGCCCCGGGCATGGTCCTGCTCCGGGTGCGCCGTGTCGGCCTTTGCGGCTCGGATCTGCACTATTTCGAGCACGGCTATTGCGCGAGCTTTGTGCCGACCCGGCCATTCGTTCTCGGCCACGAGTTGGCCGCGGAGGTTGCCGCCGTCGCGGAGGACATAACCGGGCTGAAGGTGGGGACACGGGTGACGGCCAACCCGGCGCGGGCGTGCGGGGTCTGCGGCTACTGCCGGAGCGGTCGTGGCAATCTGTGCCGCAAGACCATCATGCTTGGGAGCGCCAGCACAACGCCGCCGACGGATGGCGCGCTGGCGCACTATGTGACGGTGCGGGCCGACCAATGCCACGCGCTGCCGCCGGAGGTGGACGATGGCCTGGGCGCGATGATGGAACCGTTCGCCGTCGCGCTGCATGCGGTAAAACGGGTCCCGTCGGTGTCCGGGAAAAGAGTGCTTGTCCTGGGCGGCGGGCCGATTGGGTTGTTGGTGTTGCTCACCGCGCGGGCATTTGGGGCCACGCCGGTGGTTGTGAGCGATCTCGTCTCCAGCCGGCGGGAGATGGCCCTGAGGCTGGGGGCGGATGCGGTGCTGGACCCGGCAGGCTCGCCGGTGCACGAATTGGCTGGGGATGGCTTCGAGGTCATCTTCGAGGCATCCGGGGCGCCGCCGGCATTACGGCAGGCCTTCACTTTAGCCCGACCCGGCGGCGCGATCGTGCAAGTGGGCACGCTCGGGACGGAGGAGATCCCGTTGCCGGCGAACCTGCTAATGAACCGGGAGCTTCAGTTTATCGGCTCGTTCCGCTACGGCAATGTATTCGACGAGGCGATCCGGCTGGCGGCTTCCGGTCGCGTGAATCTTCAGCCTTTGATCAGCCGCGTGTTTCCGTTGCCGCAGGCGGCGGAGGCGATGGCACAGGCCTCGGCCAAGGACAACTCCATTAAGGTGCAAGTCGAAACCCAATAAAGGCCATGATGCTGGCTACCATTAACATCGCTGCCATCGACGGCCAGACAACCGCCGCATCAGTGGTGGGCGACCGACCTTACCCGGCGGGAAAAACCTAGTACGTCAGCTTCTCCGCCATTTTAAGGGCGTGCCCTCTGGAGACGTACTTGCCGTAGACCTTGAATATCAGCGAGCAAGTGTCAGTCCTGAATGTGAAACTTCGGCCAACCCGCCGAGCCGCGCATTTTGTGCGGGACACGCCGTCCCTCCGTTGCTACTGTCGGTGCGGTGATCAGCATCAACGAGAATGTAGCTGCGCCCTGCGACCCAAGGCTGTTGTTGGGGCGAGGGAGTGATCGACAGGCAGCTCATTATTATCGAGCCCAACATTCCCGCGCCGTCCAGCGGGAGCAGCAATGGAAAGAAAGAGCTCTGGCCGCCGAGCGGATCATCGCGCAGTTGCTGGTCTTAGTCGGCTGGTGTGTGCAACAAATCGAAGCGCTCAAAGGGCAGTTGGCTTGGCTGAAGAAGCAACAGTTCGGGCGTAAATCCGAAGCGACCCAGGTCAACGGCCGGGTGGGCGCACCGGAGGGAGCGACCGAATCGAGCGCGTCGGACGGATCGGCCGATGGGCCAGCACCGGGGACGGAACTGGTTGCGGGAGGGGGAGTGGCTCCCACCCAACGACGCCGGGGGCAGCAACCTGGCGGCAAAGGTCCCCAGCGGCAACGGCGTTTGGATTTGCCGCAAGAAACCACCCATCACACCCTGACGGAGGCCGAGCGGGTCTGCCCGATCTGCGGCAAGATTCGGCCCGCCACGGGCTTGACCGAGGAGAGTGAGCAGATCGAATGGCGGGTGTGCTTGGTGCGTCGGCGTCATGTGCGTCACCGTTATGGTCCCAGTTGTGATTGTCCCCCGGGCCGGGGCATCCGCAGTGCGCCCAAGCCAGCCAAGCTGATTCCCAAAGGGCTCTTCGCGGTCAATTTCTGGGTGGAGGTGTTGTTGAAGAAGTTCGAGTGGGCGCAACCGCTGCACCGGACGGTGCGCGAACTCCAGGCGCATGGTTTGGCCGTGTCGCCGGGAACCCTGACCGGCGGGCTGCATAAGATCAAGGATTTGGTTGTGCCGCTGGCCGGGCAGTTTGTACTGCACAGCCGGGAGGGATCGCATTGGCAGATGGATGAGACCCGCTGGCCGATGTTCGGTTTGCCGGAGGGCAAGACGCGCCGGAACTGGTGGTTTTGGGTGGTGGTCACTCCGGAGGTGACGGCGTTTCTGCTGGAACCGACTCGCTCCGGGCAAGTGCCGCAGGATTTCTTTGCCCCAGGGACCGAAGGGATCGTGAACGTGGACCGGTATGCCGGCTACTTTGCGTTGCTGGGCTCGGACTGGCGGATCAAACTGGCCTATTGCTGGAGCCATCAGCGGAGAGATTTTGTTAATCTGGGGGAAGGTTCTCCCCGCTGGGCGGGCTGGGCCGGGCAGTGGATCGAGCGGATCAATCGGCTCTTTGCCTCCAATGGCCAACGGCGCCAGGCGTGGTTCAAACAGCAGGCCCAGCCGTTGGCGGCTCTGGAACAGGAGGTGCGTCGCCAGGTCCAGGAGATGAAGGAGGCTTTGGACCGGGAACTGGCTGGCGGGCAGTTGGCTGGGGAGCCGGAGAAGATCTTGCAGAGCATGCGGCGGCACTGGTCCGGGCTGACGGTGTTTGTGGACCATCCCCACGTGCCGATGGACAACCATGCGGCCGAGCGGGCCAACCGGCCCCTGGCGGTGGGGCGCAAGAACTATTACGGTAGCGGCTCGGAGTGGAGTGGCGAACTGGCCGGGGCTTGTTTTAGGATTCTGGCCACGCTGCGACAGCACCAGATTTGTCCCCGGCGCTATTTCCAGGCGTATTTGGAGGCGTGCGCGCGTCAGGGAGGCCGGGCACCCGAAGCGCTGGAAGCGTTCCTGCCTTGGAAATGGAGCCCGGAACAACGGGCGGCCTGGCGAAGCCCGGAGCATCCGCCATGAGTGCGGAGTCTGGACGACGCTATTGCGGGCGAGAGTTCAGCGCGGCAGACCTGGCGCATATCCGGGCGCTATTACAGCTCCAGCCCGCCTTGGGCCGGGTGGCCTTGTCGCGCCGGGTGTGCCAGGACTTGGGCTGGCTCAATGCCTTAGGGCAGCCTAAAGAAATGAGTTGTCGGGTGGCCCTGCTGCGGATGGAGAAGGAGGGCTTGATCCAATTGCCCGCACCCCGGAGCCGGAATGGCCGCGGCCGACGCCGCTTCCAACTCACTTGGGCTTCCGATCCCCAAGCGCCGGTGCGAGAACCGGTCAAAGCTCTGGCGCCGCTGGTCTTCCAGCGGGTGCCTGGCGGGAGGCTTTCGCAGTTGTGGAATGAGTTGATTGCCCGCTATCACTACTTGGGTTATCGCCCGCTCAGCGGAGCCCAAATGCGCTATCTGGTTTGGAGCGCCGATGGCCGGCTCTTGGCCGCCCTGGGCTTTGGCGCCTGTGCCTGGCAGGTCCAGCCCCGGGACCGCCACATTGGATGGAATGACCGGCAACGCCGAGCCGGCCTGCATCGGATCGTCAATAACGCCCGCTTCCTGATTTTACCCTGGGTCCAGTGCTCCGGGCTGGCCTCGCGCATTTTATCGGGCATCGTCAAGCCGCTCCGAGCTGATTGGCGCTGGCGCTACGGATACGAACCGGTGTTGCTGGAAACCTTCGTGGAAATCCCGCGCTTTACCGGCACTTCCTACCGGGCGGCTAATTGGATCCGGCTCGGACAGACTCGGGGCCGCGGCAAATTGGAAAAGCAGCACTGTCAAATCGCTCCCCTCAAGGATATCTGGGTCTACGCGCTGCACCGAGACTTTCGGAACATCCTTTGCGCCGCATCTTGAATCCCCCCGAAGCCGGTCTGCCGAAGGGTTACAAACCGGGTTGCGGCCACCCCGAAGCCACCCTGAAGCCATCTGGTAGCCAACCGGTAGGCACCCCGAAGCCACCCTCAGGCTACCCCGAGGCTACCCCGAGGCTACCCCGAGGCTACCCCGAGGCTACCCCGAGGCTACCTCGAGGCTACCCTGAAGCCAGCCCACAGCCTCCCCAAAGCATCTCCAAAGTCTGAGAGTAGCGGCGCAGGCGCGCTTGGAGCCTTGGCATGCCATCGAAAAGAGCGGAGAACCCAGCGATGCAGCCTGGCGTTCCGGCGGGTTTGACGGCACCACCCGGCAGGGCCAGGGAAAGACACTCGACTTCCCGGCGGTTTGGCGGTTGCCGCCGCAAAAACGCACCTTAGCCCTAAGAACCGTTGTCAAGCCCCCCCTTTTGCTGGGGCCTTAACTAAGCGCCATTCGTGTCAGTCCTCACTATTGACACAACGGCAACACTTCCTGAGTTGACGGATGCGTTGGTGGTGGCTCATTCAGCAGGTTGGAAAGGTAGGTCCAACTGCCCATGCGTAAGCGCTGGGCGATCCACTTCAAACTCATGGTCGTTTCCTGACGAAGCCGGCGTGCCAGCATCACCTTCGCCCGGTGCCCCTTGCGGCGCGCCCCCAACTCGTCCTCATCCCAGCCCAGCCGCTCCAGTTTTTCCTTCACCACTCGCTCGGCTTTCTGCAAGCCGGTTTCGTGCCGTTGCGCGCCGTAGTGGCTGGGGCCGACTCGTTCCGCCGCCGCCGCCAGAAGCTCCTGGCGGAACGCCTCCGAACCGAGCACCCAGTCGCGGCGAATCGTTTCATAGTCGGCCTCCGACTCCTCCGCCCGCCGCCGCTCCATCAGCAAGCCAAACTGCCTGCGGCCAGCCTCGCTGTCCTTGGGGATGCCCTTCTCGCCCAGCAACCGATCCACTCGGAGCCAGCCCGGCCGCTGGCCCGCGGGCTTAAGATATTCACGATAGCTGCTCCAGGCAAAACTCTCCAAGGCCGCCTCGGGCTGGAGCAGCCTGGCCCGCACCGGGTTGAGATGCACGTAATCGCACACCGTGCGCAGGTAGCCGTTGCCACTGCCCTCCACCACCAAGGCTTTATAGCGCCCTGCGAAGAGATGCCCGCACAGCTTGTGCCGGATATTGAATCGCTTGGTGTAAACGCCCAACAGCCACTTCATTCCGAAAACCAGGTTGGGTTGGGGCGTCTCCAGAACCAAATGAAAGTGATTGCGCATTAGGCAATACGCATGGACCTGCCACTCGGTTTTGCCGCAAGCCTCGCCCAGCGTGCCCAGGAACTTTTGGCGGTCTTCATCGTCCCGGAAGATGTCCTCGCGCTGGTCCCCGCGGTTCATGACGTGATACATCGCCCCAGCATACTCAATGCGCAGCTTGCGCGACATGGGCAACCCTTACCAGCACGCCCAGGAAGTGTCAATAGTGACGCTTGCTCCGATGACAACTCGTTTGCCGTGACTGCCTACCAAGCAATCGCGATGACCTCCGTTCAAAGCGAAGGCGAGCCGTTGGCGGCTCGCCTTTAATTGACGAGGGTGAGGATTATCTCCGGTCGGGCCGGGGGCCACGGTCCCGGCGGGGCCCACGGTCGCCGCGGCGGTCGCCGCGATCCCCGTGGTGCTCGCCCCGCTCGGGGCGCCGTTCGCCGCCGTCGTGGGACTGCCCTTGGTCGCCGCCTTCAGCCGGCTGCCCGCTGTCGCCGCCCTGAGCCCCTTCGGCGGGCGCACCGCCCATTTGCTGGTCGCGCTCGGCCATGGCGGCCCGGCGCGAGAGGCGCACGCGGCCCTTTTCGTCCACCCCAAGGCACTTGACCCAAATTTCATCGCCCATTTTGACAATGTCCTCGGTCTGCTTGACGCGGAAGTTGGCCAACTCGCTGATGTGCACCAGGCCGTCCTTGCCCGGCAGGAACTCAACGAAGGCTCCGAATTCTTTGATGGTGACGACCTTGCCGCGGTAGATCTTGCCGATCTCGGCTTCGGCAGTCATGCCCTGGATCGCGTCCACCGCGATCTTCATGCCTTCGGCGGAGACCGAGTAGATGTTGACAGTGCCGTCGTCTTCGATGTTGATCTCGCAGCCGGATTCCTCGACGAGCTTCTTGATGTTTTTGCCGCCGGGGCCGATGAGCAGGCCGATCTTCTCCGGGTTGATGCGCACTGTCGTGATCCGCGGCGCGTATTTGCTGATCTCCGCCCGCGGAGCAGCGAGCGTCTTGGCCATCTCGGCCAGGACGTGCAGGCGCGCGACGCGGGCCTTCTCCACGGCCTCGGCCATCATGCTGTGCGGGATGCCGGGCAGCTTGAGGTCAAGCTGGAAGCCGGTGATGCCTTTCTCGGTGCCGGCGATCTTGCAGTCCATGTCGCAGAAGGCGTCTTCCCAGCCGATGATGTCGGTCAGGAGTTTGTAGCTCGTGATCTTGTTCTGGGCGTCATGTTCGGTGCAAAGGCCAATGCTGACGCCGCCGACCGGGCGAGTCATGGGCACGCCCGCGTCCATGAGCGCCAGGCAGCCGCCGCAAACAGAGGCCATCGAGGAGGAGCCGTTGGACTCCATGATCTCGCTGGTGATGCGAACGGAATAGGGGTAGGTCTCGACCGGCACCATCGGTTCGAGCGAGCGCTCGGCCAGGGCACCGTGCCCGATCTCGCGCCGGCCCGGGCCGCTGATGCGACCGGTTTCGCCGACGGAGAAGTTCGGGAAGTTGTAGTGCAGGATGAATTTCTTTTCGGTGGCGCCGCCGGTATAGGCATCGAATTCCTGGGCGTCTTCGCCGGTGCCCAGTGTACAGAGCGTGATGGCCTGGGTTTCCCCGCGCTGGAACAACGCCGAACCGTGGGCCCGCGGCAGAATCCCCACTTCGGAGTAGATGGGCCGGACTGTCTCGAAGTCACGGCCATCGAGGCGTTTGCTCTGGTTCATGATCAAGCCGCGGACGGCTTCCTTTTGGATGTAATAAAACGCGTCCTTTAGAGTGAACTCGGTCACCTTCTCCTCGCCGAACTTCTCGACCAGCTTCTTGCCGACCTCGTCGGTGATGGCCGCGACTGCGCCTTCGCGCGCCAGTTTGCCGGGTGTGAGCAAGGCCGTGACGATGCGGTCGCCCGCCAGCGCCTTGGCTTCGTTGAGAATCTCCTCGGGAACGACGTTGAGCGTGATCTGGCGTTTGGGCCTGCCGACGCGGGCGGCCAGATCTTTCTGGGCGGCGATCGCCGGCTGAATGGCCTCGTGGCCGAATTTGAGTGCGGCGTTGAAGTCCGCCTCGCTCACCTCCTTGGCCGAGCCTTCGTACATCACCATGTCCGCCTCATTCCCGACATAGACCAGGTCGAGGTCGCTTTCGAGCATCTGGCTGTGGGTGGGGTTGGCGACAAACTGGCCGCCGACGCGACCAACGCGAACGGCGCCCAACGGGCCAGCCCACGGAATGTCGCTGAGCATCAGGGCCGTCGAGGCGCCCATGACCGCCAGCATATCGGGGTCGTTCTCGCCATCGGCGCTCAGGACGATACACTGGACCTGGACTTCGTTGTACCAGCCCTTGGGGAAGAGCGGGCGGATCGGACGGTCAATAAGCCGGCAGGTGAGGATTTCCTTTTCGGTCGGGCGGCCTTCGCGTTTGAAGTAGCCGCCGGGGAACTTGCCGGCCGAAGCGGCCTTTTCGCGGTAATCCACCGTCAGCGGAAAGAAGTCCTGGCCTTCTTTGGGCTTGGTGGCGGCGACGGCGGCGACGATGACAATGGTTTCGCCCAATTGGACGGTTACGGCGCCGTCGGCCTGTTTGGCGAGTTTCCCGGTTTCAATAATGAGTTGCTTATCCCCGACGGGGGCAATGACTTTCTCTGACATAATGTTCTACTCCTCCAATGCCACCGAGAAACTTCAGTGAATCCCGAAACCATTCGGGACTGAACGAAATTACCCGGGACAAAGGAGCTTTCTCTTACGCGATGGTTAAGGCAAACAACCGGGCCGTTCGCGCTTGCCGGTCCGGTCAAATCACAAGCCTCCAGGGCGAAGCTGTCCGTTGCGGCCCTGGGGAGGCCAGGCCGCGGCTACTTGCGCAGCTTGAGCTTTTTGGTGACGGCCTGGTAGCGGTTGACGTCAATATTCTGGAGATAATCCAGCAAACGGCGGCGCTGGCCGACCATCATCAGCAGCCCGCGGCGGGAGCTGTGGTCCTTCTTGTACTTCTGTAAATGCTCGGTCAGGTGGTTAATGCGTTGGGTGAGCAACGCAATTTGGACATCCGCCGAACCGGTATCCCGCTCGTGCAGCTTGAACCCATCAATCGTCTTCGCTTTCGCTTCCATACTTTCCAATCCAGCCAATCAATCTCTCATTCAATATAGACGGCGAATTGTAGTTTGCCCGGGGGAGCCTGTAAAGGGCTTTCCACCGCAGTTTTCTGCCGCGGGATCAACCCTCAGGGGAAGACGAACTCCTTTTGGTGGAGTTCTTTGTGCTCCGGCTCGGTGGGTTGGATGAGCAGGAAACCGAGGTTTTCTTTGATCCAGGGGCCGGTGAGAGACCGGTCGAACACGGTGGCTTGAAGGGAGTGGAGGGTGGGGAAGTAGTTGCTGCCATAGACATCATCCTGGAATTTCTCCATCGCCCTGACCTCAGTCGGGCTAAAGTAGCGGGCATTCAACAGCGCCAGCGCCGCTAGCAGCATGCAGCTAAACCGTACCAACCCCGACCCCATGCCCAAATAATACTCCGAGCGTCCAAATATGTCGCTACCCAGGAGTTTGCCGCCAAAGGCCCGCTTGATGCCCGCGAACAAGAGGAAGAGCAACAAAGCGGCCCCCACATAAGCCATCAGATAACAGGCCAGCCGGCCGAAGATGTTCGTGAACTGCGCCAGCAAGTCCCCCCCCGGCTGGTAGAGTACCGCGCAACCACAGACAATCGCCAGCCATTTGACCAGGCTCAGCAATTCCTCGGACATCCCGTGCTTGCGCCCGCGGAAGATGCCGGCCGTCAGCACCACGATTACCACCAAGTCGAAGAGATTAATGGGCAGTTGATCAAGGCTCATGCTTGTGTCCTATCATTCGCATCCTGCCAGAGATGCAGTATTTATGGACACTGCTAGCCAGTTTTATGCCAGACCGGCCGGCTAAGGGGGATTAGCGGCCAGCCAGTAGCGAATAGCGCCTGCCCGGGGATGCTGCGGCTCCAGTTCCAACACTCTCAAATAATGCGGACGGGCTTTGGCCGGCTGCCGCAACTGCTGGGCGTAGATGTTGGCGAGCGCCACGTGCGCCCGTGTTTCATTGGGAGAACTGGCCAGCACCTTCTCCAATTCGTTAATGGCGTCAGTCAGATAGTTGGCCTGCTTGAGCACGAGCGCGAAGTTGTAACGCGCATCAGTGTAATGCGCATCGAGGGGTGTGGGTCGGACGGCCAGGGCGTATTCATAGGACGTCAAGGCGAGCGGTAGATTGCCAGCCTCGGTGGCGGCCAGCCCGAGATTGTATTGTGCCTCGAAGAAGCTGGGGTCCTGTCGGGTCGCGATACGGTAGGCCTGGATGGCTTCCGGCAGCCGGTGCGCCTGGTAAGCCTGCAGGCCCTGCGCGAACGAAAGCTCGGCATCGGAGCGGTTTCCGGGAGCGGGCTGGGGTGGGGACTTGTAGGCGTAGCGGGCGGGGGACGCGTTAGGGGAAGGATGCGATGGAGCTGGGGTGGTTGCAGCCTCTTGTGCCCGCTTGAGGATCGGCTCGGCGGAGGGGGTCACCACCTCGGCGTTAGCCGAAGGGGCCGGTTTCGGCGCAGCGGACGCGGCTTGGGGTCTGGGCGGGTTGGTCGCATCCGATTTGGGCAGGCGGGCGACCGCATTAGCCGCTGCCGGTTGCGCCGGGGGGTTGAGTTCCTGTTCGAGCTGCCGCGCGACAGCAGCCAAGGCGTCGGCATTGGGGGGCGGCGGCTTTAGCGCGAGGTACTCGCGATATTTTTCCAGCGCCAACTGCCGGTCTTTAAGGTACTGGTGGGCCACAATCGCCAGGTTGAGAAGGGCGGGACGATAAGCAGGCTCCTGTCTTAGCGCGCTTTCGAAGCACTGCGCCGCTTCGGCCGCGCGCCCGCGCTGGAGCCGCGCCAAGCCCAGCCCGTTCAAGGCCTCCGGGTTGTGGGGGCTGAGCCGCAGCGCCTCGTTGAAGCTCTTCTCCGCCGCGCTCGGCTCCCGGGAGCGCAACTGGGCCGCGCCGAGTCTCAGGAATCCCTCCGCGGCGTTGGGCCGGAGCGTTGTGTACACGATGAACTCAGCCTTGGCCGCCTCAGGCTTGTTTTGAGCCAGCCAAAGGCAGCCGCGATTAAAGCGGACCTCGCTGAGATCATGGTCGAGGTCCAGTGCTCGCTGATAGGCCCACTCGGCCTCTGTGTCCACGCCGGCATGCTGGTAAGCCACTCCGAGATAATCCCAGGCCAGCGCGTTGGTGCCGCCGAGCAACAACGTGGCCGTCTTGAGCTTCTGTATTGCTTGCGGGTATTTTTCCTGTTCGATTAGCCGTTTGCCCTCGAGCAGGGCGCGTGGGCCTGAAGGGGCGCAGCCGGAGAAGAGTATTAGGGAGAAGACGAAGCTAAACGGGCTGAACCGCCTGAACCAAACGTGCCGATGCCGGCGGACAAGACCTCTCACCGCCCGATTTTTGATGGTCAACATCGGCGGTTGTGGTAACATCCGTTCCCTGAAGTGTCAAGAAACGCACCATTCAATCGCAGGGCATTCTGTGGGTTGTTCGCCGCCGCTCGCCGCTGTCCGAGCACGCTGCTCGTGGCGGTTTTCGCCGGACTGGCCGGCTTCTGCCTGCCGCCAGCACGGGCTGCCGACTCGCTGTCGTCCGCCGACCGCGGCCCACGCGCCTATGTGGTCAAGGTGCAGGATCCGGACGCGACGGAGGCGTTCCGCCCGCATCTGGAACGCGTACGGGTGATGGTTGATACAGCGATTACCAACCTGACCAAAAAGGCCACCGTTCCCGAGGCTTGGCGCAGCCTGGTTACGACCCAGGACATGGTGGGCCTCAAGGTCTTTTCCGCGCCCGGGCCGAACAGTGGTACCCGACCGGCGGTTGTCGAGGCCATCGTCGGAGGTTTGCTGGCGGCAGGTCTGCCTCCCAAACACATCATCGTGTGGGACCGGCAAGTTGCAGACCTGCGGCTGGCAGGTTTCTTTGATCTTGCCGACCGCTACGGCATCCGCGTGTCGGGGAGCGCGCGAGCCGGCTGGGACGAGCAGGCTTTCTATAACCCCGACATGCCGGTTCCTGCGAGCCTGGTGTGGGGCGACCTTGAATTCGGCAGGAAAGGCGATGGCGTCGGGCGGAAGTCCTTTGTCTCCAAGCTGGTCAGCCACGACATGACGAAGATCATCAACGTGACACCGCTGCTCAACCATACCGAAGCCGGTGTTTCGGGCAACCTCTACAGCCTGGCAACCGGCAGCGTGGATAACCTCATCCGCTTCGAAGCCGGCCCCGGAACGTTGGCCACGGCGATTCCCGAGATTTACAGCCTGCCGGCGCTGAGCGATCATGTCGTGCTGAACATCACGGACGCGTTGATTTGCCAGTACGAGGGTGGCGAGAGCGGCCTCCTTCACTACTCGGCCACGTTGAATCAGCTCCGCTTCAGCCGCGACCCGGTCGCCCTCGACGTGCTTTCGATCCAGGAACTGGACCGCCAGCGCCAGCTCGCCCACTGCCCCACGGTGAAGCCCAACCTCAAGCTCTATAGTAACGCCGCCCTGGTCCAGCTTGGCGTGGACGACTTGAGACGCATAGACGTGGTCACGCTGCCATAGGTTCCGCCATTCAACGCGGCTAGAGTTGGCGGCTTGACTTCTCCGGTTCGTTATGGTTCACCTCGGGTCACCAGGACGCGGCAGGCATGAAGCTTTCCCTGTCTGGAATCTGATGAACAAATCCAATTATGTCATATTCGCCCTGGCTCTGGGCATTTCGAGCCAACTCAGGCCGGCATCGGCTGAGACCTTCGGCCTTGAGACCCTCCAACTTCAATACATCCAGCAGGACTGGGGCGAACCCCACGCCAATCAATCAGTGGAGGGCCACTCGCTGTCGGTGGGCGGCAAGGGCTTCGAGCATGGCCTGGGGACTCACGCCAACGGCACATTCCGCATCGCGCTGGGCGGCAAGGCCGAGCGATTCACAGCCGTTGTCGGCGTTGATGACGAAGTCGGTCAGAAGGGGAGCGTGGAGTTCACGGTCACGGGCGATGGCAAGACCCTGTGGGAGAGCGGGGTGCTTCATGGCGGCGAGCCCGCCAAAGACGTTTCCGTCGCTCTGAGCGGAGTCAAGGTGCTGGTGCTGACCGTGGGCGATGCCGGGGACGGTAACAGCTATGACCACGCGGACTGGGCCGACGCCAAGATCGTGATGGCGGAGGGCAAGCCCGAAGCGGTCGCCCCGGCGCCCGAGGTGGCCGTGGTATTGACGCCGAAAGCCTCGCCTAAACCCCGCATTAATGGCGCCAGGGTGGTTGGGGTCCGCCCCGGCTCGCCTTTCCTCTTCACTGTGCCGGTCACCGGCGAACCGCCCGTGACGATATCGGCCAAGGGATTGCCTGCAGGACTGCAACTGGATCCGCAGAGCGGCCGCATCACCGGAACGCTTTCGGAAAAGGGCACCCATGTTGTCACGGTCCGCGCCCGCAACCAGAGTGGCACTGCCGAGCGAGCGCTCAAGATCATTTGCGGAGATACCATCGCACTGACGCCGCCCATGGGCTGGAATAGCTGGAATTGCTTTGCCTGCGACGTCAACGAGGCGAACGTCCGCGCGGCAGCCGACGCAATGGTTGCGAGCGGTCTGATTAACCACGGCTGGACCTACATCAACATTGACGACTGCTGGGAGGCCGGGCGGGACGCGGACGGCAACGTGCTGTCCAACCAGAAGTTCCCCGACATGAAGGCGCTGACGGATTATGTCCACAGCAAGGGCTTGAAGATCGGCCTATACTCGTCGCCCGGGCCGAAGACCTGCGCTGGGCATGAGGGCAGCTACAAGCACGAGGAGCTGGACGCCCGGCGATACGGGGAATGGGGATTTGATTACCTGAAATACGACTGGTGCAGCTATGGCGAAATCGTGCCCAAGCCGGACCACGAGGGCTTCATGAAACCCTACCAGGTCATGCGCGCTGCGCTTGACAAGGTCCCGCGCGACATCGTGTTCAGTCTGTGCCAGTACGGCATGGGCAACGTATGGGAATGGGGCGCCCAGGTCGGCGGCAATTGCTGGCGCACGACCGGCGACATCACCGACACGTGGTCGAGCATGGCGGGCATCGGTTTTGGGCAGGCGGGCCATGAGCAGTACGCGGGCCCCGGGCATTGGAACGACCCGGACATGCTCGTCGTCGGGTATGTAGGCTGGAGCGCCAAAGTCAGACCCACGCATCTCACCCCAAATGAACAATACACGCACATCAGCCTCTGGTGCCTGCTCTGCTCGCCGCTACTGATCGGGTGTGACATGACGAAGCTGGATGACTTCACGCTGAACCTGCTCACGAACGACGAGGTGCTCGACGTGAGCCAGGATCCGCTGGGGCGCCAGGCTGGCCGCATCACGAAGAACGGCTCGTTGGAAATCTGGGCCAAGGACCTCGAAGACGGCTCCAAGGCGGTCGGGCTATTCAATCGTGGGGAAGATCAGGCCGGCATGACTCTGAAATGGTCCGACCTGGGGCTTTCCGGCAGGCAACGCGTTCGGGACCTCTGGCGGCAGAAGGACCTGGGCAGGTTCGCCGATCAATTTCAGACCGAGGTTCCGCGCCACGGCGTGGTGCTGATCAAAGTCGCCCGCTGACGGGTCAGGGTTCCGCGTGCTCAGTGCGGGCGATAATCTCCTCCTGCAACTCGGCGGAGAGATCGCAGAAATAATCGCTATAGCCCGCGACCCGGATGATAAGGTCGCGGTGCTGTTCGGGTTGGGCCTGGGCCTGGCGCAGGGTTGCGGCGGTGACGACGTTGAACTGGACGTGATGGCCGTCCATTTTGAAGTAGCTGCGGACGAGGTGGGCCCACTTGTCCAGGCCCTGTTCGGTGGCAACGAGGACAGGGCTGAACTTCATGTTGAGGAGCGTGCCGCCGGTCTTGACGTGGTCCATCTTCGCCGCGCTCTTGATGACCGCAGTTGGCCCGTGCCGGTCCGCACCCTGCACCGGGCTGATGCCCTCGGACACCGGCAAGCCGGCGAGCCGGCCATCCGGCATGGCGCCGGTGACGCTTCCGAAGTACACATGGCACGTGGTGGGGAGCATCTCGACCCGACAGTGGCCGCCGCGGGCATCGGGCCGGCCATCCACTTCCTCGAAGCAGGCATTGAACACCGCCCGCATCAGGTCATCGGCATAATCGTCGTCGTTGCCGTACTTGTGGGCGCGGTTAACGAGCCGCTGGCGGAGAGTCTCCTCCCCGGCGAAATTGCGGTCTAGGACCTCCACCAGTTGGCTGAGCGGCACGGAGGCGGCGGCTGGCTCGCCGTCGAAGCAGTACTGTTTAACCGCGCTGAGGCAGTCCGTAATGCTGCCCAGCCCGACCATTTGGATGAACGTGTTGTTGTAACGAGCGCCGCCGGCGTTGTAATCCCGTCCCTTGAGGATGCAATCGTCAATCAACACGCTAAGAAAGGGCGCCGGCATCTCATCGGCGTACATCCGCTCGATGAGCCGGCTGCCGCGAATCTTGATCTCGATAAAATGATGCAGTTGCTTTCGGAAGGCGGCGAACAGTTGGTCAAAGGTCTGAAACGAATCGGGCCGGCCGGTCCGCAGCCCCAGTTGCTTGCCGGTCCTCGGGTCCAGCCCATCATGCAGGACGAGTTCGAGGACTTTGACCAGGTTGAAGTAGCCGGTGAGGATATAGGCCTCTTTGCCAAAAGCCCCCACTTCCACGCAGCCGCTGCACCCTCCAGCGCGGGCGTCTTCCAGCGTCTTACCCTGGCGGAGCTGCTCCTGCACTACGGTGTCGGCATTAAAGACCGACGGAAAACCGTAGCCCCGGCTGATGACGCGCAGGGCATGTTTCAAGAACGCATCCGGGCTCTTGCGCGAGAGCTGGATATTGGAGCTGGGCTGGAGCAGATGCATCTCGTCCACGATGTCCAGCAGGAGGTGAGTGACTTCGTTGGAACCGTCGGTCCCGTCTGCCAGCAGCCCGCCGAGGTTGATGTTGGCGAAATCGGTGTAGGTGCCGCTTTCAGCCGCGGTCACGCCGACCTTGGGCGGCGCGGGATGATTGTTGAACTTGATAAAGAAGCATTCCAGCAACTCGCGAGCGGAGTCGGGCGTCAGCGTGCCCTCGGCCAGGCCACGCTCGTAGAACGGGAGCAGGTGCTGGTCCAGGTGGCCGGGATTGAATGAATCCCAGCCGTTCAACTCGGTGATGACGGCGAGGTGGCAGAACCAGTAGTGCTGGAGCGCCTCGTGAAAGTCCCGAGGCGCGTGCGCCGGCACGTGGCTGCACACCTCGGCAATGCGCAGCAACTCCGTGCGCCGTTGGGGGCGGGCCTCTTTCCCGGCCAGCTCCCGGGCCAGGGCGGCATGCCGTTCGGCGAACAGAATCAGCGCGTCGCAACTCACGTCAAACGACTTCAACGCTTCGCGCTTCTCGTAGGCTTCCGGGTCATTGAGGAAATCGAGTTTCGCCCCCGCCCGGGCGATGTCGCGCTTGAACTCCAGCAGGCCCTTGGAATAGATCTTGCCGTCCAGGACGGTATGCCCGGGTGCCCGCTGCTCCATGAACTCGGTGAACATCCCCGCCTCGTAAGCGGCCTTCCACTCCGCCGGCAGCTCCTCGAACATGCGGTCCCGTATCGAGCGGCCCCGCCAATACGGAATGACCTTCTCCTCGTAGAGCCGCACGGTCTCCTCGTCCACGCGATACCAGGTCTTGGGCCGCGAGTTGAGGATGCGGAGGTCCTCCAGGCTGTGGCAGGTCAGCTCAGGGAAGGTAGGCACAGCTTTGGGACGCGGCCCGCGCTCGCCGACAATCAACTCATCCTCGCCCAGGTAAATCGTCTTATGCTGGCAGAGGTGATGGAACGCCCGCGCCCGCATAACCGGCACCGAGTAGCGGCCGAGGTCGGTCTGGTAGAATTCGGTGATCAGCCGAGCGCGCTCGGCAGAGATAGAAGGAGGCGTATCGAGACTCTGCTGCCGGAGTCGGCGAGTGCGGTCATTCATACATTAAGCGTGATCATTGCTTGTGCCGGACACCCCAGCCAGGCGGGGCCGACTGCGTCACAGAGCGATTCTCTGCATTTCAACGACGATTTCAAGGCCCATTGTGGCGGATCAGCAACCATTCCGACCGCGCACTGCCGCTCCCACCTCCGCAACTGAGCCGGAGCCTCCCGGGAGCCTCACCGTACGCACACCGTAATCGTTCGTCATTATGCCCCTGGGTTCGAGGCTCAAGCTTCACCGCTCCCCCTTCTGTAACGTGACGCGCTATTTCGTGGACGGGGTTACTGTTTGAGTTCGTGGTGATTGCCCGCGCTTTGGCGGATTGGTTCGTGGAATTACCACTTCAAGAAGGCCCTCCAGCCCCCGGTTTCTCCCGCCCTGCAGCAGACCCTCCCGGGAGCCTCAGGGTAGCCTCGGGGTAGCCTCAGGGTAGCCTCAGGGTAGCCTCAGGGTGGCCTCGGGGTGCCTACCGGTTGGCTACCACATGGCCTGAGGATGGCCTCGGGGTGGCCTCGGGGGCAGCCCGGCACGCTATTCCGCCCGTTCCACCGAAAACGGCCAAGAGTTGGCCCGCAGCCACCTAAGTCCGCTATTGAGAGCCATTTGAGATTTGCGGAATCCTTCCGTGTCCACGGACCTATTTCCACGAGCGAATTCGCTGCCGTCTCGACTCCGCCCCCACGAAACAATTCGCTGTGTTACAGGCGTTTTGCACCGCGAGGCCTGCGCTCGGCTTCGCGGGCCTGCCAAGGAGCAGCCTGATGGCCGGAGCGGCCTGGTGTCTTTGCTCCGCCGACTGGTTCTTGGCCGCCAATTTGTTGAGAAATGGCCCAAGGCTTGTCGGCGAACGGGGCGGATGGCCATATTTGTGGCAGAAATCGAGGTAGAAGCGGATCCATTTGTGGTAGTCGGGGCGCTGGGCCGCCGGCACCTGAGCCCGTTCCAGCCGCCCCTCAAAGGCTACCCAAGTTTCTCTGGCAACATGCTGCATCGCAACATGTTTGGCTGATACCGCCCACCCTGGGGCGGAGCCTAGGCGAGGATAGAACGGGCGTCTGGACGGCGGCAAGCTGAAAAACCCCCGAAAATCGGGCTTTACGGCCCAGGCTGGGAGGAGCAAAAATGGCCTTGATGAAGAGAAACCCTTCATCCGAGCAGGCGGGGCGTTTGCATAACACCCCGAAATGGGATGTTATCCAGACCTGTCTAATCACTTGTTGGGCGCGGCGCACAGCACCGTGAGCGACGAATTCGCAATCTACGATGCCCTTCTCTGGGAGCCGCCGGAGGGTTATTTCCTTTTGGATTACCATCTGCGACGGCTCGAGCGTTCCGCAGCCCATTTTCGCTTCCCGCTGGATGTCAGCACAGCTCAGAAGAAGCTGTTGGACTATGCACGGCAGCTGCCCAAGCAGCCACGGAAGGTTCGGCTTGATCTTGCAGCGACTGGCGCCATCGCGCTGAGGGACGAGAATGTAAAGCCGAGCACGCCGATTGCGGTCGCGCTGTCTGGAGAAGCTGTCCACAGCGGCGATGAGTTTCTCCATCACAAGACGACGCACCGCGAGGTGCTCGACCGGGCGCTGTTAGCGCATCCCGAAGCGCAGGATGTCCTTCTGTGGAATGAGCGTGGCGAGCTCACCGAGACCTGTCACGGTAATGTGGTGCTGGAGATCGAGGGACGCAGACTGACCCCGCCCCTTTCGTCGGGTCTGCTGCCTGGCATATTTCGCGCCCACCTCCTCGACCGCGGTGAGATTCAGGAGCACATCCTGCCCGTCGGCTCGATCGAAGCAGCGTCGGCTATCTTCCTGATTAACTCCGTGCGGAGGTGGTGCGAGATACGCCTCTTGCGCCATCCATTACCCAAATGAAAGCGCCCAACAAACCAGATGCAGCGAACCCGGCGATAGCGGTCTGGTTGGCAATCGAGGATCAGTGGCGCCGGGTCGCTGATCTGGAACGTTCGACCATTCGATAGCGGAATGACAAGCACAGCGCCATCGTCATCAGCGCCTCCAGGCCTGACCCTGGGCGAGGTTGCTGATCATGTCCAAGTTTCAAAAAGCGCAGTTCGGGTTTGGGTCCGCAAGGGACTTTTGAGGGTCGTCCGGAGCGGGGGCACTCTTTTCATACCATACTCCGAGAATTCCGCCTTCTTGTCCGCTCGCCTTCACGCGCGTCTCGCACGTCCAACACGAACATACGTGCCTCCAGAGATCAGCCGGTATTCGAAGTGGCATTCGGTGCTGGATGAGCTCTCATGGGTACTGAAGGCGGTCTATAGCGACCCAGAGGACCTGAAGCGTAAGAGGTTTCGGCTCGATGTTCTTCTGGCGCATTACATCTCCAAGAACCGGATCAGCCTGAAGGACACACGGAGGGAATTTCGCCCCACGAGCGGGACCGTAGCGGATAAGGTCTGGCAAGATCTTCAACGGGGATGGTACAACGAGTTGGCCTTCAGTTTTCCACCCCGGTGCTCAACACTTGGGCTCTCGTTCCAGGATGTGAACACAAATGAAGAGGCAACAGCGGCTCGCTTCCTTTTCCCGTCGTGGCGCATCACGACAGCGTACTACGCCATCTATTTTTTTCTTCGTGCAATTACTCGCCTGAAGCAACCCGTATTTCGTCTTGAGGAGCATGGGGCCACGCTCAGGAATTTCAAGAGTTGTGCTCTTCGACCGCTCGAACGCACTCTCTGGCACTTCCCATTGAACGTCGCAGTCTGGCCCGGCAGGCGCCGGGACGTTCGTGCCATTCCGCAGTTGCGGTCGCGTCAACTCCGCTTCAACTACGCCCGGCATCCAAGGCCCCCCAACCACTCCCCAGCGCAAGCGCATCGCTGGATACTTAGCGTATTGCGCCATCAGTCTCGCGACGGGAGCGTGACGATGCACTACACTCTTTTCGATTATCTTCACGATTTTCGAATATGGGCTAACTATCTCGAAATCGAGCACCTGTTGAATCTGCGTGGCCCCGGATACAAGGCGTTCTTGGATCAGTCTTTGGCTACGATTCTTTTCTTTGTTGGTGGAATCGCCGAGCTTGTCTTTTTGGCCTCCACAAGCGAGACCGTGTTTCGTAATCGATGTCAGCTCTTCTTTGACGTCATTGCCGCATCTAGCACTGATATCGCAGAAAAGTACTCCTTGATGCCGCCAGCGCAGCGGCTTGAAGTTTACACTCAGCTCCGCCTAATCCGGCGTGGGATTGTGTACCCTCCGAAGCCGGATCCGAATCGTGTTCGAGTCCGACCTGATATTTGTATCAAGCCGGGACGGGCCGAACCAGACGGTCCAGCGACCGGGAGCCTTCCCTTTTTTCCATTAAACACCGCCAAGCCCCGGGCAAGGGGCAAACCACCATCGGCAAGCCGCTAATGCGTCCGGGGGCATCCGGGAGCGAATAACGATGCTCTATGGCTTGTTCCCAGATTATTCCAACTTGAAACAATCCTCGCACAGCCAGCGCTTGACGCCTTTCCTTCCCTCATCATACCGTATTGGCTCTTTTAGTTCTACCTCACGAGTTCCGGGCTTCGAGTGGCAATTCGAGCACAGTGGCGGCTTTGGACGGGCATCATTGACAAATACGGCTTTGCCTGTTGGTCTCTTCGGTTTCATATCTCGTCTTTCCAATCTGCCCTGATTGACAGATTGCCCGAACGATATTTGAACGCTGCGAGGGCGTCAAGGCTTACTTTTTGACGGCGCAAGGCGTCCCCTCGGGGCTTCCCCGGCTCAAAGCGGGGTAAGATCGTAGGCAGACCATCAAAGAAATCGTTGTTATTCTGTCACAACGATTTCCCAAAGCATAATTACAGAAACCGATTGAACAACTTCAGAATCGCTTCCCATAACGACTTGGTGGATTTGCGGTCTCGCATTAGGGCCAAAACACAAATTAGCCCCATGAGAATTAGGCTCAGCCTGACGAGGCTGATGAGCCCTTCCACGTTATTTTCTGCCATCTTATTTCGAAACGAATTCTCTCTGTCTCTCGCAAACCACTACAACCATACACCGCCGGCAAGCATCCGCAACAACTTTTTGCATCCAAACTACGGGACTTGAATTCCTATGACGGTACATAAAAAAGAGCCAGAGGTAACAGCACCCCCGGCTCTCTATGAATAAGCAACAAGCGATACAAGTCGCCTGCCTTATCTGATTACGGAACCCGGCAAAACAGATCGGATTCCGTTGCGTGAAACTGGTTGTAATTTATACATCGCACTTGCCATTGCCTCGCATCGGCATAACTGGTCCGCAAATGCTTCAATTTGTTTTTCGGGGACTTCGTGATTGCGAAAGTAGGCAATCCATTGTCGCCACTCGGCAAGGTCAATCCCCCCACAATGGGGACATTTATTCCCGCATTTGGTGAACCATAGAACAATGGTTGCGATTTGGTCTCTTTCCTCGTCCGTCATAAGCCTATTATTTCTCAAATAATGGAATTGCATTTTCCAGGTCGGGGGTGCCAAACTTATTCAACTCGTAAAGGGGTCAGCCCAGAATGGCCCTTAGATAGGCCCTAAAGCCTTCTTATTCAACGGTTTACGGCGGTTGACTCCGGGCACGGTTTTGAAGAGGGTCTGGCGCGAGACTCGCTGCATCTGCCCTACGATGCGATCCAGTT